>Ga0206125_10000002_pt1 | contig 545209 bp, 496 predicted proteins | sample Helgoland_Spring_4_FD_148598 | JGI IMG/M metagenome (GOLD analysis project Ga0206125, IMG submission 148598) | Pelagic subsurface seawater microbial communities from Kabeltonne, Helgoland, North Sea - Helgoland_Spring_Bloom_20160331_1 | ecosystem: Environmental > Aquatic > Marine > Epipelagic...
ACTGGGTTCTCTTGCGAAATATAATCGTCAATGCGTTCGGGGAATAAGGTGGCTTGCTCGCGGCGTTCACCTTCAATAAAACGACTCATAAATTACTCCGCTGGATGCTGGAGTAATTATACCTTTTGCGGAGTTTTTACACAGTCTGAGTATATCACTGCCTGTTCGGTCCTAACCTAAACAGACTAACTTAAAAACCTAATCCATTAGGAGTGATATTTTAGAATACTACTCTTCGTTTTTGCGAAGCCCTCGGTAAAGAGTTAGCTCGCGTTCTTCTAGGGTCGTGATTTTAGATTACGCTCTTGTACGGCAAAATCGCGCAAAGAAATTGATTGGTGTCACAAATTTGAAAATTACTCCTTCTTAAACTCAGTCCCTGCTTCGGTCAATGTGGGCTCGCAGGTCATCGGCAATATCTCGCCATCGACTAGATGCTGCAGCTGCATCATGCCAAGTCCACCGCCTTTGCCTACATCGCTGTGCGCAACAATCACCACATGACCCTCTATACACAGAGTCGCAGCTCGCAAGTCGTGACGTTTGTATTCACCCATCAAAATTGGGTCGTCAGCATAGGCCAAACTACATAAAGCCAAGAAAATCGTCAACGAATAAATAATTACCTTTCTCATCATTCCCTCCAATGTAAATCAATTTTTAAGGGTGAGGTCGAGACTATTAATTAAGTATAATCAAGCACTTATAACGCTGATTTAATATAACAGCTTACTTAACAATATCAGTAATTTAGGGCAACTTATTAAAGTTAAGGCAAACTGAGCACTGTACCGTGAGTGTACCGCACGGGCGAATGGAGCCGCTGCAATCCCCTTCTCGAAATCACAATCTACCTAACTATCAAGAGAAAGAGCCTTACTCAGACTGAGTTGTTGCATTTTACTTATTCGTCTCACCAAAATCACTTACGACGCCTTAACATTGACACCTCTATAGGCGATGGGCGTCTTCCCAGACCAGCGCCTAAACGCTCGGGAAAAGGCACTCACGTGAGCGTATCCGAGTAAAAATGCGATCTCTGTCAAAGGGAGTACTGAGTTCTCAACATATTGAAACGCGAGCTTTTTCCGAATCTCGTCGGCCATTTCATTATATAAATAACCTTCTGCACTTAATCGTCTCTGAAGTGTTCGTTTGGTCATAAACAAAGAGCTGGCCACTTCTTCGATATTGGGAACACCACTACTCAGTGAGGAAACGATACGATTAGAGACAATAGAAACCAGGTCATCGTTCTCTGCAATGCTTTCGATAGCTTGGCTCAAGTGTTCTTCCAATAAATCGTATAGCCTCGGCTCTGCTTTAATGATTGGCATTGCTAAATATTTACTGTCAAAAATAAAATTATTTGACTCCGTATTGAAAAACATTGGTGCTTTAAAGAATCTTTTAAGTTCTGAGGTTTCTTCAGGCTTTGGGTGTTCAAAATTAACTTCATCTAAAACCCAAGTGGAGTTAGAAAGTGTTTCAATTACATGTTTCACCATTGCCATAGTGCATTCAGCTTCCTGAACACGCTCGACTACCGTGGGATCAGTCAGGCTATAGGTGTATGAAAACGTGCATTTTGAACCGGATACATTCAAGTCCATATCGCATCCCCGCGCATACACATGCAGATACCGCACAAAGTTATTAAGCGCGACAGCGACAGTCGGCGAATTAATAATTGCATAACCGAGAACTCCCATTTCTCTTGCATGAACTTTACTGCCTATATGAAGCCCCAAATTCCTGTTACCCGTTTTCTGGGCAGCAAGTTCTAACAGCTTGCAATGCCGAGCCAGAGACACTTGTACGTCATGACTTGCAAATACCTCAGACGATATTCCCGCCTCTTGAAGAGAAGGTTCTAAAAGGCTCCTAAATTTTTTATATAAGCCTTCTGAAGCAAAAGACGGACCTTGCACTTTATTTTTTTCTACTTCGCTCATATTTCACGATCTAGAGTGCTTAGGCACTCGTTAACTCGAGACAAATTCTGTAGATGCCGACTATTCATAATAACAAGAGACTCACTAGTTTACTCAGAACTAACATACCCTAACTTCTTAATGAAAGATTAAAACACACTCAAACTAAATCTCCAAAGAACCATTTAATAGGTCATTAATGTTATTACTAATAGCCTATTTGCTTATTGAAACATAAATAGGGTAATATAATAGGTCAAACATACAATTATTGCTTAAGAGGCTTAAAATGACGATTAAACTGAACACCCCGCTTAGACTTGATCATCTAGCAGTGTGGGTTGCAGACATGGATAAAACGACTGAATTTCTGACTGACATCGTAGGACTAAGAAAGCATCCGATGGAAGTAGTCGTAAGTGCAGACGATCCAACCGTTGGGGGCATGCTGGCCTATTTTGTTGATGGCAACGGCTTATGGCTTGAAATGATTCTGCCGACATCTGAAGGCCCAGGAATGGAAATGCTAAAAGAATTCGGTGATGGCGCTATTGTTGAAGTCAATTTTGAAGCTGTTGGTGAAGACTACATCAACACAATTGATGCTCAAGCAGCAAAGGGCGTTCAAATGCTTGCAATGGACGGGTCACCGCTGGTCGATGGTGGCCGAATTGATGAGGGTGTAACGGGGAATCATGATTCTCACGAAACTGGCCAACGCATTGCGTACTGGCCAACCGATGTAAGCTGCGGAACGACCATTGAAATATACGAGTTACTTGAGGAAGATGAGACCAACCTACTTAACATTCGAGAAAGTCAATGGTCTGACATAGCTAGAGATCCAGATGCCCCCCGAATAGACGGGGTAAGCATTCTAACCAGTGATATTGAAAAAACAGCTGGCTTCTACAACAACGTAATGGGACTAGATCGAGCACCTCAGGTTTTTGAAACAACTCTCGGCGGCGCTACTAGTCAAGAAATGAAAGTCACATATATTAAGGCAAGCCATACAGACAACGTCTGGGTAAGGCTGGTACAACCTACCTCACCAGGCCATCTCTCAGACTTGCTGAAAGAAAAAGGCGACGGATACGCGATGGAAGCGATCATTGAAGTAAATTATATTGATGAATTCTATGATCGTATGAAAGCGAAAGGCATCACCATGGTCAATTTTGATGGCAGCGACCTTGCTGCAGGTGAGAAATCATCTACTTTCGCTAACTCAGATGACCGATGCAGTTATTTCCCCTTAGATGTGAGCCGTGGTTTGCGTATGCAAATTGTTCAACGAGGAAACTCGGCAAGCATACTGAGCGCGCGTGACTCAGCCTAGGAGTATACCTCTCTCCAGGGTTACCTTTTACAAGTCAGCCCTGGAGCTGTAGCATTACATTAGTTTCAAACATTCATATTCCAGATCATAGCGATCGTTACACGCAATCATTCATCTATCGTGGCAAGGCCAAATGAATTCACCTAACAACGTCGCCACCCGTTCTCGTGGACAACGCAGGCGGCAAGAGATAATAGAATCGGCAATCTACTTGATCCAAGAGAATGGCTACCAAGGCGTGACCCTGAGAGAAGTAGCGAAAAGAATCAATATCCGAATAGGAAACCTACAATACTATTTTCGAACTAAACAGGATTTGCTCTTAGCCATTTTTGAACACCAGAGGAGCATTCATTCCGATAACTTTCAACAATCTATTTTGGAGGCATCGAGTAAATCTGCTCAATTGTTAATGCTCATTGATAGGTGCCTTATCTCTATCAAAAATTCTAATGTTCAACTATGGAGATTATTGGTGGCACTCGCCCAACATGATGAAGACGCAGCTAAGGTTCTTAGGAAAGAACAGCAGCACTTGCATTCACAGACCAGCCAAACCTTGATGTTGATCGATGATAGATTCAACCATCAGCATGCAGAGCACCTAGCTCGTTGTTTATGGGTGCTCATAGATGGTCTTACGCTGCAACTTCTAGACACCCAAGATCTCCCCGACGAAGTCAAGGCCATAGAATATGAGGCACGAGTTGTACTTCTAGATATTATCAACAGAGCAATCGAAAAAATTGAATAAGGCCGGCGACAGCAAATCAGATCAAGGCACATTGGATAAAATTGCTAGGCAAGATCGAGGACAACGACGAAGACAGGAAATCATCGACTGCGCTACCCGCCTACTATTGGAAAGTGGCTTCGATGGGGTAGTATTGCGAGATGTTGCAAGTTCAGTAGGAGTCCAACTAAGTAGTCTCCACTACTATTTCCCAACTCGAAGTGATTTGGTGCTCGCAATATTCGATCGTGAGAGCACAGCCTATGAGGAAGAGCTATTAGCCAGCATTAGTCATCACAAGAACATCGATGGGAAAGTAGCAGCTATTGTTGATACAGCTTTGAATGTAATTAAGGGCCCCGAGGCTAAACTCTGGCGATTGCTCACCGCGTACGCGCAACACAATCACAACGCAGCAGAACTATTCTTTCGTGAAAACAAACTGTTCCACACCGTAACAGCTAGAGCTCTGCGCAATATCGAACCGACTTTAACGGGCAAGCGATCTATGCACATTGCTCAGTTGTTCTGGGCAATGATAGACGGCTTAGCACTACAAACTACTGACGCCAAGAATTTGGACACCGTGTCGCTGGTTGAGACGGAAATCAAAACCACCTTCAACGCGATGATTCATTCAGCCAAAAATATTTAGCTTTTGAGAATACAGTAGAAACTTCGCCACACTATTTTTTTAACAGAAAGCTCACATACTCTTCTCTGAGCTCTTGTTTTAAAACTTTTCCTGTAGCGCCATAGGGCAAGGTAGAACGCACAATGATTGCATCAGGGAGATTCATTTTGGTTAGTTTCTGACTAACATAATTCGCAACATCAATTTTTTCAAAGCCTTTTTTGAGCGTCACAATAAGGAGTGGTCGCTCCCCCCACTTAGGATGATCCGCGGCAATCACTGCAGCTTCCCTAACACCGTCATAACTCTCCACTAGATTCTCAATATCGATAGAGCTAATCCATTCTCCACCAGATTTTATTAGATCCTTCGCACGATCAACGATTTGCATATAGCCATATTGATCAATGGTTGCAATATCACCAGTATCAAACCAACCATCATCCGTAAACGCCGATCTATCATTACTTTTATAGTAAGACTTAGCCACCCATCGGCCCTTAACTTGCAAGTACCCGCGGTTAACTCCGTCAAAAGGCTGGTTTTCTCCTGCATCATTTACAATCCTCATGGTAAGACCCAGAAGTGGTTTACCCTGCTTTAACTGCAATTGATATTGCTTGTCGCGAGAAAGCTCCATCATTTCAGGGGTCTTGTAGTTAACCGTTCCAACCGGCGAAACTTCGGTCATTCCCCAGCCATGCATGACAAAAACATTATGTTTCTGGTCAAATTCCTTGATCATCGACAGCGGCACAGCAGCACCACCAACAATGGTTCTCTCCACTGTCGCTAGTGTTAGCCTATTTTGGTTTAGATAGTCCAACAAAAGTTGCCATATGGTCGGAACCCCACACATCCCATCTACATTTTCTTGCGAAATCAACTCATACAACGAAGCGCCGTCAAGCTTTGAACCTGGTAGCACCAATTTACATCCAGCCATGGTGGCAGCGTATGGAATACCCCAGGCTGATGCATGAAACATCGGCACCACCGGCATAACTGAAGAAAATCGGTTCAAGCTCCAACCTTAGCCACCGCCTATAGCTTTTGCATGCTCTATTGTTGAAGCGTGGGAGTACAGCACCCCTTTGGGTTTGCCAGTTGTGCCCGACGTATAGCAAAGACTTGCCGCCGTCTCAGAGTCAAACCGTTGCCAGGAATAATCGCTATCGAAATCATTTATAAGATCTTCGTAACAAAGGATATTATCAATCGTTGAATCAGGAAAATTCGCCTCTGAACAAAGAACAATCACCTTTTCTAAATCTGGCAACTGGTTTTGCAACTTTTCTATGAGTCCTACAAACTCAAGATCGATGAACAACAGCCTATTCTCTGCATGCCCGATGATATATAAAATACTCTCTTCGGAAAGCCTAGGGTTGACTGTGTGAACAATTCCGCCAGAACCAGAAATGCCATAGTACAACTCAAAATGTCGATGGTCGTTCCATGCCAAAGTGGCTACTCTATCGCCCTCTCGCATATCCAATGATGCCAATGCATTGGCAAGCTTCTTGACGCGACCATACGCTTGCCGATATGAATACCTATGAACAGACCCATCGATTTCACGGCTGACTATCTCAGCGCCGCCGTGATACCTAGCCGCATGCTCTAAGGTATCTTGTATGAGCAAGCACTCATCCATCATTTGCCCATACATAACTTAACTGCCTCAGAACACAAGCTTCGTTAGAAAAGCTATCTTACTCAGCTTCGGGAGCTACGAAGATACCATCAGCAAACGCCTGTGTTATCTCGCCGTAAGGCACTGTCACCGACATTTTTAGTGGATTATCTTGAGAACAGTTATAGACCGTCTTAGAGTGTGAATAATTCAAAAATCCTTGCTGTCCACCATGAGCACCAATACCACTGCCGCCAGTACCACCAAATGGCGCTGTGGGTTCTGCCGCTTGGAAACCAAACACGTTGATCCCAGCGCCTCCAGAAGTGATATTCGTTTTGAACTTCTGAACGTCTTCATCATTGCGTGCCATTGTCACGAGATACGAAGCAAGTGGACGATCACGCTGATTAATATAAGCATAGGCGTCGTCAACTGACTTATAAGTTTTCACTGGTGTCACCGGTCCAAAAGTTTCCTCTCTCATCACTTCCAAATCATCTCCTGGGTTTACTACCAAGTACATTGGCAATTGCCGGCTCGCTCTGTCTGGCTCCGCATTACTTAAGGCAATAACCCGAACACCAGCCGCCTCAGCCTCTTGTACCGAACCTAATATACGGTCGTAATGTCGTTCGTTAATTATCCCTGTCACGTCTGGGTGACCAATGTATTGCGGATAGGTTTCCAACCATACTTTTTGTGCAATCGAAAGCCACTCTTCCAATAGATGTTCTGGCACAAGTGCATAATCAGGCGACGTACAGATTTGTCCGCTTTTACAAAACTTAAAACTTAAATATTCTCTAATAAGCTGCTCATCCACCCCATCTTCCAAAAAGATAGTTGGATTCTTTCCACCTAGTTCCAGAGTTATGGGCGTGAGGTTTTTAGCCGCCTCTTGCATAATCATACGCCCAACATTACCGTTGCCAGTGTAAGTTAAGTGGTCCCATTTCAGGCTAGAAAAATATTGTGAAAATTCCACGCCACCAACAACAATCGCTAGAACATCTTCAGAAAAGTATTTACCTACGTGCTCGCGTAGTACGCAAGAGGTAGCTGGAGAAAGTTCAGACGCTTTTACTATCACCCGATTGCCTGCTGCAAACATATCGCAAACCATGACCAATGAGCACTCGATTGGAAAATTCCAAGGCGAAATATTGCCCATAACACCCTGTGGCTGAACCATAACTTCACACTCAGAGGATCCATGCACAAGATCAAGCAGAGCGCTTGGCTTCGGCGCCATCCATTCGGCCAACTGCATTTGCGTATTTCGACACCGACCAAGAACACCACCGGTCTCAAACATGTCTGTAATCAATGGCGGGTGGTTGCCAAAATCTTGCTCCATCGCATCGCGCAGAGGTTGTCTTAAATCAACCATCATTTTCTCAAGAGATTGCAACCAACCCAAACGCTCTTCGTAGGACGGATATTGGTTCGCTAGGAACGCCTTTTTTTGATTCACGAACAGTGCATCTAATTCATTATTTGTATTTTCAATCATAATTTCCTCTAGCTGGTGGCAAACCCAAGCATCTAATTACTATGGGTGGTGTAAATTAATTTACTAAAATCCTATTTTGACTGAGCGACATTTCTAGCTAATCGCAAGGTCATCGAAACCGTATTTATCGAGCACCTTCTCCACCTTTGATTCGATTAAATCAATGTGTTTATCCTCATGCGCGAACGACATATAAATATGATTTGAGGTGGGTAAAGACAGGAGAACTCCCTCATTAATCATGCCAGTGTAGAAAAGCTCTACCGGAACATAATCCACTCCTCCGGCAGATTCAAAATCGACCGTAACGGGGTTTATGTATAGCTGAAGCATGGACGCGACGCGGTTTGCCTGACAATTTAGGCCTCTGGTTGTAAATGCTGATTCGATAAACTTTTGTAGTCTTTCCGTCCGGTCAAACAAGTGCTCATACTCGCCCTGTTTTTCAAGTTCTGTGTAGACTCGCATGGCTGCAACGCAAGCAGCTAGTGCTGGTGCTCCATCATTAACAGTTCCTGATTGGAATACTCTCGGCGTGCCGGCCGGCGCATTCGGATCAAGCACACTCATCACTTCACGGCTACCAGCAACTATCGCGATTTTTTCACCTGCGCCAAGAGCCTTTGCCATTGTTACAAGATCAGGTGTAACATCGAAATAGGCTTGCGCCCCTCCCGTTCCGAGTCGAAAGCCTGTTATTACTTCATCAAAGATCAGTAAAACGCCATGTTTACTAGTCAGCGCCCTGATCTTCTCTAAAAACTCTTTGCTGCTGCCCCAAAGTCCGCCTGCGTGCATTGCGGGGTCAAGAATAACGGCAGCGACCTCGTCGTCACTTTCTAACGTACTACGTACCGCATCAATATCGTTGTAACGATGTATAAGCGTAGTACTAACCGCATCCCTCGGGACCCCATCCGAAAACATTGCATCCGTTGTATCCATACCAAATAAAAATTGGTCCTGCTGCCCATGATAGTGACCATGAAACTTAATGATCTTGTCCTTATTCTTAAAACCCCGTGCAATTCTTATAGCCGTCATCACAGCTTCTGTGCCGGTATTCAAAAATCGGACTTGTTCAGCGCAGGGCACGAGCTCCGTTAAGAGCTCTGCGCACTCAATCATTACTTCTGGGTTTAAAGGCAAAGATCCTAACGTCTGTGTAGACGAAATTGCCTCAACCACTTCAGGATGATTGTGACCAAGTAACATAGGCCCGTTAGCACTGAAGCAGTCAATGTAGTCGTTAGCATCGACATCAGTGACTATGCAACCACTGCCACTACTCATGTACAACGGATAAGGAGGGAAAAATCGCAGGTTACCGGAAACACCACCGGGTAAAACACTATTCGCGCGCGCGTACAATTCCTTAGAAGCAGGCGTCTTCTGTATGAAGTCTCTGTGAATTTGATCCCGAATTCGACTAAGTATTTCCATTGGCTGCGCGTTTAATTTGTGGGGGTTGGTGACATTCAATGCTGCCTCTAAGTTTCTGTCTGAGAGCTTCGTCGCAGTCAATGTTTGATAATTTCTCTATACTTCAATTATGTATCCTGAATGCGAACGCACGCTTACCATCCAATGCCAAGGGTTTATCGAAGTGCGACAGAATAAAAAAACCCAGAAAACCTTACGGCTTTCTGGGTCAAGAGAAGTATCTATGCCCAAATCGAGGAGGAGTGAGGCATGGAAGGCTCAGATAGACAAACCTTTCCAATTATCATTCTATACTCAGGCCAATACTAATTTAGTCGTTGTTATTTCCAAGTTACTCATCTCACACTGAGTTGGTTGTAAATAACCCTATAAACGATCGGGCATTACCAGTTATATCGGAAACTGGCCCCGAACCAACGTTCAACGCCACGAATGTCTTCTTGTGAGCCGAAGAATAGACTGCCGTCGACGGCAAAAGTTCGATACTCTTCATCAGCCAAGTTATTTACAAATACCGCAGCGGTCCAGTTTTCATCGGCGCTTGTAAATGCAAGTCTTGCGTTGAATACAGCGTACGCATCTTCCAGAACTGGCTCACTAACCGCAAGGTTAAATTTGTGATCGTCTCTCCAGTTAAAATCGGTTTGAACGGCGAGGTTTCCTCCAAAGGCAGCCCATGAATAACGAACCAAACCATTCAAGGTGAACTTAGGCGCTAACGGCGCTTCTTCGGTTCCCGTTGGGAAACTCTGGGCCGCAGCGAACGTTACAGGATCTAATGTATTGAAGTCCAATGGCAAACCAGTGACTTCAGTATCAATATAAGAGGCACCCAGCAATATATCGAGGCCATCCGTAGGGTTCATCACCAGCTCAATTTCAGCGCCTTTATTCTTTGCATCAGCATTAAACAACAACGTATTAAAAGCTCCGTCAATGTTGTAGGCCTGATAGTTCTCGTAGTCATAATAATAGACAGAACCATTTAGCCTTGTTTTGTTGCTCAGAGACGATTTAAAGCCAACTTCAAACGAAGTGAGTACTTCGCCTTCGTAAGGAACAGGAACGCCATCAATCGGAGTAAGCGGTAAGTTAAAACCACCGGATTTAACGCCACGGTTAACACCCGCATACCATAACAATTCATCACTAGCCTGATAGTCCAATTGGATCTTTCCAGAGAACTCGTCATCATCTATTGATCCAGTAAAACCAGAAAAGCCGAGGTCTGGCGCGCGCAAGTCATAATCTTTTTCGTCGTTGGTATATCGCAAACCTAGGGTTAGCGCTAATTTTTCACTAAGATCGATTTCAGTTTGTCCAAAAACGGCTAGAGTCTTAGTCGCTTGGGTCGCATTTGTCGGAAAGGTTAAGCCAAAAAAGTAGACGTCTCCTGATTGCTCGACAAGAAATTCTCCATCAACATCAAGGTAATAGATACCTGCAACTGATCGATGACTTTCTCCTTCCCAATTTACTCTCAACTCTTGTGAAATCTGTTCAATTTGCACATCTTGAAGATAATTAAAGGCCGACGTTGGAGACACATCGGCATCTTCGGCATAGACCGAGTCTATATCTTGATAATTTGTAACCGACGTTATTTGAAAATTATCTAGAGACCATGTTGCGGTAGCACCGAGCTCAGTAATCTCAGCTATTTGGCGAGACTCAAAGTCTTGTGACACCGTAAATGGATCACCATCAACATCTGTATTGCCAAAAAAGTCAGTAGGGCTAAATGACGGCAGACCAAAATTATAACCACCTGGCGAGCCATCTTCTTCCGCGCGCTGAGCCTTCAGTAACAAACTAAATTTGTCGGATGGTTCAATCAACAATTGCCCCCGAACAGAAAAATCGTCTGCTCGGCGAGTATTTGGACCGATGTCATTTTCGATCAACCCATCATCCTCATTAGAGATTATAGATAAGCGCCCAGAGGTCGAGGTTGATATCGCACCACCTATTGCTCCTTCCAATCGTTGACGACCATCCTCACCGATCTGAAGGTCAATGAACCCTTCTGCTTCCTGCGAGGGTTTCCTAGTAACGTAATGTACTAAGCCGCCAGTCGAATTACGCCCAAATAGAGTCCCTTGCGGACCACGCAACACCTCAGCTCGCTCTATATCGAACAAACTGAACCGTGTTGCTAAATTGGTACTTACATACGCTTCATCAATATAAACTGCGATTGGAGCTTCTTGATTCGGGGCAAAATCATTTTGGCCAACACCGCGAATGCTGAAGGTCTGAATTGCACCACCGCCGAAACCATTAGCTTCTAATCCTGGCGTTTGTGCAATGAGATCTATCGAGTCTGTAAACCCTAAGGCCGTCATCTGGTCACCAGTATAAGCAGTGACTGAAATACCAACATCTTGTAATGACTGAGATCTCTTTTGAGCCGTAACTACAATCTCTTCAAGCACACTTTGTGCGTTCACACCTACTGAAGTAGCTGCACATCCAAATCCAACTGAAAGCAATATAGCCTTAGTCGCAATTCGCTTGTTACGCAATCTCTTTTCAAAATAACTCATTGTCAATTTCTCCTCATCACTCTAGCTGTTTGTGAATTATCAGCGGCTAACTCAATTAGCGCCACCACTACTATCATTGTGATCTTATTATTATCTTTCTAACCTAGCTAGCTCTTTTCATCAGATGACAATTGCTTAACAAGTCGTGACAAAAGGGCGGTAAAGTAAACTGCGTGATAGACGGTATTGTTACCTCACATGCTCTAGAAACAGTTGGCTTTTGTTACTTGTAGCACACAGCTGAACGGGCACCTTAACTACAAGCCACACCAATCCAGCGTCACCAACAAGTTTAATATTTCGACTCGCTCAACGCTCTGATCTTTGCGCACTCAAGCAAACAAAAATCATCGATGCGGCTACGGTTATTAGACACATGATCTGCAGAGAATTAGTTGACCCGCCAGACAACATAAACCCAGCTAGTCCTGGGCCAATCATAGAGCCAATTCCAACCGCAGGCACTGATAGCGCGATGTGCTTACCATCGGGATCTACACTAGCTATGATTGCAAACAAATAGGCAAACGCAGCTGCCCAACCAAACATAAATAGGCACGCGCCAGCGGCATAAATATTTAAGTTCTTCGTCAATGCAATAGCCATAATTCCTACAACCAAGATAATACAACTGAGCGCATACGGCCACCGGTTACCAAAGCGGTCACCAATCGCACCTGCCACCAATGACCCGATGACAGAAAAGAACAATGAATAACCTAACAAACGACCGACAGCTTCTGAATCAAACGCGTTGATGGCAGCGATCCTCTCAACAAATGCCCAAACCGCAGCAGAACCGATGAATAAAAAGGTCATGGCAATTAACGCCTTCCATGCATTAATCTTTGACTTATTTTCGAGTGTACTCTCATCTATAGAAGCCAAATCGGCTTGTGTCGCTGGGAGTGGTTTTTTCGTCAAATAGAAGCACACGGGTAGAAGCAATAGGATCATAATAATCATGCCGTATATGAGTCCGGCGAAACCATACTCAGGGATTAACGTGACTGGCAGAATAAATAATAAAATCACACCCGCGAGCGCCGCTACTGCCACTTGTATTCCATACCAACGCGTACAGTTTTTGGCATCACCTGCAATAGTCACACCAATAGAACCCACTGCACCTGAGATGCCGCCAATGGCACCAGCAATTAGCAACTGGTACACAAGGCTATTTGAATAATCTGCAAACCATAAACCTGCGATCATCACCAGTGTTCCCGTAAGTGCAGCTTGAAACGGCGGCACTGTCCTAACCCAATAGTAAGAAGAAAAGCTAGTCACGTTAAAGCCAAAAAAGAAAGCGCTAGCAACCAGCCCTATCTGCGAACTGGATAGACCTGTAGCTTCCTGAAGTAATCCCAAATACAATGGCATTACATTATAGAAAATGAACCCAATGGTGGCTGTTGCCACAGAGGCCCATAACAACGATGTCTTTACAGTATTATGCTCCACGCCTTTCTCCTTCAACTGTTAGTAGCCATAATAGCTATGGATAAGTTTGCTCTGGAGGTGGAAAGCTACCGCCCTCTTCCACCTTAAAGATTTCAGCTATTACTGGTAGGTGGCCACGCGTATCAAAGTTTGTGAATTTAACCCCCTGCCAATCTCCACTATTGTAGATTCCAACACCCTTTTCTCTCATATCGACAACCGTTTGATCATAGTCGGCAACATCAAAAACAATGTTGTGAACGCCCTCTCCCTTCGCTTGAAGAGTTTGGTAATAGGTACTTTTCTTATCTAACGGTTGCACTAACTCCCAATAGGTATTGCCGATCTTGGTATAGGCAATTCGAATTGCAAAATCCGCCGCCTCTCCTTGTTGAGTCATGCCTTTGACGTTTTTGGAATCAAGTGTCCATATTTCCCATGGACCAATTCCAAAGGTGTCCCACTGCTTCTTAACAGAGGCATCAAGGTCTTCTACCACCATGATGATTTCCGAAATACCAGTAAACGTTTTTTTAACTTCGACAGGTGCTTTACCTAAAGCTAACGGACTCTCTGCTCCTGCAGTTAAAGTAATCATGGCCAATGCAATTGCCAAAAAAGGACCAGAACGACGAACGAACAAAAGAATTAACTTAGCCATACGAATTAGTTTCCAATAGTTAAAATGACATTTGGCTTAGAGACAAAATAATGGTTGTCTAAAGGTTAAATGGAAGCGGTTGCGTGACGCTAGGTTGAAACGAAAACTCATCGTGAACTACGCGCATCTTTGCAGCCACAATCTTGGCTAACGACACATCAAAGCAACTTGACTCATGATCCATTATTACTGTGCGATAATCTTCTTGTTGGAAGAACTGCTCGGCTGATTCAACGTCATCGAACCAAAACTCGAAAACCACATCAACGTCCGATAGCTCAATCCCCTCAGGATGAGGTGGAATTAAAGCGTGACTAATTGCGACCTTTCGTAGATACGCTTTAAGCGTAGGCTGCGCGAGAATCAATCTTCCATGCTCAGATGCACCAGCATGAAGCGATTGGTACGAGCTTTCAGCCTTGCCTTTCAATAGGAGATAAACTTTAGTTTTGAGGTTTTCGTCCATATCTATATCGGGCTCATACAGGCGCTCTTCGCGAGTTAACATAAATGCCCCCTCACCTTCTTGCGAGAGAAAACGTTGCTCATCATGATGTATGAGATCTTCATAGATTGGCTGCCCGAACCACTTCTCTAGTTCTTCGAGGCCATCTAACCACAACTCCGAAGCACCTTCATATGACGTCTCCTGGATATAACGATCAGGTAGCTGCTCAAGTGGTCTATTTTGCGCATGCCCACTGTTATATTTTCGAATAAACTGAGCAAACGAAGTGAGGTTCATCACATGTGGCGAATGATGCTTTTGCCAATACAGGTGAAATGCTCGACGTGACATCTTTGGATTTCTGACAGGAAATTCAATTAACTTGATAATTCCAAGCTGCGATTTCCATACTTCAGCCTCAACTGCTTCGTAATCTACCCATGGGCCCGGATTTACTATTGTCATTACTCTACCTTTAATTTGTTTGAGTTTTAAATGAAGTAGGAAAACGAATCACATTATCAGTTGTTTAAAACTTGACCATGATCTTGCCGTTGCTTTTACCATTAAATAGAGCAACCAAGGCACCGCGCGCAGAATCAATTCCTTCAAATATTTGAACCTTTTGATGCAAGCTACCTTCTGAGCGCCACCGAATCATGTCACGAACAAATTGATTATATGAATCTAGATAGTCCATGAATAAATGGGCCTTTACCGTTAGAAAGTTATCTATAACGTACTCAAAATTGTCTATGTTTTTGACTACACCACCGGTGTCATAAATACCAACCATGCCGGCAATAAGAATCTGTTTACTGAAATTCATCAATGGTAAGCAAGCTGAAAAATGTTCTGGACTCGCATTTTCAAGGACTTGGTCGATTCCGTTAGGGCACCCATCCTTCAAACCCTGGGATATTGAAACCTTCTTGTAATTGAAAGCGTAATCAACTCCCAGTTCATCTTTAAGCCAAGAAACTTTTGCATCTGACCCGGCTGATGCTACAACACGGAGGCCATGGATCTTTGCTATCTGGCACGCCAACGAGCCAACCGAACCTGCGGCGCTTGAGATAACTATTGTTTCACCCTCTATCAAGGTGGTAGCACACATCAACGCAAAGTAAGCTGTCTGACTTGCGATGCCCAACAAGCCCAAATAATCAGATTCCGTTAGATCTCCTTTTACTTCCCTTATGGCAAGAGCATCGTTAGCTGAAACATAAGGAACAAAGTCTTCTGCATTAGAGATAAAGTGCTGTTGCCAGCCCGACATGCTTTCAACACAGTCGCCAACTGAGTAGTTGGAATTTCTAGTTTCGATGACTCGACCAATAGACGGGCCGTCTAGGGGGCCATTAATAGGCCAAGGATCAAGGTCTTTCCCATCATCATCCATCGAGCGACGCATGTACGGGTCTATAGACATGTACAGATTTTCTACTAACACTTGACCTTCCTTAAGGGCTGGTAATTCAACATCTACTACAACAAAATCGTCGACTGAAATGTGCTCCGGTCGTCGCACAATATGTACTTGTTTAGTAAGCAAGGTAACTCCTATCGCTTTGTGGGGCTATATCTGTCATCGCACGCTAAATAATTGAACAGGATGACTACACACTATGCTTTTCAGTAAGAAAATTTAGTTTCCCTAAACTGAAGAAAACAGTTCGTTCTGACAGGCATGTTAAGAATCAAGAACGATAGCCCTATATTGAATGGACATCTCGTAGCGATCTTCCGTTCAACCATCCAACACGCACATAGAACATTGCACAGATTTTGGCCAGTAGGCTCTCTCTTAACTAGGCCAGGTAGTCTTTAATAGTTTCACCGTATGGGAGATCCGCGGTCATTCGCATATACTTCGCATCAACAACCTGAATCACTGGAAGGCTTACGTCCGAAACATTGTCCACTTCAAGCGTGGCACTACCGGTATACAACTCATCTTTTCCGTCGGCTCCTTTGTGTGGAACACCTTTAAAAAGAACTGAATTTAGTTGTAAAACGTCTGGGCTTTGCCCATCAACACCAGGAATAACCTTGAGTACGGCGAGTGGCATGTCTTCTAGAATTGACGCTGGCTGATTTACTTCGGGCTTCATCAAACAATGAACGTTTGTAGTTCCTTCGTGAACTTCAACTTTAGCCTCGATCTCACCAGTGCCAAGCTGTTTAACCGAAATATTATGGGCCATTTTTTTACCAAAACCCCATATTTCCCGACCTGGCAATAGAGCGTTTTCAGTGGTTACATAAACACCATTTGTGTAGCCATACATTTGCCCTTCGTGCATGCACAAAACACCTGTATAAACTTCGCCATAGGGGCCACCACTGGTTGTGAAGTGATTAAACTCAATCACCATAAAAGCCATGGCAGGCTGCACAAGCTCTAGGTCTGAGGGTAGAAGATCAAGCGCTTTATCCTCGTCTGTTAGATAAGTAATCATCACCACTTCAGTATCACGGTAATACCATGGCCCTTTTATGTATGCTGGGTTGTGGGCTGGCATCGCATGGCCAAAATTTTCTGGGGTTAACCGCCCAAATTTTTTCTCGTCAGACATCGTATTCTCCTATTTATAGTGTTTGTTAGTGCTCGCAGATCTTCGTTGCCGAGACAACGGGGTTCATCTAAAAGTGTGACTCAAATGTCCCCGCTTCTAAGTATTCTTATTACAAGAATATTAGACATGGAGCGCTTGCGCGTCTTAACTTCGCGTGACAATGCATTTACTGATGATGACAAATGGTTCTTTCTTATCGATCTTCAAAACGTGAATCAAAGAAAATAAAGGTTGCCCGTAACTTTCAACTGACGTCAAAGAAAACCATCTAAGACTAAACAATACCCAGTACACTAATGGCTCCGTCCACTGGCAAAACTACTCCATTGATAAATGAACCAGCATCGCTCGCCAGTAGAATCACCGCACCTAAGAGCTCTTCAGGATTCCCTAGACGGCGTGCAGGCATCCTTTCAACGTAGGCTTTTCCATCGGGAGAGTTGAAATAGTGTTCGTTCATCTCAGTTTTAAACCAACCCGGCGCGATTGCATTAACGCTTATCTGATGACGCATCAAATCTATCGACATAGCTTTTGTTAAATGTACAACCGCGGCCTTAGAGGCACAGTATGCAGTCTGCCCAGGATGAGCAGTGAGCCCTAGTACAGATCCTATATTTATAATAGACCCCGGTTTTCCGGCAGAGACCAATCGGTCAGCTACTTCCTGAGCGACATTCCAAACCCCGTTAAAATTTACGCCCATCACATAATCACGGCTAGATTCAGTTATTTTTAAGAAGTTCTTTGTATCGGCTACACCAGCATTATTTACTAAGACTTCGATGGTTCCGCAGCTTGCTTCGGCCATATCAATAGCATTGTTAACACTCTCTCGCTGCGCAACATCCATTTCCACAGCAATTGCTCTTCCTCCCTCAGCAACAATCTCGTCCACAAGGACATCGAGGCGCTCTGCTCTTCGAGCTGCTGCGACGATGATTGCTCCCTGCTTCGACAGGCCCTTCGCGATCGTATGTCCTAACCCGGAAGACGCCCCGGTAACCATTACAACTTTTTCATCAAGAGAAAACATATTCTGACTCATCTATTTCACCTTTCATATCACAACAATGAGCCCCCAATTCGGACGAACTCTTCAATAGATTGAAAGTACCAAGACCATGAGTAGTATGTCTTTACAAAGCGTGACAATTAGTTATCGACCAACGCCAGGCTTGCACTTTCCAAACAACCATTTAGTTCTCGTACCAATGCCGTGGGCACTAATCCGATTCCACAAACCGCTCGATCATACCGATCATTTGTTTTGTTCGGGTTAGAGCAAAAAGATGGCCGCAATCCAAAACCTCTATTTGACTATTCGTAATTGCTTTCGCGGTTAATTGTGCATTCACCAATGGTATTAGTGGGTCGTCAATGCCATGAAGAACAAGAGTGGGTTGTTTGATCTGGCACAGCAGTGGTAAATTTGACCATCCCAATAGAGCTGAAGCCTGAAATCGATACCCCTTATTGGAGGGCTGCACTTGCTGCAACGAGTTCAACTTTTGTAAAGCCGAATCACCAACTCTAAAATCGCCCCCGTAGATATCACCCGCGATCGAGTTCTCGTCATACTTACATAAGCGCCAAACAAAAAACCCCTAGCACATTCGTGCTAGGGGTTCGTTGTTTGGCGCGCATGGAAGGATTATTCGGCGCGTCCTTGCGCCTCTCCCCTTACGGGGCGGCCTGCGGCCGTTCAAAATTGCTCCTGGCAATTTTGTCGAACAGAGGTTCTCTTCATACTTTCATACATACCAAATAAAAAACCCCCGCCATCTTCGATGACAAGGGTTTTGTATTTGGCGCGCATGGAAGGATTCGAACCTCCGACCACCTGGTTCGTAGCCAGGTACTCTATCCAGCTGAGCTACATGCGCGTATCTCTTCTAAAATCTGTCAACGCTGTTTTCTTAAGAGCAAATGCTCTGTTTGATCACTACGTTTGTACTGCGGAGCGCAATGTAATAAAACTAACGCTAAACCGCAAGTGTTTACGCCCATTTTCTGAAGTCTTTTATGAGATCCGTAATTACCGAAACTCTCTAAAACTTTAAAAAATGGCGGAGAAGGAGGGATTCGAACCCTCGATAGAGCTATAAACCCTATACTCCCTTAGCAGGGGAGCGCCTTCAGCCACTCGGCCACTTCTCCGTCGACGCTATTAAAAGCTCAAAAAAACTTAGCTTCTAATGTGTTACTTGTTACCTAGTGAATCTTCATCGCTGAAATAATCTACTCCGCGACGATCGTGATCACTATCGTAAGAATCCGGTTCGTCTAACTCAACTTCCTTTGTGATCTGCTCTTCTTGTGCAGCTACTACTTCGGTCGTTTCGCTTTCAACGGCGTTCTTAGGCGCTACGTCAGAACCATCTTCTTGCAAAATCTTTTGGTAAATCTCCTCGCGATGAACAGGGACGTCGCGTGGGGCGTTAATACCAATTCTTACCTGATTACCTTTAATACCCAACACAGTGACTTGAATATCATCACCGATATTTAGGGTTTCGTTAATACGACGAGTTAAAATCAACATCAGGCTCTCCAAACTTTTAGACCACTATTTTACGCATCATCGACTTTACTTCTCAAGTCGACGTAGCTCGAAAGCTTACAGTCGTAATTGCGGTCAACCTTCCCTGTAGCAAGAGGGCGTATTATAGGGAACTCATTTCAGAATTCCAGCTTTTGATGCCCTCTGGAAGGCTAAAAATACCAATAAATTCGTATGACCGTGCTTAAAACTTGTGAAGCTCGAACGCGCGGTGCAAAGATTGCACGGCAAGGTCGTGTTGCTCTTCGCTAATTATTACCGAAACTTTGATTTCAGACGTCGAAATCATCAAGATATTAATGTCGTTTTCAGCCAATGTTTGAAACATTAAATGAGCCACACCTGTGTGCGAGCGCATCCCTACTCCTACAATCGACACCTTAGCAATTTCTTCGTCGGTACGAATATCTTGTGCGCCCAGATCAATCACCAACTGTTCAAGAATTTTCTTACACGCCTTAAAGTCAGGGCGCGGTACGGTAAACGTAAGGTCAGTAAAACCCTTTTCACTGGCGTTCTGAATGATCACATCAACGTTAATGTGCGCTGCCGATACTGGTCCGAGCACTTTATGGGCTACGCCCGGTTGATCTGGTATACGGCGAATCGTTAGTTTGGCCTCATCGCGCTGCGATGCAATGCCAGAGATTAATGGCGCTTCCATTGGATCACCCTCTTGGTCGTAATGGATCAATGTGCCCGGACCATCTTCAAAAGAAGACAACACTCTTAACGGCACTTTATATTTATTAGCGAACTCTACAGAGCGAGTCTGCAAGACCTTTGCGCCCAAGCTCGCCATTTCTAGCATTTCTTCAGCTGTGATTCGATCTAATCTGCGGGCCTCTGGTACTACTCTAGGGTCGGTAGTATAGATACCATCCACATCAGTATAGATACGACACTCATCGGCTTTTATGGCCGCTGCTAGGGCCACAGCAGTGGTGTCTGAGCCCCCTCTTCCAAGTGTTGTGATTTCGCCTTTCTCATTGCTGCCCTGAAACCCAGCAACGACGACCACCGTGTCGTCATTAAGATCGTCGACAATACGTTGGCCATCGATATCAACAATTCTTGCTTTAGAATAAACATTGTCAGTGCGGATACTCACCTGAGAGCCTGTATATGACTTAGCTTTAACGCCGTATTCATGCAAGGCCATCGCCAGTAAGGCAATCGTTACTTGTTCGCCGGTGGAAATAAGCACGTCCATTTCACGCGGACTTGGTGATTCAGATAAATCATGCGCAAGTGCAATTAAGCGATTAGTCTCGCCACTCATAGCCGACACGACCACCACAATACGCTCGCCTAACGCGCGTTTTTTGGCAATGTGCTCAGCAACGGCTTTAATACGCTCAACCGAGCCTACCGAGGTACCACCAAACTTCTCGACAATGGTCAGCACAGGCTTCCCCACAAAAAGTGAGAAACAAGTCTCTGCTGCGTTGTTGCTTGAGCATCAACGCTGATGTTGGCAATTACCTGCATCAGCCCTATCCCTGCTCTTCTATCCAAGTATTGACCTGAGCGAGGCACGTATCAAGGTCCGCCACAGTAGGCACGCCACCTTCAGCCATATCAGGGCGACCACCACCACGACCGCCCACTAACCCAGTTAAGTGTTGAATGAGCTTTCCGGCTTGGTATTGTTTAGTTAAACCTTTAGACACACCGGCGACTAGCTTAGGCTTACCGTCAATTTCTGCTGCTAATACGACTACACCGTTTTCGTGCTTGTCCTTAAACTGATCAATCGTTTGTCTTAACAAATCTTTGTCGGCGCCTTCCATTTTTAACGCTAATACGGCAACGCCGTTAACCTCTACTGTAGACGCATTAATATCTGCACCACCTTGCCCACTGGTTAACAATTTTTGTAATTGTTTCTTGTCGGCTTCAAGCGACTTAACATTATGGAGTACTTGGCCAATGCGCTCTACAAGCTTTACGGGCGCTGTTCTCAGCTCGTCTGCGGCAGCACGAATTAAAGCTTGTTGTTCGTTAACCCACTTAAAGGCACCCTCTTGCGTCACCGCTTCGAGTCGACGAACGCCAGCCGCAATACCCGACTCAGCAATTATCTTAAACAAGCCGATTTCCGACGTGTTGCTTACGTGCGTTCCGCCACACAACTCTAATGAGTAATCACCCATGGAGATGACTCTAACTTCTTCGCCATACTTCTCATCAAACAACGCTTCCGCACCAGCCGCTTTGGCTTCGGCGATCGGCATTGATGCTGACGTTACTGGTAACTTCAGAAATATATTTTGATTGACCTTACGCTCAACCTCAGCAATTTGCGCTGCGCTTACGGGCCCTTCGTTAGAAAAGTCGAACCTTAAGCGTTCTTGATTAACCATAGAACCGCGTTGTTGTACATGATCGCCCAGCACTTCTTTTAACGCTGCATGCATTAAGTGAGTTGCCGAGTGATTTGCGGCTGTTGCATAACGAGCCACAGAATCAACCGCCACATCAACGCTTTCGCCTACAGTCAGCGAGCCTGATTGCATCCGACCGAGGTGCAAAAATGCACCATTGGGTAACTTGCGGCAATCATCAACAATCATCTTAGCGCTTGCAGTACTAATCACACCACGATCGCCTACCTGACCACCGCCTTCTGCATAAAACGGAGTAGTGTCTAACGCGACTGCAATCCGACCTTCGTCTAGTGCGGTAAAAGCTAGTATCTTGGCCGTTGCGCTTAATTGCGAATAACCAATAAAGTTCGTCTCGACCGACACGTCAATATCTATTTCGTCTGACGCTGCAAACTGGCTCTTAGATTTAGCCTGCTCGCGCTGTTGCTGCATGCGCGTTTCATAGCCCTTCATATCAAGAGTTAGTTTACGCTCACGCGCTACATCAGCGGTTAGATCAACTGGAAATCCATAGGTGTCGTACAACAAGAACACTAAGTCACCCGGCACTTCGTCGCCTTTTACTTCGGTCATCTTTTGCTCAAATATCTTGAGGCCTTGATCCAAAGTCTCGGCGAAACGCAATTCTTCTTTCTGGAGTCCTTGTTCAATTTTTTCTTGCGCGTCCTTTAGCTCTGGATACGCTTCACCCATTTCAGCGACCAAGGCTGGGACTAACTTGTGGAAGAATGGCGAGCTGGCACCAAGCTGATAACCATGGCGAACAGCTCGGCGAATAATGCGGCGCAGTACATAACCGCGCCCTTCGTTCGACGGTGTTACGCCATCAACCAGCATGAATGAGCAAGAACGAATGTGGTCGGCAATGACGCGCACTGAATGATGCTTACGGTCAGTAACGCCTACTACATCGCAGATACTGGTAATTAGATGGTCGAATAAATCGATTTCATAGTTATTGTTTACATGTTGCATAACCGCCGCTATGCGCTCCAAACCCATTCCCGTATCCACGGATGGTTTAGGAAGATCTACCAATTCACCGTCCTTACCACGGTTGTATTGCATGAAAACGAGGTTCCATATCTCGATAAAGCGATCGCCGTCTTCGTCAGGGGTTCCTGGAGGGCCTCCCCAATACTGTTCGCCATGATCAAAAAAGATCTCACTGCATGGGCCGCAGGGGCCAACATCGCCCATTGACCAAAAATTATCTTTCTCGCCAATACGTGCAAACTGTTTTGGGTCAATACCAATTTCGTCTAACCAGATTGATGCCGCTTCGTCATCTTTCTCATAAACGGTAATCCATAGCTTGTCTTTAGGCAGCTTTAACTCTTCAGTTAAAAAAGACCACGCAAATTGAATCGCCTCGCGCTTAAAATAATCGCCAAAACTAAAATTGCCCAGCATTTCAAAAAAGGTGTGGTGGCGAGCGGTATAACCAACGTTTTCGAGGTCGTTGTGCTTGCCCCCTGCTCTTACACAGCGTTGAGATGTAACAGCACGACTGTAGCTCGTTTGGTCGTTACCTAGAAATACATCCTTAAATTGCACCATTCCCGCATTGGTAAACAACAAGGTATTGTCATTACCAGGCACCAGCGAGCTACTAGGCATCACTCGATGCCCTTCTTGCTCGAAAAAGGATAAGAATTTGCTGCGTATCTCTGCGGTTTTCATGGGTCTCAAACGACTCTTAAGTACTCTTCTTGTAGTGGAGTGGATTATTACAAATGATGGTTGAGGGTGGAACCGATACTTACAACTAAAGTGCGTATTAAGGCCATTCTCTGGCATTGTTTGCCTTAGAAAGATGAAAAAGTGCTAATTTCCGATTTTAAACCCCAAACCTATGCGCTCTGTCTTGCGGTCATAGTCGATTAAGCTCTCTCCATAGCCATTAAAGTATTGGAGGTACAGGCGCAAATCTTCTCGAGCACCCAGGTTTCGACTAACACCAAGCTCTATAGCCCCGCGACTCTCACTTTTAAGATTGTGTCGCAACATTAAGTGCAGTTGGTGCTTGCCGATCTTGCGCAATGCTTCGAGCTGGAAATTACCCATGTAGTCATCAATGTCAGGGTTATCTTCGTCAGTAGAAACCTGCCACCACGTTTTAAAGCCCACTTCGCTGTATTTAGTCGACAGTAACAACTCAGCATACGTGCGGTTCCAACTGCGCGAGATAACACCAGAGCGGCCATTGGACTGGTGATTTAAACCAAAACGTAATGTATTGAGTTTTACGCCACGCCACTTTCGATCCAATGGTATATCAACAAATATTTCAGGTTGATGGTTGGTTTCTCTGAATGGCCGTGAATCATCTGTGTTGTACGCCTGCCAATGTGATTGATTGGTATAGGCTGCAAACAGCTGCGCATCAAACGGTAAGTTGTTTAATAACAAAGATTTGAGGCTTATTTGAAACTTAATTTCTTCGGCATCTATCTCGCGAGCTTCACCGAATTCATCCAGCGCTCTACCCGGCTTGCGATTGTGGGTTACGGGTAGTAAATAATTATCTCGGTGTAGCAAAATGCTGAACTTATCGCCAAACAATGTGCGTTCGCGTTCATTGCGCTGCTCGACCAGAGTGACATCTTCCTTAGGCTTGCAGCGATCTCGAACCTCGCCAATTGACATCGTCACGTCGGCTTCCTGAACCAATTTCAAAACACATACTGAATCGAACTCTTCTATAGCTGGTTCTTGGGCTTGGGCTTGGGGTAAACAGGAAAAGCAGACAACGCAAAAACTAGCGGACACTCTTTTTCTTAATGAGCTAAGGGCTATCATTATTTCTCTCAAATAGGCCTACGCCAACACAAAGAAAAGACATGTGGGCTTAGACTAAATAAATAGAGCCGGATTGTACTAGAGGGGAGTCACAATAGTTACTGTTGCAAACCGAAACACTCTGATTTATGAAATGCTTCGCCATAATAAGCAGATTGCAAAAAAAGGAATCGATTGAAGTTTTCCTTCAACCTTTAAAAAGGCGTTCTTAAACCGCGCTCTACTCTATAAGAAGCTTTAGTTGAGCCATCAATTCCTCGGTTTTTGGAATCACGGATGCAAGTTCTTGTTCATTCATTTTCCACTTGCCAGGGTTTGGTGCGGTGTGTGTATATTTTGAGGGTCTTAAAGGCTCCGATGCCATTTTGTGCAAGCGTGGGCCAAATATCACTTGAGAAAAGTGGCTCAAGCGTTGTAGCTCTTGGGGAGTATTGGCTAATAGAGAATCATAATCAATTGCACACCAACGCTCCTTAGGTAGGTCTTTGAGGTCGTTCATTATTGTCTGATTTGTGGTCAACCACTGGTGCGCAACAACTTCGGCTAACGGAGCACCTGCCAGTTCTTGCCAACCTGGCGTCAATAAATGCGACCACTTCTGTGGTGCAGACCAACCTGGCAAGGTTGGATAAGTTACAAACTTCTGAGACTTCCACGACTCGAGCAAACTGCTCATGTTTTGTTTTGGGTCTCTAAACAAAAAGATAAATCTAGCATCTGGAAAAACCTCAAGTAGAAACGGAATGCGTAATGCATTTTTTGGGGTCTTTTCCAAAAACCTGATTTCGCTGGGTTTTGATAATGCCGTCATGTCTTTAAAGAGCTTACCGTCACAATTTCTTAAGTCTTCTACGAAGGAATCCAGCAAAGTGTCCTTTACGTCCGCATTGGCAAGATCGGCGCTTAAACGGTTGCTCGGGTTTTTACCACTGGGTCTAAGCGACGCGATACGTTCGAAGTGCTTGTGAGACTCGTCTCCAATAGACCAAAGCTCACGGTTCACCGCCAACGTTTCAAATAATAAGGTACTGCCTGAACGTGGTGCGGCTACAATAAAGACCGGTCGGTCAAACTTTGGTCTATTACTAATAGTCGATTGACCAGTTGATGATGCTACAAACCTATCCGGAACCAATGCAGCATCCAATGTGAACGTCGCCGCTTCATTGAAAGCTTCTTGGTTGCTCGTCAAACGAACTCCATCTGGTACTTCACTTATCTCCTTGCGAAAAGCTTCCAGCAGACTCTTAAAGGCCGCAAAACCTTCGATGTTCGGTCCATCAATCATCCATTGCGAGTACCAGTCGCGCACAAAATCATCAACTTTAGACCCGAGCTGACGTTTAGTATTGAGCAAATGGTCGTTACTGGCTTCAATGTCGTCAACTAATTCTGCTAAGTCAGCACGGAGTTCTTGAGCCGGCATTACAGGAAGCCCCATGTAAGTTTCAAAGCGTAAGTCTGTGGAACGGCGTGTCGCAAATTCTATGTGCTCTGTCTTCGCACCTTCTTCGTTAATCATTTTCCACAAAGCAGCCGAACCAACCGTATCGATAATGAGATGGATTCGGTCCTGGTCTGACCTATTAGACACAGAGTGAGGCAACCAGTTATTAAACGTCCAAGACTCGCCTGCGGCCATATGAACTTCTTCTGGCCCACAACGAAAGGCAACTTCCTCTGTCGTTTTAATCGGGATGTGAATGCGCAGGTGGTTGCGCCAAAAGTAATGCGAGTCTGTGTGTTTGTCCACGGAGGCTCCGGGCGCCAAGCGCATTAAGCGAGTACGACCTACAACAGTGCTGAAACTGTCCATTACTTGCTGAATGTAGGGTGTTTTACTCAGTCTCGGCGACGGTTGCATAGACCCCGTTAGGTCATAATTCTCTTCGCCATTTGCGGACACGAAAATGAGTGAAGAATTACCTAGAAAACCCTGTGGATGCGGTCGCCAATCATCCTCGCTAAACTGCTCAATTTCTTCTGCCAACTTGGCATAGTCAAAGCTGAGAGGTAATTTAATAAATGGATGGGGTGTTCGCATCTTTCTAAGTCCAAGTAGTCATACGCCACAAAATCATTAGTTTGTGTCAATAAAGCAGGGGTTGGGCTTTTAGATTGTATGCGCAACAGAGGCGTGCCTGCAAAGATTACGAAAACAATAATTCATTTATTGAATCAGAATTGAGCCCGTCGAATAACTCAAACCATCATTAATTAGGGTAACAAGACCTCAACTGGTGATTCTTCATACGCTCTGAGTAAACATTGGATTGTTCGACTAGAAGCAAGCTGAAAGCGGAACGCGGTATAACTAATCAAACTCAATAGAGGGACAAACGTTTTGAATAATACTTGAACTAAACCCACGTCCTTGTAGAAACCGAGCTCGCTTAGTCCATTCGGCGTAAGTCGTCGGTGCGCCCTCTCCAAACTTCTTAACATAGGCATTCAGGGCCAAATCCAACCAATGTGGCGAAGAAGCATCCAAATATTCTTCAATGAGCAAACCACTGACGCCTTTCGAATTGAGCTCTGTTGCGATTTTGTTTGGCCCAAAACCTCGCATTGTTCGGTGTCTTACGTAGGCTTCGGTGAAACGTTCGTCGCACACAAGACCATCTCGTACAAGCTGCTCCAACGCCTGCTGTATTTTTTCTTCTGAGTATTCACGAGTTTTGAGTTTCTGCTTGAGTTCGACGACGCTGTGTTCGCGACGTGCAAGTAACTCAATAGACTTGTGAATAATGTCGACGTCTTTCTTTACTTTCTCACGGTCTTTGCCGCGTGAGCGATGCCCCAATGGGTTTAGATCGTCTGCGCTTTCTAGATCAAAAGATGGGGTTGATTTGAGAGCTGAGTAATCCCCCGATACAGAGGAACGTCGCTCTGAATATCCACTTGCATCGCTTTCCTTGCGAATCTTCGTGGCATTTTGAGCTGGCGGGACATTACGTGGAGCGATACGAGGAGCAGTAAGCGGCTTAGATGACTTCGCCTCAGACTTCTCTTTTGAAGTGCTGCGTTTACGGGGTGCCTGAATAATCCTCATTGCTGCCCCATATAAACTAACGGGACCGCTGTTATCAAAACAACAATGCACCCACTCGCAACAGGCTCTTTGACAATGTGCTTTTTATGACTGTGCTCATGATTTTCCTCATGAGTTTGCCCTAAACGTTGTTTCTTTGAGTAAGAATGCATTGTTTAACTTGGGGCACGGTTCTAAAACATGTAACTAAATTAGAACCTGCCCCATTTCTTCAAATCGAGCTAGGCGCCAGCTTTGCTTTCTTTTGTAGCTTCGCCTTCACTGCTCGCTTTTTCAGCGTTCTTTGCCGCTCGATCTTCCTTTCTTTTTACTTCCGCTTTAGCAACAGATTCGTCGTCTATGCCAAGCGCAATACGTATCTTACCTTCAATTTCTTGAGCTGTGTCTGTGTGCTCTTTTAAATAGTCGCGAACATTGTCTTTACCTTGTCCGATTCGAGTGCCGTCATAGCTATACCAGGCGCCTGATTTCTCTACAATCTCATGCTCGACGCCTAACGTAATAAGCTCACTTTCGCGCGAAATACCTTCGTTGTATAAAATATCAAATTCAGTTTGTTTGAACGGAGGTGCCACCTTGTTCTTAACCACTTTTACGCGTGTTTGGTTGCCGTAAATCTCATCACCTTTCTTGATTGCACCGATCCGACGAATATCGAGCCGAACTGATGAGTAAAACTTAAGCGCGTTACCACCTGTAGTGGTTTCTGGGTTACCAAACATTACGCCAATCTTCATACGAATCTGATTAATAAAGATAACCAAAGTATTGGCTTTCTGAATGTTTGCTGTCAGTTTACGCAAGGCTTGTGACATTAAACGAGCCTGTAAGCCCATGTGATGGTCTCCCATATCGCCTTCGATCTCGGCTTTTGGCGTTAACGCCGCTACCGAGTCAATAACAACAATATCTACAGCTGCTGAACGAACCAGCATGTCGGTAATTTCTAGCGCTTGCTCACCCGTATCTGGCTGAGACACTAATAAGGCATCAATATCTACGCCTAACCGTTCTGCGTATTTTGGGTCTAGTGCGTGTTCGGCATCTATAAACGCTGCAGTACCACCTAGTTTTTGTGCTTCAGCGATAACCTGAAGCGTTAGAGTCGTTTTACCCGATGATTCTGGACCATAGATTTCTACTACTCGACCGCGCGGTAAGCCCCCTATTCCAAGTGCTATATCTAGGCCAAGCGAACCGGTTGGAATTGCATCGATGCCAGATCCGATATCAGCATCACCCATACGCATAACGGAACCTTTTCCGTATTGACGTTCAATTTGAGTTAATGCGGCTTGTAATGCTTTAGTTTTGTTGTCATCCATGAGGATCTCCAAATTCTGTGTTGCGGGTAAGCTGTTAATTTATACAGTATTACTGTATAGGTCAACAGTATTGCAATAATATTTTCTAGAATCGTATCAAAACAGCTCAAGAGTCAGCAAGTCCAGGCTTCTTCGCCTAATTTATTGAGCGTTTTAGGCTCCAAAATCTACTATTCGACCTACTTTTCTCTGTAATGTTACGATTTTTCATACAGTACTTTGTCGTTTTATACAGTACTTAGTGATTTTCACAGTGGTTGTCGCTCTCTTATTGGAGCGCTCTCAATGTCTCTAATAATGCGGCGGTCTATCCGACTCTCCTGAGTCGAGCACTTCTGAACCGCTCTGCATAGTTTGCATCTTACTCTTTAACTGTTGGTTCAAGAGTTTCAGCCCTTGCATCTCTTTCTGCAAGAGTAAAAACTCGTCACTGATTTGCTGAAGCGTATCCTCAAGAAACGACACTTTAACTTCCAGCGAGATAAGCCGTGATGAATCAGACATCTGCTTCTACCCATTCCTTACTGCGTTCAACTGCTTTATGCCAACGCGCGATCATTCGTTCCGCAATTTCTGGCTGCATGGCTGGTTTGAATTCGCGTTCAACTTCACGCACTTTCGTTAGGTCTTTCATAGTCCAGTAGCCGACTCTAAGCCCAGCTAAGTAAGCCGCTCCTAGTGCGGTAGACTCCAACACCTTAGGTCTGACCACTGGGGTTTGCAGAATATCCGCCTGAAACTGCGCTAAAAAGTTGTTGGCAATCGCCCCGCCATCAACGTTAAGCTGGCTCAAATTAATGCCACTGTCTTTTTGCATTGCATGTAGTACGTCGTAGATTTGATACGCCAATGATTCGAGCGTGGCCTTAGTGATTTCCGCTTGGCCCGAGTCCCGTGTTAAACCAAATATAGCGCCGCGTGCATACATGTCCCAATGGGGCGCACCTAAGCCAGCAAATGCGGGCACCACTACTAAGCGACTGTCTGGGTGGGCTTTAAGAGCAAGCGCTTCGGACTCACTCGCATCGTCAATAAACTTTAACTCATCGCGCAACCACTGGATGGCCGCACCTCCAATAAACACACTGCCTTCTAAGGCATAGGTGATTTTTCCATCGATCGACCAAGCGATTGTACTTAACAAACCACATTCACTATTAATTCGCTGCGACCCTGTATTCATCAGCATAAAGCAGCCTGTACCGTAGGTATTTTTAGCCATACCCTTTTCAAAACAAGTCTGACCAAATAGCGCGGCTTGTTGGTCACCAGCCACACCCGCAATAGGAACCTCTTTACCTTGAAAACTAAAATGCCCAAAATCATCAGAGCTGTCCTTAATCTCAGGAAGCATGGATGTAGGAATATTAAACAGTTCTAACAAATCCTTGTCCCACTCTCCCGTGTTGATGTTCATCAACATAGTACGCGCGGCATTACTTGGTTCAGTGGCGTGTACCCGGCCTTCTGTTAGATTCCAAATAACCCAGGTGTCGATAGTGCCAAACAAAAGGTCTCCCGTTTCGGCCGCGTCTCGCGCTCCTTCTACATTGTTAAGGATCCACTCGATTTTTGTTCCTGAAAAATAAGCATCGATCACTAACCCCGTTTTTTCTTGAACACGCTCAGCCCACCCTAGCTCTGTAATTTCATCACAGCGAGCGGCTGTTCTGCGGTCTTGCCAAACAATCGCGTTGTAAACTGGCTTACCCGTGCGCCTATTCCAAACGACGGTGGTTTCTCGTTGATTGGTGATCCCGACGGCCGCAATATCTTCAGGGGTTAGTTGGTTGTTAGCAACTAGACGCTGTAAAACCGAAAACTGGCTATCCCATATTTCATTGGCATCGTGCTCCACCCAACCCGGTTTAGGAAAATATTGCTTGAACTCAAGCTGCGACACATCAACGATATCGGCCTTGTGGTCAAATAGAACAGCACGCGAACTGGTTGTACCTTGGTCTAAAGCGATAACAAATTGATCGGGATTTGATGGCGTAGATTGTGTTGGTGCAGACAAGATGAAACTCCTATTCTAAAGACGGTTGCTTAATAAATCAGGGTATCTAAACAGCGATTAAAATGAATAAACGCATACGGTTTATACCACCACTTTAAGCAAACGACTAGAGCGCATACCCATTACTCTGGGACAATGCAATTTATGCTGATATTCCTTAGCCGCCAACCTATTTAGCCACACTCTCTACAAGCGTTATACTAACAATGGTCGCGGCCAGTTCAATGCTGAATTTATATGACTAGCTGAATAATTAATGCCAAATCGTTCAAAAAACAATTCATTATCCAGATTATGCCTAAGATAGTATTTTTAGACCGTGATGGTCTAGCGTCACACATTAAATTGTCTGAGATTACAGCGCCCGCTGGCTCCACAGTCACGTTTAAAGAACACGCAACCACAACAGCCCAACAAACTGTTAAACGGCTGTCTGGCGCTCAGGTTGCGATAACCAACAAGGTTGTTATCGACCAGAACGTATTAGATTCTTGTCCAGACCTCAAACACATCGCTGTCGCTGCCACCGGCTACAACATTATTGACACCAAGGCGTGTCGCGCTAGAGGTGTCAGCGTAAGCAACATTCCTTCCTATGCGACTACCAGCGTTCCAGAACACGCCATTATGCTGATGCTAAATTTACGCCGGCAGCTACTTCCCTACCGGCAACATGTGGCCAATGGTGAATGGAGCAAAAGTTCTGCTTTTTGTTTATTTAAAGAACCTATCAAGGACCTTAGTGACTCAGTATTAGGGATCGTTGGATTTGGAGCGTTAGGTCAAGCAACCGCCCAACTTGCCCACGGCTTAGGCATGCAGGTTATTTATACGGCGCGCAGTGACAAAAAGTCTACCTATGCTCAGCATTTGCCGTTAAACGACGTTTTGCAAAAGGCTGACGTAATCAGCCTGCACTGTGATCTAAACGACAGCACCGCAAACCTAATAAGCACATCGCAATTTAAACTGATGCAGCCGCACGCCATTGTGATTAACACGGCTAGAGGCGGCATTGTGGATGAAAGCGCGGCAGTCTACGCCATAGAGTCGGGTCTGATTGGGGGCCTAGGTATCGATGTGTTGGCTCAAGAGCCACCTAAAGCCGACCACCCTCTAATAGAGTTAGCGAAAAGACCAAATGTGATTGTTACTCCTCATATCGCTTGGGCGAGTGATGCTGCAATGCAACGGCTGGTTGATATCTTGGTGGACAACATTCAAAACCACTTACAAGGGAAGGCACTGAACCTAGTTAATTAGTCACTAAGAACCAATTAAAGGGGTGTACTGCAAGGCTTCAGCACAATTTTGGAGATGTCATTTTCGTCACCCACTATACGGTATTTGTAAGGCAAAACAGTGTTTTAGATGATAGCATCCGCGTGTTAATAAGACCTTTTAATACGACGACCAAATCGTGATTAACTCGCGAGTCTTTAGTTAGATTGAACAGTAAGTTGAACAGTAGATTGAGCTAACCGCAAAAGTTACACTCTCAATACAAAATAAAAAATAAGAGCATTCCATGCAACTGTCCAAATTCGGATCAAAATTTTATCGCCCCACTGGCATTAATCAACTAATGGCGGACCTAGGCGACGCATTCGTCAAAGGTCATCCCGACTTATGCATGTTAGGTGGTGGTAACCCCGCTTTTATCCCTGAAGCTCAGGAGCTATTCGCACGCGAAATGCAAAAGCTCGTGAGCAGTAAAGATTTTGCACAAGCGATAGGCACGTATGACGGCCCGCACGGTAACCAACGATTTAGAGAGGTGCTTGCTGATTACCTAAACGATCAATACGGTTGGGGCTTAAGCGCTAACAATATTGCGCTTACAAACGGCAGCCAAAACAGTTTTTTCTATCTATTCAACGCACTCGCCGGTGCAATGCCAGACGGGAGCAGCAAGAAAATTTTGTTTCCTTTGGCGCCAGAATACATTGGGTATGCAGACGCAGGGATAACCGAGCAAATGTTCTCGGCTAATTTGCCTACGATTCAAGAACTTGACGATAAAATGTTTAAGTATCGAATCGACTTCGACAGCTTACACATCGGCGACGATGTGGCGGCCATTTGCCTGTCTAGACCAACCAATCCTACTGGCAACGTCGTGACTAACTCAGAGTTAGCTAAACTGAATGAGCTTGCTCTTAAACACAATATCCCGTTAATTGTGGACAATGCCTATGGTCAACCATTCCCTAACGTAATTTACGAGGATGTATCTCCGTTTTGGAACGAAAACACCATTCTATGTATGTCACTTTCAAAGCTTGGCTTGCCGGGTGCACGAACTGGAATCGTGGTCGCTAACGAAGACATTATCGCGCTGTTTGGTCGCATCAGCAGCATTGTGACATTGGCCCCGCACAGTATGGGGGCCGCGTTAATGACCAGCATGATCGAAGATCGCGAAATTAAAAACCTTTGCGAGAACGTTCTAAAGCCGTTCTATCAAGAAAAAATCGAATTTGCTAAAGCTTGTTTTTACAAACACTTTGCAGACTTACCGGTTAAGTTCCACAAGCCTGAAGGCGCATTTTTTATGTGGCTATGGGTCGAAGGAATGCCTATCACCAGCAAGGAGCTGTACCAGCGACTTAAGACGCGTCATGTTCTGGTTATTCCTGGCGAAGACTTCTTTATTGAGATCGATTCTAGCTGGCGTCACCGCCAAGAGTGCTTGCGATTGAATTACGCGCAGCCTGCTGACAAAATTGAACGCGGCTTCGCACTTATAGCCGAAGAAATTCGTCGCTCATTTGGCGGATAAGCGATCTGAAAACAGAGTATTAATTTAAACAACCAAACAAAGGTATCGTTATGCAAGGCAAACTATCAACTGCATTGTTCCTGATTAGAATTAGTGTCGCGCTGGTATTGATCATGTGGACTGTCGACAAATTTGTTAACCCATCACATGCAATTAACGTTTTTGACCATTTTTACTTTATCAGCGGCATCAGCACGCAAATCATGACAGGTATCGCCGTTGCTGAATTAATCTTAATCGCCCTATTCTTGATCGGTCGTTTTAAGGACATAACTTATCTCATCGTGCTTATTATTCACGGCGTTTCAACCGTTACGCCGATCAGCAATTATCTAAATGCGTTCGAGAGCCCTAACCTTTTGTTTTTCGCTGCATGGCCTATGTTAGCGGCTTGTTACGCGCTTTATAGCCTGCGACATTACGACAATAAGTTTAATCTTTAGTTCGGCGCTTAATTAGCCAGTTAGTATTTGGGCCAATCTACTTTCGCGGCCCTTGACCTAAATAAGCTCCTCAAGAGGAAGCACTCATCGTTATATTGTGTGCTTCTTCTACAACGATTGCGTGACGACGGGCTAACGCTCTTTGATCAATGTCGTATCCCCCGCCAATCACCGTAGCCACAGGGATTTGCGCAGATCTCAACGTCTCTAAAACGAGTCTATCTCTTACGCGTAAGCCCTCTAGACTCACTTTGAGCAGGCCTAGCGGGTCTTCAGAATATACATCTACCCCTGCATCGTAAATAACCAGGTCTGGTGACACTCTCGCGAGAACATCATCAAGAGTGGTCTGTACTATGTTTAGGTACTCGTCATCACTCGCCCCTTTAGGAACATTCACATCAAGGTCGCTTTTTGCTTTTCGTTGAGGAAAGTTCTTTTCACAATGGATTGAACAAGTAAACGCTCGGGGTTCATTGGCCAAAATAGTGGCTGTTCCATCACCTTGGTGTACGTCGCAATCAAATATCAGTACCGAGTTCACCTTACCTTGCTCAAGCAGGCATTTCGCTGTAATTGCCAAGTCATTGAGGATGCAATACCCGGAAGCAAAGTCGTAATGCGCATGATGCGTGCCGCCTGCTAAATGACATGCTAGTCCCGTTTTAAGCGCAAGTTGTGCGGTTAAGAAGGTCCCGTTTGGCGAGATTAAAGTCCGCTTTACCAACGCCTTACTCCACGGCAAGCCCATTCGGCGTATCTTCGCGGCGCTCATAGCTCCTGACACAAACCGTTCTAAGTATTGTGGACAATGTGCTTGCTCAAGAACCTCTACGCGCGCTTCACCTGGTCGAATTAAATTGGCTGGCGTTGCGATACCCTGTTCTACCAAGTAGTCACGCAGTAAGCCGAACTTCGCCATTGGAAAGCGATGCTTGCTCGGAAAATCAAAACTGTAACTGGGGTGTGTAACTAGCGGAAGATTTGACATCAATTAGGACGTTAGTATGGGTTAGCAGAGTGATCGCTATTAAGTAGCGTATTCGATTGTTTATGTATGCGAGTGCTCCAATAGGTAGGCTATACTAGCGCCATTCAAATTGTTGTTAACATTTAGCATGAACGCTGCGCCAAAAATAGGATTTATTAGTCTCGGTTGCCCTAAAGCATTAGTGGACTCCGAACGCATTTTGACTCAACTCCGTACCGACGGTTACGACATTGTACCGACCTACGAAGACGCTGACATGGTGGTTGTAAACACCTGTGGCTTTATCGACGCCGCCAAACAAGAGTCGCTCGATACCATTGGCGAAGCATTGCGCGAAAACGGCAAAGTGATTGTTACGGGCTGCATGGGAGCAACCGAGAGCGATATTCTTGATGTACACCCTAAGGTGCTAGACGTATCTGGCCCTCACGCCTACGAGCAAGTTGTTGGTGCCGTTAAGCAACACGCGCCGTACGTTAAAGAACACAACCCGCATTTAGATCTAGTACCACCCCAGGGTATAAAACTAACGCCACGCCACTATGCCTATTTAAAAATATCAGAAGGCTGCAACCACCGTTGTACATTTTGCATTATTCCCTCAATGCGTGGAGATTTAGTAAGTAGGCCCGCCAACGAGGTAGTCGCTGAAGCCGCCGGTCTGGTTAAGTCTGGTGTTAAAGAACTGCTAGTGATCTCACAAGATACTAGCGCTTATGGTGTAGATACCAAGTATGCAACCAGTTTTCATCAAGGCATGCCGGTTAAAGCAAAGATGTTAGATCTATGCAATGCGCTCTCAACATTGCGCGACGATCAAGGTGATGCGCCATGGGTACGCTTGCACTATGTATACCCCTACCCGCATGTAGACCATATTATTCCCTTAATGGCTGAAGGTAAGCTGTTGCCTTACTTGGACATTCCTTTTCAGCACGGCTCGCCTCGCGTGCTTAAAGCGATGAAAAGACCTGGCGCTATCGACAACACTCTTAAGCGGGTTAAAGCTTGGCGCGATGTGTGTTCAGACATTACCATTCGCAGCACATTCATTGTGGGCTTTCCGGGTGAAACCGAAGATGAATTCAAAGAACTATTAGACTTTGTCAACGACGCGCAACTTGATCGTGTTGGTGCGTTTAAGTACTCACCTGTTGCGGGTGCTGCAGCCAACGCGCTGGGTAACCCCATTGATGAAGAAACCAAAGAACGTCGCTTAGAAGAGTTTATGACGCTACAGGCCGGCATTAGTTCCCACAAGCTCGCCAAAAAAGTTGGTCAGCAGCTGACCGTTTTAATTGACGAAGTGGATGATGAAGGCGCTATTGGGCGCAGTAAAGCAGATGCACCAGAAATAGACGGTGTGGTGTATTTAAATGACGTGCAGAACGTTAAGGCTGGCCAAAGAGTCGAAGTTAAAATCACCAATAGCGACGAACATGACCTTTGGGGCGAACTGGTTTAATCTGGCGATTTTAGTCGTCGTAAAACAAACGGCTTAACGAATAAGAATTTCCCATTGAGTGCCTGCGCCAGCATGGGTACTCAAACTCAGTTCTGCGCCGTAGGCAGTTACAATCCCCTTTACAATATTCAGTCCGAGCCCATGACCAGGCGTCTGTGTGTCTAGCCTAACGCCGCGTTCAGTAATTCGCTCAGTATCTTGCGCACTCAAGCCTGGGCCGTCATCAGCAACACTTAGGCGCAGGCCTGGTCTCTGTGCATCGTCTCCTTGCACAGACTCTAACGTCACCCACACACCTTTGTGTGCCCATTTAAAAGCGTTATCTAATAGGTTACCCAGTAGTTCATGCCAATCGCCTTCATCACCAAAAAAGAGTACGTGCTCACCAATATCAGTGGTTACGCTAAGGGCTCTGGACTTATGTAGCTTAGTCAGAGATTCAATGATTTTTTGGGAAACAGCGCTTACATCAATCGGTCGAGAGAAACGTCGCGGTCCAATGGTCGAAGCACTATTTAATTGATAATCAATTATCGCTTGCATTTGCTCAAGTTGATCACGCGCGTCGCCTTCCGACTCAGAATCAAATTTCAATCCTGCCATTATGGCGATAGGTGTTTTTAAACTATGTGCAAGATTGCCAAGAACTTCCTTGTGGCGTTCGATTCGGCGGTCTTCGTGTTCTAGTAGTTGATTTAAATTATGGGTGAGCTGATTCAACTCTTTTGGATAGTCTTCGTTGAATTCTCGACGCTTGCCAGACTCAACTTCGGAGACCTCTTCTGCGATTCGGTTTAATGGCCCCAAAAACCAATAGAACAATAGCGCCAACGCCGCCAGTATCAATACACCTAAAGATGCCAGCAGTGTTAGCACCTGCCTATTGTATTCAGCTAGTCTTTGAAGATAACCTCGTTGTAGTTCAGCAACCTGAACAGTAAAAGGCACTACGCCATCAGCAGTTTCCCACTCTACTTTGAGGTCAGTAACGTAAATCTTTTGAGAGCCGCTTAGGCGCGCTTGTGGATGAAACGTGATCTCGCTGGTGGCTGGTTCATCAACCACAATCTCGTCATCTAACAGCGAAGCCGAACGCCATAAAACACGATTGTCGTCGTTTCTGATTTGGGCAAACAAACTAGAGTTGGTCTGACTCAGACGTGGATCTGGCATGACGAGTGGCATCTCGATCTCACCATTTACTACGTTCATACTCGCTAACAGCAGTAGCACTTGGTTGCGCAGTGAATCTTGTGCATTGGCCATTACGCTGTCGTGAAATGCGCGGCTAATACCAATACTGACGACACTCAGTAAAACAAACAACAAAACGCAGCCGAGTAAAATCAGGCGCGTTCGCAGAGCGATTTGTCTAAGAGCACTCATACACCTAGCGTCTGAAGCTTATTTGGCTTGCACACATTATTTGGCTTGCGCATACAGGAGGCTAGATTATTAATCTCTAGGAATTGAAAAACGATATCCCTGCCCTCGTTGTGTTTCTATTGGCTTTAGAGTCTCATCTGGATCAAGTTTTTTACGTAAACGGCGAATAAATACCTCGATAGTATTGCTGTCACGGTCATCGTCTTCTTCATATATATGGTCCACCAACTCGCGCTTCGAGATTACCTTACCCGTATGCAACATTAGGTAAGACAATAAGCGATATTCATATGCAGTTACCGTAACTTGAACGTCTTTCATAAATACTTGTTGAGATGACGTATCCAGTTTTATAGGCCCACAAACCAATACGTTATCGGCTAAACCCACGGATCGTCGCAACAATACTTTCAGCCTTGCCAATAGTTCTTCCGGCTGAAAAGGTTTAGCTAAGTAGTCGTCTGCACCGGCCTCTAAACCTTCTACCTTCTCTTGCCAGCGACTACGTGCAGTAAGAATAAGAATTGGACAGCTCGAACCAGACTTACGCAGCGCCTTGATTAACTCAACACCGTCGAGCTTGGGTAAACCCAAATCTACTATTGCTAGATCAATGGGGTACTCTTGGGCGAAATATAAGCCCTCTTCGCCGTCAACGGCAACATCTACTACGTAATCATTAGCTCTTAGAGTAGCCGCTAACTGCTCTCGCAATAATTGATCGTCTTCTACTATTAGAACTCTCATATAGGCACTCTTATTCCAATGTTATTACAGAAACCTGCGGACGACAGATTATCGGTAGGCAGAAACGCGTATCGTACGAACCCGCCCATCACTTTGTAATATGCGCACCACGTATACGCCTGCGCCCTGATCTAGACTTACTTTTAACACTTTTGCATTATAAGAACGCTCGACCTCATCAATCACCTGCCGTCGAGATTTCTGCTGGTTGGCTTGAACCCTCTGAGCAAAGCTGTTGGGTAGCATTAGATCTTTACGCTCACTTATCGCCGTCTTAAAGGCACGCATTTGATCCGTGCGTTTAAAATTTGACGCTAGTACATTGCGAACTGATGCGGGTGCACTCTGACTTGAGTCGGGTTGAATAACTATACTAGAGCGTTGCGAATCAGCAAAGACGGTGCCACTAAGAACCGCGTATAGAACCAACACAGCCAATACGCGCCGAGTAGTAGTTGCTAGCACGGTACCCAAGGGCCGTAAAAATTGAATGTAATGTTTTTGCATGACTTAATAAGGTTTTTGAGTTTTCCTAAACGTTACTCGCTTAATTTCTTACAACGCTATTTTATACTGGCTGAACAGTGACTTTTACTTTAATTTTCTTACCCGGATCATAAGGCATGCGAGTCTGGTAAACATGGCCGTTATATTTGTAGCTCACGTCATATCCAATAATCTGTTCTTCATTTCGATATTCTTGAGTTACTTCACAGCGAGACACCGTTTCGTAGCGTCCATAACCACCGCCAGCGCCTAGATAACCGCCTTCATAAGCTTGGTCGGAATCATTGCCATATCTTTGGTCTCGTTGACGGGCATTATTTTTAACATCTCGCCCAATCGAACCACCTAGTACGGCCCCTGCTATGGTAGCGATATCTTTTCCTTTACCGCCACCAAATTGGTGACCTACTGCCGCGCCAATTAATGCGCCTACAATTTCAGGCGTGCGGCTTTGCTTGCCTCGATAGTTTGCATGTCGATCTCGGGGTACGCGTTCCTGGTAACACTGTTCAACCGGCACACTGACCTGGTAGACATCGATTATAGGCTGAACGCCAACCACACGAGCGTAGTCATGCTCAGTATTACTGCTATGCTCATAACCCCGACCGTACTGGTTTGAGCCGTTAGCAACTGCAGTAGTAGATAGGCATACAGCGGTTATCAAACTCAATTGAAAGCTAAATTTGGCTGTTTTCTGTCTAATTTTCTTCATATTAACCTCTGTATTTAGTCACTTAGCTTTGCCGTATTATTTTAAGTCTTTCGATTAAATGGCAACTCTGCGATCAAATGTAAGTGCAATTAAATAAAGGCGAATTGCAAGTCACCCTAAAAGAGATTTCTTATCTCAAGGATGATTCTATGCGCCATTAGCTGAACTCAAACTGAACCTACAAAACACGGCTAGACCTGATTCATGTACCCGAATAACGTAGAGATAGAGCCAATAAACGTTTTATTTTGACAATTCTGAGGCAATTGTATCCCAACACCTTAAAATCAACTGAGACCCTCGTGCTAGTATTAGCGGCTGATTTAAACCAAGAACGGCTTATTTTTTCGCGCCAAAAAGTGAATAGAACACGTCGTCTCGAACAGGGGATAGAAAATGATTAAACGACTCGCTCTCGCGGGATTTACGCTCGCTTATGTAGGCCTGATTGCCGCTGCTGATGACTCACAGCCTTCGGCCGAAGAACTATCAGCCTCGGAACTAACTAATAAATCTGGCGTACGTAAAGACAGCTCAAATGTTGTTGCATCTGCGCGACAGGCAGAGATTGATCCGAAAACAGGACAGTTAACAAGCGACGTACAACGGCAAAACTTACCATCATCGAGCGTTGTTCAAAATGATATAGCTTTGCCACCGGTGGAGATCAAGACCCTAAGCGATGGCACTGTACAGGCAAAACTCAACGGTCGATTCAGAACACCTTTGCGAGCCACCATCGGCTGTAATGGGAGCATTACGACAGGCCACTCAGATAAACCTTTAGAAAGCAGCGCTCAGTGTGCAGAGGATAACTAAGATGATTATTCACGCACTTTTGTCGATCTTTAAGAAGGGCTGTATGGCCCTACTTTTTATTGGTGTCGCCATTTCCACGGCTCACGCAACCAATATTATCCTCGTCAACTAGGACAGCGCTAATGAGGGCTTTAATAGCAATGCGGCACCCTTTGCAGGACAAACGGGCAATCCAGGCACGACTCTCGGGGGGCAACGTCTAGCGGTGTTTCAAGCCGCCGCTGATTATTGGGAGGGAAAACTGGTCAGTAACGTTACTATTAGAATAGAAATAGAATTTAACCCGCTCGCTTGCGATGCGTTTGGTGCGGTTTTAGGCTCTGCAGGACCAAACTCAGCCTTTAGAGACTTTGCGAATGCGCCTACGGCGAATACGTGGTTCGTCGAAGCAATCGCAAATTCTAGAGCGGGTTCAGACCTTGATGGTGGTAGCAACGACGTCGGAGCTGAGTTTAATAGCGGCATCGACAATAACGATGGTTGCTTGAACAACACTAATTGGTGGTACGGCATTAACAGCCCCGCGCCTGGCGGCACTATTAGCCTTTACGATACAGTACTGCATGAAATCGGCCATGGTATAGGGTTTCTTAGCTTGGTGAACAGTTCGACTGGCACCAAATTTCTAGGTCGAGATGACGCCTATATGCGTCAACTATATGACGCTTCGACCGGAACAGCATGGCCAAACATGAACGACAGCCAACGTGCAGCTTCGGCAATCAACACCGGCAATCTTGTTTGGGACGGCACTAATGCTAACTCTAACTCAAGCCATTTAACCGCCGGCAAGAACGCGGGTCGAATTCGAATGTTTGCCCCAAACCCAATTCGAGGTGGCTCGTCTGTATCGCACTGGGATACCGCTTTATCGCCGGACGAATTGATGGAGCCTTTTGCTACAACAACCTCAGACGATACTTCGACGATTCAACTGCTTAAAGACGTTGGGTGGCAAATTGTTGAAGGACCAGGCGAAGTTGGATTTTCGAAGGCAACATATGCGGTGTTTGAGGATAAATCGACTGTACGAGTTACCGTAAACCGGGTTAATGGTGGCGAAGGCCCTGTGTCCCTTAACGTTTCCACTATTGATGGCACTGCCTTAGCCGGTTTAGATTACACGGCAACCAATGTGAGTTTAAATTGGGCAGATGGGGATAGTGAATCAAAATTTGTATTTATATCTGTTACTGAAGATATGCTAGAGGAACCTGGCGGAGAGTCATTTACTGTGCAAATCACCGGCATAACAGGTGGTGCCACAAGTTCCCGCTTATCTGCGACAGTAAAAATCCGGGACCCGGACACAGAGGATTTTCTCTTAATGATAGTTCCTGCAATCCTTGCAGCAACAAAGTAGCCCGATGAACCTGTTGTCCCACCGCCTCCCCCACCAACGGTATTTCCCCGTTGGAGTGTAGCGAATGACGTATGTTGCGGAACATCTTCAGCGAATTTCACTGTCGTAAGAGGCTCTGATCGAAGAGATTCGCTCAGCCCTTCATGCTCGGTACAATCACGTCAAAGCAGCGAAGCTAATGGGTCGATTGGCAGCAACAGTTTTAGTTGGGCGATGAATTCATCTGGTTGTGGACCTGTAAATGGTGGTTTCTCAACGACCTTTAGAGAATCTACTCGTTACTTGTTCGTTGCCGTTTTCAACGGATCTAGTATTGGGGTTGACTTATACTCTGCACCGTTCAGCGTAGCTGAACTGGAAAATGAAATAGCAGCGCCACAAGGTACACAAGGCATGACCCTCGAAGAAAGTGTGAGCATACCTATAGACAGTACCCAATCGTACCAATCTAGATCAGCTACTATTCGAAACGCGGATTGATTAAATAGGTTGGCAATTGATCTCAGGTTTAACACTAAAGTGTGGAGCCTGAGTTCTGCTTGGCCACACCCTGTTTTGTTGTTAATGCGTCTTAATATGAGGTGTCAAGAACCCTTTCGCAGCAGTCTACACTCTTTAGTTTCGCTAACTGCTTAGTAGTTCTAACAGTGGTTCGCCGATAACACTCTGGCGCCAGCCATTGATTAGTTTTTTAGATTGCCTGTGGCGATATAAATGTTCTATATCTTTACGGGTTCCCAGCAACGCTTGCGCAACCCCTTGCTCTTTAGCAATGGCGGTCGTTGCCTGCATTAGCTTTTGGCATTCGCGCTTATCCGCCTTAGACAAAGGCTCTACGGCCCTCCAGATTGGATTATCTTCCGTCTTAGCAGCTCGAATCAGATTTACAATTTGGGGAGCGAAGCGGGAACCAGACTTTTTACCTAACACGTCCATGTCAAGTAACGCCTTTGGTGTCTTGGGATTTTGCACTGCAATATCGTAAAGAGCTGGATCTTTAATTACCCAGGTGCGTGGAATATTACGTTCTTGCGCATAAGACTCTCGCCATTCTGCAAGCGCCTTTAAGCGATACTGGGCTGACCGTTTAAGGTTTCCGCCTGACAGCCTTAAATAGGCTTGAGCTGGATCGCTCTTGTAATTATCTTCATTACTAAGAACCGCGATTTCGTCTTCAAGCCATTCAAGCCGGCCTTGTTCAGCGATCTGCTCCCGCGTGTTCTCATAAACAGCCCAAAGATATTCAACGTCTTCTCCAGCGTATCGGATCTGCGCGGTTGATAGCGGACGCACCGTCCAATCTGTTCGAGACTGACCTTTATCTAAAACCACCTGGGTAACCTGCTCAACCAAACCGGCATAGCCTATTTGCAAATCTGCGCCACAGAACGCGGCCGCGAGCTGAGTGTCAAAAATTGGGTTAGGTACACTGCCAAAGGTTTGATACAGGACTTCCAAATCCTGCGATGCCGCATGAAACACTTTTAAGGTATTGGGGTTAATCAGTAAATTAGCCAGCGCTGTTAAATCTGGAATCAGCAGAACGTCTATACAGTATTGATTGTCGCCTATGCCTAACTGAACCAAGCAAAGCTTTGCACTATAGGTTTTTTCGCGCAAAAATTCGGTATCGATTGCCACCCATTCCAGTTTTTCGAGCGTAGGAGCGAGTTCATCGAGTTGATGTTGCTGATCTATAAGATAATTCATCAATGCCGTCATCATGATTCAGTATAATTGGATGATGCTATCACGCTCATAGTCAGCTACCTAACCACTAATCGATTAGTCAATCAATCAATTAATCATTCACCCGCGGCAGACAATTGCCGCTTTGCCAAATACGTTATGGACACTATCCGACAACTCTTTGAAATAATCACCCTACGCCGAAAAGTTGGAGACCTAGACTACAACCCTAGCGTCGCGCTTATCGCTGGCGCAGTCTTAGTCTCGCTAGGTGCATACATCAACTCGCTCACCCCTGAATTAAGCCAACCATTCGCCATCAGTCTTGTGCAATATATTGTCCAAGCAGCATTGCTCTATGGGTTGCTGTCCATGCTGTCAAAAAGCAGTCGCTTTGTGCAAACCGCGTCGGCCATTTTTGGTACTACTGCGCTTCTACAAATAATGGCGTTAATACTTATTGTTACGACTGGGTTCGCCGCAATGGGATTTAGCTTCACAATTTGGAATTTTTATATCAGCATCATAATTCTTCGAGACTCATTAGAAATAACGACCCTTGTATCTCTGTTGTGGACTCTGGCATTGCAAGCGTTAACGGCCGTAATAGTGATGATGCTCTTCCCTGACTTTTTAGCGATGATTCAAAGCGTTGCTGAGCAAATCAACTCTGCCCAGCTGCAAAACTAATCTAGGTTTTCGAATATGCACTTACATATTATTGGCATTTGCGGAACCTTTATGGGCGGCGTAGCTCGAATTGCGAAAGAGCTTGGTCACACTGTTAGTGGTTCCGACGCCAATACCTATCCACCAATGAGCACGCAGCTCGAATCTCTTGGCGTTGAATTATTTGAAGGTTATAGCGCACAAAATATACCCGCCACCGCCGACATGGTGGTAGTAGGAAACACCATCTCACGCGGTAATCCAGAACTCGAGTCCGTGTTAGATAAGGGCTTGCACTACACCTCTGGGGCGCAATGGTTGAGCGAGAACGTGTTGAATTCTCGATGGGTACTTGCCGTTTCTGGAACCCATGGAAAAACCACAACCGCCAGCATGCTAGCTTGGATTCTTGAGGATTGCGGTTACACGCCTGGTTTTTTGATTGGAGGCGTTCCCGCCAATTTCAATGAATCCGCCCGGTTAGGGCAAAGCGACTTTTTTGTAATTGAGGCCGATGAGTACGACACGGCATTCTGCGATAAACGTTCAAAGTTTGTTCATTACCGTCCAAAAACACTAGTAATCAATAATCTCGAGTTTGATCACGCCGATATCTTCGACACGATCGAAGATATCAAAAAACAGTTCAACCACTTGTTAAAAACCGTTCCGTCTCTTGGCCTGGTGGTACACAACGAATCAGAAGAGCACGTAAAGGCCGTTCTTGAAATGGGTTGTTGGTCGGAACAACAAAGTTTTGGCCAAAACCAAGATTGTTCATGGCTTTGTAAGCCGATAACCCCCGACTGCCATCAATTTGAGGTTGCGCATGGTGCACAAACCAGTCAAGTAAATTGGCTGCTAATTGGCGAACACAATATGCTCAATGCGGTTGCGGCCATCGCCGCAGCACATCACGTGGGCGTGCAACTCAATGACGCTACCAGCGCCCTCTCTCGCTTTAAATCAGTTAAACGTCGACTAGAGACTATTTACGATGCACACGGCATTGTCGTATACGATGACTTTGCACACCACCCAACGGCGATTCAAGGAACACTAAATGGGCTGCGTAATAAAGTGGGAGACCAGCATATTATTGCTGTTCTAGAACCACGCTCTAACACCATGAAACGTGGTGTACACAAAGACCTTTTAGCACAAGCACTAAGCGATGCAGATGAGACCTACATCTACGCGGACAAAAACGTGCAATGGGATATCAAACAACTTCAATCACAGACTATTTCAGATTATTCTAGTATAGATTCACTATTGAACGATCTTTTAGTGCAAGCGCAAGAAAAAGCTAAGGCAGGCACACCATTACACATACTCATCATGAGCAATGGTGGCTTTGATGGTCTACATAAGAAATTGGTAGCGTCATTAAAAAATTGCAAGTTTACATGAGCTTTACCAGATTGAAGTATGATCTAGGCAGTCAAATACCTTACGCTTACGTTATAGAATAAAATCTAAGCTCTTATCCATTACTTTTACATTTATCCAAAGAGGAAAAATCGTGACAACGAGAAAACAATCAACATTATTCTACAGAGCCAAACAATCTCTGGTCTTGCTCTTTAGCTTTGGGGCGCTGATGGCATGCCAAGCTCAAACAACTGCAGATGAATTAGACCCAAGCAAGTATCAAACAGTTACGAGTGAATTTGCGGTATCAACCGGCGATAAAATTGAAGTAGCCGAGTTATTTTGGTTTAAATGCGGGCATTGTTACGCACTTGAACCTACCTTAAAAAAATGGGAAGAAGGAAAGCCGGATAACGCGGAACTCGTGAAAGTTCCTGCTATTTTTAGCGCTCGGTGGGAATTCGAAGCCCAAGCGTTTTACGCAATGCAGGCTTTGAATGCGCCTCAAGAAGCTTATGATGCATACTTCCACCGTATTCATGTGCAAAAAAAATACATTAACAACGTTAGTGCGTTAACTGAGTTTTTGAGCGAATATGGGTTTGCCGCTGATCAGGTTGAATCGGCATTCAACTCGTTTGCTGTGGACACCAACATGCGCAATGCTAAAAAAATATCGATAGCATCTGGCGCTACCGGTGTGCCAGCCATTATTGTTGACGGAAAATATTTAACTAGCGTGACGCATGCAGGTAGCACCCAAGAGATGTTTAAGGTCGTTGACCAGCTAGTTAAGAAAGCTGCGGCTGAACGCTAAACGACTCACATTATCTTTTATTGAAAAGGCTGTCTATTAGACAGCCTTTCTTTTTTACACTTCTTCTAGCAATGCGATTGGTAGAAGTATTTGCAGTTATAATTGGTAAAACTACATACCTGTAACCTTGATCCCATAAACTCTAGTATTGAATGTGTGTTGCCGTTTCGCTCTCACGTTGAACTAATACATTAGATCTACCCCCCGCCAAAAATAATACGACTATGGTAAACGCCACGATTACGCCTAAGGGCCAGCTTGATCTGCTGACTAGAACCGAGCTCGAGCTTCTCCATTCAACAAGCGATGACATATACCGGACCCTATTTCGCAACTGTGCTTTAGCCGTGCTCAGCACGGGCGCAGACAGTGATGAGGGCCATGAATTGCTCGCCGCCCACGAGGACTTTAATATTGAGCTGATTAGCACGTGCCGCGGAATCAAACTCAAACTCAGTAACGCTCCCGAAAATGCATTTGTCGACGGCAAGATTATCGTGGGCATTAGAGATCATTTGTTTTCTGTTCTCAGAGATATTGTCTACTTGCGTGATCAAGTCAAAATATGGGAGGCTCAAGGGGAGACCATTACTGACATGGTGTTTAAAACGTTGCGTAACGCAGACGCATTAAAACCTCGAAAGCGTCCTAATTTAGTCGTGTGCTGGGGCGGGCACTCAATAAACTCGGTTGAGTACGATTACAGCAAAAACGTCGGCTATCGACTTGGGTTACGCGGGATTGATATTTGTACTGGCTGTGGAATCGGAGCCATGAAAGGACCGATGAAGGGCGCGAACGTGGCGCATGCAAAACAACGCGCGAGTTCGCCTCGCTACATTGGTATATCTGAGCCTGGCATCATTGCGTCTGAAGCGCCCAACGCTATTGTCAACGAGCTTATCATCATGCCCGACATCGAAAAACGTTTAGAAGCTTTTGTACGTATGGCGCATGGGGTCGTTGTTTTTCCAGGTGGTGCCGGCACGGCAGAAGAAATCCTGTACATACTTGGCCTGCTGCTACACGCCGATAACGACAAAGTGAAACTGCCTGTTATTTTTACTGGTCCCAAAGAAAGTGCAGCCTATTTTGACAGCATGAATAATTTCATTTCTGTGACTTTAGGAAAAAAAGCAACAGATTTGTATGAGGTCATCATTGACGACCCTATTAGAGTTGCTCAAACAATGAGTAAAAACATGCAGGTTGTTGAGAAGAATCGTAAAGACCTTGACGATGCTTTCTTCTTTAATTGGTCTTTGAATATTGAACCGGATTTTCAAGAAGCGTTCATCCCGACGCACGAAAACATGAGCAAGCTAAATCTAAAGTTGGATCAACCTATTCAGACATTGGCTGCGAATTTAAGAAAAGCATTCTCGGGTATCGTATCGGGCAATATTAAGCCGAAAGGGATCCAAGCGATTGCAGAGAAAGGGCCTTTCGAACTCAGTGGGGATGCAAAAGTTATGGCTGCCATGGACAGTCTGCTCGCAGAGTTTGTTGATCAACAACGTATGAAACTCAAAGGCAGCTATACCCCTTGCTACACGCTCGTATCTTAATCCAGAGCCGCTTGGGGTTGAAAAGTGGTGGAACTAACTTGGAAATAACTAGAAAGCTGTTGAATTAGAAAGCACTAAGCTTGTAAATCGGTCGTGCAAGATCAACGTTTGTACTGCGTGGGGCAATAGCCTCTTCCAACCACAAAACTCCGTTTCGCAAGGTGCTTAGTATTTCTACCGGTCACCCGTTTACGCCAGAGCCTAAATGATCTTTGGCTTAGCTGGCTGCGCATTAGCTTGATTACGGCAGGTTCGCCCAGACCATAGAGGATCTTAATTGCATCGAACGGCGTACGGTCTTCCCATGCCATCTCAATGATTCTGGATTGGTCGGCTGGCGACAGCGGTTGGTTTTCTTTGCTGTCAGTAATTGTCGAAAGTTTGATATTCAAAATGTGGCAATAGGCGTAATGGCAATCGCAGATTATAACTAATCTTTCGAAAAATCACGTCAATCTCTAACCACTACGGTAAATCCTAACGGCTGAATGGGCTAGCGCTCTCGGCGATTTTTACGCAACAAAATCGTCGAAGAACGTCTTAATTCGATCAGTCCAAGAGGACTCCTGCGGACTATGCTTGCTACCTCCCGCTTGCAAAGTCTTATCAAGCTTTTGCAGTAAGTCGCGTTGCTCTTTAGTCAAATTAACCGGAGTTTCAACTTGTACTTTGCAATAAAGATCGCCAACAAATCCCGCATTTCGAACATTCTTAACGCCTTTGCCTCGAAGCCTGAACGTTTTGCCTGATTGCGTACCCACTGGGATCTTGAGCTTTGCTCGACCATCTAAAGTCGGAACCTCCAGTTCTCCGCCTAGCACCAGCGAAGAAAAAGAAATAGGAACAGTACAATTTAGATCAACGCCTTCACGCTGAAAGATCGCGTGAGGTTTGATCGATACAGAAACGTAGAGATCACCGTTAACCGTGCCAGCGCCGCCGCTTTCACCTTCGCCAGATAAACGAATTTGATCACCCTCATCAACACCTGCCGGAATCTTAACCGACAACTTCTTACTTTCTTTGGTACGTCCTTGACCATGGCAGTCGTTACAAGGGTCAGAGATAATAGTGCCCTGCCCCTGACATTGTGGACAGGTTTGTTGCATGGAGAAAAAACCTTGCTGAATGCGAACTTGGCCTTGGCCATGGCAGGTGCCACAACTTTTTGGTGTTGAGCCTGGTTTTGCACCACTGCCTGAGCAAGTCTTGCACGCTGCCATACGAGGTACAGTAATGTTAACCTCCGTACCGCGTACTGCGTCTTCTAAGCTCAGCTCTAGGTTGTAGCGTAAATCAGAACCTCGGCGCTGACGTTGACGACCACCGCCGCCTCCACCAAAGATATCACCGAATACGTCGCCAAAGATATCACTAAAACCACCTGCGCCCGCGCCACCACCGCCACCGCCACCGCCGCCCATTCCGCCTTCAAAGGCAGCATGGCCAAACTGGTCGTATGCAGCACGCTTCTCAGTATTAGATAATATGTCGTGGGCTTCTTTAACTTCTTTAAACTTTGCTTCTGCAGAATCATCGTCAGCATTACGGTCCGGATGATATTTCATCGCAAGACGTCGATAAGCCTTTTTAAGCTCGGCAGCATCTACCGACTTGCTGACGCCTAGAACTTCGTAATAATCACGTTTTGCCATAATTTAATTCCACAAAATGGGAGCCGAGGCTCCCATGTACTTTAATTCAGTGTTCTGATTTGTTGTTTACCAAATAGAATTGGGCATGTTTCTCGCTTTAGCCATCACTGCACACTGTAAGCGGGAACTCATGCCCAAACTATTACCTAGTTAATAAACTGTTTATTACGCTAGATGGCTTTATACTTTTTTGTCTTCGTCTTTAACTTCTTCGAATTCAGCATCAACTACGTTGTCGTCAGCTCCGCCATCTTGCTCACCAGCAGCGCCTTCAGCACCACCGGCATCAGCGTACATTTTCTCGGCTAGCTTATGGCTAGACTCCATCAATGCCTGAACTTTTTCATTAATCGCATCTACGTCGTCAGCTTTAACAACCTCTTCAACTTCGACAATCGCGGCTTCGATAGCCGTTTTTTCTTCGTCTTCAAGTTTGTCACCCGCGTCTTCCATAGTTTTACGAATACCGTTGACCATAGATTCTGCTTGGTTTCGAGCTTCGACTAAGGCTTTGGCTTTTGCATCTTCTTCAGCATGTGCCTCGGCATCCGCAACCATTGCTTCGATTTCTTCGTCGCTTAATCCAGAACTTGATTTAATAACAATCTTGTTCTCTTTGCCTGTGGCTTTGTCTTTAGCCGAAACGTGCATGATACCGTTTGCGTCTATATCAAACGTTACCTCAATCTGCGGAGTACCACGTGGTGCTGCCGGTATATCGGTTAAGTCAAAACGGCCTAAAGATTTGTTGCCAGCGGCCATTTCTCGCTCGCCTTGCAACACATGAATTGTAACTGCATTTTGATTGTCGTCAGCTGTCGAGAATGTTTGGCTCGCATTGGTCGGAATAGTCGTATTCTTCTCAATTAATGGTGTACGAATACCGCCCATTGTTTCGATACCCAACGTCAACGGTGTTACGTCTAGTAACAATACGTCTTTAACGTCTCCACCGAGAACGCCACCTTGAATCGCTGCGCCTAGGGCTACGGCTTCATCAGGGTTTACGTCGCGGCGTGCTTCCTTACCGAAAAAGTCTTGCACTGCCTGTTGTACTTTAGGCATACGAGTTTGACCACCAACCAAAATCACATCGTCGATGTCGCCGTTAGACAAGCCAGCGTCTTTAAGCGCTACTTTGCATGGCTCAATAGTGCTTGTGATCAGGTCAGCAACCAATGACTCTAACTTGGCTCGCGACAACTTAATGACTAAGTGTTTCGGGCCTGTTGCATCCGCCGTAATGTACGGCAAGTTGATCTCTGTTTGTGAGCTTGAAGACAGTTCGATCTTAGCTTTTTCGGCAGCGTCTTTAAGACGCTGCATCGCAAGCGCGTCGCCTTTAATGTCTATATTTTGGTCTTTCTTAAACTCTTCAACCAAGTAACTAATAATTCGATGATCGAAGTCTTCTCCACCTAAGAATGTGTCACCGTTGGTCGACAACACTTCAAATTGGTGCTCGCCGTCGATATCGGCAATCTCGATAATCGATACGTCAAACGTACCACCACCCAAGTCATACACAACGATCTTACGATCGCCGTTCTTTTGATCCATACCGTAAGCAAGTGCTGCTGCAGTAGGCTCGTTAATAATTCGCTTTACGTCCAAGCCAGCAATCTTGCCAGCATCTTTAGTCGCTTGACGCTGTGCATCATTAAAATAGGCTGGAACCGTAATAACGGCTTCAGTCACTTTTTCGCCTAGAAACTCTTCAGCGGTCGCTTTCATTTTTTGCAGAATACGCGCTGACACTTCAGGCGGAGCCATTTGTTTGCCGTTAGCTTCTACCCACGCGTCACCATTGCTTGCCTTTACAATTTTGTAGGGCATTAGGTCGCGATCGCGCTGAACTACTTTTTCGTCAAATTTACGGCCAATCAAACGCTTTACGGCGTACAGCGTATCTTCTGGATTGGTTACTGATTGACGCTTAGCAGGTTGGCCCACTAACACTTCGCCGTCTTTGGCGAATGCCACATAGGATGGAGTAGTACGATCGCCTTCACTGTTTTCGATAACACGTGGCTTATCGCCGTCCATTACCGCTACACATGAGTTGGTCGTACCTAAGTCGATTCCAATAATTTTGCCCATTTTCAAATACCTCTATAATGTGAACTTACAGCTCTTTTATGGAGCTTATAGTTTTGATTTCAATAGTTTTTTTACAGTTTAGAACTCAAGCGCAGTGTTACGGAGTGATATACGCTCTCAGCTCTAAACAAGTTTGTTTACTTTGCGACAATTACCATTGCTGGACGCAAGAGTCTTTCGTGCATTGTGAAGCCAGCTTGGATCACATTAACAATGCACCCAGACTCGACGTCTGGTGCATCAACAATGCTCATTGCTTGATGTACATTTGGGTCGAGCACATCGCCCACCTGTGCTGTAACTTCAACCACGGCATACTTGGCGAACGCGGCATCTAGCTGTTTGAGGGTAATGTCTACACCATCTTTCATGCTCTTAACGCCAGCATCGCTATCCGCTTCGAGCTCTAGTGCCGCCGCAATGGCCAAGCTGTCGCGGACACTTAGCAGTTCTTTAGCAAAGCCTTCTACCGCAAACTTACGGCTATTAGAGACTTCTTTTTCCGCTCTACGACGCACATTGTCTTCTTCGGCCTTAGCGCGAATGTAGGCGTCCTTCATGGCAGCGGCTTCGTCGGCTTGTTGTGCCAACTGCTCTTTTAGCTGCTCGATCTCGTCGTCAACAGACAGCTCACGAACTTCGCCATCATCTGCTTTAGAAGTAGTCTCAGGAACCTCTTGCGGCTCTTGCGCTTGCTCTACAGGATCATTCTTTGCGTCTTCTGTGTTTTTATTTTCGTTCATAAGCCTATTAATGTGCTTTGTCAGGATGCGTGAATTATGGGGATGGCGCGAGTGACTTCAAGAGATATGCGTCTAATTTTGTATATTTTTTGAGGCTCTTTAGATTTAACGCAAGGAAAGTTACTTTTCATAGGTTCGAAACGGTGCAGCTAATTAGTTTAGATTTACGTAGACGCAAAAAAAGACGCACGAGCAATTGCTCGTGCGTCTTCCTAAGTACATCAACTCAAGGCTGTTTATTCAGACATCTCTGAATTGAAAACTCCAACTACTGAAATTAAGACGCGAAGGTATAATCCGCAAACTCCTCTCGCAGCTTAAGCTTGTGCACCTTACCCGTCGCCGTGTGCGGCAGCTCTTCAACAAACGCGACCTCGTCTGGCAACCACCACTTAGCGACTTTACCGGTCATGAATTCTACGATTTCTGGCCCTTCAACGCTGGATCCGGGAGTGCGCACAACAACCAATAGCGGTCGTTCGTCCCATTTAGGGTGCGCAATGCCGATCACAGCCGCTTCAGCAACCTCTGGGTGGCCAACAGCACAGTTCTCGAGATCGATCGACGATATCCATTCACCACCGGATTTGATAACATCCTTGGTACGGTCAGTAATCGCCATATTGCCGTCGGGGTCAATAATTGCGACATCGCCTGTATCGAACCAACCGTCATCATCTAGTGCTGATTCGCCAGCTTTGAAATATTCTTTAACCACCCAAGGGCCACGCACTTTAAGAGCACCATAAGCTTTACCATCCCATGGAAGTTCAACGCCATTTTCGTCAACTATCTTCATCGAGACACCAAAGATCGGACGACCTGCTCTAACTCGAACTCGGGCATATTCTTCATCGGTGTAATCTTCACGCGCTTTGGAGAGTGCGTTAAATGTACCCAAAGGCGCCATTTCGGTCATCCCCCAACCCGCCGTGGTAATGGCACCATGAGTATTTTCGAATTCTTCCATAATACTTAACGGACAGGCAGAGCCACCTACACCAACGCGCTTGAGTGATGTGATTTGCTTACCTGATTCACGCAAATAATTGAGCAACCCTAACCAAACTGTAGGCACACCTAGGGCATAGGTTATGCCCTCTTCTTCTATTAGGTTTTGCAGCGTTGCACCGTCGCCCATCATCGCGCCTGGGAACACCAAGCCAAAACCAGATAATGCGGCCGAGTAAGGAACGTTCCACGCGTTAACATGGAACATGGGCACGATAGGCATCGCAACATCTTGTTTACCGATGCCCATTCCATCACCTAGACACGTGGCATAAGACTGTAGCACTAGCGCTCGGTGTGAATAGAGAACGCCTTTAGGATTACCAGTGGTGCCCGATGTGTAGCATAAAGAGCAGGCTGTATTTTCGTCGAGCTCAGGCCAATCGTAGCAAGGGCTCTCGTCAGCTATCAGCTCTTCGTAGCAGTACACGTTCGAAAGCTTAGTGTCAGGCATACCCGCTTTGTTCGTCATAACGATGTAGCCTTTGACGTTTGGCAAGTGCTCTTCCAACGCTTCAATCAACGGTACAAACATAGGATCAGTCAAAATAAATTGATCCTCTGCGTGATTAATAATGTAGTTTAATTGCTCGGGAAAAAGCCGCGGATTGATTGTGTGACAAACCGAACCCATGCAAGCAACACCATAATATGCTTCCATATGTCGATAGTCATTCCACGCGAGTGTGCCTACGGCTTGGCCTTGTTCCAATCCTAGCTTTTTAAGGGCATGTGCTAGTTGAGCGGCGCGGTCAAAACATTCGCGCATCGTGTAGCGGTGCCGTGGGTTGTCGCTGGTTATAGATACGATGGTGGAGTCGCCATTGATTGAACGACCGTGTCGCATCAAAGACGTAATAGTGAGCTGGTCATCCTGCATTAAGCCAAGCATAGTAATCCTCAATTGGTTGGAAATATTATCGACATAGCTATCTAAGTAGCCTAGACATGAATAGTAATCTGATTGAGTTTAAAAATGAGTGAATTTTGCCAAACAAAAGCAAACCAGAAATACATTTATTATTCAGCGCGCGGTAAATCAGCCTTTAAAAGCGTTTTGCAGGGAGGATTGATGTTGAAACAAAGGAAGTTCAGAGACTGAGCGTGCACTGCATTGAAATAAACAAAGCTATCAAAAGATGAACAACAAAAGAGCCTTCAGTGGGTGTATATAAAAGAGCCTTCAGCGGGTGTATATAAAAAGCCTCGAACGAGGCTCTTAATAACAGCAATAACAATTAACCGTTAGATCATGCTGCTATTCGACTTCTCAACCATAAGCCACGCAGCAAGAGATGCCACTGTGGTTACAAGTCCAGCAATCATAATGGTACCAATCGAGACAGAAAAGCCGCCTGGTGCCGACGCCACGCTACTAACGGCGGAAACCGAGTTTAGTAATTGTCCCGTAACCTCAGTTGAGCTGCTAACACCCTGGTTCCACAAAATCGCAAATAAGCTTTTAAAGTCGATCAGAAAAAATGCCAACAAGCCGCCAATAACCGTACCAATAAGATCAAAACTTAAACTGGTTTTATCAATGCGTTCTGGATTGGCTGGAAGTTCATTGACAACCATCTTAGTAAAGTTGTCATCACGTAAAGACTCATCGCTTCCACGGGCACTAGCAAACAAAAGGTCTAGTTCAGCAAAATCCATTGCTTGGCTAGTATCGCTGTCGTTATGGTTAGTGTTCTTGTTCATACTAATTTTATTGTTCATAGCGTCTTCCTGACTGAATCAAAACTTATAAATATCATGCTTAGAAAATTGCTCATCGGGTTACGTCTGCGGCTGCCATTCTTGTAACCCAGTCTGCAACGCTACCCTGCCACGATTTATATGCGTCTTGACCGTTCCCAATGGAATCGACATGGTTGTGGCGATTTCCTGTTGAGTAAACTGTCGGTGCAATAACAAATGTAGCACAGATCTTCTTTCTGGTTCTAGTGTTGCGAGTAACTCGGCGAGCTTTTTTTGTAAGCCACTTTGCTGCTCTTCTTGCTCTGCCTCGTTAATCTCGGAGCTATAAAAGCTCTGTTCATTACTTCTATCAAAATTTTCATCAAGCTCTACAGTGTCGAGCTTTTTCTTACGTACAAACTCCAAAAACGTGTTGTAGCCTATTCGGTATAACCAGCTCGAAAACTGCGATTGCTGCTTAAATTTGTGAAGCTGTTTAAACGCCTTAATAAATGACTCTTGAGCCAAATCATCGGCCAACGCTTCGTCAAAATTACATAACTGTCTCAATGAGTAACGTAACTTAGATTGATGCCTATTAACGAGTTCCGCAAACGCGCGCTGGTCATTACTATTAACCGCAAGATCGATCAGGGTGGCTTCGTCAATATTTTTCATTAAAGGTTAAACCTTGCGAAGCCGCATAAGGCGGCTTCACAAGGGTCATTTTCTAATCACCTGACTTGTTCTTGTTCGTATCTAAGTAGTAGAAGGCCAAGCGTGCTAGACCTAAGAACAATGGAATAAGTGCCAGTGCAGAAATTTCAGTTTCTCCTATGATGAAGAAAGCGATACTAATTGCAGCAGCCACAGCGACCAAGGTTAAACCAGAGCGTAATGGGTTAGCACCAGGTTGGTCATCAAGTAATTGCTGAGGTACGTCTTTTCCAGCATCTATAAAGCTACGAATCAATTCTGCACGTTGACGGCGCTTGCGGTATCCAAAGTACAGTACTAGTAAAACTATGATGATGGGCATTCCGAGCGACAAAGTGATCGCCAGTATTGGAATAATAATAGCGTTCCCAAAGTCATCAGAGTCAAAGGTTATGCTTTTAAAATCTTCTTTCGCAAGCTTTTTCTCTAACTTAGCGCGCTCGTCATCGTCGAGCTCAGCGAACTCAGAAGCGATCTCATCAGCTACCGTATCCCCAAGCATGCCACGCATGAATTCAACAAAGTCTTCCGTGCTTTTAGATTCGGATACTGTCGATGATTTATCGCCACCAACCCGAATTGTTATATCCGTTTCAACACTTTCGTCGGCTTGCGCGATTACTGGACTTGTCGCCAGTACGCTTAATGCCAAAGCAAAAGCTAAAGTTAATTGTTTCATCTCATTTCTCCTTAAAAAATATCGAAAAGGCCGTTTTTGACCTATCTGAGTAATTTGATGCGTCTAAACCGATTTTGGATTCAAAAAAAGTGTGTTTTTCAACGTTTTCTTAAAATATTAATCTATTTGTCCGAATAAACCCTCAAACGCCGCTTAAAAACGGCTCAAATGCGATCTAAGCCCGCTCATTCGCTACACTTTATTAGCGGGAAGATTTTGTAAAAAAGCCACTACTTTATCGCCAAAACCTTGTGTAGAGATCATCTCTACACCGGCTCCAGGTTTAGATAAGTCTGGCGTAGAGAAACCATCGGCGAATACGCTTTGCATCGCGTCCCACAGGTTTTTTGCCTCTTCTTTCATGCCAAAACTGTACTCTAACATCATCGCCATTGAGCCGATCATCGAATACGGGTTAGCAATGCCCTGCCCGGCGATATCCGGTGCCGAACCATGCGACGGCTCGTAATACGCTTTACCGGCTTCGCCTAAGCACGCCGAGGGCATTAAACCGAGAGACCCTAATATGCCGCCACCTTGGTCACTTAAAATGTCACCAAACATATTCTCCATAACCATAACATCAAACTGTGTTGGGTTAAGGCATAAGGCGGTCGCAGCCGCGTCAACCAATGTGTGAATGATTTTTACATTTGGAAAATCGACTGCGACTTCCTCAACAATCTCGTTCCATAAAACACTCGACTTAAGAACGTTACTCTTGTGAATATTATGCAACACGCCTTTGCGTTCCGACGCCAACTCGAATGCTTTAACTAGAATGTTACGAATTTGGTCTTCGTCGTATTCCAGCATTTCGCGCACATAACGTTTTCCTTGCTCATTGACACCGACTTCTTTTTCGCCAAAGTACAAACCGCCAACTAGTTCGCGGACCATGATCATGTCGATGCCTTCGCCTATAACTTCCGCCTTTAGTGGGGAAAAATGGCTCAAACTCTTTGGTAAGAAAACCGGCCGATAATTAGCATAGGTATTGAGTCGTTTGCGTAAAGGTAATAGGGCCCCACGCTCAGGTTGTTGATCAACTGGAATCTGTTTAGATTTCTCGTGATCTAGGCCAATCGGGCCTTTTACAACAGCGTCTGCTCTATCCACCAAATCTTGAGTATCTTTGGGAAAAGACGACCCATGAGTAAACCATGCGCCGGCACCGAATGGCGCTTCAACAAGATCAAACTCCACATCGTTTCTTGCTTCTACTTGGCGTAATACTTTTACGCCCTCGGCCATAATCTCTGGACCGATCCCGTCGCCCGGTAAAATTGCAATCGTATATTTTTGCGTCACTATAGTTTTATTAGGTTATTTCTAAGGGCCGCGAATTTTAGCTGATTTACGCGCGCTTTCGTAGTAAGAATCATTCCGATTGCGCTAAACAGTCGTTTGCAGCACCATAAAGCCCTATTTGAACTTCTTTAAACCTGTATTTACGCCAGAGGCCTCACATTATGGAAACTCAATTCTTTCTCGCCACCGTGTTTAATCTTGGACTTAACTTGCTGTATACCCTACTCGCTCTGATGGTCGGAGTGGTTGCTTTGAGAATTGTAGACCAGCAATTACTTAAGGGCGTCGATATTCAAGAGCAACTCCAAAAGGGTAATATTGCCGTGGCTATTTTTGCGTCGACCATCCTTATTTTTGTAGCGATAATCGTCTCATTCGGTCTTAAAGGCTAAGGGTTTAGCTGTGTATCTGACGGTTAGTCCTCATTCGTGAAAACGCTTCTTAATAGTATTCTGGTAATACTAATTTTGTTGGTCTTATTGGAATCCCAGATGCAAAACGCAGCCTGGCAAGACACTGCGACCCAAGAATTACTAGAGAAGGCTGAGAACGCATCTAATTCGCCACTTACGCCTGATGCGCTCAACGAACAATTACGTCGCGAACAAAAGCGCGCTCAGCGCGGCAAAATGAGCTCTTTATATTCGCAACAATCGCTGTCTCAGCGAGAACTTGATAAGAACTATTCCACAACCCCTGCCAATCAACGCTTCTACTCCTATGTTTGGAATGATTCCTACGGCGATCTGTTAGCGCTAACCGCCATTGGGCTTGATGGTCAGCCCTATTTTGCCAATAGCTTTCTGATGGGTTTTGTACCTTTTGAATTAGATAATGCCTGGCAACCTCTGGCTTTGATCAGCATGCGTAAGACCTATATGTTCGATCACGACCAATATGGCGCGCAGTATGAAGACGTGTGGCAAAACTCTAAGCAAGCCTACGTGCACAGCCACGGTGATTGCGAGGACCACGCTTTGTTACTGGCCGACTGGCTTATAGGTTTAGGTTATGACGCAAGAGTTGCCGTTGGAGAAACCCCAGAGGGCGGGCACGCTTGGGTTGTACTGTTCCTTGATTCACAGACCTATATATTGGAAGCGACTTCTAAGCGCGCACCTAAGTCGATAAACGACTTTCTATTAGCGAGTCGAGCAATTACTTATTACCCTGAAATCCAATTTAATCGGACACAAATCTGGGAAAACACAGGCAGCGTGTTGACTACAAACTATAACGATAAAAAATGGGTTGAACGGGCTGAATTTATTCGCAATAAACCGTAAATAATCGTTCCAGACTTAATCTTGCTTAAGCTCTGTTCTACTGACTACAATGCCGTTGCGATCGGCATAGATCCAATCGCCGCTATTAATCGTTTGCCCTGCAAACGTCACCGGCACATTCTTGTCACCAATCCCACGCTTATCTGTTTTCATCGGGTGTGTATTGAGTGCCTTTACACCTAAATCAAGTGGCGCTATCTCATCACAATCGCGGATGCAGCCATTAATAACCAGACCAGACCAACCGTTTTTAACTGCGTTTGCCGCTAACATATCACCTAAGATAGCTCTACGCAGAGAACCACCGCCATCCATCACAATAACCCGACCAAGTCCGGGCTCATCGAGTAATGCTTTGACCACCGAATTGTCTTCAAAACACTTAATCGTTATTACTTGACCATAAAACGACGACTTGCCGCCGTAATCATTAAATAGCGGATCAAGGACAAGAACATCATCAGGGAATTGGTCACAGAGATCAGGAGTGGACAACATATTTGGAAAACCTTTATTCGTGTGTGAAAATTGGAAATTGCAGAACAGATACTAATATGGTTGCACAGAGTCAGGTAAATCTGAATATTCAAACACTAGCGTCTGACGTTAACGTGCTCAAAAGGGCAGTGCCGACATGCATTTCCGCAGCAACGCCCACGACATAGATGGTATTCTTCGGTGAACACCATAAAGCCATGTTCCATATAATAGTGTTTGTTTTCAACAAGTTCCGCGAGCGGCCACTTTCGAGCAGCGCTCGGTGTGAGCTCAGTTGTCTTAGAACCTAACTCAGTTGGATCAGTTTTTTTCATTAACTTCAGTGATTGCTGAAAACAGCATAAGAAAGTGAAGAGCAGCGCTTGAGTGGCGCAATCATACCGAACATTTCGCTCTGCTCATAGCGTGAGTCGTATTGGTCATGCCCTGAGCCTTACCGTTCGTCACTCAATCTACATGGTGCACTAACCCAAGGTTGAGCGACAACGAGAGGTTTCCCACTTTATGGGACTTTTTGCCAGAATTGAGCGATCAACACCTGTAGCCCCCTCAACAACCGATGAATATATTGACAACAGCGCCACATTTACCGAAACTGCGCGCCAGATAATTAGTTTAAACCAACGGAAACGACACTATGCAATCACCAGGACAGCTGTTTAGAGCAGCTTTAGCAGAGACCAAACCATTGCAAATCGTTGGCACGATCAATGCCTACACAGCGTTAATGGCCAGCAAAATAGGCCACAAGGCAATTTATATTTCTGGTGGAGCTTGCGCCAACGCCTCATACGGTCTGCCTGACTTAGGCATGACCAGCATGAATGATGTGTTGGAAGATGCTCGCCGTATCACCTCAGCTGTGCAAACGCCTCTATTGATTGATATCGACACTGGATGGGGCGGAGCCTTTAATATTGCACGTACGATTAAAGAATCAATTCGTGCGGGTGTTGCCGCAGTGCATATGGAAGACCAAGTGGCGCAAAAGCGTTGTGGTCACCGGCCTAATAAGGAGATTGTAAGCAGCATTGAAATGGTGGACCGAATAAAAGCTGCTGTGGATGCACGTACCGACGATAATTTTTTTATAATGGCTCGCACAGACTCTTATGCGCTGGAAGGCTTACAAGCCTCTATTGATCGCTCTGGCGCATATTTGGAGGCCGGTGCCGATGGTATATTTGCCGAAGCGATGGCATCCCTTAGTGACTATAAAGCTTATAATGAGCAGTTGGGATCTCAACTTTTAGCCAATATGACTGAATTTGGCATGTCCCCCTTGTTCGATAAGGACGAACTTGCAGCGCAAGGTGTAACCATGGTGCTGTACCCTCTCACCGCGACTAGAGCGATGAATAAGGCGGCCGAGATGGTCTATCAGGAAGTGTTAGGCAAAGGCCATCAGCGAGATGTGGTCGCTGATATGCAAACTAGAGAAGAGCTTTATAGCTATCTCGATTACCACAGCTACGAAACAACATTAGATGAGCTATTTTCGTCAAAGTGATTTTGTAGACTCAATGAAGAGTGCGCAGTAGCAACAACCTAGTTACCCATTAGCAACGCACTATTCGATCATCAAAAACGAGCTCAAAGGATGTATGAGCTTGTAGAACAAACAACATTAGGAAATAACAATGGCAGAAGATAAAAAATTAAGTGGTGCAGGTTTACGCGGGCAAGTTGCAGGCCAAACAGCCTTATGTACGGTTGGGACTCAAGGGTCTGGGCTCAACTACCGTGGCTACGACGTGGACGATTTAGCCGATAATTGTATTTTCGAAGAAGTGGCTCACTTGATCCTAAAAGGCGAACTACCCAAGCAAGTCGAGCTCGATGCATACCAGACTAAATTGAATGGCTTGCGCGCTCTTCCAGACGCGCTAAAAGCCACTCTCGAACTTATACCTGCGTCAGCACATCCTATGGATGTTATGCGTACAGGCGTATCGATGTTAGGTAATTTGGAGCCTGAACTGAGCTTTGAGCAACAAGGCGACGCGGTTGATCGCGTACTCGCGTTATTGCCCGCCATGGTCGTTTATTGGTACCGTTTTAGCCAAGACGGCGTAAGGGTTTCTACCGATACAGGTGCAGCCACTATTGGCGGTCATTTCTTGCACATGTTGCACGATAAGGCTCCATCAAGGCTGCATGAGCAAGTAATGAACGTCTCTTTGATTCTTTACGCTGAGCACGAGTTTAACGCCTCAACGTTTAATGGACGTGTAGCGGCTTCAACGTTGACCGACATCCACTCAGTAATTACGGGTGCTATCGGCACATTACGTGGACCGTTGCACGGTGGCGCTAACGAAGCCGCTATGGAGATGATCGAACAGTGGTCTAGTGCAGACGATGCCGAAGCCGGCATCATGAGCAAATTAGCCAATAAAGAATTGATCATGGGTTTTGGTCACGCCGTTTATAAAGAGCGCGACCCGCGAAATGCAATCATCAAGAAGTGGTCTAAGATATTGTCTGAAAGCGCCGACAGCAGCACACTTTATGACGTCTCAGAGCGTTGCGAAGCGGTTATGAAACGTGAAAAAGGTATGTTCTGTAACGCTGACTTCTTCCACGCATCGGCGTACCACTTTATGGGCATTCCTACTGGTTTGTTTACGCCAATATTTGTGATGTCTCGTGTTACAGGCTGGGCAGCTCATGCGTTTGAGCAGCGTGCGAACAATCGAATTATTCGCCCAAGTGCGGAATACACCGGCCCAGAACATCGCGTTGTACCTAAGATTGAAGATCGGTAGTTAGTCTGTAGCTACTCTGGTGGACTGTTCGTGGTTTAAGACGAACAGTCTATTTAAATCCTTGCTGTATAGGTTGGGCTTGCAGAATTTAGTGCTTAAGGTTTGCGTAAAAGCTTAAAACCAACGAACGTCATCGCGAACAGTAAGCCAAGCCCCACTATCCCAAGCAGACGATCAACTAAGTCTATGCCTGTCCATTGTAGATAGTGCCAGCGATAAAGTCGGTTAATCCACTGCGTGTCTGAACCCGATTGGGTAATACTCAACGAGTTCCAGCTAAGCTGCATTTCAACACCCGTAGCGGTTCGATAAACCCCTTGCCTATCTGTTAGCCAAGCACCGTCAAAACCATAGCGCTCTGGCCATTGCGTTTGAGCGTCCTCTAATAAAAGTCTTGATTGAACCGCACTTATAGCGGGTGTTGGAACCCACGTCTTTGTTGAAGGCGCATACAGCCAATGCAATTGAGGAGGATTTTGCTCAGAGTCATCAGTTGATCGAGGGTAAGCACTCTGCGTAGAGGCTTTTAACGCGTGTAATCCGAGTTTAGTTCGAAGCAGTTTAAGACTTGCCCAACTATTATCGCTCGTCGGCAGGTATTGAACACTCTGCATATCCTGAGCGGTTAACGCGTAGGTTTTTACACTCAGTTGATGATAAGCACCCGAATACCCTGGTTTAATCAAAAAAACCAATGCTGTGCATGCCCACACTAATAAAGGCAAACATAAAAGCCAGCCCAATATTCGATGCACTCTTCTCATAAACTAATGTCTTAGTCTTGGTCTTAGCCTAAATGCAACAGAGCTACTTAACTCCACCTTAAGCACGCATAGGGAACGAGCGAATTGATAACTAATTTGCCAGGTCCGACAAAATACTTTCAATGCGTTTTGCATTAGCACCAATATCGCTTGCACCAACGCGCGAGACCGAGCGTACGTCAACCAACGTAGAGCTTTCGCCCTCGGTAACTCTGATTACGACATCGTCTTTAAAGCCCCATAACAGAGTTGTTGCGGTAGCTTCGATAATTCCAGCGTCAGCGTCTTGCGCTACAATCTCCCAACCGTTTTCTTCAACTACCGACATAGCTCGTGCAAACACCTCAGATACTGGTTGCTCCAGAATCAACGTCTTAACGTTAGGGTAAGCCGCTTGTTGAGGCGCAATATTTGTTGCAGGGTACTCGAGGGGGTTAGCATCTGGTCCACGAACACTAGCAATTGCATTAAAACTGGGCGGGTTTTGTACATCGGTAGAAATGTTATGGATAGCAGGAAGAGTCTGAGTCTTTATAAACTGGTTTCCCAGCACGATAAGAGGAACAACACTCAGCAAAGACGCGAAGCGCGCAGCCTTAGCAAGTTCTGGATACGATTTCGACGCGAGAAATCCAACAATTGTGCCCACCAAAAAAATGGCGACAGCTAACATTACGCTGTAACCAATAAGATCAAAAGCGGTTCTAAAATGAATTAGGTCGAGGCGAGTCGCCAAAATTGAAAATGGAAATGTAAGCAGCGCAATTGCGCCAAGAGCTTTAATAGTATTTGCTAGCATAATCTGTGATATCCAGAGTTGAAATTAATGAGTCTCAGTTTGCTTAGGCCTATTTTTGAGCCTTGCTCTAAAAACCTCATGACGTAAAGGAGAACAAAACTTCTTTTGAAGACTGTGTCTCAATAATGCACCTAGCCAAAAGATCAATATCTGTCGAGGTGTTTCAAGTGGCGAGAGTTTAGCAGACCAATGTAAATTTCGCTTGAAATAGAAATGCGCCAAGTCGTTATGGTTCATGCCTTCTCTAGGCTTCTCAGCTAGCAACACCTCACCGTGCTTTCTCAACACGCTACTAACAAGCTCTCACTTGGAATACACTCATCTGTACGTAAGGCTGCGGTAGCACAATATGATCAACGCAAACTCAAACCTCCATCATGACTCCAACATTCAAACTAGTACGCCTAGCCCCGCCCATCAGTGACTTTATAGAACTTAGAAACCAAGTAGGTTGGGGCAAAATTGATGTCCAACTTGCAACTAAAAGTCTAGAGAACTCACTATTTCACGTTTCAGTCTACGACCAAAGCAAACTGGTTGGCGCTGGGCGAGTGATTGGTGATGGGTACATGTACTTTTACATACAAGACGTTATTGTTGATCCACGGTATCAAGGCAAAGGCGTTGGTTCCCTGTTGATGAACGAAATTGAGTTGTACTTAGCTAAGACTACAAGCACTGGCTCCACCGTCGGATTGCTTGCGGCAAAAGGTAAAGAGTCGTTCTATCTAAAATACGGCTACTTAGAAAGAACGGGCAACCCTCTTGGCAACGGCATGTGCAAGTTTATTTAGAACATTAATGAAATTATCTAACTGCGCCTAGCCTCTGCAACCTACCAGACAATTTCTCGCTGAGCTTATACTCTAAGCCCGCCAATAGTTCATCTGCGATATCTGGCCGATTACACACCAATAACATGTCACAGCCTGCCGCAAGCGCTTGTTCTGCTTGTTTGACAACTGAGTAGTTATCCATCGAGTCGATTGCGCCTTGCATGGTGAGATCATCGCTGAATACGATTCCTTCGAAACCCAATTGGTCTCTTAGTACATCTTTAATCCAATATCTGGAAAACGTAGGTATCTGGGAATCACATTTATCGAACAGTATGTGCGCGGTCATTACCGCATCGACTTCGTCTATGAGCTCGCGATACGGTTGTAGGTCATGTTCGTCTAACTCTTTTAATTCACGTGCATCAACGGGTAAACAATGATGTGAGTCGCCCCCTACTCCGCCGTGGCCTGGAAAATGCTTGGCTACCGAAATCATGCCCACTGAATGCATTCCATCTATGTAAGCACCGAGTAATTCAGAAGCCACTTTTGGGTCTCTGTGAAAACTACGATCGCCAATCACATCGTTGGTCTTGCTGTTAACGTCAAATACAGGCGCAAACGAGAAATCCACACCTGTTTCAATGAGCTCACTCGCCATTGTGCGCGCGGACTCATAGGCTTTCATCGGGGCTGTTTGTTTGTCGTTATCCCATGCTTCGCCGAACTGCGCCGCGGGCGGCAACTGCGTAAAACCTTCTTTAAAACGTTGTACTCTTCCGCCTTCTTGATCAACAGCTATCAGTAGAGAAGGATTACGTAACTGTTTGATTTCGCTAATTAAAGACGTGACTTGATCGCGATCCGAAAAGTTTCTCGCAAACAATATTACGCCGCCAACTAAAGGATGCATTAAGCGCTGGCGATCGTCATCGCTTAAGCTCAGTGCAGCGACATCAAGCATTACGGGTCCTAAAGAAAGCCTAGCTGGAATAGATTGTTTGTTTGCCATAACCGTTATTCAGTGTGTTGTTTAAAGTAGGTTAGTGTTGCGATTTAAGAGTATTGAAGTTGCACTGCAACACTGATTGCTTCAGTCAGCGTGTATCAGCACCTTAGTTCCCACAGGCACTAAATCGAATAACATAACAACGTCGTCATTGGTCATTTTGATGCAACCGTGTGAACTGGGGATTCCCATTTCATGTGAATCGGGCGCTCCGTGAATATAAATATAGCGTGCTTGTGTGTCGACATTACCGAGGCGGTTATGGTCAACCTCTTCGCCGCACAACCACATGATTCGACTCAGTATCCAATCTCGATTGGGGTGCTGTTCAGCGAGTTCGGCGCTGTACACCTCGCCCGTGGGTCGGCGGCCGACAAACACGGAGTTAATCGCTTCGCCCGCCCCTATTTTAGCGCGTATGCGATGTTGGCCTAAGGGCGTTTGTTCACTTCCTGATACTTGGCCAATGCCATTTTTAGCTGTGGCTATCGTTGTTGTAAATACCTGCTCATTCGATTCGAGATCACGCAGGGTTAGGCTTTGGTTTGCAACGCTGATATCAATTACTAATGCCATCTGAATCGTCCCTAGTGCGCGCTAGCGCAGCTTTAGCTCTTTAAGAATAGCGTCGCAACCTAACGACACCAAATCGAACACATCAGTGAATCCAACGTCACCACCATAGTACGGGTCTGGTACTACACTGCGGTCGCTCAATCCTAATCTATTGGCTGCCCCTAAGAACAAATCTACTGTTGCGATGGCGTTTTGCGGAGCACCATCATTAATCAACTCTAAGTTGTCGTAGTCCATCGCGTAGATGTAGTCGTATTCGTCATAATCATTGATCGATATTTTTTGAGCGCGAATGTATTCCATATCAATACCTCGCTCACGTGCAGTTTGCCTTGATCGCGCATCACTTTTTTCGCCCACGTGATAGGCATGAGTACCTGCTGATTCAATGCTCACTCGGTCAGCTAATCCATACTCATCCAATTTAGCTTGCATTACGCCGTGCGCGGTTGGTGAGCGGCAGATGTTACCCATACAGACGAACAGGAGCTTTAGGGTTTCGTTTTGGTTTAGGTTTTGCATATCTGTTTCTGTTAACGCGTCGACTATGTGCCTTGCAATGCAGCACGAGCCTTGTCGAGGTCGGCCTGAGTATCAATACCAAACCCAGCCGGATAATCAAATTGATAAACTTGAATGGCATAGCCATGATCTAACACGCGCAATTGCTCTAGGCTTTCGCAGGTTTCTAAACTGCTCGGTTCAAGCTGTGTGAACGTATTAAGAAAGTGCGCGCGATACGCGTATATACCAACATGATGCAGGGCATCACATGTTCTCTCGCCGCGTGCATAAGGAATAGTGCTGCGCGAAAAATACAAAGCACTGCCATGACGATTCACAACAACTTTAACCGTATTGGGGTCTGCTAATGCGTCATCGGAATCGATCACTTTAGCCGCTGTTGCCATAACTGTATTAGCGGAGCTGCTTGATGCTAACGCGGCGGCCACTTCGTCAATAAGACGTGGCGGAATCATAGGTTCGTCGCCTTGTACGTTTACCACGATATGCTGCTGGTCAAACTTTAGACGATCAGCAACCTCGGCTAAACGATCACTACCCGATGGATGCGACGGGTCTGTTAAGAGCACCTCGCAATCACTATTCACCAGCGCATCAGCGATGTCTTGATGATCGGTAGCGACTACTATTTTTTGCGCGCCAGACTCGTTAGCTCGTGCAACTGTATGGCAAATCAGTGGCTGGCCATTTAGGTCCGCAAGCATTTTTCCAGGCAGTCTTGTAGACGCCATACGCGCTGGAATAACAACGGTAAACTCAGGTTTATTACTCATTTCTTTGACCATTCATCGTATTCAGATTGGGTAAGTTCCCGTGCTTTCTCTTCTACCAATATGGGCACACCTTGCGTGATTGTAAACGCTAACCTACCGGCAACACTGATCAACTCTTGGTTGTCACGATCATAGAGTAGCCGCCCTTTAGTAACAGGGCATACTAATAGTTCAAGAAGCTGTGGCTCGATCATATTCAGGGTTAAGCGCTTAGCGCCTTGGGTCTTAGGTTCTAGGTCTTAGGTTCTAGGTCTTCGGTTCTAGGTCTTAGGTTCTAGGTCTTAGGTTCTAGGTCTTAGGTTCTAGGTCTTAGGTTCTAGGTCTTAGGTTCTAGGTCTTAGGTTCTAGGTCTTAGGTTCTAGGTCTTAGGTTCTAGGTCTTAGGTTCTAGGTCTTCGGTTCTAGGTCTTCGGTTCTAGGTCTTCGGTTCTTTGAACTTTCAATTTTGTGTTATGCGATTTATCACACGATCAATCATATTCTGGTCTAACTGTGCAGTAACAGGTAAATACCAAAGCTGGTTGGCGGTAAAGCCATTACATTTAACCGCGTCTTTCTCAGTCATTAATATCGGTAGGTCATTGTCGAACTTCAAGTCCGATTCGACAAACTGATGGTGGTCACTAAAGCTATGCTCTGGACCAGAATACCCCAGCGATTGAGCGGTTTCAAAAAAACGCTGAGGCTTGGCTATTCCGGCAACTAGATTCACACGCCTAGGTGTTAACGATTCTGTTACATCTCCCCCTTCATTACCTGATGTGGCATTGTTTGAATGCACTGACGATACGGCTTGGGGCTCTAGCCAGAAAACAGAGTGGGCAACTTTAAAGTCGTTTGAGTCTGAATTGATTTCTTCGGCGCTATCGTTAGGTTTTACAACGTGCGCTACAACTTCATGCATTTGCTTGAGTCTACTGTACAGTTCTCGGTAGGGACCGGCAGGTAAAACCAAACGATTCCGACTCACCAGCGATTGATCATCAATACAAATTGTAACGCTAGGCTTGAGCTTCCAGTGTTGAAGACCGTCGTCACAGACTATTACATCTAAGTCATGTACTTTTAATAACGCGTCTATGGCTGATTTTCGATCGGCCGCAACCGCCGTTGGTGCATTGGTTTGGTGGAACAGCATAAGTGGTTCGTCACCGACATCTCGTGCATCGCTTTGCTCATTCAATACAACGGCAGCTTTATCGGAGGATCGCTTATAACCTCTACTGACAATACCAACACGATATTCTTTTGATTGCAGTGCCTTTACCAATGCCGCCACAAAAGGTGATTTTCCAGAACCGCCCACCGTTAGATTACCCACAACTATAGTCGGTACCGCAGCCTCATAGCGCGCCTTAGGCCCTAATGTATAGGTCCATCGATTAAGAGTGGAAAGTACGAGATAGAGTCCAGACAATGGCAGTAATACCAGCGTAAGAATAGTTGGACTACGCCAGCTCTTTAGCAGCGCTTGCTCAAATTTTCTTAGTGGTGTTTGCGTACTCATTGGTTTTTTCAAACTCATTTAGAGATGCCAGCAAAGAATCGGCAGCTATTATGAGCGGCCGAACGAAAATATTCCCTTACGGCCTTTCTTAGACTGTGCTCTGTGCAGTTCGGCGTACAACCCGTTGCGGCGCATGAGCTTGCTGTGTGAACCTTGTTCTACTATTTCACCACCATCGAGCACAAGAATCTCATCAGCACTTTCAATAGTCGTGAGTCGATGCGCAATCACAAGCGATGTTCGATCCTTCATCAATGCTTCCAGTGCTTCTTGAACAAATCGTTCAGACTTGTTGTCTAGCGCTGAAGTTGCTTCGTCCAAAATTAAGATAGGCGCATTTTTGTAAATGGCTCGCGCAATCGCAATGCGTTGGCGTTGCCCGCCAGAAAGCCTTAAGCCAGATTCACCAACAAGAGTTTCTAACCCTTCTGGTAACTCGTTAAGAAACTCATCAACATGCGCTCCTTCGATTGCCCCAATTAGGCGCTCATCGTTCTCGTCGTCGAGCATGCCGTACATAATGTTGCGTCTAATCGTATCGTCGAAGAGCGTCGTTTCTTGTGACACTAACGCTATCTGATCACGCATGTCCTTTAGACGAAGCTCGGTAATATCGTGTCCATCTAACGTAATAGTACCTTCTTGAGGTTGGTAGAAACGCAACATCAAATTAGTGATCGTTGATTTACCACTGCCCGATGGTCCAACTAAGGCGACTCGCTTGCCAGGTCTAATTTCGAAAGAAATATTCTTGAGTATTGCTTGCTCATCATCTTCGTAACGAAAGCTTACATTGTTAAAAACCATGTGGCCACTGGTGGTATGCAACGGCAATAAGCCTTCATCTCGTTCTGGCTTAGCGTCAATTACTGAAAACACGCTATTGGCCGCCGTAATACCAATTTGAATTTTTTCGTTGACCTTAGTAAGTCGCTTAAGCGGGCTCATCAACATAATGCAGGCCGACAGATAAGAGGTGAACTGCCCTGCAGCCTCTGGGCCAATTCGCAAATAGTTAAGATAGATGTAAAGGATTAAGGCTATCGCTGGTCCTACCGCCAATAGTGTTATTGGAACAATCGCAGATGAAACCCGAGCACGCTTTAGATTTTGCTCTAAGTTAAATCCATTGGCACGGCCAAAATTCTCTATCTCTTGCTTCTGCCCTGAATAGACCTTTATGACCTTATGTCCTATAGACGCTTCTTTCACGGTATCGGCGATGCCGCCCATAGAGTCTTGAATTTCCTTACTGGTTTTACGAAAGCGCGAATTTGAATAGCGCGTGATTCCATAAATCATCGGAACTGAGAACAAAAAGATCAGCGTCAGTCTCCAATCTAAATAAAATAACCAAAACACCAGCGCGGCTGTTACCACAGTGTCCTTAAACATAATGGTTAACGTATCAGTAGTCGCAGTCGCAGTCGCTTCTACGTCATAAATAAGTTTTGATACATTTTTGGATGATGAATTTTTTGCGAAATACGTTGTAGGTAACGTGATCAAATTTGCAAAAATATCACCTCGAATCTCATGGACTACATAACGCCCTAAGCGCGCCATTGAATAGTTAGCGAGATACCCAAGTACTGCGCGCAATACAACAACACCCAACACGACTAACCCGAGCCATTTGAGATGCCATTCCTTAGCATTTACAAAACCGTCGTTCACCACTTGCTCAATAAGCGCTGCGAAAGACGCTTCGGTCAACGCCGTCAAAATCATAAACATTACGGCTAAAGCAAGTAACTTCTTATGCCGCCATAGATACTCTAGTAGACGCTTAAATACCTGTATGGCGTTAAAGTCGCTGCCACCGCCTTGAGTGCTGTTTTCAGGAAGAAACGAAGCTTTCATTTAGACCAACCCTCGGCATTTGCCATGGTTAATTTTCAGCATTAACTTGTTTGGTCGCAAAAGTAATATTAGTCATGTCGAGTTCTTGCGCGACATCCAATACTTTTATAACCGCTTCGTGAGTAGCCAAACGGTCGGCTCGAACAACGAGCAACACGGATTCGCGGTCTTTATACGCAGACAATGCACGTATTAATGTGTCTCTGTTTGAATTAACCAAGCTCTGGGCATTTGGGGTGTCACTCGTTTGAATAGCATATTGCGATTGCTGGCCGACTTGAACCTCTACCGTAAACGGCTCGTTCTGAGCGGCTTCGCTACCCCCTTCTGGCAAGTTAATGCGCAAGGCCGTTTCTTTAGTAAAGGTTGTGGAGATCATAAAAAAGATTAGCAACAAGAACACCACATCAATCAACGGCGTTAACTCGATAGCCGTTTCGTCTTGTTCTTGATTGGCATTAAAGTTCATGAGCAATCTACCTTTGGCTGTCTAACAAAGCTAAAGCATCCTCTTCCATAATAACGCTTAACTCACTGATTTTATTGCGAAAGTAACGATAGAACATCAAGCACGGAATACCAACAGATAGTCCAGCGGCCGTGGTGATAAGTGCTTCTGATATGCCGCCCGATAAAATAGTTGGGTCACCTACTCCGCTTACCGTGATTGCGGTAAAGACCTTAATCATACCAATCACAGTCCCTAACAAGCCGATCAATGGCGTGATCGATGCGATGGTACCCAGAGCATTAAGATAGTGGCCCATTCGGTGCACTACTTGTTTACCTCGCTCTTCTATTGCTTCGCGCATCGAATCGCGGCCTAGGTGTAAATTGGCCAATCCAGCAGACAACACAGAACCCAGAGGCGAATGCTGGGCAACTAGTTCTGCTTTTTGTGGCGTGAGCGAGCCTTTCTCCAACATTTCGAGGACTTGTTCTAATAAACGTGAAGGCGCAACCTTGTTGCGGCGCAGGGAAAAGAGTCGTTCGAAAACTATCGTTAACGCAATGACGGAGCAGGCCAAAATGATCCACATAAGCGGCCCACCCGCACGAAAAAGCTCAAACATAAATATTCAACCTATCAAATAAGATTATCCACCAAAGTCTAACAAACTCTGCCCAGCTATGCTGGTGATTTTCCTAGGGTATTGCGCATTGTTAATACGCTGTTCGCCACGGCCTCGGATGGCTCTGTCGATAGCTTCGAGCTGACCAAGATCGTTGATCAAGGGTTATCTCCACACTTCCATGCATAGGTGTTTGCAACAATTCTATACCGCGTTCGGTATAGCGCTTCACCACCGAGCCATGAGGGTGTCGATATTGATTGCGATAACCCGCAGCAATTAGTCCTAGAGCAGGATTAACGGCATCGATAAATGCGGCGATTGACGATGTTTGGCTGCCCTGATGCGGCACTAGAACAATATCAGCTTGTACGTTCACCCCTTGCTCCAGAAGATATCGCTCAACTGGGCGCTCAATATCACCTGTTAACAACACCCGCGTGTCGTAGTACTTAAGCATCAGCACACACGAAAGATTGTTACTGCCGATTGGCGTATTTTTAGAGGGCGACAAAATCTCAAATTCTAATTCGCCCCAATTCCAATGCGTTCCGGCGAGGCATTCACTAGCAATCGGTATTTTGTCTACTCGACTGGTGAGTACGTCGCCCACCGACATAGCCTGCGTAAACACGTCATAGCCTCCAATGTGGTCATTATCAGCATGGCTTATTATCAGTTTATCTACGTGCCTAACACCCCGTTCTACCAAATAGGGTAACAAGACCGCCTCAGCTGTATTAAAGCCAGTTCGATACCTTGGGCCGACGTCATAAACAAGGGTCTTGTCCTGATGCCTAACCACCATAGTTAACCCCTGCCCTACGTCTAGAAGACTTACAACGGGGTGCTCTAGAGTCTGAGATGACCACAACAAACAGCCAACGACGTACGCCGAAACAAAGGTCAACATACTCCACATACGTTTTCCCAGAAGTAGCATGCTAGTGATGAGCACCGCTATCAGGGTAACAGCCATATTGGCTCTAGGCAGGCGGAGACTGCTAAAAGGTACGTCGGCAATTGCCTCAAACACCGTATAGATATGCATAAGGCACAATTGCAAAAGACCTATAAAATAGATAACGAAAGTCGCATCAGGCCAGCCAGTCGCCAAACCTGTAAGCAATAGGGTGAGCGGAATAATTACCAAGCTGAAAATTGGAATTGCTATCAGGTTTACCACTATTGCGCTCAAAGAAATCTGCCCGAACAACAAACTAGTTATCGGGATCAATGCCACGACTAAACACAATTGGAGCCTAAATAGCTGCTGGGCCGATCGCCAACCACGCTGCCAAATCGATTCGGACCTTTGTGGGTTCTCGCCTGCGAGGCGCTCGTGTAACTGCGTATGTGTTTGCTCGGGATCATCAACTAGTGCATTCGCCTCCCTCTGAGTGGCAAGCTGCCAAACCGCGATTATAAAAACAGCTGAAAATGACATCCAGAAGCCGACATCGAGCACTGCAAACACATCAAACAAAACGATGATCACCGCGCTCGCTATTAGAATCTGTAGCAAGCTTGCGTCTCGACCGATAAAGCGTAATGCGGAGTAAATAGCCAGCATGAGTAATGCCCTTTGCGTTGGTATAGAGAATCCTGCTAGAGCGGCATACAACAACGCGAGAGTCATCGCGGGCAATACAACTATATTTTGTCGTACGTAACGATTCATTATTTGGGGAAAGCAGTTTACACAGCGGTTTAACAGCCAGTTTGCGAGCGCGAATATCAGCCCTATATGAAGCCCCGAAATCACCATCAAATGGGCAACGCCAACACTTTGAAACACCTGTTTATTATCTTTTGAAAAATCCGTTTTGTACCCCAACGTGAGCGCCAACATTACATTTAGGCCAACGTTCTCATTGGACCGGTCTCCTGAGTCAGAGCCTTGTTCTGAATTAATTGAACTCGAAGCCACTCTAAGGTTTTTAAGAACTCTTGATCTGAGCGTTTCTACTTGAAACCGCCAATTGGACGCCGCTAGCTTTATGGCACTTTCTTGATGCTTTAAGTACCCTGTTGCGACGACCGATTTTCTGAATAAATATTTTTCATAGTCAAACGCACCCCAACTTGCATACCCGTGTGGTCGTTTGAGTTTAACCAGCACTTGCCAGATCTCACCCGCTTTAAATGTGAGCTCACAGCGATAGCAGCTCAACACCATATACCCATTGAGTTTGAAGTCGGTATTGGCCAAGACTTGCCCCTGATCTAGGCGCATTAGAAACTTAACGTAACCGTCTTTCGCCACAGGCATCTCGGCAACCGTTCCACGTACTTGTACTTCTACGCCTTCTTGCGTCGCAGGTATCCAGCTGTTACGTTGAAGATCAACTTGCCAGCTAGTAAATCCGTAGGCACTTAGCATTATCGTAACGGTGGTTACAGCAAGTTTGTGCCGCCTGCGCTTATAGCTATCCTCAACATCACACTCAGAGTTACGCAACGTTGCTGTCAAAACAGTCAAAATTGAAATAAAAACCAGACTGAGCAACAGCACTGTGGCAAGCGGCATTCTTAGCTCTGGCAGAAAACCATGTGCCGTAATCGTACATATCACCAAAAACACGCAAGCAAGAACACTCGGCGTATAGAGCCGTATACTCTTGGAGCTCAGCACTCTTAAGTTTGACTTAACTGTAAATATTGACACTCAATTGGGCTCATTCCGTTACAATTGATTGGAGGGTATTTGGACCCAACGCATACACATTGAAAGTAAAAGGATGACGCAAGATTGAAGCTGCTGCAAAACTTAAAAAAATATTTACCGTCACCTCTAGAGGTAAATAAATACCGCCATATTCATATCTTTGGTGACAGCTTAAAGCAGACAGAGCTTTGGACATTTAACCGAAGCAGCACTGCTAAAGGCATTGGTGTGGGGATTTTTTGTGCGTTCTTACCGATGCCATTCGAAATGATCGCCGCAGCTTTTATGGCGGTGACTCTGCGCGCCAACCTTCCTTTTGCCGTAGCTCTAGTCTGGGTCTCGAACCCTATTACCTGGATCCCCATGTACACGCCGCCTTATCTTCTAGGCGCAGCAATCCTAAATGTCGAGCCAGTCGAATTAGCTAAAATTACCGTATTGGAGCTAGGCTGGCACTATGTAGCCCTATGGCTAGGGTGCCTTTTGGTAGGCGCGGTTTTAGGACTGAGCAGCCACTTTTTCATCAGTTATTTCTGGCGTTCACAAGTTAAGCAACGATGGGCGGCACGCAAATCATTTAGAGCAAAGCGCTTAGTATTGCTGCGCAAGGCTCAAGCAGAAACGCTAACACAAGAAACTGACGAATCGAAAGAATCAAATACGGCGGACAGATAACGATTTTTGGGGTCCAGCTTATAACTATGAACTGGTAGCCTTGGGAAAAATTAGCACTTGCTAACTAATAACGAAAAGAAGTTAGTCGTGTTTCAACACACCAGCTTCTAGTCGGTACACTTTATCCATGCGTGCAGCCAAGCGGGAGTCATGCGTCACCATGACTAGAGCTGTACCAACACGTTGATTTAACTCCAACAGCATTTCGAATACGGCGTCCGCCGTTCCTTCATCTAAATTACCGGTTGGCTCATCAGCCAAAACTACTGAAGGCTCAGTGATCAGCGCGCGCGCGATGGCGCATCGCTGTCTTTCCCCGCCCGAAAGCTCTACCGGACGATGTTCTAAACGTTCACCAAGGCCGATAGTACTCAATAACTTCCTCGCCTGCGCATAGGCTGTGTCTTGCGACTCGCCACGAATGAGCAAAGGCATAGCTACATTTTCAACTGCTGAAAATTCAGGGAGCAAATGATGAAATTGATATACAAACCCCATGCACTGATTGCGTAAAAGTCCGCGAGCCTTGTCAGACAGTTTTGAAAGATCTTGGCCATCAACCGACACTCTACCTTGCGTTGCTAGCTCAAGGCCAGCAAGTAAGTGGAGCAACGTACTTTTACCTGAACCCGAAGCACCAATAATCGCGACTCTTTCGCCACGCGCGACGCTAAGCTCAACACTTCGAAGAACGGTCACTTCGGCCGGACCTTCGGTGTACACCATCGACAATTGCGAACATCCTAAGACGGCATTACTCATAGGTTCATCCTTAGAGTTATTCATAACGCAGAGCTTCCGCGGGTTGCGTCTTGCTGGCTGTCCACGCAGGATACAAAGTTGCTAACATACTAATTACCAAAGATGCGATAACAATTATGCTCACATCCGAAACAGTTAATTCAGCCGGAAAGTCGGTGATCACATAGACGTCGGCTGGAAAAACTTGATGGCCTACCAGGTTTTCAATAAATGAAATTATAGTGCCTACATTTAGAGCGGTTAAAATTCCGGCGATTGCTCCAGCAAAGGTGCCTATGAATCCAGAAGTCGCACCTTGTACAAAAAATATGCCCATGATCTGCCGAGGCGACATACCAATAGTTCTCAGGATCGCAATATCAGATTTCTTATCGGTCACCACCATGACCAACGTTGAAACGATGTTAAATGCAGCAACGGCAACGATTAGAAACAAAACGATAAACATAACGCGGCGCTCTATTTCGAGCGCACGGAAGAAATTTTCGTGTTGGCGTGTCCAGTTGTCTACGTAAAACTGAAAACCAAGTTCTCGTTGTAGCTCTGCGCCGACCTGACGAGCTTTATAAACATCATCCAGCTTTAATCGCAGCCCTGTGACCTGATCGCCGGCTTTGAACAATTTAGCGGCATCGACGATATTAATGATCGCCAACGTTCCGTCATACTCATTCATCCCCATTTCGAACGTTCCAACCAAGTTAAAACGACGTAGACGTGGTGTAAGCCCCGCTGGGCTTGATGTTCCCTGAGGAGAAATAAGAGTGACTTTGTCCCCCACCTCAGCACGTAAACTTAAGGCAAGCAATTCGCCAAGAACAATATTGTACTCACCTGGCTGTAATGAGGACAGACTACCGTCGTTCATGTTCGCCGCGATAGACGAAACATTTTCTTCGCGCTCAGGTTCAACGCCTCTAATCATTGCTCCAGAAACAGCAGCACCATTGCTCAACAAACCTTGCATGTAAATATAAGGCGCATAGGCCTCTATGTCGTCGCGCGATTGCAGTGTCGGCTCTAAAACTTTCCAATCCTCTAACCATCCACTCGGACCCGACACCGTAACGTGAGACGTTACATCGAGGATTCGTCCGCGCAACTCGTTGCCAAAACCGTTCATTATTGAAATAACGGTAATCAACACCCAAACCCCTAAACCAATACCAATCATCGAGATTGAGGCAATGAACGAAATGAATCCGTTGCGACGCTTGGCGCGCGAATAACGGCGTCCAATCATCAATGGTAAGTTCACTTTTGCCATGTCAGCCTATACTTGAATTAACGGTGGTTTGAGTCATGTACGCCAGACTAATTATCCGCTTCAGGACGCATGTGCGGAAACAACAACACATCGCGAATCGATGCCGAGTCCGTCAATAACATCACCATGCGGTCAATGCCTATGCCCTCTCCTGCTGTGGGAGGCATGCCATATTCCAATGCACGAATGTAATCAGCGTCGTAGTGCATAGCTTCTGCATCGCCCGAGTCTTTTTCTGTTACCTGATGCGCGAAACGTTCGGCTTGATCTTCTGGGTCGTTCAACTCTGAGAAGCCGTTAGCAATTTCACGGCCCGCAATAAACAACTCAAATCGATCTGTTACAAAGTCATCCTGATCGTTACGTCGCGACAATGGAGACACTTCAACAGGATAGCCGGTAATAAAAGTTGGATTAAGCAACTTTTCTTCAACCGTGGCCTCAAATATTTCGATCTGCAACTTACCGCGTCCGTACGAATCTTTTACCAACACTTTTAGCTCTTTAGCATGGGCTCGTAACGCGTCGATGTCTTCCAGATCTGCCGCTGATATTTGCGGGTTGTACTGCAAAATAGAATCGGCAACAGTGATTCGTTCAAACGGTTTCGAAAAATCAATATCTTGCTCTTGGTATGTAATAACATCGACATCGCTTATGCCTGCCACAACCGCTTTGAACATAGCCTCGGTAGTATCCATCAAGTCCTTATAGTCTGCATAGGCTTGGTAAAATTCCAACATTGTGAATTCGGGATTGTGTCTTGTGCTCAGCCCTTCGTTACGAAAGTTACGATTAATCTCAAACACGCGTTCCAAACCACCAACTACTAAGCGTTTTAAATAGAGCTCTGGCGCGATACGCAAATAAAGATCCATATCCAACGCGTTGTGGTGTGTCACGAAGGGCCTTGCGACCGCACCGCCAGGAATAACCTGCATCATCGGGGTTTCGACCTCAAGAAAATCTCTTTCGATCAAGAACTCACGAATCAACGAAATGATTTTAAAACGAGTTTTGAACACATTGCGGCTTTCCTCATTCATGATGAGATCAACGTAACGTTGGCGGTACGCCGTTTCTTTATCCGCTAAGCCATGAAATTTTTCAGGCAGTGGGCGTAGCGATTTAACCAGCAATTCAATATGGCTAACTTTAACTGATAGTTCGCCCTTATTGGTTTTGAACAGAGTGCCTTTAACCCCAACGATATCGCCGATATCCCACTTCTTGAATATTTCATTATAGAAGCCTTCAGGTAACGAGTCGCGTTGCAGATAGATTTGCAATAAGCCACTGCTGTCTTTGATGTGCGCAAAGCTCGCCTTACCCATAATGCGCCGAGTCATCATGCGGCCAGCCACAACAACGTCTACTTCAGCCGCCTCCAGCGTTTCTTTGTCTAACTCACCAAATTGCGCTTCGATATCCGCAGCCAAGTTCTCTGGACGAAAGGTGTTTGGATACGCTTGCGATTCGTCCCTCCACAATTGGAGTTTGTCGCGGCGTTGTTTAATCAAATCGTTTTCTTCACTCATGGGTCTTTACTACCAATAATCGTAAATTTTGTTGTCTCATTCAGATAACCAAATCAATGTCAGAGTCATTCTCGTGACACATTAGTTTGACGATCAATTTTTTATAAACCTTGCTTGAGGCTCGCCTCAATAAACTGGTTGAGGCTTCCATCTAGTACGGCTTGGGTGTTGCCAGTCTCAACGCCTGTACGCAGATCTTTTATACGAGATTGATCCAATACGTAAGAGCGAATTTGAGAGCCCCAACCGATATCAGACTTTTCTTCTTCAACGGCCTGCTGTTCCGAACGTCGTTGCTGCATCTCATGCTCATATAAGCGGGCTTTGAGCATACTCATGGCTGCGTCCCTATTACGGTGCTGGGAGCGGTCACTTTGGCATTGTACGACTATTCCCGTAGGACCATGTGTGATTCGCACCGCCGAATCGGTCTTGTTAACGTGCTGACCACCCGCACCACTGGCACGATAGGTATCGGTGCGTAAATCTGCAGGATTAATTTCGATATCAACGTTATCGTCAATTTCTGGATAGGCAAATACCGAGGCAAACGAGGTGTGACGTCGGTTTCCAGAGTCAAACGGCGACTTCCTAACTAATCGATGCACTCCCGTCTCGGTGCGTAAAAAACCGAATGCGTAATCGCCGACTATTTTGACAGTGGCACTCTTTATACCCGCCACGTCACCTTCGCTGAGTTCAATAATCTCGGCCTTAAAACTTTCGGATTCTGCCCAACGTAAATACATTCTCAGCATCATATTGGCCCAGTCTTGCGCTTCGGTTCCGCCTGAACCCGCTTGTATATCAATAAACGCATTGTTCTCGTCCATATCACCCGAGAACATTCGCTGAAACTCAAGTTTCGCGAGTTCAGTTTCGATCTCATCTAAGTCTTTAACAACTTCATCGGCAAGACTCTGATCTTCTTCGGCTAAGGCAAGCTCCAACATTTCTTGACTGTCAGTCACAACAGACCTCAGTTTTTCGAGTGTCCCTACCAATGAGTCTAATTTTGCCCTCTCGCGGCCCAACTGCTGGGCTTCATCTGGCTGGTCCCAGATTTTAGGGTCTTCTAACAGCCCAAGAATTTCTTCTAGTCGCTCGGCTTTAGAATCGAAGTCAAAGATACCCCCTGAGCGAATCTCCTCGCTGCAGTAAGTCTTTACATCGTTCGAATAATGGGTTGAGTTCCATAGCCTTTTAGCCTATCAAAATAGAAGTTTTATATTGAGACCTCTGCATAAGTCGATGCGCGAATCAGTGTCTAAGAATCGCGGTCGAACAATACCGCACTCAAAGTATAAATAACAGCTCCATAAAGTCTTCTTAATGCCCTGCCCAAGCTTAGTGTTGCTATCTATAGAACCGCTTGCACACTGGCGATCGAGCGCAACCACGGGCCATACGCCATGAGTTCGGGTGGTAAGGACTTTAACGCGAGTCCTGCTTTGTTTTTGTCGGTATAAACACCCAGAACCAACTTATACAGCTGAGGCGAACTGGTGGTGTCTAAATAATACGCGGCGGCATCGTTCAATTGATGTTGGTCGATAAAGTCTCGCACTTTTGAGGCTTCGGCAAACGCCAGTAACTGTATTGTCCAGGATGAACTGTCGCGTGACTCGATCCAAGAACTGTCGTGGTAAGACTTACGCTTCATTACAGGTGGCTTCGCGTTGTTAGCTTGCTTTGCGATGCTTGATTGCGTTGTCGTGCTAGCTTGAATTGAACTGTTTGAATGCTTCGCGAAGCCCTTACGGGCAAGACGCTGTAGCGCGGGTGCATACCCTTGGTCGGCTGCTATATTCAACAACTCTAAGCCCGCTTGATCATTTGGACTTCGCTCCAACAAGCGTGAGCCCAAATGATAATTAGCGGGTGCGTAGCCATTACGGCCGGCTAAACGATACCAATTAAAAGCTTTTTCAAGGCTAGCCTTGGGTATCTTGCCTTGCTCGTGCAACAAACCTAAATTGAACATAGCGCGGCCATGATTGTCTCGTGCGGCATCAATCCATTGCTTTTGAGCGCGCTCATAATCGCTTGCCATATAAGCGGCCATACCCGCTTTGTAATTCGATTCATGAACACTTGAGCTATCTAATTGGGCTTGAGCCTGAACAGTGCACACAGAGCCCGCACCCATTATCGAAACGGCAAGACCAACTGTAATTACATGTTTAGTTAATATCATCTTCATGATTAATTTAGATCTGAACTGGCGAGACGCTTAACTCTAGCTATTAGGCTGATAACTGTTAGACGCTCGCGTTGTAATTACATTCAATGAAAAGCTAATTATAGCCAGCTTCACCGTGATGAATCTGATCAAGACCAATCTGTTCAGTTTCCGGGTCTGCACGTAACGGCGTAATCATTGCAATTAACTTAAGCAAGATGTAACTAACAACACCGGTATACGCCGCCGTTGCCAACACACCCAAGAGCTGAACATTCAATTGGCTCGCCATAGTCATACCTTCGGCATAGCCAGCACCTTGAAACTGCGTAGAAATAAATACCGCAGCCAATAGCGTACCTAATGCTCCACCAACACCATGGACTGGAAACACGTCTAATGAATCATCAATCTTCAATTTTGACTTGATAAATTGTGTTGCAAAATAACAAACCGTACCGCCAGTTAGGCCTATAAGAATGCCTCCCATTGGTCCAACATAGCCAGATGCTGGGGTAATGGTACCTAAGCCAGCCACCATTCCAGTCACTATGCCCAACACACTTGGTCTACGAAAACGCACCCACTCAATAATCATCCATGCTACCGATCCAGCCGCTGCACTTAGGTGTGTGACTAATATGGCCATACCCGCACCACCATCAGCAGCTAACTGAGAACCGCCGTTAAAGCCAAACCAGCCAAACCACAACATGCCTGCACCTGCCACCGTTAACGGTAGGCTATGTGGCGGCATAGGTTTCTTGGGAAAACCTCTTCTATTACCCAACACAACGGCAGCAACTATCGCCGTTACGCCGGCCGTTACGTGTACGACAGTACCGCCAGCGAAATCCAATAACCCGCGTTCGGCCAACCATCCACCCCCCCACACCCAATGACAAATAGGTATATAGACGAGCAGTGACCACAAAATAGAAAAAAGCACCATTGCGCCAAAGTTCATTCGTTCAGCAAATCCGCCAACGAATAGCGCGGGAGTAATCATGATGAAAGTCATCTGAAAGACGATAAATACTGATTCTGGGATAGTGCCAGTAAGCGAATCAACAGTAACACCGCGCATAAAGGCTTTATCAAGATTGCCTATAAACCAGCCTTCACCGCTAAAGGCTAAGCTATAACCCACTGCAAACCACAAGAGAGACATTACACAAGCAATGGTGAAGCACTGCATCAGCACTGACAGCACATTCTTCGAACCTACAAGGCCTGCATAAAAAAGCGACAAGCCTGGGAGCAACATGAATAATACGAGTGCCGAAGCAGTCATCATCCACGCGGTATCCGCGGCATTTAATGTGTCGGCAAAAGCCACGTTAGGCAGCGCTGCTATAAGTAATGCAAGTGTAAGTTTATAAACAAAAGCCATGGTGCCCCGGACAATTTCGTGGAGTGAAATATCTGTATTGATGTGAGTGGCTCCGTTAGCACAAGGAAACGGAATATCGGAGCTAACTCGCCGCTACAACGCTTCGTCGCCTGTCTCGCCAGTACGAATACGAATAACTTGATCCAAGTTAGTAACAAATATTTTACCGTCGCCCACTTTATTGCCCCGTGCTGAGTCAATAATTACGTCGACTACCTTATCAACGACATCGTCGGCAACCGCGACTTCGATTTTGGTTTTAGGAATAAAATCAATGGCGTATTCCGCCCCTCGATAAATTTCGGTATGACCTTTTTGGCGCCCAAAGCCCTTAACTTCAGAGACAGTCATTCCCATGATGCCAATACTCGACAGAGCATCCTTTACATCATCCAGTTTAAAGGGCCGAATAATAGCTGTTACTAATTTCATGGGGCACTCCTAATATGTTGATTTAAACAACTCCAAAAACGGCTTAAATTATTTGGAGTTGTCGTATTTTACTTGGTTCAGAAAGCAGGTAAACCGGTTTTATTAAAACAATTATAAACTTAAGACAAGCCAAGCTTTTGGCGTGCAGCTTGATACTCTGCAACCATTTGGTCAACCCTTGCTTGCACCGTGGTTATTTCGTCAACTGCACCAATGCCTTGTCCACAACCCCAAATGTCTTTCCACGCTTTGGCGTCTGGCTTATCTTCGGCGAAATCCAACATATTGCTTGGGTCTGCATCGGGCAAAGCACTTGGGTCTAATCCAGCTTTTTCGATACTTGGCTTTAGATAGTTGCCATGTACGCCGCTGAAGTAATCCGAGTAAACAATGTCGTCTGCGTCACTGTCCACAACCATTTGTTTATACGCTTGATCGGCATTGGCTTCTTCGGTAGCAATAAACGCTGAACCGATGTAACCAAAATCGGCACCCATCGCTTGCGCTGCAAGTACCGAGTTACCTGTCGCAATACAACCGGAAAGCGCAATCGGGCCATCAAACCATTCGCGTGTTTCTTGTACGAGTGCGAAGGGGCTTTGTTGTCCTGCATGGCCACCTGCGCCGGCCGCAACCGTAATTAAACCATCAGCGCCTTTCTCGATTGCTTTGTGAGCATACTTTTGGTTGATAACGTCATGAAATACGATTCCCCCATATGAATGAGCAGCGTCGTTCACTTCAGCCACAGCGCCAAGCGACGTGATCTGTACAGGAACCTTGTACTTAGCACAAAGTTCAATATCTTGATGCAAACGCGTATTCGTTTTAAATACGATCTGGTTGACCGCAAACGGCGCCGCTGGATTATCTGGGTTAGCTTGGTTGTATCGGTCAAGCTCTTCAGTAATCTCAATCAACCACGCTTCAAATACACCGTCGCCTCGAGCATTGAGCGCAGGAAACGACCCTACAATACCAGCCTTGCATTGGGCAATGACCATCTTAGGGGTGGAAATGATAAACATCGGCGCCGCAAAAACGGGCAAGCGCAACGATTTAAGATCTTCTAATACATTCATACTCTCTTTCCTTAATTATTTGGCTACTACTTTTTGTATCACTTGAGCACAAGTCTCAAGCGACTTTAATTACATATATTACGAGCGACTACTATTCTAAGGCAAGCAGTGGAAAAGCCATACCAAGACTAAGTGCCGCCAGGACGGTAGTGTACAGAACTAACAGTCAACATGGCTGCATGCACGTACCGATTCGCTGCTAATACGTCGCCACTAAATAAACTTGTTGGTTGGCCCAGTAAATCACTGGTAATACCCCCTGCTTCCTGGACCAATAACAGCCCTGCGCAAATATCCCAAGACTTAAGACCCGCTTCCCAATAACCATCGTACCGACCCGCTGCCACATAGGCTAAATCTAAAGCAGCAGAACCTAATCGGCGAATGCCGCTGGTATTTTCGTGCAGCACGCCGTTCATTGTGCCTAAAAAGCTATCTATCTTATCCAAATAAGCACCGCTAAAGGGCACCCCGGTTGCAAGCAACGCGCCATTTAGATTACTGAGTTGCGCAACAGCGATCGGCTTGTCATTTAAATAGGCACCCTGCCCCTTAATAGCCGTATACAATTCTTTCTTAACGGGGTCGAACACAACTGCCACATAGGGAACACCGAGATAACATACACCGATTGATACACAGTAGTGAGGGATAGAACGTAAGAAATTGGTGGTGCCATCCAATGGGTCAACATGCCAAGTATATTCAGACTCATCGCGACCACTTGCCCCATACTCTTCGCCGATAAAGGCATGATCGGGAAAACTTTTATGAATCAACACCTTAACCGCTATCTCTGACTGTCGATCAACCTCAGAAACGAAGTCATTGAGAGACTTTTGCTCAATATTCAAAGAACTAATACGCGTAGCATTAGCGTTAATAATGTCGCCACCTGCGCGTGCCGCATCTATCGCAACCTTTAGTATTTCATCCATCTTCGTATCGAATTCTTGAACCATGTGTCGCACTATAGCGAGCTGGATTCAATTTGGAAACAATCTTGCAGATGCACGAGATGAATAAAGGCTAAGAGTTTAACTACTTAAACCGGCTGATCGCCGAATAGTTGCCTATGAGGATTCACTGTTTGGATCGAAGCAAATTAGATGATTACAAACAAGGGTAACTTAAACTGCCTTTACCTCGGGCCCTATCTGTTTTACAAAACCATCTAAACCATGCGGAATAATGAGTCCGATTTGACGTGTCACCTGGTGTATATCTTGATCTTCTTCATTGACCAGCCACCCTTGCACAACTCCGATAATGCCTCCGGCGTAAAAATCCGAAATTATGTCGAGTTGCTTGCCGTCAAAATTATGATTGAATTGAAAAAGAATACGCTCTTCGATTAAGCGCGAGATAAAACTCTTTAATAACGACAAAGCCTGAATTCCAGCTTGGCCTGTAAAAGCAGCCCGCATCAAAGCTCGGTCCTTATCACATTCTTCTAAGAGACTCTTTACACAAAATTCAACAAACTCTTCTCTACCTACAGCATTGCTTAGGATTAACGAGTCTAATTTCTTCCAGCTCTTGTCAAATAAGCTCTCTATACGGCTCAATAGTATAGACTGCTTACTTTCAAAATTTGAGTAGAACGTTTGCCGGCTAACACCCGCCGTTTTAGTGAGTTCACCAATAGTAATCTCATCAATGGTTTTAACCTCTAAATGCTGGGCTAATGCCAATTGAAGCTTTTCTTGACTACGACGTTTTCTTAAATCCATTTTGAAATCTCGCTATTTTTCTGAAAATCATACTTTTCTTATAATAAATTAAGTCTAGACGAACCCAATAAAACACATTCATCTATTTATTTATCCTTATTTGTCTCTAATGACACGAAGCAACTAGACACGATCCTTAGATTTGAATACAACTCTTTCTTTTAATCCTTGTAATCCTTGGTGCTGAAATCGAACCTTATTTCCCTCAAACCAACGTTGTCGACAGATCCTTGCAACCAATGTCTATTTGGCGCGAATTCAAGTATTTAAATGAGAGCCTATGGCGAACACCCCTAGATTTTCGTATAGTCGGCTTCTAGCAAAACTAAGCCGTCTATTAAACAACAAACGAGAGCAATAGTTAACACCTGTCCACCAGCTTGTCACAATTGTTAACATGTCGCTGTTATCACGCAATCTGTCGTGAGAGCCTAATTCATCAACGCCAATTCGAAGACTTAACGTAAACCAAAGATATGCAACTCCTTAGATTCATCATCCTTAGTATCGCCATTGCCGCGCTAACCGCATGCCAAACTCGAACAAGTGAAGAAGCTTGGCCAAACGACATTCCTTCTAGGACTTATTTTAAGCAAGCCGGAATACAGCACATCGGTGCTGAGAGTCCAAACCTTCAGAGAAAACTTAACACCTACCTGCTTTGGATTAAACGTTTTTATCAAGGCTCAATAATCTACCCATTGGGCTGGACTGAAATGAGCGAAAGGTTGGCCATGAGCATGGAACAGCCCGACCAGCAAACTGAAGTCAGAGAGCGCATGTACGAGCTTGGCAGAAAAATATCGTTAGTGTGGGCACATGATGATCCAAACCGAAAAATAACCTCGGCTAACGTTGCCGCTTGGGGAAGCGCCTTAAGAACCGCCGTTGATGTTAATCAACAGTTGAGCTTTATCGAGGCTGTGGAGCGCGATGTAGAAGATTTGCTCTCAGGAAAACTAGACTCCAAAGTAGTTCGACGTGATCGATATTACCCTTCGGAAGAATTTGATGATTTCTAAGATCAGCTTATTATCCGCTACGTAGCAACGGCTGAAATACGGTTTGAAAAAACCAAAGCTTTATCATTTAGATAAAAAGTAGCATTTTGCTCATTTAGTTAGTAATCTTTGCAGGTACCTGGGGTGCTCTTTAGGCGACATGCCGTCTGAGCCTCGGAATGAGTTGATTGAATGGGAAGCGTCTATCTGCCTATTTCTCAAGTCATATTTCAAGCAGAACATCGCCCAACGTCTGAATCAAAGCTTAGAATGATGTTCCTGTTCCTGTTACAGTTAAAGTTACAAGAAAAAGCCAAAGCTAATAGCCCATCAATTAACACTCTCAGTAATAGAGGCCAATTGGACCTACCTTCTCGAACCATTAAACGAATCGTGTTTGCTCTATTCACTTGTGGATTCAGCATTTTGCCGCTTGCTCATGCTGAACAAATAATACTTTCAGGCAATGTGACCGCCATCACGGATGAAACCACGGTTACTGAGCAGCAAGGTGTCGCCCAAGATACCTACAGCGACGAACAACCATCAACTGAACTTGAATCAAAGGTCGAACTGGAACCCATTGTTGGCGTTCCAGCTGAAGACTTTAAGGCACAATGCGATGGAAAGCATCAGGGCGAGCAAAGAATTGATCGGATGCGCCGTTCTACTCATACACGGCTTTGCAATACGGTGCAGTGGATCGATGGATTATTTGGGGACGACCACGAATTTGATGACGAGCAATTCACCGGTATGGTCTCGGTTGGCTTTCGGCAAGATGAGTCCGATGGGTTTGACCCTAGAATACGAGTTAGAATTAAGTCAGAATTACCCAATGTAAGCTCTAGATTGAACGCATTTATTGGTCGCGTCGATGCAGACAGCTACATCAGCAACACTGAGGAAGGCGGTAATCGAGCAAATAACGTTGGCCTTCGATCAAACGATGAGCAGGAAGACGAATGGCTGATCGGCCTCGGTTATAAACGAGCTAAAGAAGACAGAGGAGGTTTGGATTACTCGGTTGGTGCTAAGCTCAATTCTGGATTGAGTCCCTATGCTCAAGTTGCTTACAGAGCCAATTTTGTTGAGCGTGAGAATCATCATTGGCGAACCCGTCAAACAGTATTTTGGAAGAAAACGGAAAAGTTTGGCTTTAGTAGTCGCCTGAATTACAACTATTTCATTGGCGAAAAAGACATACTTGATTGGACTACCGACCTGAAATACACCGAAGAGCAAGAACAATGGGAGTGGATAACAAGCACAGCACTTCATCACTCTATTAGCTCTAGAAAAGGTATATCGTCACGCGTGTACGCTCGAGGGGAAACCAACATTGAAGTCGACATCCCCGAATTCGGCGTCACATTTACGTACATCAGACCACTATGGCGAGACTGGTTCATAATGGAAGCTGGAGTAGACTTTCGTTGGGAAAAGGAGTTTAACTCTCAAGAAAGCTATCAAAGTCAAACACGGGTTGCCATTCAGTTTGAAATGTTGCTCGGGGATTACTATAAGCGCTACCGGACTTTAAATTAGCTTCTTTACCCTCTTGATTCACCAAATGGATAGTGGCTACTTCTACTGAATTAGTCGTTGAAACAACAAATGCGCTTTATCTCGCATTATAATTCGTCTTCCAAACATCCCTTCGACCTTTCAATATATTTACATGGAGAAACTCTCGATAGAGAACCTCTCCAAAAACAAACGACCCAAAGAGAACCTGCGATATGAGCTTTCATCCACCTAAACGTACATTAATGGGCCCAGGTCCGTCTGATGTTGACCCTCGTATCTCCGAAGCTCTAGGCCGGCCTACTATTGGTCACCTAGATCCAGAGTTCATTCGGCTCATGGATGAAACGAAGACTTTGCTGCAATACGCATTCATGACCAACAATGAACTTACCCTACCGATCTCTGCACCTGGGTCAGCGGGTATGGAAGCATGTTTTGTAAATCTCATTGAAGCTGGCGACAAGGTTATTGTTTGCCAAAATGGAGTTTTTGGAAGCCGCATGAAAGAGAACGTCGAGCGTTGCGGTGCAATCGCCGTAATGGTCGAAGACGAGTGGGGAACAGCAATTGACCTAGATAAGGTCAGTGAAGCGATAAAGGCCCATCCAGACGCAAAGGTTTTGGCGTTTGTACATGCCGAGACTTCTACTGGCGTTGAGAGTGATGCCAAGAGTCTTTGTGCTTTAGCCAAGTCCAATGGCATGTTATCTATAATGGATACCGTTACCGGCCTTGGTGGCATTAAGGTTGCTGTCGACGAATGGGGTGCGGATGCGACTTATAGTGGTTCACAAAAGTGTCTATCTTGCACCCCAGGCTTATCTCCAGTTACGTTTAGCTCTGCGGCGACAGAGGCCATTAAAGGTCGCACCTCAAAAGTACAAAGTTGGTTCTTAGACATGAACCTAGTCATGGGCTATTGGGGAGGAAACGCCAAACGTGCCTACCACCATACAGCGCCGATTAACGCGCTATATGGTTTACACGAGGCACTGACTATCCTAAACGACGAAGGCCTAGAACAAAGTTGGGCGCGGCACGCGCTCAATCACTCAGCTCTGAAAGCTGGGCTTGAGGCTATGGGCCTATCGCTACCGGTTGAAGAATCAATTCGACTACCGCAACTGAATGCCGTTGCCGTTCCAGACGGTATTGATGAAGCAGCGGTTCGCAGCCACTTATTGAATGACTTTAGCCTTGAAATTGGCGCTGGCCTTGGCGCCCTAGCGGGAAAAGTTTGGCGTGTGGGCTTAATGGGGTTTAGTTCAAAACCTGCCAATGTTCGACTTTGCTTAAGCGCTCTAGAAACAGCTCTGCTGGCACAAGGCCTAAAACTTCCAGCTGGCGATGCCATTCAGGCAGCCAACGCAGTTTATTCAGATTAGATAGCATTTGTTACTCGCAAGGCTGCATAATTTAAGTATCAAACGATTATATATCCACAAAAAAAACGGTGCCCTGAATTCTGGGCACCGTTTTTTTATAAGCATAGCCGTGACTATTAAGTCACGAACATTAGCCACAAGCTTTAACCAAGCAAGTGCTCAATTGCAGCACGCTCTTCACGTAGTTCGTTCTCAGTAACATCCATACGTGAACGACTGAACTCGCTGATTTCAAGTCCTTGAACTATTTCGTACTGACCATCCTTACACGTCACAGGGTATGAGTACATTATGCCTGGCTCAATGTCGTAACTTCCGTCACTTGGGATGGCCATGCTGACCCAATCACCGTCTGCCGTACCAAGCGCCCACGTACGCATATGATCAACCGCCGCACTTGCAGCCGAAGCCGCGCTAGACGCGCCACGGGCTTTAATAATGGCAGCACCTCGTTCTTGCACAACTGGGATAAAATCAGACTCGAGCCACGCTTGGTCAACCATATCGCTAGCGGACTTGCCAGAAACGGTTGCGTTCGACACATCCGGATATTGAGTATTAGAGTGGTTACCCCAAATCGTCATACGTTTGATATCGGTGGTGTGTGAACCTGTTTTCGCAGCCAACTGACTCAAGGCACGGTTATGGTCTAAACGTGTCATCGCAGTAAACTGGCGGTCATCGATATCCGGTGCATTACAAGATGCGATAAGCGCATTTGTGTTAGCAGGATTACCTACAACCAGAACTCGAATGTCACGACTAGCGACTTTATTCATGGCTTTACCTTGAACCGAGAAAATGGCGGCATTTGCTTCGAGCAAATCTTTACGCTCCATGCCTGGGCCACGAGGACGTGCGCCAACTAACAATGCGTAGTCTGCGTCTTTAAACGCTACTTCTGGGTCATCAGAAGTGATTACGTCGTGAACAAGTGGAAATGCGCCGTCTCTAAGCTCCATAACTACGCCGTCTAGAGCACCCATGGCTGGAGTGATTTCTAATAACTGCAAAATTACGGGCTGATCTGGACCCAACATTGAACCTGATGCAATACGGAACAACAAGGCATAACTAATTTGGCCTGCTGCGCCAGTCACAGTAACGCGTACTGGTGATTTCATAAATAAGACCTCTAATGAGAAGTAAATAACTTAAGTTTTAAGAGCGCGCAGTGTACTAAAAATGCGCGATTTACGCCAATAGCTTAGGCGCACGTAATCAAAGCAACGCGCATGACTTAATTCAGATCTTGCGCTTCACAGACATTATATTTGGTAATTGATCGAGCTTCGCCAACAGCTTACTCATAAGCTCTAGACTCCCGACCTCCAACATCATTTCCATAGTAACCGATTGGTCCTTCTTTTCGGTACGCGTGTTCATTTCAAGCACATTGATACGCTCTTCCGTCAAGATGCTAGAAATATCTTTAATCAGTCCTTTTCGATCGAAGGCGTGCACTTGTATTGTCATGGGATACGTTTTCTCTTCATCAACGCCCCAATCAACCTCCACCACTCTGTCCCCAGATTTATGCTGTTGATACAATAGGTTAGGACATGAATCTCGATGTATCGTTACCCCTGCTCCACGCGTAACAAAGCCTAACACCCGATCTCCTGGCACCGGCTGACAGCAGCGCGCTAGGTTGGTCATTAAATCACTTACGCCTTGAATCGATACAGTGCTAGAACCTACATCATCATTTGCCGCACGCTGTGCAGCGCGAAACTTCAACTCTAATTGCTCGTCTTCAGCTGTAACCTCAGGCTTTAGCAAGCGTTGTGCTACGGCAGCGGCGCGCCCAGGTTTGATTGACCCATCGACAATCTTAAAGAACAATTCTTCAATATTTTCAACACCAAGTTTGCTGGCCAAAAGCTCTAACGACACATCTGTGACGTTCATTCGATCGAATTCACGCTCAAGCACGCTTCGTCCATGACTAATGGTGGCATCTCGGTTTTCGTGTCTAAACCAGTGCTGAATACCCGAACGGGCACGTCGGCTCTGTACATAGCCTTTATTGATATCTAGCCAGTCTAAACTCGGACCACCTACTTTAGATGTAACGATAGCGACTTGCTGCCCATTACGTAACTTGGTTGTAAGCGGTACCATCTTACCGTTAACTTTCGCACCGCGGCAGCGATGCCCTACTTCAGTATGAATAGCATACGCAAAATCAATTGGTGTAGAACCCGCAGCCAAATCGATCACTCGCCCCTTAGGACTAAAGACGTATACCCGATCTTCAAATACTTCATCTTTAACGCGGTCAACAAAGTCACTGGCATCCGCGACTTCGTCTTTCCATTCTAATAACTGGCGTAACCACACAACTTTTGCGTTTACGGCCTCGTCAGCTTGGCGACTGCCTTCTTTGTAACGCCAGTGCGCCGCTATTCCCAGTTCGTTGTATTCATGCATCTCATGCGTTCGAATTTGCACTTCAACAACTTTGCCACCAGGGCCAATCACGGCCGTATGAATTGATCGGTAGTTATTTTCTTTTGGTGTCGCAATATAGTCGTCAAACTCACCAGATATATATTTCCACTGCGTGTGGATCAACCCTAACGCGGCGTAACATTCCTGTACTGACTCGACCAAAATCCGAACGGCGCGCACATCAAACAACTGTTCGAACTCCAGATCCTTTTTACGCATTTTGTTCCAAATGCTAAAGATGTGCTTTACCCGCCCCTGCACCTGAGCGGTTATGTTTTGTTCAGCGAGTTGTTGCTGTAACTGCCCAATAAAATCGTCGATGAATGACTGCCTATCGACACGACGTTCAGATATTTTCTTTGCAATACTGTTATAGATTTCTGGCTCAATATACCGAAACGCTAAATCTTCTAGCTCCCACTTTATTTGCCAAACGCCCAAGCGATTCGCTAGCGGAGAGAATATTTCAAGTGTCTCGGTCGCCACGCGGCGTTGCTTAGCCTCATTAACCGCACCTAAAGTGCGCATATTGTGTAAGCGGTCACACAGCTTGATCAATACCACTCTTACGTCATCAACCATTGCCAACATCATTTTTCGCAGACTTTCGGCTTTAGCGTTCTGATTATGTTTCTGCTGAGCTTCATCAGAGAACTCCTGAATCACCTCCATCTTCGTCACGCCATCGACCAATTGCGCCACGCTTGGCCCAAACTCTTTACTTAGGTCTTCCAGGGTAACGTCGGTGTCTTCTACCGTGTCGTGCAGCAAAGCGGCAATAACACCATCGGCGTCTAAACCAAGTTCGTGAACGATAGCGGCAACAGCGAATGTGTGATTAACATAGTCTTCGCCTGATCGGCGGAGCTGTCCCTCATGAGCTTTGATCGCGTAGTGGGCCGCGCTTTCGATACGTTTTAAATCGGTTTCAGATCGCCCAACGCTAATCTGAGCAAGCCACGCATCAACGTTGTTCGCTGGAAGATCCATTTTGGAAACAGATTGGACGGAAGCTAAAACCATTAGAGCCTTTTAAGTACCTAGTAAAACCTATGAAAAATGCACAAAAGCCGGATCACCGACAACGTATAGCTTTAATCCAAGGTCGTTGTTTTAAAAACCTTACCAAGGATTAATTTATGTCTTAGTTGTAACCGTTAAAACTATATGTTTCAAGCGCTTATGACCATTATTTCAGGCCTTTATAAAGCAATAAACACCCATCAACTCTCTATTTTTTTGTCTTAGCCGAGAGTTATTACGTTCGACATCATGCTAGCTTTATCATTCAACTCTTGAAATTCGTCCTCAGCGATGGAGTCAAGTACTAGTCCACCGCCTGCCGAAAAACGTACCACATCGTCCTTTAACACCATTGTTCGAATAGCAATATTGGTCTCTAAGCTGCCATCAACCCCAAGATATCCTATAGACCCGCAATAGAGCCCGCGCCGGCAAGGTTCTAATTCCTCAATAATCTCCATCGAGCGAATCTTTGGTGCGCCTGTGATCGACCCTCCTGGGAAACAATTATTAATTAAGTCGAACACGTCAAGATCCGCTCGCAACCGCCCCACTACTGTTGAGATCAAGTGATGGACGTTCGCAAAACTGTGTAAAGCAAAGAGTTTAGGTACTTTTACTGTTCCTAGATCGCAACAACGACTGAGATCATTGCGCATCAAATCGACAATCATTAGGTTTTCAGCTCGGTCTTTTGTACTGTTGAGTAAGGCGTCTGCGGCCATCCGGTCTTTAAATTTAGAGCGATGATCTCTAGGCCTGGTACCTTTAATTGGGCTGGTAACAACTTGTTGATCATGACATTCGATGAAGCTTTCTGGGGAGTTAGAGAGCACCGTCGCAAATGGAAGCTTTAAGAAAGCGGCATACGGAGCGGGACTGCTTCTGCGCAATTTTAAATAGGTTGACCAAGCATTGCCCTCTACCTTGGCCGAAAACCGCTTGGTAAGATTTACTTGATAGCAATCGCCTGCTTGAATATAGCGTTGAACTTTATTAAAGCGCTCTTTGTAACCCGCGAAATCTAATTTGGAGCTTATTTCTTCTGCTATCCAAGTATTACAGGGTCGCGTCTCGTCGAAAAATGCCTGTTCACTATCAGCGCGCGCCGCCACTTGCGTAATTCGTGACGCCCATTGTGCTACCAAAACATCGACATTGGGGTAACCCTCACAAAACACAATCGACGTCTCCTCACAGACGTGATCTACCACGACTACAACAGGGAATAGACCCATTGCTACTTCGGGTAGCCCTTCGTCGTCAGAAGCAAGGCTGGAGATCGATTCTATTGAGCGTGCAAAATCATAAGAAAGGTAGCCAATAAGGCCAGGCAAATACGCCGGCTTTTCTTGTGGAATGTCTGCTTTTAATTCACCCAGCAAGCCGCGCAGGAGATCTAAAGGGCTATCTTCACTATAGCGAGCTTGACTAGAGGACGCTTCGTTGGTTCGCTCAATAGTAGTTTTTCCGTGTTCGTGCACTAATGTGGCAACGGGCTGACTCGCCAGCACGTCGTAATCCGCATGTTTGCGCCTTAAATGACTGTTATGTGCGGTAACCCCAGAGTCTAGATACATAGACCATTCACCATCAGCGACTGACGTGAACAGTTGCTCTGAATCTACATAAGGGTATGTCTTGGTGGTTATCTTCATGGCGTGTTTAACGACCTACTCAATACCGTTAAACAATTCGCGCAAAACAGACGTCGCAAACTGACCTCGTTGAAGAGTGAACTCCAACTCACACACCTGGTTCCCCACCGTTTCTGACGGACCGAAAGACCAATTAAGTTCATTGATTTTGGTGCGAATAGGACGCCTCTGATACTCTAATCCAAAACGCTCTAAGCCATCACGAAACAGCTCGAACGGCTCTAAAATTTGGTCTTCCCAAGCGATTTGATCAGGCGCTTTATCGCGCCACTTATCCACCCCTTTGCCCCACATTGGCGCCGTGGGGTGCACATCCAACTCGACCATTCTTTGCGCATCTTCTTCAGTAGACACAAATACACTTGCGGTGCCTTGTAAATTAAGCCACTCGCCCTGCTCTACCTTTGCGAACCTTTTCTCGGCAATTCGATTCGACACTAATTCGTTAAATAAATAGCTACGAGCTGAAGACAGCAATATGCTCTTTAGCGGACGTGAGATGCCTTTAGAGCCCTGACGAAACATTGTAGAAACCTGTTCCAAGTTCTGTGCGGCACGACCAAACCTCTGCGCGCCGAAATAATTGGGAACTCCTTTTTCGCGGATAAGCGCCAGGCGCTCTCCGAGCTCGGATTCATACTCACCAGGCACATTCTCTACCCTCAACTTAAAGGTGTTGGAGCGATGCGACCCTCGTTTAAGTTTTTTGTTGTGTTTGTCTTGAACTAAGACTTCCATTTCCGCGGGCAGTTTCGCCGCATAATCAACAGATGCTCCTTTGGTGCCTTGTGGCCGCCACACTGTGAACGCTTGAGTGGTGACAGCTCTATTATCTTTCATACCAGCAAAGCTAACAGCCGAACGAGCAACGTTAGCAATTCTCGCCAAATAGTCGGCGACAGATTGCGAGTTGAAGTTAGTTTTTCGGATGATCAACCAATCGTGCTCTCCGCTACCAAATGCTTCGAAATCGAGGTTTTCGATAACGATAAAGTCGGAGGCCTGCTGGCGAATTACACCGTCGCAGATTGGTCCACCATAAAGGTGGTGCCGCTGAGTCAGTTGTGCTTGCCAATCCTGGCCTTGCGAATTCTGATCTAGTGAATCCACTCCTTGTGAACTCTGATGTGGCGAAGTCATAGCTTAACTATTTTTATTAAAAATCATACCTTAACTATATCGTTATATACTGTGAATGGAGAATGAAATTTTCAGGCTTGTTGTTTACGTAAAACACACCATGTAACAAGTTATGTACTTAGCGCGCGAATGATGCGTGCGAGCTTCGACCACCATGTCCCGCTTGACTAAGCTAAAGGTTCAGACGAGCGCTCTCTATTAATCCATAAGGGGAATTAGATGGAATTATTACCATATATTGTATTACTGATTTTAGTGTTCGTTATTATTAGAGCTACCGTAGTCATCGTACCGCAAGGGTATCAATATACGCTCGAACGTTTTGGTCGATATACCGACACTAGAAAGCCAGGTCTTTCTTTTCTGATCCCATTTTTTGACAAGGTCGGCCAACGTCAAAACATGATGGAACAAGTGCTAGACGTCATGTCTCAGGAAGTCATCACGAGAGACAATGCGGTTGTTCGGGTAGACGGTGTGGTGTTTTATCAGATCATTGATGCGGCTAGAGCATCATACGAAGTGAGTCGCCTTGAGAATGCCATCCTAAACCTAACGATGACCAATATTCGTACAGTTTTAGGTGGTATGACCCTAGATGAATCTTTGTCAAAACGAGACACCATCAATACTGCACTGCTGCATGTCGTTGACGAAGCGACTACTCCTTGGGGCGTTAAAGTAACGCGTATTGAAATTAAGGATATCGCACCTCCACAAGATCTGGTTGATGCTATGGCACGGCAAATGAAGGCCGAGCGAGAAAAGCGCGCGCGAATCTTAGAGGCCGAAGGTATTAAACAGGCTGAAATTTTGCGCTCAGAAGGCGAAAAAACCGCTGCTATTCTTGATGCCGAGGGCCGCAAGGAATCAGCGTTCCGAGATTCAGAAGCTCGCGAGCGAGAAGCCGAAGCTGAGGCCAATGCGACACGAATGGTGTCTGAAGCGATTAGCAACGGAAACGTTCAAGCCATTAACTATTTCGTGGCTCAAGAGTATATGCAAGCCTTGAAGCACATTGCTGGCGCAGATAACCAGAAAGTGATCTTCATGCCACTAGAAGCAGCCAGCGTTATCGGTAGCCTTGGTGGCATTACCGAGTTAGCAAAAGAGGCTTTTGAAAAGAAATAACCTGATTGGCTTTACTGCAACAGGTTATTTACTTCACCTGTTGCAAGCCTATAATTTTGGAGCACATCATGATTGAACTCACCGCGTGGCACTGGTTCGCACTAACCTGCATATTGCTGATATTGGAAATCACCGTACCCGTCGCCTTCTTTCTGTGGTTGGCTGCAGCCGCATTGGTGTCTACCATCGTGGCGTATTTCCTTCCGGATCTAAGCTGGCAGATCGAGCTGACTATATTTTCCATCGTGGCAATTTTGTCACTGGTGGTCTGGGCAAAAAGCCCAAAAAAGAAGGTCGAAACAGATCAACCAGGGCTCAACGAGCGAAACAATCAGTACCTTGGTGCTACGGTAACGGTGTGTAACGAAATTCAGAACGGTGTTGGCAAGATAAAAGTGAACGACAGTATCTGGAAAGCTCACGGCGCCGATGCGACGGTAGGCAGTCAAGTACGCGTGGTTCGTGTCAAAGGCAGCATTTTTCACGTTGAAGCCGTCTAGAATCTGAGATAATCGTAGCGTTAATTTTAATACAAGAGACAGCTTATGTGCGTCTCTTGACAACTCTCACTCTACTCATGCCCAGTGCGTGTCTAACCAGCACAGTTAGAAAACATCATCATGCCTACTACCTCACAATCAAGTTTCTCAGCCGCCAAGCGTCAGTCCGGTAAGCTCGCAGCCTATCTTCCAATAATAATCGTAGCGCTACTCGCTCTTGTCTTTGGCTTACAAGTCCAACACAAGAACGCCAACACGCCTGAAGAATTGCCTGACTTTGAACGGGTTATTTTACTTCCGACTCCACGCGCTCTTAGCGCGTTTTCTCTACTTGATGAAAACGGAGATGAGTTCAACAATGAGTCTGTCAAAGACCAATGGAACTTGCTGTTTTTTGGATTTACTCATTGCCCGGATATATGCCCAACGACAATGCTGGCACTAAAAAATGTACGGCAGCGTCTGGAAGCTCAAGGAAAGTGGCCAGATTTAAGGGTAGTGATGGTTAGCGTTGACCCTGACCGCGACGCTCCTGAGCGCTTGAAACCCTACGTAAACTATTTTCATCCAGAATTTAAGGGCGTTACTGGCGACGAGAGCGCCATTACGGCCTTCGCTAAAGAGCTGGGTATCCTGTTTATAAAGAATGAAGCCGATGCTGACGGGTACTACGACGTGGATCACGGCGTAAGTATGATACTGATCAATCCACAGGGCAATTATGCCGGAGTGATCACGGCGCCACACGTAGAAAGCACCTTAGAAACTGATCTTGCGTTACTTGCCGAACATCTTGATATCGAGGCTGCCATAAGCGACCAGGAATCAAACGATCAAGGGCTAATTCAATCGCATGCGGATTCAGAGACGGGCGGAGTTGATTTAACGAGCGACATTACAATTTCAAACGCTTGGGTTCGTGCTGCTCCACCAAACAGCCCTTCGCTATCGGCTTATCTAGTGATCGAAAACGGTTCAGCGCAAACGCTTACTATCCACGGCGCTTCAAGCCCTTTATTTGGCAATATTATGATACATGCGACAGTCATCGAGGATGGTGTTGCCAGCATGGATCATTTAGACGAACTAAGCGTTTCAGCGGGCGATAAATTAAGCTTCGCACCGATGGGCACACACATAATGTTGATGGGTGCGATTCGGGAACTTAAATTGAATGATCAGATACCGATCACTTTAGACACTAATGTTGGAGACATGAGTTTTATAGCAATAGTTTCTGAGCAAACGCCTCAATAAACACTCGCTGCCTAGATGTCCCAGTAGACGGCCTTAGTCAGCTGCTCGTCGGCAACGTTTAATCCACTAGCATTACGACTGATAATTATTAGATTGCCACCTTTAATCGGCTTAACGCGCGACATATAGCCATTCATACTCATATCTTGCACAGCCGTGACTGAATCACCTTTTAGGTATGCAAAAGTCACTTGGCCCCCAGAGGTATCAAGGGTAGCGTGAAGCCCGTTGTACTCGCCCATGGGGCAAATCTTGCCAAACTGGAGGTTATCCATATATTCGAGTTGCATAGTGCCATCGTATGCTGCAAGCACTGCATTAACCGAGCGATTTGCGCGATCTGCGCCCCAGACTTCTGTCGCAGGAACTTCCTCAACATGTTCCATCACAGCTGATAACAATCGCTGATAATCTTGACCAATTTGCTCATTGGTCACAAAGGGGTTTAAAAACATGACTCCACCCACCAACAAAGCAGCAGCGAGGCTCGCTGCAATTGCTCTTGGTGGCGACCAAAAACTACTTGATGCTTGCGTGGCGCTTTCTTGCAAACCTTGGTTAAGTTGGATTTTTGCCATCAACTCTGAGGGCATATTCACATTTAGACTTTCTGAAAGATCCGCATCCATCTTACGAACGCCGCCGACATATTTTAAACAGTCAGGGCAGTTTTCAGCATGTTCGACAAACTGATGTTGTTTACTATTAGGTTCAGAAAGCGCAATTCGCTTAAATTCTAAACAATCAATGGGCGTTAAATTACTCATGAGTCACCCACTACGCCGAGCGCTGGTATCTGTTCATGTCCTAATATTTGTCTCATCTTCTTTCTGGCTCTAAATAAGCGGGTCATTACCGCGCTTGAGCTCACGCCCAAAATTGTTGCTATTTCCTCGCAAGAAAATCCTCCGAGCACTTGCATCTCTAGCGGTTCACGATACTCAGGCTGTAATTTTTTTAACGCGTTGCGTAGCGCGAATGCCTCTGGTGAGTCGTCATAACCCAAGCTTTCATCGGCAATACTATCCATAGTTTCGAGTTCTTGATATTTGAACTGTTTGCGCTCAAACTGCCGCGCGTGCTCGCGCCGAAAGATAGTGAACAACCAACCTTTTGCCGCTTTGGCTTCGCGCAAACTATCCAGAGACTTCCAAGCACGCAAAAATGCTTCCTGCATAACGTCCTCAGCCATAAATTTGTCTTTACACAGCCATAGGGCGTATTTGTACAAATCCGCTGAGTGCGCCTCGATCAGCAAGGCATATTTGCGCTTTTTATCCATCTCATCGTAATTGACCAGATTAAGGTCAGTTTCATTGCTCAATTTCTGCATATTCAGTCGTTTTTTATCAAAAAAGACTTAATCGCGGTTAATACGGCCGCTGGTTGCTCAACATGCAACCAATGGCCCGCTTTTGCTATAAGTACATATTCTGGGTTGGCGAAGTATTCAGCGATCACAGACTTCTGCTTCTCTTGCACGTAATTAGAGTCAGCACCGCTAATAAACGTGGTCGGAATACCCCTGCTTGGTGCAACGTCGGCTGCCGCAATTGGAAACGCCATAATATCGCTTAAGGAATCATGCAGTGTTTGAAGATTTAGCCGCCATGAGTAGTCCCCGGGAGAACCTGTGAGGCTTTGAAGCAAAAATAGCCTGGTTGCTTTTTCGGGAATAGCGCTGGTTAATAATTTGTCGGCTTCGGTACGAGAGCTTAACTGGCTCACATCTAGTTTAAGCATAGCTTCTAAAAAAGGCGCATGTGAGTGCTCATAAACGACTGGCGCGATATCTAGCACGGTTAGACTCAATAACCTCTTTGGATACCAGAGCGCACAGCACATGGAAGCTTTGCCTCCCATACTGTGGCCAATTAGATGCACCGCCTCGACCCCAAGATAATCAATAAACTCGACCAAATCGGCTGCCATATCGGCATAGGTGTGGGAACCTGCATGCGGCGAATCACCATGATTACGCTGATCGACTACGTAGACATCGCCGACCTTACTCAACTCAGTAGCAAAAGATCGCCAGTTACGAGTTGACCCGAACAGCCCCGGCAAGATAATCATTGGAGCCGACAGCGTTTGTACACCCAATGAGTCAGAATTCTGATGCTGTGAGTGTTTTTGATAGTTGAGTTTCATTGCCCTTATCATAACAATATTTTACTCTGTGTCTTCACTACGCTATGCCAGAAAATCGATTTTGGCTTGCTTGCTAAAACCACTCCATTACCAGCTGCGTTTGAGGCCTCTATGTGGGAATTAGGATTGTTGTTTATCACTGGAATCGCGACAGGCTTTTTAAATGTAATGGCGGGCGGTGGCTCACTGCTGTCGGTACCTGTGATGATTTTTCTAGGCGTGCCTGGCACAGTAGCGAATGCAACCAACCGCATTGCGATCTTGCCTCAGAACATCGCTGCCATTGCAGCTTTTGCACGTAAGGGGTTTAAGAACTTTCGCCTCAGCTTCACCCTAGGGTTGTGCACCCTACCCGGCGCGTTAATAGGCTCATACGTGGCATCGCAGATCCCTAACGACAATTTCAATGTTCTACTCGCCGTCATTATGTTGGCCGTATTGATCATTATGTCGCTACCAGATTCGCATTCTGAAAACCCAACTCCATCCGCAAACGACACTCAAACTGCAATACCAAAATCGCGCATGATCTGGGGGCACGTGTTAATGGTGGCTATCGGCTTTTGGGGAGGCTTCATTCATATAGGCGTGGGATTTTTACTAATGCCCGTACTGAACCGAGTTATGCAAATGGACTTAGTTACAACCAATTCGCACAAGGTCTTTATTGTCTTTGTCTACACAATCGTGGCCTTGTTGGTATTCTCATCACAGCTAAGCCTCAATTGGACGTATGGCTTGGCTCTAGCGGCCGGCACGGTGACTGGCGGCACTCTGGCCGCAAATGTACAGATTAAACAGGGGGTTGGCGCAATAAAATTGACGCTAAATATCGTGATCGTCGCATTTATTATAAAACTAGTGTTTTTCTAGAGCTGATTGCTTATCTAAGCTCAGGATGATGCTCAGGTAAATATTGAAAGCCTTATCAAATCAAGCTATCTCTTACGCCGCAATTCTTGATAATAATCCACATTGGTATCCAGACCTTTAACGAAACGGCGCACTAGGTCTAGCGCCATTGCAGCAATCATGCGCTGAAACATGCCGCGTGCGACTGGCATAAAAAGCCTTCGCACGCGCATATCACCTGCACTACCAAATGCTAAGAACACCGTCCCTACCGGCTTTTCCTCTGTGCCGCCGTCTGGGCCAGCGACACCTGATACTGCAACTGCAATTTCAGAGCCACTTCGCGATAGCGCTCCGTGCGCCATCTCGAGCACAGTCTCAGAGCACACTGCACCATGTGATTCTAGAGTCGAGTTTTGCACGCCTAGCGCAGAATGCTTGATCTCATTAGCGTAGGTAACAAATCCCGCCTTAAAGACTTTAGAGCTGCCTGCTTCACTGGTAATCATCGATGCGATTAAACCTCCTGTGCAAGACTCTGCCGTAACCACACTTAAGCCGTTTTCGAGCAATGTAGTATTAAACGCCGATGGCAACGATGTATTGTTCTCACCCAGGTAATAATCAGCGAAGCGGTCTCGTAATTTCTGTGCCCATTTATCGTTTTCTGCTGATAGAGATTCGCCAAGAGTGGCGACTTTGAGTTCAAGCACCGGCAATTGCACACGAAATCCTAGCTCTACATTCTCTGGCCAGTCAGGAAACTCACGATCGATTATGTCTTGTAAGCCTGATTCGGAAATCCCAAAAATACGAATTCGCGTAATCTTACTGTGCGCACTAATATGTCCTTTTGCGCGAATCCGCGGAAGAATTTGGTCTTCGACCATAGGCTTAAATTCCGACGGCACTCCAGGTGTGCACAGCACTAGACAGTTGTTTATGCTGAGCGCGAAACCAACCGCCGAGCCATGAGGGTTCGGGATGACGTCGCAACCCACTGGCAAATCGGCTTGCTTTAGGTTTGACGGCGTTACTTCAAAGCCGCGTTTATCAGCCCACTTTTGTAAATGCTGCATTGCATCAGGATGTCGCGCTATGCCAATTCCTGCCGCTTCAGCAAGAGCTTGCGATGTTAAGTCGTCGACCGTAGGTCCGAGCCCACCATTCATAACAAGCACATCGGCTTTGAGCGAAAGGTCTTGAATGCTAGCGACCAGTAGATCGAAGTCATCACCTACAACTTGCTTGATTTTGGGGACAAGGTTTAGGTCTTTTAGCGATTGTGCAATATACGAAGAATTAGAATCCACCGTATCGCCTGTCATCAACTCGTTACCCGTCAGCAGCAGTGCAATGTCCATTAGATTTGTATCAGTATTGTTACGTTGTTGGTCTTATTTTAAGCCGTCAATCTTGATCTAAGTATTAGCGGTAGCATGGTCCTATAGAATCAACTATTCAGGGCCTAGTGTACGCTGCCACCAGCCAGCAAAGTCCGAGCCGCATTTTGCATACGGGTCCTCTGCCATACAAGACTGAACCGACCACCACCCTTTTGTTGCCACAATACGGCTGAACGAATACCCGACAACAATAGAGTACGAATTTGCACAGGTACTTCAGGTCGTTGTAAGAATTCTTCCTCACCATTCACGATTATTTGCGGTCTCATCACACTAATAAAATCTTGATATATGGTTGAACACTTCGCAGGCAGATCGTCTTTGGAGTAGCCACTTAAATTTTCGATTTGTTGCGCAAACTGTTTAAACTTTTGCTCGTCAGTAAGCAACTGTCTCTGTAAATGCAATAACGACATTGCATAGCGTAATACTTCGAGGCTATCGGCCTTGGGGGAGACTAAAAGCCCATCTGCAAGTGACGTTAGCCCACGACGTACGCCGTTAACCCCTCCATAAACCGACGCCGTCGAGGCCGCATCAAGTATGAGTACTGATTGCATTAAGGCGTTAAAGTCAGCAACATCCAACTCGCCATGACGTGCCAATGATTGCACACAAAGGCTGGCTTGAATGACACCAGCGAGAGCCAAAGTTCTTTCTTCGAGATTTGTCATAAGTAGTGTTTAACAGTTCGCAAAATTATAAGGTGGATGTCCATGATCGTAACTCGTTGATCAAAAACCAAGGGGTGTAAACACCCTAGTTAAGCATAATTGATCTGAGAGTACTGCGATAAAACGCAAGCTCAGCCTTCCATGCTGCAATATTATTCTTTGGGTTTTTGAACCCATGTGCTTCGTCAGCATATTCATAGTACTGATGATCTATACCTCCGGCCTCAAGAGCAGCGACTAGGTCGTGCGCTAACTTGACAGGCACCACTTTATCTAACGCCCCTTGAAATACCGCCATAGGTGTTTTTAAACCGCCCAGTTTGGTAATTGGTGAACGCGTCTGATAAAGGCTGCTGACCTGTTGTGCCTGCTCTGAGTCATAGTCTTCGCCGAGCAGGCGATCGGTGTAATGCTTTTCAAATTTGTGCGTGATTTCGGCGAGTGTAGCAAGATCACCGATACCATAATAACTAGCGCCGGCTGCAAATAAATCGGGGTGCTGTGTGAGCGCTCTCAATACAGCATAACCCCCAGCACTTTTACCGCGAATGCACACGGCGCGAGAATCTATAAGTTTTCGCTCAGACAAATGGTCAATTGCATCCACAATATCATTGCAGTCAAGCTCCCCCCATTGTCCATACAACGCATCGCGATAGAGTCTGCCATAACCGCTCGAACCTCGGTGATTTACGTCCACCACAGCAAAGCCGTTAGATGTCCAAAATTGCTTTTGAAGGTCAAAATGGCCATAAGCCCTAGCTGTAGGGCCACCGTGCACCATAAAAATCGCGGGCGGTGCATCCCTGCAATCAAACTTAGCATTGGCGGGTGGGTAATAAAACGCGTACGCAGACTCATTGTCGCTGGTTGAATATTCAATGTGTTGCGCTAGGCTTACCTCGAACGGCAGTTTGTGTTGAGGTTTAGATTGTTCAGAAAAAGCCGATTGGTAAACCGATGTCTTCTCTTGGTTCGGTGCAGACGTCTCTATGTGCCCATCATCCATAACCGAAAATACGATTATCCTTGGTGTGCCATCCACAGGCATTTCAATGATCGCGCCGAGCCCTTGTGCATTGATACTTAAATGTTGCAAGGTACCCTTTGATTCCATGAAACGCTGTTCTTGTGTTTCAATATCATAAATCCACAACGAATCAGCGACGGGGTCAGCCGCTATACCTACAACAAATCGACCCAAATAAACACACAGTCGACAATCACCGAATTGCCAATGCGGGTAGCCAAACTCTCTTTGTTCGGCTGACAATTGCTCAAGCTCCAGTGAGCTGAAATCAACCTGATAGACATTCCAATAATTACGGCTAGACTGCGCGCTTTGAGTCACAAAGTCGGCAACACAAAACAATTGCGCTTGCGCCCCAAACACTAGCTGGCAATAACTAGCAGAATCAATATCTGGCAAGGACCGTACGGACTTTAACGCACACTCGCCCTGCTCTGTCGTTAACGAGGCTGTTTTGAATGTATTGCTGTCCCACGGCATGTTGGGATGATGCCATTCGACCCATGCTATTCGATGATCGGAGCCTGAACTGCCAAGCACTAAGTTTGCGTAAAAGTCCGCTCCATATTCAAGAACTATGAGCGGTGCGTCATTGTGCTCAAGGTCAATCCCGACAATGATTGCCGTGGGTTCATCAGTCTCTTGACTGTGTATTTCGGCTATGGCAATCGCAAGATTAGGGTTCACTAGATTCACATCGCCATATGCCACATGCTGCGGTTCAGGTAGTTGCTCATCCCCGGACTGGCAACGGGGTGATCTCAAAGCAACATCAATCGGACTAACGCGCTCTGGTGGGGTCATGGACTGGCTGAACACATAACAACGATACAAACACCGGTCAGCCCTGTTCACAAACAGTACGGCATTACCAAACACCCAAAACGGCTTTCCACCATACTCGTGTATATCGCCTTGCAGATCAAATGGCTCTGGAGTGATGTCTAACGCGGCGCCGTTTTCGTCGTTCAGCGCATGAAGACATAGTACTGTACGTAGCTTTCCCAAGTTAGAATGAGGTACAGAACTCAGGTAAAGTAGGTTCTGACCTATTCGATGCGGATAATGTTTAGCCGCACCCGAATCAAAAACATCGGTTAGCGAAACTTCGGAATCCCAGTCTAAATAGTGTCGTATGGCCTTGGTCATCTGAGTTGCGCGGGTATTAATAGAGAAAATAAGTTAATAAAAATGGCCAAGGTGCAAAATAGAGAGAGACCCTACGGGCTGTCCTTAACGGTCTGCGTTACCACCTCTTTTTACGACTTCCCAAGTTATAGCGCTGTCGCTACTGAGTGAGTTTTTTTCAAAAAAAGAAGGGCTCACTTCAAGTGCTGCGACCACCGGTGAGCTCGGACCGTAGCGGGGTTTATACCCAGAATTGTCATAAACCTGCATCTTATGAATTACGTCAATACGTCCTTGTTCATTGATGAACGCTATATCGATGGGCGCGACTACGTTATTCATGTGAAAGTTTGGTATCACGGGTACTCCGAAAACAAACAGAATCGGTTCGGCAGCAATACGTTCAGCACACACTCGCTGGAAACCTTGTGCTCGCGTGTAATTGTTATCCGCAATTTTAACGTTAAGCTGAACTCTGCGACCCTGTGGTGTAGCAATGGTCACAAGTCCACTGCGCATTGCCCTAAGAGCTTTGTTATCCATCTCACAGGATACGTTGACGACACTGTTAGCCATAGCCTCGGCTGCGACAGCTTGTTTGTCAGCTAAGGGGCTTTCTTCAGCCGTGGTACACGAAGCCAATAAAAAGCTGAGCACAAGAACGAAATTGTGTAAGAAGTGACGATTCAGCATAATTTCAAATTACCTCTTTTGTAACTGCCCAGAGCGTGTCGTTTTAAACTGCCCAGAGCGTGTCGTTTTAAACTGCCAGAGCGTGTCGTTTTAAACTGCCAGAGCGTGTCGTTTTAAACTACCAGAGCGTGTCGTATACAATGCAAAAGTCTACTCAAACACAAGCAAACTCTTGCAGGAATACTAAAACAACTAAACCAAGCCTGGGCCATTAGAAGCTCTAAGGATAGACTGGATTTGCTCTGCTAGCTGCAATGCTCGCAGGCCCTGCAGACCTGTGACCATAGGCATGCTTAACCGTTGGGCTACATCAATAAAATGAGCTAACTCTACTTGCAGGGGCTGCTCATTCTCAAACTTTTTATGGCTAACTTCGAGTTTGGCAAACGCCTCATCGACAGGAATTACGCCCTTGGTAACGATATCCAACTCTTGGTCCATCAAATTAATACCGTAGTACCCCTCAGGGCCAAAAACTCTAAAACGCCTAAAACGTTTATTAGACACTCTGCTCGCAGTGATGTTAGCAACAGCTCCACTCGGAAAGCCCAAGCGGACATTGGCGAGATCAACGTGCGATGTAACAACAGATGCCCCAATAGCTTGTACATCGTTAGGCTCTTCATCAACCAATGACAATACTAAATCAAGATCATGGATCATAAGATCGGTAATTACATCGACATCGGTGGCACGCTCAACAAAGGTGCCTAAGCGGTGAACTTCAATATATTTAGGATCCGCTACCTTTTCGGCTACTGCTCGTAATGCCGGGTTATAACGCTCTAGATGGCCAATCAAAAACGGCGCATCATTTTGAGCCGCGAGGTCTACTAGTTTGCGAGCCTCGTCAACCGTAGCAGCGATCGGTTTTTCCATTAATGTCGCTATCCCTGCCTCTAAAAACGGCTGAGCCACGTCATAGTGGAGAGAGGTCGGCACAACAATGCTAACGGCGTCTACTTGATCAATAAGATCAAGAAAGCTAGTCGTTGCTGCACAACCATATTTTAGCGCCAATGCATCTCCACGCTCACGGTCAGTGTCGGCAAGCATAACGAGTTCGACGTTATCCATTTCACTATAAATTTTTGCGTGAATCTGCCCGAGATAACCGACTCCGACCACGCCTACTTTAGTTTTTTTCGACATTTTTTATTGTTAGGTAATTTGCGAGTGCTAGACTACGCCTCAAGTATACGACAGTTGAGAGAATAGTTCTGAAACATGCGGTTTCAAACCCATAATCCGAACTCATTAAGTGCTGCTTGAATCCACAAAGCTTTAGGCTTATTCAGAGATGACTCGATGAGAGTGCTTTGGATCACGCACTCCTACTGCGTAAGTCATCCGAAACTCAAGAATTTCAATTTCATTTAACCTTGTCAGTGCTAGTTTAGCCCATACCAGAACAGTAATGAGTGATTAAGCCGTGTCTTCATTTAAACAATTTTCCACTGCATTAGAGCAAGCATCTAAATCATCAACTATTGACGAGCTCTATTTTTTGGGTGCCCCCCATACCCCACAAAGCATGTCAATTAATCAGCTAGCTTTAGAAGCACGCTCTGATGACCGTACCGATAATAAAGGTACTTCTGAAATCTTGTTTTTAGATCAAACGTGTCCAGTTGACGCTTTTGCGCTGCTGGCGCAGAAACTTGGGGAAACCAACAGTGAATTATATTCATTAAAACGAAAGACCATTACTGAAAGTCCTGATTTACAAGCCCAGTGTTGGGTGATGAACTGCAGTCTCGCTGCGTCAGATATGGACTATAAAGGACTCATCGCGCAGACGATTGACGAACTAGAACGCATCAGCAGTTCAGGCGCGCAACATTTGGACATAGTCCTCATAGATAACCCAGCCTTGCACTCCACCATTAAGCTCGCCTGTTTCGATATGGATTCAACGCTTATCAAAATGGAAGTTATCGACGAACTCGCTCGATACGCTGGCATTGGCGACCAAGTCAGCCAGATTACCGAACGAGCAATGCGCGGTGAACTGGACTTCAAAGAAAGTTTTACAGCACGTCTTGGTCTTCTCAATGGACTTAGAGCAGAAGTAATTGAGGAAATTAAACAATCACTACCTGTTATGGAAGGGGCCGTCTTGCTCATGGCTGGACTTAAGCGTCGCGGTGTCGTAACAATGATATTTTCAGGCGGGTTTGATGTATTTGCCCAGCATCTTGCCAAGTCACTAGGAATGCAGTCATTTCATGCTAACACTCTAGAAGTACACGATGGCGTTCTAACTGGCGCAGTGCACCCTCCGGTTGTAGATGCCGATCTAAAGCGAGCGCTTTTACGGCGTTATTCAGGCGAGTTACGCCTGTCCGCTGAGCAAACTCTTGCGGTAGGCGATGGTGCCAATGACCTTAAAATGTTGGGAGCAGCTGGTCTTGGGGTTGCGTATCGTGCAAAACCGATCGTCAGGCAGCAAGCACAGGTCGCGATCAGTAAAAACGATCTGAGTAGCATTTTGTATCTACTCTAAGCTCTTTCTCACTTAGGCTTAAGCTAATGCCTACGAAACTTGAGTTACAGCCTTCCTCTTGCGCTTAATATTCACTTCGATATTGTCTATCAAGCGAGCTTTGCCGAGTACCGCAGCGGCGAGAACTACCCAGTTTAAATCAGCTTGAGGCGAATCACCTGATGCACTCTTTTTCTCAAACTTGGGCGCCAATAACGTAGCTTGGTCACAAATATCCACATAGTGTGGCTCAAACCCAACACGCTTCAGTCTGGCTTTTGCATTACGCCTTAATTTCTCAATTTGAGTTTTATTAAGCCCTGATCTCCCATCCAGTTCTTCGATCTGCTCAGCAATACTCACTAGGGTGTTACGCAGTTCACTCGCGGATTCTAGTTCCAATTCACTCAAGTAACCATTACGTGACGAGAGCGCTAAGCCTTGTTCGTTCCTAACCGTATCTACGCCCACCACTTGCACGGGGTAGGCCAAATCTCGGACCATTTGTTTGATAATCGTGAGCTGCTGATAGTCCTTCATCCCAAACACCGCGATATTAGGAGCCACCATATTGAATAATCGACTCACTACGGTCGTTACTCCATTGAAATGCTCTGGGCGATTTTTCCCACAATAGAGCTCGCCTAATTTAGGTACATAAACGACTGTTTGAGAATTCAAATCGCCGGGGTACATAACTTCTTGAGAAGGCAGAAAAAGAACATCAACATCCAGCTCAGCGAGCTGACGTGCATCTTCATCTGGGGTGCTTGGGTAAGCATCGAGATCTTCGTTTTCACCAAACTGTGTAGGGTTAACATAAATACTGACCACTACGAATTCGCAGCGCGACTTGGCGATACGCACGAGCTCCAAGTGACCCTCGTGCAGATTACCCATGGTCGGCACAAAGCCAATATGTTTTTTCTCATTCCGGGCAGCTTGCACCGCAGAACGTAGACTTGAGACTCTATTAATTTTTATCATTTCTTCTTTTTATTTTGTGCAAACACTCTGATTACTTCTGTGTTCAGCCGTGCTGGTGCGATTTAAACGAAACTGTGTTCAGGTTTTGGAAACTCCCCCGCTTTAACGTCGGCAACAAAATTGCTTACCGCCGCGAAAACGCTATCAGCTCCCTGCATATAATTTTTACTGAACTTTGGGCTTTTCTTGGGGTAAATTCCTAACATGTCGTGCAATACAAGCACTTGACCATCGCAATCAATCCCTGCACCAATTCCAATGGTGGGAATATCTAAGGCCGCCGTTATGTCTGACGCTAGTGAGCTTGGCACGGCCTCTAACACCACGGCAAATGCACCTGCGGCTTCAACTCTTTTTGCATCTTCAAACAACAACTTTGCAGCGTCACCACGCCCCTGCACTTTAAACCCACCGAGAGCATGCACTGATTGAGGAGTAAGGCCGATATGGGCACAAACGGCTATACCGCGTTGAGTCAAAAACTGTATCGTTTCTTCCTGTAGTTCACCACCTTCTAGCTTTACGACATGTGCTCCCGCTTGCATTAATTTAGTTGCATTGGCATACGCTTGCTCTTTACTAAGTTGGTAACTCCCAAAGGGCATATCTCCTACGATAAGAGAGTTACTAGACCCTCTTACAACGCACTCGATGTGATAACAGGTATCTTCGACAGTTACGGGTACTGGGGTCGAATGACCTTGGATGACCATTCCTAACGAATCGCCCACTAATATGGCGTCTACTCCAGCCGAGTCGACAAGATGGGCAAAGCTATAGTCATACGCGGTTAACCACGTAATTTTGTCGCCCTCATCTTTCATCTTTTTTAATTGAGTTATCGTTACTGCCATAATTTAAAGCCTCTTATTACTGAGCTAGCGGGTTAAAAAAGTGCTTACCACCCTCTATTTTAGCTATTTGATTCAACAATGCCTGATAGTGCTGATCGTTATCGATGGGATTAAACTCCGCCGCATTCACTATCAATAAGGGTGTTTCGGAATATCGATGAAAAAAAGTTGTATAGGCGTCGCATAGCTTTTTTAGGTATGCGTGCTCAATATTCTGCTCAAAGCGATTGCGTCGCTTTTTAATCCTTTGTTGTAAAATATCTACAGGCGCTTGAAGATAAATCACAATGTCGGGCTTGAGTGTATCAATTTGTAAATTATTGAACACTTGTTGATAAAGCCTGAACTCTTCGTCGTTTAAAGTCACTTGCGCAAACAATGGGTCTTTCTCAAGTATAAAGTCTGCCACTCTGCCCGGAGTAAACATGTCCCTCTGTTTAATATCCTGCATTTGCCTGACCCGTTGAAACAGAAAAAACAACTGCGCGGGCAATGCATAGCGCCTAGGTGATTTGTAAAAACGTTCTAGGAATGGGTTTTCGGCTGGCTTTTCAAGCAACAATGAAGAGCCAACGGTCTTCGCAATGCGTTTAGCTAAGCTTGATTTACCAACGCCAATGGGACCTTCGATCGCTATATAGCGTTGTAGTGAGACTAATTGTTCGGGCACTTATGGCTTCCTAGCTACTTCGATGCCAACAATAAGCACAGAAATGGTGTTTATAGAGATTTCGGACAATCAATTATACGATTTTGTGCCGTGAGTTTTCGATTTATCGTATTATTCGCGCTCTAAAAAAGACCTTATTCATCATGAACGAAGAACAACGACTCGATACGCCAGACAAAAGCGCCCCTAAACCAGGATTCGGCAAGCTGTTTACTGACCTGATAATCAACATCATCATCCCCGTACTGGTGTTACGTAGACTGAGTGGCGACGATCAATTAGGCCCAGTATGGGCCTTAGTGTTGGCTCTTAGCTTTCCATTAGCGGCCGGTATTTATGAATTTGCTCGAGATAAAAAGGTTGGTTTAGTTCCGGCCATTGGTTTCATAAGCATTCTATTAACGGGCGGTATTGCGCTTTTGCAGCTACCTAAGGAATATATAGCCATCAAAGAAGCCCTAGTACCGCTTGGGTTCGGTGTCGCTGTGCTTCTGTCTACGTTCTCGAAACGGCCGCTGATTCGCACGTTTATTTATAACGATATGTTTATGCGTACCGACCTAGTCGCCGATGAAGTTCAAAAACGCGGCAGAGAATCAGATTTTGACGGACTAATGGTAAAAGCTACTTGGATTTTAGCAAGCAGCTTCTTGCTGTCGTCAATACTCAACTACGCTTTAGCTAAGTGGATTATCGTTAGTCCTACAGGTACTCCAGAGTTTAATGAAGAACTGGGGACCATGACTCTTTTAAGCTACCCGGTGATCGTAGTGCCTTCGATGATCTTAATGTTCTACGCCATGTATTTTGTGATTTCACGGATCCTTAAAATGACAGAACTGAGCCTTGAAGACATTATGCGCGAATAGACGACAAGTTAGCCCGTATAATCACATCATAAAACGAACACTTTGATCATTTATGTCAAGCCCAGATAAACGAACCATCCTCATAACAAATGCACTGCCTTATGCCAACGGTGATCTACACCTAGGTCATATGGTGGGATTTATGCAAGCCGATCTGTGGGCGCGTTTTCAGGAGATGCGCGGCAACGATGTGATTTTTGTTGGCGGTGACGATCAACACGGCACTCCGATAATGTTGAGTGCGGAAAAAAAAGGAATCACAACACAAGAATTAATTGATCAAGTGGAAACCAATCATCAGGCTGACCTTGATGAGTTTTCTATAGGGCTCGACAATTTCACCGGCACACACCGCGATGAAAATAAAACCATAAGCGCTGCTCTGTACACCAGTTTGCGCGAACGTGGACACATAGACGTTAAAGTCATTAAACAAGCCTTTGACGAAGAGAAAGGCATGTTCTTGCCAGATCGCTATGTTAAAGGCACCTGCCCGAAATGCTCCAGCCCTGATCAATACGGCGATAACTGCGAAGTATGTGGCACCACTTATGACACAACAGACCTAATTGATCCGTATTCTGTGCTCTCAGGCAAACCGCCGATTGAAAAAGAAAGCGAACACTATTTTTTCAAAGTGTCTGAATTTTCTGAAGTATTGGAGAAATGGCGCGATTCAGACGCTCTCCAGCCAGAAATCGCTAACAAGCTCAACGAATGGTTTGAAGGCGGTTTAATCGATTGGGACATAAGCCGTGATAAACCCTATTGGGGATTCGAGATCCCTGATGCCCCTGGAAAATATTTCTATGTCTGGCTGGACGCACCAGTGGGTTACATGGCGAGCCATAAAGTCTTGGCCGATCGCCGGGGTGAAGACTGGGAGTGGCATTGGCGCAAAGAATCAGACACGGAGATTTTTCATTTTATTGGGAAGGATATCGTACGTTTCCATACCTTGTTTTGGCCTGCCCTTTTGCACGCTACTGACTATAAAATGCCATCAGCTGTTTTTGTACACGGCTTTTTGACAGTAGACGGTGCCAAAATGTCGAAGTCTCGTGGCACCTTCATTATGGCGCGTACTTACCTAAAGTATTTGGATCCCGAGTATCTTCGCTACTACTTTGCGGCCAAATTTAGCAGCAGCGTTGTTGATCTAGATCTAAACCTTGAAGATTTCGTCGCGCGGGTGAATTCTGATCTTGTGGGCAAAGTCGTAAACATAGCTTCGCGTTGCGCCGGGTTTATTAATAAGCGTTTCGATGGACGTCTGGCGGCCCAACTGCACGATCCTGCTTTACACTCAACAATGGTCGAGAGCGTCGAGACTATTGCACAGCATTATGAAAACCGTGAATTTTCGGCAGCAATGCGCGACATCATGAAACTTGCCGACCTTGCCAACCAGTATATTGACGAAAATAAGCCCTGGGCAATGATTAAAGATGAAGCAAACTTGGAGACTGTTCATTCGGTTTGCACCAGCGGCCTGAATGCATTTCGATTGCTCGCAGGCCTCCTCAAACCAGTGCTTCCTCAGTTGGCTGAAAAAGCTGAAGAATTTTTAAACATCGATCCAATACAATGGAATGATCTCAGCCTATCTTTGCTAGATCACCCTATAAACTCCTTTAAACCAATGATGACTCGGGTTGACCCAGAGGCAATAGAAGCAATGATTACCGACAGTAAAGCTGACTTAGAAACCGCACAAAAAGAAGACGACACATCTTCCAAAGCAACAGGTCCATTAGCGGATGATCCAATTTCACCAGAAGTTAATTTCGATGATTTCTCAAAAGTCGACCTACGCGTAGCCAAAATTGTTAAGGCTGAGCATGTAGAAGGTGCTGACAAACTCCTTCAGCTGACATTGGACATTGGTGGTGAGACACGCAATGTATTTGCAGGCATCAAATCCGCTTACAACCCAGAAGACTTGGAAGGCAGGCTCACTGTAATGGTAGCCAATCTAGCACCGCGTAAAATGCGCTTTGGCCTATCAGAAGGAATGGTGTTAGCCGCTGGCCCCGGAGGCAGCGATTTATTTGTCTTGAGCCCAGACGATGGCGCTCAACCAGGTATGCGGGTTAAGTAATCCGTTTGGATATTTGATATGCCTCAAGATACTCTTCAAGAAAACGCTCCAAGGGCTGATCAAAAAAATACCCCAGGGATTGGTCAAAGAGGCGCACTAGAGTCTCGCGTTGACGCGGTAGATCAATGGCTACCTCAAACACAATGCACCCAATGCAGCTATCCTAGGTGCCGCGATTACGCACAAGCGGTTGTTAATGGCGATGCCGACATTAACCAGTGCCCTCCTGGTGGCGACATTACGATTCAGGGTCTAGCAAACCTATTAGGCACCCCTGCTAAACCTTTAGACACATCATTTGGTCAACACAGACCTAAGCAAATAGCGGTAATCGATGAAGACCGCTGTATTGGCTGCGTAATGTGTATTAAAGCCTGCCCTACCGATGCCATTATCGGTATGGCTAAGCGCATGCACACGGTGATCGAAAAAGATTGTACCGGGTGTGAGCTCTGCTTAGAGCCCTGCCCCGTTGACTGCATCGATATGATTGATCAACAACTGGATCAACCGGCACAGTTGAATTGGCGGTGGCCTGATTATTCGCCTGAGGATGCAACACGAGCGCGAGTCAATACCGAAGCTAAACTAGCTCGTGAAGCAACACGGCTTCAGCAGCGAAGTTCTCTAAAGAAACTGCGCTCATTGCAAAATAATTCTGGTACAGAGCAAATTAAAGTTGATATTGCCGCCGCCGTTGCCCGAGTAAAATCCAAACAGACAAGCGACAACGAGTGAATAAGTTAAAAAGAACTGAAATTTTCACACGGTTTCGAGCTGAAAATCCAGAACCAAAAACTGAGCTTGCTTATAGCAGCAACTTCGAACTACTGATTTCTGTAATTCTGTCTGCGCAGGCAACCGACGTAGGTGTAAACAAAGCGACTGCAAAGCTCTACCCGATCGCCAACACGCCCGAAGCCATCTACGCATTGGGCGTCGACGGCCTAAGCGAGTACATCAAGACTATTGGCTTATACAATAGTAAGGCGAAGAACGTAATCGCAACATGTGACCTTTTAGTACGTGAGCATAACTCCATTGTTCCTGACGATCGCGATGCATTAGAGGCTTTGCCAGGTGTCGGCCGAAAGACGGCTAACGTGGTACTCAATACGGCATTTGGCCATCCCACTATGGCCGTTGATACGCATATTTTTCGCGTCTCTAATCGCACCAAGATTGCCCCCGGTAAAACCGTACTCGCAGTTGAAAAGGCTTTATTGAAGTTTATTCCAGTAGAATTCTTAGTTGATGCCCACCACTGGTTAATATTGCACGGTCGCTATACCTGTATTGCACGCAAACCTCGCTGTGGCTCATGTATCATCAGTGATCTATGTGAATTTAAAGACAAACAGTTTGAGTAAGCGCTAGCTTTAAAACACAGCTTTCAAACTCGTTCTAACACTCGTATCTAGCTATGCAAGCAATTCCAATACCTGTTGAAACTAAGGTTTCCAAGAACGCCAAAAGTGGCTCACCCAGAAGCACCGGAGATATTCCCGATTGCGGACCACTGTTTACTGAGCAGTTGGAAGCGCACAGCATTATATTAAAGCGCGCGAAACCTAACGAACTGCAAATGAACTTAGGCAAGCTCTGTAACCTAGCGTGCCATCATTGCCACGTAGATGCGGGTCCTAAGCGGACCGAGATTATGACATGGGACTGCATGCAGAAAATATTGAGTTGGGTGGACGACAGTGCAATTAAAAAGGCTGATCTCACGGGCGGCGCGCCCGAACTTAACCCTCATTTTCGTCAATTTTGTGATGCGTTGATTGCACGTGGAATAGAAATCACCTCCCGCTGCAACATAACTGTTCTGTTTGAATCAGGCCAAGAAGACCTTGCCGATTTTTATGCTGACCGAAAAATTCGCTTAGTCTGTTCACTGCCTTGTTACACACAAGACAATGTTGACGCACAACGAGGTAAAGGCGTCTTTGATAAAAGCATTAAGGGTCTGCAGTTACTTAATGAGCTTGGCTATGGAACAAATCCAGAGTTAAGTCTCGATTTGGTCTATAACCCCGGAGGCGCATTCTTGCCGCCCCCGCAAGCTAGTTTGGAGCAGGACTACCGTGAAATGCTCGGGCGCGAGTTTGGTATTACATTCTCCAGCCTGTTAGCCATCACTAATCTACCTGTCAACCGCTTTGCGCATTCGTTACGGCGCGATGGCCAGCTCGAAGACTACCAACAATTACTGGTAGACAATTTTAACGCAGGCACGGTGTCTGCGCTTATGTGCCGCCATTTAATCAATATAGACTGGGAAGGTCGAGTTTATGATTGCGACTTCAACCAGATGTTAGAACTGCCGCTAGGTGGAGGCAAAAATCGCCATCTCTGGGATTTAAACCCTCAGGGGCTTGAAGGAAAGGACATTGCAACCGAACGCCATTGTTTCGGATGCACCGCAGGAGCCGGAAGTAGTTGTTCTGGAGAATTAGCGTAGAACCAATTTGAGTTTTACTTTAGTAATTTGTAGTTAAGTCGAGCACCTTAACAAGCATGGACGAAGTCAGAGTTCCCAATACCCCCATCAGCGTCATCATGCCGGTCCACAATGGTGGGGTTTACTTAGGTACCGCTGTACAGAGCATTCTTGATCAAAAGAATGTACAACTTGAACTGATTCTAGTGGACGACCATTCGACCGACACAGCCGTTTCTGAACTGCCTGCTGATGAGCGTCTTAGGATTATCCATTCACAAACACTGGGAATTAGGCCTGGCATTGTGCACGCTCTAAATGCAGGCATCTCTGCGGCCAATTACCCGTTGATTGCCCGCATGGACTCTGACGACCTGTCTGAACCTAATAGACTTCGTACACAGCTAGATTACTACTGCTCTCATCCTGACGTGGACATTGTTGGGGCAGTGGTTGAAATATTTAAAGACGATGATACTGTTGGTGACGGTTTCAATCACTATCAAACTTGGCTCAATACTCAGCGACGCCCTCAACAAATTGAACAACAGATGTTCGTTGAATGTAGCCTTGCCCACCCTACATTTTTCATGAGTACGTCTTTGATCAGATCAATGGGAGGTTATTCTGACTCAGCGTGGCCTGAAGACTACGACTTAATTCTGCGCGCTCACGCTCAGGGTGCAATCTTTGGGAAGCCTGATAGTGAGCCACTACTTCGCTGGAGAGACCACTCAAACCGCTTGTCACGTAACGATCAACGCTACGACCGGAATGCCTTTTTAGAATGTAAGGCATTTTACTTAGCGAATCACCTAAAGCAAAGTAAAGTCAAAACGGTAGCCATTTGGGGCGCAGGGCCTACTGGACTAAAGCTACACGACAATCTAGAGAAATACGGTATTGGCGTTAGTAAATTTTATGACATAAACCCGAAGTTGGTCGACAGATGTAAGCGAGGAAAAGAGGTTATGGTTGCGAAGCTTCCAGTTACGGCTGATTTTATTAACTCAATGGATCGTCCCACGCTAATCGCGATCAATGCTCGTGGCGCAGCTCAACAAATGGTCGAACTGCTTGCTCACTACGACATGACACCCTTAAAAGATTTTTTTCAACTGAGTTGATTCAACCATGCTGAGCTGAGCAGGAACAGAGGCAAACAGTTAGTCGACATCTTTTGGACAGCCCCCACCCCGGCTTGGTTTCGGAAAACCAGATCAATCATTAGAATATCAATGTGGATAAAGCCCTAGAAAAAGACCTTTATAGTTATCGGCTAACCATCAACTAACTATCAACTAACTATCAACTAACTATCAACTAACTATCAACTAACTATCAACTAACTATCAACTAACTATCAACTAACTATCAACTAACTATCAGCAAGCAAGTAGCACTGCTCAGAACGTAGTTTAAAAAAACCGCCACTCTAATTCAGCCATAATGCCTAAGCTTAAAAAAAGGCGTCGAAAAAATATGGCTTAACTTCTTAAGAGAGTAGATAAGAGAGTAGATAAGAGAGTAGACATCGTTCAGGCATCTGCGCATATTGTGAGACGTTTAAAATATGTACAGCGATAAAGGATCGGAACGGCTCTCAAAAACACGCTTTGCTTCTCAACCCTACCAGGTCTAAGCGTTTTTTTGAGCCATCCTACGGCCTACCTAACCATTGACACTACTTCACCCACATTCAATCTCTTTGTGAAGGAGCCAATGTAATGAATATCTAAGACCAAAGTCTGACTTAGAAAGCAAAAGTCGTATGGATATACAATTTTAATTTAATAGCGAAAACAATCTTACAGACTATTTAGTACGGCCTTAATGTTTTTAAGGCTACTGAATTCAGTACCTATTTATTTTCGTCTCGCGACATCTCTTGTGCTTTCAACGCGGCTTGAGCTCGATTGCTTACATGCAGCTTGTGCATTATTTGGGTCATATAGAGTTTGACTGTTTTTTCACTCAGGTGAATAGTTTCAGCTATCACACGATTGCTCAGCCCGTCCGCGAGTTTTTCCAAAATCTGCTTTTCTCGACGATTTAAATCAAAGGCATAGGCGTCTTGCTGGCTACGTTTAAGCAAGCCTACTGCCAAATTCGGTGGTATGTAGGACTCACCGGAGTTGATTTTTTGCAAGATAGGCACTAACTCTCCCGATGGAATGCCTTTCAAAACATAAGCCTTGGCGTACGCTAACAAAGCATCTTGGACATCATCCTCGGCTTCAGAGACAGTAAGCATAATCACCTTTGTGTCCGGCACACGCTCTGCAATTTCCTTCGCTGTCCCAATTCCGCCACCCGGTAGACTGATGTCAAGCAGAACAATATCCGGCGTATGTCTCGCAACTTTCTCTAATGCGTCTACGTGGCTGTCTGATTGAGCAACCACGTCAAAACATCCGCTCTCAAGGAGCGAGCGAACCACGCACTCGCGAAACAAAGAGTGGTCATCAACTACAATAGTCTTGATTAATTCCGACATGTTCAAAGTCGCTGTTTGTGATAGCAAACTTTACAAAAGAACAATTTTAAGAGGCACCCTACTGCTATCCCAACTTATCCCCAAAAATTATTACAGGCTCATTATAAGCCTTGGTCGCCTGCGTAGATGCTTTTAAACGATTTATATGCCTCTCATTGCCATATAAATCGTCCCCAAATAAAAGCTACCCAGCAAACAAATATAATGCGCTCAATTATGACCATTTATCCAGTGATTTGCACCACCAAATAAATGCTTTATTAGACGTCCCCTTGCTTTAGCTCAGGTAAGATAATCAATAGCTTAAGCGCTGTTCCTATACCAAGCACACTGTTGAATTTGAATTCTCCGCGCAAACTCTCTATTCGATCTTTTAAGCCGATCACACCCAAGCGGCCGTCTTCAGTGGTGAGCTTAGAGACCTTAAAACCCATTCCATCATCCTTAAGAGATACCCCTTAACTCATTCGCCTGAAAGCTTGCCGTAACGCCGGCGATTCGATCATAAGCTTGTGCTACCCATAGGTATCCGCAGGAGCGTCTAGCTTAGAGTCTCCGCCGAAACGATCGACTTTATCAAACCGATAAACTCTTTCAAGACCTTGATTTTGCGCCAAATAATCATTGAAGCGATCAACGCTCTCGAGTTGGCTTAACATCAAGCCCTCTGTTTTAACCGCTTGATCAACTGCAACTATTAAGCCCGAAATACGTTCATCGAACTGCGCGGCTCTAAAATAGGAATATTGCCAATAGCCCAAGGCTAAGTGAACTAACACACATAACGTTATGCCACCACACCATAAAAACGCAGTCCGCTTTTACGCTCCTTCCTAGATTTAGATCGCCCGCAGCGAGCAGCTCGGATTCCCAAAGGTGTGTTGGAACTGGAGTTCATGATTAAGCGATATATCTCAATTGAGACAGAACTACTTAGTATGGTTTTCATTATGTAATAGCCCTCTTGTGGGGGATAAACCAATAAAACACTCGAACGCTTGAATAACAACAGAAACCCGCTGTTCTGCCGCAAATTATGGATACAACTAAGCTATGCGAAATATCTAAAGTAACCTAGACGAATAATCGGGTGAAACGCTTTGATTTCGAATGATATCTCTGACACTACTCGGTTACTTACTTGATCAATCGAGTTGATTGATCAAATGGCACACGTCACGCCAGTGCCTCCAATCCCACAATACCCAGCCGGATTTTTAGCTAAGTATTGCTGATGATATTCTTCGGCGTAATAAAATTTTTTAATCATCTTCGATTCAGTGGTTACAGCAGGATAACCACTTTTCTTTAACTCAGCTTGATAAGACTCGGACACTTTTCGGGCCGTTTGCAGTTGCTGCTCTGTTACACAATATATTCCGCTACGATACTGGCTACCGATATCATTGCCCTGCCGCATTCCCTGTGTAGGGTTATGCGACTCAAAAAACACCTTGAGGAGCTCTTCAAAACTGACCTTATTACGGTCAAAGACAATCAATACAACTTCTGCATGACCCGTTGCTCCTGAACATACCTGCTGATAAGTGGGGTTTGGCGTGGCGCCTGCCGCGTACCCAACCGCAGTTGAATAAACTCCGTCAACATTCCAAAACTTGCGCTCTGCTCCCCAAAAACAGCCCAGACCGAGTACCGCTTCCTCAAGATCTAGTTCAGAGTCTGATTCATCGGCGTATGGCGCAATGATTGGTCGACCATTAACAAAATGGGCATCGCTAGGCACTAAGGCGCTAATAGAACCAAAAAGTTGCTTTTTGTTGGTTGGAAGTAATATTTCTTGCATCGGTGCGGTCATATGAATACAGGTTGGTAAATAGAGCTAGGTTATGTTTACACAAAGTTTCGAAGTTAGTGTCATTATTCTAAGTATTGCAATTGGATTCAGGCTCTAAATACAGCCCGTTTGAAGACCGCAGCAACCCCGAAATCATTTCAGTAAGTTTATCAGGATAATCATGAAGAATCGCACACACGTACTCAGTCTTTCATTCGCGCTATTTGCGTTCACCGCCGCCCTCTCCTTTACTCAATCGTCAGAGACTGATAAAGAAAGTGCTGATACCACTGAGCCTAACACCGTCATTGCTGATCCAATTCCAGGTGCAACATCACCAGTTTACTCAGCATCTGCTCTATTCGCCGGCGGATGCTTTTGGTGCATCGAAGCCGATTTCGAGAAACTCAATGGCGTTTCAGATGTCGTTTCTGGCTATACAGGTGGCAGCAAAGAAACCGCCAGCTATAAAACTGTTTCTCGTACCGAAACAGGCCATTTCGAAGCAGTTAAAGTGGACTATGATCCTAGTGTTGTGAGCTACGCTGAATTGGTTGAGTATTTCTGGAGGCATATAGATCCAACGGATGCTTACGGTCAGTTCTGCGATAAAGGAAGTTCATATAAATCCGCCATTTTTTATTCCAGTCAGGCTGAATTAGATGTAATAAACGCGTCTATCGATGCTCTGAATGCCGATAAACCCTTTGTCGAAGACATCGTTACCGAAGTACTGGCTGCGAAACCGTTCTATTTGGCCGAAGAATATCATCAAGACTACTACAAAAAGAGCCCGTGGAAATACAAGTACTATCGTAATGGCTGTGGGCGTGACCAACGCGTAAAGCAGTTGTGGGGAGCTTCCTGAGCCCAATTAGTGACGTTAGTCGCGTTGAACATAGCTCATCGCGCCTGAAAAGTGTCTTTGTGCCTATTGCTGTGCAGAATCTCGGTTCACCAACATTTCTAGCGGAGACTCGTCAAAAGCAATATCAAACTCTTTAAGTTCGTCGACGTTGTCGAGAGTCAGCGATTTGAAGTCAAATAACTCGCTGTCGAACAAATGTGATGCAGTAATACGCGACAATGATTTAAATACATTGAGTACACGACCTGGTGACTGACGATCCCACTCTTGTAGCATTGCCTTAATTTTTTTACGTTGTAAGTTCTCTTGAGAACCACAAAGGTTGCAAGGAATAATGGGGAACTGTCGTAACTCAGCAAATGCCTCAAGATCATTTTCCCGGCAATAGGCCAATGGTCTTATCACTACATTTTTTCGGTCATCGCTTACGAGCTTAGGCGGCATACTTTTCAGCCGCGCACCGTGAAACATGTTTAAGAACAGTGTCTCAACCATATCGTCCATGTGGTGGCCTAAGGCGATTTTGGTAGCGCCCAACTCACCCGCCACGCGATACAAAATGCCTCGGCGTAACCGCGAGCATAAAGAACAAGTGGTTTTTCCCTCAGGAATTTTGTCCATAACAATGCTGTAAGTGTCTTCTTCGACAATTCGAAACTCAACACCCAAGGCACTTAAGTATTCTGGTAATATTTGTTCGGGAAAGCCCGGTTGCTTTTGATCCAAATTCACCGCAATGAGCTTAAAATCAATCGGAGCTCTACTTCGCAGCGCCAATAATACATCCAACATTGCATAACTATCTTTTCCACCCGATAGGCACACCATAACCACATCGTTATCTTCAATTAGACCGAAATCATGAATTGCTTGCCCCACATTGCGCTGCAATCGTTTGACCAGCTTCTTATCATCGTACTGCGATTTTCTAGTGTCCATAAGGTTGGATAGAGATTCGTTAAAGAGTGGAATAAGTTATACAACGCTCAACTAAGCATTGCTCGCTGAGGTGTATTGGTATCATTTTGAAACATATTCGCGCAACAATACCGAAAATTTTGCGCAGTGTAACCGCACACGCTCACCAATATAAGCGTACTAATCGAAAATAATTGAGATTCATTACTAATCTTTATACCGGCACAATACTGGCACAATACTGGCACAACACCGGCACAACGTGACCTTTGCCTCTAAAAAGTCCTTATGGCGTCCAAAAGAATCAAAAGAACACCTACTGCTGCTGGCAATTAGTACCATCACTAATTGGTCATAATTGATCCAGCTCAACGCTAATGATTTCGACTGTGTCACAATTCTGTAATGCGGAGTCTGTCTAATAAGGAGCCTCATGTGATGCTGCCATAACCGTGGCAGCATCAACGATTACAATACAAACTGTTTGCGAGCGATAGAGACATTCTGGTTTAGAGAACAATCAATAGAAATAACCGCTAACATACAATGGCAGTTACCGTTTATTAGGAAGATAGTAGAACAATGAGTGCACGTATATTAATTGTTGATGACGAAGCGGCCATACGCGACATGGTAAGGATGGCGCTAGAAAGCGAAGGGTTTGACGTGGCGGACGCGAGTAATGCCCACCAGGCGGGTTCACTGCTCAATCAAGGTAACGTTGATCTAATCTTACTCGACTGGATGATGCCTGGAATTTCCGGTATTGACTTCGCGGGTCGTATTAGACGAGAAGGTAATCACAATATCGGAATTATCATGCTCACGGCACGAGACGACGAGGACGACCTTCTGCGCGGCCTTAGTATTGGCGCGGACGACTATGTGAAGAAACCGTTTTCGACCAAAGAGCTTATTTCTCGAATTCACGCTGTTTTAAGACGAATCTCAACACCGACTACCAGCACTGAACTAATCACTGCAGGTCGCATCACTATAGATTTAGAGCAACATAGAGTTAAGATTTCAGGCAAGAGCATTGATCTTAGCCCTACGGAATTTCGTCTTCTACACTTTTTTATGTCTCACTCTGATCGAGTGTTTGCTCGCGACCAGCTATTGGACAATGTCTGGGGTAACCAGGTATATGTCGAAGACCGTACGGTTGACGTGCATATTCGACGACTGCGAAAAGTGCTCGAACCATTTGATTGTGACAGCTATATTAATACGGTTCGTGGTGTTGGTTATCGATTTTCTCTAACCGACTGATTATCACCCTATGGCATTCTATTGATCGGTTAGCAGGCACGCATGCAAGAAGACATTTGGAAAATCATTGGCATTTTGGTTGTAGGCTTACTACTTGGAGCTGCAACTGGCTATGTCCTTGGATGCTTAGTGTTGTTTTGCCTATTCGTTATTGTTTGGCAAATCTACCGACTTAACTCTCTGAGCAAATGGGTCGATCGACCTGCAATCAAATCGGTGCCGGATGCGGATGGACAGATTTATACGATCTTACGTAAGCTCGCAAAGCGCGATAAAAAAAACAAACTCAGACAACGCCAACTCACCAGTTTTCTTTCTCAGGTTCGCAAAGCCATTGGTGCTCTGCCCGACGCCATCGTTTTAATTGACGAAAGCGGTAAGATCGAGTGGGCGAATAACAATGCATCCACCCTGCTCGGCATCCGCTGGCCAGCTGACAACGGCTTAAGGCTTACAGATCTGGTTCGTTATCCAGAGTTAGACGCTCTGCTGGAGGCTCAAGAAACAACTACGCAAGGCTTAGAAGTAGCGTCTATGATAAAACGCGACGTTGTCCTTAACCTAAAATGCCTTGCCTATACCGAGCAACTTAGAATGGTGATCGTGCGCGATGTAACACGCTTGGTACGCACAAATCAGATGCAACGCGATTTTGTAGCGAATGTCTCACACGAACTTAAAACGCCATTGACCGTGTTGCGTGGCTATATAGAAATACTCAGCGACCACAAAGAATTGCCAAAGGGATTTGCAAAACCTCTGGCTCAAATGAACGCCCAAAGCACTCGTATGGAGCTGATTGTTAGCGATTTACTGTTTCTCGCAAAATTAGAATCCACTCAATATTCTAGCGAGGACGATCCGGTTGATATAAGCCAGCTAGTTCAGGCTGCTGTGGATAATGTGCAGCCTCTCATTGTAGATAAACAACACACCCTAAATGTTGATTTAGACCCGACTTTGCACGTACTTGGATCAGCTACCGAATTGCACAGCGCCATTTCAAACCTATTGACCAACGCAATTCATTACACGCCAACCAAGGGCATCATCACAATCAGCTGGAAAAACCATGATGATGTTGCTCGCTTAAGCGTAAAAGACAATGGGGACGGGATCGAAGACCACCACTTAGAACGCCTTACCCAACGGTTCTATCGAGTTGACAGTAATCGTTCAAGAGAAGGTGGTGGCACAGGATTAGGATTGGCAATCGTAAAACATGTTTTGCAAAGACATAATGCAGAACTTCGTATTAAAAGCCGAGTCAGCGAAGGCAGTGAATTTATATGTGAATTTCCGGCTGCACAAACACTAAAAGGTTCACTTGAGACTACTCAAAAAATAGTCACCGATACCGCACAGGTAACACGAATTTACTAGCATTTAGCACCTTCAAAGGATTAGTTCTGGCAAAACCACAAAAGCTGTCTAAGCTTCAAAAAAAACGGCTTCAAAGAATTAAACAGTTTCAAATAGACAGCCTCGCCATCACATAAGCGTGATCACTGGCTTTATCTGTATCCTCACCAGGTACTACACCTATCAGCTCATTGCCATGTAATATTTCGTATTCTGGCTTGGTCGGTGTAAGCAACGACCCGCTCGCTAGACCATGCATTAACACTTGCAGCTTGCCCCGATGGTTGTAATCAAAGCGCTCAGCAGGTTCTAGTTCAAACACCAGGTTTTCTGCATCATGACTGCACATCAATGCAAGTGTTTCGCTGTGCTCGCCGTCATTAAAATCACCCGTAACATAGTAATACTTGCCATTTTCGGCAAGACGATCCATTTCAGATAGCACAATTGCACCTTGCTGGTGACGAATAGAGTCCTTGGGGTCGTAGCCTGGATTGTGTGGGCTAAACGCGCTTTCTTGATGACGTTTAGACGCAAGGTGTACATTGATAACAGACACGCTTTGTTGGCTCGACTTCAACACAAAATCAGCGCAAAGTGGTTTACGCGAATCAATGAATCCAGCCGCATCGTTGCCCAAACGCCTAACACTTGGCCTATTTAGGCTGACTGTATCAGTTCGATACAAGAACCCATTACGGATGTTGCCGCCGGGCTGGCCACCATCAGCATTTAGTTCAGGCTCCAAATCCACCCACCGATATGGGACCTTGCTCAGAATACCTATCGACTTTATCAGCAGTTCATACGTATCCTTGGCATGAGTAATATCGGTAAGCTCTGCACCATCGCTATCTTGAATCTCTTGCAGTGCGACCACATCAGGTTCTTTGGCGTTTACCACGATCGCTTTAGCTAAAGACAAAAAGCGGCCATCGCCATGATCATCATCTACGTCGGTACGCGGATTCATTACCTTATCAGCGCTTTCAATTCTGGGGTCTAAATTAAAACAATTCAGTGTCATTACCCGCATGCCATCGGTCTTGGTGCTCAGACTAGAAACTGACGAGCTTGCGTATGTGTGCTCAACTTCAAACGGGTAGTTAACCGACAACTGATAAGCGTCGACTCGGTAGTGCAGTGCGCCCACAACATCGGACTTAAGAATAGTTCCAACATCCAATACTTGCGCGTGGGCATAGTCGATAACCCTAAAACCTGGGAACCAAGTTGATTCACTTGCCTCACCGACGACTAATCCGCCCTCTTGCCTGGGAACTAAACCTTGATTTAAGTCATCTAGCTGCACCACATAATCGCCAAAGGCGTTACTCGGAGATATGAAGCGGCTGCCAGCCGGGATTCTAATCAACATTCCTTCTACGCTATTTAGCCAATTGGCGAGGCTAGGCCCTTGCTCAGATAGAACCTGCACATTGAAATCAATGGGTTCGAGTTTCAACTTATCAAACTCAAAGGCAGCATGCGATTCATACAACATTTGGGTGACAGGCTTTGCCAAGTCATGTGCAAAGTAATTGGTAACCTCACCACTTACTAGTAGTGCAGTGCCCAGCGCAGGTCTAAAGTCCCTACCATATACAAAAATTGCATTTGAGCGCTCGCCGTCCCAATGTTGGGTCGGACTCTGTAAGTAAAACCCGTAGCGTAGCAAGCTCGTTACCACGCCAGCAACCTTGACTGTTTGTCCAGCGTAGTCAGATTCGTGTCCACTTCCTTGGACCGTTGCAATTTCCATCAAGTTACTCACTCTTAGCCTTCCCATCAAACGATTTTCGATCGCTCAAGTATCGAGGTAGAGAGTCCTTAAAGCAACACTTGTTGCGCTGCCTGTGCTTCCTAGGGTGCCTCACAATGCACCCTGAATACCAACGCATCCAGTTGGATTTAAAGCCGCCTAGCCGCTCGCTTAGCTAAGCTGCTTTTTTATTCGGCTAAGCTTAGTGTGGCGAACATCTTCGCCTTCGACCAAGTAAATAACGTTCTCACAGATGTTAATACAATGATCACCAATACGTTCCAACGAACGTGCCGCCCACATTACGTCAAGCGCACCGGCAATATGATCTGGATCGGTTTTCATAAACTCAATCAGATGCATTAAAACACGAGCGTATTCGTCGTCGACGTCTTGGTCTTTACGCATATTTTTAACAGCAGATCGAGTTTCCATTCGCGCATAGGTATTCAGAGTGTCATGCAGTAATTCCTTAACTTCTTCGCCCAAGGCTAGCAAACCACTATAAGACTTAGGCGCGGCTCCGTTATCAAGTACATGCCGTACCATATGCGCTACGCGCTCAGCCTCGTCGCCAATTCGTTCTAAATCACGCACTGATTTGGTCGTCGCAATGATCATTCTTAGATCGCCGGCCGCAGGTTGTCGCTTAGCAAGAATCTGAGTGCATTCTTCATCGATCTGCATCTCTAACTTATTTACTTTGCGGTCTAGCTTTTCGACATCTGTAATGCCCGAGCTGTCGCCACTTCGTAACGCGTCTAGCGTTTTATCGAGCTGGGCCTCAACTAATCCGCCCATTTTCAATACTCGAGATCTAATCTCATCGAGCTCTTGGTCAAACTGGCGGGATATATGCCCGCCTACTAAAATATCGTCATTCATAACTGTGCCTTATTGTTAGCCAATACGTCCGGTAATATATTCTTCGGTCAGCTGATGTTTTGGGTTGGTGAAAACTACTGACGTGTCGTTAACTTCGATTAACTTGCCTAAATGAAAATAAGCAGTACGCTGAGAAACTCGCGCCGCTTGTTGCATAGAATGAGTAACGATACAAATAGTGAAATTCTGACTCAATTCATGAATCAATTCTTCGACTGTCGCCGTCGCTATGGGATCCAATGCAGAACATGGTTCATCCATGAGGATCACCTCAGGATTTACCGCGATCGCACGAGCAATGCATAGGCGTTGCTGTTGGCCGCCAGACAAACCCGTTGCCGGTTCTAGTAAACGCTCTTTAACTTCCTTCCACAATCCGCAACGTTTGAGGCTGCTCTCAACTAACTCATCTAGCTCTAACTTGTTATCAGTTAGCCCATGAATTCGTGCACCATATGCCACGTTTTCATAAATAGATTTAGGAAAAGGGTTTGGTTTTTGAAAAACCATTCCTACACGCGCTCGCAACTCTACAACATCGATACTGCGGTCATAGATATTTTGATCTTCAAGCTTGATCTCGCCAGTCACGTTACAAATATCAATCGTGTCGTTCATTCGATTTAAGCAACGCAGAAAAGTAGATTTACCACAGCCTGACGGGCCAATCATTGAAATAACTTGGTTTTTTCCAATATCCAAGTTAACGTCGAAAATAGCTTGTTTGTCACCGTAAAAAACGTCGACGTTGCGCACGCTTAACTTTGAATCTTTAAGTAAGGGTATGCCGGTTGTTTCGTAAGTATCGTTCATAGTTTGCTTTGAGTTCTCAGCCATAATATCTACTGCACTAGTGTCGCTAATTAAAGAATGTCGTGTATCAATAAAGATAAAGCTAGTCTGAATTAGCTTACCAACGCCGCTCCAATCGCTTACGCAACCAAACAGCAGTACTGTTCATAAAAATAAGGAACGCCAGCAAAATCATAATTGCTGCTGACGTCTTCTCAACAAATGCTCTTTCTGGACTATCGGCCCATAAGTAAATCTGTACAGGCAGTACCGTGGCTGCATCAGTAATCGCAGCAGGAGTCTCTACAATAAATGCGACCATCCCAATCATCAACAAAGGCGCTGTTTCGCCAAGGGCCTGAGCCATGCCGATAATCGTGCCGGTTAACATGCCAGGCATAGCTAACGGCAGCACATGATGCATCACCATCTGCACCTTAGATGCCCCCATGCCCAACGCCGCTTCACGAATTGACGGTGGTACAGCTTTAATAGAGGCGCGGCTCGAAATAATAATCGTCGGCAGTGTCATCAAGGTCAGAACAAGTCCACCCACCAGAGGAACTGATCTCGGCAAGCCGAAAAAGTTAATAAATATCGCCAAGCCTAGTAGGCCAAAAATAACCGAAGGTACCGCCGCCAAGTTATTGATGTTAACTTCGATAAACTCTGTAAGTCTATTTTTGGGTGCGAACTCTTCAAGGTAAATTGCTGTAGCTACCGCAATAGGGAACGACAACATTAACGTGACTAACAATGTCAACAAAGAGCCTATAATCGCACCCTTAATGCCCGCTAACTCTGGATCGCGAGAATCTCCGTTAGTAAACAATATGGTATTAAATTTTTTGTGAATACGGCCTTGATCGTGCAATTGCTGAACCAGAGCAATTTGCTGAGGGTTGACCCTGCCAATTACCCCACCCTCACCCAGATCTTGTCCGAAGCTATGTTTGTAGTAGGTGTCTATATCGTCATCGGCGACTATCGTTAACTGTTGCGTGGTCCCAAGCACACTCGGGTCTCTGAGTACCATGTCGCGCAACATGATTGGCGCGTCAGTGGTGTACAAACCGTACAACGTTCTTTGTTTGCGTCGGTCGGTAACCTCAGGGTATTGCGCTCGAACTGTATTGCGAAACAAGCTGTTGAAGCTGGCTGCCTTAACATCCGTTTCCGTGGAGTCAGGAGTAAGGCCTAGGGTTTCGTAATCGAACGTCACTTCGATATCAATATACGTTTGAGTGAACGCGCCATACCCCTTAGATATAATATCTGTAAAGAGGAACAAAACGCAGGCAACTCCAAAAGCCACAGACAACCGTCCGTACCATTGAAACCGCCTTTCTGCTGCATGACGCCGCTTTAGGGTTTGAGCTAACCGTGTTGCTTTATCGTTCATATCTTTATACCTGCCAACCGCTTAGTCGTATTGCTCGCGGTACTTCTTGACCACGCGCAGTGCAATAATATTGAGAGCTAAGGTGATTACAAAGAGGAATAAGCCTAACGCAAACGCGGCAAGCGTTTTCGCGCTATCAAACTCTTGGTCACCCACAAGCAATGTAACAATCTGAACTGTAACCGTGGTAACCGCCTCAAGCGGGTTTACGGTCAAATTGGCCGCTAATCCCGCCGCCATAACCACAATCATTGTTTCGCCTATGGCGCGTGAGGCGGCTAGAAGCACGCCCCCTACAATGCCCGGCAGTGCGGCTGGAAAGATAACTTTTTTAATTGTTTCGGATTTGGTCGCGCCTAAACCGAATGACCCGTCACGTAAACTCTGGGGAACAGCATTAATGACATCGTCAGAAAGCGAGGACACAAAAGGAATAATCATGATACCCATGACTAACCCCGCGGCCAACGCGCTTTCAGACGATACGTTTAACGTGGCTAACCAGCCGATTCCGTTTTCAGCTCCCCAATCACGTAAACCATCCCCATACTCGCGAATAGCCGGAGCAACCGTTAACGCGGCGAAAAAACCATACACAACGGTAGGAATACCGGCCAAAATTTCTAATGCTGGCTTAATTACACCTCGAACTCTTCTGCTAGCGTATTCAGCCAGATAAATCGCTGACATCAAACCTACTGGTACTGCGATTGTCAGCGCAATCAACGAAATCAACAAAGTCCCCACTATCAGAGGGATAACACCGAAGGATCCAGAGGCGCCCACTTGGTCGGCCCGTAACGCAATTTGCGGGCTCCAATGCGTACCGAACACAAAGTCCATAAAAGGTACTTTTTGGAAAAAGTTAATTGACTCGAAAAGCACTGAGAAAATAATACCGAATGTCGTCAGCACGGCGATGCTTGATGAGATAAACAGCACCGCGTTAAATACTCGCTCAACCGCATAACGGGCATTGTTGTCTGCCTTAATGGTTCTAAAACCGAGAATCATGCCAATCAGCATCACCAACATCACCAGAACAGGCATAGCGGTAGCGCTTATACTATTGAGATGAATCAACCGATCTACAGCGGGCTTGTATTCCGCGCCCAACGCATCAAGCGTTCCAACCCCTTCGGCCAAGTTGCCAATTTGGTTCATCAACAGGCCAAGACTGTCAGGGTTTAGCTGCTTGGCCTCAAGCGGCAACTCGCTGCGCACCAAGCCAGAAATAATTGAGCCATCCATGACCAGCCACAAAAACACTAACAGCAATGCCGGCAATAAAGCCCACAGACTCATTAAAGTAGCGTAGTAACTTGGCAATGTCGCCAAATTTCGAACACCACCGACTGGCTTTGCTATCGAGTGAGATCGACCGCGCCCTATATAATAGGAGACAACGGTACCCATTAGAACGGCAATAAAAAGAGTTGATAGAGTCATTTATCTTGATCTGTGTGTGGCGCAGATTTGTAATTCGGGCAAGTATAGCGTCTTAATATGACAAGACTACATCAAGCAACTTACTTTAAACAAATTTAGCTCAGGTAAACATCGAAAGCCTTGGCTGATGCAAAAAAAGTGGCAAGCGAGAACGCCTGCCACCTTAATAAATCTACAGTTTTATTTTTTCTAAAATTTTAAAATGTCAAAGCTCTAAGGGTGTAAGTGCTCTAACGGCGCCAGCCATCTCAGCATAGGCATCTGGCCCCAGAGGTATCAACCCACGGTCTAATAGATAGCCGTCTTCGCCAATGGTATCTTTAGAGATAAATGCGTTTAAGAACTCTTCAATACCGGGAACAGTTCCAATATGGGCCTTTTTGACATAGAAAAACAAAGCTCGACTTACTCTATATTCGCCGGTAGAAATCGAATCAAATGTAGGCTGTTGACCATCAATTGTAGCGCCCTGAACCATGTCTGAGTTTTGGTCTAGGAAACTAAATCCAAAAATCCCAAACGCACTTGAGTTCGCCACCAACTTATTAATGATTAAATTATCGTTCTCGCCCGCTTCGATGTACGCGCCGTCTTCTCTAACGGATCGGCCAATTATCTTTACAACGTCTTTGCCTTTAGCTGACTCACCTTTACTCGCGACGGCCGCTGCCCATGCATTTTCGATGCCAAGTTTAGCAACCATTGCTTCAATTTCAGATTTTTGATCAGCGCCCATGTCACGCAAGGTTTGAATGTCCGATATTTCTCGCGCACCACCTTCCAAAGCGAGCTCTGCAAACGCATCACGAGTACCAGACGTTGGGGGTGGGCCCAGTACTTCGATCTTAGTTGCCGGCAATGTTGGGTTTACGTCTTTCCAGGTTTTATTCGGATTTTCAATTAACTTTCCGTCTGGCCCAGGAACCAGTTTAGCCAGTGCCATGTATATATCTTTAAGGCCTAGAGTCATCGGTGCTGCCTGTTTTGAATTGGCTAACACAATACCGTCGAAGCCTACTTTAACTTCGATGATGTCTTTAACGCCATTCGCTTGGCATTGGTCGAACTCTGACTCCTTAATACGACGACTGGCATTGGCTATGTCAGGCGTTTGAGTTCCCAAGCCGTTACAGAAGAGTTTTAAGCCCCCTCCCGACCCTGTTGCTTCAACCTTAGGAGATTTGAAGTCGGTTGTTTTACCAAAGCGTTCTGCAACCACAGTTGAAAATGGGTAGACAGTTGAAGATCCAACAATACTGATGGTATCGCGCGCTATTGCGTTAGATACGTTTGCGGCTGACACAACAATTGTAAGTCCAAGAATAATTTTTTTCACACTTCTACTCCTACTGGAAGATTGATTAAAAAGAGATTTTCGATGTGGGCAATCCTAATCAGCTTCTGTGACAGAAGTATTACAACTTAAACTATTCTTGCATCGGTTTTTGATCTGCAATCCAACCGTGACGATAAACATACCCGATAGTGCGCGGTTGAGTGGCACTTGACGTTAGATATCTATGCGATCGCTAGAACGCCTAACGTTTTGCCATGCCCTTACTGTGTAAAAATGTTTGCATGTGCGGACGAGTCTGTGTGGCTGCTTGCTTGGCTAGTTGCTCAGACCAGGTTTGCGAGAGCTTACCCTTTGTCCGCTGTTCGTAGTAATGCTTAATATGCTGGTCATACTCGTTAGAGACCTGCTCGTATTCCTTTGCCGCTACATACGTATTCTCAAAGAAAACAGCCTCGGTAGGTAGCCGCGGTTTTCGGTCTGGTGATTGATCGGGATACCCTATACACATACCAAATAGCGGTACGACTAGGTCCGGTAATTCTAATGCGCGTGATACATTTTGGATCTGGTTTCGAATCCCTCCGATATAACATATTCCCAAATCAAGACTTTGGGCCGCGACAGCGCAGTTTTGTGCGAATAGTCCAACATCCAACGTGGCCGTTATAAATTGCTCAGTCCAGGCAAACGGTTCGTCGTTATTCGAATCAGAAAGCGGTTGATGTGAGTCGAGCTGCGAGATTAAATACTTAGCTCGCGACAAGTCCGCGCAAAACACTAAAAACTCAGGCGCGCTTTGCACATAAGGTTGCCCTCCAGCCCACTCGGCCATTTGTGCCCGCTTATACTCATCCGTAACACGTATAACAGAAACCGACTGACAAAAACTAGACGTAGCCGCCGCCTGACCCGCCTTAATAATTAGCTTGAGATCCGCTGAATTGATGCTTTTTTGTTTAAACCGGCGTATTGAGCGATGAGCTTGCAATAGAGTTATCGTGTCATTCTTTACTGACTCACTAGTTGCTGAGGTTTTAGCTTTAGCATCATTCATTGAAGATACTCCGAGTTACCGTCCTGATTGCCATCGAACAGCAAATCCCCCTGAAACTCCTGAACCAGGATGTAAGGCGCTACAACCGCGCACCAAAGCATAGTGTCGTCAGTCAACCATTCTCGCGCCTGCTCGTCTTGTGCTAGCTTAAATACACCGTTTTCGATCAATTCCTCGATGCTCGCTTTGTCATCAGTAATCATCTTGGTTGCAACATCAATAAGGTCCGCTTCTTTAGCAACCACATACATGATGCCTTGAGCGAAAAACCGCTGTAACTCGCTGAATTTAATCTTTGCAGTTGAACGTATGAGTTCAGCGATCGCGTTGTCTATTTCTTCGTTTCCAGCCATTAACCTGCTCACGTTTTGATTTTTTTAGAATAATACCAGTTGTATTGAAACAAACTGGCAAGACCAAAAAAAAGCCCCCGTGCGTTTCCGCACCGAGGCTTTTTTTCGAAGCGCAGGTAATCTACCCGCACTTACCTAAAATGCTTCTATTCTAGTAAAAACTAGCCGACAATTTAGTCCTTTGCTTCGTCCGCAACGTCTTCAACAGCATCAGCCGCATCATCCATTGCATCGTCAGCGCCGTCCATCATGTCATCCGCAGCGTCAGATACTGCTTCAGCCGCGTCGCCTGCCATGTCAGCAGCACCGTCAACCATATCGCCAGTAGCTTCTGCAACCGCTTCACCAGCGTCTTCCATTGCTTCACCAGCATCTTCCATCGCGTCAGCTGTTGCATCTACCGCATCAGAAGCAGCTTCTTTAGTTGCTTCAATTGCTTGATCAACCGAAGAATCACCAGAATCATTGCTACATGCGGCTAGAGCCATTAGAAGTGCCATACCAAGTAGTACTTTAGTCATTACATTCATTTTTATCTCCGAGATTAAATTTATTGTGCTTGTTACGTGTTTTCGAAAAACGTTGTTATTAACCAACGCCGTCAAATCTAACGGATTGGTAACAAAAATCAAGCTACAGTCTTAGTTTTTTTACCTAAACGGCTATCTTTGCTCACATTTACGGTTTTTCAAGGAACTCTCTGCCCTGAAACCACTCTCAGAGCATAATTCACTCATTAAGCGATTGCACAATATCCGCCTTTATAATATAAAAGCGCCCTGAAATTTTATGTGCATCAACAGATATTACGATGTCCTAGGGCTCTACCGATAAACAAAAGCTCTTCGCTTCAAAGTGTTTATTACTTTTACTTAGCGTGAGAGACTAATTTCAGACACTCTTCTCAACTAGAGTTTGACCGAAAGTATCCGGTTAGGTTTAGTGCATACTAATTTTGGCTTAGGAAAAAGGATCCATGGCGACTAAGAAAACGGCAAGCAAGAAAGCGACTCAAAAAGTAGCAAAGAAAGTAGCTAAAAAAGTCACAAAAGCAGTATCTCCAAAAGCCACAAAAAAAATAACTAAGACCGTGGCGACTAAAGTGACTAAAAAAGTAGCCACAAAAGTAGCTAAAAAAGTGACTAAAAGGACGGCCACTAAAGCGAGCATGGCTGCTTCTGCAGCTAGCGATGGTCTAATTCATGGCATCACACCGTATAAAGAAAAAGCGCGTGAGAAGTACATGAACCCTAATCAAACAGAACATTTTCGCAATATCCTTTTGGCGTGGAAAAAAGGCTTGCTGGAGGAAGTGTCAAAAACGATTAACCTCATGCAAGACGAGAACATTAATCACCCCGACCCAAACGACCGTGCCAGTCAAGAAACAGACATGTCGCTGGAGCTTCGCAGCCGTGACCGCGAGCGAAAGCTGCTAAAGAAAATCGAATCAACAATAATTAAAGTCGACAATGGCGATTACGGTTGGTGCGAACGCTGTGGCATCGAGATTGGTGTTCGTCGCTTGGAAGCGCGTCCTACAGCTGATCTTTGCGTTGACTGCAAAACTCTAAACGAGATAAAAGAACGCCAGATGATCTAATTGGACATACTGTTTGGTTTGATCTGCAATAGATATCTAGGCAATGCTTAGATATCTATGTCTAGAGTTTAAGATTAAACAGGCTTAGAAAGAACCGCCTGTTTTAAAACCACCATTTGGCTTGCCGCGCGGGCGTGGAACACTGATCCCACCCCCCCGTGTACGAGGCGTCGGCCAATGCCAGCTGCTACCATTACCAGGCGTTCCAAGCACCTCACCCTGTCTGCGGCGAACCCCGTCAGAACCAAACCCAGGCTTGGCACTGGCATTTGAGTAGCGTTGATTACGTTTAATAACACCCCATAGCTCGCTCCCGTTTAAAACGCCCTGAACGAATTGACTGAGTGCTCCTACGACTATTTCCTGATTGGCAAAGCTCGAGCGAACATCGTCAAAACGAGAATTCTTAAAATTTCGCCGTACAACCTCAATATCTTTAAGCCTTTCAAGTTGACCTTGATGCAACGTACGTAAATCCTTTAAGTCCGCTTTAAGACTTTGATTTTGTTGATCTAAATTGCTCAATTCAACGACTAATTCGTCGTCACTCAACGATGATGTTGCGAGAACGTAGCGATAAACCGAATCCAAGTCTCGGTGATCCATTGCGGTCGCTAGCCGTGACAAACACTGTTGTGTAAAAGAATCATCCCCACCAATGTACTTCGCTCGCTCAGCAAGCAAACTATTTAGCTCTGTTTCTAAAGTCTCAAGCTCATCATCGCGACGATCGAGCTCTTCTCTTAACGTGTCCAATTGCGCGCTTAGCGACGTGACGCCAGCCGCCTCAAGGCGTTGCATTTCTATTTGTTGTACTCTCGCAAGTTGATGTTCGGCTTCTTGCTCGGCGTTTTCGGCATGTTGCGTGAGTCGCTTAGGTATCTGCGTCAGGTTCCAGTAATTTACTCTAGCTTGCTCAAAACGAATAAGTTTCGCTACCCTGCCATCCAACCAACGGGCGACCAACCCTGCACGATACTCGGTAGTACCGTAGCCGCGCTCCCATAAATAGATAAATAGCGAATCAGCCTTGTAAGGTACAGCCTTCTCGGCCATGTTCGCCCTTGCCAAATCTACTTTAGATTTTGATTGGACCGCAACGCTTTGAGCGAACGTGGCTCGTTCTAACTGAGCGAGGTATTCTTTGTCTTTAACCAACAGTGCCTGCACCTGAGATTCAGTGTCAGCGATTTGTTGCGACATCTCGTTTACTCGGCCTAATTGTTCGAGCCGAGCACTTTCTTGCGACTGAGTCGCAACAGATGCTTGGTCAATATGCTGGTTTAGCGCCGACAGCGCTTTCTCACGTTGATCTAGCAGTATCTTCACTTCTTGATCCGCTTTGCTTAGACCGGCATCTAACTCACCCGTATCTAATCCTGCTAAACGCACTTTAGCAATTTCATGGACTAGATGCAGTCGGCGCTGCTCTGCCAACGCACTGCGTTGAGTCAAGCGGGCCAGTTGTTGGTCGACCCGCACAGCGTCACTACGCAGCGAATGCAGCGTTGTATCAATTTTATCTAAAGTATCTAAGCCGCTCCACATAGCTCGCTCATTGTTTTAGTTTGATTAAATGGTTTGGTTTGATCAACCGCTTTGTTTTCATAAACCGTTGTGTTGTTATTAAACATAGCGCTGTTATTGATATTTACCACTGCGTGATTGTCCCGCCAGTCGTCGCAATTGAATACTGAGGCTCTAACTCGCCTCGATTTTTTTTACCTACCAGATTGTTTTGGATGACACCGTCATCTTGTTTATCGGCAGCAACTTGGTAAAACGTCTCTTCGCTCACTCGCAGGCCCCACTGACCAACCTTTTCCGATGTGTTATTTTCTTCATTAAAAACAGTGAGTTCGATGACTTTACTCATGCTGTCTATCGCCTCAACGATAAGATAAAAATTGCGCCCGCCAGTCTCGCCAGGTGGTATGCGCCATACGCCCGACGACTCATTCTGACGCGAAACAACACGCATTGAATAGGTCTGCGATAACCGTTCTTGCACCAACTCTAACTCGGTCAAGACTTCCTGGGCACCTGTGTATTCTTGCTGTTCAAGCAACGAGTCTGCGTACCGCTTGCGATCCATTGATTGGGCAACAATATCTTGAGACTTAGCCACCGCAATAATCGAGTTCGTAGTAGCGCTTATTTGCTGTGGAAGCTCACTCCGTATCTGCCGTTCTGGTAGAACATCGTTTATATAGTAATAGCCGCTGAATACGCTTCCCAGCACTCCCAAGAAGCCAATCGGTTTACTCCAGCGCTTACGACTCACCCATATATGCGCCAATTTAGTTTTCCAACTCGGCGCCACTGGCGTGTATTTAAATCTCTCTTCCTCAAGCGCCCTTATACCCTCTTTAAGAACATGATTAGGCACTTCAATGCCTTGGGCGAGGTACATCTCCTTGAGGCGCGCTAGCAAGCGCTCACGGCGGCCCGCCTGATCCAACTCCCGGGCCACGACTGTTTGATCGTGACGCAAAGTGTCGACCACATCCATGGCCGCCATCAAGTCCTCGAGTTTGGCATCCTCGTGCGCTTTGGTCATTATGCTTCTCGTTTAGGAGTGGGGAGAATCAAGCTAATTACGAAACCAGTCCGCGAGCTAGAACTTATGCGGAAGGGGCAAAGAACCTCTACGCTCAATAATGCGAGCCATTCTTTGTTTGCCGTCTTCAACCGAGTCGCGTATTTCAGCCGCATTCTTGGTCGAAAGAATGCGCATCTCGTCAATAATCTCGCGCGAACGCTCTTGAAAGTTAACCACTGAGTCTACAAGGCGTTTAACCGCATCAGCTCGTATAGTTGGCCCATAGCCTGCACGTACAGCCGCCTCTTGAACCTTTCCACCGATGTCGGCTAGATCCTCTAGGCTTTTTGATACGCCCTCTTTCATCGCCTCTAATGTTTGTGTGCTCTCGTGTAAGCCAAACAAACCCGTGAACGACGCGGTGAGCGCGGTAAGTACAGACTCGTTAGTTCCAAAAAACGTGATTGCCTGCTTGTAAACACGCTCTTTTGCACCGTTAGTTTGCATTAATCGTGCCATTACAACCTCTGATGTGTTGTAACTAATAGTCAAGTTGTCGGAAATATCCTTAGCGACTTGATAGCGATCCTCCGAGAACTGCAAATCTCGCATTCGTTCATCACGCGTCAATTCTAACTGAGCACGGGCTGCCAAATCGTCGCTTTCAAAAGCAGCTACCGTGTCACTGGCTTGCTGAAGCGCTCCCTTAGCATTGTTCCAGATCGACTCGGCTTGCTTTAGCACGTCCAACGCGTAGATCTCAGATTGCTTAATGGCACCTCGAAAGTCTTGGTAGGCTTCCAAAATCACTCGCTCTCGCTCTATTTGCTCGCGAGAGTCCTGAGCAACCTCAAGGTAGGTGTCCTTGATCTCATCGAATCTTGAGGAGATATCGCCACGACTAACCTTCATCCATACATTACTAACCCGCTCAAACGTGTTTATTTTGCCATCATCGAGCTGCTCCACCATACGTTTGGCGTCATCGCGGATCGAATTGAACGCTTGGGTAATATCTTCATAGCGCTCACCTACCCGCATTTCGGATACGTGCTCTCGCACGATATCGTTAAACACTGAGGCCTGCGACAATGTCCGGGCGATTGCAACAATTTTGCTTTCGTCAATGTCAGTCAGCTTCTCCAGCAATGAAACAACGGGTGCTTCATCGACCTTATCTGGCATCAACCCCAGATCTCGGATTTGGCTCAAAGCTTTGTCTAAATAATGAAAGGTCGATTCAGTCATAAAAGTGTCCTTTTTTGTAAGTTCTGCTTGATTGTTCTAATGAAAAAGCAAGTGGCGAGAATTCTCTTCTACGCTCTATTATAAAACTTTAAGGCTTTGCTGGAGGTTCAGATCCCATCAAGCAGTCGCGCGTAACGTTCGACTAAATATGCTTATTGCAACTAACCGAGCCAACCTCGAATAAGTGAAGAACGCTGCTAGCCAATACAACGCTGCTAGCCAATGCATAGTCACATATTGAGTACGCCTTTGAGAACACCACAACCAAAACCCAAAAATCAATGCTCTGTGAACTTTTCGCAAAAAACCCCGACTAGTAGAGCTTAAACTACCTAGTCGATAACTCGCAAGTTGTCACACGATACAAATTGTTAAATGCTGGCATGGCTTGGCTCACTCACCGACAGACAACAAAGATTGATCAACTGCAAACCATCCAACAGTTATCCACAAGATCTGTGGATAACTCTGTGCAAAAAACATCTCATGCACCACAGACTATAGATCTTGATAAACTGCTTAAAAAGTAAGCTATAATATTTTAATGTTTAAAATCAAATGCTTACAGCACGAACCTTGAGTAGATTGTTTCATAGAACAGCTAAATCAACTAATTTTCAAGAATCGAGCAGTTGTGCACAACTACTCACAATCTAACTTCAATACTTGCTAGAATTCGCCCGCAGCAATCTACTGTCACCGGAAATATGCCAAATAAAAAAGACACAAAACAACACAAAATTAACTCACAGACGGAGCGAGACGTAGTCGCCCGCCTGCCAAGGCCGGGCTTTATCAAACGTATGCTCGTCATTATATACGATGGCTTATTGTGGCTTGCTGTTATGTTTTTAGCCGCTTCCCTAACTCTCGTTGTGCCCGATTCACTAGCCGCTGAACACTGGGTACGAGCACTAAAAGGTGTGTACTTAATAGGTATTAGCTTTTTATTTTACGGATGGTTTTGGACTCATGGCGGCCAGACATTGGGTATGCGTGTATGGCATTTGCACTTGGTAGACCAGCAAGGAAAGTATCCATCTTGGGGAAAGGCCGCTCAACGTTTCGCACTCGCAGCCGTGTCTTGGGCTGTCATAGGTTTAGGCTTTACATGGATCTTACTGAGCCCTAAACGTGCCGCTTGGCACGACTCATTAAGCGGCACCAGCATCGTCAGAATCACGCCAAAATGACCGATCCCCTAACCGTTAGTCAACCTTACGTTGACTGGTTTAGGAGCTGCCCCGTTGGGTCAATAAGGTAAAAGAGTCGTCAGACGATCCGCCTGATCAAAAAGATACTGACCGCACACACCAGTGCTGTAGGCAGAACTGCACCTACAAAGGGCGGGATACCAAACAATGGTACAAAATAAGTGAAGGCCTTATTTAGAATAAAAAAGCCTAAACCGATCATAATCCCCGAAAACAAACTTCTGCCTAAGCCGCCTGAGCGAACTTGCTGAAACACGAACGGCACAGCCATAATTAACATCACAGCGGTCGCCAGCGGTGTTACCAGCTTAGACCAAAAGGTTAACTCGAAATTGGTTGTGTCTTGCTTATTGGCTTGTAGGTGGCCAATGTAGCGATTGAGCTGCCATATGGATAATTGCTCTGGCTTAATCCGAAAGATATTAAGAATATCTGGATTTACAGACGTGCTCCAATACGCCCGAGTCACTTCATCTGCGGCGGACCTCACTTCGTCAATCTGGGTTCGTTTAAGCCCCTTGAGCAACCATCGGCCATTATCATGTGTGCCTTCTTCAGCCTGCGACAAAAACCGCAAAAAGTTATTACCATCAAACTCGAATATTTTTACATCGAGCAAGGTTAAATCGGGCAATACCTCACCTATGTTGACGTATGTATTTTCGTCGCGCAGCCAAATCCCAAAATCGCTTTCTTGACGTATATTATTCTGGATTGATTCCGCCTTAATCTGTATTGCTTTAGTTTCCGTATAGGGCGCAACTAGTTCGCCCATAATCAACGCCACAAAAGCAAGAATGCCACCCACTTTAAGTACCGATCCAACAATACGCATAACCGATACGCCGGCGGCTCGCATTACTATTAACTCAGAATCACGCGCTAAAACCGACAAGCCTAGTATCGAACCGATGAGTGCTGCCATCGGAAACATTAGATACAAAACATTGGGGATTTCTAATACGACATGCTGCACAATTTGGAAAACGCCATAAGTGCCTCGATCTAAATCGCCAAGTTCATCTAAAAAAGACACAAACGAGAAGAGACCGAGCAAAACAATAACCGTCACCATGATGTGAGCAAGCAATATTTTGCCAATATAGAGATCTAGAATTCTCATGTCTTAATTTCTCTGGCTCGTACTTTGGATGTTATTAGTCGCACTTCTAATAAAGAATGCTCTTAGGGGCGTATAAACCGTCATAACGGAGCCGCCTTACGCCATATGCGAACTGCGGGAATCAAAGGCAGATTGTAGTTTCGTCTGTACAAGCAATACACCGCCAACAGAAAATATATGCCATGAACCAGCCAGATTGGCGTACCGGTTAATGATTCGCCCTTTTTAACCAGAGCCACGGTATAACCAAGCAGGTTGGTATAGGTCAAATAAACCATAAACGCGAGAGTTAAACCACTCGACTTGCCCTTACGAGAATCAACGTGACTCAAGCCCAGCGCAAACAGAGCCAGTATCGGTAATGTGAAAATTTTGGCTATACGCCAATACCACTCGCTACGAAAACTCGGAACATCCGATTCCATCAATTCAGTATTGCTGCGTGCTCGAATCGGTAGCGCCAAAGTGGTCTGATTCGCGGGCTCTAACCGCAAGGCGTATTTCTCGAAATCAATCACTCGATAATCAGGCGAACCGGGATTCCCTTCATATCGAGAACCGTTAACTAACACAAGGAATTGATCTTGAGTATTAGGATCTTCCATTCTGTACGCTTCCTGAGAAACGACAACACCCTCTCGTTTAAAGGACGCACGATAAACGAAAACACCTTCATAGTTACCTGTGGAGCGGTTGTAATCCTCAACAAAGTACACCCCATTACCACCCTTTGCTTCTACAAACTTGCCCGTAACAATACCTGAAACCTCACTGCTTTGGCGGTATCCACGCTCTAAATCGTACCCACGCTCTAGTGACATAGGGGTTAAAAAGAAGGCACAGAACATCACAACGCCATTCACGAACAAAACCAGAATCGCTAAAGGCCGTAAAAAGTGTGTAATTCCAACGCCAGCGCTAGCGAGTACCGCAATTTCCTTATCGGTATACCAACGGTTAAGTACCATGAGCAGCGCAATGTAGAACATAAGCGGTATCATCACGTCGAGATAAGCAACCATCTTCAAGGCGACTAAACTAAGTACGCCTCCAATTGGGATCAAGCCTTCAGCTGCTTGGCTTAAAAAGCCCATCACTCGCATCACCAAGAAAATACTGACGATAACGAACGTTACCGCAATCGTGGTACGTAACACTTCGGTGATAAAAGAACGGTTAATGATCATTCGCTAAAAGAAGATGCCTCGTGGGTAGTGTTTGATCGTGTATCTTGAGTTCATCTGTAAAATCTTGTTATGCCTAAGACAATCTTGTTAGTCCTACGATTAGGCGTCAGTTGGACAAGTGACGTGATCAACGTTTGTTAGCAAGATGCGTTATACTACGTGCATCTAGCAACGTTAACGAAAGTAACGCGCGCGAGTATAACAAGGCTTTGCCTACTTGTACCGACAAAGCTTAAAACCGACACGCTGACCGAACTAACAAATTCTTCTTAAGAGTATAACGAAAAGGAACAAATCCCGTGAAAGTACACATTAAATCCAGTTTAAACCTAAAAGCCAAAACGGCTTGCTTAGTAGTGGCTCTAAAACCTTTGAAGAAAATTAGCTCGCAACAATCTGAGCTAAACGCCGCAAGCGATAAATTGATCGATCGCTTGCAAGACAAAGACCTATTCTCGGCCAAACAGGGCGAAGTAACGGTAGTTAGCGCCCCGGCTGGTTTAGAAGTAGACCATTTAGTATTACTGGGCACAGGAGCTGAGCGAACACTCGGAACTGAAGAAACTCGTGAAGTTCTTAGCCGACTTGCCAGAAAGTTAAAGGTGATGGGCGTTGATGACGCTACGCTTGAACTGGCCGCATTAATAAGCAAAAGCGATGCCGAAACAGTCGCTCGCCATTTAGTAGAAGCGGTTGGCGACGCAGGGTATACCTATGTTAAAACGCCAAAAGCATACGAGCATAAAAAGCCAGGCAAAGACATTAAGTTGAGCCTTTGCGCTGCTGACCGCAAACAAGCCGCCCTACTCAAACAAGGAAGTAATGTAGGTCAAGCCATCGATTCGGGAAAAACTTTAGCGAAAGATCTTGGCAACATGCCTGGCAACGTTTGTACGCCAACCTATCTTGCTAACCAAGCTAAGAAACTTGGACGAAGTCATGGCCTGAAAGTCAAAATACTCAATGAAAAGGAAATGGGCGAACTGGGTATGGGTTCACTGTTGTCCGTGAGCAAAGGCAGCCGCGAACCGGCCAAGCTGATTGTAATGGAGTATTTCGGTGCCAAAAACAAAAAGGACTCCCCACACGCTCTCGTTGGTAAAGGTTTAACCTTTGACGCGGGTGGTATATCCCTGAAACCTGGCCCTAAGATGGATGAGATGAAGTACGACATGTGCGGCGCTGCAAGCGTGTTTGGCACCATGTTGGCTATAGCAGAAATGAAGCTGCCAATTAATGTCGTTGGCGTTGTGCCGAGCTCTGAAAACCTTCCAGACGGCTTAGCCAATAAGCCAGGCGATGTGGTTACCAGCATGGCAGGCCGCACTATCGAAATTCTAAATACAGATGCCGAGGGCCGTCTTATATTATGCGATGCCCTCACCTACACAGAACGCTTTAAACCAAAATCTGTCATTGATATTGCCACGTTGACTGGCGCTGTTATTGTAGCGCTTGGCCACCAAACGGCAGGCGTAATGGGTAACGATCAAGAAGTAGTCGACGCTGTACTAGAAGCCGGTGAGCAGAGCCTTGATTTCGCATGGCAGCTACCTATTAAAGATACTTACAAGCGCCAACTAAAATCAGACTACGCTGATTTGGCCAATATTGGCGGTCCATCAGCGGGCACCATTACCGCCGCGTGCTTTTTGTCTTACTTTGCAGAGAACTTTAAGTGGGCGCATTTAGATATCGCAGGCACAGCATGGGGTGGCGCGGCTGGTAAACGCGCATCAGGACGCGCAGTTCCGATTTTGACTCAATACCTTTTGAACCAAAAATAAGCTGAAGACAGTTCGCTTTTTAACTTTCGGTACTGCATTACCATGAGTAAAAAACAGGTCGACTTCTATCTGATCTCAAACCGCTTGCGTGATGCAAAGTACAAACTTGCGAGCCGCTTAGCCAATAAGCTAAGTCGGCTCGACAAGAAAGCGCTCATTATTACGGACTCCAAAGAGCAGACTGAACATTTATCACAAATAATGTGGTCCTTTAGGGACAGCAGTTTTTTGGCTCATGAACGAATTGACCAACTTGAGAGCCAGGCTGAAATAGCAAAGCGGTACAAACAAGGGCTAAACTTTGTGGTTATCGGTGATGCCTTATCAGTTAGCGCAGAAATACTTGAAAACAATTTTTCAGTGATGATCAATTTGGCCAGCGAGGTTCCAATTTACAGTCACCACTTTGAACGGGTCGCTGAAATTGTAGAATCTGATGATTCTGAGAAAAAAGCGGCAAGAACCCGCTACAAGCACTATCAAGGCGAAGGCTTTTCTATTGAGACACACTCGTTAGAACTGTAATCCGCCCTATTGCCACCAATAAGACAAAAATAGCATTTTATATAGGCTGCATTCATTGCACCCTCAAGCTACCACTCGCGTATAATTGTGGGCTTGGTTCGCAGTACACAGACTTTATTGAGGGTGGTTTTTGGATGGCTTAGCTATTTAAGCGCCATCAACCTCTTGCCCCTGCGCACGGACCAGCCCGAACTGTAGAATTCCAATAATTCAAAGTCTAACGATTTTAACCCCATTAAAACGATCAGCATGACCGACACACTAAACCCACAATACGATCCAGCTGAAATTGAACAGCCCATTTACCAGCGCTGGGAAAGCAACAACAATTTCGCGGCAAGGCCTGCCGAGAACGCCTTCTGTTTGATGATCCCCCCGCCCAATGTAACTGGCAGTTTGCACATGGGGCATGCGTTCAACAACACGGTCATGGACTTATTAGTGCGGTACCACCGCATGAAAGGCGACCAAACCTTGTGGCAAGTAGGCACTGATCACGCGGGCATTGCGACCCAAATGGTGGTTGAGCGCCAATTAGCGCAAGAAGGCTTAAGTCGCCACGATCTTGGCCGCGAAAAATTTATTGAGAAGGTTTGGGACTGGAAAGCTGAATCTGGTGGCAACATAACGCAGCAATTGAGGCGTATGGGCACGGCCATTGATTGGTCTCGCGAACGCTTCACTATGGATGATGGCTTGTCCGCGGCAGTTCAAGAAACATTCGTGAGCCTATTTGAGGACGGACTAATCTATCGCGGCAAACGCCTTGTTAACTGGGATCCGGTATTAGAAACGGCCGTCTCAGATTTAGAAGTTGAGTCGAGCGAAGAAAACGGGCATTTGTGGCACTTGCGCTACCCGATCTCGGGCACAGACCAGCATATGATCGTAGCAACCACGCGTCCTGAAACAATGCTGGGCGATTCAGCGGTGGCGGTTCATCCAGAAGACGAGCGCTACGCACACCTGGTGGGTCAAATGATTGATCTACCTCTTACTGGCCGTCAAATTCCAATAATTTCCGATGATTACGTGGACCCTGAGTTTGGCTCTGGCTGCGTTAAAATCACGCCTGCGCATGACTTTAACGATTATGAAATGGGCAAACGTCACGCCCTTGAAATGATCAACATCCTAAACAAGGACGCCAGCATCCTATTGCCTGGAACCTCTTACGACGGTTTGGGCCGTTTTGTCGCGCGTAAGAAGATCATCGCAGAGCTCGAAGAACTTGGCCTGTTAGACCGAATCCAAGACCATAAACTAATGGTGCCTCGTGGCGATCGCACAGACTCTGTAATCGAGCCTTTTCTGACGGACCAGTGGTACGTAAAAGTAAAGCCATTAGCCGAAGAAGCTATTAAAGTAGTTGAAGATGGCCAGATCAAGTTTATTCCAGAAAACTGGAGCAACACTTACTACGAGTGGATGCACAACATTGAAGACTGGTGTATTTCTCGGCAAATCTGGTGGGGCCACCGCATTCCAGCTTGGTACGACCAAGATGGAAACATATTTGTTGCCAAGACACTCGAAGAAGCTCAAGAAAAAGCCGGCCCCGATGCTCAACTTAAGCAAGACGAAGACGTACTCGACACTTGGTTCTCGTCTGGACTTTGGCCGTTCTCAACGCTCGGCTGGCCCGAAAAAACACCTGAAATGGATAAGTACTATCCCACCAATGTCTTAGTTACAGGCTTTGATATCATCTTTTTCTGGGTCGCCAGAATGATCATGTTTGGCCTTAAGTTTACTGACCAGGTTCCCTTTAAAGAAGTGTACATTCATGGATTGGTGCGTGATCACGAAGGCCACAAGATGTCTAAATCAAAGGGCAATGTATTAGACCCGATTGATTTAATTGATGGCATTAGCCTAGAAGACTTGGTTGCTAAACGTACATCAGCGCTAATGCAGCCCAAGATGGCCGCTAAAATCGAAAAAGCAACGCGCAAGGCCTATCCTGACGGCATTGCCGCACTGGGTACAGATGCGCTGCGTTTCACCTTTGCCAGCCAAGCTACCTTAGGTCGAGATATTCGCTTTGATATAGCGCGCGCTGATGGTTACCGTAACTTTTGTAACAAATTATGGAACGCGTCGCGCTTTGTTCTTATGAACACCGAAGGTCACGATTGTGGCCAAAACGGTGGCGATGTCGAATTGAGCCTGGCTGATAAGTGGATTATTTCACGCTTGCAGCAAGTTGAGATCGACGTTATCAAATCCATCGAAACCTATCGCTTCGATCAAATGGCGCGCACTCTATACAGTTTCATCTGGGATGAGTACTGCAGTTGGTACGTAGAACTTAGTAAAATTGTGCTTAACAACGAGCACGCCACAGCTGAACAGTTACGGGGAACTAGACGTTCGCTTGTGCGCGTTTTAGAAACACTGCTAAGACTGGTTCACCCAATCATGCCGTACATCAGCGAAGAGCTTTGGCAGCACGTTAAAGAATTGGTTAACGCCGAGCAAAACACAGTTATGGATTGCGCTTACCCTATTCCCGATACTGCGAAAATTGATTCAGATGCAGTCGATGAGATGCAATGGGTGCAAGCTGTAATCACCAGTGTGCGCAACATTCGCGGCGAAATGAACATTAGCCCAGCAAAAGCTCTGCCTATTCTGATAACCGACTACTCATCAAATGATGTTGAGTACCTAGAACGCAGTAGAGACTATTTAATTCACTTTGGTAAGTTTGAGAGCATTGAATTAAAAAATGCTGACGACGATCTACCTGAGTCAGCTACTGCGCTTGTTGGTAATCTTAAAATACTGATTCCTCTGGGCTCGTTTATTGACGCGGATGCTGAATTAAAACGATTGAACAAAGAATTAGAAAAATCTGAACAAGAAGTCGCTAGCGTGAATGGTCGGTTGGGCAATGCCGCATTTGTTGATAAAGCACCGGAGGCGATCATCAATAAGGCCAGAGACCAACTAAGCAGTGCAGAGTCGCGAGTAACGGCGTTAAAACAACAGATTGCAAAAATCGAAGCGATGCAATAACCGCAGCACTAAAGCAATTGACACTAGGCAATAGGTGACTCAGACTCAATCCATGCACTCTTTAAGCACATACCAAACTCTGCGAAACGATCACCACGTTCAAGGGGTGTCTACGGCGCATCCAAAGGTGTCTTCGGTCCTGCCGTCGACCCTGAGTATTTGTGTCGTCTGGAAAAACCAGAAGCCCGCGCTTGTGTAAGCTTAAAGTCATTAATCTTTAAGAAACCGCAAGCTAACCCTTGCGGTTTTTTTTTGCTGGCCAATAATTATGAATAACTATTATGAACAAAATTGATCAACCTGATTGCCTAGAAACAGAAGAGGCAGAACGTTTAGAGAACGTAACAGCGGCCGCTCACCCAGCACCGTTTTCCTGGGAGTCTGTTCGTGTGCCTTTAGCCTTTTTGACAGTTCTACTTATTTGGTCAACAACGCCTCTAGCCATAGCTAAGAGCGTGGGCGGGGTTCCGTTTACTAGTGCATTATTGAGAATGAGTATCGGCGCTACATTTTGTGTCTTGGTGCTCATGTTGCGATCTCACCCATTGCCATTGACTTCTACAACAAAGCGTCTTTATCTCATCAGCGGCGGTTCAATCTTCGGATCGATGAGCTTGATTTATACCGCAGCTCAAACTATTCCGTCGGGCTGGATAGCGGTTCTATTTGGCCTTTCACCGATCATCACGGGGCTGTTCGCATTGCCTTTTGAACCTGAGTCAAAACTCACACCGGTAAAGGTCGCTGGATTGTTGTTGGGGTTTACAGGACTTTATCTGGTCTTTTCAGCCGGCATTAGTTTTGAAGCAATGGCGAGCATGGGTATCGTGTACGTTTTTCTAGCGGTTTTGATTGCGTCAGCCAGCTCTGTGGCCATGCGACATATCTCAATAAATGTCGAAATATCGGGTATGCAATTAACAACTGGCGGGTTACTCGTGGCCATTCCATTATTCATGACACTGGCATTCTTCACTGAGTCTCTAGATGACATGGCCTACGGCGCCACCGAGATCACTGCGGCGTTGTACCTGGGACTAATCGGTACTGGCATAGGTTTTACGGTTTACTTCTTTTTATTAAAACGCATGTCAGCAAGCCGCGTTGCTTTAATAACGCTTATAACGCCGATATCGTCTTTGGCATTGGGGGCACAACTCAACAACGAACCGCTATTGCCTGGTATCTGGGTGGGCGCAGTCTGTGTTTCAATCGGGCTCTTACTTTACGAGTTTAAACCGCGTCTTGGCTTTCGTAAGCTTTAAGACAATACTGTCTAAATGAAACTCAGCTAGATGCGTAAAGAGGCCGCCCTTAAAGTAGCTCTTAGGAGGCAAGCAAGTCGTAAAACAATTTTGAGTAGAAGGTAAACATGAACGACAAACTTAAGTCATTACTGATTGTTGGGCACGCGCCCTCACCTAACGCAAAAGCGTTAGTCGACGCGTTGCTCAACGGAGCGCAGTCCGACGACATTGAAGCCGTACACACAAAGCTACTCTCACCGTTTGAATGCGACGCGCAAGACGTGCTCGCCGCCGATGCGATTATTCTGTTTACCACCGAAAACTTTGGTTATATGAATGGCGCGCTTAAGGATTTTTTTGAACGTATCTACTACCCATGCTTACAAGACCTCAAACGAAACGAGGCTAAGCCCTACTCTCTTGTGGTAAAGGCTGGACTTGATGGCACCGGTGCTACCGAGTCAGTACAACGCATAATTACGGGACTAAAATGGCGTGAGGCTCTTCCACGCTTATTGTGTAAAGGCGAACATGATCTAGAGTTTGTCACTCTTTGTTTCGAGCACGGGTTTACAATGGCTGCGTCATTAGACAACGGAATAATCTAACCTCAAATCTTAATGAAAAGAGAAAAAAACATGAAGCAAAATACCGAGATCGAAGCGGCTGTATTTAGGCGTTTACTAGAACACCTTGACGCACATAAAGAGGTGCAAAACATAGACCTTATGATTCTTGCTGATTTTTGTAGGAACTGCCTAGCCAAGTGGTATCAAGCGGCATCAGAAGAACACGGTGATGCGATTGACTACGAAGCAGCACGCGAATTGGTCTATGGCATGCCGTATGGTGATTGGAAGGAACAGTTTCAAACCAAAGCATCCGTTGAACAACTTACAGCGTTAGAAGCGCGTAACAAATAAGCTGCTCGGTGCAACGCCATGTCTGAAACGGTTAAATCGCCTGAAGAACCACTTTATTTTTCAATGGACGACGACACTCTAGTCAGTCGCCTTGCCCAGTTCAACTTTAAATTAGACGACAACACTTGGTCGAGCGTTGAGCACTACTACCAGGCCATGCTTTTTAGGAGTGAGCTCTATAATGCGCGAATAGCTTCGGCGCCATCCTCGCAGGAAGCTCGTACGATGGGTAATACACTATGGCACCGACGCAATAAAAATTGGCGTAACAAACGCAGCGTACTGATGACCAGAGCGGTTTACACACAGTGTCGCACCCACTCCGAACTCGCAGAGCGCCTTCTAAGCAGTAATCAACGCCACCTTGTAGAGAGCAGTCAATACGACTATTTTTGGGGTTGCGGTCGCGACCAGCGAGGCCGTAACGAATACGGCAAGGTCCTGATGAGTGTTCGATCTAAACTCACTCAAGAATGCACCGAACACTAGGCGCTATTACGCATCACGTAGCCTAAATCAGACCACTTCAAAAATCTTCTGAATCAGCCGTGATATTTTGCTTTAAAAAACAGCCTATTTTTTAAAAAAGTATTGCGCTCGCTATTATTTTACCCTAAATTGCTTGCGCTTCTTGATCTAGCCAATCCAAGTGTGTGGGTATTCTCTACAATTAGGTAGATACCTCCCAAGGCCAGCGAGTAACTGCCAAGAAGAAACCCCGCTGGACGGGTTTTTTAACGGTTACTTTTACCTGGATTTACTTGGATGACACACATCACTTGTTCTATGGCGGTGGTCAAAACCCCCGCACGTGTGGGCACTTCGCTCACTCCACGTTTCATTAAACAGCAAGTAGCCATTCATGGCTCACCTCTTCTGTTTTTGGATTGCGACGTTGTTCGTAAACAGTACCAACTGCTCCAACGCGCCCTACCCGGTGTCGATTTACACTTTGCCTTAAAGCCTCTCCCGCACAAAGCTGTAGTTGATACACTGCGTTCTATCGGCGCTTACTTCGACCTTGCCACAGCTGGCGAGATTGAGTTAGTTGCAGGCTCTAACGTTTCTCCAGATCGCACCATTCATACGCACCCAATTAAACGTGATATTGATATCCAATCTGCTTTAGACTTTGGCACTACTACGTTTGTTGTGGACAGCTTAAATGAGTTGCGTAAATTCACTAAGTATCGTGACCGCGCTCGTGTTCTGGTGCGCTTGAGCTTTCCAAATCCAGCGGTCTATTCCGACTTGTCCAGGAAATTCGGTTCTAGCCCGGAAAAGGCAATCGGCATTATTCGTGAAGCGAATAAGTTAGACATCGAAGTCAACGGTCTTTCGTTTCATGTAGGCTCTCAAACGCTAGACTCTACACAGTATGTAAACGCTATCGAACGCAGCATTGCTGTGATGCAACAGGTCGCAAAGGCGGGGCTGGCCACTCTTAAATGCTTGGACATCGGTGGCGGATTTCCTGTCAACTACGGGTCTGAAGGCATCGACATCGTTGACTACTGCGCCCCCATTCGCGAAGCATTAAGCAAGTGCCCTGTGGGCGTACGTTTAATCGCTGAACCGGGCCGCTTTATTGTTGCTCCAGCGGTAACTTCTGTTGCGTCTGTAATGGGTCAGGCCGCTCGAAATGGTATGAACTGGTACTACCTAGATGATGGTGTATACGGGTCGTTCAGTGGGATTATGTTCGACCACGGCGATTATCCAATTGAAGCTCTCAGAAAAAGTTCACGTTTGTACCCTTGTGTTCTTGCCGGTCCTACCTGCGACAGTATTGATGTCGTTGCTGAAGGAATCATGTTACCGAAACTTCGCGATGGCGATCTAGTGATAGCCAAAATGATGGGGGCATACTCGTGGGCGTCTGCAACAGAATTCAATTTCTTTCGCAAAGCAACTATCGTCCCGATTAACGAACAGGCTTCACAAAATCATCCAAACGTAGATGACGTGATCAATAACAACACGATGATACGTAGCGTAACGATCAAATAGCGGTGGCTGAGTTAAGCAGTAAGAGACTCAGTCTCTACTATTCAGTTGAATTAACCACTAGCGAGTCGCCAGAGCAGTACGAGTGCTATTATTAAAATTGATGTGGCACTCATCGTTTGAACCAGCCTCAAGTTCCCCTCACCTAGATATTTCGTCAATCGCGAGCCTCCAAAAGCGTAGCTTGCCAAAAACGCACCATCGATAACAATGTAGCTGGCGCCTAGAATCAGCACTTGCTGTCCTATCGGATTGCCTGTAGAAATAAATTGTGGAAAGAGCGAAGCAAAAAACACCAGCGCTTTTGGATTTGAAGCCGAGGTCACAAACCCACGCAACCAGAGAGTAAATCCTGAAGTGGGACTCGCAATGCCCACACCGGGCTTATCTTTGTAGGCCGTTCGAAATAGATTAACCCCAACCCAGGCTAGATACACTACCCCCATATACTGAAATACTTCAACAACGCCACTTTGCAAATTAAACAGATAGGCAATACCTAAACTCACCAACACAATCTGCAGAACGTTTGCACTCAAATCCCCTACAGCCGTGAACAATGAGCGTTGCGCCCCTTCGGCCATGCTGGTTGAAAGCATCAAAAGGTGACTGGGGCCCGGCGCCAACATAAAGATCAACACGGTTAGAACATAAGCAATGTATGTTTCAAATGGCATAGAGCTTTAGGCTTACTATTAAAGAACTTTAGGCAATCAGGCCTGCTTAGCCCATCGGAATTATTTCAGACAGCTCTATTCGGCCACCGATATCCAAAAACGGGCAATCGGCCAGAAGAACTGTGGCCTCTTCCATCGAGTCCGCTTGTAATATGGTAAAACCAGTCAGACCGGTACAACCACCCGATTCGGATGAACGATCGGCATTAATTAATTTTGAAGACTTCAACGGGTTCATCGCGCTAACGCAATGGTCACCCAGATCAGCCAGCCATTGTTGATACTCCTGAAAATGAGCCTTTCCCTCTTCTGCTGACATCTCTGGCACATCACCGCCAATGTAAGCTAATAAAAACTGTGTCATATCGTTCTCTTATTTTGGTAACTTATAAACTGTTTGATGATTATGCAGCACTGTTTTTGTTATTGGCGCTGGCTAGGACGTGAACACTGTCGACGATTTTCCATCTTTTTCTACAGCTCGTTTAAAACCAGGCGATTCATGCATACGCTCGACCCATGCCGCACAGTTTGGATATTTTTTATCGAACAAACCTTTTTGATGCATCGACTCCATTGGATAAGACAAGACGATGTCGGCAATGGTGAGGTTTTCTCCACCAAAGAAAGGCGCGGTTGCTAGATCACTCTCAGCACGCTTCAAAATAGCCTTCATACGTGGTTCGCTAAAACTGGCGCGAGTCAGTTTAAAAATAGGCTTTAGCAATGGCTTAATAAAGAAAGGGCTCTTATTTTCGATCATGCCTAATAACAAGTCGATAAGCAGTACCGCCATCATCGAGCCTTGAGAGGCATGAAACCAAAAAAGAAACCGTGCACGATCGGGACTACCGTACTCGGGACGCAATGTCTCTGAGGGATGCAAGTCGAGCACATATTCCATAATTGCACTACTCTCAGCCAGCACAACATCACCATCGGAAATGACCGGGGCCGTGCCCAATGGCGACACTTTTTTGTAAGACGCCGGTGCAAGACGCGTAATCGGGTCTCGTTCATACAACTTCAATTCGTAGTCAACGCCAAGCTCTTCAAACAACCATAAAACACGAAATGATTGAGAGTATTCCAAATGGTGTACGGTGATCATGATGTTACCTTTTCTAATTAATTTATTATGTGGGTGACCGTCTAGCGCAGACAGAGTCTGTGTTGGGGTGCGATCATAACACTGGATCTGTTGGATGGCCCCAAAAGGTGCTGTCAGCAAGCGAGCTTCTTACTAGTCGAAAGTCGACGGGTTTCTCAAGATCGGTTATTTCACAAATTGGGTGATCGCCGCTTCGCGAACCTCTTTGCGCATAATCTTATTCATGGCGTTTCGAGGTAGAACGTCTCGGGTTATTAGGTATTGAGGCCATTTATGCTTTGCAACACCCGCGTTATCCAAAAAGTCTGCCAGATCCTTAATCCCTAATGTCGTGTCTCCTCGTACCACTATCGCTACGGCAACCTTCTCGCCAAGTATGTCATCTGGCACACCAAAGGAACACGCCTCAACCAGATCAGGGTGGCCACTCAGTAGCTGATCAATTTCTTCGGGCGAAATATTTACTCCGCCACGAATAATAAGATCCTTACATCGGCCAACATACTTGAGTTGAGTTTGTTCATGCGCATATTCAAACAAATCGCCAGTCATGAAGAAGCCATCTTGGGTAAACGCTTCTTTGGTTTTATCAGAGGCATTAAAGCAACCCTCAAACACGGTCGGGCCCTTAATTTCGAGCTCGCCATTTTGACCATCTTGTTTTATTACTGCGCGAGACTCCACGTCGACTACCCGCATTTGTATGTGCGAAGTGGCATCATCAGGCGATGCCGGCTCGAACAGCGATGGGTAACGCGCATCGGCCGGAAAATAAGAAGCACGCAATACCGGATCTGCCACATTACCGGGGCCGCTAACCAGCGACATGCCTTCATTCGATCCAAACACATTAACAATATCGATACCAAATCGATCCTGAAAGCCCTTCACCATGGGAGGCGCAAGCGGCGCAGAACCTGACGCGATACTGCGTAACGAGGTTGATTCAAAACTCTTAGCTAAATTCTCATCGGCAAGCAGCATATTTAAAATAGCCGGCGGAGCAAGCGTAAAGTGCGGTTGCTCTTCACGTATCTGCTGCATAAACACGCCAAGATCAAACGGCTGATGCAAAACAATTGAACCCGCGGTTTGTAACCAAGACATGACTACTCCGCCAATCGCGCCCATATTAACCATTGGAAAAGGATTGAGCAGAATGTCGTGCTTTTGTAGTTGTGCTGAATAGCGCGTAATTGGCGCTATCGCTGACCAATGGTTGTGACTACGCGGCACACCTTTAGGCACGCCCGTAGTACCAGACGTCCAACATAAGGTGAAAATATCGTCTGCGCTCGCAATAACAATGGCTTCCTTATCCCGCTCCATTCCACCGTTGGGAACATAACTTGAAAGGTTAACCAGTGAGCTATCGTCAAACTCTCCGAATGCCATTAGAGTTGAGTCTTTAAACACCTTAGAGGCTATGGCATGAAAGTCTGCACCACCTTCGTATTTAGCAAAGATATAGGCTTTTGGAATTGCTGTTGCCCGTAATGACTGTAGCTCGTGCTCCCGATAAACCACAGGGATCGGACTAATAATTGCGCCTACTTCGGCGCAGGCAAAATAAGTGGCTAACAGCTCGTGAATATTAGGCAGCTGTACAAACACGATATCGTCTTTGCCTATCCCATGCTCAATAAGGCCCGCGGCTATCCGAGCCACTTCGTCACTGAGTTCTTGATAAGTTAACCTTTGCGGAGCACCAAACGTAAAGTCTGTGCGGTTGCTGGGGTCAACAACGGCTTCGAGTTCAGGGTATGCCAAAACATTTGCATTGAACATTTGACCGAGTGTCAAGTCACCCCAATGACCGCTTCGGCGGTAGTCGCTTCGCTTTTTATCGGATGCAGGTATCATGAATTTCCTTATAAGTTTAGTAGAACGAAAGACCAATAACGGATGCCATTATAATTATTCAAGAGCGGCATCTACTGCACCTACAACGGTGCTGCTCAATGGCTTAACGTTTGACTCAAAATGCGTTACGTCTTGACCATTAGCAGCAATAAGATATTTGGTGAAGTTCCAACCAGGTTGTTCACCCGAGACCTCAGCAAGATTTTTAAATAGGGTGTTCGCGTTGTCTCCACGTACCGAACTAGGCTCTAGCATAGTAAAGGTAACCCCATAATTGATGAAACATACTTTGCCGATAGCTTCTTCATCGGCATGCTCTTGCTTAAAATCATCAGACGGAAATCCAACAATATTGAGCTTGCCTGCATAGCGCTTATTTAATTCTTCAAGCTCCTCGAACTGTGGCGTAAAACCGCATTTGCTTGCCGTATTAACGACTAAGAGCGGTTTTCCTGAAAACTCTTCGCAGAAATTTACCGTGTCTTTAGAACGTAGTTTTTGCGCACTAAAGTCTAGAAGCGTGTCGCAGGCGTGAGCAGCTGATATTCCGACAAATAAAAATGCGATTAAAAGTGTTAAGTTGGCAATGGCGTTTTTCATGAAAAGTATTACCTTAAATTGATGGTTAAACCAGTAGCATAGCAAGCTAACGTCATGATTCCATTCAACTGCATCATCACTCAACTTAGCGAGTTATTTTGTAGACCCTTCTATTAGATTCAGTAGCGCTTGCCCAGCATTCGAGAAGCTACGCTTCGCGTGGTAAACGACACCCAAGTCGCGAGCCAGCGGCGTATTAATGTCGATTTTAACCAAGGACTCATCAAGCATTGTTGCAGGCAGCATCGACCAGCCTATTCCAGCAACCGCTAACATTTTAAGTGTCTCTAGATTATTGGTCGTCATTTGCACATCTAAGCTTAAGCCAAGCTTGTCAAAAACACGTTTGAGCACTTGGTGCGTTTCTGTGTCCTGAGTGGGAAGCACACAAGGGAACGTCGACAGGCCCAAAATATCTATATCATCCCAGCTAGCGAGAACACTGGATTTTCCGGCAACTGGGTACAGAATGTCTTCCCAAACCACCTGCTTTACTAGACCTTCAGGCAACGCACTGGGCAGTGTAATAATCGCGAATTCGATATCACCATTCAGCAAGTCGACATAAGCTTGATCGCTGTCTTGAAAATGTATATCCAAATGAACGCCTGGATAGGTCTTATGAAACTCTCTAAGGATTGGAGGCATCCGATGAAGTCCGATGTGATGCGCAATAGCGATCGACAGATTACCTTGAACCTCATCGCTTAGATTAGATGCAATACGTTTTAATTCGTCAGCTTGCTCAAGCAGTTCACGTGCTTTCGGTAATAATTGCTTACCAGCCTCAGTAAGAGTAATCTGTCGCCCGATTCGGTTAAACAGCTGCGCGTTTAATTCTGATTCGAGACCAGCAACACGCTTACTTACCGCAGGCTGAGTAATGAAAAGACGTTCTGAGGCGCGCGAGAACGAGCCCGTGTGCGCGACTTCGATAAACGCTTCTAATCCAGATATATCCATAGAGCAAGACTCGAGTTAAGTGAGCGATAGAAGGTGGTGCGAACAAAAGACGTATATGTCTTTCGAAAAACAGCCTATATTCCATTTTGGAATCAATAGGATAATAACAATGAATTTGAATTATTGACATCCTTTTCCTACAATCAAATGCATAGCTGTAGCGAGAGACGCTACGATTAAGCCATATATTGCAGCTGCAGAACTTAACTTACACTTACCGCAGTAGAGCATATCTATTGCATTAACAGACTTAACTCAGCGCAGCACTGCGCAAGGAGAACAACATGGCAAAAACCATGTACGAAAAAATTTGGGATTCTCACCTCGTTCACGAAGAGCCTGGCCAAGCACCGCTTTTATATATCGATCGTCACTTAATGCATGAGGTAACCTCACCGCAAGCGTTTGAAGGTCTTGATTTAGCTGGACGCCCTATACGCAATACGCACAGCATATTGGCAACGTTGGATCATTGTGTACCAACTAAACTAGCTGACCGTATTAACTTGCCAGACCCAATTGGTGCCAAGCAAGTACGGCGCATGATGGAAAACTGCGAGAAGCATGGTTTGACGTTGTACGATATGGAAAGCCAAAACAACGGCATCATTCACGTAGTAGTGCCCGAACACGGCTTTGTCCACCCTGGCATGACCACGGTATGCGGCGACAGCCATACCGCCACCCACGGCGCATTTGGCGCGCTGGCGTTTGGTATTGGTACATCTGAAGTTGAGCATGTAATGGCCACTCAGTGCTTACCGCAAACTAAATCTAAAACAATGTTAGTGAACGTTAACGGTACGTTATCGAAATTCAGCACCGCTAAGGATATTGCTCTAGCCATAATTGGCAAGATCGGTACCGCAGGCGGAAACGGCTATGTTATCGAATACGCGGGTTCAGCGATCGAAGCATTGTCTATGCAGGGCCGCATGACGCTCTGCAATATGGCAATCGAGTCTGGCGCACGCGCTGGGCTTGTTGCGCCGGATCAAAAAACATACGATTTTCTAGAGGGTAAAGAATTTACACCCAAAGGAGACGGATGGGAGAAAGCACTTGCCTACTGGAAGTCTCTACCAAGCGACGCAGACGCACAGCACGACACTGTTATCGAACTGGATGCTGCGGACATTGCCCCACAAGTCACTTGGGGTACATCACCAGAGCAAGTAGTCCCCGTCGATAAAAAGGTTCCTTCACCGGCCGACTTCGCTGATGCTGGAAAAGCTAAATCTTGCGAATCTGCCCTGGAATACATGGGGCTTACGGGTGGTACTAACATTACTGACATCAAAATTGATTACGTATTTTTGGGTTCGTGCACCAACTCGCGTCTTGAGGATTTTCGTGCAGCAGCTGAAGTGGTTAAAGGCAGCAAGGTAGCCGCAGGCGTAACGGCCATTGCCGTGCCTGGATCTTATCAAGTAAAGAAAGATGCCGAAGCTGAAGGCATAGACAAAATATTTTTAGACGCTGGATGGGAATGGCGTGAACCTGGCTGTTCTATGTGTTTAGCAATGAACGGCGATCAACTTAAGCCACAAGAACGTTGTGCGTCTACTTCAAACCGAAACTTTGAAGGCCGCCAAGGCAAAGGTGGTCGTACGCATTTGGTGTCGCCTGCTATGGCTGCCGCAACCGCAGCGGCAGGTCGCTTCGTCGACATTCGTACTCTTGAGCAAGGCTAAACAGACAGCATAGGAAAACACTCATGGAAAAATACACAAAGCACACCAACGTAGCCGCATTAATGAATCGCGCCAACGTTGATACTGATCAAATCATCGCCAAGCAGTTCTTAAAGAAAGTAGAACGTACTGGTTTTGGGCAGCACTTGTTTCACGACTGGTGTTACCTAGAAGACGGCACTCCAAACCCTAAGTTTGAATTGAACAATCCAGCTTTCGATGGAGCTCGAGTTTTAGTAGTGGGCGACAACTTTGGTTGTGGTTCGTCTCGAGAGCACGCGCCCTGGGCGATCGAGGACTATGGTTTCAATACCATTATCTCGACGAGCTACGCCGACATTTTCTACAACAACTGTTTTAAGAATGGCATTCTACCCATCGTGGTTGATGCCCCAACCCTAAAAGCGTTGATGACAGAAATTGAAGAGAACCCAGGCGTCGCATTCACTGTCGATCTAGAAAACCAAGCGGTTACTACCCCTAAAGGAACACAAGTAGCGTTTGAAATAGACGGGTTTCGCAAGACCAACCTTCTGAGCGGTCTAGACGATATTGGTCTTACGCTAAAGCACACTGATAAAATCTCAGAATACGAAACCACTCACAAAGAGCGATTTCCTTGGTTGTGGGCCAGCTAAGCTGATTGCCAAACTCAACCTTTTTTGTCGGAAATGTGGCGCTGCTATTTAATAGATTCAGCGATTTAAACTTGAAAATACTTTATAGTTAGCGCTTCTATCCTCTTGGCCAAAAACAATCTAATGACCATCACTTTGATGGACACTACTCTGCGCGACGGTGAACAAACGCAGGGTGTGTCATTTGCACCTGTTGAAAAACTTAGCTTAGCGCAAGCGCTACTCGGACGACTTAATGTCGACCGAATCGAGGTAGCGTCTGCGGGCGTATCGCAAGGCGAACAGTCGGCTGTAAAAGCAATTAATGAGTGGGCCGCCAAAAACGGCCATCTGCACAAGGTCGAAGTTCTGGGGTTTGTAGACCATACACGTAGTGTCGATTGGATTAAGCAGGCCGGTGGCGAAGTCATTAACTTGCTCACTAAAGGCAGTGAGAACCACTGCCTTAAACAGCTGCGCAAAACACCTGAACAGCATCGAAAAATGGTCCGTAAGACCGTTGACTATGCGCGTTCGCAAGGCGTTCGTGTAAACGTGTATCTAGAAGACTGGTCGAATGGGTATCGCGACAATCCGCAATATGTCTATGACTTGACCGAGAGCCTGTTAGACCAAGATGTAGAGCACGTAATGCTGCCCGACACCTTAGGGGTAATGTCGCCCAAAGAAGTCAGCGACTCGATTAGCGACATGGTCACGCGCTTCCCTACTCTCAAATTTGATTTCCATCCTCATAATGACTATGGCTTAGCGACAGCTAACGTAATGGCCGCAGTTGAAGCTGGTATAAATTCGATCCATTGCACCGTAAATTGCTTGGGCGAACGGGCAGGAAATGCCTCGCTTGCTGAAGTGGCTGTAGTGCTCAGAGATAAGCTCGGCCTAGAGCTCAACATCAATGAACAGCATATTATCGACGTTAGCCAAATGGTTGAGAGTTTCTCGGGCAAGTTTGTGGCCTGTAACGCCCCTATTCTAGGAACCGATGTATTTACTCAAACAGCCGGCATTCATGCCGATGGCGATAAGAAAGGCAATCTATACGTCACTAAACTAAACCCCGAAAGGTTCGCGCGTACGCGAACCTATGCGTTGGGCAAGCTCGCAGGCAAGGCTTCTTTAGAGCAGAACTTAGATGAGCTTGGGATTAGTCTTTCTGAAGAAGACCAACGAAAAGTACTTGCCAAGGTAATCGAATTGGGCGACTCAAAGCAAACCATAACCATTGATGACCTCCCGTTCATAATTACGGATGTACTTGAAAGTGGCGACGGCGCGCGTGTGACGTTAGAAGACTGCACCATGACGAGTCCACTCAACGGTAAGTCAGAGGTTAAGCTCACCATTCAAGTCGATGGCACCAGCCATAACGCAACAGGCTTAGGTAACGGCGCATACGACGCCTTTGCAAGCGCAATAGATGCCATCCTGTCAGAGCACACCGATTTCTCTCGCCCTAAGCTAATCGACTACGAAGTACACATCCCCAAAGGCGGTCAAACCAATGCTTTAACCGAAGCATCTATAACTTGGGAGTTAGCCAACAAACGCAAGATGACAACGCGTGGCGTACATTCAAACCAAGTATTTGCGGCTATTCAAGCTACTCTTAAAGTCATTAATTTTGAGTTAAGCGTTTAGCATTAAACGGGCGCTTAGGCTATTTCTGAAACCCAAAGCGTGGTGTGGAGCTTGAACCTGCCCTTCAATAGTTGCATCAATCACATTTCTGTAATCAGGGATGGCTGAATATTTCTTCCCCCCATACGCTCTGTCGACCAACCGGTTGTTCGATACACAGAGGTCAAGCCCTGGACTTAAACTAATAACTAAACCGACCCACTTACGGGCGCCGTTTAGCAAGGAGTTAGTTGTACAAGGCATCTGATCAGCAAAGAACAGTATCCGCTTATCAATTTACTGCTTCAAGTGGCTGAAATTGGAGTTGGAATTACAGCTCTACGAATTGAGACGATGAACGGAGGAGGAATGTGAAGTCAAAAAAAATCCAGCGCTTCTTAAGATACAACCTTTGGTGGTAATATAGCTGAAGCGTCGTTTCTAGACGCTGACGGCATTGCCATTAGCAGGGCACTATATATTGATCGGCACGATATTGACCAGCACAGAAACAGGTTCGAGTGCGATTTGTTTAATGTTGATTTTTCAGAATCGCAAAAATGGTCAGCAGAAAACCAGATTTCTGAAAACGACCATATCTGGCAAAGTTGTCAATCAGGTTTAAAGGAAACTCAAATATGAACATTCATCACCAAGTAGCAATTTTCGCATCCGCCACGCGAATAGATGAACACATTCCGGAGGCTTATATGATAAATAAGTGGTGTACAACCTATCTATATAATGCTGAATGCCCACACAATAACGGAATCCACTTCGCGGGTGCAGTGGCCTTGATCAACCACTAAGATGTGGCCAAATTAACTAAGCCACTACAGAGTGATGCTTTTAATATATTTATGATTTCTCAGTAGAAAATAATAGTGAACATTGACAGTCTAAAGAAGACCTTCCACAACAAAAGAATATTGATTACCGGAGGAATGGGGCTACTCGGTTCCAATCTTGCTCGATTATTGCTACCAACAGGCGCGATCATTACCGTTATTGATAATTTTTCTCCCAAGTACGGTGCTAACAAGTTCAATTTACATGATATTCAAAATGAAATAACCACAGTTATTGCCGACATCGGCGATGCAGGTATTATTAACAAGCTCGTTTGCGAGGTTGATTACATATTTAATTTTGCAGGACAAAGCAGCCATATTTATTCAATGGTAAACCCTCTGTCTGATTTAGATGGAAATCTCAGAGCACAGCTTACGCTGCTTGAGGCCTGTCGAAAATTTAACCCCAAGGTGAAAATATTTTTCAGTAGTACTCGGCAGGTATATGGTATTCCGGAACAATTACCGGTAGACGAAAACCATAAGCTCGCACCAATAGATATTAATGGCCATCACAAACTTCTTGCCGAGGAATACCATAATCTTTACTACAAACATTATGGAATTCGTTCAGTCATATTTCGCCTGACAAATACGTATGGCCCAGGTATGCGCGTTAAAGATGGCTTACAAAACTTTTTAGGCTTATGGATACGACAAACCCTTGAAAATGAAGCCATTCAAGTTTTTGGTGATGGCAAACAAATTCGTGATTTTAATCATGTTGAAGATGTACTAGACGCAATTTTAACATCAGCTTCAATGGCCACTGCTTACGGTCAAACCTATAATCTCGGCAACGATACTTTCTACACACTGACTGAAATTGCGGAATTAATGATTACCATTACAGGAACGGGACGTATTGAGTACATTCCTTTTCCAAAACACAGAAAAGCCATTGATATTGGTAATTACTATGCAAACACGCGGAAAATAAAACAAAAAATTCAGTGGGAGCCGCACTTAAAATTTCCAGAAGGGCTTGAAAAAGTACTATCTTTTTATAAAAAGAACCAAAATCAATATTTTTCATGACTATTTGTATTTCGAGCATTGCTGTGGCGATGCCAGACGGTATGTTGAAAGAGCGTGGTACAGAATTAGAGCAAGCTATTCTGAAAGTTGTTGCATCAGGGCGTTACCTAAAATCTAATGAAGTCCTTCAATTTGAACTAGAGTTTTCCCAGTTTTTTAACATGCAGCACTGTAACGCAACGGCCAGTGGAACCGATGCCCTCGTACTATCTTTACTGGCCGTTGGCATTTCTGCAGGTGACGAAGTTATTACTGTAGCCAATACAGCCACGGCAACTGTCGCGGCAATAAAACAAATTGGTGCAATACCTGTGTTTGTCGATGTCAATAAGACAACTCGCTGCATGGATGCAAACTTACTTATTAATGCAATTACGGAAAAGACCCGTGCGATAGTTCCGGTTCACCTATTTGGACAAGCCGCTGATATGCCTGCAATCATGGCAATTGCCGATCATGCTGGTATTTCAGTTATCGAAGACTGTGCTCAAGCACATGGAGCGACTATTAATGGCAAACCTGTAGGCAGCTTTGGATGTACAGCCGCTTATAGTTTTTATCCAACAAAAAATCTGCCTGCAATGGGTGACGCAGGTGCAGTGCTTACCAATAATACTGATATTAGTCGTTATATACGTATGGCTAGCCAATACGGGTGGGACTCCGAAGGAGAATCTTGCTTTGACGGCAGAAATTCTCGAATGGATGAAATTCAAGCTGCGATACTACGAATTAATTTACGCTACCTACATAAAGACAATTCAAAGCGTAGGGAGATCGCCCAACAATATGAGCAGTCTATTAAGGGCTCATTGTTGCAAACACCATTGATTACCGACGGCCACGTTATGCATTTGTATGTACTTGAATGTGAAGATCGTAAATATTTTCGAAAATTCATGCATGAACGAAACATCGACACTGCTGTGCATTACGCTAAACCTTTACATTTGCACCGAGGATTAGTCAGTCAAAAATCACCTAGCCTTCCCATTACCGAAATGCTTGCCAAAAAAATCGTGAGTCTGCCTATGCATCCATTTATGGAAAACATAGACATCGAGCGCGTATGCACAGCACTGCGTGAGTGGGTTGACTTGAATGAACAAAAAACAAATGGTTAACCATATTATATACGGCATAAAAACACCTTATGTTCATGAAATTGTTGAATCCCTGTTGCGAGGCAATAAAAGCGTTGCATTGTATATCGATAATCTTACGGATGACAAAGTTGCAATTGGCCTATCACCTATTGTCTCCATAAACGAACTTCAAAATGATTGGCTAGCCTTGCCTGTGCTTTTTGGCACTATCACGCCTGCTTATAAAAAAATTATGTATGACGAAGCCTGCAAACTTGGATTTAAAAACTTCGCAACACTCATTGATCCAAGCGCCGTTGTGGCCGCAAGCGCTAAATTATCCACGGGCGTACAAATTAATGCTGCAGCCGTTATTGGCGCCAATACAGTGTTGCAAGAATTTTCGTTGGTCAATCGCAGCGCCTCAGTGGGTCATGACGTAATACTTGAGTCTTACGTTTCATTAGGGCCTGCTTGCGTACTTTGTGGTTCAAGCAAAATAGGCCGCGGTAGCTTTATAGGGGCTGGCGCAATTATTACACCGGGCTGCTCAATTGGGAACAACAGCATTATTGGTGCGGGGGCAGTCGTAACAAAGGATGTGCCAGAGCACAGCATAGTTGTAGGAAACCCTGCGCGGGTAATAAAATCGGGTATTGCTGGCTATAACGGCGCGTCAGTATGAATCAAGGCATCAAAAGAATAACGCAACAATCCATCGATAGATTAAATAGATTATTAATGCCCGTTTTTGGTGATATCAATCCCACAGATGTTGCCATTTGTACTATTCATGGAAACTCTCCAGCTTACAGTGGAGAATTTGCGGCTGAATATGCATGGCCCGAGCTGCAGATTCAGCAACTAAGAAAACACACCGCTGGCGGCTTTCACGTTTATGCCTATGGCAATAGAATAATCCCTGAACATGAGACGTTTCTTAAAAAATGTGATGAGGTAACATTTATTTCCAGTGAATCCACACCTAACGGTGAATTTGACCATGTCTGGCCGTTGCGGAATTGGTTAACTCGACAAGCCATAAAAACCCACAAAATCATTGTTCACCTTGATTCCGATGCCTTCCCTGTAAATGACAACTGGTTAAATCGATACAATCAGAAGCTTTCCTTATGTTCACCCGTGGTCGCGGTAAAACGACTGGAAAATGGCGATAGTCACTCAGACCGTTGCTTTTTGATGTTTAACCGCAATGGTTTTAAAAAGCATTCTTTTGATTTTTCAACAGTAAACGTGAAAGACGCAGGCGGTGGTATTTCTCTTGAATTAGAATCACAACAATACGCATGGCAGGCATTATTAAGAAGCAATCATTACAATTACCACCCTGTTATTGCAGGCATATACGATGACCATATATACCACCACGCCGCCGGCAGTCGTGAACCCCGATTGAGAGCTAATCAGAATAAGCAGAATATAGAATCATTATGGCAATTCGAAAAAAATATTCATAGGCTACTGATGAAGCGTTTATTTGAACACACCGACCACTTTTTAGATGAACTGAGAGGACAAAAAGCCTGTCACGATATATCGAATGGGCTAAATCTAGCTGATATGAATGGTGAAAACACCTTATGAATTTTATTCTCAATTTAGCGCCAACTGGCATGATTCCAACAAAAGCACTAACGCCGTTTGTTCCGGTTACAATCGATGAAATTGTTAGTGATGTGCTTAGCTGTTATCACAAAGGTATTACATCAGTGCACCTTCATGCGCGTGATGAAAATGGCCAACCCACACATAGCAAAGATATCTATGCAAAAATAATTGGCGGTATTCGTGAACACGCGCCAGATTTAGTTATAGGCGTATCATCCAGTGGAAGGAATGTGCATGAATTTGAAAAACGTAGTGAAGTGTTAGATCTCCAAGGTGATGTAAAACCTGATATGGCATCATTAACGCTAGGGTCACTTAATTTTTTACGTTCTGCCAGTGTCAACGAACCTGACATGATAATGCGCCTTGCCGAAAAAATGCTTGCGAACGGTATCAAACCTGAACTTGAGATTTTTGACATCGGCATGCTCAATTATGCCCACTATCTAATCAAACAAAAATTACTAGAACCGCCTTATTATTTCAATATTTTATTGGGCAATATTGCCTCTGCACAAATGGAGCTTACTCAGGCAGGCATGTTAATTAGCACATTACCCGAATACTCATATTGGTCAATGGCGGGCATTGGTGATACACAACTAACAGCCAATATGACAGCAATAGCAAACAACGGCGGCGCGAGAACAGGGATTGAAGACAACAGGTGGTTTGATGCTGCACACACACAACTGGCAAGCAACTTAGATTTAGTCAGTAGAATTCATAGTATGGGAGCAATTTGTGGTCGCAGCATTATGAGCCCTATGGAATTTCGCAATATATTTAATATAAATCGTTAGATTTATAAATCATTATTCGCACTTAAAGGTTGATCAAAAAAATGACCGACAAAACAGCTATCCAGATCAATTCTGAGCTATCAGAGCCCAGAAAAACTAACCAAAAAGATGACGCTCAGCGAGACTTCACCTTCATTCATATCAATAAGAATGCTGGCTGTAGCATCGAAGATGCACTTGGTTTAAAAAAAGCTCATAAAACTGCACAAGTAGCAAGAGAGCAGATTGGCTCTGAGCAATGGCAAAACCAATTTACTTTTTCTTTTGTACGCAATCCTTGGGATCGTGTAGTTTCACAATATCATTATCGTTTAACGATAAACAAAACTAATTTGGCTAGTGATAAAATTTCATTTAATGATTGGGTAAAACTTACCTATCAAAATAAAGATTCAGTGTACTACGATAAGCCTTTATTATTTATGCAGCAAATTGATTGGCTGGTAGATGCAGATAGCACTATTCTCGTTGATTTTATAGGCCGTTTTGAAAATCTAGAGTCAGATTTTAGGTACGTATGTAAGCAGATAAATCATCCCTACAACCTTTTGCATTTAAACAGTACGATTCATGATAACTACAAGCAATATTACAATGATGAATCAGTAGACATAGTCAGACGCTACTTTATCAATGACATAAGAATATTTAATTATATGTTTTGATCGCTATGCGCCAACCCAAATTAAAAAAACTACTTATGTTCAGCGACATAAAAAATATAAATAGCTGTTTTTTTTATATTATTCGCTCAGAAATATGGCCTATCAAGCAGGCATGGAATTAGCTTCTACTGATTAAAGATTAGTGGCATGAGTACTATTTTGCTCTACAGAGCAGTACAAAAATTATCGTTCTTTTCAGTATTTGACGTAATATTCCTCCTCCATGGTCTGTAGAATTTGATACGTTTCAAAATCAGCATCCATCTGTATAGAATGTCTGATGTCGTCTGTCATAATTGATACTTTTTTTTGCTCAATCATTTGTTTTTTAAGTGTGTTTTCATCCCAAAAAGCCATAGTTTCATCCTCAATGTCTAGATCAAGAAACGCAAAAATTTTTTCTAATTGTTCAATATCAGAAAAAAGTTTTGCATATGACACTATCAAGATTGAGTCAGGATGTTTTGAAACAGCAAGGAATGTATTTTTTAATGACATATTCCACTCTGTAATGGCAGCTAAAAAGCCCTTGTCATGTGGCCATGGATCATTGTTGTTAAGAGAGTTAATCCTTCGCCTCTCCCACGATTGACTAACATCATGGATATCCCTTAGTAAGAATAATATTTTTGGCTTTGCAAAAGTGTCCACCAAATAATCATACTGCTTAAAAAGACTTGGGATTTTATCCCCTATGTAGCGATGACTATTCCATAGCATAAATACTTTATCGTAATAATCGCCAAGCCGCTGATGATGTGAATCATCATCAATTAGCTCTTTGCAAAATCGTTGCTTGTTGAACAATGCTGGTATGAAGTCGTTATTATTTGCTTTAAACAGAGAATTATACCGCTCTCTTCCCATTGCGATTTTTGAATGACGCCTCAATAATTCGGTTGTTATGCTAGTTCCCGATCGAGCACAACCACATATAAATAGAAAGTCTCCTTTTGGTTTTACACTCATAGAATTGAATTTTGAGTTCGTCAATATATGTGTCGGTCTAGATATTTCAGACAAGGTTATTAACCACTAACGCTAAGCGCCACTTCTGATGCGGAGCGTATCACAAACATTTTTCTGCTCGAAGTCTGGCCGCTCAGCAGCACCCCTGCGTTGTTTTTATCCTTAGAGTGCTTTGCCGAGATTTCAATTACCGCTTTGTTGACTTTGCCGTTTTCAGGAACTACACAGACTCTCAGTTTCAATCGGCCATCATAAAGACCAACAATTTCGTCCGTTGAAGCATTGGAGACTACTCTAACTCGATTTATCACGAGCCACTCTCTTTTTGCATGCTGTCCACTCAAAGTCTTTTCGTAAGCTCTCGTCAGCTTGAATCAAATCTGCCGTATTGAAGATTTTGGCTAGAGTTGTCTCATCTGCTCTGGTCAAGTCCTAGTGGACACTTTCAATTCGAATAATTCAAACTTCATCGGCGATAGATCGTCATTGGCTGAATGCAATCTATTGATGTCGTAGTAGCGCATAGACGCTGCCACGTCATTTTTTCTAGGGCTCCTCGTTGGCTGGTGTATCTTCAATATCCAGTCGTGCTTCAGGCTACCGAAGAACCGTTCAACGACCGCATTGTCCCAGCACGCACCAACAATTACCCATTGAGGGCCGCACCCCCTTCTTGGTTAACAGTTTGCGAAAGCGCAGACTGGTGCACTGGGAGCCACGATCACTATGAAACACCGCACCTCGTTTCGGTCGTCTAAATTTAATTACTCGCAACAGAGCTTGTTCAACCAAACCCGTTGTCATGCGTTTATAGATTTCCCAACCGATGATTCGGCGTGAGTACAAATTCATTACGATGTCTAAATACATCCAGCCTTCGCCGGTCTTCAAATACGTCATATCGCCAGCCAAAACCTGGTTCGGCCCGACCGGATTAAAGTTTTGATTGAGTAGATTGTCGACCACTCTATCACTGTGCTTGCGCTTCGTGGTTACCTTGTACGCAAGGCGCTGCGTCACTTTCAGGTCAAGTTTTCGCATGAGCGTTTTTGTTCGGTGACGATCGATAGTAAAGCCTTCTTCGCGGAGCTTTATGATACTTTCGTCTGCCCTAACAAGCTCAACTGTATTCATACTTTTGGCTAAGGCCATTTCATCAAACTGTTTGTGCAGAGCGCGATGACACAGGCGACAAATGTACACACCTTCATTGAGCTCCTCTTTGGTGTAATTCTTCTTAAAGTGCGCACGGCGATGCATTTTTCGAGGAATTAGCTGATGAAAGATCAGTGCCACACTGCGTAAGCAAAGTGGGCACGCTTGCTGCGTGTTGTTTGACGAATCCATAGCGCAAACTTAACACAGGATTCACTAAAGCGCTGTTAGCGTTGCACTCTGTTAAAAAAATATTAACCTAATCCTATGCGCATCGGCTTATTCTGGTTTGATCGAGACCTCCGCTTACATGACCACCCTGCCCTGAGCAAAGCAGCTCGTGAAGTGGATTATTTGCTTTGCGTCTACGTTGACGATACTCGGTTGAGCGAACCTAGCCGATTTGTAGACACAGGCTCGAGCAATCATCGCAAGCAATTCTTAAACGAAGGCTTGAATGATCTTTATGAGTCGTTGGCCCAGCTAGGTCAACGGTTACACACGTTCTCGGGTAGACCAGAAAAAATAATAGAAGCGTTAGTGAATCTGTATGGTGTGAGCGATGTTTATAGAAGCCAACCATCGGGCCATTACGAAATTCGGTATGCAGAAGAACTACTCAACAACTGCCCCACTCTGCGCATCAACGAGGTTGCAAGCAGCACTTTACTCAACTCAGCTGACTTGCCGTTTAGTCTCGACTGCTTTCCTGAGACGTTCTCTAAGTTTAGGCGCGCAGTAGAACCCCTAAAGATCAACCCGCCTGAAGCGACAGTAAAACGCCTACCGCCACCGCCGGTATTAAGCGCTGATGACGAGGCTTCGATGGCTGTGTTTAAGCTCGCTAACTCGATGGCGCTTGCAAGCCCAAAAAGCGGCATACCAAACGACGCTCCCGATAGCACTCCCAATACCACTATAGCCACCGGAGGAGAAAAAGCCGGCTTAAGCCATTTGCGTGAATACTTTAAAACATCATACGCATCGCTCTACAAGGAGCAGCGTAATGACCTAAGTGCATGGTCGCACTCTACCAAATTTAGTCTGTGGCTCGCACAAGGCAGCATCTCAGTAAGAGAGATCGTAGACCAACTGCACAACTATGAACGACGTGAAGGCGCCAACGAATCAACCTACTGGATTGTTTTTGAACTGTTGTGGCGTGAATTCTTTTTTTGGCACGCCAGAGTCTACGGCGCTAGGTTATTTGCCTTTAAAGGGGTCAAGAACAAACGTCCTCTAACCAGCGCTTACGCCGAACGCATTATGCGCTGGACCAAGGGCACAACGCCCTTTCCCTTAGTTAACGCACTAATGAACGAACTAGCGACTACCGGCTATATGTCTAATCGTGGCAGGCAAATTGCAGCCAGCTGTCTGATTCACGAGCTCTCGGTAGACTGGCGCTTTGGCGCGGCCTACTTTGAACAACAACTCATTGATTACGACGTTGGCTCAAACTGGGGTAACTGGCAATACATTGCAGGCGTAGGGACAGATACCCGCGACGTGCGACGCTTTAATATCGAAAAACAAACCCAGACTTATGACCCCGACGGTACGTACCGAAGACGCTGGCTACCTGAGAGAGAAGTGTTCTCGTCGCCGCACACGCTGCATTCAGTCGATGCCGCCGATTGGCCAATTGCGTAGCAATTAATCAAATGGCACATCACAAACTTTCCCTTGATGAAAAAATCTGCGTTGCTTGCAAGCGCCCGTTTAAGTGGCGTAAAAAGTGGGCGCGCGATTGGAGCAATGTGAAGTTCTGTTCGCAGCGTTGTAAACAATCTAAAACAGCGACACACACATCCGCACTCCCGACTGCGAACCTAGTAACAGTAACAACTAACCAAAACTGAGCGACCCTTTTCTATGAGCAAGCCTGCCACTACTCTGCGCCTAATTCTGGGTGACCAATTAAACGCGTCACACAGTTGGTTTAAGCGTATCGATGAAACTTATGTTTATCTCATTGCGGAACTACCGCAAGAGACAAGCTATGTGCGTCACCACGTACAAAAGCTAGTGGCGTTCTTCGCAGCCATGGCAAATTTTGCCATGGCTCTTGATAATGCCGGCCATAAAGTTGACTACCTCACTCTTGATAAGAGCTGCGATTACGCTGATCTATCCGAGCTCATAAGGGCTAAATTAACAGAGCATTCCGCCACATCTTTCGAATACATACAGCCAGACGAGTATCGATTAAGCAAGCAGTTAGGCGATCTTGAGCTTGGTGACGGTATTAGCAAGAACTGTGTAGACGGAGAGCATTTCTATTTGAGGCATGACGAAATAGGAGACTACTTTGAAGCGAACAAGGCCAAGCAAATGGAAGCCTTTTATCGCAAGATGCGTAAACGCTTTAATGTGTTAATGCTTGACGGTAAACCAGAGGGTGATCGTTGGAATTTTGACCAGGAAAACCGCAACAAACTAAACGCTGAAGACCTATCCAAAATTCCCAGCCCTATGACGTTTACCACACCTACTTCCGAAATTGTGGCGCGTTTAGACCGTCATCAGGTTGACTACTTTGGTGAGATCGACAAACAACTTTTATGGCCTACAAGCCGCCAAGAGGCGCTGCAGCTACTTGAGCATTTTTGCCAACACTGCCTTCCCGCTTTCGGTAAGTTTCAAGACGCTATGACTGGCGAAAGTCGCCATGCTTGGTCGCTGTATCATTCGCGTCTTTCCTTTGCTCTAAATGCCAAACTGATAACCCCCATGCGGGTTGTGGACCGGGCGATTGAGGAGTACAGAGAACGCAGCGATGACATTAACCTTGCTCAAATTGAAGGCTTCGTCCGACAAATTATTGGTTGGCGAGAGTTTATGCGCGGAATGTACTGGGCCAACATGCCTGACTACAGCACGCTAAATGTGCTTGACCACTCCAATCCCTTGCCTGGTTATTTCTGGACTGGCGAGACTAAAATGCGCTGTATGCAACACAGCATTACTCAATCGCTGGACTACGCCTATGCTCATCATATTCAGCGCTTGATGGTCACGGGTACATTTTCGTTATTGGCAGGTATAGATCCTGATGCGGTTGATGCGTGGTATCTGGGCATCTACATCGACGCGATTGAATGGGTAGAGATGCCTAACACGCGTGGCATGAGCCAATACGCTGACGGCGGTTTGATTGCCAGCAAGCCTTACATTGCCAGCGGCTCCTACATCAATAAGATGAGCGATTATTGCGGTAAGTGTCACTACCAAGTTAAGGCGCGAACCGGTGAAAAGAGCTGCCCTTTTAACAGTTTGTATTGGCAGTTTTTGATTCGGCATCGCGACAAACTCGGTAAGAACTCTCGCTTGGGCTTGGCGTACCGCAACCTAGATAAAATGGATGATGCGACGGTAGACGCTTTGACGCAGCAGGCGGAAGTCTATTTGCGCGATATTGAATCGTTATAATCTTGTAGTCTCTATTTGGATTTAACTCAAGCTCTGCGGTTCTGGGCAACTCTTAACCGTAAGTGTTACTCTTGCAGGTGGTCGCCCTCGTGCCCACACAGTTAGGCCCAACAAGAACAACGCAAACCACTGAATATCTATTATGACGCCTGCCATTGTCCTTCTAGAGCAGCAAGCCATTGACCATTCCGTTATCAGCTATGAGCACGACGCCAATGCGGCTTCTTATGGCTTGGAAGCGGCCGATAAAATGGGAGTGGGTGCAGACCTGATCTTCAAGACCTTAGTAGTTCAAACCTCAGACGGTAAGTTGGCTGTGGGTATAGTACCCGTCAATAAGCAGCTTTCGTTAAAAGGTGTTGCGGCGGCCCTAAAAGCTAAGAAAGTCATTATGGCCGACGCCAAAGCGGTAACTCGTAGCACGGGGTATCAACTCGGCGGCGTTAGCCCTTTGGCACAAAAACAAAAGCTTGCAACGGTTATTGATGCATCCGCGTTTGAGCATGAGACGATTTATGTGAGCGCAGGCAAACGAGGTTTAGAAGTTGCCTTATCGCCGCATGACCTTTCAACAGCCTGCACCGCATTGCACGCTGATATAGCCAGCGATTAATGAGCAACTACGAATGAGCGACCAAAAGCTAGGCTTTTGGCTAGGCATGATAGCCGTGACTTCATTCGGTTTAACCCTGCCAGTGACTCAGGTAGCCTTACCTTACTTCGATGCCTTATTTATCGGCTTCGGCCGCGCCTGGTTAGCAGGACTTGTTGCCTTGGTTCTGTTAATCGTTACGCGGTCGCCTCTGCCCAATGCCTCTCAATTCAAACAGCTTATCGTTGTTACGCTCGGAGTCGTACTTGGGTTTCCGGTATTGTCAGCCATTGCAATGCAGACCGTACCGTCGGCACACGGTGGCGTGGTGCTTGGCATTCTGCCTTTGGCGACCGCCTGCGTTGCTACGCTAATCACCAACGAACGACCTAGCCCTTGGTTCTGGATTATCAGCGTTATCGGCGCTCTTGTTGTAGTTGCTTATTCGTTGGGGGGTTCGTCTTGCATAGCTAATAGAGAATGCTCTGCTAGCGAGGGCTTATCTATTAGTTGGGGCGATATACTATTATTTTTTGCTGTGATCACCGCCGCATTCGGTTATGCAGTTGGCGCGGTCACAGCCAAAACAATGCCAGGATGGCGAGTGATCTGCTGGTCTTTGGTTATTGCATTGCCTATTACTACTATTGTTAGTTTGCCGCTTCGGCCTAATGATCTAAGCGCCATTAGTGTTTCAGGTTGGAGCGCATTTATCTATTTGAGCTTGGTTTCGCAGCTATTGGCCTTCTTTATCTGGTATAAAGGATTGGCGTTAGGTGGCATAGCGCGAGTGTCGCAAACACAACTATTTCAACCTATTGTTACGTTGATAGCTGCCGCACTACTGGCAAAAGAACACGTTGATTCAAACACTCTATTGTTTGCCGCCACTGTAATCAGCATCGTATGGCTGGCGCGCAAAGCGCGCATCAGCGAGAAACCGACAGTTACAAAAATCAATTAGAATATTAAAAGAACACATCATGAGCGATTCGAAGTCACAGACAGAACTAGTAGTTAGACCTGCAACGATCAACGACACAGCGACCATACACCAGTTTGTAGTTGATCTAGCGATCTACGAAAAGGCTGAGCACGAGGCCAAGGCTACTGAACAGGATTTTGTTGATACCTTGTTTTGTGAAGCACCGCAGGCATTCGCCCTAATCGCACAGATGGGCGCAGAGGCTGTCGGCTTTGCTATCTATTTCTTTAGCTACTCAACTTGGCTAGGCAAACATGGCATCTATTTGGAAGACCTTTATGTAACTCCAGAGTGTCGTGGTAAGGGTGCGGGTAAGGCATTACTCCAAGAGCTCGCAAAAATTGCCGTAGCAAAAGACTGTGGCCGTGTTGAATGGAGCGTATTGGACTGGAACGAACCGTCGATCCAGTTTTATAAATCGATTGGCGCTGAAGCCAAAGATGGTTGGACCGTGTACAGATTAGAAGACGACACGCTCACAAATTTTGCTAATAGCTAAGCTCTTTATTTATTAGATCTTTAGGTCTTCAGGGCGGTCAATGTCTTGAAATATTCCAGCATCCTGTACTTCAATAAAACACTGAGCCTGCGGGTTTGCGTTTAGCACTGACTTAGCGCCTTTGTCTCCTTGTAACGCTAATATCTCAGGGAAAAACTCTTTCCCAAAAATTACTGGATTGCCGTTCTTCGACTTGCCATCTGCTTTGAACTGATACGGAATAATGATCTTGTTTGGCTGTGCCGAATTGATCAGTAACTCTATGGTCTTTGGCGCCACGTATGGCATGTCTCCTAAGGCAATCAGGCAGGCTTCAAGATTAGTAGTAGAAGATACCGCATAGGACAAACCCGCTTTAATACTGGCACTCATACCCTGATGAGAGTCCGGACAATCTTTGGCGATCGCACCACGTGCCTCAACGATTTTCTTTAGGCTGGCATTATCAGGTGGGAGTACCACAATTACGGGAGTGATCTTGATCGATTCGATGTTACCAACAGATTCGTAAATATCTAAACTGTGTTCCAGCAATACCCGTCCATCGGACATTACATACTGCATCTTGGATGACCCAAAACGACGGCTTGAGCCTGCTGCAACGACAACGACGGAGAGCTTCACCGTTTAACTCGCCGAACGATACTTCGCTACACCCGAGTCAAGATCAGCCGTGTCGCTATTAGCCGTTAGCCTGCAGGCATGTTGTTCATTCAGCATTTTGTTTAGCTCGTCGGTAGCTTGCGCAACAATCGCAATGGCTATTTGGCTCGGCGTGCTAGCTACGATATCAACCCCCACTGGCCCGTGTATGCGGTTTAAACGCTCTGGGGCTACGCCAGCCTCTAACAAGCTTGCTAATCGCGCAGCGTGCGTTCGACGACTGCCTAAGGCACCAAAGTAAAAGTAGTTGCCACTAAGTGTATGCCTGAATAACGGAACTTCAAAATCATGCTCGTGAAAGAGCGAGACGATTCCAATGAATTCATCTTGCGGTAACTGTAAAAATTCATCACCGCTCATAAGCGTAGATTCGAGTGAGTGTTGATTACACAACACTTGAGTTGCCTCGTTTTGCGCCAAAATGAGAGTATCAAACCCTATCAATTGTGAGCACCTGGCTAATTCAATTACGATAGGCCCCTGCCCTGCGATGACCAATAATGGTTGCGGCGTAAATGTCTTAGTGAACTCTCCTATTTTTGTCAGGACGCTATAGCTTAACGTTTTACGTTCATTGATCTGATGCTCCATCATGGCAAAGTCTTGCTGGCTAATACAAACGTCAAAATACACATCGATGCCTGAGCCACAAGGCAATTGGATATCAAAAAATGGAGAATCAAGCCCATAACGGTGTATGACGTTTTGCCCTGAGCTAATAGCCTCTATAGCATGATCGGCAATTGCGCGTTCAGCGCAGCCGCCTGTGATTTGTCCTTCAAAACGCCCGTCTGGAGCGACTAACATTTGTGCGCCTATGGGGTACGGCGCATTACCATCAATGTAAACAAGGGTCGCCAACGCCACCGGGCCAGCTTTTGACCACTTGCTAGCGACGCCTAATAAATTGCTGGCTTTCTCTGAAGAATTAATTGGCAGGGTCATAACTCTTTTCTAGGCAATCCTGTGTGTGAGCAACGTTTGCTGGTCACGTACTTGTTTACACATCCGTAGGCTCTATAAGCGTTGAGGAATCGTTTTTAACATTGCCTACCGCCTTGGCTACAGGCCAGTAAACGACGTTAACGTCAGACTCATCACTAAGCCATTCATCGAGTTGTTGATTGCTGTCGCTCATCCAACGATCCACAGTTAAATGGTCTAATAGAATGGGCATTCGCGGATGTACGGCATTTAATTCTGGGCTGGCAGGCTTAGTGAGTATTGTACAAGAAATTTGCCCGTCATCGCCCCAATGCTCGTACAAGCCTGCCGTTACTAAGCAGCCTTGCTCAGGATCGGTAATATACAGCGGCTGTTTTGTTGGTTTAGCTCCTTTGAGCTCATCTGTTTGACGGCCTATCATTTGCCATTCGTAGTACCCTGCCATTGGAATTATGCAGCGCTGCTGATTCTTCCAAGCGTTTCGAAAGGTTGGTTTTTCGGCGACCGATTCTGTTCGGGCATTAAATGTAGCGTAGCGTGATTCAAAGGCGTTTGCCCATTGTGGCACCATGCCCCAGCGCATTGCGATTGGCGGGGTAACTTCACTATACTTTATCGGGAAACCCGCGACCAAACGAGATGGCGCAACGTTATACGATGGCCGTACTCCAATGGCCTCTGGCGACCATTCGCCAAGGACATCGATCCAGCCATGCATTTTTGGTAAATGATCGTTAAATCGTCCGCACATTGTTTAATTTTTTCGTTCAAAATGTAAGTGTAACGTAGGGCGCATTGAGCGTTGCTACGCTTTTTTATGTCTCTAGCCCTAATAATATTTATCTTTGCCAGTATATAGTTAGCTGACGTAGCAATTATTAACACCGCATAACTTTAAGCTTATCTCTTCGGACAAATACCTATGTTGTTTTTACTTTATCTCTTTGCCGTATGGCTACTTATCACGTGGGCTGTTGCCCGCTTTGTTCTTAGCGGCTCAGACCATTCCCAGTTTGATAGCGACTTAAACAAGAACTACATTCAGGTCTTTAGTGATGACCCAGAGGATAAAGTTGCTAACGGCGAGTTTATGCAAACCATTAGCAACGCAAGGGTAAAGGCTCGTGCTACACGATCGGTACCCAAGGCGTTTGCAATGGTACGTGATTTTGCAGACAACCTATCTAACGATATTGATAGCGATTGCGACTTCACTTCGGTTGAGTTCGAAGGCGTAAAAGCCGAATGGGCTGTCGCTCCAGGCGCCGATACCAATCGCCGTGTATTATTTCATCATGGCGGTGCATTTCTACTAGGAAGCCCAAAGGGTCACCGCTGGTTCGCGCATCAACTGTCACATATAGCTAATGCTGCTGTATTGTCAGTAGATTATCGCATGCTGCCCCGCCATAGCCGCGGACAAGGCATTAAGGACGCTCAGGCAGGGTATAGACACATTCTTGAGAACTCGCCGACTGACCAAAGCCCTGCCAGTTTTTTACTGCTTGCTGGTGACTCCGCTGGAGGTAATCTTACGATGATGTTGTCGTCTTGGTCCGCCGAGGAGAGCTTACGACGACCAGAGGGTGTGATTGGTTTCTCTCCTTCTTTAGATATGACTGGCCAATCCCCTACTCTAAAAAGCAACTTAAAAACCGACCCTATATTGGGTGAAGGGCTTGGCTTACTCGCGTCAGTACCGTACATGTTCACGGCGTGGCTACAGCTGTTTGTTTTGCGTATGAATCCAGCGGACCGATCAGCTTCACCCCTGTTCTATGAGCTAAAAGATCTGCCTAAAACGTTGATTCATGCCAGCAGCACCGAAATGCTATTGGGTGAGTCCGTACGCTACACCAATAAAGCCCAAGCCAACGGGTCAGATGTAAGCTTGCAGGTATGGGAAAACCAACTACACGACTGGCATCTATTTAATCGTACACGCGGTTCGGCTGGTGCAGCGTGGCAAGAGATTGAGAAGTTCGTTAAGTCTCTTTAAAAACAATAACGCCATGCTGTGTGGCATGGCGTTACTTCAAGGTTAGACCTTATGTGGTTTAGTCTTCGTACTCCTTAATCTAATTGCTCTTTAATCTTCATAGTTGGGCGCGCGCTTTTGCATTTGCGACATCACCGCTTCTATCTGGTTAGGTGTGCCCAGAATTTTATCTTGTTCCTGAGACTCAAATAACAGGCCTTCTGCTTGAGTTTGGTACGGTGCTTGATCTAGCATTTGCTTTGCAGCACGAACCGCCACAGGATTTTTGGCCACTATCTGCTCGGCAATAGAATAGGCATGGGCGAGAGGGTCTTCAACAATATCAGTAATAAAGCCCCACTTAAGAGCGTCCTGAGCCGAAAATATTCGAGCGGTATAGGTAAGTTCTCTGATTACATCGTCGGCAACCAGATGACGCATCACTTGGGTACTGCTCATGTCAGGAATAATGCCCCATTTCATTTCAAGAATCGAAAACTGACTGTCAGCACTGGCGTAACGCATATCGCCTCCCAAGGCAATTTGCAGCCCTCCACCAAAGGTAATTCCACGCAGAGCGACAATCACCGGCATTGGCAGTTCACGCCACATCCATGCGGCATACTGTGGGGCATTGGCAATGCCATGAGTACGCGTTGACAAGTCAGAAACACTAAGGGTTCCGCTATCTGCGTCCTTACCTGGACTCATTAATCCTGCAATACTCGCTTTATCTAACCCAGAGCAAAAGTTATCACCCTCTGCATCGAGTATGACCACACGAATAGATTTGTCTTTTCTCAGTTCCTCGCCAACCATTGGCACGGCTGCAAACATATCGGGATCAATGGCATTCATTTTCTCTGGCCTTGCCAGAGTAACTCTAGCGATATGGCCGGTAACTTCTAATTTGATGCGATTGTTAATTAACATGTGAGTAGTCCGTATTGAGCGCGAGCCGATGGGTTAAAACAAGACTCGTTGAGTTAAGGCAACAGTTTAGCCAGTTTCCAGTAAGGTTGAAACCGGCAAGTACTGCATCTAGCCGATTTTCACTATCTAAAGCCGTTAACATCCTCACGAGCAACGTCTGACTACTTATTTGATCGTTGATACTTTAGAAAGCAGACAGAAAATGCACTAGAATTCTAGTACTCTTGTAGTGCAAGCTCATCGCGAATGTATACCAGCTTGTTTAGCAACTAACACATTGAGACCGATTTAATACTATGGAAGACGCATACCGAAAAATCATCACCGAATGTGGTGAAGACCTAGACCGAGCAGGACTAGTCGATACACCTAAGCGCGCGGCCAAAGCCATGGAGTTTTTGACTCAAGGCTACCACCAAGACCTGGACACGGTCATTAACAACGCGCTGTTTCCTAGTGATTCTCGCGAAATGGTGATCGTAAAAGACATTGAACTTTACTCGATGTGCGAACACCACTTACTTCCGTTTATTGGGAAGTGCCATGTAGCCTATATTCCTAATGGTAAAGTGTTAGGCCTTTCTAAGATTGCCCGAATCGTTGATATGTACGCGCGTCGCTTTCAAATACAAGAGCAGTTAACCACCGAGATAGCTGAGACTGTTCGGTCGGTAACGGGTGCAGAAGGTGTTGGTGTGATTGTTGAAGCTAAACATATGTGCATGATGATGCGTGGTGTTCAGAAACAAAACTCCTCAATGAAAACATCATCTATGCTGGGTATCTTTAGAACTAATCAGTCCACTCGAGCAGAATTCCTTTCGCTTGTGAGTTAACCAACCCCGCTATTCTGTACGAGTTATCAATAGCCCCTTACCCCACAAGGGGCTTAGCACTACTAGACCATACGCTGGCGTAGTGCTTCGTAGAGACATACGCCAGTAGCCACACTTACATTTAGACTCGACACGCAGTCTCCCGCCATTGGCAGGCGCATTAGAACGTCGCAAGCCTGTTCTGTTAGGCGTCTCATACCCTTGCCTTCCGCGCCCATCACTAGAGCGATAGGCCCGCGCATGTCTTGCGCGTAAAGCGAATCAGTCGCTTTGTCGGATGTGCCTAACAGCCAAATACCTTTTTGTTTCATATTATCGAGACTGCGCGACAAATTGCTGACTCGAAAAATATCGACCGTTTCTGCTGCCCCGCTCGCCACTTTATGCACGATTGGCGACAAAGGCGCAGAATTGTCCTTAGGCACTATTAAGCCGTGCGCTCCAGCCGCATCTGCAGTACGCAAACAGGCTCCCAAATTGTGAGGGTCTTGTACTTGATCCAACACCAAAAACAGCCAAGGCGTTGAAGACGAACCCGCATCAATTCTTTGTGCTAACTCACGGTCCCCTAACTCTGACTTAGCTCGCACTTGCACTGCAATACCTTGATGTTGGTCAGATTCGACAACGGCCGCCAATCTCTGCTTATCAAGCACCTCAAGTTTTAAGCCCAAATTGTGCAGCAATAGCGCTATGTCTTCTTGATCATTGTTGAACCGGCCAACGGATAGAACCTTTAGAACACGTTCTGGACTCAACTTCAAAAGGGTTCTGACCGCATGATTACCGACTACCCAATAGTTTTTGGAACTCATTTTTTACCCGACTTCTTTGTGTGCTTGGGCTTTCCCTTGCTGGATCGCTTAGCGGCAGCACCGCGCTTATTGCTCGGCGTACTTTCATTTGAACCGCGGCCTTTACCTTTACCGCCGCCACCTTTGTTACTTGCATTACTGCCGCTGCGGCCTTTGCCACCTTGGTCGTTACTTCCACGGTGTTTAGAGTGTCGGCTTGAGCGTTCTTGTGCAATAACATCAGCCAAATCAAAGTCGATTTTCAGCTGCTCCATGTCAACACGACTCACCCTTACCTTCAACTGATCGCCAGCCGCAAATTCTCGACCTGAGCGTTCACCTATAAGTTTTCTATGTGTCTCGTCAAACCGGTAGTAGTCTTGCCCTAAGCCAGTGATATGGACTAATCCTTCGATATAAAAGTCATTAAGCTCTATAAACAAGCCAAAATCGGTCACCGTATTAACGGTACCCATTAGCTCTTCACCCACCTTATGGCTCATAAACTCACATTTCAACCACTGCGTGACTTCGCGCGTGGCTGTTTCTGCGCGACGCTCTGTCATTGATGCCTGTTCAGCCGTGAGCTCTAAGCGATCAAGCAATTCGCTGCCGTCTTCAGCATTCAGATTAGCGACCAAGCGTTTTAACTGACGATGTACTACAAGGTCGGTATAGCGTCTGATCGGCGATGTGAAATGCGTGTAGGAGTCGAAATCTAATGCGAAATGTCCATTATTCTCTGTGCTGTAACGAGCCTGTTTCATACTTCGAAGTAAGGCGGTTTGTACAACTTTAGAAACCAATGGGTCAGTCACCTGGTTTATAACTTCAGAGAAGTGTTTTGGTCGTGGTGAATCACCACCGCCGAGCAATAATTTAAATTGACGTAAAAAAGCACGCGCGTCTGATATGCGGTCTTCATCAGGGTCTTCATGAACCCGAAAAATTCCGACTAGCGACGATTCATCAAGCGCTAAAGCGGCGCAAATATTGGCCGCCAACATACACTCCTCTATGAGTTTATGCGCATCGTTACGATGACGTGCTACGACTTTTTCGATCTTACGATCTTCGCTAAATACAATGACGGGTTCTGGAATTTCAAACTCTACAGTGCCCGTTTCGCGTCGTTTTTTACCTAAGATGGCAGAAACGTCAACGAGCGAGTCTATAGCCGGGCGTAACGCTGCTTCAATGGATTCTGATGACCCTGTCTCCATGTACTGGGCGACCATCGTATACGTTAAGCGCGCGTGCGAATGCATAACCGCTGCGTAAAAGTCATACTCCAGTATTTCGCCTTGCGGTGAAATTTGCATCTCACAGGCAAAGCACAAACGGTCTACTTTCGGTTTAAGCGAGCACAAACCGTTAGACAGCTTCTCTGGCAACATAGGAATTACGTTGCTAGGGAAATACACCGAGGTGCCTCTTTGCCATGCTTCTTGATCTAAAGGTGTACCCTCTTTGACGTAATGTGACACATCAGCGATCGCGACAATCATGCGAAACCCGCCTTTTTCTTTGCGCTCGCAAAAAACCGCGTCATCAAAATCTCTGGCATCTTCACCATCAATTGTCACAAGGGGCAGCTTGCGTAAATCCACTCGATCTTTTTTGTCCACTTCTTGCACTTCGTCAGCAATACGCGCCACCTGATTAATGACCTTTTCTGGCCATTGGTTAGGTAGGTTGTGTTTGCGCAGTGCAATCTCAATTTCCATGCCTGGTGCTAAGTAATCACCTAGTACCTCAACAATTTCCCCAACGGGCTGAAAATGTCTGCTCGGGTATTGCGATAGCTTAACTACCACGACTTGACCTTGTGATGCGCCTTTAACGTTTTCGGGCGTTACTAAAATATCTTGCCCTATCCGTTGATCATCAGGCACTACAAAACCAACGCCGCTTTCATGAAAATAGCGTCCGACAATGGTTTGATTGCCGCGCTCAATAACCTCCGTGATTTCGCCAAAAAGGTTTTGGCGTCGGTCCCGTCCCGTAACACGAATGCGTACTCGGTCATTGTGCAAGACTTCGCGCATATCTTGAGCGCGTAAAGATATCTTTTCTTTGGTGGCGTCGCTTAAAACGTAACCATGGCCATCGACATGACCTATCACTCGCCCTTCGTGCTCCTGCACGGCGTGTGGCATCGCCCAGCGATGTTTACTCAGCTGAGATACTTTGCCTTGATCTCGTAATTGTTCGAGTATCGAGAAAGTTTCTTGTCGGCCATCTTTGCCAACCCGTCCTAGGGTCTCGGCAATGGCCTTAGTGTTAGCCGGTTCGCGGCGTTGAGACAAATATTTGAGCACAATATCTGTGCTCAATTTTTTATGCTTGGTGGCCTTCCCAGCCTTCTTGTTTTCCTGTGTTTTTTTATTCAAGTCCTTGAATTTCCTAATTTATTTTTATATTCCTATCCGTAGGGGTCCTTTAAGACCATGGTTTCAGCACGATCAGGGCCTGTGGATACAATGGTTATTGGAACTCCGACGAGTTCCTCGAGCCGTTTAATGTAATCGAGTGCTTCTTTTGGTAAACCGTCGATACTTTTGACTCCTTGGGTTACGCCACTCCAACCAGATATGGTTTCGTACACGGGCTCACAGGCCTCTAAAGCCTCTGCGCCAACGGGGGCAACGTCTAGTATGCGATCGCCCATTTTATATGAGGTGCATATTTTAATTTCTTCAAGCCCGTCTAAAACGTCGAGCTTAGTAAGGCAAAGAGCGGTTAAGCCATTCACCTGTCGAGAACGGCGCATCAATACGGCGTCAAACCAACCGCAACGTCGCGAGCGTCCTGTTGTAGCGCCAAACTCATGGCCCTTTTCGCCAAGGTGCTGACCCACATCACACGACAATTCTGTCGGGAATGGACCCGCGCCGACGCGAGTAGTGTAAGCCTTAACAATGCCGAGTACTTCGTCGAACGCGCATGGGCCAACACCACTGCCACTGGCGGCATAGCCTGCTGACGTATTCGATGATGTTACGTACGGATACGTACCATGATCAACATCTAGCATCATGCCTTGCGCGCCTTCAAACATCATGGCGCGGCCGTCGCGTGTGTAATCATCTAATAACTGAGTTACATCGACTGTTAGCGGCGTTAAGCGTTCTTTAAAGCTGAGTGCTTGGTCTAGCACTTGCTGATAATCCAAGGCCTTGCTGTGGTAGTAATGCTCTAGAGCAAAGTTATGGTATTCCATAACCGATTCTAATTTTTCGGCAAAATTGTAGTCATAGACTAAATCACCCAAACGCAATGCGCGTCGGGCCACCTTGTCTTCGTATGCTGGCCCAATACCGCGACCTGTCGTGCCAATCGCTGTTTTTCCGCGTTTCAGTTCACGCGCCTGATCTAGAGCAATATGGTAAGGCAGTATTAATGGACAGGCTTCAGAAATACCTAAGCGTTCGCTTACAGGTACCCCTCGAGCTTCCAATTCATCAACTTCGTCAAATAGAGCTTCGGGAGACAGCACCACACCATTGCCGATAAGACAATGTGCTCCTTTTCGTAAAATACCTGAAGGGATTAAGTGCAGTACCGTTTTGTGGCCATCAATGACTAACGTATGCCCAGCATTGTGACCGCCCTGAAAGCGTACAACCACACTAGCGGTTTCAGTCAGCAGGTCTACAACCTTGCCTTTGCCTTCGTCGCCCCATTGAGTTCCTACTACAATGACCTTTTTGCTCATAATATTTATTCTGGTCGTATTTCTAAACAGTTATTGTTCTTATCTAATTTCTAAAAAGCGATTTAAGATCCGCACTGAAGCCAGTGGCAGGTCTGGCGCGGCCAAATTGCTCGCCAACCGCATCGTATCGACCGCCCTTAGCTATAGCGCGGCCATGATTTTTAACGTAGGCCGAAAACTTAAGTCCAGTATGGTATCGATAGCCCGAAACATCGGCTAAATCGATATGAATGTCTAGTTCAGGATGCGTTTGTACCAGGCTATTAACAACTGTATTGAGCTGGTCAAACGCGGCATCTATAAGCGTTGCGTCTACAAAGAAAGGCTCAAGATCGGTTCTGGCTCTATCTAAAACGTTGGCATTGCCTTGCAAGTCCAACAACACCTCAAACGGCGTAATATCAATCAATGCACTCATTTCCTGCAAATCTGGCAATGACTTACGCGCTAGAACATCAAAGAGCTGTTCCTCTAACGAGGACTTAATATTCTGTGCTTCGATGAGAGCCGTATAAATACCGGCATGACTCAAACTAAGCGTCAATGGCCCCGAAACGCTAATGGCCAAAGTGGCAAGCATCGCTTCGAGTACTTCAAGGTCGGCACTTTCGTCCGCAATACCAAATATCTCTGCGCCCAATTGCATTAATTCGCGTTGCCCACCCATTTGATCTGGGCGAGTGCGCAAAACCGTACCGACATAACAGAGCTTGTTAACGGCGTTATCACCAAGATGATGCGCGTCTATACGAGCAATCTGTGGCGTAATATCAGCTCTAATCCCCAACATGCGTTGGGTATGCTGATCCATAAACTTATAGGTTTGAGTATCGAGTTGTTTGCCGGTGCCCGTTAGCAGTGCGTCTACAAACTCCATAACTGGTGGCATGACCAAACTAAAACCACGTTCGATCAAATTGTCTAAGACGGTACGCCGTAGCAGTTCTAATTGATTTGCTTCAGCGGGAAGTATTTCTTCGACGCCTTCTGGAAGCATCCAGCTCGCGCTATACACCATGACTATAACTTGGGGAGTTTTTTGGCTTGATCACGGTAAGCGATTATACGTCGTTAATCCGTGCGTGGGGGAGGTTTATCGCTCCATTGGAGCATTTTCGAAGAGATAAGCAATACGCCACCTTATTTAGGTGGCGTATTGCTTACAGGCTATTGCGAGTTCTGCTTAAAGTACTTAAAGAACTCTGAATCAGGCTCAATGACCATAATGTCGCCTTCAGACGCAAACGTTTGTTTGTACGCTTCTAGCGAACGGTAAAGCTCATAAAATTCAGCATCTCTTCCGTAAGCTTCAGCGTAAATTCGAGTTGCTGTTGCATCGCCTTCACCGCGCATGATATTAGAATCACGTTCGGCATCGGCAATGGTAACCACTCTAGTTGCATCAGCTTTTGCGCGAATTTCTTCAGCAATTTTCTGACCTGTAGACTCTTTCTGTTGCACAAGAACGTTACGTTCTGACTCCATATCCAAGAACACGGATTCTCTAATTTTGTCTGCGTAATCAACGCGCTTAAGGCGTACATCGATTACTTCAACACCAAACTTAGAAGATTCTTCGTCAATAGCTTTCTGAACTACGTTCATAATAACGGCTCGATCTCCAGCTACTACTTCAGAGATAGAGCGCTTACCGACTTCGTTTCGCAAGCTACTGTTAACTTGTTGAGCTAAACGAGATTCAGCAACGTCACTGCGACCTGCCACAGCAACGATGTACTGCTTAATATCTCGAATTCGCCATTTAACAAAACTATCGATTACCAATTCCTGGTTGTTCTCTGTAAGAAAACCTTCTGCTTCTGAGTCCATGGTTTGAATACGCAAGTCGAACTTTCGTACTGTATTAATCATGGGTAACTTAAAGTGCAGGCCAGGCTCTAATTCTTCAGAGACAAACTCACCAAATTGAAACAATACGGCTCGTTCGTACTCTTTTACCGTGAAGAGCGTTGATTGCAATGCAACGATTGCTAGCGCGACAAGTGCCGCAATAAACATGATTCTACTTTCCATTTTATCGTCCCCTTCTTACAGCGTCAGCAGCTTCTTGAGCTTGCTCGGCTGGTGTTGACAAGCTACCTCCGCTCGAGCTGATTCGCTCGCGTGGAGTATTGCGCATGATCTGGTCGAGAGGCAAATACATCATGTTGTTGCCGCCTTCTTGATCGATAAGAATTTTATTGGTGTTGCCCAATACCTCTTCCATCGTTTCGATGTATAAGCGCGTTCGCGTAATTTTAGGCGCCTTCTGATACTCGGTTAGAATCTGCGTGAAACGCTGTGTTTCACCTTCTGCTTTGGCTATGGTTGACTCTTTATAACCCTCGGCAGTCGCGAGCAGTCTAGCCGCTTGGCCTTCCGCTTGAAGAGTCACTTTTTCTTCGTACGCTTTGGCTTCCTTAATCAGTTGTTGCTCTAATTGGTCCGCTCTGTTCACGTTATCAAACGCTGTACGCACTTCTTGTGGTGGCTGCGCAGCCTGCATTTCAATCGCGATAACATTGATACCCGTTTGATATCGGTCCAACACTTGTTGCAACAGCTCCTTAGTACGTATTTCTACAATGGTTCTACCACGATTAAATAGATCATCCATTGTTGTACTACCAACGACTTCGCGAAGAGCACTTTCGGTAGCACCCCTGACGACCTGTTCGATCATGCCGGCTTGTTCAACACTACCAACTTGAAACAGCAGATCTTCTACATTGCGAATGTTGTATTGCACGGCTAAACTAACATCTGCGATGTTTTCGTCGGTGGTCAACATTTGCGCTTCTGCACGCACCGAACGAGAGGTGCCACCGGCTTTTCTAAAGCCAACTTCTACCGTTCGTACGTTTTTTGAGTTAATTACAATATTGGACTCAATGGGCCACATTACAAACTGTAAACCTGCTCCTACGGTTTCATGGTACTTACCAAATCGAAGTTCGATACTCTCGAATCCCTCTTGGACCGTATAAACAGACCGAAAGCCCCAGAAAATAAGCAGCGCTAACACCACTAAAGCAATTTGAGGGAACGCTAGGCCTGACCTTCCTCCACCACTTCCGCCGCTTCCACCACCAAAGCGCTTACGCACGTTGTTGATTACTTCTTCAATATCGGGGTTGCCGCCGCTATTGCGGTTGCGATTTCCCCAAGGGTCTTTGTTCCCTGATCCTGGTTCATTCCAAGGCATTTTTTATCTCCAGTACTGGACTAATTAGTTAACAGGTTGATGGTATCAAAATCTCGTGATTTCAATGCCTACATTTGGTATTAATTTGGTAATGAACAGAGCGAATTCTGTGGTAATTGCTTCTGAAGCCATCCCATATCAGCTTTTGATAACTCTAATTGCAAGAAAAACGAGCCATCGTCATTAATTTGCTCTTCACGAATTACACTTTTTTCATAAAGTTCTGCACGCAACTTTCCTTCGGCCGCACTCAGGGTAACTGTGCACCGAGTGTGCAATAAAGATAGGCGTTCGGTGATTGCCTCTAACAAGGCGTCGACGCCCTCGCCCGTGTGTGCCGATAGCCATACTTGATCGATTAGCTCGTCGGTATTGCGGGTGTGATGTGCTTTCGCGTCGAGCAAGTCCACCTTATTGTAGACCGTGATAGTGGGCACCCGGTTCGCTTCGATCTCGCTAAGAACCTTAGCTACTTCAGCGGTATATTCGTCTCGATTTTCATTTGACGCATCAACAACGTGTAATAGCAGCTGGGCATTCGTCACTTCTTCTAGCGTCGAATGAAATGCTTTTACCAACGAGTGAGGCAAATCACTAATAAAACCAACAGTATCTGACAAAATGGCGTCACCATATTCAGCGAGCTCAATTTTACGCATAGTAGTATCTAAAGTAGCAAACAACTGATCTTGTGCGAGCACACCTGCATTGGTTAGCCTATTAAACAGCGATGACTTGCCAGCGTTGGTATAGCCCACTAAAGACACTGTAGGAACAGGCACTTTGGCGCGAGATTTACGCCTAAGCTGGCGCTGTGAAGCGACTACTTCTAAGCGCTTATTGAGCATCTTGATTCTATGCCCAATTAGACGTCTATCGGTTTCAAGCTGTGTTTCACCCGGACCACGTAAACCAATACCACCTTTTTGTCTCTCAAGATGAGTCCAACCACGCACCAGTCTAGTGGATAAATGTTCCAACTGCGCCAGTTCTACTTGCAACTTGCCCTCGTGGCTCTGCGCTCTTTGAGCAAAAATATCTAAAATCAACCCGGTTCGGTCTAACACACGCGTTTCGAGGCTGCGCTCTAGATTACGCTCCTGAATAGGACTAACGCTGTGATTTAATAGGACTAAATCGATGCAGTCTACTTCGATACGTTCACGTATTTCTTCAACCTTGCCTTTACCGACAAAAGTCGAGGGATCAGGAGAACGACGAAACGCAGTTATAATATCAACCACGTCAGCACCCGCCGAACTCGCGAGCAGACGTATTTCTTCGAGAACTGAATCATCACCATGAGCAGAATCCCGTTGATACACAATCAGTGCGCGAGGGTTGCTAGGAAGTTCGTCTAATTCGATCAAGGCTTTATTGTTGTTATATTAATTAGATAAGAAATTGAAGGTATTAGCTCTACAACTTGGTATCGGAAAGATGTTGGGTGTGGGTAGCCCAAGCTATCATGCAAATAGAGAACCCATCACGCTATACAAGTAATGTATGGCAGGCACATAACAACATACCCGCCTCTGTACTTATATAGGCACCGCTAGTGAATAATCAAGTAGGGAGATCGACGAAGATTTTACGCTCAAGCGCAGAAGATCGGCCTTTGGCTGAAATGCTTGACCAGAATCGGTTGGTCCGAGAGACTTATTCCGTCCCGTCATCCTCATAATCTATTTTAACCGCTTTGGTTGGCACTACAGTCGAAACCGCATGCTTATAGATCATCTGATTGACAGTATTACGTAGAACAATTACAAATTGATCGAATGACTCAATCTGTCCTTGTAGTTTTATTCCATTGACTAGGTAGATCGCCACTGGGATTTTTTCTTTGCGAAGAGCATTTAAGAATGGGTCTTGAAGAGCTGTCCCTTTATTTTGTGCCATTGTTCTGTGCCGTAGCTTTATTTTTAAATTTTAGGGGATACCGACAACCGTTGCTGTCGGCATGCTAATTTGAGAAATACTATATGCTATGCGGTGATTCTATAGTAATTTACATAAGTAAGTTCTATAAATAGACCGTTAGGTATACGCATAGGTGACTTCTCGACTTTAACTTTATCGTGAGCTTTATGAGCAATACATTCGCAGTTACCGGGGCTGTATTCGAGGCTGTATTTGAGACCAAAGTCGAACCCTTTATCGAGACGAGAACCGCAATAAAGATTAGAGCTTTACTGTCATACTTCTTCGTATGAAAACCAGAGTATATTTGATTGCGAGTGAGGGTTATCTCAAATATTGCTCACACAAGTTACCAAATTGGATAAAGTTCTTATCTTTCAGACCTGTATCTACCCACCAAATCAAATTACTTTGGTTGCGCATCCACGTCAATTGTCGTTTCGCGAGTTGACGTGTCGCGGCTACTCCTTTGAGTTGCGCCGCCTTAAAACTAATGTCGCCATTTAAGTATTCGAGTGTTTGGCGATACCCAATCATGCGCATTGCCGTTGTGTCGGGCTGAACTCCCGCCGCAAGAAGCCCTTCAACCTCGGCCACTAGTCCAGCATCGAGCATCAGTTGATAACGCAACTCTATGCGCTTATGCAGCTCGAGACGATCCGAGAAGCCCAAACCAATCTTTATAATCTGACAATCTGCAAGCTCGGACGACCGGCGTTTAGTGCGATCAATTGGCATGCCCGTAGTCATTACAATTTCTAAAGCACGTTGAACTCGTTGCGCGTCATTAGGTTGAATTCTTAACGCTGACTCTGGATCCAATTTTGCTAATCGTTCATGCAACCCTGGCCATCCTATTTCGCCTGCCTGCGCACTGATCGATTTACGCAAATCGTCTTGCGCTGCAGGCAACTTGTCTAAACCTTGCTCTAAAGCATTAAAGTAAAAAAACGTTCCACCAACTAAAACTGGAACCCGACCCTGAGCGTGCGCTTGCCGTATCAGTTCGATGGCATCGTCATGAAATTCAGCGGCCGAATAGGTTTGCATTGGTTCTCTGACATTAACTAAATGATGTGGATAGCGCGCTAAGAACTCGTCGTCAGGCTTGGCCGTGCCAATATTCATTCCGCGATAAACCAGAGAAGAGTCAACGCTAATGATGCTCACCGGAAACCGATCAAACAAGGCCGCGGCTGCGTCGGTTTTCCCCGTTGCTGTAGGCCCCATAATAAAAATGACCGGCTTATTATGTAAGCTCACCACTCTCTCCCACCATTAGTACTCAGCGCATAACTGATCACCGATCTAAATGAAGCGTCAGACAACACGCTATTGCCCACGCTTAAACCAGCCGTCTAACTGCGACAGCCCGAGCTCTATCCATGTAGGTCGGCCGTGGTTGCATTGTCCGCTGCGTGGGGTTACTTCCATTTCGCGAAGTAGCGCATTCATTTCAGTCAAACTCAGCAGTCTATTCGCTCGCACCGAGCCGTGACACGCCATTGATGAAAGCACGTCATGCATAAGATTTTCTATTCGACTACTGCTGTCGTGTACAACTAAATCGGCCAAAACATCACTCACCAATTGCGCCGTATCTGCCTTGGCTAGAATTTGTGGAACGCTGCGTATAGCCAGAACGTTTTCGTCCAACGGCTCAACCTGCATTCCTAGATCCTCGAATAGATTGCCATGTTCATGCCAAGCATCCATTTCGGCTTGAGAAAGATCAACTGAAATGGGCACCAACAGGGGTTGTGATGCAACGCCCGCCTCATCAAGCTGGCTCTTTAAACGTTCGTAGGTGATGCGTTCGTGCGCCGCGTGCATGTCTACAAGAATAAGCCCCTTGACACTCTCAGCAAGAATATAGATACCTTTTAACTGCGCTAGTGCGTAACCCATTGGTGGAATCTCTTCTGCACGATCATCGGCTTGGCCAGAATAATCAGGCGAGACTTCACTCCGCTGTGTATAAGAGCCTTCCTTGGGATCTGCTCGGAATGCGGCAGAAGCTAGACGCCCGTAGGCCGCCAATTCCTCTTTGATTCGTTCTGCGCCGAGGGCGTGACCCATGCCTGAACGGTCATTCACGCTGCCGTGCCCTCCTCCAACATTGCTACCAGTACTGGCATCGCGGGCGAGATTACTCCCCATTCCGATCTGTTGGGTTACCTGTGATTTGAAAGGGTCAGCGGAATCAGTTGAATTTTCGCCTGACTGAAACGGCTGATTAACTTGCAGGCTGCTCGCGTCTGCAGCGGTAACGTTGACGACGTTCGCAATGCTACGGAAGACAAACCCGTGCACACTACGACTGTCGCTAAATCGTACCTCGTGTTTAGTAGGATGCACATTGACATCTACTGCTGCGGGGTCCATCTCTAGAAACAACACATAGGCTGGGTGTCGGCCATGAAACAAAACATCACGGTAACCAAGCCTTACCGCATGCAAAATGGTTTTATCGCGAATGTGGCGGCCGTTCAAGAAAAAGAATTGCGCATCCGCTTGAGCACGCGAATAGCTAGGCATAGCCGTCCAACCAGACAAACGCATGCCATCTCGTTCTTCTTCAAAAAAATGACTGTGATCACTCAACCCCTTACCGGCTACAGCTCGAACTCTGGAGGGGTCCTCACGCTTGGTTGCCGGCAGGTGAAACACCACACGACCATTCGACTTGAGCTGAAACGCCACATCAAAGCGAGCTAATGCCATACGCCTTACCACTTGCTCTAAATGTTTAAACTCAGTTGATTCTTGTTTTAGAAATTTTCGACGTGCTGGCGTGTTATAAAATAAATCGCGAACTTCAACCGTAGTGCCCACTGGGTGCGCCACAGGAACCGGGGTTTGCGTAACATTGTCGCCTTCGCTGGTCACTTCAAAGCCATGATCGGCATCTAAAGCTCTAGACGTAAGTTTTAATCGTGTTACCGATGCGATACTAGGTAGAGCTTCGCCTCTAAAGCCCAGTGTAGCAATTTGATGCAGGTCCGATAATTCTTCGATCTTACTCGTCGCGTGTCTGGAAAGAGCCATGGCCAAATCGTGATGCAAAATACCGTGCCCATTGTCGGTAATTTTTAGACGTTTTACGCCGCCTTTTTCTACTTCAATGTCAATTGAAGTGGCACCTGCATCTAATGCATTTTCGATCAGTTCCTTAAGCATCGAAGCAGGGCGTTCAATAATCTCGCCAGCAGCGATTTGATTGACCAATTTTGGGTCTAGGGCCTTTATACGATGTTTGACAAGCGTCATGATGAGTCCGAGATATAAGTTAGCGCAGCTTTAAGATTTGGCCAACTCTAATAGTGTTACTACTGAGTCGATTGAGATTTTTTAGGGCGCTCAGCGACACCTCATAGCGCTGCGCAATATCCGACAAGGTGTCGCCATTCTTCACACGATGTGATGCCGGACCTGCGACAGGTTGGCGTGCGGTGCCGCCTAGCTTAATGCGCTGGCCGAGCATAACTCGATCCGATTTAAGGTTGTTCTGTGTACGCAGTGCACGCATAGTAATATTGTAGCGCGCCGATATTTTAGAAAGAGAATCGCCTCTTACAACCGTATGATAGGCCGGCACCTTGGCAGAAGCGCTTGTAGTGCGCGCCGATCCCGAACTATTATCAACGGAAGTCACTTCTATCTTTAATCTTTGCCCCAAGATGGCGGTATCCTTGCGCAAATTATTGACCTGCATTATACGTTTTACGGTAGTGCCGTAACGATCTGCGATCTGCGACAGAGTGTCTCCACGTTTGACTGTATGCCTAGTAATAGAGGTTGTTGTCGAACCTGTTACCGTTGACGATGAACCTGGCACGGTATTTATGTTAGGTGCGACATAATTTGCATTAGCAAAATATGGAGCCTGCTGACGATATTGGTAGAGCGCGGTATAAATCGCTTGGGCGATACGTTGCTGAAAAGCACCTGAAAGCAAACGCTTCTCTTCACTCGGATTGGTAATGAATCCTGTTTCGACCAAAATAGACGGCATGTCAGCAGATTTCAATACCATGAACCCTGCTTGTTCGACGCGCTTACTGTGTAGATGGCCTAGCTCGGAAAGTTCTTTTAGCACTCGCCCGCCTAAATTAACACTCTCACTAATAGTATTGTTCATCGACAGATCAACCAATACCTTTGCTAGAATTTCATCCTTGTCCACAAGACTGACGCCACCAATTAAGTCAGAAGCATTTTCTTTATCTGCAAGTGCGCTTGCCATGGTGCTCGTCGCGCCCCGTTGAGACAGCGCAAACACCGAAAACCCTCGAGCCGAGCGCTTGGTAAAGGCATCTGCGTGGATCGAAACAAAGACATCAGCACCCTGCTCTCTCGCCATCACTCGTCGTTGTTGCAAGTTCAGAAAGTAGTCGCCCGTACGAATGAGTCTCGCCGTCATGCCTGCATCGGCCTCGACAATATCGCGCAGCCTTTTAGCTATGGCAAGTGTAATCTGTTTTTCTTTACTGCCGCTGTATCCTCGCGCGCCAGGATCTTCACCACCGTGGCCTGCATCAATAGCAACCACGAATTGGCGAGAACGGTTGGCGGTTCTCGCATCGCTCGCCGAAGCGGCAGTCGATGTGCCTGAACTATCTAGAGTCGTGTCACTCTGTTGCGCGCCACCTTCGGAAACAGCTTTCTGCGCTGAAACATCTCGAGCAGCCTCATCATCACCCGCTTCTTCACTAGAAGGCTGCGACGTGTTCCAGGATTCAACATCCACCACCAATCTGTGCCCATAAAGCTCGTTAGGCGATAAAAGAAAACTGTTGACTGAAACGGCTTGTTTTAAGTCAAATACAAAACGTAAGACATTTTCGCTGGGCGAGCCTGTTCTGAGCCGATCGATAATGTCATTACTATCGATCGGCGGTAGGGTTACAGCCAGCTCAACGTTTTTAACGTCCACCACCAAACGATCAGGATTTTGTAAGGTGAAAAGCTTGTGGCTAACATCGGCCGACACGTCAAAAACAATACGCGTGCCACTCGGGGAATGCCATAGCCGAATATTATTAATACTGTTGTCTGGCTCGGCAAGAACCGGAGCCATATACAAAATGACGCTAGCCGCTAAACTCGACAAAAAAAAGCCAAGAACGGCCTTCACAGCAACACGCATTTTCGTAAAGCAGTCATCTCGGACTAATCGGTGAGCCGCTTCATGCGGCGTAATTGGCTTTGGCGCTGGCAACTGATTTAGTCCGCTGTTTGAATACGAATTGTGCGGCGATCTTCGCTGCTGGTTTTATCAATATCTAAAGTGATGATATGCGTGGCCTCGGGCAAATAGCCGATTCCGCGCTCTGGCCATTCTACCAAAAATATTGATTGGTCTTGCCAAAGATCGGGTAATCCTAAGTACTCTAGTTCGCTCGGGTCATTGAGCCGGTAGAGATCCATGTGATAGACCATGCCTGAATCAACAGGGTACTCCTGAAGCAAATTATACGTAGGACTAGTGACCGTAGTAGTATTACCGAGAGCGGCGATTAAACCTTGGCAGAAGCTTGTTTTTCCTGAACCCAAATCACCCTGTAAATAGATACACGCAGGCCACGTTGAGGCCGACGCGAATTTTGCAGCGGCTTCTAAGGTTTCTTCAAGTGTAACGACGATAATTTCTGAATTACTCATTAACATCTATACTTACGTAAACGCTTAATTAGTTTAAGATGCGGCTATTATGACAGGGAGCAAGTTACACGCAAATAAACATAATGAATTGCAATCTAAGGATTTGCAAAGCCTCGCCGAGCGCATCAAGAGCTGGGCGGCAGAGTTAGGATTTGATCAGCTAGGCGTTTGCAATACCGACCTACAGCAACATGAAGTTTTTCTGGATGCTTGGATCGACAAAGGGTTTCAAGGTGACATGGACTATATGTTCAAGCACGGAAGAAAACGCACTCGCCCTGAACTCCTTGTAGAAGGTACAACTCGCGTTATCAGTGTTCGTATGGACTATGCGCCTGAAAACATTGAACAATCACTTGATGTTCTAAAGCAAGGCCGCACAGCCTATGTATCTCGATATGCATTAGGCCGTGATTACCATAAAGTTATCCGAGCGCGACTGCAAAAGCTTGCACTTCGCATACAAGACCAAGTTGGCGAATTTGGTTATAGAGTATTTACCGACAGCGCCCCTGTAATGGAAAAAGCCATTGCCGAAAAATCTGGTTTGGGTTGGATCGGAAAGCACACTAACGTCATTAACTCAAAAAGTGGCTCGTGGTTTTTTCTAGGCGAAATTTACACAGACCTGCCGTTGCCCGTTGATAAACCAGCAACTAACCATTGCGGTAGCTGTTCCCAATGTATCGTTGATTGTCCGACTAACGCCATAGTGGGGCCGTACCAGGTCGATGCCCGCCTGTGCATCTCGTATCTGACCATTGAGCTAAAGGACGCGATACCCGAAAAGTTACGCCCACTGATTGGCAACCGCGTTTATGGTTGCGACGACTGCCAGCTCGTATGCCCATGGAATAAATTTGCACAAACCGCTCGCGTCAATGACTTCTCACCGCGTAAAAACGTTACGGATCGAGAATTATTAGAGTTGTTTAGTTGGAGCGAAGAGAAGTTCTTAAAAGAAACTGAAGGCAGTCCCATCAGGCGTATTGGTCATGAACGTTGGCAGCGCAACATTGCGACGTCGATGGGCAATGCACTACGAAGTAAAACCATTAGCAGTGATGAGCGCAGCCAAATGATTAACAGCCTTAACAAGAAGCGCTCCACAGCGAGCGAGCTAGTAACAGAGCATATTGATTGGGCGCTTGCTCAAAGCGAGCTCTAAAACCGCAAAGCCTAACCCTAAAAAAGAGCTACTTGGCCGGAGGCAACCCGGTTGGCTTGTTGTCTAAGCTCAAACGGTTCTTTGCTTGTTGATACTCGGCAAGACCCTTTTTGTCTTTATTGGCTGTCCACTTATCTAACGTCTCTCGCTCACCGGTAAACTCATAAAAAGGCACTGCGTAACCGCATGATGTTTGCACCAAATCCACATTGAGCTCAAACACTTGTCGTGCACCGGGATGGTCATTAAAGTCTGCCATGGCTTCGTCCCAATGCGGATCATCCGTCGAGATCATTACTGCTTGCCCATAAAGTCTTAAGATCAACGGTTGCTTATCGAATGAGCAAAACATAATCGTCATGCGCTGATTTTCTAAAACATGTGCCGCTGTTTCGTTACCACTGCCAGTAAGGTTCAGCCACCGTACGGTATTGGCATCTTTTACTCGCAGAGAGTCTAAGCCTTTAGGAGATACATTGACGCGGCCTTCAGCGCCAGCGGTACCTATAAAGTACAGCTTTTGCTTTTGAATAAACTCTATTTGTTTTTCTTGCAAAGAATCAAAGTGATCCATAGTCTCCTCGGTGTGTCGTAGAACTATTCGTTAGCTTAACGAACAGTTCAACTAAATAGACGCTAACTAGTAGTCGCTGCTCTCGTCAATCACAAAGTGGTCTCGATAGTGACGCATCTCTTCTATAGACTCCTTAATATCGTCTAACGCTTGATGTGACGCGCGCTTATTAAAGTTGGCCGTCATTTGAGGCGCCCAGTACTTACTGACTTCTTTAAACGAGCTGACATCGATATTGCGATAGTGCAACCACTCACTGAGCTCAGGCATGTACTTGTAAAGAAAACGGCGGTCTTGGCAAATAGAGTTTCCACACAAAGGTGCGCGGTTTTTAAACGTAAACCGTTGAATAAAATCCAATGTTTCTATTTCTGCCTGGCGCTCAGTCACTCTCGACAGCTTGACCTTTGTGGTTAAACCCGTCTTGGTGTGCGTTCGAGTATTCCATTCATCCATGTCATCCAACAAGCTTTGTTCTTGATGAATGACGATAACTGGCCCTTCTGCAATAATCCGCAAGTCAGGGTCAGTAATGATGGTTGCCATTTCGATGATTCGATCATGCTCTGGCTCTAGGCCAGTCATTTCTAAATCCATCCAGACAAATGCGTCGTATTGTTGTGGCAAATCAAACTCCGTTTGAATTAGGTATAAGAATTGTAGGTTAATTAAAGAGTTAGGATAAAGCGTTTAAGGGCGAAAGATAAGTTCAATAACCGAGCATTAAGCGCTTTTTAGTCGGCGCTGCGCCGATCTTTAAACGCTGCTGCAAGGGTTCTCTGGTCCATATATTCAAGTTCGCCGCCCACCGGCACCCCGCGCGCAAGGCGAGTGATTTTTACGCCTGAAGGGCTGAGCAATTGTTGTACATATTCAGCGGTTGTTTCGCCTTCAGCCGTAATGTTGGTGGCAATAATTACCTCGGCAGGCGCGTATTCGGCAACAGTTCGACTCAGGAGTGAAAAGGCAAGCTTCTCTGGCCCCACTCCCTCTAATGGAGATAATCGCCCCATTAATACAAAGTACAGCCCCTTGTAACTACCGCCTTGCTCAATCGCTTCCAAGTCGGCAGGCGTTTCTACCACACATAAAGTGGCGGCATCGCGCTTAGAAGACGAGCAAATTTCGCACAATTGCCCTTCACAAAAAGTATTGCAACGTGCACAAGTTATGACGTTCTTCAACGCGTACTGCAGTGACTCAGCGATAGCTTGTGCGCCTTCGCGGTCACGCTCCATTAAATGAAAAGCCATGCGTTGAGCATTCTTGGGGCCCACTCCAGGAAGCGCTTTTAGCGCATCCTTGAGTGCTTCTATTGCTTTTGACGTCGACATCTAAGTAATCAGAACGGCATTTTCATGCCGGGAATATTTAAGCCGCCCGCTAGGCCACCCATTTTTTCCTCTGTAGTTTTTTCGACTCGGCGTACGGCATCATTCATGGCCGCCGCAATTAGGTCCTCTAACATTTCTCGATCTTCAGGGTCACCCATCAAGCTAGGATCTATATCAACTCGACGCACGTCATGACGACATGTCATGGTGAGCTTCACTAAACCACCGCCGGCTTCACCAACAACCTCGATAGCAGCAAGTTCGGCTTGAGCCTTTTGCATGTTCTCTTGCATGGCTTGCGCCTGCTTCATGATATTTCCGAGTCCACCTTTCATGGTATTTCACTCCTAAAAATCTATATTTGGGTTAATACTATATTGAAGTTAATAGTAATGGGTTGAGTAATTAGCAATACCTCTCGATCGCTATCGTAAAAGAGTCAATAGGCGTGCTTATTGGTCGCCAGAGTCTCGCTGATTGTTGCTGTAAGGTTCAATAGAGTTATCATCAATGCGCGCGCCAAACTCGCTCATCACCGCCTGTAACCCAGGTTCTTGCTGCAAACTCTCTTTAGTCTCTTCAAGTTGTTGGACTCCTAAACGCGCTAAACATTCTGCTGGCGTTTCGCGATCACTATCTTCAAACTCAATCTTGATATCCATTGGACGTTTAAACAGCTCGGTCATTGCCTCCTTTAAATCAGCGAAGCGAGCATCCATAAAGACGTGTTTGTTTTTAGGCGCGAGCGATAAAACGATCTCGTCATCGCCTAGTTTCTCGCAGGCAGAATGCATTGCCAACTCTTTGGCCATGCCGACTAATCGCGACTGCTCTACCAATTCGCCCCATTCATTATTGCCCGCAAGTTGCACCGCGACAATGCTAGGTTGAGCGGCTTGTGGAGCGGCTTGTGGAGCAGCTTGTGGAGCAGCTTGTGGAGCAGCTTGTGGAGCAGCTTGTGGAGTGGCTTGTGGAGTGGCTTGTGGAGTGGCTTGTGGAGTGGCTTGTGGAGTGGCTTGTGGAGTGGCTTGTGGTGCAGCTTGTGGAGCAGCTTGTGGAGCAGCTTGTGGAGCAGCTTGTGGAGCAGCTTGTGGAGCAGCTTGTGGAGCGGCTTGTGGAGCGACTTGTGGAGTGGCTTGTGGAGCGACTTGTGGTGCAGCGTTAGTATCTGCTTGCAGAGCCTGAGATTGGTTGCTCTGCCCTCCACCACTGAAGGGCGTAAAAGCGAACATTCGCAGCAACGCGATATCAAAACCGACTTTAGCGGAAGGAGCCCATTTTATGTCGCGTTTGGCATGCAAACCGATCTGATAGAAGAGCTGCACTTCTTCAGCACTGAGATTGCTTGCTGCGGCTTCTACAGCCGCATTTACAGCATCATCAGCACCCACTATTTGTTGAGATGTTTGCTGCAAAGCGATGTTGTAAATAGCGACCATCAATTCGTCAAGTGCATCCTCATAATCTACCGAAGCAAGCTGCATTGCCTTGCTGACTTCAAGAGCTGAATTGAGGTTTTTACCCACTAGTGCATTCAGCAAATCAACAATATGGGTACTCTGAATACTACCGAGCATTTGACGCACGTCGTCTTCGCGTACCTCACCATCGCCCTGAGCGATGGCTTGGTCTAATAAACTCAGCCCATCACGCATACTGCCATCAGCAGCCTTTGCCAACAACCTTAGCGCCGGCGGATCAAAAGGTAGGTCTTCTTTGCCCAAGATGCTCATTAGTTGATTTTCAACTTGCTCTGGGCGCATAGCGCGCAAACTAAATTGCAGACAGCGCGACACAACGGTAATAGGTAATTTTTGCGGATCGGTCGTCGCAAACAAAAACTTCACGTGCTCTGGTGGCTCCTCAAGAGTTTTAAGCAAAGCATTAAAACTGTGGCCAGAGAGCATGTGTACTTCGTCGATCAGATAAACTTTATAGCGACCAGACGTAGGTGCGTACTGGACGTTTTCCAAAAGCTCACGAGTATCATCAACTTTAGTGCGAGAAGCGGCATCCACTTCAATTAAATCTACGAAGCGGCCTTCGTCCACAGCCAAGCACGTTGCGCACTCTTGGCATGGCTGTGCAGACATTCCTTGTTCACAGTTAAGCGATTTTGCAAAGATCCGCGCCAGCGTTGTTTTACCGACGCCTCGCGTGCCCGTAAACAATAAAGCATGATGGACTTTCTGAGCGTTTAGGGCGTTACCGAGAGCCTTCACCACATGCTCTTGTCCCACTACTTCAGAAAAGGATTTGGGGCGCCATTTTCGGGCAAGAGCTAGATAAGCCATACGTTTATGCGTTTTCTTTGCGTTTTACGATTTAGAAGGGCAATGGTGCACTGTATCGGCTAAAACTAAAAGCAACAGCCCAACATTACTATAAGATTGCTAACTGACGTCTAATCTCTGAATTCAACAAACTATCCCCAGTACTGTCAGAACCAACTCTTAATACTGTCAGAACCAATTCTTAATACTGTCAGAACTAACTCTCAACCGATCAATTAGAGGGGGAAAACGACGACGATAAACCTGATCACTGCACCCGAATCGCATGTTGCGGCTGCTCCCTTCCAGGCCTGACCGGGTTCACAAGCTATCGCCACAATGGAGACTTACCGTCGCCGCGAGGTGATTATAGCCGAGCCTTGTCAGATCGACCATGTTTACACCCTACAAAGCGAAAAAAAAAGCGCTGCGACCAACCTCAGCACAGCACATTACCCAAAAAGTCGGTACACTCACCTCTTGCCGATTTAAAGCGACCTCATGAATCAGAATCCTCGAATATACCGCGTTAGCGAACTTGCCAATGAGATGCGTAATCTTTTGGAGATGTCGTACGCATCGGTCTGGATCGAAGGTGAGCTTTCAACACTGAGTAAACCGGCATCTGGCCACATTTATTTCACTATTAAGGATGACGAAGCGCAAATCCGGTGCGCAATGTTTCGAAACCAAGCACAGCGACTGCCGTTCTCTCCCTCAGTAGGCGAAAAAGTTAAAATTCGAGGGAAGTTGTCCGTTTATACCGCACGGGGCGACCTTCAATGCATAGCCCAGAGTATGGAGAAAGCAGGCGAAGGAGAATTAAATAAAGCCTTTGAGCTACTTAAACAAAAACTTTTGGAGCTCGGTCTATTCGATCGAGCAAACAAAAAGAGTCTTCCAGAATACCCCAAAAATATCGGAATCGTCAGTTCAGCATCGGCGGCGGCGCTACAGGACATAATCACAACACTTAAGAGACGTTGCCCGGGTATTCCCGTCACCCTTTATCCTTCATTGGTGCAGGGTGACAACGCTGCACCACAATTGGTAGACGCCATAAAACTAGCAAACCAAGCACAGGTTTCAGATGTCATAATTCTCGCTCGCGGTGGCGGTTCCTTAGAAGACCTGTGGGGGTTCAATGACGAAACACTTGCGCACACCATCTCAGAATCAAAAATACCCATTATCAGCGCTGTAGGTCACGAAGTTGATTTTACGATTGCGGATTTCGTCGCTGATCTACGCGCACCTACACCTACCGCTGCAGCTGAGTTGGTTGCGCCAGATGTAGACAACCTAATGCAAAAATTATTTTCGATACGGCAACGCGCAGTTCGCCAGACCGTAAGAAGAATTGAAACTCATGCTCAAATGGTTGACGCTATGCAATACCGGTTGATCCACCCTTCAACAAAGATCGAGAACAATCGCCAGCAGCTGCAAGCACTTGCGCAAATAATGAGTCGGAACATGCAGCAAGTCTCCTCACAACGTAAGCAAAACCTCCAACAGCTTGGCCGAAGACTCAACCCGCAACTTATTAGCGAACGCGTGACACTGCGCCGATCGGATTTAAATCGTGCAGGTAGCAGCTTACTCAAGGCCGTTCACGATCAAACGCAACGACGTAATGACCAACTTAGCAATATCAGTGAAAGCCTCAATGTAGTCAATCCTTTAGCGACACTAGAACGCGGGTACTCAATAACCCGAGACGAGCACAATGAAATTGTGCGCAAAGCATCTTTCAACTTGATCGGTACAACCATCTCGATACAACTTGGTGAAGGCCGCTTAGAATGTGATGTAAAAGAAATTTCAGAGTAATGAAACTAAACCAGCCCCCCTATTCCATTACTCGCGAATTACTCAAAGCGTGGTGCGTCATAGTTTTGACTATGACGAGCCTGATTGGTTTCGTTTTTGCTCAAGAGGCACCGGCCACTGCGACAGAGGACTCTTTTGCAGTTGAAGACTCTAGTGCGGTTGAAGACTCTAGTGCGGTTGAAGACTCTAGTGCGGTTGAAGACTCTAGTGCGGTTGAAGACTCTAGCATTAAGGAAGGCGAAAATGATGCTTTAGAAGCGCCCATTGGCGCTAGATTTGATACACAGCAGTTGAATCTATCCGCCACGTCCAACAGTCTTTTGACCTTTACCGTGCCGAAGTTGAATTCGAACCTTCCAATTGCGCGATTTGGTACTCAGAACTTGCTGATCATTGATCGCACCAATGAGTGGCTGGTTGTTGTTGCGATAGACCAGAACGTACGCTCAGGTGATTATCTAATTTACTTTCGTTACGATGATGAGGACGCCCAAGCGCTGTCTATTCCATTTGCAGTAGAAGAAAAAAACCGACGAGATTTTGGCGAAGACGATACCTTTTTTGAGGATCGGCAGCCTGCACGACCAACAGTCGTTTGGCCTAGAAATTTGTCGGCCATAGATTTTGAGAACTCAAGTGAATCTAAACTTCCGTTCTCATTGCCGAACTCAAACTTAACCGAATCGATCGAAACGCTCGTTGAACGGTCTAGATCCACACCAAGAGAAGCAACGGCATTGGGAGGTCAGGTTCGCAACGACACAACCTTGCTTGCGCCGAGTCAGGCCATTGTTGCCAATCTCATATACAGCGAAGACGAAACGTGGACGTTAATATTGGACCATGGGCGGTCTACGTATTCGCTATTCTCTTTTCAAGGGGAAGCCAATGTCACTCTGGGCTCTGGCGTTGATCAGGGTCAACCCATAGCCGAGCTCACACCAAGCCAGGGCGACACCAACTACCCGCAGCCAGATCTGTATTGGTGGGTTAGCCTTAATGGTGCAATCATTTCGCCTTCGCTTCTGCTTGAATGGCAGAGTGCTGAGTGAAGTTATGTGCGTTTGTGGATGTTAATCGCACCCCGATGAAGGCATCATGGCTGCTTGTTTTGCTCATCACTAGTTTGATCGCTTTGCCGGCATTAGCTGTAGCAGATATGCACGCAACTGGAGAACATAAGCAGGCGACCTCAGAACATTTTTCGCGCGTAAAGATGCTGACACTGGAAGAATCTAACGGCGACTCGAACAACTCATTAAACCTTGCTCAAAGCGGCAACATTAACAGCACTTCTGCGATTTTATTCGTACATGGGTCTCCTGGGGACTGGCATGCATTTTCCGACTATTTGCAGGACGATGATCTCGCCAAGGACAATCTAGTACTGAGTTACGATCGACCGGGCTGGGGGCAATCGACTCTAGGCTACGATTTACTCGGACAGTTTGAATATCAAGCACGTGCAGCTTTAACAATCATGCAGCACTACCCTGACAAACATTGGACGATAGTTGGCCACTCGCTAGGGGCTTCTATCGCCCCCACGATTATGCTGAATGCGATACGTGCAGGCTACTCCGTTAACGCTATTGTGCTCTTAGCTGGCTCATTAGAACCCAAATTAGGAAAGCCTCGTTGGTTTAACCGCTTCGCAAAGTTCAGTCTGGTCAATATGTTACTGGGTGATGATTTACGCAATAGTAATATTGAAATCCTACGCTTGCACAATGAATTGATGCGCCAAGACGAGCGGCTAAAAGAGACCAGCGTCACCACTCGACTTATATTGGTTCAGGGAGCACGCGACAAACTAGTTTCGCCAAAGAATGCGGCTTATGTACGAACTGCATGGGCTAACACTTTTGGTCAACTTACCATTGAAGTAATCGAGGATGAAGGACACTTTTTACCGTGGCGACAAGCCCCACGAATTAAAAAACACATTCTTGAGAGCCTCAGCCCATAGAGAGCCTCAGCCCATAGAGAGCCTCAGCCCATAGAGAGCCTCGGCGTAAAAAGAACCTCACTACTAAGAAGTAGCCTATCGTCGATTTTTATGGTGCTTACGACTGACCACATCTTTATCGTGAAACGGGTTATCAGATGTTTTAAACGTTAAGCGTACTTTTGTGCCCACCATCTTAAACGCTTTCTCAAATGTATTTGACAGATAACGTTGATAGGTCAGTGGCAGTTTATCCAGCTGATTACCATGAATTATGACATGAGGCGGATTCATTCCGCCTTGATGACCGAACTTCAATTTAATTCTAAAGTTACCGACCATTGGCGGGTTTCGCTTTTCAGCCGCTTCCTTAATAATACGGTTAATTGTTCCAGTACCCATATCGGTCATCGCACTCGCATAAAGCTCGTCGATGTACGGCATGATTCGGTTTGTACCTTTCTTGAATTTTGCAGAAATAAATTCGACCGGCAAATTGCCCATATGACTAAACTTGCGGTCAATTTGCTTTTTAACTTGAGTCTTCTCATACTCAGTCATGCCGTCCCACTTATTGACCAAAATCATCAATGAGCGTCCGCTCTCGAACACCAAATTAAGCAGCCGATTATCCTGATCAACCACACCATCACGCGCATCAAGCACTACGGCAACCACTTGCGCCATTTCAACTGCACGGAGGGTTTTCATTACGGAGAAACGTTCAACTCGATCATCTATACGAGACTTCTTGCGCATTCCCGCTGTGTCAATTAAGACGTATTCTTTGCCTTTACGCTTAAAAGGTACAAAAATACTGTCGCGGGTAGTCCCAGGCATGTCGTACACCACGACTCGGTCTTTTCCGACTAGCGTATTTACCAGCGTCGATTTACCGACATTCGGGCGACCAACAATAGCCATCTTAGGAACGCCTGCTGGGATTTCATACGTCGAGGATGCTTCAAGGCTTCGAGACTGACTGATCGCCGCTTCGAAAACCTTATTCATCATTCTGAAGACACCATCCCCATTCTTGCCGGAGATAATGTGTGGGTCTCCCAAACCAAGCTGATAGAAGTCTGAGCCAATTACGCCCGCTTCTAAACCTTCGGCTTTATTTACGGCCAAGTAGACCTCAATACCCTCGTGTACACGTAACTGTTTTGCGATTTCAAAATCATCGGGCGTAGCACCATCGCGGCCGTCAACAATAAAAATTACGGCATCGCTGTCTTGCAGAGCGTGGTCAACCTGATCACGCATAAGAACATGTAGCTCATCCTTATCGGCTTCGATTCCACCCGTATCTACAATCCAGTAGTCGCCGGGACCGATTCTACCTATGCCGACCATGCGATCGCGGGTTACTCCTGGTCGATCATCGACGATCGCATCTCGACTGCGCGTTAAACGGTTATACAACGTAGATTTCCCCACGTTAGGCCGACCCACTATCGAGATAATGGGTTTCGCGAACTGAGCTTCAGGCTCAGCGACTAATGTAACTTTCGGCTCGTCCATGTTTTTTAGCGCGCAAACGCCGCCTTAACTGCAAAGTGTGAGTTATTTCAAAACGGCTAGCAAACCGTCGCTGCCGCAAAATAATAGAGCTAATAGAAGACTATCAAGAACCGCTTAGCACGTTCAGCGAGCGTAAAGCACCATCGCTGTCCATAAAATACGCTGTGTCGCCATCGACAATAGGCTCTCCAATAATATTGCGAGCACCTAGACCGTGTTTGCCAACCAACGAACCGTCGCTTTTACGTAATACGAATAAAGATCCATCACCATCGGCAACCAACACGTAAGGACCTATTGAAGCCGGTGCTGACGTAGAAAACAACCTTAACGCTTTTTGAGACCATTCTACATCACCATTGGATCGATTGACCTGATGAACAACTCCGTCCTTGTCGCTCAAATAAAGAAAAGCGGAGTCGTAGGCAATGGGATGATATGACGAAACACTGCTGCTCCAGGCTATCCGTTGCTCTCTGATGTTTAGTGCGTGTGTTACTTCCTGATAAGAGCTGACATAAATAAACTCACCCACTAGCAAAGGCTTAGTGTCAATATCGGAAAGGCGGTCGATTTCGTTAGTACCTCGAGGGAACGAAATAGGAAAATCCCATAGCGCTCTACCCGTTGATGCTTCAACTGCCGCCAACGTTCCGTCAGAAAACCCTGCGACGACAACACCTTGAAAAATAAGAGGTTCAGACTCACCACGCAGCGTTAGCCGCGGTAATTGTCGAGAAATAGTCCATAGCACATCACCGTCGTAAGCGGCTAAACCATAGACTCGACCATCGCCACTTCGCGCAACAACAGTGTCTCCATCAATAACGGGGCTCGCCAATATCTCGCTACTCAGGCCGGCCTCCCATGCGATTTCACCGTCACTTTGGTTAAAAGCATAAACTTTGCCGTCACTCGTACCGACCAGCACAAGCCCGCCTCCGACACCTACACCAGCCGTTATCGTTTTCTTTTTAAGTTTTTGATCCCAAACGACCTTGCCAGACTGCGAGTCAACTTTAACGATCCGGCCATTAGTTGAAGCCGCATAGATAGAGGTCCCGAGTAATGCAGGTGAAATAATGACACCACCAGCAGTGCTACCTTCACCAACACCCAATTTCCAATTCTGTGCAATCGTGGTCGAAGAAGAAGGGACTTTTGGCTTTACAGGTTTCTCATCAGCGCCGAAAAAATCTGTGTCTTTACCGCTACTTCCACACGCAACAAGAGCCGCGCAAAGGGCTAGAAGTAAAAGGCTTTTCATGTAATTCATTAAAATGCTTTTCATGTGGTTCCTACGGTTTTCTCTAAAATCGCCTTGGCTCAAAATCATGATAGCTTGGCTTAATTATTCGATCTAAGCTCTGTTTAACCTAAGTCTAACTTACGAGCTCTCGTTATCTGCGTTTGACTCAGCTCTGCGAACACCATTCTGTTTCAACGTCAAAATGCGCGTGTATCCAGCGTCCGCAGGCGTTAGTGCATCAATCGCTGCTTGGTAACTGGCCACAGCTTGCTCATCTTCCCCAAGTTGAACATAGGCATCGCCAACAACTTCTAAGTAGTGTGAAGCATATCCCTCATGATCTACTTTTTCGAGTGAAGCGATAACAGACTGAGCCTGACCCTCTTTAGACAAAAGCATTTTGGCTCTTCGAATATTTGCCGCATGCCAAACGGGTTGCTCTTCGGCATTCTCCAACACCCAATCTAAAGCCTCGATTGCCGCATCAACATCGGTTAGCGACAATTGCTTAGCTTTTAAAAGCATTGCTTTAGAAGCGAATGGTGTACCCGCGTAATCAGCTGTTAATGTCTCAACCTGAGAGGTAATATCAGTCAGATCCGACTCTTGAATAACCTCTAAGATCTGTCCATAAGCGTAAGACGCTTCTTCGGCCTGACTTTGCTGGTGTTTACGATATTCATCGTAACCGTAAATTCCGCCTAATCCGAGCACGATCCCAATCGCAATTGCTGGGCCGTTTTCGCGCAACCACTTTTTCGCACGTTCGTCCTGCTCTTCTGGGGTCAAAAAAATGTCATCTGCCATAATGGTTTCTTGTTTATCTGTGTGCCCGTTAGGGTCGATTTAAATACTGTAAGTTTACAATCAGGTTATTCGAGCACGAATACCTGTTCATTTCCAATGACGCGATTATAGCGAATTAAGCAAATTAGTCACTGTATCTATAACATCATCGTATGCAATTGCAATTTGTTGTGTCTCGCCTTGCATCAACTGGTGTATGGCTTGAGCATGCTGCGGGAGCACCTTAGGCTCTGTTTGACCTAACGAGCGTAAAACTTTGAGATTGACTTGCCCTTTTTCAAGTTCAGCTTGACCAAGCACAAGAGCGACTAAAGCACCGCTTTTATCTGCTTTCTTGAATTGATTCTTCAAGCCTGCGTCGCCCATCGCCATAGAACTCTTAACCCCGCCTCTAACCAGTGCGGCCCTTAGCGCCAAAGCCTTAGAGCGTGCTTCGCCAGACTCTGACACGATAAACACAGACTTTTCATGGACTTGTCCTTGGCTATCTTGTTGCTCAGCCAAAATTTGGATAAGACGCTCTAGACCTAGTCCAAAACCAAAGCCGGGGGTAGATTGCCCCCCCAACTGCTCGACTAATCCGTCGTAGCGACCGCCACCGCAAACAGTCGACTGTGCACCGAATTCATCACAGATGAATTCGAATACCGTGTCATTATAATAGTCTAGCCCACGTACCATCTTTGGATTTACTTCGTAAGAGATATTTAACGCGTCTAAGTGCCGCCTCAAATCGTTGAGGTGGCGACGCGAATCATCGGACAAAAAGTCCAATATGCTAGGTGCGTCGTTGAGCAACGCCTGAACCTGCGGGTTTTTGCTGTCTAAAACTCGCAGAGGGTTTGTTTCAAGCCGACGTACGCTGTCCTCATCTAGTTGGTCTATTCGAGCTGACAAAAATATTTTCAGCGCGTTTAGGTACACGGCTCTAGACTCCGCATCACCCAAATTATTGATTTCTAAACGGGTGTTTTTCAAACCCAATGTGCTAAAAATGTGTGCGGCGAGCCCTATAACTTCTGCCTCGATATCAGCGGTACTCCAGCCATAGCACTCGACACCTAGTTGATTAAACTGTCGGTAACGGCCTTTCTGAGGTCGTTCGTGTCTAAACATAGGGCCACGGTACCAAAGGCGCTGTTGCTGGTTGTACAACAATCCATGCTCTATACCAGCACGCACACAGCACGCTGTACCTTCAGGTCGAAGAGTTAGACTATCGCCATTACGGTCATCAAAGGTGTACATCTCTTTGGAAACAATATCAGTATCTTGACCTATCGAGCGAGCAAATAACTGAGTACTCTCGACTATAGGCGTACGAATCTCCTGATAGCCATACCGTTCAAGCATTTCATTCAATACAGCTTCTACAGCCAACCAACGAGCGGTTTCGCCCGGCAGTATGTCGTTCATACCTCGGATTGCTTTGATAGGGCTCGACTTAGATGAACTCATAACGATGTTAAGGTGATATTAAACGGTGTTGAAGTGCTATAAATAAGGTTGAAGTGGTATTACACAGTGTTGATCTTGTTTTGGTCGGTGACTCTTAATCGGTGCCCTTTAAAAGAACAGTAATGCAATTAACCGCACTTGGGAATTATTGTGCAGACTCTGTGACAGACTCAATCGTGAATTTTCCATAAACACCTTGGCGGAACTCAGCCAAATCAAAAGCCTCGCCATTAAGTGTCGCCGATACTCCTTCTGCATTACCAAGAAAGATAGTCATTGCAAGATTGCTAGTGAGTTCGAGCTGCTCTCCGCCAACAACACTTTGATACGCGAGTCTTGTGCCTTGTGAATCACGCGCATCTACCCAGCAGGTAGATGCAAAACTTAAAACCAATACGTTTTCGCTAGCTAGCGTGTTAGCCGCAACATCCGTCGTTGCTTGGGCAGGTTGTGCTTCAGACTCAATGCCAGACTCCGCCGACTCGATCAAACTAGAACCTTGAGCAACAACATCGAGATCCTCAAGCGCCTCAACCTGTGCAGTGTTGTTTGATGCAGCACTAGGCTCTATCTGTGTACTTGCATTATTAGGACTATTATCTGAAGTGTTAGAGACGGGTGCTGATTGAGAACGCGTTACGGATGCACCACTCAACAGCTCTTGGAGAAACGGCGGAGACCACCAATACACTACCATAGCTGCGATGCTTGCAAGCACCAACCACTTTAACCAAGAAGATCGTCTTGGTGATACCTGAAAGTCTTCTTCGCTCAAGCCCTGCGGAATTTCGTCGAAGTTAACGTGGTTTCCATTGGTGGATTCTGCTGCGTACGCTGCAATAATAGCTTCAGGATCAAGACCCAATAAGCGAGCATAGGATCTAATATAACCACGCACGTATGTGAGTTCAGGCAAGCCATCGGCTTGGTCCGTCTCTAAGGCTCGAATGGTTGCAGCCGACAAATTCAACTCTTTTGCAATTTGCTCTACGGTTTGGTCTTGAGCCTTTCGCTCATTCGCCAAAACAACGCCTGCAGGCAAGATTGAATCCTCTAAAGTTGCTACTTCTGGTGAAGCAGCAGTGCCGTCAACAGCATCCAATTGTTCTTGTTGTGATTCTTCCTTCTTCTTCACTGGGAAATCCTTAACTTAGTTCTTCGTACATCGACCTGTTCAACATTAGAGCTTAAAGCTCTAGCCTTGTAGATTAAGTCTTTGTACATTAGGTCATTGAGAAACAGACAATATCGTCTGTTAAGTCTTATTTTGGCGGCTATACGGCTTATACACGAACCGTCTTTTTGGTCAATGATGCTAGCCTGTATTGACAACCTACATATTAATCTAAGTGCTTATTATTACAGCGCTTTTTAATTCACGCCATTCGCTAATCGGCTCTTTGCACCCTGCGTAACTTAGCCGATTCAGAAGCGCCAGGAAAATCTTCGAGTAATTGCGTTCTGTAACGGCTCGCCATTTCATCAGAACCATTCTTCAATTCTATTTGATAGGCCAACAGCAATGCCGCAGGTTGAGGTTTAGTAATCGAGAAATAACGCTCAATATAGGCACGAGCACTCAAATACACACCATTGTCGTAATTAATCTGCGCCAATTGAAAAAGCGCTGGGCGCAGTTTTGGATTGACGGTCAATGCCTCTTTTAAAAACTTTTCCGCATTTGGGTCATTGATTCTAGCCAAACACTCTCCGGCACGCATATAACTGAGTTCGCTGCGCTCAAATAGCGGATTACTCACTGCAATTTCAAAATACTTCTGCGACTCCCGCTCTTCTCCAAATTGGCACAGAAATACACCATAGTCATGTGCAGCAGCCGAATTGAACCGATTGCTACGAATGGAGCGCTCAAAATAATTCCGTGCGTCTCCGTATTGCTGTAAATCGAGCAGCAACAACGCCATTACGTAATTGCTTTCCGAATGGCTTGAATCAATACGCAATGCTTTCTCTAATTCCGTTTTCGCCACCGCATATTGTTTTTGTTGGAGATATCCGCGCGCCAATTGAGCATGAATTAGGGCATTGTCACTGCGAGGAGTGCTAATCTCTCGACCCGGCAGGTTATTGCCGGCAGTATTGGCGCACGCAGCCACCACACAGCTCAAGAATACTAACACTAACGGTTTAGTCAATCTGGGCGTATGCAGCAAGGTAGAACCTCAATATCAGCTATAGCTGGTTCGTTGAATTTGCACGCGAGCCTTAATCACAACAGGCATGCGCAGGGATCATTGTATTTTTTCGCTCAGCTTTTGTCTAAACTTTTCCGATCGCCGAGTACGGTCCATAACACTGCCCGCCAATTGACCACAGGCGGCATCAATGTCATCACCACGGGTCGTGCGTACGGTAGCTATAACGCCAGCCCTATTAAGTTCCTCTTTAAAGCGGTTGATGCGCATGCTCGATGATCTTTTATAATCAATACCTTCAAAAGAATTAAAGGGAATCAGGTTCACTTTACCTGGAACCTGCTTCATCAACTCAACTAATTGCTGAGCGTGTAAAAGCTCGTCATTAACGCCTTCTAGCATAATGTATTCAAACGTAATTCGGCTTCTATTAGAGCCATCTTCTAAATAGCGATTGCACGCAGCAATAAGCTCCTTTATAGGGTACTTCCTATTGAGGGGCACCAGTTGATCACGCAACTCATCGTTCGGGGCATGCAGCGAAACCGCAAGACTCACTCTACAACGATCTTTTAAGCGATCTATCATAGGCACTACCCCAGCTGTGCTGAGGGTGATTCGCCGTTTTGACAGACCAAAACAGAAATCGTCTTGCATAATGTTCATTGCAGTAACGACGTTCTCGAAGTTCATTAGAGGTTCGCCCATACCCATCATTACCACATTAGTAACAATGCGATCGGTGGTTTTGTATTGCTCGCCCAACAACTTTTTAGCAAGCCAAACCTGACCGATAATTTCAGCCGGTGTTAAATCTCGATTAAAGCCCTGTTTTCCGGTTGCACAGAACGAACAATCTAACGTACAACCAACCTGCGACGAAACACAGAGCGTTCCACGCTCGCCTTCTGGAATAAACACCATTTCAATGGCGCTTCTGCCTGGCACGCTCAACAACCACTTACGAGTGCCGTCAACAGACAGCTGATCCAGAGTGATTTCCGGAACAGAGATTTCGCAACGACCGTCTAACTTCTCCCGAAGGGACTTACTTAAATTGGTCATCTCAGAAAAATCGGTGATGCCAACTTGATGAATCCATTTCATCGTCTGAGTTGCACGAAATGGTTTTTCGTTCATATCAGCAAAAAATGCCTCCATCTGCTCACGGTCCAGACCGATCAGATTGGTTTTGCTATTGTTTTGCTGAATTAACATATCGGACTCAGAAGGTTTACTCGATTCACGTATTTTTTGCTGCTCAGTTCAATTAAGTCATACAGCTTGGCTGACTTCTCGGAGAACCGTGAAATCAGCCAAACCAATTACTTAACGAGTCCGTGCGATAACGCCTTCAGGAAAAAAGAAAGCGATTTCTGCTTTGGCTGTATCAACGGCGTCTGAACCGTGACAAGCGTTTTCGTCAATGCTGGTCGCAAAATCAGCGCGAATAGTACCTGGCGCCGCGTCAGCTGGGTTCGTAGCACCCATAACATCGCGGTGTACCGCAATAGCGTTTTCGCCTTCAAGAGCCTGAACTTGTACTGGGCCTGAGGTCATAAAGGCAACAAGATCAGCATAAAAAGGACGCTCTTTATGAACTGCATAGAACTCACCCGCTTGTTCAGCGGATAAATGCATCATGCGTGAGGCGACAACTTTCAAGCCGGCTTCCTCGAAACGAGAGTAGATTGCGCCAATTACATTTTTTGCTACAGCGTCAGGTTTAATAATTGATAAAGTTCTTTCGATAGCCATTGATGACTCCAGATTAAATTAGTGTTTGCTGGTTTTATTCAAACCGATTTGAGGTGGCGTATTCTAACGCCACCGACTGTGAATTACTAACAAGATTCGACGGTAGATGCGAGTATTTACAGCACTTTTGCCAATAACTGGCTCCCTAAGAGTTCCGTGTACCGCACTCGAAGCCAACGACCTTGAATGGCTTGCTTCTTAGGCACTAAAACGGCCAAATAATCTTCTGCCCTAGCAAAACGGTAGCGTTCATCAATTATCCTGCTCTCGGGTAACACCCAAGCCTCTTCGCCAATTCGCGAACGCATAACTTTATCTTGTAGTTTAGCCGCTCGTTCACGCAGTTTCTTATTTCGTTCTTTTCGCTCAGGCACTGGCACCTGCTTAGCATGTGGAATTCGAGCCGCTGGTGTGCCTTCCCGCTCTGAGTAAGAAAACACATGAGGAAAGGCTATCTCTAATTCATCTATTAGACTCCAAGTGTCCTCAAACTGTTGATCGGTTTCCGTGGGAAATCCAACCATTACATCTGCGCTCATGACTAATTGGGGCACACGCACTCGCAAACGTCCAATGCGGTCTCTCACTAAGTTTGCATCGTAACGTCGCTTCATGCGCTTGAGTATCAAGGTGTTACCACTCTGAAGCGAAAGATGTAAGTGCGGCACCATACGTTTATTGGTGGCAAGCAGCTCAATTAAGTCATCACTGATGTGAGCTGGGTCAATAGAACTCAAACGGATTCTGAACGGGTTATCGGCGTCGTACTCGAGCTCCAGCAATTCTTCTAGCAACCTCACCAGATTGATACCTTGAGCCGGGGCATTGCCCAAAGACGTCTCGAAATCCTCACCGTAAGAGCCAAGATCAACACCACAAATAACTATTTCGGCATACCCACTAACAACCAGCTTTTGGACTTGACGTTTAATTAAGGTTGCAGGCAAAGAACGACTTGGTCCACGCGCAACATGAATAATACAAAAGGTGCAACCTTGATCACAGCCTTGTTGAATCTGAACAAAAGCCCTTGTTTGCGCTTCGAAATGGGTTAACAAGCTACTCGGAAGACTAATGTTCTGATCTAGGTCACCTACCAAAACCTTAGGCAACTCACCTTTTTGTAGCGCAGGCAGCAATGTATGCACGTCCAACTTACGATCGTTGCCGAGCACCAAATCAACGCCGGGAATAGCCGCGCAAGCGGCTGCGTCTATTTGAGCGTAGCACCCTGTGACTATGACTAATGCATCAGGATTTTGTTTTACAACTTTGCGCACCGCTTGACGCGCCTGACGATCGGCTTCTCGCGTAACAGTGCAGGTGTTGATTACGTAGAGGTCCGCCTTTTCAGTATGCGGTACAACCTGCCATGATTGTGTCTGCAACGCCTCAGCGATCAACTCGCTTTCAAAAGTATTCACTTTACAACCAAGCGTTGTTACGCCAACCTTTTTAGAATTTGGCTCAGCATAGACAACACCCCGCTCCTCGGACTTCTGTTCGGAACGTCGAGCAATCTGACTTGGGGATATTTCGATTGGTTGTGCCATTAAAAAACTCTTTTAAAACTAGGGCGTAATAGCAATCACTACACACAGACTAACAAAGGGCTGTTGATAGTAGCGCGATCACACAGAACGTTTCACACATTTACTTATTTACTATCCACTTGCTCGCTGAAAGACATATCTTTCGATAACGAAAAAGAGCGGCCTAAGCCGCTCTTTTTAAAAACGCTAGAGCTCCCTCTCTTTCAACAAACAAAGAGCCCTAGCGTATGCTTATTACTAAGCTTTCGTGATTACTTAATTAAGTAACGGACACCAGCACTGAACATGCGGTTACTAGATATCGTATCAAGGTGATCAGAATCGCTGTCAAAAAAGCGAGCTTCTAAAATCCATTGAAAATTCGTAGCACCGATATCACCGCCCACATGGCCAAATACTGACGCATCGCGGTAATCGCTATCGTCGATGTTCCAGATACCTAAGCCACCACCGATAAATGCACTTGAACTCAAACGACGTTCAAGACCAATATCGATCGCGAGGTTGTCTTCTGGGTAAATGTTACCACCGTTGATACCATCACGGTCATAGTACGAGATTTGTGTGAAGGCTGAAGTCTTCTCAGAAAGCTCCTTCATAATGCCGGCACGAATACCTTTGATACCAGACGAGTCACGCATGTCCATATCCCAAGCTGTTTCGTAACGAGGGCGAGTCTCTGTACCAGCGAAAGCGCCTACGAACGGGACCCAACCTAGTTTAGGAGCTACAGGAGCAACTTCTTCTACGGCGGCAACCACTGGCTCAGCACATTGCTCTGAAGTATCTTCTGCAACCGACAACAAAGAAAGGTTACAACAGGCTTTAGGAATAGCTAGGCTATATACTTGGCAATCGGTTGATACGTTTACCGCAAAACCTGCGAATGACTGTTTACCAGCCCACTCACGGTATGGATGCGCTACGTACTGACCTTTTACTTTTGCGCCACTCCAAGCCATTTTTGTGCCAACTGGGAAAGAAGTTTCAGTAACGTTGCCTGCAAGCACTGCATCAGCTACCGCTTGTGCTGAAACAGATGAACCTGAGTTAGCCACAACATTTGCGAAAGCTTCGGGATTGTTTCGAACGTATTCTTGCAATTGCTCAAGAGTTTCAACACCACCGGCACACATTGACTGTGAAGTCCCAAGGCGAGTGATTTTTTTGTACTCTTGTGCAGAAACTGTTTGTGCGCCAAGCACCAACAGTGAAATTAAGGAGATTGAGCAAACTGTACGTTTGGTTAATCCGGGTAAAGATGGTCTAGGAAAGTTAGACACGGTATACCTCTAAAGTATGATAAATGTGTATAAACCAAATCACTTTAAACATGCCCGAAAACAGAATTTTTTTCGGCTGTGATCTGAGATAAAAGCTGAAACCACCTGTGACTTCAACTGGTGCGCATTTTAATGCTAGCGCTAGCCCCTGCATAGTATTTTTTTGTAAAAATCACAAAAAATTCACAAAAAAAAACAGGCGTATAAAGCGCTTTTTTCGAGGCCCTAAACTACTTTCTTAATACACGAATTCACTTTGGCTAAATTAAGCACTAACTGCAAAACTTTCGCCGCAACCACACTCGTCAGTTGCCTTGGGATTTATAAATTTAAATGTCTGGTTCAGACCCTCACTAACATAGTCAATCATCGTGCCATTAAGGATCGGTAGGCTGACGGGATCCACTACGACAGTAACCCCATACATCTCGAACACATGGTCATCGCTGTCTATTTCGTTGGCAAAATCAAGGACGTAGGAATACCCTGAACAACCTGACTTTTTGGCTGCAAAACGTAGTGCCTTCGCGGCGTTTTTTGCAAGCTGGTTGGACACTCTAGCTGCCGCCGCCTCACTGAGGAGCACTGTCTGAGCTGTAGCTGTATTTATATTCATTTCAATAGTCCAAAATAATAAATCGATGATGCTAGCGAATCCCTGCTCATGCACCTTAAAGCATGTGTGAGCAGTTTTACTCGCAAGCACTAATATCAGTGATTATACCGCATAGAAGAACCCTGCCCTAACAATCATCAGCAAAACCAGTAAGCTTGCTTCTTAGCTCGAACAAACAACCTAGCCATTGAAAAACACCGTAGTCTTTGAGGTTCCGCAACACTCTGTATCATGTCGAACGTGCAACGATTAGGTCGCCTCACCCGGATCGTTGATCCGAGCTGAGAAGAAGCATGGGCTATATTTTGTCTTTTCTAGGCTCAAGCTCAATACAATCAGTGTCCATCACAGGAATATCGACGCCTTGCACATCTATACCAGCGTCACGCAACTTGTCTACTAGCTTACGATTCTGAGCATTGATTGTTTGCAATTGTGTACAGAGTCCATGAATCGCGACGGCCACCGGATCATCTGGTGAATGTTGCTGGCCATAGGCTTCGAACTCGCCCCGTTCGTTTCGACCATTGGCGCGATTGTATTCAGTAGAGCCTACTGGGTATGCAGGTATTCCAACCATCGTTGATTCCTTAGGCACGTCTCGCACAACCACTGAGTTCGAACCAATCAGCGAATTTTCTCCAACCGTGATCGGGCCAAGAATTTTAGCGCCAGCACCCACCACAACACCATTTTCAAGGGTTGGGTGACGTTTACCTTTTTTCCAGCTTGTCCCGCCCAGAGTCACTCCATGATAGAGCGTGCAGTCGTCCGCAATCTCCGCCGTTTGTCCGATCACAACGCCCATCCCATGATCAATAAACAAACGTCGACCGATTTTAGCGCCTGGGTGAATCTCGATACCCGTCAACCAACGTGCGATGTGCGAGAACAATCGCGCCATCCACTTCAGGCCGATCCGCCAGCACCAATGGTTAAATCGGTGTAGCAACACGGCGTGAACACCGGGATAGCACGTGAGAATCTCTAGAGTATGCCGCGCCGCTGGATCGCGGTCATATACGATACTGATGTCTTCTTTTATTCTTGTAAACATAATGATAATTGTGGGGCCAAAACGTGCGAATCAAAGCACAAAAAGATACAAATTTGAAATTGGGAAACTAAGTATGTGACTAGCGCTAGTAGTGAGGTAAACGTTGAGTCATTAATAATAAAGAACGTCCTTATGTGTCTGTGCTTACAATATTTTGCTCAACGGCGGTCAGTATTCCCCGCAATATGTGAATTTCTTCAACAGACAAGTCTGCTTTATTGTACAACCGCGTCAATTTGCGCAATAGCATGGTTGGTGGTTTAGATTTAATAAAATCCAAACCGTTAAGAACCGAATGCAAATGCTCTATGTGTTGCTCTCGCATTTGCTTGTCAGCAGGCACTTGCCGTTGTTGTGCTGGTGTAAGTGGCTTGCTTTGGCTAACGGCAGGTTCAACCTGAGTTAACGCAGCTTGGCGCAATTCATAGCAAATTATTTGGGCGGCGCTGCCCAAGTTCAGAGAACTATAGTCTGGATTCGCCGGAATTATGATCTGAAAGTCACACAAATCTAACTCTGAATTTTTAAGCCCACTACTCTCGCGACCAAACAAAATGGCGGTGCGAGTCAATTCGGGGTTATTAAGCGTAGCATTTAGAACAAAATCAGCTGCTTGTTTGGGGTATTTAGTTGGCCAGGTGACCTCGCGCTCGCGCACCGAAGTACCGATCACCAATGACCTATCGGCCAGCGCCGTTTCTATATCGTCAACCACTCTGGCATTTTGCAGAACATCATCAGCGCCAGCGGATCGCTTGTCGGCCTCATAATGAGGGAACTTTGCAGGCTTAACTAAGCACAGGTCAGACAAACCCATAACTTTCATGGCTCGGGCGACCGCACCAATATTGCCAGGATGACTTGGTTCAACCAGAACCACACATGTATTATTGAGCATTTTTTGCATGTGCGGATTGTACAACCTAATCTACGCATGCCATAGCCTTCTGTCACTTTGAGCTTACAAACAACTTTCCTTAAGCCTGCCGCAGCGTTACAATCGCGCGCAGACCAGCGCGGGTTTTTACTGCCCTTGCGCTAGAGGCACTTTTAAAACTGATTCAGGATACTTCATGGAACCCAATCTGATAGCGGGGGCGCTCAATGTAGCAACTAATGCTGCACTTGAGGCCGGCAGAACAATTTCGCAAAACATTACGCAACTCGACCGCGTTAAGGTTAACAAGAAATCTACTCATGAGATGGTTTCAGAAGTAGACATTCGCGCCGAGGCAGACATAATCGAAATTCTGGATGCAGCCTACCCAAAATTTAATATTTTGAGTGAGGAAAGCGGCAAGACTGATCGTCAAAGTGACGTCTCCTGGATTATAGACCCGATGGATGGAACCCATAACTTCCTACATGGGCACCCACAATGCGCTGTGTCTATTGCATTAGTAGAAGGCAGCACCGTTCTTCTTGCGGTTGTTTATGACCCTTTACGCAATGAGCTTTTTACCGCTCGCAAAGGTGGTGGCGCCAAGCTAGACGGGCGACGAATGCGCGTTTCAGAAGTCACAAGACTATCCGATAGCCTTGTGTGTACGGGCTTCCCACATAGAGAAGGCAAAGAAACCAAACAATGGCTTCGCTCATTCGCAACGATGTTGCCACGCGCCCAGAGTATCCACCGTACAGGTTCTTCGGTTCTAGATTTAGCGTATACCGCCGCTGGCCGTTATGACGGTCTCTGGCAATATGGTCTTAAACCATGGGACACTGCTGCAGGCTCACTTTTGATTCAAGAAGCAGGCGGCTTGATTGCCGATATATCTGGAGATACTGACGTTTTTAAATCTGGAAATCTTGTCGCCGGAAACCCAAAGGTCTTCGAAAAAATGATGCACATACTTAAGAGCGCGTAACTGTACCCGTAACTCTATTTAGAATACTCGTGAGCATACCTAGCCCGTCCAGTAACCATACCCCAATGATGCAGCAGTTCTTGCGCATCAAGGCAGAGTACCCTGATATTCTGTTGTTTTACCGTATGGGCGACTTTTACGAACTCTTCTATAATGATGCCGAGCGAGCGTCTCGCCTGCTTGACATCACCCTAACCCAGCGCGGCAAGTCTAATGGTGTACCAATACCTATGGCGGGCATCCCTTACCATGCCGCCGACCAATACTTAGCAAAACTAGTAAAACAGGGGGAGTCGGTCGCTATTGCCGAGCAAATAGGCGACCCTAGTACAAGCAAAGGCCCAGTCGAACGAAAAGTCGTTCGTGTTGTAACACCCGGCACCCTAGTCGACGATAACCTTCTACCCGAACAACGCGACAATTCGCTTGCCGCTATAGTTGAAGACAATGGTCAGTTTGCCATTGCGTCACTTGAGTTATCGTTGGGAGAATTCTCAGCTATTCAGATCGATTCAGCCGATCAACTGCTGAGTGAGTTAAAACGAATAGATCCCGTTGAATTACTCGTCTGCGCAGGAGCACAGTTAAGCGTACGCAAGGAGCAGCTCGGACAAGTTACTGAAATCCCCGCATGGTATGCCGACCTAGATGTGGCTACTGAAATCATATCTAAACAGTTTGAGGTCAGCAGTCTCACTGCATTTGGTTGTGATGATTTTCCTGTCGCGGTAAAAGCGGCTGGAGCACTTTTGCAGTACGCGCGTGATATGCATTTTGAACACACTCCGCACATCACTGACTTTAAAGTTAGCCAGCGCAGTGAATACTTGGTTATTGATGCTGCGAGTCGACAAAACTTAGAAATTGAAATCAATCTATCGGGCGGCGCTCAACATACGCTCGTCAGTTTGATGGACCGGTGCGCAACGCCTATGGGCTCGCGCCTGTTACGACGATGGTTGCATGGCCCTATTCGCGATCATAATGAGCTGAACGATCGGCAACTAGCCGTCGAAGCATTGATAAAACAACTTGATCAGGCAGCCATTAATAACCACCTAAAGGCTTGCGGTGACATTGAACGAGTCCTAACGCGCATTGCTTTAGATATGGCACGTCCGCGCGACCTCATTAAATTACGTAATGCGCTAATTACACTGCCTGCTATAAAAGGACAGCTAAAAAGCTCATCGGCTGCTCTAATTAATGCAATCGAGTCCCAGCTCCAGCTATTTGACTCAGAGCGACAATTACTGGAACGAGCGGTACTCGACGAGCCCGCAGCCGTTATGCGCGAAGGCGGTGTAATTCGACCTAGCTTTGATCCAGAGTTTGAAGAATTGCATCGCTTAAGTAAAAATACCGGTGACTTCTTACTCACACTCGAGGCTCAAGAGCGCGAATCAACGGGGATTCAAAACTTACGCGTCAAATACAATCGTGTACACGGTTTTTACATAGAGATTAGTCGTTCTCGAGCCGATGTTGTACCTGAGCATTACATACGTCGACAGACCCTTAAGAATGCTGAACGCTATATTACCGAAGAACTTAAAGAGTTCGAAGACAAAGTATTGAGCGCTCGCGAGCGCTCTCTAGCAAAAGAGAAAGAACTTTATCAAGCACTTATAAACGAACTACAAGCGAACATTGCCCCCATGCAAGTTATGGCAAGAGCTTTGTCTAAACTGGATGTCTTAAGCAACTTCGCCGAGCGCGCTGTATCTCTAGAGTTGGCAAGACCTCAACTTACTGAAACCACAGGTCTGCATATCGTAGGCGGCCGCCATCCTGTTGTGGAACAGAATCAGACACAGCCTTTTATTGCAAACGACCTTAGCTTGGACCAAGACACCAAAATGATGGTAATCACTGGTCCAAACATGGGCGGTAAAAGCACGTATATGCGGCAAAACGCTCTTATTGTTTTGTTGGCTCATACGGGTAGCTTTGTACCCGCCGACAGCGCCATGATAGGCATAGTCGATAGGATTTTTACTCGCATCGGAGCATCCGACGATCTAGCGGGGGGCCGATCTACTTTCATGGTCGAAATGACCGAAATGGCCAACATCCTTCGAAACGCCACGGCTCATAGTTTGGTCCTTGTGGATGAGATTGGTAGAGGAACAAGCACATTTGATGGCCTATCTTTAGCCTGGGCATGCGCAATACAACTGGCAGAGGGCTTGCAGTCATACAGCTTATTCGCAACTCACTATTTCGAAATTACAGAGCTTGCCAACGATATCGATGTGGTAATGAACCAACACTTAGATGCTGTGGAGCACGGTAACAATATCGTTTTCATGTATAAACTTAAAGAGGGTCCGGCGAATCAAAGCTACGGCATTCAAGTAGCAAAGTTAGCAGGCTTGCCTAGCAAAGTATTGAAGGCTGCTAAGTTGAAGCTACGAGAATTGGAAAGCTCAGCGTTGCACTCGTTAGATTCGCCGCAAGGCAACCTGTTTGATTCCGCTCGTGTGGAACATTCGCAATTGCTTAGCGATGGAGAGAAAGATGAAATTGAACGTGCGCAGAATGTCGTCGAAACACTGGAAGACTTAGATGTTGACGCACTCAGTCCTCGCGACGCGCTGGACTTAATCTACTCATTGAAGAGCAGTATCGAGGAATAAATAGCCTGTATTAGGCAAACGATTCTAAATGACCTGATTCTGCCCTGTCTATGTTTGATTAACAGCGGTGCAGACACTACAATACCGCGCTTGCTCAAACCCTTATTTAGTTTGGTCGGAGACTGTTATGACCTATGTTGTTAAAGAAGAATGCATTAAATGCAAATACACCGATTGTGTTGAAGTCTGCCCAGTAGACTGCTTCCATGAAGGCCCCAACTTTTTGGTAATTGATCCAGAAGAGTGTATTGACTGCAGCCTATGCGAACCTGAATGCCCGGTAGACGCGATTGTTGCGGATGATGATCTTGAAGACAACGAACAGCACTACGTAGCGCTTAATACGGAGCTTTCAGCGATATGGCCCGTTATTACTGAACAAAAGGACCCTTTACCCGATGCGGATGACTGGGCTGACAAAAAGGACAAAATGCAGTACTTGGAACGTTAACATCCAAAAACATCTGAACAAAAAAAAGAGGAGCTATTTGCTCCTCTTTTTTATGGCTGCCCACAAAGTGCTGCCAGCATTGACTACCACTAATTTCTTTTAGGCCGTTAATCGAACTCAGAATCTGCGTTCAATGGTTGATCTAAAAAAGCCTGGACTGAACTGGATGCTCAGCCCTAACCAGTTGTTCCTGCTCGGCTTTTTTGCGCGTTAGCCGCCGAGGCCAAGCAAACTAATCAACTCTTGGCTAGGCTTATAACCGCCAATAATGGAGCCGTCATCAAAGATGATAGTTGGAGTTCCTCGTACACCGACTTCACGGCCCAGCTCATAACTGCTCGCTACTGGATTCTCGCAGGTTGCCGATGCCACTGTTTCGCCTTGTTTGGCGACAGTAAGTGATTCCTGTTGGTCAGCATTACACCAAACTGAGACGTATTTATCGTAGCTGCTAGAGCCAACACCTGCTCGCGGAAACGCTAAGTATCTCACTTGAATACCAGCGGCTGTTAACTCTGGAACCTCGGCATGGAGCTTTCGGCAATAACCACAATCAATATCAGTAAATACTGTAATGTGCCGTTTTGGCTCATCAGGACCAAACACAATCATTTGCGATACAGGCACGTCAGCAATTACTTTTGCCATACGCTCATTTCCTGCTTGGTCGCCCAAATTCACTTGCTCCTTTGTGTTAAGTAAATCGCCTAATAGCACATAATCACCATCGACATAGGCGTAAGCAAAAGAGCCACCTACCTCTAATCTGTAAATACCCGCAACGGGTGATTTTATAATTTCCGCCTCAGCCGCGGCCGGCACCATCTTAGCCAACTCAGCACGAATAGCTTCGATCCCGTCATCTGACTGTGCAAAAGCTTGCGAGCAAATAGTTAGGGCAAAGCCAATGGCTAAAAGAGTGTTTGTAGATTTAATTCTCATTATGATTTCCTCATTCCGAAGCGATCGGAAGTTATGTAGTAGTGTTCTGAAAGCTCATAAAGCTCAAAATAGTAATCAAGGGTTCAATGCTTAACAACATTATCCCAACAAATTCGTTACCTGTCTTAATACAAAATAAGTTCTTTAGGATCAGGTCAGTCTATTTTAAATTAATGTTGCTTGTTGCAAAAAACATTAATCTCTAAAGTTATTAAACTGCAGAGGTAAATCTGCATCAAAGTCTTTTAGCATTGCGATAACTTGCTGCAGATCATCACGCTTTTTGCCCGTCACCCGCAGTTGCTCGCCTTGTATTTGAGCTTGAACTTTCATTTTCTTATCTTTGATTTCCTTAACAATCTTACGGCCCAAATCGGCACTAATGCCCTCTTTTAGCAATATTTTTTGTCTCGCTTTGGCGCCGCCTATCTCTTCAATAGATTGAGCGTCTAAGCAAGCCAAATCTAAACCACGTTTAGCAAGTTTTAAACACAGTACATCAACAGCCTGTTTAACTTGAAACTCATTGTCCGCAAATACCGTCAGCAGGTTCTCTTTTACTTCAACCTTGGCATCACTACCTTTAAAGTCAAACCGAGTGCTTAACTCTTTATTGGCTTGATGAACTGCGTTATTAAGTTCCGGCTTATCAATTTCAGAAACGACGTCAAAAGATGGCATGGTTTGGTTCCCCGCAATTTTAGAGCGTGCATTCTACCTTATTTCTAATCGATCTAGTGTTAAGACCCGTTTAGATCATTTTTGATTACTTCGTCCTAAGCTATACTGTCAATTAATTTGCAGCTCCGTAAAACAATAATGCCCAACCATTCACCAGAAGTTCGCCAACTCGTAAGACCTTTGCGGGGCTCGCTGTCAGGCTATTCAAGCGTTTTCTTAATGCTACTTCTAGCGTTAAGCTCATTCTGCGTAACTGCAGATGTATACGTTTATGTTCGCTCAGATGGTAGTAAACTAATCAGTGACCAAAAGCAGAGCAGTGCTAATTACACCCTTCTGAAATCTTACTCCACGGCACCCTATCGTTCTCGTGTAGGTAACCGAGCGTACGAAGAGCGTCCAATCCAGTCGCAGCACGACGCTTTAATCGTTAACATTGCGCTTCAATTCGATTTGGAGCCCGCTTTTGTGAAAGCAGTCATTCATGTAGAGTCCGCGTTTGATGCCTCCGCTGTGTCTCGAGCAGGCGCTATGGGACTTATGCAATTGATGCCTGATACGGCAGCGCGATACGATTTACAACAAGATCATTTTAACGCGCGCAAAAACATTCAGGTTGGCGTGCAGCACTTAAAAGACCTTATGGAAAGATACGGCAATGATAAAAAACTGAGCCTAGCCGCATACAACGCAGGCGAAGGTGCCGTACAAAAATATTCGGGAATTCCACCGTTTAAGGAAACCCAAAATTACGTAAAGAAAGTACTTCGCCTGTACAAGCTTTACGAAAAAACGATTTAGTGCTCAGTGGTGATTTATCAAGGACGTAAGAACCAATAGTCGGCCGAAACACCTCGGAATGACCTTAGCGTAATCTCACAATAGTCTTGGTGTAATCCTCTTCGATCTAAACTTTGGAATTAAAGCACAGCCTCTTCGGCTAAGATCCGATGCTTGTTCATGATTTGTTTCATCGAGAACACAGCTTCGTGCATACCCGTGATAACCGCTCTTGCGACAATGGCGTGGCCAATGTTAAGCCCGCTAATGTCAGTAATGGCGGCAATTGCTTGAACATTCTGATAGTGAAGCCCATGACCTGCATTGGCTTGTAAGCCACATTCAACCGCTAGCTTCGCTGCTGCAACAATTCTATTTAGTTCGGATTGCACTTGGGTTTCGTCTGCATTTGCATATTCACCTGTATGCAACTCCACAATATCAGCACCCAACTCCTGACTCGCCTGTATTTGCTCCGCTACAGGATCAATAAACATAGAAACCAAAATTCCTGCAGCTTTTAATTCTGTCACCAACCCCCTCAGTTCAGACATTTTTGAAAGCACGTCTAAACCGCCTTCAGTCGTTAACTCAGACCGCTTTTCTGGAACTAAACAAACTTCGTGCGGTTGCAGCTTTAAGGCAATACGCAACATCTCTTGAGTCGCGCCCATTTCAAAATTCAGAGGTAGGCTAACATGTTCTTTAACAGCGAAAACGTCAGCGTCTTGAATGTGGCGACGGTCTTCTCGCAAATGCACAGTAATGCCGTCCGCACCCGCTTTTCGAGCGATATCCGCAGCCTGTGCAGGATCTGGGTACGAAACCCCGCGCGCTTGGCGCAAAGTTGCCACATGATCGACATTCACCCCTAGGTGTATCGGTCTATGCATCACTTTTGGTTTGCTATCATTCATAGGGTTTAACGCGATAACTTAATACATCAAATATTTTTAGCCAACTTGGCTCGCTTCATTTTGCTCTACTCTTTAAGCCACTCTCGACCAAGAATACGAATTTTACACTCTTGGGAAAAACAGGTCTCGGCTCATTATGCGCTTATGACCTAATACATCACTTAACATCATACGCATAATTTGTTTGCTCTGAGTGCGCGCCACCGGACCCAAATCGACCGACTCGCCCAAAGACAAAGACTTGATTACGTGACCTTGGAAATAGCTTGAGGAATGGCCAACGGCTGAGTTACCTTTACCGACGACATTAGCATTGACGAAACCACGCTTTGGAACAAATTGGTAAAACTCGGAGTCTTCTATCTCTCGGGAACTATTGGCTTCTTTATCGAGGCTCACACCATACCCACTCTCTCGAATAAGACACAACTCAAAATCTCGTAATATCTTAAATAAACCTGCGGTTAATCCAGATGAATTTATGCCATTGCCTGCATTAATTTTTTCAGGCGAGCTCTTTAATAAACGATCCAGTGTTTGCTGGTAAAAGTCAAACAACGTTGAGTTAGGGTCACCACGTTGAATGAGTGCAGCAAGAAGTTCGTTGCAATAGAATCCGCAAATCTTGGCTCGGCCTTTAAGTTCGTATTCCCAACCAGAAAAGCGCGAAAAATCCAGTTCGGCGTTGGTTAATGTTGGCACTTCGCCTTTACCTACCCAGCTTATTAGTAAGGGTTGAAAGGGTAATAACATACCGCGATGTTTAGACTTTAAACGCCGCGCGCCCTTTGCCATAAGTGCTTGTCGTCCAAATGAGCGACTAAATACGTCGACAATCCAGCTAGTCTCACTGTAGGGCCTATTTACCAGAACGAAGCAAGGCTGTTCCAATACACGCATTACTTACGCCAGATCTTCGTCGTAACCTAACTGATTTAAGTCACGAGTATTGTCAGCCCATCCAGAACGAACCTTAACGAACAACTCCATAAACACCTTGCCCTCTAGGAGCTCTTCGCAATTCCGCCGTGCTGAAGTACCTATCTGCTTCAACGACTCACCACCTTTACCGATAACAATGGCTTTATGTGAGTCTTTTTCTACCCAAATATCGGCACTGATATGCTGGATCGCTCCACGTTTTTCAAACTGAGTGATTTGCACCGCCGTCGCATAGGGAAGCTCATCTCCAAGACGCCGACACAATTGTTCGCGAATCAGTTCAGAGACCAGAAACCGAAAACTCCTATCTGTGATTTGGTCTTCATCAAAACCTGCGACGTCATTAGGGAGGTAATTCGCCAGAATCTCCATAAGGTGATCAACACCATCATCTTTGCGCTGGCCTAAAGCACTCACGGGAACAATCTCGGCAAAATCAAAACGTGTACTGGAGTCGGCAATTAGAGGTAGCAACGCATTAATGGAAGATAATTTATCCATCTTATTAATTATCAAAATAACCGGCGTCTTGCTGTCTTTTACGGCCATATTAAGCGCGTTTAAGGCGTGTACATCAGCATCGTTCCAACCATTAGCGGCTATCATAAAACAGACAACATCCACACCATCAATACTGGTAACCGCTGTTTTATTAATCACCTTATTCATAGTTCGGCGATTTGACTTCTTACGCACCGAGTGAATACCTGGCGTATCAACAAAAACTATCTGCTTATCGGCGTCGGTATGAATTCCTAAAATTCGATGCCGCGTTGTTTGTGGACGATGTGAAGTGATGCTGATCTTCTGACCAATAATACGATTCATTAGAGTCGATTTACCCACGTTAGGCTTACCAACGATGGTTACGAAACCAAACTTAAATGTTTCGTTCGACGCGCTAGATGCGGACATGATGTTTCCTTATTCGTTTGATGTAACTAGTTGACTCGGTGCGATTATACGCGTCCAAGCGTTTCCTAGTGTCGTATAAATCAGGTTAAGCTGATAAATCAACTAGGTTTTGAAATGAGTATCCAGTATTTCTTTAGCGGCTGTTTGTTCCGCCTGTCGTCTCGATTTTGCCGTGGCGCGAGCGACGTAAGGCAACTCATCGAGAGTGCATTCGATGGTAAACAGCTGGTCGTGGTGTTGACCACTAGTTCCTACGATCACGTAACTCGGCAAGCGATAACCCATTTTTTGCATTAATTCTTGTAAGCGGCTTTTGGGGTCCTTTAATGACTTAAGCTCTGTTGTTTGGCTCAAAAGGTCAGCAAAATGTGTATGGATAAATTTTTCGGTAGCTGCAAATCCTGCGTCCAAATAAATTGCCCCAATAATACTTTCCACCGAATCGGCAAGAATAGAATCTCGATCAAAGCCGCCACTCTTAAGTTCTCCTTCGCCAAGCAAGAGCGCATCACCTATTTTTAAGTTTCGAGCTACCAAAGCGAGCGTTTCCCGCCTAACCAAACTTGAACGCATTCGACTTAACTTACCTTCACTCAACTCGTCAAATTGATTAAATAACCATTCCGCAATAACAAAACCCAAAATACTATCGCCCAGAAACTCCATACGCTCGTAGTTTTGTGCACTCTTTGAACGGTGCGTCAACGCAAGCTCCAGCAACGTGGGGTTTTCGAAGGTGTGACCTAACCCCTTCATTAAACGTGCAAAGCGATTCATTGTCTTAATAGCTTAGTTGGGTGTTAAGTTAGTTGGGTGTCAAGGTCAGTGAACGTGCAAATGAGAGTGTATCGCCCTGATAGAAAATAACGTCGAGCGATGTATATTAATTGCCGGGTAAATCGCGTTCCACTCGATTGTCGAACTTGAATAAAAGAGAGATATTATTAAAGATCGGGACTTCACTTTGATACTTTGTCTCTATTATAAGCTGGTCGCGCGATCGTTGTATTTTTAGATCTTTTTTGTAGTCCAGTACTTTGTGTGAACTATCTAGATAGAGTTGCTGCTGCATACCGCGAACAATTTGTGCACGGGTAACACGACGCAGATCCATCTCCTCTACGCTGAGCTCCATAGCATTCTTGATGTTAGCGTTCATTGCGTATACTGGAACCATCTGCATAACAATGTAAGCCGTAAAAACACCCAGTGCCGAAATGAAGAGCAAGCTCCAGAACGTCCATCCTGCTTGATTTCTAGTCGACTTAAACGGTGCTTTTCGCATGACAATATCCTTACTAAATAACTATGACGTCACTTTATCAAAGAAGCTCGCTTGCTACCAAGTGAATCCGCACTGTTTACAACCAGTCTTTCGACAGTCCAGAGCACTCTATACAGCCTTAAGCCCTCTAGGTCGTATAATTGCGCTCAATTAAAAATGCCTGAACTACCGAACCATCGCCTCAACCGGCGTACTCTGCTCTATCTCTGCACTAATGCTCGTTCCTATTCTGGTCCAATCAAAACCATCACCAGCAGCACGCGTATCGTAATGCATCCAAACGAAAAATGCCTTGCCTACTATATTCTCTTCAGGAACCATTCCCCACGCTCGACTATCGGCGCTGTTGTCGCGATTATCCCCCATCATGAAAAACTGCCCTTCTGGCACAGTAAAGGTCTGTGAACGCCGGTCAAACTTAGAACGCTGGGAAAAAATTGCTGAGAACTTGGCGTAACCGTTATCTCTTGGTAAGTATTGCAATTGCTGTTCGTGAAGCGAGTCTGCTGCTGGTGTATAACTATCTGTCGCTTGCGCATAAACCTGCACACCGTTAACAAACAACGCGCGACCCATAACATCAATCTGATCGCCAGGAACACCGACCAGTCGCTTAATGTAGCTCGTTTGATTGTCTAGAGGGTAACGAAAAACAACGATATCGCCACGTTCCGGGGTGCTTATCTCAACAACCTTATCGTAAACGATCGGCAAGCGAAGTCCGTACGTGAACTTATTGACTAAAATAAAATCACCAATCTCCAACGTGGGGAGCATAGACCCAGACGGAATCCGAAACGGCTCAGCCACAAAACCGCGCAACAGAAAGACGATTGCGAAAACGGGAAAGAGTGATCTCGCCCAATCCAGGTACCAGGGCTCGAGTTCTCGTTTAGACAAAGACGGCACTACCCAGCGACAGAATAGTATAGTAAGGAGGCACACCAAGGTGATCCCAAATAAAATCTTTTCAAATAACATACCGATCTAATCTCCAGTCGTTTTGAGTACGGCCAAAAACGCTTCCTGTGGTATCTCCACAGAACCAATTTGCTTCATGCGTTTTTTACCTTCTTTTTGTTTTTCTAACAACTTACGTTTTCTTGAAAGGTCGCCGCCATAACATTTAGCAGTCACGTTTTTACGCAAAGCCTTAACGGTTTCTCGTGCAATAACTTTCGAGCCTATCGTAGCTTGGATGGCGACATCGAACATCTGTCGTGGAATTAATTCGCGCATACGCTTCACTAAGTCACGACCACGGTAAATAGACTGTTCTCTATGTACCAAAATCGCAAGTGGGTCAACGCTCTCACCATTAATAAGCACTTCAACCTTAACCATATCAGTAGTTCGATATTCCTTAATGCTGTAATCCAGAGACGCATAACCTCGGCTCACAGACTTGAGCCGGTCGAAGAAGTCCATCACCACTTCATTCAGTGGCAACTCAAAGTGCAGCATTACTTGGCGACCAAGATACTGAATGTTTTTTTGGATACCACGTTTTTCAATACATAACGTCATTACAGCGCCGATGTATTCGGCAGGCATCAACATATTGGCATCGATGATAGGCTCTCGAATTTCCTCAACTCTGGAAAGATCCGGCAATGCCGAGGGGTTATCAACCGAGATAACGTCGCCACTTTTTAACAGCACTTGATAAACCACGGTCGGCGCCGTAGTAATCAAGTCCATGTCGTACTCTCGCTCTAAGCGTTCTTGTACGATTTCCATGTGGAGCATACCTAAGAAGCCGCAGCGAAACCCTAAACCAAGTGCGTCCGACACCTCTGGCTCATAAACTAATGACGCGTCGTTCAAGCGAAGTTTGCCCAAAGCGTCTCTAAAAGAGTCATAGTCCGCAGAATTGATCGGATAGAGCCCTGCAAAAACTCGAGGTTGAACCTCTTTAAAGCCTGGCAATGGGTTTTCGTCACCATGCTTGGCAAACGTAATTGTGTCCCCTACTTTTGCGCCAGTAATGTCTTTAACACCGGAAATTAAATAACCTACTTCGCCAACCAGCAAATGATCTCTTGATTGTCGCTTTGGAGTAAACACTCCGAGATCCTCAACTGGATACTCAGCACCCGTCGACAAAATTTTAATTTTATCGCGTTTGGTGATCTTGCCCTGCACAATGCGAATCAAGGTGACTACACCAAGGTAGTTATCAAACCATGAATCCATAATCAAGGCGGATAGAGGCGCATCCATATCACCTTTTGGGGCAGGTAGATCTGTCACAATTTGTTCAAGTAGCTCTTCTACACCTAGTCCAGTCTTGGCGCTCACATGCAAAGCTCTTGAGCAATCAATGCCAACCACTTCCTCTATTTCTTCGCAGACACGATCAACATCAGCGGCAGGCAGGTCAATTTTATTCAATACGGGTAGTACTTCAAGACCCAGATCAACTGCTGTGTAGCAGTTGGCCACAGTTTGTGCTTCTACGCCTTGCGACGCATCAACCACCAATATGGCACCCTCACACGCCGTTAAAGAGCGTGATACCTCATAGGAAAAGTCAACATGACCTGGTGTATCAATCATATTGAGTTGATACGTCACCCCATCTTTGGCGGTAAATAATAGAGCGACACTTTGCGCTTTAATCGTAATGCCCCGTTCTCGCTCAATGTCCATAGAGTCGAGCACTTGCTCAGCCATCTCGCGGTTGGTAAGCCCGCCGCATACGCTAATGAACCGATCGGCTAGCGTCGACTTACCGTGGTCGATATGAGCGATGATGGAAAAGTTGCGGATTTTTGAAATATCGTGAGGCATTCTGGCTCTAACTAGAGTGGATTTTGTGAGTGCCCTGTTTAAGGGGCATGAGTTTTAGCTGTGTCGTACCTTACTTATTAACATCGCTCTGCAGTTCAAAAAAGGCGAATTTCCAAGCACAGGCCGAAACAACGCGTAAGTCTACCAAAGTGGTAGTGCAAACACGATGTATAAATGCACGGTTAGCCGACGCATTCTCTTCCATTTTGAAGACACCAGCCCAGCCAATAGCTTGCTATACTACACAAAGCACTAGAGATAGATCATCACGCAGCGAGAAGCAAAGGCTATGGCCACAGATAACCTAATATCAGACGTTCTAATCATCGGCGGCGGCGTTGCCGGATTAAGCCTCGCGCTGCGCCTAGCAGACGAGGATTTGTCGATTACGATCCTGTCTAAAAGCGAATTAAACGAAGGATCTAGTCTATACGCCCAAGGGGGAATAGCGGCCGTTTTAGACGACGACGATAACTTTGAAGCGCACATCGACGACACCCATGTCGCTGGTGCTAGTCTATGCAAAGACAAAACGGTTCGTAAAGTGGTTGAGGGCGCACCTTCGGCAATCAACTGGCTAATTAAAAAAGGTGTCAAATTTACGGTTAGCGAAGGACGAGAATACGACGGACAAGACGGCGAATATCATTTAACTAAGGAAGGTGGTCATTCGCACCGACGAGTGATCCACGCGAAGGACGCGACCGGTAGAGAAGTTGAGACCACCTTAGAAGAAAACGTTCGCCAATTACCCAATGTGCAGATATTTGAACATCACATTGCAATTGACTTAATTACATCAGAAAAGCTCCGAACCAATAAGAGTTCACGCTGCTTTGGCGCGTATGCGCTTGATATAAAAGAAAAAAAGGTTAAAACGTTTGGCGCTCGCGCTGTAATTCTGTCGACGGGTGGCGCTTCAAAGGCTTATTTATACTCAACCAATCCAGACACATCTACAGGCGACGGTATTGCTATGGCATGGCGTGCAGGTTGCCGTATTGCCAATATGGAGTTTGTACAATTCCATCCCACTTGCCTATTTCATCCTTACGCGAAAGGTTCGCTTATTTCTGAAGCGGTTCGCGGTGAAGGCGGTCTGCTGAAATTGCCCAACGGCGAACGTTTTATGGATGCACACCATCCACAAGCAGAGTTAGCGCCGCGCGACATTGTGGCTCGCGCAATTGACTATGAAATGAAGAAAGGTGGTTTTGATTCGGTCTATCTTGATATCAGCCATAGACCGAAGGAATTTATTCTTGAACATTTTCCGAATATTGCGGCGAGTTGCGAGAAGTTTGGATACGATATGACTGCGGGCTCGATTCCAGTCGTCCCTGCGGCACATTACACGTGTGGTGGCATATTGACCGATACAAAAGGTCGTACCGACCTAAAACGGCTTTATGCTGTAGGTGAATCAAGTTGTACTGGCCTGCATGGCGCAAATCGCCTAGCTAGCAATTCCCTTTTAGAGTGCTTAGTTATCGCTAAGAGCGCTGCAAAAGATATTCGTAAACGCTTGCGAAAAGATGACATTACGATTCCTTCCTTGCCGAAGTGGGATGAAAGCCAAGTTAGTAATCCGGACGAACAAATTGTGGTTTCGCATAACTGGGATGAGCTACGTCGCTTCATGTGGGATTATGTAGGCATAGTACGCACAGATAACCGATTAAAACGCGCACGCAACCGTGTAGAGCTACTCCAAGAAGAGATTATTGAGTATTACGGAAACTTTAGAGTCAACAATGACCTGATTGAGTTGCGTAACCTAGCAACAGTGGCTGAACTGACTATCGAATGCGCACTCAACCGTAAAGAAAGTCGCGGCTTACACTACACTCTCGACTACCCAGAAACTCGACAACTTGCACGAGACAACATTTTAACGCCGAATAATTTTGCAGCTCACCCGCCGATACGAGAATGGTTAGCTTAACTACAAAATACAATTACGCTTATTTGCCCATCTGTTGTTTGAAATACAGAGCCGCTGATTGTCGCCACTAAACTAAGTAGACCATGCCAATGCAAGACCCCTTATCCAGAATCGACCTCAACCTGCTCGTCGCCTTGCAAGTGCTCATTCAAGAGCGAAACGTAACGCGTGCCGCTGAGAGGTTGTTTGTTACGCAACCTGCGATGAGCAAAACGCTTAATCGCTTACGCAACCTACTAGAAGACGATCTATTTATTCGTTCTTCGCACGGTTTAACGCCAACAGCGAAGACTCTTGAGTTAGAGGGCCCCGTCAATAAAATTTTAGGCGAGTTAACGGAGCTAATCGTTAGCAATCAGGAGTTTGATCCGACTAACACCCCCGCCACCATCTCTCTCGCCACACTCGGCACATCGGCAAGCGTTGGTTTTCCACGATTTATCGACACTTTGCGTCAAGAAGCGCCTAAAGTGATGCTAATCAGTCAGCAGATTGATGATAAGTGGGAAGATCGGCTACGCTCTGGTAGCTTAGATTTCGCTATTGTCGCAAAGAATAAATTCGATGACGACATGGTAACTCAGAGGTTGATGAGCATTAAGCCTGTGCTGTATATGCGTAACGATCACCCGCTCGCCAAGGTAGAACACGTGACACTTGAGCAACGACGCCAATATCAGCACATGGCCGTTTACTTCCCTAACTTTGAGTCAACTAAGGAAGAAATCCGCAAACTATTTGCTTCGTTTGGAATATTGTCTAATGTACCTTTTTTAAGTACTAATCTACTCGTATGTTTAGAGACATTGCGCGAAACAGATATGCTCATGATTGGGTCGGATCGATTGATGGACGTTAAACTCGTGAGCGAAAATTTTATATCCAAACCTTTGGAAGATTTAATCAACCTGAAAATTGACGCTCTATCGTTAGTGCAGCATGTACGAACTAAAAACTCGCCACTGCATTCTTTCTTAGCGAAAATGATCGTTAAATCGTTTAGCGAAGGCCCCGCTAACATAAATAAATAGGTGTTCTAGCGTCAAGGTTATAGGGCAACTGGTCAGCACAAGAGCAGGATAGTACAAAAGGGAGATAGTGCTGAAAGTAGGTGTTTCATTGCGAATCAAAACTGTCGCCGCTTATATCAATTACTAGCTTTCTACAAACCTGCTTGGCGTTTCAAGAGTCCAATCATGTCGATTAAGCGCTGGTTATCCGGCGCACTGCGACCAAACAACCAGTCCATGATTAGCGGGTCTTGCTCTTCGAGTAGCAACTCAAATGACAGTTTGCGCTCATCACTCAAGGTTGGATATTGAGTCTCTAGAAAACCACCAAACAAAACGTCAAGCTCGCGAATACCGCGCCTACAACGCCAAACTAATTGGCGTGGATGCATTGGCTGAGTTGGGGTATCTGTCATCGAAATGGATAAACGCACTGTTAACTAATGTGATTTGTAAAGGGAAGAGCATGCTCGACAAGCAAACGCTGCGGCTTATGTTACAAACGTCGTACCGTATAAACTAGTTAGATATAGATCCGCTCAAAGTACAAGCCAACTAATCATTCAGAACCGCCGGCCTACATTCCATATGACAGACAGCGGTTCTGTTTTAGAGTTTACATTGACCGCTCAGCGATAAGCTTTTTAATCTCACTAATCGCCTTGCCCGGATTCAAACCCTTAGGACATGTATTCGTGCAATTCATAATCGTATGACAACGGTACAGCTTAAATGGGTCTTCCAATTGGTCTAAACGCTCACCCGTTGCTTCATCTCGACTGTCTGCAAGCCAACGATAAGATTGCAGTAAGATTGCAGGGCCTAAATATTTATCGCTATTCCACCAGTAACTTGGACATGAAGTAGAACAACAAGCGCAGAGAATACACTCGTACAAACCGTCGAGTTGTTCACGCTCTTCTTTGGATTGCAAGCGCTCAGCAGATTGCGACACGGGAGTTTTAGTTTTAAGCCAAGGCTCAACCGACGCGTATTGCGCGTAAAAATGCGTCATATCTGGAACTAAATCTTTGATGACTGACATATGTGGCAATGGATAGACTTTTACGTCTCGCGTACCACACTCTTCTACAGGCTTGGTACAAGCTAAAGTGTTGGTGCCATCGATGTTCATCGCACATGAGCCGCAAATCCCCTCGCGGCAAGAGCGTCTGAACGTCAAACTCGGATCAACCTCGTTCTTGATCTTTATTAACGCATCAAGAACCATTGGACCACAGTCATCCATGTCGATGTCGTAGGTGTCTGTATGCGGGTTCTGATCATCATCTGGTGACCAACGATAAACCTTAAATGTTTTAACGTTGCTCGCTCCCTCTGGAGCTGGAAAATGTTTCCCAGGTTTGATCTTAGAATTTTTTGGTAAGGAAAATTCAGCCATGGTTTGTCCTTTTAACTTTAATTAAATAAATGCTTTACGAATCAATAAATCCTGATTCGTGCTGTCGTAATACGTAAATCGTTAGTAAACGCGCGGCTTGGGCTTAATGTACTCAACATCATCGGTCATCGTATAGTCGTGCACGGGTCGATAATCGATGGTTGTTTTGTCGTTGTCGTCGCACCAAGCCAATGTGTGCTTCATCCAATTTTCGTCATCGCGATCAGGTATATCGTCACGCGCGTGCGCTCCGCGACTTTCGTCTCGATTCGCAGCCGATTCCATTGTAACAACAGCTTGAGTTAATAAATTCTCAAGCTCTAGTGTTTCTATTAAATCGGTGTTCCAAATCAAACCACGATCTTCAATTCCAACGTCAGCAAATGACGCTGCTGTAGCCGCCATTTTCTTAACGCCTTCGTCCATCGATTCTCCAGTTCGGAATACCGCACAATGTGCCTGCATAGTCCGCTGCATTTCTAAACGAATTTCAGAAGTACGCCGAGAGCCTGTAGAATTTCGCAGCGCGTCAAGACGCGCAATAGTTGCTTCGCCAGCATCTGCAGAGATGCTTGGAATTGGCGCTTCGGGATCAATAGTTTCTTTAGCCCGTAAAGCCGCCGCACGGCCAAAAACAATCAAATCTAGTAACGAGTTAGAACCCAGTCTGTTGGCTCCGTGTACAGATACACAAGCAGCTTCACCAATGGCCATGAGTCCTGGTACAACCGCATCAGGATTGCCATCTTTAAGCGTAACAACTTCACCATGATAGTTAGTTGGAATACCGCCCATATTATAATGCACTGTTGGCAGAACTGGGATTGGATCTTTAGTTACATCCACGCCTGCAAAGATCTTAGCCGATTCAGAAATACCTGGCAGACGATCTTCTAACAGATCTGCACCAAGGTGTTCTAAATGTAAATATATATGATCCGCTTCTGGCCCTACTCCGCGTCCTTCGTTAATCTCGATAGTCATTGACCGACTCACGACATCGCGCGACGCTAAATCTTTTGCGTTGGGCGCATAGCGCTCCATAAACCGCTCGCCTTCAGAGTTGGTCAAGTAACCACCTTCGCCTCGTGCACCTTCGGTAATCAAGCACCCTGCTCCGTAGATACCGGTTGGGTGAAACTGCACAAACTCCATATCTTGCAATGGTAGACCAGCGCGTAAAACCATCGCATTACCATCACCAGTACACGTGTGGGCCGATGTGCACGAAAAGTAAGCTCGGCCATATCCGCCAGTAGCAAGCACAACTTGTTTCGCACGGTACCGATGAATAAATCCAGTTGCCATATCGATGGCGATCACACCACGACATTCACCGTCTTCCATGATGAGATCAAGTGCAAAAAACTCAATGAAAAACTGTGCTTCATGCTTAAGTGCTTGCTGGTACAAGGTATGCAGAATCGCGTGACCTGTTCGATCAGCCGCCGCGCAAGTACGTAACGCTTGTCCTTCACCGTAATGAGTGGTCATTCCACCAAAGGCACGCTGATAGATCTTACCCTCCTCAGTACGCGAAAAAGGCACTCCGTAATGCTCTAATTCATAAACCGCTGCCGGTGCATTGCGACACATATACTCTATTGAGTCTTGGTCGCCCAACCAATCTGAACCCTTAACGGTGTCGTACATGTGGAAACGCCAATCGTCCTCACCCATATTCCCAAGTGCAGCACTCATGCCGCCTTGAGCGGCAACGGTGTGACTTCGGGTTGGAAAAACTTTGCTTAGGCAAGCTGTTGAAAGCCCTGCTGCTGCCATCCCAAACGTAGCGCGTAATCCCGCACCACCTGCACCCACAACAACAACGTCGAATGAGTGATCAATAATTTTATAATCGCCAGTCACTTGCTTAGCCTCCGAGAACTACTTTTAAAACTGATATGACAGACATAACTGCCATTAGGACGGCCGCGAACTTGACGGCTAATAACAGCGTCAAATTCAACCATTTTGTGTGAATGTAATCTTCGATTACAACCTGTATTCCGGTCTGAGCGTGAAACAGCATAGTCAGCACAAATAATATAAGAACGGTCGCGTTAAACGGTTGGGCAAGCCAATCCGAAGCGTATTGATGATCCATGCCCATAACGGTGAGCACTGAGTAAACAAACCACACAGAAAGAGGTACTAGCGCAATAGCGGTAACTCGCTGCCACCACCAATGTGAGAAACCATGTTTTGCTGAGCCTAGCCCAACTGCTTTTGCCAAAGGGCTACGTAAACTCATAATAGGCCTCCGGTTTTTTGAACAGCGAAAAACACAATTGCAGCGGTTAAAGCGAAAGAAGTAACTAACATAACGACTCCCGAACGGTACACCTGACTAAGCTCTAAGCCAGCACCAACATCCCAAAATAGATGTCTGATGCCATTGCACAAGTGATAACACAGTGAGAAACACCAGCCCAGCAATACTAGCTTGCTCAGCGGATGAGCCAACAAGCTTTGAAATTGTACGTAAGCGTCTGGCCCTTGCGCAAGTGCTCCAAGCCAAATAACGATAGCGACGCTACCGAAAGATAAAAACACACCAGTACCGCGATGAATTACCGACAACATTGATGTTAGTTGAGGGCTATAAATCTGCAAGTGTGGTGACAGGGGTCTAGCTTTTTGAATTGATGACATAATCAAAGGTTCCTAAAAGATGATCACTCAGTGTCTAAGATGAATTGATGACCGAAATCAAACGTTCGCTTCATCCTGACATTTATAGAGCGTAGGGCACAGAATAGCCAAATTTAAATTTCGTTGGAGATTATAGTTGAATTCAATCTCTTATTTCACGCAATTGCGCTTTATCTGGCTGTTAATCTAGTTTTCGCCCCTCCTGGACATATTAACCGAATAGTCGAATACAGCAATTTATAATATTGATGCTTGGACCAAAGGGCTGTCGATAATCGAAATTGCACGTGTCTCTGAGAAAACTCTAAGGTGACTAATAAGGTGAGCATTAATCTAGACATACAAACAAAGTACTAGAAATCATAACAGCGCCCTTTTGCTTCCCAATCCCCATAACGTGTAGGTTCCAAGCCTTTCGGGCCTCCAATTTCCTTCGCTTGACTGGTCGATGCGGTTTTTAGCTTTGCGTTCTTTTGATCAATGCTTTGCTCGCTCGGATTAGTTGTTTGATCAACATCGTTTTTTTTGGAACTAGTCGGCGCTGTCTCTAAATCTGAATCGACCGCTGAATGATTGCTTTCGCTAGTGTAGGAGTCGTGTTTATTCATAAATGTGGCTCTGTGTTTAAAAATTCTTTAAAAATCGCGCACATAATGACGCATCTTCTCTGGACCGCTTATATAAGAATTAGCGTATCCGATATGAGACGAAGCTTAACATGTTGAACTGAGCCAATTTTGACACTTGTAATTGCCTTAATCACGTCTAGTTTAAACATACAATACACCCTTTCTTATGCATACTAGGTCTATGCAGACTAGCACGCAACCAGAATCTAGGTTGCTTGTGGAAGGACAGCAACGTTAACTCTTAGACACAACAAATAAACTCTCTCTATAGTAGCCAGTTCGGCGATTAAAAATCATGCACTCACCAGTCAGACTATTAAAAATAAGCGGCGACGACGCGCAAGCATTCCTACAGGGACAACTCACTAGCGATGTGAGCAAGTTGAGCGACACGTGGCAATTAACAGGTTATTGCAACCCCAAGGGGCGATTGTTGTGTACTGGCTTTTTATGGCGTACAGACGAGCACTTCTTTTTGCTACTGCACGCCCAGTTGTTTGAGGCAGTTCAAGCAAGACTGAAAATGTACGTAATGCGCAGTAAAGTTATCCTCGAAGAATGTGCAAACAAAGTATATGTCTATGAGTATGCACATGAAGACGCAAATTCAAGTCAAGCACCACCGCCTAACGTTTCGGCTTCTGCGGTCGAGCAGGCGTTTGGCAGGTACTCAAGTGACTCAAAGCTCCACACTCTATATTGCGCGAATCATGCAATCGAAATTGAAGTTTTAGACAATGTCAGCGCAGGCAACACGCAGATTGGCCTTAGCATGCAGGATCTGTGTGTCCGCGAGGGTCTCGTATTGATTTCGCCTGCGCTGTCCGAAAAATATGTGCCGCAGATGGTGAATCTAGAATTGGTCGGAGGCGTGAGCTTTAAAAAAGGCTGTTACACTGGTCAAGAGATCGTCGCAAGAATGCACTACCTCGGCAAACTCAAGCAACGCTTGTATCGATACTCAATCACAGACGTGGGCGACGGTCCAGGCATTCCTATTGCTACCGACAGCAAACTTATTCTATCGGCCAATGCAAACGACGACCAACCAGACATTCCTGTTGGAGAGCTTATCTCTTTAAATCAGGCCACAAGCTACGCTCTAATCGTTGCACGCGTCGCTCACGCGGGCCAAGAGCTTCGCTTAGCCGACAACCCAAGTATAATTCTTACCCCAACCACGCTCCCCTATCCAATGGGCTAGGGTACGACCCGTGCGCGGGCATTGCGATTTTCCAGCACGGGGTAAAACCAAGGCCAATAGAGCTAGAACAGATCCTAAGCCTCCATCTGGCATGAATTGATGTCGCCGCTGCGCATACCTTTGGTAAACCACTCTGTTCGCTCTTTAGAGCTTCCATGAGTAAATGCTTCGCGTTGCACCGATCTACCTGCATTGCGCATTATTTGGTCGTCGCCCACGGCCGCTGCCGCGTCTAAGCCCTCTTTTACATCACCTTCTTCCAAAATAGAATTGCGGTTTTCAGTGTGATTGATCCAAACACCAGCAAGACAGTCTGCTTGCAATTCCATTTTGACGCTCAATGCATTAGCACCAGCTTTTGAACTGCTGGCTTGCATTTTTCTTACTTGCGTTGCGATACCCAATAAGTTCTGTACATGGTGCCCAACTTCGTGAGCGATCACATAAGCGAAGGCGAAATCACCGGGCGCCCCATCCGTTTAAGTTGTTCAAGAAAACTCAAATCGATATATATTTGATAGTCACCGGGACAATAAAATGGACCAGACTGAGCGGATGCTGTGCCACATGCGGATTGCACCATGCCACTAAACAGCACTAATTTGGGTGCTTGATATTGTCGCCCAGTTTGCGCAAAAACTTTTGACCAGGTGTCTTCTGTTTCGGCCAAAATAGTTCTTACGAATTGCGACGCTTCATCATTTCGAGGCGCTTGCTGAGTTTGCGTTTGTGGTACAGGAGAAAGTCCTCCCTGCAGTAATGGCGCAAGAATATTCTGTACATCTGGGCCAAAAAATAAACCAACCAGCACAATAATTATTGCAGCGCCGCCACCTGCAGTGCGGCCAGAAACTCGCCGACTACCTCTGCGATCTATTACATTGTCACTCTGTCTTCGTCCACGCCACCGCATACTGACCTCACACTTGTGTTGGATAATTACTGTAAACGCCCTAGTCGATCAAAGGCAAAACCTTAAATTCCGTTGAATTGATAATACTCAGGTTTGCTGTCCACGCAATACGCTCAAGAACAATTTTCAGGCATTTAACCCTACCCTTTCTAAAGCGCATCAAGCTCTTTTATAACCAGCTCCAGGGATCGAGCAATGCTTTCGACCGACGCAGTTAGTTCTTCTGTTTTCTCACTTCCTTCAAAAAGAACAAGAGCCCTGCGCGCAGCAGCGTGCAATTGATCATAACCATACATTCCAGACGAACCCGCGAGCTTATGCAAAAATTCATTTAGCTCGCCATTGAGCTGGCCATTGAGCTGTGCCCCTGATTTACCCACAGAACGATATCGCGTTAACAAACCATCTAATACAGCTCTCTTATCTTCTGCACTTGTGCGGTACCGAGCTCTTAATTCTTGGATGGTAGTGTTAATCATAAAGTAACTACTTAAGACGCCTTAGGGGGCTCTGCCAACTCTTTGGCAAGAATAACAATGTCGTTGACCGCCACTGGTTTTAGAAGGAACGCGTCATAGTTAATTTGCTTTGTATTTCGAGAATCAAACTCTTGTTGCGATGCACTCATCATCACTATCGGCGCACAATGGCCGTTAGCCCTTAACGCAGTCGCAACCTCAAAGCCATCTTCCACTGGTAGTACAACGTCCATTAGCACCAAATCAAAATTTAGCTGGTGAGCTAGTTCTAATGCCTGTTGCCCATGAACCGCTCGAGCAACATCAAAGCCTTTCTCACAAAGCAATGCTTCTAACATCCATGCAATATCATCGTCGTCTTCTACCATTAAAACACGACACTGCAAACCATCCAGATCTTGCTTTTTAGCTTCTTCTTGCGCTTGTTCATTCGTCGTTACCAACGGTAGAGATATCTCTATTCGGGTCCCCTCGTTTAGTGTAGAGCTTATATTCAAAGAACCGCCCATGAGATCAATGATCCCATCAGTAATCGTCACACCTAGGCCAGTACCCGGGCGCTGTTCATGATGGGCTTGCCAGAATGGCTCGCGAATCATTAGCAGCGCCTGCTCATCCATACCGATCCCAGTATCATCAATGACTATTTTTAGTGTTTGGTCGTGATACTCGGCAAGTACTTTAACCCGTCCGCTATCTGTAAATTTTATAGCGTTGCCTACCAAATTGATCAAGCATTGAGTGAGTCGGTCTGGATCCACCATTACCCAACAATCACTCAGTGAGCTGCAACCGTTTAGCTCGGTAACAAACTCAAGTCCCTTTTGCTTACTTTGAGGAGTCATTACAAGTTCGATATCTTCGAGTAAGGACTTAAGATTAACGGCCTTATAATTAAGCCGAAGTTGTTCACTTTGCCCTTTCCCATGATCCAATAAGTTTTCGATAAGACTGAGCAAGTGCCTTCCCGAACGCTGAATACCTCTAACCCACTGTCGTGCTTTAGCATTCTCTGAATTAGCACCACTGGGCTCTTTAGCACCAGCACTTGCCAGCACACGGTCTGCTTCAAACGTATTTTCAATTAGGTCGCTGTAACCCAGTATTGATACCAACGGCGTCCGAAATTCATGAGCGACTCCCGCTAAAAACGCAGTTTGCAGCCTGGAAGCCTGCTCTAAGGCATTGGATTTGCGCTCAAGATCCAATAACAACGCCTGCTTTTCCATCGCCAGCAGTTCGTTGTCATTGGCTATTTATTGTAGCTTTTCTTTTTGTGCCAACGACGCGGAAGCATCAGTCATCAGTAAATATAGTTTACCCTCATAGCTAACCGTGGTGAGGGCCATGGGTAGATTCAAACGGCCCGCATTTTCAATTATTGGCCAACGCACTGAAGAGTCAAACTCCAAACCCACCGTAAAATCTGCAACGTCATGAAGAAGATCACCCACATTTGGGGCTCTACCTAAAAAAAGCTCGCAATTTTCAGAAACTTCAAGAACCCTAAACTCTTCATCAACCGCCAAAAAAGCCAGCTTACTATCGGCGTACAAATGCTTAGAAAGTTCAGCTCTTAGCTTAGGGTTATTTGCTGACACGGTTGATCCAACTAACCACTAAAGCATTGCGTTAAAACAGGCTTGAACTCCGCCGCCTGTTTTAGCACTAGTAGGGATAAGTGGAATGCCCATAGCCATGAATGATTTTTCAAAGGCGTCGCTTACTCGCCACTCGTTTAGGTCATGCTTGTTTATAGCGCAGGCAAAACGTATCTCGCCTACCTTCTTGACGACACTTTCATGAATATCCACGAGCGCATCTTGACTGCTCGCACGACTGCCGTCAGCAACATAGATAACACCTGACGCTCCGGCTAGATAGCTGAGATTAATGGGCGATAAGCTATCGCGTCCAGCCAGATCCCATATCACAAGCTTAGTTTGGTCAATTTCCATGGTGTCGATCTTAACGCCAACCGTGGTCAAATATTTCTCCGAAAACACATTGTTTACAAACTTTTGCGTTAGGCTCGTCTTCCCCACAGCAAAGTCTCCGACAACACACACCTTTTTCTTAATCATTCGGTTTCACTATTTATCTGGGAGGGTTTAGCGCTAGATAAAGGAGTCGCAGGCAATAAGGTTGGCTGGTCGTAACCACCAACATTGACCCAAGGGTTGTTTGCGAAATAGCGTGACAACGCCGTTCTCTGTGCCTGGCTCAACTCTCCGCCTATTTCCAAACCATTGAGGCCGTCAACAAATTTAGGTTTAATGACAACACCTGCTAAAAGAATGTCATTTTCATTATCCCCCAAATCCCTAAGCAACATTTCTCTAACACTTATCGCAGACACCTCAAAGCCTGTCAGCGAAATCCGCCCATCACGCTTGAGGGACATCAACCTATCAGAATACTTTTCGGCCCAAGTTAATGAACCCGACCCCCAAAAGCTTAACCTTAGAGTCTTGGTAGACAACTTGCACACCCTCTGGAGGGCTCAATTGTTTAACAAAACGACGAACCTCGATCTCGGGCTCAAGAGACAAAAATGGCCGCATAACAATCTCTAGTTGCTGCTCATCGATACCAATATTGGAAAGTAAGTTGATGGGTAGCTCTGTTTGTGGGTCACGCAAGCCGGAGATGAAATATTGGTCGTCTTCCTGGCGGATCTCGGTCACTAGCATTCCAGGCGTGCTTTCTAACACTGATTGCAGCGAATCAAACGTCATCCGTTTAGAAACTGAGTGGAACAACCCATACCCGAGCAACCCTATTAGAACAAGGCCAAGCAAAATCATACTTTTGCTGCGCTTACCTTCGCTTTCTGATTCTTTGGCCTCGGACTGAAGAATTGGGTGCAAATAATTGTCGACGTCTGCCAGCAATAGCTCCCCCGCGTTTGCTTGATTTAGCTCAGACGCGTAGGCAACTCTAATTTGATCTAAGGTTTCACGTAGATCCGCTTTAAGCGATTCTGGCGCATCACCAAATATTACACAGGCAAGCATCAACTTTGGACCGTGACCAACCCAAACATTGCGTTCGCCGACCTTTAGATCGGTTAATCGGTCTCCTTGTTCTCCAGAGAACGAGTCGTTTACAAAACTTTCGATTGCCGAAAACATTGCGCTGACTGCATCACTGTCCAATGCTTGAGCGGAACTGTCAGACAACTGCTTTATGAGAATCCCTGTGTCCCGCTCTATCAGATATACGTGCTCTACTCTAAAGACGAGCGACTTCAATAAAGCTTATTCAGCGTAAGGCACACCGCTTGTGAGAGATTTAATTCGCAGGGAAATCCCAGAAGCAGTCGTCGTTGATTCTAAGGTTCGTTGAACTGTTGCCAGTAAAGAGCTCATCGCTTGAGAAATAGCCTGACGAATCGCTGGTGCGAGCACCGGATATAAAATATCGCCGTAGTACTTAGGCTCTTTCTCAATCGAACGCTTTAAGCCATCTGACACAGGCACAGCCAATGCTCGCGCTAAGGCGGGGTCAGTGTCAGCACTCAGTACTAATGCAGCCGGCAGGATTGATGCCACTTGCTCAGTCCGCAATCTTGCATCACTGAGGCGCTCATCTATCGCTCGTTTTAATTTCTCGAGTTCAGCCCTATCCTCAGATAGCAATAAAGCTTTAAGCTCCTCTAACTGATCCATAGTCTGGGGTCTGCGTGTGTGGTGTTTTTATGTCGAAGATTAATCGCATGTTCTCAAGAGCGTGGGCTAGACTAGAGGCAGCTAGTGTCAACAGTAGATTTAGACACAGGCGCTTTGACTAGTCTGGATTGCTATTGACCTTGATTGAGCTTTAACGCCAACTCATTTAGCAAAACGGCAAGGCTTTGTTTGCTAAGTTTATCTTCACCAAGGCCTTTCTCAACTGCACGTAACTCGGTGGCTAGAGCTTCCTGAGCCTCATTGAACGTGCTCTGTAAAGATTTTATTCGATCGCTAGTTTCTACTTCAACTTCATTGAGCGTGTGGCGCAAACCCTTATCAAGCTCGTTAACATCGACTTCCATTTGCTTAATAACTTCACTTCGTTGTTCACCTTCACTTTGAAGTTTTTGATCAAGCGCTGCAAACTTTTCATCAATTCGCGTATTCAGCAACTCTGCTTGGGATTCTATATGTTGCTCAAGTTCGCTTAATCGTACTTCCAACTGCTTAACATTTTTGCCAAACAGAATCTCGCGTACTTTTTCAATATCGCCTAGACCTGGGTTAATAATATCTGCGCTTTTCTTTTTATCTTGCATTAGTCTAATCCTGTTCTTGCATTTCAAGTCTTTCTAATCGATAACCATGCCTATAAATTGAGCTTAACCGCCATAACGGTTGCTCATCAATGGCTAGCTTACTCCGCAAACGACTCATGTGAGTATCTACGGTTCTAGTATTTAATTTCGAACTTGTCGCCCACACCATCTCCAACATGTGGCCTCGTGACACGACGCGCCCAATATTACGGAACATGAATAATGCTAAATCAAATTCCTTTTGGGTCATTTAAAGCAACTCACCATTAATTCTAACCTCATGTTTAGACGCATCAATGGTATAGGGAGGATAGTCGAGCGTTTCGACGGTTGAGACCGTCTGATCACCAGAACGGCGTGCCAACGCTTTCACCCTGGCAAGCGTTTCGGCTTCCCTTAAAGGTTTGACCATATAATCGTCAGCGCCATTCTCTAAGGCGGCTACAATACCCTCCTCAGCTTGCCTCTGAGTAACGAACACAACCGGCAAAGTAGAATTGAAATGCTTACGAATGGATTGCAAAATTTCCATGCCGTTGCCTTTAGGCACCATCCAGTCAAGCATAACCAAATCAAAACTCTCTTGGCCAAACGCTTTTAGAAAAGCCGTGCCGCTCTCAACAATGTGGCAGCGATGCCCATCTCGAGTCAGCCACGCCTGTAATAAGAGGGCCTGATCTTGATCATCCTCTAATATTAAAACTCGCATTTTATATTCCGTCCGCCCAACTCTATAATGAATTTCCGTTTCGTGGCTGACCATACGACCACTACGACTGTAAACAAATACTAGAGCAAGCTAACCAAAATGCAACGCAAACCCTTAAAATGACGCATAAATTACTCACCGTGCAACTTTTTTTTACATTATTCGCTGATTGAAAACGGATTGAAGCTTAGAGTAAAGCCCTAAGGCAGTAACACCGCAACTTTTGCAAGGATAGGAAATCTAAATGAATTTAATTCAAGAAATACTCGGTGCTCAAGGCGGCGGAGTGGTTAAGCAGTTAGGTCAACAGTTTGGCCTAGATAATGCTCAGGTCGAGAAAGCGCTCACTAATCTTATTCCAGCTATCGCGGGTGGGGTTAAAAAAACAGCGCAGTCACCCTCTTCACTCGATGCACTGCTAAAAACATTACAACAAAACAAAGGTCTTGAAACTGCGGTTCAACGTCCTGAAGTGTTAGCCAACGAGACTAGCCAACAAGCAGGCAATGACATTTTAGGAGAAATATTTGGCTCTAAAGATGTCAGTAGAACTGTCGCCTCTCAAACCGCTCAATCAACGGGAATAGATCTAAGCGCCCTTAAGAAAATGCTGCCGTTAATTGCGGGATTGGTTATGTCATCGCTTAACCAAAAAGGCCAAGCATCTAGTGGTGGTCTGGGCGAGTTACTGGGTGGACTGGCTCAATCGTCGACCCCAACTTCCTCATCTGGCGGATTGGGAAGCTTGCTTGGTAGCCTGCTCGGCGGACGAACTAAACAAGCACCCGCTAAGGAACAAGGACTTGAGTCTCTGCTTGACTTCGACGGTGACGGAAACATTTCGGACGATGTTATGGATCTAGTTAAAAAACTATTTTGATAACAAGGGGGATCGACGAAAAGCACATCAATAAGAAGTGCAAAATCTAGTTCCTTCTAATATCCTCCATAGCAAACACCTCTTGGGCTATGGCCCAAAGGTTACATCGGCCCCAGGGCCACAAACATACAAATAACGACAAATTAAAACTTAAGTAAATGACTGAAAAACATCAGCTTCTTATTGGCGGTAACGGCCATCAAACTGTTTTCATGGACGCCGCAATGGCAAACCGCCACGGCATGGTGTCGGGTGCAACGGGGACCGGAAAAACCGTAACACTGCAAATTCTCGCAGAGAATTTTTCTAAAATTGGTGTGCCCGTGTTTCTCGCTGATGTGAAAGGCGATGTATCGGGACTCGGAAAAGCGGCAAAGCCTCACCCTAAAATTGATGAACGTATTAATACGATTGGTATCGAGGGCTACTCGATGTCGCCAAGCCCAGTTGTTTTTTGGGACCTTTTTAAAAAGAATGGCCACCCTTTGCGCACCACTGTCAGTGAGATTGGCCCATTACTTTTGGCAAACTTGCTCAACCTCAACGACACTCAAACTGGAATACTCTACTCCTGTTTTAAATTGGCCGATGACCAGGGAATGCTCCTTCTAGATTTAAAGGACTTACGATCATTGCTCATTTGGATGGGTGATAATCGCGGCGAGTTAAAATCTGAATACGGAAACATATCTACGGCAAGTCTCGGCGCGATTCAACGAGGATTATTGGTACTTGAAGAACAAGGCGCTGAATTTTTGTTGGGTGAACCCGCCATCGAACTTCAGGATCTTATGAGTCGAGACTTTAGCGGTCGCGGAGTCATCAACATATTGGATGCGAGTACACTCATTCAAACGTCTCCCAGGCTTTACGCTACATTTTTATTATGGCTAATGTCCGAGCTTTTTGAGACCTTGCCAGAAGTTGGCGATGCAGCAAAGCCAAAGTTTGTGATGTTTTTTGATGAGGCTCATTTACTCTTTGATGATGCACCAAAAGTATTGGTCGATAAAATTGAACAGGTAGTTCGACTCATTCGCTCTAAAGGCGTCGGCATTTACTTTGTCTCTCAGAGTCCTCTAGATGTTCCCGAAGAGATCTTAGGCCAGCTTGGACTTAAGATACAGCACGCTCTGCGGGCATTCACTCCCAAGGACCAAAAAGCTGTGCGCACTGTCGCCGGCACGTTTCGAGCAAATCCAAAGCTAGATACTCAACAGATCATCACAGAGCTCGGTGTTGGCGAGGCATTGGTGAGCACTCTGGATGAAGACGGTATACCTTCTCAAGTAGAAAGAATACTAATTCGCCCGCCTGAATCTCGAATAGGCCCGATGAATGACGCAGAGCGCGCCGAGCAGATTGAACGATCACCCTTTAGAGGCCGTTACGAGCAAGATTTAGATCGAGAGTCAGCTTACGAAATGCTGATCGCAAGAGCTGCTCGTGCTGATGCTGATGCCAAGCTTGAAGAAGAAAGGCTAGCCATTGAAGAAGCAGAACTCAAGCGCGCAAAACAATCTACTCGTTCGCGTAGTAGCAATAGAGAGTCCCCTACTGAGGCATTTATAAAGAGCGCGGCTCGGTCTCTAGGCACTCAATTTGGGCAACGGGTTCTCAGAGGAATTTTGGGCAGCATATTGAAATAGTCAATCAGGCGCAGAAATAGAGCAACTAAAGTGTAAAATTAGGCGACAACCTGCTGGGGTGGGTAGACTTCGGTTCAAAACCTGTTTTAGACGCTCTACAGTTCGGCTATAATCTCGCGGCTATTAAAGATATTTTTAACAAATCAAGCAACAGTAAATACACTGGGTTTTCTTATGAGTGATGAACACATGAATGATTCGACTTTTGGTCGTTTGTTTGTATTAATGATTTTGGCTATGACAGTGATGACAATCATCATTGTGGTACTTGCGATTTTCGCGGCTGATGATGTAACAACTAGACTTGACGAGCGTAGCGATATTGAAAACACAGCTGCAGTTGGTCAAAGACTTGCTCCGGTTGGCGAGTTCTCGTCTTCACCCTCTGAAGGTGCGGTTACACCTGTGGTTGCGGAGCCTGTTGTATTAACTGGCGCAGAAGCTTATGCCAGTTGCGCTGCGTGTCACGATGCTGGAGTTGCTGGAGCACCGTTATTCGCAGACAAGGCAGGTTGGGCGGATCGAGTTGGACAAGGCATTGAAACTCTCTACACCCACGCTATAGAAGGATTTCAAGGCTCGGCTGGGTATATGCCAGCGAAGGGCGGAAACATGAGTCTGTCTGATGAGTCGGTTAAAGCAGCAGTAGATCATATGGTTGAAGCAGTTCAATAGAAAGCACTATTGATCTGTTCATCCTTAACTAAACTTGAGCTTGCTTTTGTTTAGAGAGTAAAGTTAGATAACGGTTGAGAAAAACGGCCAACATTCATCGAATGTTGGCCGTTTTTTTGAGATAGCTCTGTAAAACTGTAGGCGAGTCTTCTACAAACGATAGGCTTGGTTAATTGCGCCTTAGTTGCATGCGTATCTCTGCGGTATCTGGATTACTCAGCCGTTCCACCGTAGCGCTTTCGACAATCACTCCGTATTTTTGCTCTAATTCTGACACCCACTTTACCCAACTGTTAAAAGATGCGTTATCAAGAACTAGCCGCACTTGATTATCAGAGTCGCCTGGCGTGAGTTGCTGAATACTGCCCTCTAGGTTATTTGCCCTGGCAACGCTCTCTAACACAGCCACTAATGACTGGCCTTCGCCGGCATTATTTACAGTAGACGTTTGACCCCCGCCCTCAACGCCATGTTCAACTTGTTCGCGCAGCCAAACAAGGTTCGAGCGTAAATCGCCGATATTATTCTGCATTGTAGCTTTCGCAATGTGGGCTGGCCGATAAAGAAATTGATACATCAAAATAATCAGGACTAGCAGCCCCCCACAACCCAAAACCACCTGTTCCCGCCCACTCAAAGTAAGCCATCTTTGACGGAGTTCTTCAACCAGAGGCATACTATTCAACCTCCATAGTATTTTGTTCAGAAGCAACAACGAACGTCGCAACAATGGTGTCACCCTCATTGCTCGTGCCTTGTAATTTTGCAGTGTAGCTTGGTAAGCTCTCGAGCTTCTTGACAACCGAATCAACCTGGCCAAGATTACTTATATAGCCTGATATTGTGAGCTCACTTCGTTCATAAACAACTTCTTTCAACAATATATTTTCTGACCTGAGCACCGGAGTCAGCGCAACGAGCATTCGTGGCAAAGACGATGGACTTGCACCTTGGCTTTGTCGAGATAGAATTTTCTCGGCATAGGTTCGTTCTTGACCCTCGGTGACATAATCTAGTTCTGGAACCAATCGCTTTACCAGCTCCTGGCTTTCCTGGGTAATTAGTTTTATTTCACGATGTAATGAGAGATAAGTATGTATTTCGCTTGTGGCTAATACCGTTATGGTGATCCCGATCAGAGCAGCCGCTTGCCAGTACTCTACGAATAAGCTCTTACGAGAGCGAGGACGCGTTTGATCGGTCCATAAATCAATATCTGCTTGTCCTGAATACTCTAGCCAGTGCGCCATACGGTCTCCAAATGACCAGTGGCGAATGTCCCTCTCTGAATTGTCCTTAATCAGCCGTTCGGCAAAATCCTTGTTATTGACGGCGATAACAGCACTCAGAGGCGTCTCCTTAAGCCATAGATTCACAAAGTCTAAATCCATAGTCACTCCAAAACCATCCTTTGACTGAGCCAAAGCACGATCACCTGAAACCGCTAGTGAGCACTCTGCCACGTCGTGTTGTGGTAATAAGGCATAATCAGGAACAATACGCGTTGCTGGAATTGAGTACGTTTTGGCAAGATTTGCCCACTCTTGTAGCTTCGATTTGGCTACGCTGTAAACAGTTATCTGGCTGTCTGCCTGCCATTTCGGGCACACAAAGTGCACTTCTTCTATATCTTGTGCAAACAGCTCTTCAAGAGCGTAGGGTACAGCCGCATTAAACTGCTTGCGTGTTTTAGCGGGTAGCGTTACTAGATGTGACGTAACCCATTCACCAGGGACGACACCAACTACCGTCTCTTCACCTGAAATCGGATAATCGCCTAGCCCAGGAACCTCACCAAAAGCTTCAATTCGAGTACCTTCTGCGTGCACCCATTCGTAAGGTGCTTCTAGGCTAATATATATCATCGACATTCACTTCAGCGAGCGGGCGATGGTTTAGACACAAGGAATCATACTCGCGAGACAACACTTTTATGGAGTCTGCGATCTTCGCGTCCGTCCGCCTTGAATCTCTATATATTTTTGTTCTCATGCAATAGACCGACTTGTCTAAAGTAACTTTTACGTTGATTTGATAGTACTGACTATTGATTGACAGCATTCCTCGAACAGGCAATGCGGCCTCCCCACCTGAAGCATTGATAATAGCAGTTTCAACTAGATTAATGTCTGTTTGAATAAAACCTAAGAACTCTGGCTGCTTGCGCAGCTCAACAATGCCCGCAAGCGCGCCTGAATTAACCAGTGCTCCTGAACTTAACGACGCCAACACTTCTGCACTTCCTGAATTAATATTGACGGGCACATTTTCAGCAGGCAACACCGTAACGAACGGTTCTAAGTCGGCAATAATCTGAGGCGTAAAACCCTTCACAAAACGCAACTCGCCTAGAGAAGAAAGTGGCTGGTCCGCTGCATAATATGGCAATTCCAAGCTAGCGTAGTTTCCACTTTCGAAACCGTTGGGTTGTTCTTCCTCATTAGGGTCCATCCAGTCTAATAGAGAGTCATACAACTCATCTTTTTGCTCATATTCAGTCAACCCAGCAAGTTCAAGAATATTATAAAATATCCTTTTCTGCGCATCTCGATTTGCTGGTGTAGGTACATACAGATTGTTTATATTATATCGAGCTTGCAGATCCATTACGAAGAAATCAATCGGAACTTCGCCAAAATCAATTGTCGGCAATGGCTCTTCTTCTTCGGCGTCTTCTCGGTCCAGGGAAAAGCGGTCACGCTCTACACTTTCTTGAGGCTCACCAATCTGGCCAATTTTTGCCCAATCTTCTTTCTGATGGTCTGTGGTACGATCAAGATCATCGTGCAGTAGGCGCATTGCCCATGCATTTGCTCCCTGAGCATATTGATACCCCTGCTCTGCGACATTTTGATTTGAAACTCTACGGAATAACAGATGCTGATCCTCAACCATAAACGCAAGCAATGTGACCATAAGGAACACAAGCATCACCACCACCAGTAAAACCACACCCTCTTGTTGAGAAGCCCATGGATTCACGCGAAGACAAGTTCTATTAGGAACGCCAATCGTTAGCCTAGGTTGCATTAGTCCGATGTAGCCCCGCTAAGCATTAGAATATGTCGCTCGTAAACTATTTTGTTTTTCATCTCTAGACGCAGCTGGATAAGGTCCGGTAGCTTCTTAGACTCACTCCACCGTTTGGTCTCAGAGCTGCGCCCATCTTCGATATAGTGAACAATAATTTCTACGTCATCTATATCTTCCAAAAAAGCCCGTTTGTTTACCCTTGTGTCGCCATCGGGGTCCATTACGGGGTATTGCGTTCTAATCAAATGCCCATCAATGAGCTCCCATTTAACCCTACGCGGGACACCAACCCCAGACATGCGTAAATCTGGATAAACAGCCGTCAATTCAAACAGACTGCCGTCATTAACCGTCATAGCGCTCTTTAAGGCGTCACCATATTCATCTTTGCCTAAGCGGTTACTGGCAAAACGAAGATCACGTTCAAGGTACAGAAAAAATTTTTGTAATTCTGTAACCTGATGGTTTTTTTCCAATATTCTTTCACGAGCATCCAAAAACTGAATAAGCGCAGGAAAGATAATTGATGAAATTACGGCAAAAATCGCAACGGCAACAACGACTTCGATCAGAGTAAAGCCTGATCTTTTACGATTCGTTATCAACCTGAAAGCCATCCTATTTGCTCTCTGTCAGCGCGGATGTGAGAGAGGCAATAACACGCTTTGTCGGGTCGCCCTCAAGACTGACCTCAACCGTAACTAAGAACACACTTTCAACGTCAGTTTCTTCACTCTGAACCGTAGCGCGCCATTGATGACCACCCATCTTTACCGTGCTTCGCGTATTCCCTTGCTTGACACGATCGGTCAAAGAATCAAATCTCGCTATAGCCAAAGCGTTGCTCGCAACCCACCCAGCTAACACTTTTTTCTCAAGCTCAACCTGCGCGACAGTGTACTTATTAGTCGCATCAATTACCGAAACCACGCCCACACTCACAATCAACAAAGCGATCATCACTTCGATAAGCGTAAAGCCTGAATGATTAGATCGAATCATAATGGGCTTGCCTTTAAGCTCAACTGTCCTTGCTCATTAATAAACACTATGTATTGTGTGTCATCTCCGACAAACCTCACTTCAAATCCTGTTGTTTCGCCCATCGTATCGATTAGCACTGCCGCCGGCAATGGCTCTCCGTTCTCATCTTCGGATTCATCGTCTACAGAAAAGATTTCAGAACGCATAGTGACTCCGTCCTGGAGACGGCGTTGCTTAAGCAGACTATCGTCACCGCCGCCACTGGAGTCTGTAAGCGCTGTCGTTGTGGTGTAACCACCGCCACTAAATTGGACTGAGAACGGAACGCCTGCCAGCACAGCTTCATCTTGCAACTCAGCAAGTACCGCCATAAATCGCTCAGCCTCTAGTTTGGCGGTACGATCGTTGTCCTGCATTACCGCACCAACCAACAAAGTGGCCATAACACCGATGATCGCGGTCACCACCATTATCTCAAGCAAAGTGAACCCACTTTGAATTCGTTTCGTATAGTTTGTTATTAGATTGTTAGATGCTCGTATCTTTGGCATGGCAGGAGCTCGTGTTAAAACGAGGTTACTTAGTAACTCTGTGTGTCAAGACAGGTAGATTACCACTTAAGCCGTCGCAGGTACTCTCTCTAACAAGCTATTAACGCTGCGACCGACATTAATTTTGTGACATTCAACGATTTGTCTCAGACAGCTAGACCAGTCTTCCTCACTAGAAGCTTCTAGCGAAAGCGCCCATTAAAAAGAACACTAATTAAGCTCAAATATTTTGCGGTAAAAGAAACACAGCATTCTTTCCTGAGCAATATGCCTTACCAAGTAGTACCGCCATTTCTTTATCAATAACCCACTTCACTTGATCGCATGCACGCAAGTAATGAGCCTGACCTTTTGGACTAAATCGATTGAGGCAATTGCACGACCACCTAAACTGAAACTAATCGAACACCCAACGAGTCATTAAGCTGATGTATTAATGACAATAATTGGAGTTCAAATGGTAGGCTGTCTTACAAAAAAAATATTCCCTCCCTGCACGTTCCCAACGTTAATGGTTCGCCCACTCGAATCATAAGGTGTAAATCCGAACCCACGCAGTTTGTCGTAAACCTCACTATGATTCAGAGATACCTCGACCATCAAAGCATTGAGCTTTTGCAAAACAGTCTCTGCGCCCTTAAGTACGCGTAGTGTATGATCTATACAGACGAATATTAAAAATTAGAGTATTATTTTTCAGAGTCTGTCTTAGGAGCGAGTAGAGACTACTACGCATTTATCAAATGCACGAGAAGTGAAGTAGGATCAGAGAAACTTAAAGCACTTCTAGTTAACACCCAAGCCTTAGTTGATCATTTAAGACGATCTGACGATGCTTCATCTGAGTTAGTGAAACTGTATATAGAAGAAGCAAATATCTATATCAATGCTATTGAAGCTCATTTTCATAAAATAGAGCAAGAGCGTCTTAGCTCAAGACTAGTAGATAGAATGAAAGAGTCTAAATTGCTTGGAATATAGGCGTTTCAGCGATTCTGATATCTGCTTCGTATGTTCTCATCTTAAAACCCCAAGTTGTCACTTGCTCGTGACATTTGTGTATCGGTGACATTCACATATAACTGAGTCGTAGCAATGTTCTTATGTCTCATCAATTTCCGACTGTCGGTTATTGGCAATTTTCTGCCTAATTAGAAGATCATAATTGGGCGTTGTATACTCATTTGAAATATTTGATGACCCTAAAGTAGCTAAAGTACCTAAAGTTATAGCGTCCGATTGTTTTAGATATCCCGACTTAATGTCGGATAATAAAAACTGTTAGTTTTAGAGAATAAATAATGTGCCTCACCAAATATTTTATTAGCACTTTTTTAGTATTAGTTGCATTAGTTGCCTGCTCTACAACACCGCCTGAATCCTCGAAGGAAATCTCATTGGATAGTAAACCAAAACATCATACAAGTAGCGGATACCAGAACGACCCATTTGTCGAAACTGCTTCATCTAAAGGGATCTTTTTCTATATGCGGAGAGCATGGGATTCGATCTTTGTTCCTAAGATCCCTGATAGACATGTATTAACTGAGTTAGAGTCGATTCAACTTTTAAACTCAATCGACAGCGAACGTATTACTTGGTTGGGGCATGCCAGTTTTTTGATTAAAACTTCTGGTGTGACAATACTGACAGACCCTTTCTTATCAAAATTCGCAAGCCCTGTTTCATGGGCTGGCCCAAAAAGATTTGTTGATTTGCCCATACCTATAAATAAATTGCCTCCCATCGATATAGTGATTGTTTCACATAATCACTATGATCACTTGGATGATAAAACGATTAGAAAATTAGAAAATAAAAACAGTATTAATGTAGTCGTTCCTTTAGGGCTTAAGTCTTTTTTTATCGAGCGGGGGTATAGCAAAGTTACCGAGTTAGACTGGGGGCAGTCAGTATCTGTTGAAGGAATAGAGATCACAGCAGAATCTGCAGTCCATGATTCTGCTCGAAGTACATCTGATCGGAATAAAACGCTATGGGCTTCTTGGGTTATTGAAAGCTCCCAAAAACGTATTCTTTTTATTGGTGATACAGCGTATTCAGAAACTATTTTCAATCTTGTCGGTAATAAATATGACTCCTTTGACTTTGCTATTTTACCTATCGGAGCATATGAACCAAGGGAGTTATTGTGGATGTCGCATATCACTCCTGAAGAAGCTGTCTCCATTGGCATAGATGTTCGCGCAAAGACTCTGATTGCCTCTCACTGGGGTACAATTAGCAGCTTATCAGATGAGCCAATATTTGAACCTCCGATACGCTTTAAAAAAGCGGGACATGATAGAGGCTTTTCTGACAGAGATTTGTGGACAATGAAAGTGGGTGAAACTAAAACTCTAGAAACTATAAAAAACTAACAAGTTGCTCAAACGGACTTATGATCGTTGGCTGCGCGTCGTTCCTCGCTAAGTTTAGCCAAATATTCTAAGCAGCTTAGCAAGAAGTTAGTCACTAACCTGACTGGCCGTTTAGGGCAACTTTCTGCCTGATTAGAAAATCATGACAGCCCGTTGTATACTCATTTGAGACACTCGCGACTTTCCACATTATGGTGTTCAAACTCAGGACGAGTGCGTTTACAGAATGGAGGAGGGCGGTTGCTTAAGATTGCACTCGGGATTTATATGTTCCTGAGAAGTTAACTTGTCGGTACCATATTTAGTGCAAAAATCAAAAAACAGCTCGGGCACCTTAAAAAAATCGCTCGAAAAAATAACATCACCCATACCAACAAAGATTTGGATATGATCTAAGCTAATACTTGCTTGTATTGTTACTGCTTATCTAGTGCTTCCAAAAACTTATCTTTTTCATTCGGGTGCATAGAAATGTTATTTGATTGGTATGGGAAATTTTGCGCTTGGACTTCTTTATGAAACATGCTCATTGCAGCAACGCGCTCGTTATACATTTGTTTGTGTAGAGGTGCAAGATTACCGAAGGCGTGCGCATGTTTAGGCGGTCTCTCTTCTTCGCTTTGTTCACCGCAAATATCGGCTACAAACGACATGATCACATCGCCTGCCATGCCCGAACCTAGGGAGAAGGTGACGATTGATGTTTTCTGATTGATCGCCTCTAGCACTTCTTCAGCAATACATTCCGCCTCAACTGCAAACACTCCAACGTCTTCCATGCGTTTTAGCGTTTGGTAGATTTGCATGGCTTCGTCGGCCGTTCTGCCAAAACCGCGCAGGCCGCCACACCAATGACTGAAAGTTGGAATCAGACCAATGTGGCTTTGAACAGGAATTCCTTCTTTAGACAGCATTTCCATCACTTCGTATGAGCGCAAGGTGTAATACATGTCGCCGCCTTTACGCATCATTTCAAAAGCATGATCGAGAATGTCATCACGGTTTCCGAATTGCGACCAAGTGCTGCCCACTCCCATAAAATGGTATGGAGCGATTTCGCGGCATTCTTCAATTTGGCTATCCCATACCACCAACAAGTCGATCTCTGCGTCGACACAAGCCTTAAGTTCGGTTGCGTCTTTTGGGTTGCTCATGCTGAGCTTTTTGTTAGATTGCTTTAGAGCCTGCAAATCAGCGACCGTGTAGTTGCGCATTGATGGGCTGCGGCTGAAATCATAAATTTTCTTCATTGTTATTTGCTCATTTTATGTGGATTGCAAGCATCATTATTAACCCGCTTGATCAAGAGGTCACGCTCTTGGGTATGCGGCGGAGTCGTGGCCTATGTAGTTGATGCGCCTAGTGTAATCAATATAAGTGTAAGCAGTTCTAGCGAGATCGGTTTGCAACTAATTGCTTTCGGCGTGCTTTGATATGCTCGTTACCCGCTTCGGTGCCGTCATGAAAACTATTGAATACTTTGTCCCATGGTGTTTCATACGACCCATAGTTGCAGTCGCAGAAGCGGTGATGTAATTGATGCATAAAGTCGCCTATCTCAATGCTGAAAAATTTAGTTAAGCGCACATTGTGATAGCCGCAATGCGAGGTAGGCCCGCCCACAGTGTGTAACATCGAATTAAAGATAACGTGAATCGGGTGGCTTGCAACTACCAAATAAACAATAAGGTCTGAATATAGAAATACGTGCTCTACCGGGTGCATGGCGTGCCCAGACCAAGGGCCTGTGTTGACGTTTTTATGGTGCCACGAGTGGAACCAAGTGTAGAGCGGTTCTACATGCCCGAGGCGGTGATACCAATAGAAATGAAAGCCACTCCAGATTGGAATTATAAGAAGAAGGCCAACAAACCAAACTGGGCTATCGGCGAAGGTAATCATAGTGACATAGCCATTGGCGTACGACCAAAGCATTAAAGACTCCCATAGTGTGCCTATGGGCACAGCGCTGATAAGCGTCCAGAACATGTTGTCCCAGACTTGATCACCAAAGTGGAAGCGGCTTGAATTTTTTACTAGCGGGCGTGAATCATAATGTTCATCGTCACCCTGACGCTTAAATGTATACAACAGCAGATGAAGCCCGCCGGCGACCACCAGCACAATAATGAGGTTGCGTAGACCAATTTCCAATATCCAGTCGAGTCTAAACTCTTGTGCTCGCTCTAGTGACGGCGTAAACCAGACCCAACTTACTACCGCTAGTGTAAGCAGCAAGAACCTTAGGTTGAATGGGCGCCACACATTAAGTAAATACAACAGACTATCGCGAATACTTAACGGACTCTCAAAGTAGGGCGCTTGTCGCAGTGGTAAGTCGGGCGTAAAATGCCAAGATTGCCTTTTTTTTTGTGTTACATGCTCGGCCGACGTTGCGCTTGATTGCTTATTCATTTTTTTCGTCTCACATTTGATTGTGAAGGAATTAAAGCAGCGATTGAATAAGTTAACAAGATATGTTTTACTGGCCTAAGGTATAGAAATACTTAATCTAATTGATATGTCTCTGGCTAAAAATATTCCTTCACTGAACTGGCTTCGTGTTTTCGAAGCGTCTGCTCGAACAGAGAGCTTCACCCGCGCAGGTGAGTATTTGAACCTGAGTACGCCAGCGGTTAGCCAGCAAGTAAAGGCTCTTGAGGCGCACTTTGGAGAGAAGTTATTTGAACGTCGTGCTCGTAGTGTCGAGCTTACTGAGGCGGGCCATGCCTTTTTGCCTGCGGTTCGCCAAGCCTTGCAAACTGTAGAAGAAAGCGTACAAACTCTATTTGGTGACGGCAAAGAAAACACATTGATTTTGCAGGCGACTATGCCATTTTCTAATGGCTGGTTAGCGCCGAGGCTGCCTGAATTCAGCCGTCGAAACCCTAATATTCAAATGCATTTGACCGCGGCGTATCGAGATCAAGATTTTCGTCGTGCTGGTGCCGAACTGCAGATATTATTTGGCCCAGTTCATCGAAGCTGGGCTCAATGCGACCGATTGTTCGATGAGCTTGTGTACCCAGTTGCGACTCCTGAAATCGCTGAATCTATCCACAGTGTCGAAGACTTATTGCACTATCGTTTAATTCAAATATCGACGCACCGCGTGAACTGGAACCAAATATTGCACGCAGCTGCCTATGAGTCGATTCCCACGCGGCAGCTTTGTTTTACCGAAGACACACCGATGGCAATGGCGATGGCAGCCGCAGGGTACGGTGTTGCTCTCGCGAGGTCGCCTACCACGGATGATTTGTTGGAGAAATTTGGGCTAGTGGCATGCCAAGAAATCAAGGGCCTGGCTAGCCGTGAAGCCTATTATCTTGTCTATCAAAATATTGAGAGCCTTTCGGTCGCCGCCTCGGCGTTTCGTACTTGGATTCTTCAGAAAGTAGCGCGTTAAGTTATGCCGATACCGCTGCGCGTGCCAATGACTGACCGTTTAGGGCAAGGAACTGCCTGTCGTTAATTTGCAAAAACTTTGGCTGCTCGTATTGTTCCAATAATATAGATTCGCCATAGGGGTGGCACTGCAAATCGCTGGCGACTTCAAACCGCTGATACCCAGCACAGAGAAATTTATACACAGCCACTTCAACATTTGAGGCAATAACCCACTTAAAGCTATTTAGCTCAGTCCTTATCATATAAGCAATGGAGATATACAAAGCAGCGGTGATATTAGTCAGCTACTAAATTTAATTAACTAATAATAGAAAAGGGGGCATAAAGCCCCCCACAAAAATAAAAATAATTAGTTTTTTATTCTTTAGTCCAGATTAATGCAAATTGAAATACAAGGACAAATAAAACAAATAAAGCTTGTAGAGGTCCGCCAACAATTAGTGGATTGGACATATAAGCTGACATTCTCTCACCTGAAGCAGCACCAATATCTACTAATAATGCTATATTTGAGCCTAGTATAGCTCCACCAATTTGATTTACCTGGTACATAAAAGCTGCTACAAATAAACAAAATACTGTTGTAAAAACCTTACCAGCCATATTTGTATTAGGGTTACTTCTTACGTTATTACACATCCTAAAAGCCAGCCAGGTCATTAATACCATTCCGACAAAATACATAGCATTTTGGATAAAACCTACTTGCATTAAGCTTAATATCTGATATTCAGTCATATTTCTACTCCTATAAGATTAGTTAAAATTTATAGTATCAAATAAGAATTATAGATTCCACTACTCAAAAGATTAAAAGGTTTACGCGTTGGGGCGTCCGACAGCGCGGGACAAAACAGGGTCGAAGAACCGCCAACCCATATGTCTCTTTTTGCGCCTATTTGACTAATCTAAAGGCAATAGTTCGTTTCTATAAAGACGTGTTGCAACCAATAGATCGCTATTAAACTCCTCAACAGTATGAATCAATCCGTCTTTCATCTTGAAAGTAAAAACATACTGATTATCATATTCTCCATTAATTCCTTCTGAGTTTCCAGTTTGCATTAGAGCAACACCATTTTCATCAGCAATCACATCTGTCGTGGTGAGAACTATACCGTTAGGGAGAAGTTCACCAACTATCGGAAGATAATCATTAATAAATACATCTTTTGTATAAGGGATACCACCTGTTTCAGTGATTCCCATATAAGTAAAAGTGAATTCCGAATGCATTTGGGATCTAGCAGATTCGAAATCAGAATGAATGAAAAGATTATCCATCCAGTCTTGGGCTAAATCTATGTTGTATTGTCTATTGTTATCTACTGTATCGGTTGAGCAAGAGGTTATAAGAATTGCAAGTAAAATTGGCAGTAATTTATTCATTGTTTCTCTCCTTCTGAAGAGGTTTGATAAGGACTGGGTTTCCTAGACACTTTCTAGATTCGTTAAATATCGTTGTTCATACACCGTTGGCGGGACACGATCATTATGCGTGTGTCGGCGCTTTGGGTTGTAGAACATTTCGATATAATTAAACATAGCATGTCGCGCGTCAGCGCGGGTTTTGTATTTTATTCTCCTGATTTTTTCTTTCTTTAGGTTGGCGAAGAAGCTTTCGGCTACCGCAATTGACAAGCCAGCTCTTGTTTAACCCTTGTCGAGATACCATTTTCGTTCAAATTAGTGATGAAAGAGCGCCTGCCGCTATGGGCTGCCGGCATTGCGCACGGATGATTTAAGTTGATTGGTATGTCGGAAGATTTAACGTTGCTTAGGACGCAAATTAGAGCGTTTGAGGGGTGGTTTTCAGTGAGCCTGAAGAGTTTGACTGCGAGCAAGTGTACGAGTGACATCTTGATCATAAGCCCTATTTTTTATGACCCTAACTTATCGCTTCGTCTTTGAGTTCATTCAGGTGTGCGAGCGCTTTTGAGATGATCTTTTGATCTCCCATCAACTCTGCCATCTTGTCGCCATTCATACGAACAAAGGTAGATGGGGTATCCAAAACATCTATTTCTAACGCTCTTTTGAAGTCGTTAATTACAGTTTCATTTTTTGAAGTCTTAACAAGCCATTCATATTCGTCCCATGTTGGATTTGGCGATACAGCGATGGCGTATATTTTTCTTGCGATAGAACTGACACTTATTCTTGTGAGTGTTTGTCTTGGTCTTCTTTCTGTCATAGATGTATTTATCATAAATTCTTAGTGCCTTAATTTACTCCTCATACATAATTGCCATATTCCTTTCGCTGTTTCTTAAATTCGAGTGATAGTAAGTCTTCGTTATATGTTCAACCCCAGTTCCACAGTCTTTTGCTAATTGAACAATGTTTGCTCCATTGTTTACTCGCTTACTAATTCCATAATGCCTACAACTGTATAGTTCAAGTTTTCTTTGTTTAGCATCTGTAATACCCACACCCACCAATACGTTTCCAAAGTGTGTTGTTAGTGCTCGTCTGTTTTTCCCGTGCCAATGACTTCCGTTATTTAGTGTAAAAACAAAGTCATCGCCTTTAGTGTGCTTACTAATTTGTTTTAGTCTCTCAAAGTATTCGCCACCTCTCGCAATAAACACCCTGTCTTTTCTAACTTTGCTTGTTTCTCCTTCAACAATAATTTCAGCCCATTTGTAATCGTCGTTTTCATATACTTTTACATTCTTCCATTTCAGCCCAAACAACTCTCCACTTCTCATCATTGTGTTTGCTTGTATTAGAAACAAATGTCTAAACAACTGCCTTTCAAAAGCCTTATCTTCAGCTAACTTATCTGCTTTGATTTGTTTTGCTGAACAATAACTGCGTAGCCACTTACAAATATTCGCGTATTCCTCATCTGTAAATGTTTTACGCCTCATTGCTTCTGCTTCAGTGCCAACTATTTTTATCGTTGGATGTAAAAACTTCTCTGTGTTGTGTAGCCCTTCGTCATAAGCCCACTTACAAAAATGATTGATAGTACTTAACTCATTACGAAGTGTTTGATTAGACGCTCCTTTGCCTAAACGAAATTGTTGATAGTCGTATATTGTTTTTTTACCCAACGTATCTAATCGGTGTTCGGTATTTATTGTTGGGTACTTTGTAAGCCACTTAATATGACTTTTGATGGTGCTAAGTCTTCCTTCAGTAATTCTTTTAGCCAACACATCTTTTGCTCTGTGTTCTAAATACAGCTCAATTGCTTTGTACAAAGTTGGGCTAAACAGACTCTTACCTTCTGTCATTTTCACAAAGGCTACTGCGTGTTCTATTTTTGCTCTTTCTTTTGCTGTTTCAAAGTTCTTCGTTCTTAAACTTTTTTGATGATATTTCCTATGCCCTTCCACGCGCATACGCATCTGCCAATTGCCACCACTATTTGAAGTAGTGAAAATTGTTACCTCGCCATCGCAAAGTGTGTGTTTGTTTTTGTAGAAGCCAGAGTTGTTTTGTTGATTTGGTATTAGTTTTTTATTTACAAAATCAACTTTCAAGATTGCTTGTTCCATTTATCTATTCCTTTTGTTTAATAACTTATTATATCAAGCAAAAGGAAGGCACCATCTTCAAGTAATCAGTATTTTATACTTGATATACTTATGAAGTGCAATAGTAGCAGAACTTCACAACAATGTTTACAACAAAGACGAAGGAATGCGTCTTTACAACAACTTTACAACAAGGGAAATAACGTAGGTATGCGGGTTGTAGGGCGTGTTATTACTCCCACTCTATAGTAGCAGGCGGTTTGCTAGAAATATCGTAGGTGACTCGGCTGATACCGCGAACTTCGTTAATAATTCGGTTGGATATATGCGCGAGCAAATCATAGGGTAATGGTGCCCATGTTGCCGTCATAAAGTCTATGGTCTGGACTGCACGAAGCGCGACTACGTAATCGTAAGCTCTATTATCGCCGACAACTCCAACCGACTTGACTGGAAGAAACACAGCAAACGCTTGAGACGTTTTCGCGTACCAGCCGGAGCGGTAGAGCTCTTCCATGAAGATAGCATCCGCCAAACGCAACACATCGGCATACTCTTTTTTAACTTTACCTAATATACGGACCCCTAAACCTGGGCCAGGAAACGGGTGGCGCATGATCATTTTTTCAGGCAAGCCTAGCTCCAATCCAATCTTGCGAACTTCGTCCTTAAACAGTTCACGCAAAGGCTCTAGTAACTCAAATGTCATATCGTCGGGTAGGCCTCCAACATTATGGTGAGACTTAATGACCTGGGCTTTGCCTGTTTTAGACGCCGCTGACTCGATAACATCAGGGTAAATCGTACCCTGCGCTAACCATTTTGCATCGCTGATTTTGTCGGCCTCTTCTTGGAATATTTCGACAAATACTCGTCCAATAATCTTTCTCTTGGTCTCCGGGTCGTCATGCCCAGCTAACTCATTGAGGAATCTTTCTTCGGCATCAACTCGAATTACTTTTACGCCCATATTTTCGGCGAAAGTCCGCATAACTTCATCACCCTCATTAAGGCGAAGCAAGCCATTATCAACAAAAATACACGTTAACTGATCACCTATGGCTTGATGTAAAAGCCCAGCGACGACTGACGAGTCAACACCACCGCTTAATCCTAAAATGACGTGATCGGTACCCACTACTTCGCGTGCATGCGCAACACTGTCATCAATAATGTTTTGCGCCGTCCAACTGTTTCCGCAACCGCAGATATCATGAACAAAGCGGCTCAACAGCTGCTCACCGAACTCAGAATGAGTGACTTCGGGGTGAAACTGTACTCCGTAGAATCCGCGTTTTTCATCCGCTATAGCGCAAAGTGGGGCGTTACCTGAACTGCCGATTACGCTAAAACCACAAGGGACTTCAGTCACTTTATCGCCGTGACTCATCCAGACATTTTGCTCTGCGACATCGATCAAACGATTCGGCTGGTTTAGCTTAACCATGGCGTGGCCAAACTCTCTTTTTTCGGAGGTCGAAACCTTGCCGCCAAGCATTTCTGCTATGCACTGTAAGCCGTAACAGATGCCTAGTATTGGAACCCCAAGCGAATAGATCTCTTGCGGCGGTCTAGGCGTGTGCGACTCAGTGACACTAGAAGGGCCACCAGAAAAAATAACGCCTGAAGGCGCAAATGATTTGATGGTGTCTATGTCGTTATCGTATGCCCAGATTTCACAATAGACACCCAGTTCTCGGACTCGACGCCCAATCAATTGCGTGTACTGCGATCCAAAATCTAAAATAAGAATACGATCGGCGTGGATATCAACCATGTTAGTTTCCCAGCTGAGATTTAGGCGAAAAGTTCGCGCTCGCCACTTAAGTGGCTGATTTAACTACGATAATTTGGAGCTTCTTTTGTAATAGTAACGTCATGCACGTGCGATTCGGCTACACCTGCATTAGTAATCTGAACGAACTGACAGTTGTTACGCATTTTCTCAAGGTTGGCATTACCCGTGTACCCCATACTCGAGCGTAAACCGCCCATCAACTGATGAATAATATTGCTTGCTGGCCCTTTGTAGGGTACCCGCCCTTCGATGCCTTCTGGCACCAGCTTTTCCGACTCTGACTCATCAGCTTGAAAGTACCGATCTTTTGATCCTTGTTCCATAGCACTAATGGACCCCATGCCACGGTACGACTTATAAGATCTACCTTGGTATAGCTCTATCTCGCCTGGAGCTTCGTCTGAGCCGGCAAGTAAACCACCAACCATTACACAATGAGCACCTGCTGCAATAGCCTTGGCAATATCGCCTGAAAATCGTAGACCGCCATCCGCAACCAACGGTACACCGCTCTTCTTGAGAGCCTGCGCAACATCGTAGACGGCTGTTATCTGCGGAACCCCTACCCCTGCAACCATACGCGTCGTGCAGATCGAACCCGGGCCAATACCCACCTTGACGGCGTCTGCACCCGCTTCTACTAAGTCTAGTGCTGCTTGTGCTGTTGCAATATTTCCGCCCACAATTTGTATTTGTGGGTATTGTTTTTTAATTCTCGAAACTGTTGCAATAACACCTTCGGAATGACCATGCGCAGTATCGACGACTATAATGTCCACGCCTGCTTCAGCTAAGAGAGCTGCTCGTTCTTCAGTGTCCGCCCCAGTGCCAACAGCGGCCCCAACACGCAAATGACCATTCTCGTCCTTACATGCGTCAGGGTGGTCGGTGGATTTTTGAATATCCTTAACGGTGATTAGCCCCTTTAGTCGAAAATCATCATCAACCACTAGAACTTTTTCAATTCGATGCTCGTGCAGTAAGTTTTGAACTTCTTGTTTACTTGCGCCCTCCCTTACCGTGACCAAATCAGCTTTTTGCGTCATAACCACTGAAATAGGCTGATCAAAGCGGGTTTCAAAACGTAAGTCTCGGCTTGTCACAATACCCACTAACTCAGGACCGTCTACGACAGGAACACCGGAAATACGGTTTCGCTTAGTCAACTCTATAACTTCGCCAATGGTGGTTGTCGGCGAAACCTTGATCGGGTCAGTAATTACCCCGCTTTCAAATTTCTTAACCTTCGCAACCTGGTTTGCTTGTTGCGAGGCCGACATATTCTTATGAATAATACTTAAACCACCCATTTGTGCCAGGCAAATGGCCATGCGCGCTTCTGTAACGGTATCCATTGCTGCCGAAAGCAGCGGAATGCCGAGTTCTATATCGCGGGTAATTCGAGAGTTTAGAGAGACGTCGCGCGGCAGAACAGAAGATCTGGCCGGCATCAAAAGGACGTCATCGAAGGTAAGAGCTTGTTTGATATTTTCCATCGCGGAATTATACGCATTGTTTTTTTAGATTCAACTAAGCGCGGGCATCCAATTAATATTTTTTAGTTATGATGGATATTCAATTCCAAATTTTTATGGCCTTTTTATGAGGTTTCTGACGCAAAACGATAACGTCAAACTGTGCTATATAGACCACGCAATAGACATTTGCCTAAATTTGAACGCTATTAAAGTCATATTAACTAGCCGTTTGACGTACGACCGAGTCTACTTACTTTATTTGGGCACTTTCAATATTTTTAGGGTGTTGGTGTTCCCATCTACCCCAACCACATCGCCGTAAGTAACCGCGACATAGTCTCCTGGGGCCACATCAACCTCATTACGCATGTATTGGATAATTTCCATTAACTGATCATTACGTTGAGACTCGTGCGGCAAATGCGCTGGAATAACTCCTTTATAAAGCGCTACAGCGTTCAATGTCGCTTGTTTAGATGACATAGCCACCAGCGGCAAATGAGTCTTAATACGCGACATCCAGAGCGCCGTGCTGCCCGATTCAGTCAGACACGCAATAGCCTTAACTTTGCGAAAATGATTGGCAAGGTACATTGAAGCCATCGCGATCGATTCATCCACGAGTTCGAACTCCATTTCCACACGATGTTTCGAAACTTGTGTAATTACATTTTTCTCAGTAGCAATTACGACATCGTAGACAGTTTTTACTACTTCAACTGGATATTTACCCACGGCCGTCTCACCCGACAACATTACGGCGTCGGCATAGTCGAACACAGCATTGGCAATATCACTTACCTCTGCTCTAGTAGGAACGGGATTCTCGATCATGCTCTCTACCATTTGCGTAGCGACAATAACCGGCTTATTAAGGCGTCTAGCTCGCTCAACAATAAGCTTTTGTACTGATGTTACCGACTCAAACCCAATCTCAACAGCTAGGTCACCGCGAGCGACCATGACACCTTCGCAACTGTTAATCATTCCATCGATAGCATCTTGGTTGGCAACAACCTCAGCCCGCTCAAGCTTTGCTATTAGTTTTGCTGATGAACCTATGTAATCAAGCATCGCGCGCGCATCTTCCATATCTTGCGGGCAACAAGGGAACGAGACACACAAGTAATCCAGCTCTTGCTCAGCCGCAAAAGCCATATCCTTTTTATCTTTTGTAGTTAAGGCGTCTTCAGCAAGTCCGCCACCCTTTAAGTTGAGACCCTTGCGCGACGACAAATGATTGCCTGCAATTACTTTGGTAACAATTCTTTCCCCTTGAATTGCAGTTACCTCTAATTGCACACGACCGTCATCAAGCATAAGAACCCTGCCCGGTTCACAACTGCTGGCTAAAGTCTTGCACACATAGCTAACTCCGTCAGGGCTACCGGCCTCATCAGGAATGCTCGAATCGAGAACAATCTCCTGTCCTATTTCGAGGTCAAAACCATCTCCGACTATTGAGCCAATCCGTATTTTAGGTCCTTGCAAATCGCCGAGAATCGCCACACTTTGCTTAAGCTCAGCAGCAACAGCTCGGATATTATTAATTGCCTCAAGGTGAGACTCATGACTACCGTGCGAAAAATTGATCCTAAACACCCCACACCCATTTGAGATTAGGTCGGCAACAACCTTTTTGCTCGATGAAGCAGGGCCTATAGTGGCTATAATTTTTGTGCGGTTATGCTTAAGAATTGGATTCAAGTGACTACCTCAGTCGATATATAAATACGGAATGCGTCTGAGCTTCAGGCACATTCATCATTAGTTTTGTATGGCGACAACGCGCGCCTCGAGTTTTCGGCAACTAGATTTTACTTGTGCCTACGCATTTAAGTGCTTATAGCTTAGTAAGTGCCTACAGCCGTATAAAGTGCCTACAGCCGTATAAAGTGCCTACAGCCGTATAAAAGTGCCTACAGCCCTATAAAGTGCCTACAGCCCTATAAAGTGTACGGCCTCATAAAGGGCCTACAAATCGCACGTACATTCATTCCAGCACATATTACGATATTATTTGAGTGGACTTCTTCTCAGCTTTTGTTGCTCGTTCGAATAGATATAACAATGTCGTACTTTGCGTCACTCATCAACCAAAAAACGTATAGCCCCAGAGAGAATGAGCCAGGGTATATGCTTTGTTCGCTCTACGATTCAGTCGGTGCAACAACATGTTCAATATAGGCCTGGTCTCTGAGCTGTCTAACCCATTGACTAAATTCTCGGTCGGCTCTTTGTCTGCGCAATATGTTATCAGCACGCATTCGCATCATTTCTTCAGTAATATTTTTTTGGCGACGATCTTCAACCATAACAATATGTTCTCCAAACTGGCTTGAGAAAGGTTGTGATATTTCATTTAATGGTAAAGAAATCATCACATCTTCAAACTCTCGCACCATATCGCCAGGTGTTACCCAGCCCAAACTTCCACCCGCTGACGCTGAAACCGCGTCGTCAGAATGGATTCTGGCAAGTTGGGAAAAAAGTTCGCCCCCCAATGCACGTTCGCGCAACGCGCGCAACTTCTTAGCCGCCTGAGCTCTTGCAACTTCGGTGTTGGCAGAAATCAAGATATGCGTCGCTTTATGCTGAATAATTTCAGTACGCTCACCTTGCAAATCCATCAATTTCAAAATATGTAAACCATTTGCAGATTCAAGCACTTTAGTCACACCGCCGACAGGCGTATCGGCCAGTGCTGTTACAAACACTTCTGGTAACTGCTCAGGTCGTCTCCAACCCATAACGCCGCCTGATTGCGCGTCATTTCCTTCTGAATATTGCGCCACCGCGGCAGCAAAGTCTCCAGTTTCTACAATCTCTTGACGAACCCGCTCTGCTTTGACCGCGTTTACAACAGGGTCTTTTATCAACAAGTGCGCCACTTGATATTGAACGTCATTCATACGACTACCGTTAACGGCTAAAAAGCCATCAATCTCATAATCAGGCACTATCACTCGTGCTCTCGCATAGTAGTCACGCAAGCGTGACAGTGCGATCGTATCTTTTAGAGTTGCGCGAAAATCAGTCAATGTTTGTCCATCCGCAACTAAGCTTTTAATAAACTGTTCCATGCTAAGATTTTGCTGCTCAACAAAACGCTGCACGCCAAAGTCGATTTCATCTTCGCTTGGCTCTAAATCTCGACGTTCGGCCTCTTGCATCTGCAAACGGTCCGATATCATACCTTCCAGAACATTTTCAGCGAACTCTGGTGGAAGCTCGCTTTCAGGTTGATCCATCTCGGCCAACAAAGCTCGCTTTCGTATTTCGAACTCTGATTGAGTAATCACGTCTTCGTTAACGATAACGAGAACGCGGTCGTCAAAGTCATTGATCAAGGCCTGACCTTGGTCTTGTTCCGGGGCTTGTGCGTAAGTCAGCGCCGTGCACAAGGTTATGAGACCCGCGAGTACGGTTCTCAGCATCTTCGCGCTGTTAGAGGTTGTGTGTTTCATGATTGGTAAAAATATCCTAAATGAGCGCAACGACCTGCGCGATCAACCCCAAAGGGGTATTCCAATAATGCGTCTAGACTAACCGTCTTGGAGCAATTGGGATAATTGATTAATAAAGTTTAAAGACCGGCGCGAAAGCTTCCGAGCGTAGTCAGCTCAAGCTCTACGAAAACAGCTGAACGTTTTTCTTCAATATTCCGATTTTGTAAACGTTCTTGTCCGACCACTCTCAACTTCCAGCAGCAACTGTTGTATTCAACGCCTAAACGGGTGTAAAGACTCTCGGAGTCTTCGATCGAATAACGCTCATCGGCAAATATCTGCCAGCGGTCAGACAGAGGCCAAGTAGCACTTAAGGTCAACTGATCTACCGCACGATTGCCAAACAATGAATAGTAGTATCCTACCTGAACGCGTTTACGGTCATCATCTTTAGGCTCGTAACCAAAGGATAAACGCGCGTTTCGTATCTCGCTCTCATCGTGGTCGTATTGTACGAACGCATAGGTCGTCCAAGCACCTTTAGACTCTGTGCGAATTTCTGCAAGCAGATCTCCAGCACCAGACTCAATCACCTGATTTGCGTTTATGTTCTGTTCCAAGTCATCAAGAATATAGATCTGACCGACGCTAAAGCGCAATCGCTCATCACCTGACTGATTATCGATCAAGCGAGAAGTAAGACCAAATGTAACCTGATTTGTATCGCCCACTCTATCTTCGCCATAAAAGCGGCTTTCTCGATAAATATTATTGAAGTTGTTGAAATTTAAAGGAGCGGTATCAAAAATTGGCACGTCACTTTGATCTTCTTCTGGCGCATAAACATAATAAACACGGGGCTCTAAGGTATGTAATACGTCTTCGCCCAACCAAGAGCTATTTTTCTCAAGGTAAACCCCAGCATCAACACTGAAAATAGGGACGGTAAAACTAGGACTATCTTCAATCCCAGCTGCGACATTATCTAAACTATAGCTGCGGTGATGCAGAGATACACGCGGTTTTACGAAGCCCCAAATATTTTCAAAGGGGACTTCGACATATGGGGTGAATGCAGTGCGTGTTCCCTCTAACCTATTCTCAGCTGAGAAATCCGTGTAGCTCGCATACACCCCCATTCTTGAATCAAGAGGTCCGCGTGGCAAGTTAGTTGAAAATGTGACAGAGGGCTTTCTCTCGTAAGGGGTGGCTCTATTTAATAATAATTCATCAATAACTTGATATTCATTTGCTCTAACACCAATACGAAAATATTCATGCGAATAGTCCAAACGCGCATCCCTTGGGACGTACGATGAACTGAACAAGCCTACATCATCGCGCAAGTCATCAAAATATTCTGTGTCTGACACATCGTTGTAGTTGACACGCAGCGATAGGTTATCTGTGAGGAGTCGTCCGTAGCGCACCGTCAACATATCTCGATCATCACCAAAGATGTCATCACTTGGCAAATACTCTCCATAGACTAAGGCCGAAGATCTCTCATCTGCATAGCGATACTCGCCTGCCATTTGCAATCCGCGATTGCTGTACAAACGTGGTGTTATCGTTGCATCTTGGTTGGGAGCGATATTCCAATACCACGGCACTTCGACAATAGTCCCTGACTCTTCGTCCGAACCAATACCCGGAATCAATAAGCCTGTTTTACGTTGATCATCTAAAGGGAAAGAAAGATAAGGGCTGTAAAAAATAGGCACGCCCATGAAACGAACTGTTGCACCACGTGCTGTACCAATGCCACTGATTCGATCTAACTCTAGATCCCGTGCGCTTATAATGACATCGTCATTACCCTCTGCGCAGGTCGTGTATCTTGCATTTTCGAGAGTTACTAAACCTTGGCCTTCCAAATTAACCGTATCAGCTGAACCTCGTGCAGCAATCACAACTGTATCTACCCCATCGGCACTACTTAATCCAGATGCCAACTTAAACTGGGTATCACTGAGCACACCGATTTGTGTCGGTGCATGAACATCAATTGCGCTACTGCTGAGATAATCACCCGCTGGCGAAATCATTTCCACATTACCCGTCGCAACCACGCGCTCGTTAGCACGGTAATATTCCAAACGGTCCGCCACGATAGTTTGACGCCCTTGTGACACCTCGGCATCGCCTTCAAGAACAACAAGGTCTTCGTCTTCGGCCTGCATGTTGTCAGCTTCGAGGGATATTGGGTACAGCCCATCTTTGTTAGGCTTTGCAGCGGGAGATGCAAACTCCAAAGTAGATGGAGAACAGACACAGTTAGTTCCTTTACAAGCAGCGTAAGCATTAGAGCTCAGTAAACTGAGGCATAGCATTCCGCTTATAATCACCAGAACCTTAATTGAATAAACATTCAATCTGGCGCCGACAGACTTTCTTAAATCATTGATATACATAGAAAAATCACCTTTTACACCGTCGTAACAACCGGCTATTCGCCTAGACGCTGAGAATGTATTACGAATGACGCTTGGAGCTGACTTGAGCTTAGCTGAATAGGAAATGACAAAGGGTGCGCGCATAGATTAAATCCTCGACCGAAAACTTGGCTTAATGGAAATGTATTTTTATAGTCAGGTTATTATAGTGCATGTAAGCGCTAATGACTAAGACAACAGCGCAGTAGATAGGGCTTTTATTCCTGATGCAAATCAGCCAGACTTCGGCCTCGGCATTTTGTATCTAACTTCAAGTGCCGAACGACCGAAATGTTGGCATCAACAAAAGCATTATTGTGTGTGTAATTATGGACAAAAAAACAAGTGACCCACGCAAGCAAGTAATGCTCAACTGGCTATCAAATGACATTAAATTAGACATAGAAAAGTGTGAGCCTGCGTCTGAAGACGCCAGTTTTCGACGCTATTTCAGAGTCACGTTAAGAAATCCACCCAGAGGTTCATTAATTCCTAAGGCATTATCACCCAAGAGCCAAGGTGCATCACATGTTGAGCAAACTCCTGACAGCCTAATAGTAATGGATGCCCCGCCAGAGAAAGAGCCACTCGATACGTTCTTAAAGACGACAAGACTACTCCGAACTCACAACATTAACGCGCCGCATATCTATGCAAAAAACATCGCTCAAGGCTTTTTATTACTGGAGGATTTCGGGTCGGTTAATTATGTAGATAAACTTCACTGTAACGCAACAGAACTCTATCCCCTCGCGATCGACACGATAGTGCTGCTGCAGTTAGCGTGCTTTAAAACACCCCAATCGGAATTACCGACATATTCAGCACAAAAACTAGATGATGAAATGCAATTGTTTGAGGATTGGTACTTAAGCGTTCACCTAAAGCATAAAATGACCGCGACGCAACTAAAAGCGTGGGCTGAATTAAGAGCGCATTTGGTTCGCCAGTGCGTACAACAGCCTCAAGTTTGGGTCCACCGAGATTATCATTCACGAAACCTTATGGTTCTAGATAAAAACTCTCCGGGAGTTATCGACTATCAAGATATGGTGATAGGTCCGCTCACCTACGATTTAGCGTCAATATTCAAAGACTGCTATATCGAGTGGCCTAGAACCCAACAACTTGAATGGTTACAGAACTATCAACAGAAGCTTAGGCACGCCGCTGGCGAAATCGAACAAGCGACTGAATTATCAAACATAGATTTTGATCAGCTTGTCAAATGGTACGACATGACCGCTCTGCAACGTCATATAAAGGTGTTGGGTATTTTTTGCAGGCTTAACTATCGAGACAATAAACCCAACTATATCAATGACTTACCTATGGTTAAACGTTATGTCTTAGAGGTTTTGCCGCGCTATCCGCAGCTCAGGACTTTCTTGAATGAATTCTCAAGCTTACTTAACTAATCTTTTAATTCGATAAACGAATTTGCAACATGAACAAGTCGTTCGCTAAGTAAATACTATGACAACCTTCACAGTTTTAATTCTCGCCGCAGGGAAAGGTCAAAGAATGCTACCCCTAACCCAAACAACACCAAAACCCTTATTAAAGGTTGCCGGTGTGAGTTTGTTGGATCGTCATTTAATCAGGCTCAACCAAAGTATGGCGATGGGCGAAACGTGCCCAGTGATTGTGAACGTTGCTCACCTTGGCCAACAGATCATCGACCACATTGAACAAAGCGAGTACTCCAACCTACGCATAATCATTTCTGATGAACGTCACAGTGGTGCGCTGGAAACCGCTGGCGGAATCGTTAATGCTTTGCCATTAATTGAGACCGACTTTTTGTTGGTTATTAATGCAGACATCTTTAGCGATCTAGATTTTTTAAAGTTTTGGGGAAACGCTCAAAAATCGCTAATTAATAAAGACGCTTATCTGGGCTTAGTACAAAACCCCGAACATAACGCTGCAGGCGATTTTTACTTAAACGGCTCAGGCGAGATACACGCCACGCCTTTTAGACAAACAGGCACTATTTCAAACGACTCTGCTGACACCAAACTAACCTTTGCAGGCGTCAGCGCTTATCGGACATCCTTTTTCCAAGACTTGCCGATAGGTGTTAACCCCTTGGCTCCTTTACTAAGAAACGCAATGGAGAAAAACCGAGTCAGTGGCGAGCGCCTTAATGCAATGTGGGTCGATGTTGGAACTCCGCAACGACTGAAGAAACTAAACGTTGCTACTTGTGCGTGAGCAAAAAGCGGCAGGTATTGCTTTAATTGTGCGTCCTTTGTTTCAATAGGTTTATAAACCGTTCCGCTAAAGCAAAGGCAAGTGCCTCTTTGTGAGCGTCATCGAATAAGCCTGTTGCGACTTGATCTTTAAACTGGGTCACTTCTAAGCCTTTAAAACCGCAAGGATCGATGTTTGAGAAAGGTGTCAGATCCATTGCGTAGTTAAAACTCAGCCCGTGGTAGCTCATTCCATTTTTAACTCTCAAGCCCAAAGCAGCAATCTTCGCACTATCAACATACACACCAGGCGCGCTTTTGCGTCGCTTCGCATCAATCTTACTCTCATGAAGCACATCAATGGCTGCTTGCTCAAGAGTATTAACTAGGCTTTTTACGCCCAGTCCAAGCTCTTTAAGGTTAAGCAAGGGGTACATCACAATTTGCCCAGGACCGTGATACGTTATTTGCCCACCACGATCACTCTTCACTACGGGAATATCTGACGGCAACAAGGTCTGCTGTTGACAGCTCGTACCTTGTGTATAAACCGCGGAGTGTTCTAACAACCAAATTTGATTGGATCTTGAAGCCCGGTCCATTGCAGCTCGAGCTTGCATACGTTGCTGCGTTTGCAAATAGGCTTGCACTCCAATATTGTGCACGCGAATCGCGTCAACAGCGGCTTCCGTTGAGTTGCTTTTAGGGTCAGAGGTCGCTGTTTCGCTTTGCATGGTAGGTACCTAGAGCGTCATCACCACATGCTCTGAACCCGCTAACTCTTGATAAACGCGTTCCAGTTCTTCCCTACTATCGAGGGTAAGTGACACGCTCACAGACTCAAATTTGCCAGTGCGTGAATCGTTTGACTTAGCGCCAATAATCCGTTCATTAGGGATATGCTGACCAACCAACGTCTTGACCATGGTTTGCATACACACACCATCGCGAGCGCGGCACATCGCTTTAAATTGATATTCCAAGGGATACTCTAATAAATCAAAGCCATCCTTTACGTCGTCTTTAGGTTCGTCTTTTGTCATCAGTTTATTGTCTTTTATAAGAGTCGCAGCGAATGATTAATCAAACAACCCACCGATACTCCGAGAAATAGTGTCCGTCACGCGCTTAAGGAAGCCGCCTTCAGGTATTTCGCTCATAGCCACCAACGGCACATCAAGCAGTGGGTTCCCGTCTAAATACAACGCGGCCACTCCCATAGATTGCTTCAACTGAATTGGTGCGTCAAACGAAGGTGCCATTTGTAGACGAACTTCAATGTCAGCCAAACGACCCCGAGGTACAGCAACATATACGGGTGATATCGGTTTTAACAAGACTTGGTCTGTCTCGCCTCCGTACACTCGAGCTTGTGCTACACCCCCTTGCCCGGATAGTACTTCACCTGCATCAAAAGCATCAAAACCATACTCCAACAGTTCAGTAACAGCCTGCTCGCGTAATGCTTCGCTTTCCGTTCCCATGACAACCGCAATCCACCTCTGTCCTTGTCGCTGCGCGCTTGAAACCAAGCAATAGCCTGCCGCTTCGGTATGACCTGTCTTTAAACCATCAACACCCAGGTTCCTCAACAACAACTTATTACGATTAAATTGGCGAATACTATTGTGTTCGTATTCTTTGATTCCATACCAACTATAGTACTCGCCAAACTGATCAATGATTGCGGCACTCAGTTTAAGAATATCAACAGCCGACATATGATGCCCAGGTGCCGGCAAACCAGATGCATTCTTAAAGCGTGAGTGCGTCAGTCCTAGTTGCTGAGCATAGTCATTCATAAGTGCAGCAAAGCGCTCTTCACTGCCACTGGTATGCTCTGCTAACGCTATTGCTGCATCATTGCCCGATTGGATGATGGTACTTTTTAGTAAGTGTTCTAGATTGATGGTGGTATTTACATCGGCAAACATCCTTGACCCTTCACTTCGCCATGCTTTTTCACTGATGGCAACTTCATCGTTAAGCGAAATTGAACCTTTAGCCAGCTCTGAAAAAACCGCATAGTTCATCATTAGCTTAGTAATACTTGCTGGTGGCAATGGCTGGTCACCGTTCGAATTGGCAACGACCCAACCACTGCGAGCCTCCATCAATGCCCATCCTGTAGATTTAACACTTAGAGCAAAATCAGAGTTTGAAGCGTGACTAGATTGCTGAGCGTGAGTCGTTATAGTCACAAACGAGAAAAGCATGAAGGCACCGATTAAACGTCCCGCAACAGAAATCACGTCTTTAGGCGGCTGGGGTGGACGAAAACTGAATTTTGAGCACTTCATAATTAGTCGCTTCCTGTTACTGATTGGGCTCTTTGATGTTCGTCACGAATAGCCTTTGACAACTCAAAAACCGCCATCGCGTATAACACACTTTGATTGTAACGAGTGATTACGTAGAAGTTCTCATGCGGAAAAAAGTATTGATCGATAGTAGGAGAACCAACTCTTGCCAGCTGTTTGGAATTAACCTTCCACTTAGAATTATCAGCCTCTTTTCCAGACCTAGAGGTCTTGGCATCGGCGGGTAATTTTAGCTGTTGGCCTCTATAAATCTTGCCATGGCTATCGATCTTATTAAGGGCCATTAGTGCGCGACACGACACATTTTGAGACTCTGCAATTTCACATACTGTATCGCCCGCTCGAACGGTATAAAGCCCAGAACGTTGAGGGTTATTGACTTCTTCCTCGGCATTTAGCCACAAAACATTTAACTTTTCTTCATCAGGAACAAGCTCAGAAACTGGACCACCCAAACGGCGTAATTCTTGAGCCGTGTACTTCACCACTCTTTTACGATTAGCCAGATCAACAATTGCAGCTGGAACAGATGAAAAACCCTCGGAAGTAACAGGCTCATCGCGTTTCCACCCGTTCTCGACGAAGTAGTTCGCAATACTGCCAATCGCGTCACTTGGCTGATTAATTAGATCAGTTACTCCGTCAGCGGAAAAGTCCACAGCGTAATGACGGTAGCTACTCGCTATGAATTGCGGATAGCCCATTGCGCCTGCGTAGGATCCCATCACTTCATCTATCAAAAAATCGTTTTCTTTTACAAGGACCAAAAAGTGCTTGAGCTCACCAGCAAAGAACGCGCTCCTTCGTGGAAAGTCAACAACTAGCGATACTAATGAGTCAATGACCTTGTGTGACCCTTTATAGCGTCCGAACTTGGACTCGACGCCAATTATAGCCACAATCATTTCAGCGGGAACGCCATATTCTTGCTCAGCTCTGAATAGATCTTGCTCATGCTCTCGCCAGAATTGCGCACCTGCTTCAATTCGGTCGGATTTCATGAAAAGCTTTCGGTACTTACCCCAAGTGAATTTTGATTCAGCAGGGTTTTTCATGGCGTCCAATATTTTTTCTTGGATGGTCGCCTGTGCCACCACATCAACCAGCTCAGCTTTTGTATAGATGCCCTCAGCGACTAATTCATCAACAATTTTTTGTAGATTAGGGTGAGCATCAACAGACACGGCGTTAGCCGCTCCAGAGACGAACGCGAGCAACACCAACAGGCTGGTAGCAATCGACTTAACTATTCCCAGCGCTTTTGCAGGGTTAAGTGAAGGCATTTTTGTCAAAAAAGGCTCGTTAGGCGATGTCGCCTGAATACTGTTATCCAATCTCATAATCCTGTTTACTCGCAAACATCTGCGTTTGCATTGTTAAGCTACATTCACTAAAGCTATTCTAATTTCATTGAATTAAAATAAGTCAGCTATTAATCAAACATTCTTTCTTTGAGTCATCGTCACAAAAAACACTCATCAATTAGACATTAAACGCTGGTGCGAGTGTATGCCCATCAAAATACCAAAGCCCGCCATTAAAGTAACCATTGACGTACCCCCATAACTAATAAGTGGCAGCGGTACACCCACCACCGGAAGCATTCCTGACACCATTCCTACATTCACAAACACATAAAACAAGAATGTCATCGAAATGCTACCTCCTAAGAGACGCAAGAATGAATCCTTTGTGTTGTAAGAAATATACAACCCCCGAGCTGTGATTAGCGTATAGAGGAGCAACAACATAAAAACGCCAACAAAACCAAACTCTTCAGAGTAAACCGAAAAGATAAAGTCGGTGTGCCGTTCGGGTATAAATTCTAATTGGGACTGACTCCCTTGCAACCAACCCTTGCCTTGTGCGCCGCCGGCGCCAATCGCGATCATCGATTGAATGCTGTGATATCCCCCCCCTAAAGGATCCGACCAGGGATCAAATAAGGTCAAAATACGTCTCTGTTGATAGGGGTGCAACATATTAAAAACAGCAGGCATGGATACCAAGCCCAACGCACCCAATAATGCTATATATCGCCATGCAAAACCGGCCAGAAACACGATCACCAGCCCAGACAAAGTGATCATGATCGTCGTTCCTAAGTCTGGCTGTTCAAGAATCAGGAATGCTGGCAAAAACAACACAATGAGAGCACTAAACAAGTTCAGACTTGATGGTGGTAAACGGCGTCTTGCTAACACCCACGCGACCATCATAGGAACACCTAGTTTCATTATTTCTGAGGGCTGAAAACGCATAAAGCCAAGGTCCAACCATCGTTGAGCACCCTTGCCGGTATAGCCAAACAGCAACACCATTACAAGTAGCACCAATCCTGCGCCATAGATCATGGGCGCCCATCTAGACCAAGACTCAGGGCGTATTTGCGAAAACAATATTAAGACGGCAAACGCAACCATCAAGCGTAATGATTGATTCACAATAAGACGAGGGTTCTCACCACCCGCGCTCCACAAAATCACCAAACTGGTGAAACCGAGCATCAGCAAGCCAATGACTAACGGCCAGTCTAGTTTAATCCTAAACATCGTTATAGCCCGCTATCAGGTTGAGTAACTCTAGCCAAGCTGGCACTTTCTTCGTTTGTTTCTGCGGCAAGATAATAATCAAAAATTTGCCGAGCGATTGGCGCCGCTACCGAACTACCACCACCGCCATTCTCTACGATAACTGCGATTGCGATTTTAGGCTCTTCAACTGGCGCGAACGCAACAAATAGTGCGTGATCTTTTTGGAACTCAGTAAGCTTGGAAGCGTCATAGCGAGCACCCTGCGCAATATTGACAACTTGAGCAGTGCCTGTTTTTCCAGCCATGCTGTAGGACTTATCCCGACCAATGTAATAATGCGCAGTTCCCTCTGGACTTTCTACGACACCGCGCATTCCTTCCAAAATGGTGTCAAAGTTAGCTTGATTAAACTCGACTTGCGAGTTTTCACGTATAACTGGGGTAAAGTCCATGGCCGTGTAACCGTCACCAGCCCCTTCCACCATGTGGTTGATTATGCGAGGTTCTACACGCTGTCCACGATTAGCCATCGTCGCCGACATTACGCCTAGCTGTAACGGAGTGGCTAATGTGAATCCTTGACCAATACCCGTAATGAGAGTTTCCCCGGGATACCACACCACACCCTTAACTCGGCGCTTCCATTCACGGGACGGCATTAACCCATCGGGCTCTCCGCGTAGATCTATACCTGTTTTACTACCTAGACCGAAGCTACCTAAAAAGTCGTGTAACTTATCGATGCCCAAACTATTGGCCATCTGATAGAAAAACACATCACACGACTTCATAATCGCGCTAATCAGATTGGTTGGGCCGTGACCCACTCGCGTCCAACAACGATAGCGGTGACTACTTCCCTTTAACTGATAATAACCAGGGCAACTAACCTGTTGGCTCGCTGACCAGCCATTCTCAAGTCCAGCGAGTGCGACTAATTGCTTAATCGTTGACCCAGGAGCATAGCGCCCGTAGAGCGCTCGATTCAACAACGGCCTCTGTGGGTCATCCCGCAATTCACCATATGAGCGGTGGTCTATCCCATTTACGAACTTATTAGGGTCATATGTAGGGTTACTAACAAAAGCTAATACTCCACCGGTTGCCGGCTCTATAGCGATGACAGACCCGCGTCTATCACCCAAAATTTGTCTGGCTTTGACCTGAAGCTCGGCATCAATATTTAAAACAAGATCATTGCCTGATACTGCGGGCATTCGATCAAGCGTTCTTATGGGCCTGCCGTGAGCGTTAGTTTCTATTTGTTCAAAACCGACTTTTCCCAACAGCTCTGACTCGTAATACTCTTCAATGCCCAGTTTACCTATGTATTCGGTGCCTTTGTAAGCTTGAGGGTCGATTGAATCCTTTTCACGCTGGTTGATGCGCCCAACGTACCCCAATACATGTACCAACTCTCCACCATAAGGGTACGAGCGCTGAAGTCTCGCTTGTACCTGGGCTCCCGGAAAGCGATGCTGATTAACCATAAACCGCGCAACCTCTTCTTCGCTCAAGTTCAGTTTTAGAATATGCGCTTCAAAACCAGGTCGTGATCTTAGCGCTGCTTCAAATCGTTTTAGCTGATTTGGACTAATCATTACAATACGCGCGACTTCGTCGAGAAGAGCTCGCATGTCCGCAACCTGATCTGGAACGATTTCTAAGGTAAATATGGGCAGATTTTCGGCCAACACACGTCCTTTACGATCGTATATTTGACCTCTAATCGGTGGTACCGCCACTAAACGCACTCGATTATCTTTTGAAAGAACGTCAAATTTCTCATGTTGGTAAATTTGCAGATACCACACACGGGTCATTAAGGTGAGAACGAGCAAAATCAGAATTATGCCAAGCGCAAAAAGCCGACCCTGAATCAACTTGGTTTCGTGCAAATAATCTTTGAGTTCTAGCTGCTCCATACCTACTGTTCTTTAACCTGGCTTGTTGGCATTAACTTAGCGAATACGAGAGACACGTCGCAACTCACCTAAGACAATCGTCAAAAATGGCCAAGCAATCATGCTGCCGATAATCGAATACCAAAAAGACCAAGTGAAACTAAACTCATCGGTCATGCCGTAAACCCAACCTGTAATGAACTTAAGTATCGCTAAAAACAGTGCAACTAAAAGGCTTTGTTGCCAAGTGGTCATTACTTTCATCTGATGGCTAGTTTTGTTCACAAAAAAGGCAATAAACGCTAAGCCCAAACTCAGAACCCCAAAGGTTTTTACCGTCAACACGTCAAGCAGTATTCCAAGAATAAAACCAGTAAGAGGTCCATATCGGTCCGGCTCGGTATAACACCAAAAGATAAGAACCAGCACCAACCATTCAGGCCAAAAATAATAGATCGAGTCGGCTACGCTTAGCATGGCGAGCACTAGGGCAAAAAACACCGACAAAACAAACGCAACTTTACTGGATGAAGTCGTATTCTGTAGTTGCATCATGAACTATCCCCTTCACGCGCAAGAATGAGTACACTGGTTGACTTGCTAAGCTTGGCTATCGGCTCTGCCGTCACCTCGATAAACGCTTCGTCTTCAATAATTCTCACATTACTAACACGAGCGACAGGATACCCAGCAGGAAACCGTCCACCCAAACCTGAACTAATCAGTAGGTCCCCTTCTTGAATATCAGAATTTAGGTTTAAGAACGGAACCCGTAATTCATCCAATAAGCCCGTGCCTTGCACCACCGCTCGTAGGCCATTGCGTTCGATTTGCGCTGGGAGAGCGTGACCAGGGTCTGTAATGAGTGTGATGTTGCTGGTCAGGGGCATGACTTCGGTAACTTGACCAATAACACCCAAATCATCGATAACCGCTTGGCCATGATGAATGTTGTCGCGCTGGCCTTGCCCTACAACAAAGGTATGCTGATCTCGGTCGATATTTGCGCTAACTATAGACGCTAATATTAATGTTTCGCGCAGTCTGGGCGAAGCCCCTAACAAAGTGCGTAGATCATCATTTTCTTTTTGAAGCGACTCAAGCAAAAGAGTTTCGGCTTTAAGCTGAAAGTACTCTTCGCGCAGGTTTTCGTACGCCACTTTTACATCAGGTTCACTTTCCAGGGCACTATTGAAAGAGTTGGCGACACTCTGAGGTACCGCAGCAAGTTGTTGTACTGGCCGTAAAACAACGGACAACAGGTTTCTGGGCGTATCTAACCAAGGGCTCGTAACCTCGATAACAATAACCGAAACTGAAATAATGGTTGCAAGAACCAGCCTCAGGCCATCGGGATCGCGTCTAAATCGGTTAGCCATGCTGACTCAAGGTCCTACAAATAAGTTGACTACTACAAAGGTACATCGGCTAACAATTACCGACTGAAATCAAAAACTGTCTCAAATACTTAAAGTAGATTAATAGCTTAAGCGCTACCCTGATATCTTAGAATCTTAATCGACAACCTAGATACAGAATTTTAGAAATAAGCCCGAGCAAAAATGCGGGATCTACGGGGCCTTTCAGACAATTCTATTCGTGTGCAAATACGTCAGCTAGGCTGTCCATTTCTTCTAATGCGCGGCCACAACCTCGCGCAACGCAAGTCAGCGGATCATCGGCTATGACTACGGGTAGCCCAGTATCTTCCATCAATCGGCGATCCAAATCTCGCATTAACGCTCCGCCACCCGCAATCACCATACCTTTGTCACCAATGTCGGCACTGAGCTCGGGCGGCGTTTGTTCTAGCGCTTGCTTGATGGTTTGCACTATAGATTCTAGAGGATCGCTGATTGCAGAATAAATCTCTTTACTGCTAAGCGTTACGGCTCGTGACAAACCTTCGGCTATGTCACGACCTTTCACTTCCATTTCGCGTTCTTCAGATTTATCCCAGGCTGTTGCGATCGCTTTCTTCACACGTTCCGCGCTCGCTTCACCAATGAGTAAACCGTGGTTGCGTCGAACATGGTTGATAATCGCTTCGTCGAATGTATCGCCAGCAACTCGCAATGACGTACTGTAGACCATACCACCCAATGACATGACGCCGACTTCTGTAGTACCACCACCAATATCCAACACCATTGAGCCGGTTGGCTCTGCAACAGGTAAGTTTGCACCAATTGCTACCGCCATCGGCTCTTCAATTAAGTAAACTTCTCGAGCGCCGGCACCATATGCTGATTCTCGAATCGCTCGACGCTCAACCTGCGTTGAGCCACAAGGAACGCAAATAATAATTCTCGGGCTACCTTGGAAAAAGCGGTTCTCTTGAACTTTTTTGATGAAGTACTTCAACATCTTCTCAGTAACATTGAAGTCGGCGATAACGCCATCTTTCATCGGACGAATGGCCTTAATAGAACCGGGCGTTCGACCTAACATTTTTTTAGCTTCGGCACCGACGGCCAAGACGCTTTTATTAGTCATTCCTCCGCCGGGCAAATGTCGAATGGCGACCACTGATGGCTCATTTAAGATGATGCCCTTTCCTTTTACATGGATAAGAGTGTTTGCGGTTCCAAGATCGATTGCTAAATCATTGGAGAAAAGTCCGAGAATGCTTCTGAACATTGCCTTTTTATTATGGTAGTTGAGCTAGTGTTTGTTAAAAATATTAGGGAACGAGTGTAATCTGTTAAAACTCAAATCGTTTCTTGTAAGGGCAATCTATTTGCAGATCGCTGGTTAGTTGTTTAATTGCGATTACCACTTTGAAAACAGTTGTCTAAACTCCAATTTCTTGGGATTCAGTTGGCTGAAATCGCAATTCGTACCGCTCTTTGTTTTTATCGTCTTAAATCGCTCTTCATTGAACACCTTACGGCTCAAGCGAGTATCTAAAATTGATGCGCAGATTGTACATGTATACAAGAGTTATCGCTATGTTACAGAGCTTATTTGTTACAGAGCTTATGCATATGGTTATTTGATGGCAATTTGAAGACTAATCGCGTTTTTCGCTGCTCGATGACCATCACACCCTATGGGGATCAATTAGTTTCGAGTAGAATTGCGCTTTGCAGCGATTAAGGCATCGAATGAATATTGTAAATAGTCGCTTCTAGCCGCATCGCAACTAATGCAGAAAAAATGCTTATATACCCCCCATGTTTATTGCCTAAAGATATGGGGATGCTTAATTCATTTACCATCAATATTTATAACATTAATTAAAATATTATGCCTTTAGATCAAGCGACCGTAAAACACATTGCGCACCTCGCCAAACTCGAAATCGAAGAAAAAGACTTACCATTGGTTGCAGACGAACTGAGTAACATCTTGGCCTTAGTCGCACAAATGGATGCCGCGGATACAGATGGAATTGAGCCCATGACGCACCCCTTTGACGCGACTTTGCGTCTTCGTGACGATGTAGTAACCGCCGTCGACTCGCGAGAAAAACTACAGACTAACGCTCCAGATACGGAACAAGGCCTTTTTCTTGTACCCAAGGTCATGGACTAATTGAGCTAGAAACAATCTGCAAAGCTCCCCACATAAATCTGGGCTTAACCCAATTGCCCACGATTTAGTTCTCCAATATCGCCAACTTCAGAGATAACCCGTGCCATCTTCTACACACCCCATTGTCACTTTACGTGAATTGCAAACTCAACTTAACGACGGCAAAGTGTCGAGCGTTGAACTTTCACAAGATTATTTAGCACGCATTAATAATTCGACACTCAATTCTTTTATTAGCGTTAATTCAGAGCAAGCGCTGGCTGTTGCCGCAAAACAAGATGCCATAAGAGCTAGCGGCGATATAGCGCCGTTAAACGGCCTTCCGATCGCGCACAAAGATATTTTTTGTATTGATGGGTGGAGAACGACCTGTGGCTCAAAAATTCTAGAAAACTTTATAGCCCCGTACACCGCTACCGTGGTCAAAAAACTCAACAATGCAGGCGCCGTGTGTTTAGGTAAGACCAATATGGACGAGTTTGCGATGGGTTCTAGCAACGAAAGCTCTTTTTACGGTCACGTAATTAACCCTTGGAGCGATTCTACTCCGCTAGTGCCAGGCGGCAGTTCAGGCGGATCTGCAGCGGCGGTAGCCGCTGGTCTGGTACCCGCAACGACCGGAACAGATACAGGCGGCTCCATACGCCAGCCAGCGGCTTTTTGTAACCTTACAGGCGTTAAGCCAAGTTATGGCCGCTGCTCTCGCTACGGCATGATAGCCTTTGCGTCATCACTCGATCAGGCCGGACCACTTACTCATACAGCGTACGATGCCGCATTGATGCTCAATGCTATGACCGGCTTTGATGAGAAAGATTCAACCTCGTTAAACACACCTAGCGAAGACTTTTGCAGCAACATTGACCAACCTCTTGAAGGCCTAAGGGTAGGCCTACCAAAAGAGTTTTTTGGCGATGGATTAGACACTGATGTTGCAGCACGCATTACGGACGCAATAAAGGAATACGAAAAACTTGGCGCAAAGATCGTAGAGGTATCATTACCCAATGCGCAACTTGCTTTGGCAAGCTATTACGTTATTGCGCCTGCTGAAGCATCATCAAACCTCTCTCGTTTTGATGGCGTTAGATACGGTTACCGAGCTCCCGAATACACTGATCTAGAAGACATGTATATCAAAACTCGCACACAAGGTTTTGGAGCTGAAGTTAAACGTCGCATCATGATTGGTGCCTATGCGCTTTCAAGCGGCTATTACGATGCCTTCTACGCTAAAGCGCAAAAAATCAGGAGGTTGATTTCCAACGATTTTGAAAAGGCCTTTAAAAGTTGTGATGTCATTATGGGACCCACCACTCCAACAACGGCTTTCGCTATTGGCGAAGGCAAGAGTGATCCCGTGGCAATGTATTTAAACGACATCTACACGATTCCTGTCAATCTTGCAGGCTTGCCTGCGGCATCGATCCCAGCTGGCTTTAGTAGCTCCGGGTTGCCTATCGGACTGCAAATAATTGCGCCTTATCTTAAAGAATCTAAGCTCCTGAACGTAGCTCACCAATATCAACAGGTTAGCGATTGGCACTTGCAGACGCCCTCTTCTACTAAAACGGGAGGCCAATAATATGTTTACTTGGGAAAAAGGTTGGGAAGTTGTTATCGGCTTAGAAGTTCACACGCAACTGCAAACCAACAGCAAAATATTTTCAGGCAGCTCTACCGCTTATGGCGCGCAAGCAAACACGCAAGCTAATGAAGTAGACCTCGCTTTGCCTGGAGTCTTGCCCGTAATGAATCTAGAGGCCGCCCGTATGGCGGTTAAATTCGGCCTGGCTATTGGGGCTCAGATCAATCAGCGAAATGTATTTGCGCGAAAAAACTATTTTTACCCAGACCTTCCTAAGGGCTATCAAATTTCGCAGTTCGAGCTTCCTATTGTTGGTAAAGGCGAACTGCAAATAGACACGCCTAACGGTGTCAAAACCATTGGCATCACCCGCGCTCACTTAGAAGAGGACGCGGGCAAGTCTCTGCACGAAAACGTAGTTGGTAAAACCGGTGTCGATCTCAATAGAGCCGGCACGCCTTTGTTGGAAATCGTGTCGGATCCTGATCTTAGTACGCCGAGCGAAGCGGTCACTTACTTACGTAAGCTACACAGCCTAGTTCGCTATATCGACATCTGTGACGGCAATATGCAAGAAGGTTCGTTTCGCTGTGATGCCAATGTTTCGGTTCGACCGATTGGTCAGAGGGAACTGGGGACACGAGCAGAACTCAAAAACATTAACTCGTTCCGATTTGTCGAACGGGCTATTGAATATGAAATCGAACGACAAATTGACATATTGTTGGACGGCGGCAAAGTGGTTCAAGAAACGCGACTGTATGATGCTGACAAGCACGAGACTCGCTCAATGCGCTCAAAGGAAGAAGCGCATGACTATCGCTATTTCCCTGACCCAGACCTCCCACCAATGGTTTTGAGCGATGAGTTTATTGCTGAGGTAAAACTTACTCTGCCCGAACTTCCAAGCGCCAAACAAGAGCGTTTTGAATCTGAGCTCGGGTTGTCCGTGAACGACGCGGCGGCGATAACTGCGAGTCGAGATGTTGCAGACTTTTTTGAAGCTACACTAGAAGCAACTCAAGCGGATGGAAAAATTGTTGCCAATTGGATAATTGGAGAATTTTTTGCAACGCTAAACAAAACCGAAACAGAATTTAGTGATGCTCCAATTTCCCCCGCTCAAATGGCTGAACTCTTAGATAGAGTTACCGACAGCACCATTTCAGCTAATGCTGCAAAACAGGTGTTTGCCGAACTTTGGGCTGGGACTGAATCAGTAGAAAGCATTATTGAAAACAAAGGCTTAAAGCAGATAACTGACACGGGTGCGGTAGAAAGCATTGTTGACGAAGTTCTCGCTAGCTGCACTGAGCAAGTGCAACAATATCGCGATGGTAATGAGAAGGTAATTGGCTTTTTGGTCGGGCAAGTTATGCAACGCTCTAAAGGCAAGGCAAACCCTCAAATGGCTAACGAAATGCTTAGAAAAAAGCTAGATTAGTTATGTTGCTCGTTGAATCGTAATTGGAGCAACGCATAGTTAAAACCAGTATTGAGAACAGTAGACATGGATGACAACCAAAGCCTGAGTCAAATGTTACAGGCGAGCAAAACCGACAAACAAAGCCAGCAAACGTATACGATTACCGAAAACTGGATGCAAGGTCGTACGACCTATGGAGGCCTCTCTGCGTCTCTTTGTTTGGATGCAGTCCTAAAGCAGCACTCAGACCTACCACCCCTCCGATCTGCTCAAATTACATTCGTTGGTCCGGTAAGCGGCGATGTACAAGTGCAGGTAACCACTTTGCGTCGTGGCAAATCAGTTGCAAGCATGCACGCCCGATTGAGTAATGAGGCTGGAGTCGGCACGGAGGCCGTATTTAGTTTTGGAAAAAAAAGGGAATCACGCCTCAATGCGGATTTTACTAAACCGTTTTCGGTAGGTAAACCAGAAGACGCAGAAGAATTCTTTGAAGGGCCATTTCGCCCCGTGTTCACAGAAAACTTTGACTGTCGCTTGGTCTCCGGAGCACGTCCTGTTAGCGGCAGCTCGACGTCAGAGATGTTGCTATGGGTTCGTTACAACCAATCTAAAATGAATGGTGGCTCGACCGATCCTGCGACCAATGTAGATCCCCACGTGTCATTGTTAGCATTGGCGGATATGCCCCCTCCGGCCGTCTTGCCGATGTTTGACGACTTTGCACCAATCAGCTCTATGACCTGGATGGTCAATTTCTTGGATCACCCTACCACTGATGAAAAAGGCTGGTGGTTGCTAAGAACAGCGGCTGAGAACGCTAAAGACGGTTATTCGAGCCAAGACATGCAGGTATGGGATTCAAGCGGAAGACTCGTAGTCACTGGGCGTCAGAGTGTCGCTATTTTCTATTAATTTCTTTCTACTGATGGCTTTTCTACTAAAGCATAAACATCGTGAAGTAGTGGGCTGCACTACCGCCCAGTACAAACACATGCCATACCTCGTGACACCAAGAGTACCAATTGTCTAGAACGTAAAAAATAACACCCAAGGTGTACAACACCCCGCCTGTAACCAATAGATCAAACGCGATGGGGCTCATTCCAGCCACAATCGAATCCATTGCAAGCATGCAAGACCAACCCATAACCAAATAAATTGTAGTCGTTATTGCATCGTGTACCTTAACTGGAATGCTTTCGAGGACGCAACCAATAGCCGCAAGACTCCACACAAACACTAGCAACCATGTACCGGCGCTGCCTTCAATTGCTAACAGAGCTATCGGCGTATAAGTTCCTGCAATTAAGAAATAAATCGCAATGTGATCAAAGGTCTGGAATAGCGCCTTAACTCGTCCGCTAAAGCTGTGATAAAGAGTTGATGCAAGATACAGTAAAAAGAGTGTCACACCGTAAACGCTAAAGCCGACTATTTTGGTGGCGTCGCCTTCAAGAGATGCATATGTGATAAGAACGCTCGCACCGATTAACGCAAGCGTAGCGCCCACAAGATGCGAAATGCTATTGAAGTATTCTCCTCTGTACATAAGCTGACAATAGCAGACATTTTGTACTGTAAATACGACGATTGCATTGCGTTAACAAATTTTTGATATTTGAATCGCAACTAGTGTACAACCGTCTTGAAATTGGGCGTTTTCGACTAGCCTTAAAATTTTAGGGTGATACACTTCGCCCCAATAATCGAGCACAGTTAAAAACTCAAGAAGGTCTTGGTATGTTCATGTGTCGGCGTTCGCAAACGTTTTAACATGTTCGATCAGCATTAATACCGTGGCAATTTATAAACGGCTTAACACGCCTTAGAAATCATCGCGAAACAACTTAAACACTTCTAGCAAATGGCTGTAAGTGAGCAGGTAGAGATTCTGTAATTGGACTACTTGTTCGGCTCAAACCTCTAGAAACAGATCAAGGACTACACAGTAATGGCAAACTCTGCTTCCCAAGATTCAAGCAGCACTAAAAAGGCCGATTGGGCACAATTTGATTGGCAAGACCCGTTCCACCTTCGTCAACAATTGAGTGACGAAGAGCTAATGGTTAACGATTCGATTCACCGCTATGCACAAGATGTGCTTGCACCGAAAGTTACGTCTGCTTTTCGCGACGAACAGTACGACGATACGTTGTTTAAATCCATGGGCGACATGGGTCTGTTTGGTAGCATGCTCGACGGCTATGGCTGTGCAGGCCTAAGCTATACCGCGTATGGACTAATGTGTAATCGCATGGAGGCCGTCGATTCTGGCTACCGTTCGATGATGAGTGTTCAGTCATCTTTGGTCATGTATCCCATCCATCGGTTTGGATCAGAACAGCAGCGCGAGAAATACCTTCCAGGTTTAGCCGCAGGTGAACTCATCGGTTGTTTTGGTTTAACTGAACCTGATCACGGCTCAGATCCTAGCGGCATGGTTACACGCGCTAAACGAGTTGCCAATGGCTATGAGCTGACTGGTGCAAAAATGTGGATTTCTAATTCTCCAGTGGCTGATGTCTTTGTTGTTTGGGCCAAACTCGAAAGCGAAGGTGTACGCGGCTTTATTCTCGAAAAAGGTTGGGATGGCCTAAGTGCCCCCAAGATTAAAGGGAAACTAAGCCTCAGAGCCTCTATAACTGGCGAAATAGTCATGGACAAAGTATTCGTACCTGAAGCCAACATAATGCCGGGCGTAACTGGATTGAAAGGTCCGATGAGCTGCTTAAGCAGTGCTCGACTCGGTATCGCGTGGGGTGCTTTAGGCGCTGCAGAAACCTGTTGGCATACTGCTCGACAATACACTTTGGATCGCAAGCAATTTGGCCGCCCTTTAGCGGCAAATCAATTGATCCAAAAGAAGCTAGCCGATATGCAGACCGAAATCCATATTGGCCTACAGGCCTGCCTCAGCGCAACTCGTTTAAAGGAAAACGGAAAGCTCGCACCAGAGTTGGTCTCTATGCTTAAGCGCAATTCTTGCGGTAAATCGCTCGATATTGCACGATCAGCTCGTGACATGCTGGGTGGCAATGGCATCTCAGAAGACTTCCCAATTATGCGTCATATGATCAACCTCGAGACAGTGAACACCTATGAAGGTACCCATGATATCCACGCCTTAATTTTAGGCAGAGCTCAAACCGGTATCGCTGCGTTCTAAGCTAGATTCAGCAAATTAGATTGACTCTGAAAGCCCATATTGATTTATGGGCTTTTTTTTGGGTGGTTGACCCGTGAGTCGACACGAGTTTTTATGCAGGACTATTACCGTTATTACGAACTAAAGCTTTCAACATCTCATCATCTACTTCAGCAGCGATACGAGCTGCTTCGCTAGTCGCCAACGCCAATAGGTCTCCATCGTATTCAATCTCGTGAGTAACACTGTGCCACTCCTCAATATACAAATCACTACTACCCTTGCCGGCGCGCATTGCCGCTCGGTCAATTGCTTCCTGGAACTTTTCTGGCAACATCGCTTTTCCCTTCTCGCGGCCTTTTTTAATGGTCACCATCGAAGGGATATCTCGCCAATACATTATTATCTTACGCATGATTGTGTGCTACTAAAGTGTGAAGTGTTAAACCGCTTTCGCCGTTTTATACCACAGTCTGAGTCAGTGCTTTTACCTAATTAGGATAAGCCGCATACGAAAAAGCCTAGCGCGATGGCTGGGCTTTCTCAAAGCGTTTTGCTAAAGCGCATATTACATAAATAGGCGTCTTAATAAGCGCTACTCTATTTCTGACAACAGAGATGGGTCTGTTACCAACTTACGAACACCGTGGCCTTTAGACTCGTTGAACACGTTGCTTTCACACCACTTGCTCAAAGAATTAATGTCTAGCTTGGCACACGCAGGTCTTACGCTCCACGTTACTTGCAATGGCGAACAAGTTTCTTGCGTATAGCTCGGACCGGTTGTTGAACCGCCGAAGACTACTGGCTCACCCGTGTCGCTAGGGATGCTCTTAGCTTGGTGGTAACCATCTACTTGGTTGCCGCCGTAACTTAGGTCTGAAAAGTTCAGGGCATTCGCGTCGTTTACCAGTGTAAATACTTGAGTTTCAACTCGAAGATCTGGGTTCGCGCAAGTTTCTGAAAGACATGAGCCCAAGCCTGCTCCTGGCGCAACGTCACAAGATGTGTGAACCCAATGCATTTCGATGGTGTCACCCGGATTTAAGTCTTGGCAAAAATTTTCCGCTGGCGGTGCTAACTCAGCCGCAGTTAAGTTCTCACCGATCGCACATTTCTAACCGCCACCGTAGCCATCTTTGCTGTCACCAGCATAAATAGCGAAGTCTTTGGCTTTGTGCTCTGCGTTCACATGGTAGTGAATGTTACATAGATTCATTTCAGAGGAGTCTGCGGCCATGGTGAACGCACGTTTGTTAGTACCTAGCTTGCTGTCGATATCACGAGGAGTTTGTGGTCCAAACCCTTCACATACTGCGCCTTCTGGAGCAGCAGATGCATGATGAGCGGCAAAACTAGTCGCGGAAAAAGCCGCAGCGGTCAGAATAACTAAAAACTTGAAAGTGAGGATTAGTTTCATTGTTCTCGAATAGTTGTGTGGTTAATTTGAGACCGAAATATAAATCACGGCACGCCCTTACAATGTGAAAGTTTGGTACGATTTTTTCTTAACAAATTAAAGGCAAACCCGCACAAAAAAGGGCAACTAAATAGTTGCCCTTTTTTTACTTTAGTCAAAAGCGGTCTAAGCTGTTTTAAGCAAGCGCTTTCTTAAGAGTCGAGCCCATCTCTGAAGGATTAAGCGTTACGTAAACGCCTGCTTCTTCCAATGCATCGATCTTAGACTGTGCAGTACCTTGTCCACCAGAAATAATAGCACCAGCATGGCCCATACGTTTTCCGGGAGGTGCAGTGATACCCGCAATAAAACCAACTACAGGTTTAGTCATGTTAGCTTTGATCCAAGCTGCACACTCTTCCTCGTCAGTACCGCCAATTTCACCACACATAACGACTGCATCGGTATCAGGGTCTTCATTAAACATTTTCATAACGTCTAAATGCTTAAGACCATTTACAGGGTCACCGCCAATACCAACGCACGTTGATTGGCCCATGCCTAATTGAGTCACTTGATGCACCGCTTCATACGTTAGTGTGCCTGAACGCGACACAACCCCGATGCGGCCCTTCTTGTGGATATAGCCAGGCATGATTCCGATCTTCACTTCTTCTGGTGTAATCACACCAGGACAGTTAGGACCTACCAAAACCGTTTTGCTGTTCATTTTACGCATTCTGTCGCGAGTGCGGATCATGTCAGCCACTGGAATACCTTCAGTTATGCAGATCACTAAATCTAACTCAGCGTCTACCGCTTCGTCGATTGCAGCGGCTGCAAAGCGCGGTGGTACATAGATTACCGATGCATTCACGCCATATTGCGCTTTTGCTTCAGCCACCGTATCTAATACCGGAACTCCTTGTACAACTTGCCCTGCCTTACCAGGTGTTACACCTGCCACAAAACAGTCTTTACCGTAAGCATAAGCTATACATTGCTCAGTATGAAATTCACCCGTTTTACCAGTGATACCTTGAGTAACGATACGCGTATCTTTATTAATTAAAATTGCCATGTCGTACTCCTAAGCTTTAACTGCCGCAGCGATTTTTTCTGCAGCGTCCGCCATAGTCGTGGCGGTTTGTAATTTCACATCAGATTCGTCAAGAATCTTACGTCCTTTCTCAACGTTAGTGCCTTCTAAGCGAACCACGAGTGGCACACTTAAACCGACTTCATGCGCCGCGGCAACAATGCCTTCGGCGATGACATCGCACTGCATGATGCCGCCAAAAATATTCACGAGAATACCTTTCACGTTAGGGTTCTTAAGCATGATCTTAAATGCTTCAGTCACTTGCTCTTTATTTGCACCACCACCGACGTCCAAAAAGTTAGCCGGCTCACCACCATATAACTTAATGATGTCCATTGTTGCCATAGCAAGGCCCGCGCCATTCACTAAGCAACCAATATTGCCGTCTAGAGAGATGTAGCTAAGTCCCCATTTAGATGCTTCAACCTCATCCGGATCCTCTTCGTCTAGATCGCGGTACTCAACGATTTCGGTTTGACGAAACAAAGCGTTTGAATCGATATTGAATTTTGCATCCAAAGCGATCACTTTGTCGTCTTGTGTCACGATCAAAGGATTGATCTCGGCTAAAGACGCATCTGAACCAACAAAAGCTTGATACAAGCCTTCGAGGAAATCTGCTCCTTGCGCCACGGTTACTTCAGGCATGCCCATTTTGCGGCAAACATCTTCTGCTTCTTCACGTTGTAAACCATCTGTAGGGTCAACGTAAATTTTAATAATCTTTTCTGGAGTCTCTTCAGCAACGGTCTCGATGTCCATGCCGCCTTCAGAAGAACACATCAACACAACTTTTTGCGTCTCGCGATCAACCAAAGCGCCTACATAAAGCTCGTCGGCAATCGCCGCACCTTCTTCAATGTAAAGGCGTTTAACTTCTTTGCCTTCAGGCCCTGTCTGATGCGTAATAAGCTGCATTCCCAATATTTGATCGGAAAACTCGCGCACCTCATCCATCGACTTAGCAACCTTAACGCCGCCGCCTTTACCTCGTCCACCAGCGTGAATCTGTGCTTTAACAACCCATACAGAGCCACCCAATTTCTCGGCAGCTGCAACCGCTTCTTCCACAGAGAAGCAAGGGATTCCGCGCGGTGTAACTACGCCGTATTTCCTCAGGATTTCTTTGCCCTGATACTCATGAACATTCATTCTTTAAATCACCTATTTGATCTGAAATAAGTCCCAAGCGCAGTTGTTAACCCTCGTTTTACAGGGCGTTAAAAACCGGTGGGCGAATTGAACAACGAACTACTCCAAGAGCGATCGCTGAGTGGGGGTAGATAATACTCGTTTTTGGCCTACTACGGTAGGTGTGAGCGGCTATCCGTAAAAAGAAGTGCCGGATTTACGCATTTTTTCTAGAAGTTGCGGGATTTCATAAAGCGGGCCTAGGTGCGCATAGCCCTCAGCCATCGCACAGAACGCCGCTATGCCAACTGTATCGACGTGTTGCAGTGCTCCTCCGCGAAAACGAGGAAAGCCAAGACCCCATAATAATGCCATATCCGCTTCTGCCGCCGACGCCACCACGCCTTCTTCTAAGCATCGGATCGTCTCAAAACAAAAGGCGAGCGTAAGCCGTTCTTGTATTTCGCTAGAATTGATTTCAGAAGGTGCATTTAGATAAATCAAACCTAGTGCTAACTCGTCTTGCTGCTTGGTCATACCACCCGCCTCATTGCGCGCATAATGGTAAAAGCCTTGCCTGCTCTTTTGTCCCAAACGTGCATTGCTATGCAGTGTATGGATCGCTGACATGTAGTCCGGTGCCATCCTCTGCGGAATATCAGCAGCCATGACGTCGAGACAGTGAGTCATCGTATCTAAACCAATAACGTCACTGAGATAAGCGGGCCCCATCGGCCAGCCCCAACTTTGCATGGCTTCGTCGATCTGACGAAAATCCACTCCCTCGGCAATCAGCATTTGCGCCGCGATAATATAGGGAAACAAAACCCGATTAACTAAGAAGCCTGGGCTATCGTTCACAACAATAGGATTCTTACCCAGTTGCAGTGCGTACTGCACGGTCGTGGCAATGGTCGTATCGCTAGTCTTTTTTCCGCGAATAATTTCAACCAAAGGCATCGCTGGCACAGGGTTAAAGAAATGCAGACCGCAAAACTGCTCAGGTCTGCTCAAACCTTGAGCCAACCGGGTTATAGATATGGTTGACGTATTTGAGGTTAAAACACAGTTTGACGAAATGTGTGCTTCCAAGTCTTTCAATACAGATTGCTTAATCGCAGTATTTTCGACGACTGCCTCGACCACCAAATCGACATCACTCAAACTACCTGAGTCCAGCGTTGGACTGATTCTGGCTTGCGCGAGTTGCGCTTCTTTTTCACTAAGTCGACCCTTAGCAACTTGTGTACTGAAGTTTCGTATAGCCTCATTCATTCCAGCTTCAAGTGCTTCAGGCTGAATATCTTTAAGCACAGCGCCTATCCCTTTAAGCGACGATTGATAGGCGATACCGCCGCCCATAATGCCAGCCCCAATAACGGCGACATTATCGGTTGACCGTGCGCCGGCGGCAGTTCTTTTTGCGACCCTAGCCACCGCTTGCTCGTTCATAAACACACTAAGAAGGTTAATAGCGGTCGGAGAAGTGAGAATATCAGCAAACGCTCTGGCTTCGGCCAAGCCAGCTTGCTCTGCGGGATTGTCTAATTGGTTTACAACCAATGACATGGCTAAACTTGCCGCTGGATAATTGGGCCCTGGTCGAACGTCTAAGCCAACGGAAATTTGGTCAAGTTTTTTGCGTGTTGTATCGTCTGCAGTGACTTTCTGTTGCTTTCTCGCTCGGATCTCAGTCATGTGAGTGGCTACGCTATCCAGCTCGCTAATCGCCACATCAAGCAAAGACTCTGCGTCGCACACTCGCGCTACCAAGCCTGCATCTAAGGCGCTTTGGGCCGATTGTGGCTTACCTGTACTAATCCATTGCATGGCAGTGACAGGATCAATCATTCGAGGCAATCTAACAGTCCCTGCGTAACCGGGAAACAACCCGAGGTTAACCTCAGGCAACCCAACTTTGGCGCGTTCCGACATCACTCTGGCGTCGCTAGCTAATGCGAACTCTAAGCCGCCTCCTAGCGCCACACCATTTATCGCTGCCACTGTAGGAACAGGCAATGCCTCAATGCGTGAAAACGCGGATTGGCCGGACATTACATGCTTATGAATCCCTGTGACGTCGTCGGCTTTACCGAACGCCAGCAAAGCGGGTATTTCAGCGCCCGCGACGAATACAGATTTTCCACTGGTAAAAATAACGCCGGCCAATTCGGGAGCATCTTCTAATTGGTCGAGCACCAAATGAAGTTCGTCAAACACACTCTGATTGAAGACATTGACAGGTGCCCCTTTTAGATCAAAGCAAACTTGCGCGATAACTCGCGTATCAGTGCCGCCTGAATCTTTGACATCCAAGAAAGAGACCGAAAAGGCTTGCCCCGTATAGTGTGGCGAATTAAATGCTGGTTGTCTGATATTCATATCTGTGTTGAAGCCGCTATTTAGAATAGCTTGGCATTTTATCACTGCTATAACGCCACGGTGTCATAGAGTTTTAAACTAAAGCGCTTTTTGACCTTACTTACTTGCCTTCAATTTACCTTCTGTTACTAACTAATAAAGGCATCTGAATGAGTTTAGCTAAATGGCTCCGACACATAAGAAGGAACGACTGAGAACAAGACAGATCGAAACAGCGAAGGAATCTATTGCTTGGATTCACGACTGCACTTGCTAGCGCCTTGTTACCCGCTCATGCCCAGTTCAAAGTTTGCGCTGGAAGACCACCAGAAGTAACCTCAAAAAGCGTGACTTGTGCACCTGGTTCACCCAGAAGCCTGATGTTCGATCTATGCAACAACGAATTAGAGGCCGTAACCACCACATCAATCAACCCCACTGGGCAACTTTTCGCAACTCATCTGTCGCCGTCATTTCCCTTCACCAGACAACCTGGCGAATGTATCTCGTGCACAGCACAAGGCACCTCGAATACTGAATTTGATTGTTCAGATAATTTTGGATTTGGCTATGAGTTTACGAGTGAATCTGGTCTACTTGAGGGCGCCGCTTGGGCTGTTAACCTTGGCGGATAAATTCCGTAATTCACACAAGAAATGTTGTCTTCCTTTCGTTTGCAAAATGGCAAACCAAATGGCTAACTAGACAGTAAGCCTAACTAGAAAAAATACTCTTTTACCCTATGCAAGCCATTCGTGAAGCACTTGCTCGTCTCTCCTCTTCCTATATTGCAGTGGGTTTTGCGTTCGCGGTTGGAAGCGCTGCGCTGTTTGCAATTCGTCCCATATTTGTAAAGTTAGCATACGCCGAGGGCGTTGAACCTGTCACTCTTATTGGTTTGAGGATGTTGTTCTCTGCGCCAATCTACGCCGTATTGTTGTGGCTGTTTATTCGACGGGGCCGCAATAAAGTTCCCATCACTTTGCCGCTTGTCGCACAAATTAGCGGCATAGGCTTGTTCGGCTATTTCTTAGCGAGCTTTTTCGACCTAATTGGCCTGCAATATGTCAGTGCGCAGCTTGGCCGCATGATCCTGTATACCTACCCTACTTTTGTGGTGATTCTTAGCGCGCTTTTTATGGGCCAAGCCATAACCCTTCGAACCGCCGCGGCACTGTTAGTGACGTACATTGGGATCAGTGTCATATTTGGTCACGACCTTAGTGAGTTCGGACCTGAAGTCTCGGTGGGCGCTTTGTGGATCATTGCCAGTGGCTTGTCATTTTCGGTTTACTTAATCTTAAGCAAATCACTAATCACCAAAGTAGGAAGTCAGGTATTCACTTGTATCGCCCTGATATCGGCCAGTTTCGGTATATTTACGTATTGGGCAATCACCAGTCCAGCTATCGATATGGCACTCGCAGTAAACAATACTGCATTAATAATAATTCTGATCATTGCAATTTTCTGTACGGTCATCCCAACCTTCTTTACAACCGCGGCGGTTGAGCGCATTGGTGCTGGTCGCACTGGTATTGTCGCAATGATCGGCCCCGCTTTCACTAGTGTCTTTGCAGTATTGATTTTGCAAGAAGCGTTTACGGTGTATCACCTACTCGGAATTGTAATTACCGTCATTGGAGTAAGCTTGTTACCACGCAACTAGTTGCCAATCTTTCTTAGCGCCACTCTTTACATAGTCTTCGATATACATAGCAAAAAAAAGCCCCTGCTAAGCAAGGGCTCTCTAAAACGGACTAAGAATCAAAAATCAGAAACTAAGTCGTCTTTATTTGTTTGCTTCACGCTCTTTGGCATCAGCAATAACCTCTTCGGCCACGTTGCGTGGGCAAGGTTGGTAGTTTTCAAATTCCATTGAGAACTGACCACGACCAGAAGTCATCGTGCGTAAGTCACCAATATAACCAAACATCTCAGCTAGTGGCACATTTGCTTTGATACGAACACCAGTAGGGTTCAGATCTTGCGAACGGATCATGCCACGACGACGATTCAAATCGCCAATGACGTCACCAACGTTGTCTTCAGGCGAGAACACGTCAACTTTCATAATAGGCTCAATGATTTGTGCGCCTGCTTTTGGTAATGACTGACGATATGCGCCTCTCGCTGCAATTTCAAAAGCAACTGCTGACGAATCCACCGCGTGGAAACCACCGTCTAACAACGTCACTTTAACGTCTTCTGTTGGGAAGCCCGCCAAAACACCTTTGTCCATAGACGTGGCAAAACCTTTCTCAATCGCTGGCCAGAATTCGCGTGGTACGTTACCACCAGTAACTTTAGACTCGAACGTAAAACCTTCGCCCGGCTCATTCGGCTCAATCACGTAATCGATCTTACCAAACTGACCAGAACCACCAGATTGCTTCTTATGCGTGTAGCTGTCTTCGATGCGTTGTGTGATTGACTCACGGTATGCAACTTGCGGCGCACCCACTGAACATTCAACTCCATGCGTACGCTTCAAGATATCAACCTTAATATCAAGGTGAAGCTCGCCCATTCCTTTAAGAATAGTTTCGCCAGACTCTTGATCAGTTTCAACAATAAACGATGGATCTTCAGCAACCATCTTTCCTAGCGCAAGACCCATTTTTTCAGTTGCGGCTTTATCTTTCGGAAAGATAGCCATAGAGATAACTGGAGCTGGGAATACCATTGGCTCGAGTGTGATTATGTCTTTAGGATCGCAAAGTGTGTGACCTGTTTGAACATTTTTCATGCCGACGATCGCGATAATATCTCCCGCTTGGGCACTGTCGAGCTCGTTACGGTCATTTGCATGCATTTCTACCATGCGGCCTACACGCTCCGTTTTACCTGTGAACGAGTTTAGGATTGTGTCGCCTTTATTGATTTTGCCTGCGTAGATACGCACGAACGTCAATGCACCAAAGCGGTCATCCATAATTTTGAACGCCAACGCTTTAAAAGTTTCATCTGCGTCTACCGTTGCAACACGACCTGTCTCGTTACCTTCTTCGTCAACAATAGGTTGCGGAACAACTTCTGTTGGACTTGGCAAGTAATCTACAACCGCATTAAGGACCAATTGAACGCCTTTGTTCTTGAACGCAGAACCGCACAATGTAGGGAAAAATACGAGGTCACGGGTACCCTTACGGATACAGGCTTTAACCGTTTCGATTGAAGGCTCTTCGCCTTCAAGATACGCTTCAAATGCTTCATCGTCTTGTTCAACAGCTGTTTCGATCAACTGCTCGCGATACTCTTCAACTTTATCAACCATATCCGCAGGGACATCACCAACGGTATAAGCTGTAGGGTCACCAGACTCATCCCAAATGTAAGATTTACGCGTGAGTAGATCTACTACACCTACGAAGTCATCTTCAATACCGATCGGGAGTACCATAATCAAAGCATTTGCAGCCAATACGGTTCTAACTTGGTCTACAACGCGGTAGAAGTCAGCCCCCATGCGGTCTAACTTGTTTACGAAAATAACACGAGCTACTTCAGACTCGTTGGCATAACGCCAGTTAGTCTCTGATTGGGGCTCAACACCACCCGATCCACAGAAAACACCAACACCACCATCAAGCACTTTAAGTGAACGATACACTTCAACAGTAAAATCAACGTGTCCTGGTGTATCGATGATGTTCATTCGGTGACCGTCCCACTCACAGCTAGTCGCAGCAGACTGAATCGTAATACCACGTTCTTGCTCTTGCTCCATAAAGTCAGTTGTCGCTGCACCATCATGCACCTCACCCATCTTATGAATTTTGCCGGTAAGGCTCAAAATTCGCTCTGTAGTCGTGGTCTTACCCGCGTCTACGTGGGCGAAGATGCCAATGTTTCTGTATTTCGATAGGTCAGCCATGATGTTCTCTTGGTTGTCAATTAATGAGCCCCGTATGAGCCCAAGTTAAATTAGTTTTAAAATCAGTGCGTTACGCCATATTGCCAGTTTTATTCTGGTCGGTCTAACGCTGTTATTTCAGTTGCTGCTAATGCAGCTCTTGCGCCTTTCAAAACGCAAGATGCCGAGCGTCATGTTCCTATGCAAATCACGCCGCCATTTAAAATCGCGGACTGGAGTAGCACAGTGTTTGGCTCGGCACTCAAAATTTGGGCGGGATAATACATGATCTCGCGCCGTAGGTCTAAGCTATACGCGCAAAACTTAGCAAAAACCTAAGTCTTTGTTGAAGGGAAAGAGTGGGGTGAAAATAGCGTATTTCAAGGTTGCTCGGTCAGACTTTAGAATTACGCCGTTCGACAGATCGATTTTGTTGCGGTGTACGCGTTAATCGGGCGCTCGAACCAATCAAACCAGCCATTAATATGAGCGCTGATCCAAGCAAGAATGCATTCGAAATTTGATCACCCCAAAAAGCGACGCCAATCACGCCTGCGATCGGAAGAGCCATATACGTAAACAGGCCAACGACAGCCGCTCGATGCTTTGTATACGCTACGGTAGCCGTGTACTGGCCTAGCGTTGCCAGGGAAGCAACCAGCAATAACAACCACAGCGAGTTGACGGAGAGTCCCATCACTATCGTCAGTGAACCGCCTTGCAGCAGCCAGACAGGCACTGAGAGTAAAGCTCCAAAGCATGCAAAATAAAAAGCAATAACGTCCGCACCCTCATTGCGCCCAATGCGGCGAACCAAAGATTTCCCAAATGCCGCCAAGAGGGCTGCCAATGTTGCGGCAATCACGCCGTACACGTGTGTAGATTCCTTAAGATCGATATTAATCGACACCGCGACCCCAACGAGCGCAATGGCCAGCGCAACAAGCGTCGAAATATACGGTTTTTCACCTAAAACCAAAACAGCAGCGAACGGAATGAACGCTGGCGACAAAAGCTTGAGTAAAGTGGCTAGGCTTAGATCCAGCTGCTGGTACGCGTAAAATATTAGACACATAGATGTTACGCCAACCACGCAGCGCACCGAGTGTAGCCCAATATTAGGCGTGCGCAAACGCCCTACTCCGCGCACCAAAATCACGGGCAGCAATAACACTATCGACATTACTTGGACCACAACAAACACCGTCATGGTGTCTAAACTAAGTGTAAGAAACTTGACGAAATGCCCCATCGTGACCAAACATATCTCGGCCAACAAGATCAGCAAAAACGCGTTAAGTCCCTGATTTTCTGCGCCGTGGGCATTAAAGTTAATCTGCACAGTAATTAATACTCGGGTGTGTATTTTTCATATTAATAACTGAATATTTCATTTAGGTCTCAACCTGAGCACATCTAAGCCTTAAAAATTAGCGAGCTCGGTATACGCATTGTTATTTTTGTAAAACCTACACACTTGCTCCATCAATCTGTTATTTATTAGTCTAATCGGCATTGCGCATGCAGTACCGTGTAATCGACGGATAACCAATCTCAAAACACTTCTTTGCCACTAAAGTCTTATAACTGTCATGGCACTAATGCTTGGTACCTGCGCCAGTCCCATGCCTTGAAACGATACAGGCTTGATTGCTGATTCTGATAAATTTGCAGGCGAATGGTAGGAAATTGCGAACATCTCCTACTTTATGGAAAAAAACAAAGCAGGTAACCAAACCCTATATACGTAGATTGGTTGGAACCGCTCGAAGCTTAAACGACAACAACACTGATTGGCAATCGGTGTTGTCTTGGATACTACGCTCAAACGTTCTCAATTCTTGATGTGGATGAGGAGTATCCAGCAATGTTGATCGGCGTCGTTTCTCGCGATCTAGGCTGGGTGTTTTCGCGCAACAAGACTATTTCAGACGCTGAATACGAACATGCGCTTGCGATTTTTGCCGACAACGACTACGACATTAAGCAGTTCTGTAAAGTTCCCCAGCTGCCTGAGAAAATCGGTAAAGAAGGGTTTCAGGCCACCGAATAAGCGCTAATCTCGTACTTGAGCCTCAGCCTAAATATAACCAAACCGACTCTATTTTGTGTAAATTGTAATAAATCCGCCCTATACTAAATCTTGCAAACAGCGAAGACGCGGTCTTTTGCACGACTTGGTTAAGCAATATTTGGTCTCTCACTATTTGACCATTTGCTTACCATCGCTCAGCCCAGCGTATAGCCTGTCTGTACGGGCTAACACATTGCCTTGCACATGATTTCTTGATGCACTGTGTTGGATTAGATTTAATTAGGATAGGAATTAGTTATGACAACCAAAACTGGAACCGTTAAGTGGTTTAACGAAACGAAAGGCTTCGGCTTTATTGAACAAGATGAAGGCCCCGACGTTTTCGCTCATTACAGCGAGATCAATGCAGGCGGCTTTAAAACATTGGCTGAAGGCCAAAAAGTTGAGTTTGAACTTAAAGACGGTGAACGAGGCCCTCAGGCTGTAAACATTGTGGCATTGTAGCCTAGTCATTCTCCATTAGAAAACGTCATTAGAGAGCCCTCCAATTATTGCAGGGCTTTTTTTTAGCGCCCTCTCGATATTTCAAACCACATGAAGCTGAGATTAGCTATTCCACTCTCAGTAATTAAAATAGTCTCTCGCCTTCCATTGACAGACTTTATTCCCCGCTTATACTAATCGCTCGATCTCGGGTGTCGTAAGTAGCGAATCTAATTCGTCTAACTGCGCTTAAACGGGAAGTTGGTTAAATTCCAACACTGCCCCCGCAACGGTGTTTGTGTTTTTTTAAATACATAAGTCCGGAACCTGCCCCAAACTCTCTAAGAGCGTGATCGCAACCGTTGATGGAGCGGAGGGCTACCATCCAAGGGTTAACGCTACTTGAGATTTGCGTGCTCTACTTACGCCCTTTCGTTGCGCTCTCCTTTGATACCTCGCTTTGTCACCTTAAATTTAATAATTAGTTTTTAACAAGACTGGATATTGAGTCACTCTCTCGTTTTAGGACTTAAGGTGATCATAATGAACTACAGTACTTTCAATACAAAGCTCAATACTGGCTTTAAACTCAATAAAACCGCGCTTATCGCAGCTTTCCTGGCGGCTTCCGCCAGTCTTATCTCATCCCCTGTCTTCGCCGCTGACGAAATCATTGTTACGGCAAAAGGCGGTCAAACGCTGGAGGACGTACTGGTTACGTCGCACGTTCTTACCCGTGAAGATATTGAACTCTCTCAAGCACAAGACATCACGCAACTCTTAGACTCTATTTCTGGACTAAGCGTACGTGATTCTGGTGGTCGCGGATCGGTAACCAGTCTTTTCGTTCGCGGTACATCTAACTCGCAAGTAATCGTTTTGATCGATGGCGTGCGAGTAGGTAGTGCCACCCTAGGATCAGCCGCGCTCAATAGCTATCCGATCGAAGCAATCGAGCGAATTGAAGTGGTTAAAGGCCCCTTGTCTGGCATTTATGGTGCAGACGCGGTCGGCGGCGTTATTCAACTCTTCACTAAAAAAGGTGGCGAAGGCCGTGGCTCTGTGCGCGTAACAGCAGGTAACGATTCGTTGCTTGAGTACGGCATTTCATTGCATCAAGAGGGCGAGACCTTTTCGTTTCATATAAGCGCTGACGCTGAAGAAACCGACGGCATCGACCGCACCAGTATTTTAACGGGTGGCAATGACGACATCGACGGATTCGAAGAAACCGCCTACAGCTTAGGCGGTCGTTGGAACGTGAGCGACAGCACGCAAGTCAACCTGTCTGTTTTGTACAGTGATAACACCGCCTCTTTTGACAATACATTTGGCAATGATGTTGGCGACTCAAGTACAACTAAGACTATGAGCACGGCACTACAAGTTAAAAGCGCGTTGTCTGATTCACTTACGTGGACAACCGTAGCCGGTATCAACGAAGACGAAACCGATACCTTCAGCTCGTTCCCTTCGTTCTTTAAGACAGAGCGAGACAGCTTAGGTACCGAGCTGGCGCTCTCAATAAACGAGAACAACAGCTTAACGATTGGAGCCGATTACTACGATGAAAACATTGTTTCGACTACCAATTTCCCGATTGACCAACGTGATAACACAGGACTGTTTGCCCTGCTTCAATCAGATCTAGGCGCATTTAGCGTGCTCGGATCAGTGCGCTATGACGACAACTCTGCGTACGGTAGCGATACAAATACTAGTTTTGCGCTCAATTACGATTTTGATGAAGACGTTCGCCTAGTTCTAAGCTACGGCACTGCGTTTGTAGCACCGTCGTTTAACTTTCTATATTTCCCGTTTTTCGGCAACGCTGACTTATTACCAGAAGAGTCAGAGTCAACAGAGATTAGTTTACTGGGCAATTCGGGCGGTGTTGACTGGCGCGTATCATTTTATGACACCCAGGTCGAAAATCTTTTTAGCTTCGACCCGGCAACATTTCTTGCCGCAAATATAGGTCGTGCGGAATTACGAGGCATGGAAATTGAAACAACAATGTTATTGGGCGAATGGCAAGTTGGCGCAAGCATAGATTTGCTTGAAGCAACCAATAGAGACACTGGAGTGAAGCTAGACGACCGCGCAGAGCACACAGTCAAACTAAGCGCTGCTCGAGACTTTGAGAAGCTAAACGTTCGACTGGATGTTAAAGGCGAAAGTAATCGCTTTGACTTAGGTGGCCAAGAACTCAACGGGTTTGTTCTGTTTGATTTGAGTGCTCGATATAAAGTAAACGAGCGTATTAGCCTGATGGCCAACATGGACAATATCTTTGACCGAGACTATACCGTAGAACTAATCGGCTTTGGCGAACGATACCTAACCCAAGGCAGACAAACCAAAATAAGCCTTCGTTATGCTTTCTAAAGCCAAACCGGCTTAGTTGTCAGTTAGTATGACTTTATGAAACGCAGCACTATGTTTGAAACAGATGCGCTCAAACCTGATTCGTCAGGACTTACAACATCACTTCCTGCACGTTCGGGGAGTGGTTGCTTAGTCCTGCGGATCTGTGTGACTTTGATTGAGCGAAGGTTGATGCGGTTCACACCATGCTAACGCGCACCGTCATTCTGCTCAGTCTTCCGTTGACGTTTATTGCGGCTATTGCGTTCGGCTCAGTCTCTCTTGATCTCAGCCAAGACTGGGGTAGTTTTTTTAGTGACGATGTCTCGCGTAGCGAACTAGTGCTTCAGCAGATTCGCTTACCTCGCGCGGTTCTCGCGGCATTGGTTGGCGCGATGCTCGCAATGTGTGGAGCCGCAACTCAAGGTCTCTTTAGAAACCCGCTCGCCGACCCATCATTAATTGGCGTAACCGCGGGTGCGTCAGCGGGTGCGGCCATGATGATCTTTTTCGTCGGGCAAGCACAATGGCTGCAAGGTGCTACTGGCATAACGCTCGTTTCTATCGGCGCTTTTGTCGGTGGTGCTATTACAGTGGCGGTGGTCTACCGCCTCGCCACGTCTATCAATGGAACATCGGTGTCGACCATGCTACTCGCTGGAATCGCGATAACAGCGATTGCGGGTGGCCTTACCAATCTCGTAGAGTTTTTTGCCAATAGCGAAATGTTGCGCCGCATTAGCCTTTGGCGGATGGGCGGTTTGGAAGGCGCGAATTTTGAGCGTGTGATGTTCGCCGCAGGCGCAGCTGTTATTGTTTTAACCAGCCTACCGCGCTTTAGTACAGCTCTTAACGCGCTATTGTTAGGCGAGTCAGAGGCTCGTCATTTAGGCATATCCGTACAATCGACAAAGATAACGATCATCATGATCGTTGCTTTAGGCGTTGGCGCATCCGTGGCGCTGGCGGGAACCATTGCTTTTGTAGGTCTAATCGTCCCTCACATTGTACGCATTCTGGTAGGTCCGGATCATCGGCTTTTGTTGCCGTTGTCGGCGATTGGTGGGGCATCACTATTGCTAATGGCCGATACCGTTGCTCGCACAATTGTTGCGCCTGTTGAACTACCCGTGGGACTTGTTACCGCTTTTCTTGGCGCGCCTTTCTTTATCTCTCTTTTACGAAATCGTCATCGTTTTATTGGAGCCGGCTAAAGGTATGCGTCTATGAGCGAGATAAATAGTAACTTTGTAACTGACGACTCTAGCGACAGCGTTGAGAATAAGCGCCCCGTGGTTGTTAACGCTACTCAACTATCGATTAGCGTGCCTAAAGCCAAACAAGGATCAAATCAGCTGATAGTAGACTCGGCGAGCTTTGAAATTCGTGCCGGTGAGATCCTTGCGATCATCGGCCCTAACGGTGCAGGCAAATCTACCCTGCTGAATTGTATTGCAGGTGGCACCGAGTATACCGGTGAATTGCGCTTCGATGGTTTTGCAACTGTACCCAAGCTACGGGCGCGCCAAATAGCCACTCTGCCACAGAACAGCTTGCTGAACTTTCCTTATCGCGTTGAAGAAGTCGTAATGCTGTCGCGTATCCCACACAAGTCGGGCCACACAGTTGACCAAAAGATTATTAGTGAAGCGTTGGAGTTAATGGACATTGCTTACCTCGCCAAACGTTTGTACACCGACCTATCTGGCGGCGAAAAACAACGCGTACAATTGGCTCGTATACTGGCTCAGATCTGGAGGACTGAAGACATACCCGCACAACCAGAATCGCAACCTGAGTCACAACGACTTCTCTTATTAGACGAGCCAACTGCGGCGCTTGATTTAGGCCATCAAGCTGATCTAATGCGCGCAGTAAAAGCATTTAGCCAATCAGGCGTTGCCGTTGTAATGGTAGTGCACGACATCAACCTAGCTGCTCGCTATGCAGACCGCGTATTAGCGTTACAGTGCAGTCAAGTTATGGCATTCGGAAGTGTAGAAGCCGTCATCACCAAAGCTAATATGGAAGTACTCTTTTCGACTAAAGTAGAAGTAGTGGCTGAACCAATTTCAGGCACGCCATACGTTATGCACCTTAGTTAGAACCTCAAAGAGTGTATCAACGCCAACCTGTGAGTTCGACGCCATCGATATGAAATCAAGCAACCACATTACCGCAATACGAATCATCACGGCTCTACTCATTGGAATGATCATTGTAGCTTGTCAGCCTGTTACAGAGGATTCAAACTCAGTCTTGGGCCGATTAGCAACAAGTGAAAATATCATTAGCGTTACCGACTTTACGGGCGCAGAACTTGTATTTTCAGAGCCCGTTGAAAGCATTGTTGCACTGTCACCCCACATTGTGGAAAACATCTATGCAGTGGGCGCTTCTGATCGACTATCGGGAGTTGTTGAATACAGCAACTTTCCACCCCAAGCAACAGAGTTGCCGATTGTTGCAAGCTTCGAGAAAACCAATATCGAGCGCATTGTAGAACTCAACCCAGATCTAATCATGGCTTGGGAGTCCGGCAATTCACACAGCGCCATTAATCGCCTGAAAGAACTGGGTTTTAAGGTGTACATGGACCGACCAGACTCTCTAGGCGACGTGGCGAAGAGTATTCGCGATATAGGCGCGCTCACGGGTTTGAGTGATAACGCCGACGCAGTGGCAAGCAACTATGAATCCGCTCTTGAACAGTTTTCGAAGGCAAACCAAGACAAAGCGCAAGTCAGCGTGTTCTACCAAGTTTGGAATTCGCCATTACAAACCATCAGCGGCAATCACATTATCAGCGCTTCGATTGAGCTTTGTGGCGGCACTAATATCTACGCAGACGAATTCTCGGTGGCGCCCATCATTAATATTGAGTCGGTGCTGGAACGCGACCCACAGGTAATCATCGCAAGTGGCATGGGGGATGATCGCCCTCAATGGCTAGATGATTGGGCTAGATGGCCTAACTTGCGCGCGGTACAAGGCAATAATTTATTCGCTGTTAATCCAGACTATATTCAACGACACACCACTCGCTTACTGCTCGGCATAGAAGCAATCTGTCAGCGTTTGGATGAAGTCAGGAAAAAAAACGACTAATTATTCGAAGCTTGGTATTCGCTCGCTAGATTGAACGATAGCTCAGTGCCTCAGCTAACTGGGGTCGCTCAACGCCTTCGCTTGAATCTAGGTCCGCAATCGTTCGAGCAATCTTTTTGACTCTGTAAAAACCCCTAGCCGATAAACCCAGTTTTTCGCAGGCTTTGAGCAAGAACGCAATATCCAATGGCTTCAATCTCAATAGCGGATCAACTGACTGCGCACTAAGCTCGCTGTTTAGACATCCTTGCCGGCTCAGCTGCACGTTGCGTGCTGCAATGACACGTGCTCTAACGTGAACCGACGATTCGCTTGGGGGACTGTCTTTTTGCAGTTCAGCCAATTTGACGGCGCTTAGCTTTAAATGCAGATCGATACGATCCATTAAGGGGCCCGATAACTTACCTTGATACGCCTGCAGGCTAGCCGCACTGCATTGGCAGCGATTGGTATCGTCGCCGTAATACCCGCATTTGCAAGGGTTGCAGGCCGCTAACAATTGGCACGCTGCGGGAAACCTCACACTTTGGTTTGCCCGAGCAATATTGATGTAGCCACTTTCTAAAGGCTCTCTTAACTGCTCTAAGGCATGCCGAGTGAATTCTGTGATCTCGTCAAGAAACAACACACCGCCATGAGCCTGAGAAACTTCACCTGGCTTAGGTATGCTTCCACCACCGATTAACGCGACCGATGAGCAAGAATGATGAGGGGATCGAAACGGGCGACGCGCCCAATCCGAAATCTGGAAGTCTCCGTCGGCGATAGATCGTACAGTAGCCGACGCAAGGGCTTCTTCGATCTCAAACGGCGGCAATATACTGGGCAATCGTTGCGCCAACATGCTTTTACCAGCGCCGGGAGGCCCCATCATCAGCATGTTGTGTTTACACGCTGCCGCTATCTCCAAAGCGCGCTTGGCATGAGGCTGGCCCTTAACATCGGCTAGATCTTCATAGGCGTATATTGGTTCATTATCTAGACGAACTGGCAATACACGGTTCAACTTAGCGATGCCCATTAGGTGTTTGCAGACCTGCAGTAACGAATAAGCGCCATAGCAAGTAGCATCCGCCACCAAGCCCGCTTCGGCAGCATTTTGTAAGGGAACAATAATCTCTCTCTTGGACTGGTTTGCTGCCCAAACGCACGGCAACGCGCCTCTTACTCGGCGTAACTCTCCGTTTAAGGCGAGTTCGCCAATTAACTCCACGTTTTCAAGCGTGGGAATGGCCACCTGTGATGACGCAATCAAAACCCCAACAGCGATAGGTAAATCAAACTGCGATCCCGACTTTGGTAAATCAGCTGGCGACAGATTTACAGTGATTCGCCGCGCGGGAAAATCAAACCCTGCATTGACTAATGCCGCACGCACGCGCTCTTTACTCTCTTTGATTGCGGTCTCAGGAAGCCCAACAATATTGAAACAAGGAAGCCCGTTGGCCAGATGAACCTCGACAGCAACGGCGGCTGCATCAACGCCTATCAGCGTTCGTGTATAAACAGTAGCTAGGTCATCGCCATTGCTCGCTGGGCTAATATGCTGAGGCATCGCTAGGGTGTTGGCATCCTGCGCAAAAGCGTCGGCGCCATCATTGTGGTTCTGGGTCATAGATCATCCTTGATCGTTGAGGGTATTGGGGTCTTAGGGTTTTAGTACTTTGGTGTGCTAATAATTAGGAGGATTAACACCTTTAATTTTGTATGAATGTTAGCGCAGCGTAAAAGGTGTCCCTAGGAACACAAGTTTGATTCTATTGGTACCTCAGCGCATTCCTTGCGCACCGGAAACCAAACCAATCTAATAGAGAGAACTTCAGCAAATCGCTTATCCTGCTTTTGCTGCTGCTTCTTCCTCGGCCTTGATTTCGTTCGCAACATCTCGGATCACGTTTCTAAACCAACGGTGTGCGATGTTGTGATGCAGCAATGGACTCCATACCATGTGTAGCTCGATACTCGGTATTGCAAAGGGTGCTGGTAATATTGCTAGGTCTTCAAAATGTTTTACTAAATGAGTAGAACGCGTTGCTACCGTCGCGATAAGGTCTTGCTGTTGTGTGAGCTGAATCGCAGAGATGTAGTGACGCGTAAACACGGCAATCTTACGCTTAGCGCCCAACTCATCTAGAGCTATGTCTACCCAGCCTAACTTCTGAATGTCATCAGGATTTACGCCTGTTGCAACACCCATGCCGGTCTTGTTAACCCACACGTGGTTTGCTTTAAGATATTTATCAAAATCAAAATCTTTGCGCAAAGGGTTGTCGTTACGCATTACGCATGAAAAGTCGTCTTTCCATAACACCGACAAATGCAATGACTGAGGTAGGGAGTCGAAACGGTTCATAACAAGATCGACATTGCCTAACTCAATGTCCTGAAACGTAACATCGCTTGGCGTAAGAATATCTAAAGAAGTATCAGGCGCTTCTTCAATCATGCGTGTTCGAACGCGCGGTAAAAGAGTTGTTTCCGCATAGTCGCTCGCCATTACTCTAAACAAACGCTTACTGCTGCTGGGGTCGAATTCGATAGTTGGTTGAACAAACAATTCGATTTGCGCCAATACATTTTGTACTTGAGGCTGCAATTCTTTTGCTTTATCGGTAGGCATCATACCCTTACTGGTGCGCACCAATAGTGGGTCGTTAAAGACCTTCCTTAAACGACGTAAACCGTTGCTCATGGCCGGCTGACTAAGGCCTAGGTGTTCCGCGGCTTTGGTAACGTTGCCTTCGCGAAGTAATACGCTAAAGTAAACGAGTAGATTTAGATCTATGTTTGAGAGATTCATGCAAAATTCGTTTGGTGAATGATCTTAGGTGAATCATAACTGAAATCTATTATGGATCAAACCTTCAATGCACCACGGCTTGTTTGGCCACATAATTGCGTGACCAATTCATTGTGCACAAGCCGCCTAACACCCACAACACTGAAATTATTGGCACCCAGCCCCAAACCTTCTTCTAACCACAAAAAAAGGACGGCCCCAAAGGGACCGCCCTATCAAATTACCTACTATCCAGGAGGAGGATTTTAGTTGGTAAATTCAGGGTACGCTTCCATGCCGCATTCAGACATGTCTACGCCATCCGCTTCTTCTTCCTCAGAAACTCTGATTCCCATAATCTTTTTGATGATGAACCACGTTACGAAACTCGCAACAAAAACCCATCCAAAAATTGTTGCTGCCCCGATCAATTGACCAGAGAAACTTGAAGCATCGTTAGTCAACGGAACAAGCAAGAGGCCCAAAAGACCTACTGTTCCGTGGACTGAGATCGCACCAACTGGGTCATCAATTTTTAGCTTGTCTAACGCTAGGATCGAAACCACCACAAGCAGACCGCCTGCAGCACCGAAAGCGGTAGCCAGTAATGGCGTAGGTGTAGAAGGCTCTGCAGTAATTGCAACTAAGCCTGCCAGTGCGCCATTTAAAGCCATGGTTAAATCGGCTTTGCCAAACAACAATCGAGCAAAAATTAGAGCCGCAATCAATCCACCCGCAGCGGCTGCGTTTGTGTTCATAAACACTACAGCAACAGAGTTAGCCGACTCAACTGACGCCGTAGCCAATACCGAGCCACCATTAAAGCCATACCAACCTAACCAAAGGATAAATGTACCTAAAGTTGCGAGTGGTAGGTTTGCGCCTGGTATAGCTCTTGCCTTACCGTCAGCACCAAACTTGCCTTTACGAGCACCCAGCAAGATAACGCCAGCTAGAGCGGCCGCTGCACCCGCCATATGAACAATACCTGAGCCAGCGAAGTCAGAGAAACCAAGGTCGCCAAGCGTGTACAGCCCAAATACTGGCATGCCGCCCCACGTCCATGATCCTTCTAGAGGATAAATTACGCCCGTCATTACAACTGCGAATACGAGGAATGCAAACAGCTTCATGCGTTCTGCTACGGCGCCTGAAACAATAGACATAGCCGTTGCAACAAACACAACTTGAAAGAAAAAGTCAGCCGAAGGTGCGTACGTTGCTGCTTCTTCAGCACCCGCAACGCCGTCGCCAGTGATGCCACTTAAGAACCAAGTGAATTCGCCGCCGCCGTACATAATGCTGTAACCGCACACCATGTACATAGTGCAAGCCACTGCGTACAAAGCAACGTTTTTAGTTAAGATTTCGGTTGTGTTCTTAGCTCGGACTAGGCCTGCTTCGAGCATTGCGAAACCAGCGGCCATCCACATAACTAGGGCGCCACAAACCAAGAAGTAAAAAGTATCAAGCGCATACTGGAGTTCAGTAATGCTGCCAGCTGATTCTGCCAGTGAGCCTGACAGTGCTAGGATTTCGTTTTCCATGATGTTGTCTCTCTATATAAAGTTGTACTGTTTTTTGAGGGTTGGAGTTAACGCTTAACAAACAATGCGTCTAAATCGCCTCTTCACCTGTTTCACCCGTACGGATTCGGATGACTTGGCTTAGCTCTGTGACGAAAATTTTTCCGTCACCGACTTTGCCGTTATTTGCTGACTCGGTTATAACCTCAATTGTCTGATCAAGAATCGCATCGGCTACAGCCACCTCGATCTTAATTTTTGGCATGAAGTCCACGTTGTATTCAGCACCACGATAAAGCTCTGTGTGACCTTTCTGACGTCCAAAACCTTTAACTTCTGTTACGGTCATACCCTGAATGCCAATCGCGGCAAGTGCATCTCGAACATCGTCAATTTTGAATGGCTTAATGATTGCTGTGATCAATTTCATCGCATTCCACCTTTTTGTTAGTTAATAAGTAAGTTAAGTAACGAAACCTGAGAAGAATTGCGATCTAGCACGCCGATCAGGACTTCGCGAGCAGAAACGTCTGCTACTGACTTGAGTAAAGCAAATAACGTGCCAACTTTATAAAACACCTAAATATGTTTTGCTATCCACCCCACCTAACGCGTATCCACGCATGGATACACCCGTTTCAAAGCAAAAACAAAGTCAACCTTGCTAGTTGCGCCCGCCCGCAGTGCATCCTGAGAGTGCAAGCGCACCAATACTGTGCAGATGCGCACTGCGGATTAGTCAATCGATATAAGGATTTGACTCAGGAGATAAGTGGGCCATGGTTTTATTCGAAAACTTGAAAGTTGGCACGCTACTTGCTTAGACCCAAGTGTCTACAGACAAACTTCAACTTAAAATAACGACTATTAGAGAGGTCATTATGAAATTTTCATCAAAATTACTATCTGCTTCAATTCTTGCTGGTGCATTAATTGCCCCGACTGCACAAGCTGAAATTTCTGGTAACGTGGCGATCCAGTCTGATTACACATGGCGTGGTGTTTCTCAGAATTCCGAAGATCCATCTATCCAAGGTGGATTCGACTATGCTCATGAGTCTGGTTTTTATGCGGGCGTATGGGGTGCAAGTGTCGATTTCGGTGGTCCAGAAACAACTGAGGGCGACCTTTATTTTGGTTTCTCTGGCGAAACTGAAAGTGGCATCGGTTACGACATTGGTTACATCGAATACATGTACTTCGGCGGCGCTGGCGCAAGTGGATCAGACTTTACTGAGTATTATGTTGGCGCGAGCTATAAAGGCTTTGGGTTAACGTATTACGTTGGCGACGAGTTCGACGACAATGTTGAGTTCAGCTACGGCTATGACTTCGAAAAAGTCTCTGTAGGCGCAACCTACGGTGACTACGATAGCTACTCTTACTACACGCTAGGTGTGTCAGGTGAGTTTGCTGAGACGGGTCTTGGTTGGGATGTATCGTACTGGGGCACTAGCGATTTAGACGGTCTAGATATTGCTGATGACCGTGTTGTGTTTACTCTATCAAAGTCTTTGTAAGACGCACTTTTATAAGACGCTTAGAGAAGTACCGCTAAGCGAATGTGCTTGACGAGTATTTAAACAAAAAAGACCGCTCATTGAGCGGTCTTTTTTTTGAGGCGTTGAACGTTTGCCTTGAAACACGCTCGGTGCATGACTCTCACATTATTCATTACAGAGTTATTCAATATTAAGCTGTTTTTCTAAATCAGAAATAATCGATTCCATTGCATCGACTTTCGCCCGCGTTTTAGACAACACCGCTTTTTGCACGTCTAACTCTTCTCGAGTTACCACATCCAAATCACTCAATACTTCTTGAACTGCTACGCGCAAATTGTCGCGCACGTCTTTGCCCAATGATTCTGGGATTACCGCCTTGGCGGTATCCATCAAACGCTCAAGTAGCTCCATCTGCGAATAATTCTTGTCAGTCATTTTTTACTCCACAGTAGCATTTAAAATTGCTGGCTCAGTTAACTAGCGCAATTTGAAAACGCAATAGTTAGTTGGACCAATCACTTATAGTATAACGGCTGTTAATCAGCGTTTTTCACTTTATAACTGGCCAACCGGTCTGTTATGTTCTGCCTGATATTCATATAAAACAGATTCCAGTCTTTAGGATGAAGACTCTTGTCCTCGCCCTTACCCGGGTTATCAAATGCGGTTCCCTCTTGTGTGTCTACCATCAGCATATTGAACTCACCGCATTGCGCTGACGTAACACCCGTTACAGGATCAGCCAATGTCTGGTAAACGTAACCGGTATTATTGTTGGTAATTAAATTAATCAAAGAGAACGAACCTTGCCAGCCTACGCCGCCTAGATTAGCATCAGACGAGACAAATTCTTGGTCTTGTTTCCAACTCAAAGGATTGATGCATGAGCCAGGTTTATCAGCGCGCCATTCCCACCCTTCTGGATACCAGTGAGGCAAAGAGAATTCGTTATCACGGCCAGGTCCCGTTTTGTCGTAAGTGTCATAACTAATAGTGCAGCCAGTATCATCAAAGCTCTCGCAAAGCGGAAAGTCTGGGATGATACGAGTGAACGTATCTGGCGGTAACCAATAACCTATAAGGTACGCGGCGACTAACTCTTGCTCGAGCGGAGTATTTGCAACTTTATTTCTGATTAATCTTGCACCAAGTAATGTACCTTGGCTGTGGCTCGCTATAAAAAATGGTGTGCCTAGTTTGCGTTGCGCCAGAAAGGCTTCAAATGCGTCCTCTACATCTTCATACGCAAAATCCAAGGCATCAGTTCCCTGCTGCCGATCATCCGTTACAAATGCATTTAAATGAGCTTGGCGATAATGAGGTGCGTAGATAGCGCAACACCCATTAAATGTGCTTGCTGCGGTCGATATGACGTGTCCAATACCTTGTTTATCAAAGCCATCTTCAAGAGGGTTAGAGTTCCAACCACCGGGTCCAAAATAGGTTGTTGGATGAATAAAAAAGACATCGGCTTCTGCAACGTTTTGGTCGATCGGCGTAATGTCTTGCGGAGTCACCAGAGCGCCATGTTCTTTACGTGGGTGCGCGGCCCAGAGCTTCAACGATTGATTATCCAGCGATTGATAGTCCAAACCTTGCCGTTCATTAAGCGGTGTAACTGAGCCGCTAGGCTCTAAGTACCAGCTCACCATTGGACGAGCAAAATACATTAGGGCAAAGACAATTACTGTAAAGGCAATTAGATACTGAATAACTTTGGGCATTCTCACATTCCTGCTTTAACACAAAAACAAACGTAAAAAAAAACGCGTGCTGTTAAAGCACGCGTTTTCTTGTAGGTCGATCAATAGCGAACTATTAATCTACCGCTTTCATAGACAAGCGCACACGGCCTTGTCTATCAACTTCAAGTACTTTAACAGTCACTTCGTCACCTTCAGAAAGGTGGTCAGAGACATTTTCCACTCGCTCATCAGAGATTTGTGAAATATGTACTAGTCCGTCTTTACCTGGTAATACGTTTACGAATGCACCGAATTCCATGATCTTAACGACTTTACCGGTGTAAACACTGTCTACTTCGATATCAGCCGTAATCTCTTCGATACGACGACGTGCTTCAGCACCTTGTGCACCGTCTACAGACGCTACATTGATCGTGCCGTCGTCTTCGATATCAATCGTAGCTCCTGTTTCTTCGCACAATGCACGGATAACAGCGCCACCTTTACCGATAACGTCACGGATTTTATCAGGGTTAATCTTGAACGTAATGATACGTGGAGCGTGCTCAGACATTTCTGCGCGCGGAGCATCGATCACTTTAGCCATTTCTGCCAAGATATGTACACGAGCGTCTTTAGCTTGCGCTAATGCTTGAGTCATAATCTCTTCAGTTATGCCGTCGATCTTGATGTCCATTTGCAAAGCAGTAATACCATCTGGTGTTCCTGCAACTTTAAAGTCCATATCGCCTAAGTGATCTTCATCACCCAAGATATCGGTCAATACGGCAAAGTCACTGCCTTCTTTAATCAAGCCCATAGCGATACCCGCTACTGGTGCTTTGATCTTTACGCCTGCGTCCATTAGAGCTAATGATGTACCGCATACACTTGCCATAGAGCTTGAACCATTTGACTCAGTGATCTCTGACACAACACGAATAACATAAGGAAACTCTTCTGCCGTTGGCAATACCGCGGCAACACCACGTCGGGCTAAGCGACCGTGACCAATTTCGCGACGTTTTGGCGAACCAACACGACCTGTCTCACCTACGCTGTACGGAGGGAAGTTGTAGTGCAACATAAAACGATCGGTGATGTCGCCCTCTAGGGCATCAATACGTTGTGCATCGCGCTCTGTGCCCAAAGTAGCGGAAACCGCTGCTTGAGTTTCGCCACGAGTAAACAAAGCTGATCCGTGAGTACGTGGCCAAACGCCAGTACGAACCGCAATCGGTCGAACTGTAGTTGTGTCACGTCCATCGATACGTTTTTCGCCAGCAATGATGCGGCCACGAACGATGCTTTTCTCAAGACTCTTGAATGCGCCATTAACGGCTTCGACTTCTAGTTTAGAAGAATCGTCGCTCAACATCTCAGACAATACTTTTGAGTGAGCAGCAGAAATTTTTGCTACTCGTTCTACTTTACTTGCTGTAGAGAACGCATCTTCCAAATCGGCTTTAGAAAGGTCTGCAACTTTTTGAGCAACGCTTGCGTCGCTTACTGGAGCAGTCCAGTCTTTCATTGGCTTAGCTACTTCAGCCGCCAATTCCTTAATTGCAGCAATCGCTTTTTGCGACTCTTTGTGGCCAAACATTACAGCGCCAAGCATTACCTCTTCCGACAAAATGTTAGCTTCTGATTCAACCATAAGTACTGCTTCGCTAGTACCCGCAACAACAAGATCAAGTTGCGAGTCTTCAGCAAGTTGACTATTGCTTGGGTTAAGCACGTATTCGCCATTGATGTAACCAACGCGCGCTGCGCCTACTGGACCGTTAAACGGAATACCAGAGGTCGCTAGAGCCGCTGAAGCGCCGATCAATGAAAGAACTTCAGTGTCTATATTTGGGTCTATTGAAACGATTGTGATAACCACTTGTACGTCATAACCAAAGCCCTTAGGGAACAACGGACGTAGCGGACGATCGATCAAACGACATGTTAAAATTGCTTTCTCTGAAGGTCTACCTTCGCGACGAAAGAAGCCACCAGGAATTTTACCCGCGGCGTAAGTACGCTCCTCAACATCAATAGTTAAGGGCATGAAATCTCTAGGCTCACCGCCCATTTTGTTAACTACGGTGACCATGACGACAGTATCGCCACAACTCGCAATGATTGCTGAGTCAGCTTGACGAGCGATCTCGCCTGTTTCCAATTTAAATTCGTGTTCACCGAATTGAAAGGTTTTAGTTACCTTTGACATATTTAATACCTATTTCCTATTTTCTATAGCCTATAAAAACTATCTATTTTCCTACGCTGACGCCCTATTGCGCACAGCACCTACTATTTTCTTAAGTTTCAAATGAATTCTTGGGTAAACGGCGTCTAATTTGTCGCCTTTTAGAAACCACAAAAGCCCTATCAACGATAAGGCTTTTGCAGCGAATTCACTAAATCTGAAAAGAAATTGCGATTTTCAACTTTTCGCTCTGTTGTTGATTCTAGTGCCAGCCTACTTACGTAGACCTAAACGCTGAATCAAAGAGCGGTAACGCTCTACGTCTTTTCTTTTAAGGTAATCGAGCAATTTGCGACGACTATTTACCAAACGCAACAAGCCTTGTCGAGAGTGGTGGTCGTGAATGTGCTCTTTGAAGTGTGGTGAAAGGTCTAAGATACGTGCTGTCATCAATGCGACTTGCACTTCTGGAGAACCAGTATCACCTTTTTTTACTTCATACTCTTTAACGATTGCAGATTTATCTGCTGCACTTAATGCCATAATTTTATCCTCTTCACTTCTTTAAATTAATAAAACGTTTGATTCCCTGAAGGGTGGAAACCAAACAACATCATCGCGTACTGAGCATCAATACTCGATGTGCGCGTATTCTAACGATTTATGCATGAAAATCACCCTAAATCAGTGAATTAATTGACTTTATTCCACAAAAATCTTGTGAGTTTTAACTTGTCCGTCTGCTCTTAGCTCGCCTACCCCAAAAAGGTAGCCATCATCTCGATAGATTCGACATAAATCTAGCGGCTCTATTTTAGCCGCCTGTTCACCCTTGTCGGCCGTATCGTAGTTAATCGTTGTGTGTAGCCCATTGAGCAAACGGTCGGTCAAGCCATGAGCAAGTTCGATTCTAGGCAGATGCCTTAGCAAAATATCCACTGGCTGAACCAGTTCCAATAACTGCTCGTGCGAATACTTGTTTTGCAAATCCTCCAGAGAATGTGCTTGCTCAACCCGTAAGCCTTGTTTTTCTACTCTACGCAAAGTAGCTATATGAGCACCGCAACCGAGCGCTTCACCAATATCAAACGCTAGGCTACGAACATAAAACCCGCTTGAACTGTGTACTTCGACCCTAAGCAAATCGTGTTCAAGTCGCTGCGCGGTGAGTTCGTACACATGCATAGTGCGCGACGGCCGCTCGATAACCTCGCCCTTGCGTGCCATTTTGTACAGCGGTTGCCCGTCTTTCTTAAGGGCTGAATACATGGGGGGAACTTGCTCTATGGTGCCCCTAAACTGCGCGAGAACGGCCTGCAGATCGTCGTCATCAAACACTACATCTCTGCGACTAGTTACCTCGCCTTCGGCATCATAGGTGTCAGTTACGGCGCCCAATTTAAGGTCTGCCACATAGCGCTTGTGGGCCGCCAAGAGGTATTCGCATGCTTTGGTCGCTTGACCAAAACAAATAGGCAGCAAGCCAGTCGCTAAAGGATCAAGACTACCGGTATGGCCGGCCTTACGTGCGTTGTATAAACGTCTGACTCTTTGCAGTACGCCATTTGAAGATATGCCTGATGGCTTATCTAATAAGACTACGCCATTGAGGGCAATTCCTTTTGCTTTAGTCACGGAGATTGGTTTATAAGAGATGGGATACGGCTAGCCGAACATATCTAAAAAACTCAACCAACATCCCGCAGCAGAGTTTTAAAATTGAACTAAAGACTAATCTTTTCCTTTATTGAGGGCTTCATCAATCAAGGCCGACATATAAGCACCTTGCGATACTGAGTTGTCGTACTTGAAAAGAAGATTTGGGCAGTGGCGCATATCAATAACTTGCGCTAACGCTCGACGTAAAAAACCACTGGCCTTTTCAACGGCTTGCATCGTGTCTTTTACATCGACCGTATCGTCTTTCATGCTAGTAACAAATATTTTCGCTTGGCGTAAATCTTTAGTCACCTCGACATCTGTAATAGTGAGCGTGGAGACCCGCGGGTCATTCACTTGGTTGCGCAAGATCATCGCCATCTGACGATTAATGGTTTGCGCAACACGTTCACTACGGGCAAATTCTTGAGGCATGTTCTATAGACTCTTTTTGATAAGTTTGCAGATCAAAATCGGCTTAGAGCGTGACTTTAACTTCGACCCGCTCGAAAATCTCGAGTTGATCGCCAACCTTAATGTCGCTGTAGTTGGTTACACCGATACCACATTCTGTACCGTTTTTAACTTCAGACACATCGTCTTTGAAGCGACGTAATGAGTCGATATTACCTTCAAAGATAACAACCGAATCACGTACGATGCGCACGTTAGCGTTTCTGCGAACTACGCCTTCTGTTACAAAGCAACCCGCGATAGTACCAATCTTAGGTGCTTTAAATACTTCGCGCACTTCAACATGGCCCATAACGTCTTCACGAATTTCTGGATCTAGTAGACCTTCCATTGCCGCTTTAACATCATCGATCACTTCGTAAATAATACTGTAGTAACGAATCTGAACATCTTCTTGCTCAGCTAGTTTTCGAGCCTGCGCGTCGGCACGAACATTAAAGCCAATAACCGCCGCAGTAGATGCCATTGCCAGATTAATGTCTGACTCGTTGATTGCGCCGACCATTCCATGTACTACCGACACTTTCACATCGGGAGTAGACAGTTTAAGCAACGACTCAGTCAATGCTTCAATTGAACCTTGCACGTCGCCTTTAATAAGAACGTTAACGTTTTTAACTTCGCCTTCGCTCATTTGTTGGAACATGTTTTCAAGCTTGGCCGCTTGTTGGCGTGCCAGACGAGTTTCGCGATCACGGTTTGTTCTGAACGTAGCGGCCTCACGAGCTTTTCGCTCATCGTCTACTACTAACAACTCGTCTCCGGCCGCTGGTACACCCGTTAGACCTTGAATCTCAACAGGAGTTGATGGGCCAGCCACCTTAATGGTTTTACCCGCATGGTCTACCATTGCACGGATACGGCCCGTTTCTTGGCCAATTAATACCGTGTCTCCGTATTTTAGCTCACCTTGCTGAACAAGCACCGTGCACACTGCGCCACGGCCTTTGTCTAGACGTGCTTCAACTACGCTGCCCGTTGCCTTACCTTTAATCCGTGCTGTTAGCTCAAGCACTTCGGCTTGCAGAGCAACGGACTCTAGTAAATCGTCAACACCGTCGCCAGTGTGTGCCGACACAGGAATCATGGGTACGTCACCACCCCAGTCCTCAGGAATCACTTCTTGAGTTGCAAGTTCTTGCTTAACTCGATCTGGATCGGCGGACTCTTTGTCCATTTTATTGATGGCAACAACGATGGGTACGCCAGCATTCTTGGCGTGTTTAATCGCCTCGATTGTTTGCGGCTTAACACCATCATCAGCGGCGACAACCAAAATAATGATATCGGTTGCTTGTGCTCCACGAGCACGCATTGCACTAAACGCTTCGTGTCCTGGTGTGTCTAAGAATGTAATCTTGCCGTTGCTGGTCTCAACTTGATACGCGCCTATATGCTGCGTAATGCCCCCTGCTTCACCATCGGTAACCTTGGCATCACGAATGTAATCAAGCAAAGACGTCTTGCCGTGATCAACGTGGCCCATAACCGTAACGACAGGACTGCGAGGTGCTTGCTCGGCATCAACTTCTGATACTTGCAATGACTTCGACAGGAACGACTCGGGATCTTTCTGCTCGGCTTCTACCGCAGCATGCCCCATTTCTTCAACCACTAACATGGCTGTATCTTGGTCGAGCACTTGGTTAATGGTCACCATTGTACCCATTTTGAATAACGCCTTTACCACTTCAGCTGCCTTAACAGACATCTGCGCCGCTAAATCCGCCACACTGATGTTCTCGCCAATCTGAACTTCTTTGATCACTTTGGCAACAGGACGTTCGAAGCCGTGTTGATCAGATGAGCTGGTAGTAATGCTGCTAGGACGACGTCTGTCTTTACGTTTGCGACGCCCACCTGCTACGTGCAACTCCTCACGTCCCGCAAAAGGCTTCTTCTTACCTTTTATCGGTTTATTGCGTGCATTCTTATCATCAGCAGAGGGCGCTGGTGCAGCTGGTTTTGGCTCTGCTTGCTTAACAATAAACGACGACTTTTTACGTTCGCTCGGCTTGCGAATAATAGACGGCATCTCAACTTCGCGTCGAGGAGCAACAGGCTCTGATTTTACTTCAGGCTTAGTCTCTACCGCAGGCTCTGCCTTAGCTTCGGGCTCTTTGCTCGCTTGTTCTTCGGCTTTCGCTTGCGCAGCTTCTGCCGCCGCTGCATCGTCTGCTGCTATCTCAGCCTCTAGAGCTGCAGCTTGTTCTGCAATCAATTCAGCTGCGTCTACAACAGCTTGCTCTTGTGCAACACGCTCTGCTTCTACTTCAGCAGCTTGTTGCTCTGCAGCAAGTCTCACTTGCTCTTCTTGCTTAGCGATTTCTTGATTCTGACGTTCAACTTGCTCACGTTCAGCTTCTTGCTGTGCCAACACTTCGCGTTTTACGAAAGTTCGGCGCTTTTTAGTTTGTACATGAACCGTTCTAGCAATACCCGTTTTCGAGGTTTGCTTGATCTCAGAAGAGGTCTTTTGCTTAAGCGTAATTTTGCCACGCGAACTCGGCGCAGCAGGCGCCGGCGTGCCGCCCCTTAGAAACTCCAACAACTGACGCTTTTCATCATCGCGCAGGGAGTCGTCAACTGACTTGCCAGATACACCAGCGTCGTTCAGTTGCTTTACGAGTCTTTCGGCTTCGATGCCAATCTGTTCGGCAAAAGCTTTAATCGTAATTTCAGACATATAATTTCTCAGTTCCAGTTTGAGCGACAAACTCGCTCAGATAAATGCGTAGGGCTTTTAGACTGCAAAAATGCAAAACAAACTCTAAAACACCCAACTTCATTAACTCAATATTGTTGCGCTTAAACGCTTTCTGCTTTCGCGCCATCTTCTTTATCGGCATCGTCTTTGGTCGCGTCAGCTTCTTCATCCGCGTCAATATCAATACCCATTTCTTCAAACCAAGGACGACGAGCAATCATAATCAATTCTTGTGCTCGCTCTTCGGTAATATTCAAACCCACTATCTCTAGCAACTCATCAGTTGCACTCTCAGCGAGGTCTTCCATGGTTTTGATGCCATTAACTGCGAAAAACTTAGCCGTTGTCTCGTCCATTGACTCCATTGCCAATAGGTCTTGCGCAGGGTCAGCTCCCTTCAACATTTCTTCTTGTTGAATAGCCATCGTTACCAATGCATCATCCGCACGTTGGCGAAGCTCGTCTATTAAGTTCTCGTCAAACTCTTCAACCTGCAACATTTCTTCGCGCGGAACGTAAGCAATCTCTTCAAGTGTTGAGAACCCTTCTTGAATCAAAATTGTTGCAACGTCGGCATCAATGTCTAGCTTTTGCATAAACATGTCGCGTACATCGGCAGACTCTTCTTCGAGCTTTTCGTTAGCTTGCTCGTAAGTCATTATGTTGATTTCCCAACCGGTTAACTCACCGGCTAAGCGAACATTTTGGCCGCCTCGACCAATCGCTAACGACAACTGCGTTTCATCTACTACAACATCCATCGCGCCTTTGTCTTCGTCAACCATAATCGACTCGACTTCTGCAGGCGCTAAAGCATTGATTACAAATTGAGCCGGATCTTCAGACCACTTAATAATATCAACGCGTTCGCCATTAATTTCATTTGAAACACTTTGCACACGCGAACCACGAATACCAACACAGGCACCCACCGGATCAATTTTTGCGTCGTTTGAACGAACCGCAATTTTTGCACGTACACCAGGGTCTCGAGCAGCGCTCAAAATCTCTATAATATTGTCGTTTGCTTCAGGCACTTCGGCTCTAAACAGATGTAAAACCAAGTTTGGAGAAATACGGTCGATCACTAACTGTGGCCCACGGTTATTCTCTTTTACTTCGTGCAAGATCGCGCGTACTCGATCGCCCGGGCGTAAGCCTTCACGTTGGATCGTTTTGCTACGAGGCAATATAGCTTCTACCCCACCTAGATCAACAATAGTGTCACCGCGTTCTTGACGCTTAATAACGCCCGACACCATTTGGCCAATGCGTGGCGTAAACTCTTCGCTAATTTTATTGCGCTCGGCTTCGCGAACCTTTTGCATAATCACTTGCTTGGCCGCTTGCGCTGCAATACGTCCAAACGGCTCGGCTTCGAGCTCTTCTTTAATGAATTCGCCTAGCTCAATGTCTGCATCGTGTTCACGCGCAGCACTAATACACATTTGCTTGCTTGGAAACTCAAGCTCAGCATCATCTTCAATAACTTCCCATACTCGGTAAGGAATATAGCTGCCATCTTCTTGATTGATCACGCATTGAACATCGATGTCTTCACGGTGACGCTTACGCGTTGCCGTAGCCAGAGCTGCTTCGATAGCCTCAAATATAATGCTCTGTTCTACACCTTTTTCGGTGGAGAGCACTTCAGCCATCATCAAAATCTCGCTTGCCATGTGTATTGCCTCAGTTAGTCTACTTTGGATAAAAGCAACTTAGACCCTCAATGTTTTAACCCATTATATAAAAAGGTGAAAACGGAAAAGACCCAGTCAGTAACTCCAGTCGATAACTATTGTTATTAGTAGTAGTTAATTAATAATGTTAATAAAATTTTCCAACTCAGATTTATGTATCTGAATCGTCGTCTTTAAGTACTTGGCTGAAGTCGTAGGTAGGCACCAAACGCGCCTTATCCATATCGGCAAAGGCTAGCTCGTGCTCCTCACCATCTACTTCAACCACTATGCTTTCTTGGGTAGCTGACTTTAGCTCACCCGTGTATCGTTTACGACCCGCAACCATGCTCGCCATGCGTATCTTCACGTCTTCGCCAATAACGGCTGTAAAGTGCTCTGGCTTCGCTAATGGACGATCCAAGCCTGGCGAAGACACTTCTAATGTGTAACGCGTTGAGATAGGATCATCAACATCCAAAATTGCGCTGAACTGTCGGCTTGCCTTAGTACAGTCTTCAATCGAAACACCGCCCTCTTTATCAATATAGATGCGCACAATAGTTTGATCCCCGCCTGCCATCTCAACGGCAACCAGTTCCACTCCAAGAGCTTCTGCACCCGGTATTAAAATACGTTCTATTTTGCTATCGCTTAATGCCATCTAATTCAGTTTGAGCTTAGTCAATTCCAATCTAATATTGTTAGTTTATGTTCATGTTCTGGGCTGCTGTATTTAGCAGCGAAAAAAACCGCTAGGCCAGAAAACACAAAACCCCGCAATTGCGGGGTTCCCAGTGAGCTTAGTGAGTAACTAGTTACGCGTATCAAACTGCATAATAACTACTTTATATAAACCTATTCGGTCACAGTGTTAGAAACACCGCACTCTAATAAAGAGTACACAAGAGACTTGGTAGCGGGGGCAGGATTTGAACCTACGACCTTCGGGTTATGAGCCCGACGAGCTGCCAGACTGCTCCACCCCGCAATCTCAAGTGCGGTGCATAATATAGAAAAGAAAAGCGAATGACAACCATCTATTTCAGCTGATTACGCTGTAATCGAGCAGAATTGCATTATTACGCCTTTTTATTCGTTTAGAGAACTTTTTTTCGCAACAGAGATTGTCAATATCAAAGCGCTCGTATAATATGCGCCACTTGCTGATAAAGCAGCCGTGTCATCACATATCTAAAAGGCTTTGCGCCCTACTCGGGCAAAAGACTTGAATAGTTTCGGAGAGGTGGCAGAGCGGCTGAATGCACTGGTCTTGAAAACCAGCAAGGGTTAATAGCCCTTCGTGGGTTCAAATCCCACCCTCTCCGCCATTACATAACGATAACCCGCTGATCTTAAGCGGGTTTTTGTTTTTATAGGCATTGTGAACCGTTCAACGAACCGTCAAACACGTTTGTTACTTACTAAGAAGCCAGAGAAAGGATCTCATTAAAGCCACTAAACACCAAGCCAACGGAATAGCTTACTTACACAAAACATCAATCATAAGGGGTAACGAGCAGTAAGCTCATGGTCAGGCTTGCATTTTCAATCAGGCAGCTAGATACTCAAAGCCGAGAGTCACTTGTGTAACGACATATTACGAAAACTCTCAAATCAATGTGTGCAACTAAACCAACCTAGTACAATCGCCATAATAATATAAAAAGAAACGGAAAGGAGTATGAAAAGTAGACATAATTTTCTACGCGTAGTTACCTTGGCTGGTGGTGCGGCAACGTTTAAAACGTGGACAGCGCCAATTTCCAAATCGTTAATTTTGTTGTGCCTCCTTATCGCTAGTGCCTCCGGCGCAGCCAGTGGTGACGAGGACACTAATACCGCCCAGCTAAACTTGGAGTCAATTGCATCGAATCAAAAAATATCTAGCGATACGCAATTACTAAGTCCGTTTGAGAACGGCGCAGCCACGATAAGTGTTGTAGTTAGCCTGAGACATTCAGCACCTGCACAGGAATTATCAGCGCTTTCGCTGCAAATGAATAGTCCTCAAGCGAATACGAGTTCATCTGCGGCAGATGGCCCTTACTACAATTTATCTAACGCTGACATCAGAACGAAGTTGGCTAGATCAGTAAAAACTGAGTTAGATAGTTTTCGAGTAGGCATTGAGGGCTACAGCGCAGCCAGTGTTTCTGCGAATAATTCTTCAGCCATAGCGCCGATAACAGTAACAAATCAATTTACCTATTCTTTTGGTATTGCCGCTAATGTAACCCTGGCCGGCCTCGATTATCTATTGCAAAGCGATAAAGTAATACTGATAGAGGAGAACTTGATTCTCACTCAACATTTAACTCAAGGCATTAGCGTGATGAACGGCACCACAACCCGCAATACCTACAAAGGTGCAGGAGTGGCAGTTGCAATTGTTGACACCGGCATAGACGACAGCCACCCTGATTTGGATGGTGGCAAGGTATTAGGCGGTTATGATTTTGGTGATGACGACACTAATTTCCGCCCCACATCAAATGGCAGCTCACATGGCACTTCAGTAGGCGGAATCGTCGCGGGTGATGTGAATACAGTAGGTGATTATATCGGCGGGATAGCCCCGAATGCCAAACTGTATGGGTTAAAGATAAGTCCAGGAGACACTGGCTCAGCTAGTAGTGCTGATATGGTGGATGCGTGGGAATGGGCAATTACCCATCAAAACGATGACCCAAACAACCCAATTCTAGTGGTCAATACTAGCTTTGGCGGTGGTCGCTACACGTCTTCTTGTGACGCCACAGACAGCTCAATGACGCAGGCGGCGTTAAACGGCGTTAACGCGGGTATGACGCACTTTGTTTCTTCTGGGAACGATGGTTATTGTGATGCGATGGGCTGGCCTGCCTGTATTACCCACGTTAATTCGGTTGGTGCAGTCTACGATGCCAATATTGGTAACCCTGGCAACTGTGTGTCAACTCTTTCCTGCTTAAATACGACTCCAAACGCGTCTTGCCCTATCGGTACAGAAGCCTATTTTCCGGGTTCTACCACGAGTGATCAAGTTACCGGGTACTCAAATTCTGATACCAATTTGACCATCTTTGCACCGTCGAACAATGCTTACACTCCAACCATTGTAGGGACAGGTGACTCTACCGTGAATAATAACTACACCACCCGTTTTGGCGGTACATCCGCGGCGGCTCCTTATAGTGCTGGCGCTGCCGCAGTGCTGCAATCAGCCGCTAAAGCAAAGATGGGGCGGTTCCTGTCACCTGCAGAAGTTCAACAATATTTCGTTACAAATGGACAGTCAATCACTGATTCAAAAGCCAGCCTGACTAAACCAAGAGTAGACTTAGGTGCGGCTGTGCTTGCTTTGCCTACCACTACCACTACTTGGGATTTAGTTGTTGAATCACCCAGTGTCAGTGACAATAGCGTCACAACTGGGCAATCGTTTGATATTAATGCGACGGTAAGAAATCAAGGAACGGGAACAGCGGCAAGCACCACTTTGCATTATTATCGTTCGGACGACGAGGTTATCTCAACCACGGATACATTTATTGCATCCGATGAAGTGCCAAGCTTGGATGGTGGTGCTACTTCTGCGCAATCTGAGTCTGCAAGCATCAACGCCATAGATACTTATTGGGTCGGTGCCTGTGTAGACGCGGTAGCAGGCGAGTCGTCTACCTCTAATCAATGTTCAACTGGGGTCCAAGTCATTGTGTCGGCGACCGCTTTAACGCTGTCTATCGTTGCCGACTTGATCAGCGAAACAGATGGCAGCACCACCGCCACTGTTACCCGTAATACCGATACTATTGCAGCCTTGACCGTAGACCTCGTCAGCGACGATACAAGCGAAGCAACGGTACCGGCAACGGTCACGATTGCTGCCGGACAGATTACTTCGGAACCATTTAATATCGCTGCCGTCGACGACGCGATTGTGGACGGCACGCAAAACGTCACCATTACTGCCTCTGCTACAGCTCACGCTAACGGCACCGATACCCTAAACGTAACCGACGATGAGGTGCCCGAACTTAACGTGCAGATTATCGCCGCTTCAGTCGGCGAAGAGGATGGCCCAGTCGCTACCTTCGCCACCGTCTCGCGTAATAGCGATATGAGTTCGGAGCTTACTGTTGCCCTTTCAAGCGATGACACGTCCGAAGCTACCTTACAGGCTTCGGTCACCATCGCCGCCGGTCAGAGCATCTCGTCTTCCTTCAATGTCCAGGCCATAGACGATGAGATTGTCGATGGTACACAAACCGTCACGGTGACCGCATCGGCCGTCGTGCATGTCGATGGAACCGATACGCTTGATGTTACCGACAATGACATCCCCGAATTGACGATAGTCTTCGCTATTGATTCGGTCAGCGAAGCTGATGGCCTAGGCGCAACTACCGCCACCGTCTCGCGTAATACCGATACGAGTTCGGAGCTTACTGTTGCCCTTTCAAGCGATGACACGTCCGAAGCTACCTTACAGGCTTCGGTCACCATCGCCGCCGGTCAGAGCACCTCGTCTCCTTTCAATATCGATGCTATCCAGGATTCACTGGTCGACGGCACTCAAACCGTGACCATCACGGCTTCAGCCGACGCGCATGCTGATGGTACTGATACGCTCGACGTGACAGATGTCACTGGTGTAAGCGATGATGAGCCATTATTCTTAGTAGTGCCACTGCCTAACGGCGGGCTCAGTGTCTTCAGTTTGTAAGTTGGCATAACTATGCACTGTTACAAAGCGGGTGCTTTGTCGCTCCTATTTGATTTCAGCTCCAGTGTTCGTAAAGGGCAATTAGCTGACGGTCAGTTGCTTTGTAGAAAACCAATTAAAACCACTAAACCAGAACACACGTATTAGCTTACTTACACATAATCTAAATTATACGGCGACAGCGGACAGTTTGCTTTTCAACTGCGTATAATTTCAGATTATGTTCAGCAAGCGGGCTAACGAGGTCAGGTAATCCATAAGCTATGCAGTCCTTTTTGCTTAGTGTTGGATTACTTGGGTGAGTGGCATCGAAGGATTGAATAGTCATCCATACTGCTAGGGATAACATGCCTTACAGAGGGCAATATATAGCCCTTAAAGCTCTGTAAAAGGAGGCACAATGGCCTAACTAATCCAGTTGATACCAGTGGTAGGGTTATCCATAACAGTGCCTTTTTTGCGGAGTATTCATAGCGCAGCACTAACCAGTAGGATCAGGCTGTTTGGCTGGTATATTATTTCGACTTTACTGGACAAGGAAGAAGAGCGAGAATTGCTTTGCACTGAACCTAATAAATGCGCATAACCATGATCCAGCACATGCACAACATCCTCAACATCAACATCCGTTGCGCAATACTGACGAACCTGCCTAGGATAATCGAGATAACGTAAGTATCGCATTACAAATCGCGAATCAGCGTATCGCTCCACACCAGACGACGGACGAAACAAGCGTGCGTCTAAAGGCATTTTTTGCAATTCACCAAATAGGCGCTCTGCATAGATGTCCATGCTTACTCTACGATCTGCCTTAAACCCCTGAAACAGGTGTGCGTTTATCAAGTGATCAAACCATATATTATTTTTAGTACCACGCTATATCCTACACGATCGACCAATGTGAACTAGCTCAGCCATTGAGGCTAAAGTAAACGAGCAGCACTTATGGGCAACTCGACTCAAAGCATTTAGATTACTGAACGAAAATAATCCACCGTGGGCTTCAGCCCTTCATGCAATGCAACCTTTGGCTCCCAATCGAGCACAGACCTAGCCAGTGCTATGTCTGGCTTACGTTGTTTAGGGTCATCGCTGGGCAATGGTTTTGTTACAATAGCCGAGCCAGAATCAACCATTGAAATAACTTGTTTCGCTAATTCTAAAATCGTGAACTCAACCGGATTACCAATATTGATTGGCCCTGTGACTTGTGGGTCAGTATTCATGAGACGAATCATCCCATCGATCAAATCATCGACATAGCAAAACGATCGCGTCTGCGAACCATCGCCATAAATTGTTAGGTCTTCGCCGCGCAATGCCTGAACGATAAAGTTAGAGACAACCCTGCCATCGTTGGGGTGCATTCGCGGACCATAGGTATTAAAAATGCGCATCACTTTAATTTGAACATGATGCTGCCTGTGGTAGTCAAAAAATAAGGTTTCTGCACAGCGCTTCCCTTCGTCATAGCAAGAACGTATTCCAATGGGGTTAACATTGCCCCAATAGGTTTCTTGCTGTGGGTGTTGAACTGGATCGCCGTACACTTCGCTGGTAGACGCTTGTAAAATTTTTGCTCCAACACGTTTGGCTAAACCAAGCATGTTGATAGCACCATGCACGCTGGTCTTTGTAGTTTGAACTGGGTCGTGTTGATAGTGTATGGGCGAAGCTGGGCACGCCAAATTGTATATCTCGTCTACTTCGACATATAAAGGGAATGTCACATCGTGCCGCAATAATTCGAATTTCGCGTTATCCAACAAAGGTAAAATATTGGATTTATTGCCAGTAAAATAATTGTCGACACAAAGCACTTCGTGCCCTTGCCCTAGGAGTTTCTCACAAAGGTGTGAGCCTAAAAAACCAGCTCCGCCGGTAACGAGTATTTTTTTATTCATGCTCTCTTCGAGTGTTCACTGTGGGAATCATACTTAGCCAAGATAAATATCATTGCTAGGCTAACAAAAAAGAAGATGCGAATCCTAACGATTTGCAAATTAAAATCGAAGAGTGTTTGAAAGATTGCTGCGCAACATATTGCCAGCACTCCGATAAGTAGCGCATGGCGAAAGCGGCTTCTAGTGCTAGCAATGGCTTTTCGCAACGTTACAAAACACACCCCAAGTATTGCTACAAAAAAAGCTAGCCCAATAAAACCCTGCTCAAGCCAAAGGTGCAAATATTGGTTGTGCGCTTGATCATAAACAACTTCACGCAATGGGTAGCCTTCGCGGTATATCTCAAACACAGTTGCATAAGTACCCCCCCCCCGTAGCCGATTAAGGGTCTTTCAAAAATGGCGTTTAACGTTATCATCCATTGCACCGGTCTTTCGCCTAGCACCGTATATGAACTTGAAAAACGCTCAACGACTCCATCACCTAACAACACAATAGCAATTAAAATCAGGAGCAAAGCAAACAAAAAGACAACGCTCTTGCTTATGTATAGGTCGCTACTATTTTTATTTTGAGAGGCACTACTCTTAATTCCAAAACCGAAAATGATCACTGCCAGAATAATTACGATTCCCGCAAAGCCGGCTCTAGATTCAGGCATGACGATGCAAAAAGCACTAAGTGTCAAAACCACACAATGAACCAAAGCGCGCGAGCCCACAAACCTAAAAAGTTTCTTAGATAAACTAAGATCGCGCAATTGATACAAACGATATATAACTGACACCAGAGATCCAACACTTACAATAAGAAGAAAGCTCGCAAAATGATTACGATTAATAAATAAGCCGCGCATAGCATCAAAGTGACCATCAAGTGCTCGCAAATCGACTAGGTGAGATTGGGTGTACCAAGCGAACGTTGCAATAGCCGAATGCATTAGCGCACAAACAACAAACAACCAGAGCAAGGCGGTTAACCTTGCCTTACTTGAACACAATAATGCCGTACTTACAAAGACCGCCAGCACCAGCATTTCGCGGAGAACGAGCAGTAGGCTTTGATTCGGCAATAGTGACCATTTGAACTCAGGCGTAAACCACGTTGGTCTCAAGTTTGTTGGAAATACACGCTGATGAAGAGCATCTTCTAGCGGAACTGTAACCTGCAAAACGAGCCAAACTTGTGAAATTAAAAGCAAACCAACGATGAGCAAAAAGGGTTTTGTGTGTAGATGCCGAACATATCTAAATCTCAGTAATATCGCGTTGACCGCAGCAATCATTAACATTAATGCTGGGTAGTACCAACTGGGGTTATCTATCCGCCCAGGGACAAACGCAACGACCAGCAAACCACACAAAAATAAGCACCACGTTGCCTGCTCCCACAGCCTTACATACACATTTTGCTGCATCGCTCCTACCTGACGATAGGTTCCGCTCGGCTCTTTTAAGTTGCTAACGCTTGTATAATTCGCGCTTCGCCATCAATCCGAACAGTTTCATCAATCTCATATAATGAAACGAAGATGGGCCTATCCCTGGTAATTTCTTTGGTTGCGTTTTCGGTACGTAAATACCAAGCAATATCGGACGCTGAGTTAGCCGCGAAACGTACTTTTGCGTCTTCTTCACCGTCAGCCCGCAAACTCTCTTCCACCAAGTACTGTAATTCTTGCGCAGACGCCTCGAAGTGAAACTGCCCTTCTAACCAGTCCGGTTGTGGTTTTAATACGTCGCGGCCATCAAAGAAACGCTCAAGTACATCGGCGGCTAAAAAATAAGGTTCTTGGTCGCGCTCGATATCGTCAAGCTCGTACCCAGAATAAGAATATTTAGGAGATTGATCGACCAAAGGCAAAACTGAGACAGCGGCTATACCCAGGTCTCTTGCTTGGCCCGGGGAATAATTAGCTGAAGCACGTTACATTTCATCAACGCCCACGCCCATTGAGATGGCATGTAGGAAAACTTGAGTAGGGGGCGTTTGCTTGCTGAGAAGCCGCAGCATTTCCAACTTGGTGGCTAAACTGCTTTCGCTATATAAGTATTCACCAAAACCTGAGTCTTGGTACTCTTCTTCACCGCTGGCTACTTTTGGTTTGGGCGGAGGTGCTGCCGACTCACGAACGTTATCGAACTCACTTTCTTCGGCAGGTAGCAGACGGTAACCATTTTCATCAAGAGATGATTGAGTGGAAAGTGTCTCTTTTACGGAAACAGTATTTATAGTTTCTGCGTTAGCGAGGACAATGGGACTCGCCATCAAGAACGATGCGCTAATTAACCCAATAGCGATAATGCTATGGGACAAGCCACGACTGTTAATTTCTAAGTCCACCATTTCTTTCACTGTCTTTTCCTTACCAAAATCTAACTAAAAATGAACGCTCGGCGTTAAAGTTAAGCACAGGGTCGGCATAAAAAACATATTACGTTTGAATCATGTTTAATCTTGCCCCTGCTAATCTCAAATCTTACGCTCTCGAGACAATGCACAATGTCTACAGCTAAAACAATTAACTCTTTTTGACACATCCTGCCGATGTCACGCTCAAGCTTCCTTTTTCATACCTTTGCTATGTGCAAGCTATCTTAAGGCCTACACACAAACCCAAAGCCCTTAGGCGTGCGCCTAAGTCTCCCGTAGCTTGCTTCCAAGCTCCCCACTGATATCCTTACAAAGGCGCAATGTAAATAAAATCATTAACGTAACGCTCTCTTATAACCATTTTATTGCAATTTTTCGATAAAATTCATACCGTTAGTGTAACTTCTTAAGACTTCAGGTATCGCAATTCTGCCGTCTGATTGCTGGTAATTTTCCATGATTGCGAGCAAGGTACGACCTACCGCGAGCCCAGATCCGTTGACCGTATGAACTAACTGAGGCTTCGCATTGCCGACCCGCATCCTCGCCAACATTCTTCGTGCTTGAAAGTCTTCAAAATTACTGCACGATGAAATTTCTCGATATGCCTGCTGACCTGGAAGCCAAACTTCAAGATCGTAGGTTTTAGCCGCAGAAAAACCGAGATCCCCACCACACAAATTAACTTTACGATACGGCAGCTCAAAGTCCTTCAAAATAGCTTCAGCGTGCCCGGTTAATTCTTCTAGCGCTGCATAAGAATCTTGCGGCTCGACTACTTGTACTAACTCAACCTTCTCAAACTGATGCTGCCTTATCATTCCCCGTGTATCGCGACCATAACTACCCGCCTCACGTCTAAAGCACGGTGTGTGGGCAGCCATTTTCAAAGGAACTTGTGATTCACTCAGAATTACGTCACGCACAATATTGGTAACAGGCACTTCAGCCGTAGGAATCAAATACAAACCATCCTCAGCTTGAGTCTTGAACTGGTCATCTTCAAATTTCGGCAGTTGACCTGTCCCCAATAAACTATCGGCGTTTACGAGATAAGGTACATACACTTCCGTATAACCGTGGCGATCAATATGGGTGTCAATCATATACTGTGTAATCGCTCGCTGAAGACGCGCTAAAGCGCTCTTAATTACTACAAAGCGCGATCCGGCAATTTTGGTTGCCACTTCAAAATCAAGCATTCCCAAGGCTTCGCCAAGGTCTACGTGATCCTCAACATCAAAATCAAACTTACGCGGCTCACCCCATCGCAAAATCTCGAGGTTATCGTCTTCGCTATTACCTTCAGGCACAGATACATGGGGCACATTCGGCAGCCCGAGAGTCACACCACGAAGCGAGGCCTGCACTGACTCTAGATCAGCTTGCGCCGCTTTCATCTGATCAGAAAATGAAGCGACCTCAGCCATGATCACACTGGTGTCCTGTCCCTGCGCCTTTAACTTTCCAATTTCCTTAGACTTAGCATTTCGTGCCGCTTGCAAGTCTTCACTTGCGACTTGCAGTGTCTTTCGGCGCTCCTCGAGAGCCAAATAGGCAGGAGCGTCAAAGTCAAAATTCTTTTTCTTAAGCTGCTGAGCTACACCTTGGGCCTGAGCACGCAGTATGTTTGGATCAATCATATCTAAATCTAATTATTGTTAACTATAAAAGCTGTTAGTTACATTAGGCGTCTTGCGACCACCAAGCCTAATAGGCAAAACATTAAGGACAACATCACACTCAGCAAAACGTACATTAGAGCGCGTTCGCCTTGGTTAGCTTCGACCATCCTAATTGTCTCCAACGAAAACGCAGAAAACGTGGTAAAACCACCTAAAAACCCACTCAATACTACAATCTGCGCTTGCGTGCCCCAATTCATTTTGGCTACTAGCCAGAGCGACAAAAAGCCAATAAAAAACGAACCAGAGATGTTGGCAAAAAGCGTGCCGAATGGTAGCTGAGTCCAGCCCGATTTAATAGTCAACTGAGTCAACAAATATCGACTTAAGACGCCTGAGCCGCCCGCACTAAATAAAGCTAAATAAAACAACGAGGGATTCAAGAGGCCTCCTTTAAAAACAATGACTTAAGTTGATTTTCGCGTCTTTCAAACTACCTTAGAGCTAGAGCCACTGTGCAAGTAACGACTTAATCACTGCTCAAGCAGGTCAACGCCCGCCGGCACTGTGAACTCGAACACATCGGCTTCTAACTGGGGGTTAATTTCCACACCTCTAAGGTCTAAGCGCGTTTCGTTGCCGAGCACGTCAAGCATTGTGATCGCGCTAATAACGGAGTTTTCAAACCCCACCATAATTTGATTAAACCCAGCATCGAGATCTTTAGGTTTTAACGCAACCCAACTAACCCCGTCAGTGACACCGACATCAAAAACTTCGAAATGCTCGTCCACTGTCGCTTTGCTTTCGACCAGAGAAAGACTCGGGATTTGCGAGAGCGCGTTATCTAAGCTTCTTTTTGTCACTTGTTCAAGGTCTAAGTCGTACACGAAAATCGCATTGCCATCGGCGATTATCTGCTGTTCCAATACGTCCACTCGCCCGGGGGAAAAATAGTCCCAACGAAACTTACCAGGTCGTGACAAATACACACGGCCGCCCGCTGCATCGAGCGTCATACCCGAATCGTCTACAATCCGTTGAGTAAACACGGCCGACAAGGTGCCCGCGTCCGCAAAAAACTGGTTGAGCAACTCTTCCGAACTTCTGGCGGAATTGCTCACCAAAGCAACAAACAGCACCGCTAGGAGTTGGGCACCATTTTTAACCACACTTTGTACTGCGCACTTGAGTTTCAAGCTATTAATCCTCGATCGGTGGGGGCGCTAATACTTCGCGCCTTCCGTTGTCTTCAGCGGGTGTTATAACGCCCGCCATCTCCATAGTCTCGATCATGCGCGCTGCGCGGTTGTAACCTACTCTTAACTGCCTCTGTACCGAAGATATTGAGGCACGACGCGTGCGTGTAACAAACTCAACAGCTTGGTCATAAAGAGGGTCACTCTCAGGGTCGCTCAGAGCATTTTCATCTCGGAACGCACTCGGCAAAGCGTCGTTAACTTCTCGCGGAGCACTCAAAATCGACTCATCGTATTCTGGCGGTTCATCGCTTAACAGAGACTGAACAACCGCGTGCACTTCTTTATCAGACACAAAACTCCCGTGTACACGCTCAGGAGAACTGGTACCCGGCGGCAAAAACAACATGTCTCCGTGCCCGAGTAGCATTTCTGCGCCCATCTGATCAATAATGGTTCGCGAATCGACCTTAGAAGAAACCTGAAAAGCGATACGCGTTGGTATGTTGGCCTTTAAGAGACCTGTAATAACATCAACCGAGGGTCGTTGCGTGGCGAGAATAAGGTGTACGCCTGAGGCTCTACCTTTTTGCGCCAAGCGGGTAATAAGCTCTTCTACCTTTTTGCCGACCGTCATCATAAGGTCCGCAAGTTCATCGATCACTATGACTAAACAAGGGAGTTCAATAAGTTCCTCCGGCACACTTCCTTCGCGTGCCATTGGATCATAAATAGGTTTGCCGGCCTCTAGTGCCAATCGCACTTTGCGGTTGTAGCCTGCTAAGTTTCGCACACCCAGTTCGGACATCAGCTTGTAGCGACGCTCCATTTCCACAATGCACCAACGCAAGGCATTGGCGGCTTCACTCATATCAGTAACCACCGGCGCTAGTAAATGCGGTATGCCCTCATAGACCGACAGCTCCAACATCTTGGGATCGACCATGATCATACGCACCTGCTGTGCGGTCGCCTTGTAGATCAGACTTACAATCAGAGCATTGATACACACCGATTTACCTGAGCCTGTGGTGCCGGCTATTAACAAGTGTGGCATTTTCGCCAAATCCGCTATAACAGTATTACCGCTGATATCCTTGCCGAGCACTATGGCGAGATCTGAGTTCATATTCTCGAACTCACTTGACGAAAGTCCTTCGACTAATCTAACGATCTCACGCGACTCATTCGGTATTTCTATACCAATCACTGATTTGCCGGGGATATTTTCAACGACTCGCACGCTCATCGTCGACATCGCTCGCGCCAGGTCCTTAGCCAAACCAGTAATAGTCGCTGCTTTTATACCAGGAGCCGGATTAATTTCGAATCGAGTAATAACAGGACCCTGGTGTACGCTCACGATCTCCACCGCCACGTTAAAATCAGCTAACTTTTTGACTAGCAATACCGACAAAGCGTTGAGCTCTTCATTCGAATAACCGACTATCTGTGCGTCCGGCGGATCTAGCAGAGATAACGCTGGCAAGGCGCTATTTGAGCTGCGCATCGAATCAAACATTGTCGTTTGACGTTCGCGCTCTAAACGGCCGCTATCTTCGCTAGCAAGCTTCGGCGCAATCTTAGGCATTATGGTCGGAGAAACTTTAACCTTCTCATTAAACTCCGAAACGGCTTCTCGACGAACAATTCGCGCTTTTTCGCCAATTTCGCGGTCTTCTTTATGTTCACGCTGTTCTTTAACGAAATCAATAAAGGTGAATATGCGCTCGCCTATGTAATCCATTAAGCTGAACCACGACAAGCCTGTAAAAATGGTGATGCCCGTTAAAAACATAGCAACGAGTAACAAGGTGCTGCCGATATTCCCAAACATTGAGACAAATGTGGAATTTAAACCATCACCTAAAAAACCTCCTGCTGTAAAGGGCTGATCATTAGCTAAATGGGAGAAATGCAAATTCTCTAATCCACAACCACCCATTACGGTAATAAAGAAACCCAGCATCACCAAGAATCGCGGTAAGTACGATGGATCTAAAGGCTCATGTCGCGACTTATAAAAACGGTAGCCTATAAAAATTATCATTATGGGCACTAAATAAGATACATAGCCAAAACCATGCAGTAATACGTCAGACAACCAAGCTCCAACACTCCCGCTCCAGTTGCTGGGTTTATCGCTAACTCCGCCGCTATGTGACCAACCAGGGTCAGCCGCGTTGTACGTCAATAGCGACAGCAATGCATACACTGCGACAAATACGCACAGTACTACTACGATCTCAGAACTAAGCTGGCGCACGCGTGGTGATACCAGCCCGTCATCCTGCTTTTTAATGGTTTTTTTCTTGGCCTGCGGCATGCTTTAACAATATTGGGTCGTAAACGTTGTATTCTATCGCGTTCACTCAACAATGACACCTGACTTAGGCTCGCGTAATGTAGATTTGATTTTTCTTCACAAGCTTGAAAAGCATGTCTTGAAACCCATCTAAAGTGCTTTAGAATCAATCCCCTTGAAAGATCGTTGCTAATCGATAAGCGAATAGAGCGCTCTACCCCAAAGAAATGACTTCAGGAGAAGCAAGATGAGTACCCCAAAACACTGCCGTGTGTTAATTCTAGGATCTGGACCAGCGGGCTATAGCGCTGCTGTATATGCCGCGCGCGCCAACCTAAATCCAGTTCTTATTACCGGTATGCAACAAGGTGGGCAGCTCACCACTACTACCGAAGTCGACAACTGGCCCGGGGATGATCAAGGCGTAGATGGCAATGAACTAATGGCGCGCATGTTGCGCCATGCAGAGCGCTTTGAAACCGAAATCGTTTTTGATCACATTCACACCGTGCACTTAGATAAAACACCTCTCACTCTTGAGGGTGATTCAGGAGTTTATACGTGTGACGCTTTAATTATTGCAACAGGTGCATCGGCTAAGTATCTTGGTCTTGAATCTGAAACAGCATTTCAAGGTAAGGGTGTCTCTGCGTGCGCTACCTGTGATGGTTTTTTCTACAAGGGCAAACCTGTTGTCGTGGTCGGCGGTGGTAACACAGCCGTAGAAGAAGCCTTGTACTTGTCTAACATTGCCTCTGAAGTAACCATCGTGCATCGTCGTGATGAGTTTCGCGCCGAAGCCATTTTGATTGACCATTTGATGGAAAAAGTTGAGAACGGTAATGTGAATGTTGAATGGAACCAAAATTTGGATGAAGTGCTTGGAGACCCAATGGGCGTAACGGGAGTTCGGTTAAAATCCGCCAAGTCCGACGAAACAAAAGAAATAGACGTCGATGGCGTCTTTATCGCAATTGGTCACAGCCCCAATACTGACATCTTCAAGGACCAGCTTGATATGCAAGGTGGATACATTACCGTAAAGAGTGGCACAAGCGGAGACGCTACGGCGACCAGCATTCCAGGCGTGTTTGCTTGCGGCGATGTAATGGATCATATTTATCGTCAAGCAATTACATCGGCGGGCTCTGGCTGCATGGCAGCTCTAGATGCTGATCGTTACTTAAAGAACATAGATTAGCTATAAAGGCTAAAAGGGTGAAGGTGGATCAATCTTCGCCTTAATAAAGCTTAATAGAGCACAATTTAGTGTCTGAGTCCGACAATAAAATGGAACACGCGATGCACAAATTGCTTGGGCAAGGCGTTAAGCCGCTCAAGCAAAACCGCATGACGCCTTACCGTCCTCCTTTAGACGCGACGCCTAAACAGCGCCTGCTTGATAATGCGCGCGTAATGGAAGAGCTATTGGCTGAATCAGACGAGTCTGCAAGCTACGAAAGCGGTGACGAGTTAAAGTTTTTACGCGCGGGCTACAGCTCTAGATTGTTAAAAAAATTAAGACGCGGCGATTATTCAATACAAGACGAGCTAGACTTGCATGGCTTAATTACCGCAGATGCAAAACAAGCGACTCACGAGTTTGTAAACGAGTGCGCTCGCTCAAAAGTTAGCGCGGTACGCATAGTCCACGGCAAAGGACGCAATTCAGCGGGTCGAAAACCAGTGCTTAAAAATATGTTGATTGGCTGGCTGTCTAAGAACCAGCATGTGGTCGGCGTGGTCTCGACGCCTGCTAACGACGGTGGAACCGGCGCCGTTTATGTGCTCTTAGGTAAACCTAAACCCTAACTATTCGGCAATTCTTTCGCTCACCAAATCACTAAAGTGCTTTATGTTCTGTTCGTGTTTGGCTAGTAAAAGTTCATCAATTGCACCTGCGTTAATCCCTTCTTGGATTTGTTCAGACGCCCACATATCTTCTTTTTCGTACGTCGTCTGGTCGAGCACCGCCAAGGTTTTATCGTAATGTGCTTTTGCAGCATCTGTCGTCGGCTGTTCAGGTACTAACAACATATGTCGCCATGTGCACTCCCCCACCTTATCTCCTGGTTGCATCAAAATGATTGTGTAACTGCTCGGATGCGCAATCATGCATGCATTCGGAAAAAGGATATTTGTGGGCGTAATGTATTCGGGTAGTGATACTTGATCCAGATCAGCAGACTCCAGATCCATTACGTTTTTACGCGGCACGAACGATCTGAGGTGTGGCCCAATCATTTCACTTATCGCAATATTCTCGATAAAAAATTCGGCAATCGAATTCTTATGCAGAGTTCCAATATGATACGACTCTAAGAATGCATATATAGGCAGTTTCCAGTCAGACTTTAAATGCCTTGTCTCATCAAAATAAACACTGGAACTGGCAAAATCTAGGGCTGATAGCTCATCAGTCAAACCACCTAAATATTCATTGATATCGTAGCCTTCACTATCTTTTTCTACACTAGTCATTGTTAACCACAAAAAACCGAAGGCTTCTTGTAGGCGAAGCTCACGAAGTGATTTAGTACTCTTATCTAAACCAGGGAAAAGGTCTGCGCGTGGCACGCCTACCAAGCCGCCCTGCAGGTCGTAGGTCCACGCATGATACGGGCAGCTGAAGCGCGACTTACAGCCGCTTTCCGTTTGCTCTAATTTCGTACCTCGGTGCTGACAGTAATTAAGAAACGCTCTTGCCTTGCCATCACTGCCGCGCGTTAGCAATACAGACTTGCCGTACAACTCTTGAACCAAATAGGCACCTTTGCCTTGAAGCTGTGAGCTATGGGCCACTATCTGCGGCAATGACTCGAACATTTTGATCTCAGCTTGGCGACGCTCGTCATCACGCATTTCGTTGGCATTTAGGACCGACGTAGCCTCAGCCTCGTCTCCTGCACCCAACTTTACTTTTTCGATTAACTCGGCAATCTGCCTTTGATAAAAGCTCGCTTTCATACTCTCTAGTGTACCGTATTTATTTAATGCTCAAACAATGTACTCTGGCCCTACCATAAACACATAATACAGATATGCGTTAAATTTGTTGTTCGAGTAAATTCGTTCGCGCCTGCCCTGGCCCAAAGCCTGTAACGCGTTTAAATGCTTTTGAAAACGCAGCCTCACTGTCATAACCTACTTCTATAGCTGCAGCAAGGGTCGATGCGCCCTCTTCTGCCAACAGTGTATAGGCTTTGCTCATTCGCCATTGAGTTAGGTACTCCAATGGGCTCTCGCCAACAACTTCTTTAAATTGTCGAGCAAACGCAGAACGAGACATAAATGACTGTGCCGCAATGGTATCTACGGTCAGTTTTTGATGGTACGACGAGTGCATAAAACTCATGGCCGCACTGAGCTTGGGGTGACTCATAGCCGCGAATGCGCCAGTTTGCGTTGGCAGATGGTCCCGTAACAATAAATACAGTAAGCAGTCAGCTAAACGGTTGAGTAATGCACTTTGTGCTTCGCCCACGGCCCATGCCTCATCTAACAGTAGCTGCATTAATACCACCGTAGACCCACGGCATTCAGTCACACCTATATGCTTAGTATCTTCGTGTCTCGACTTGTGCAATTGTGATGCCGCGTTTGAGCTTTGTGTGTTTGAGTGGCGCAAAATAATAGCCGTGGGCAATTGGCTAAGAAGTCGGTCAAACAGCGGATTATTGTGACTGAAATTACCGCAGATTAATGCCGTTCCATCCGCCTGAAGGCCCTGTGAGAGTTCAATCGCAGTTGCCGTATTTACGACCACCTCGTTAACATTTGCACCGAGACTGGCTATCTTGTGCCGCGCGTCCTGTGGAAAAAAAACGGCGTCGCCCTTACTCAACTCTATTGTCTGATCCTCTATATGCAGAGCGCAGCGTCCAGCGGAAACAACATGAAAACTCAAGCGGCGACTACCTGACGTATCCACAGCCCATAGCCCACAGTACTGAGCATTGTTGAAGATATTCGCTTGAACACGAACATTGGCGAACAACTGATCTAACGCACTCATAAAACCCGCAACCCATTCAATTGATTAACAACCATAGAAAGACAAGCCTAGACGTATCAGACATAAGCCCAAGCGCATTAGACATAGCTACTCTGCCAGCAAACTTACACAATATATCCATAGCGCTGAATCAGAAGCTTTTAACTCTCTGACCAGCGTTAACAATAACTCACACCAACCAACATAAACCCTACTATGAACACAACACAGAAAACTATTTCTACCTTCGTCCTAGCACTCGCCTTTTTGTTTGCAGCTTTAGCAAATGCAGGCTCCGCACATGTTGACGTTGACGAGCAAGGCGTAATCCTTGCTGGCCATGATGCCGTAGCCTACTTTACTGAAAATGCAGCCGTAGCGGGTAGCCCTGAATTTACTGCCACTCATAATGGTGCTGTTTACCAATTCAAAAGCGCGCAAAACCGAGACCTTTTCAACGCAAAGCCCGACTACTACGCTCCTCAGTTCGGTGGTTTTTGTGCATACGGAACTGTATTTGGTAAGAAATTTGCGGTAGACGGAAAAGCGTTTGAAGTTGTCGATAACAAGCTCTATGTAAATAAGAACTTGGATGTCTACGAAAGCTGGCAAGAAGATAAGATTGAAAACATCGAAGCTGCAAATATCAAATGGCCTAACATTGTAAATACACCAGCATCTAAGCTTTAAAACGACATCACGATCAGCAACTGATAAGACTGTAGAGTCGTATCAGAGCCATGCAAAGGTAGACCGAGTTCGCTTGGTCTGCTTTTTTTAATGAGTTCAAGATCATTAGCCTCGCAATCGCTCCCAAAAAGAGCTCTCAGCCCCGATTCACGGCAATTTCTAACCATTTCGTCTCCCTTTGTAAAGCACTCCTACAGGGCTCAATGGTAAACTTGAAGCAGATTAAATTAACCTTAAAACAAGTCGTGAATTCAGAACCCTCTGTGAGCCAACAACCCAAACTAGGCGGCATAGCTGCAAACGCTAAAATCCTACCAGATCTTCTAGGAGAAGTAATCTTAGAACAAGAAGGCGAAACTGTATTCGCCGCGGTAGAGCTACTCCGCCGAGGGTTTATTGAACATCGTAAAGAACCCAACGAAGAAAAACTGCAGATGCTGTTAACCGAGATCGAAAAGCTCGATGGCATCGCGATAGAACGCGTTATTCATGCGTTTAGTACTTTCTTTCATCTCACCAATATTAGTGAAGAACTCGATGCGCATACACAACGGCATCAAGAGGAAGAGCACAATGACACTTGGCCAAACTCCTTCGAAGATACTTTTCGACATTTAAGGAAAAATGGTCACACATTAGAGGAAGTACTGACTTTATTGCAGCGGGTAAATTACTACCCAACGTTTACGGCTCATCCGACTGAAGCAAAACGACCACTCGTACTTGAAGCACTGCAACGTATTCAGCAAGAATACAAAGTTGGCAATGCGCCCGTCAGCTCTGCTGTAGAGCGAGCTCAGTCACGTCACCGACTCAAGGCGATGATCCAGATTTTCTGGAAGACAGATGCAGTTCGAGCGAACAAACCAACCGTATTCGACGAAGTCGATAACGCCGTTTATTATTTCAAGCAAAGTATTTTTGCGGCGCTACCCAACATTTATCGTGCTTTAGAAAGCGCCTTAAAAAGCGTATACCCTGAAGCTCGGGGGCGCGACATCGAAGTGCCTAAGTTGATTCAATTTGGCACGTGGGTTGGCGGAGACCGTGACGGCAATCCTTTTGTTACGGCCAGTATCACGCGTCAAGCTTTATGGATGCAGCACATTGCAATTCTGGAGGAATACATCTCTCGGGTTACCCACTTGGCTAATTTACTCACACACAGCATTGATCAAGTCAAATTGTCAGACGAATTGCAACAAGCTATTCGTTCAGACAAAACTGTATTCGAGAAGCACTTCGATACTCGCAGTAACAATGAACCCTACCGCCAAAGGTTAGAGTTTATTGCGCTTCGCCTTAAACGTACGCGCGCTTACGCGCAAAAGCAGCTCGAAGGCAAAGCTTCAGAACGCAACGCATTGTGCTACGTAAACCAACAATCCTTGCGCCGCGATTTAGTCCTTATCAAAGACTCATTGGCATCACATGGCGAAGACAATTTGTCTCGCGGCAGCTTGCGCGACTTGCTCATTCTACTGGATTGTTTTGGCTTTAATTTGGCACGCATGGACGTGCGACAAGAATCAACATTGCACTCTCAAGCCATTGCTGAAATGGCCAATAACTTGGCTGAGCCAATCGACTACCTTGCGATGGACGAATCCGTGCGCCAGGAGTGGTTAACCGCACAGTTAAATAGCCGAGACTCTTTGATTTTTGATCGTAGCCAGATCACGTTGCAGTCCGCCGAAGTGTTGGATGTGTTTGTGTTAATGAAGCAAATGCACCAAGAAATATCGTCAAAATGCTTTGGCAGCTACATTATTTCGATGACTCACGAGGCAAGCCACTTGCTTGAAGTGGCCGTGCTGGCAAAGCAAGCCGGCCTTATAAAGCATGAAGGTGACGGCTTAGTCAGCCATCTTCATATCGCTCCGTTGTTCGAAACAGTAAAAGATCTTGAGCATGCTGAGCCCACTCTGGATGCCCTATTTTCCAACCCAAGCTACCGCCAACTCTTAGACTTTAATGATGATACACAAGAAGTAATGCTTGGGTATTCAGATTCTTGTAAAGACGGCGGGATTTTGGCCTCTAGCTGGAACCTGTACAAAGCACAGCAACATATTGTAAGCATCACCGACCGGCACTCTGTAGGCTGCTTAATGTTTCATGGCCGTGGCGGTACTATTGGTCGTGGTGGTGGCCCTACTCATGAATCTATATTGAGTCAACCAAGCGGCTCAGTTCGAGGACAAATCAAGTTCACCGAACAAGGCGAAGTACTGTCATTTAAGTACAACTTTCAAGAAACTGCCGAATACGAACTAACCGTCGGTCTAACCGGCCTGATTAAGGCGAGCATACATACAGAGTTACAGAAAGAACCCGCAGAGTTCGCGCAAATGATGGACCAACTAGTGACGTTTGGTGAAAATGAGTTCCGCTCTCTCACCGACGACAACTTGGGAACAATGCGTTATTTTTACGAGACTACCCCTTCGCAAGAAATCGGCTTACTGAACATAGGGTCGCGGCCATCACATCGCAAGAAACAGGACTACAGCAAAAGCTCAATTCGAGCCATTGGCTGGGTCTTTGGTTGGTCGCAATCGCGTCAAAACATTCCGGGATGGTACGGACTGGGTCATGCGCTGAGCACCGCCATTGATGCCGGTGGTTTAGAAACGCTACAGACCATGGCAAGAGACTGGCGATACTTTAAAAACTTTATTTCTAACTCACAAATGGTGGTTCTCAAGACCGACCAAACAGTTGCTAAGCATTACAGTTCACTGTGTTCTGACCAAGCTCTAGCTGAACTCACCTATGGGCGAATGCGCGATGAATTTGAGAGTGCGGTCTCTGCAATCAGGAGGGTGACCGGGCTTAAGGAAATGATGGCTGACTACCCACGCATCGGTCAATCTGTGCGCTGGCGTAATGCCTATTTAGATCCACTCAATTATATTCAAATCAGTTTATTGGATCGCTTAAGTAAGAGTGAAAACCGGCTTGAGTCCCCATGGCTGAAACCTACCTTGAGTAGTATAAACGGCATCGCAACGGGTCTAAGAAACACCGGCTAGGCATTAGTCACTCGACTATCGCAGCCCCTAGTGTTGCGGTCGTCAGAATACCCTTTTAAAACACAGCACCCTTTTAAGACAGCCCCCTTTTTTAAACAAAGCCAATGTTAAAGCGAATACAAACCATTGCGAACTCGTCACAGTTCGAAAACACGATACTGGGATTAATTCTTTTTACGGCATTAATCATTGGTATCGAAGCGTTTCCACAATGGATGACACCCGAGCGCGAGCAGTTGTTCGCTTTGTTTCACACATTAATTCTAGTGGCGTTTGTTGCAGAAGCTTTAATTAAGCTCATCGCGGCATGGCCGCGACCTCATCGTTATTTTGCGAGTGGTTGGAACTGTTTTGATTTCGTACTTATAGTTGTTTCGCTGCTACCGATCGCAAGTGATTTCGCTTTGTTAGGACGCGTCCTGCGTCTATTGAGAGTCTTGAGACTGATCAATGCTTTACCAGAATTACGGCTAATCGTTGAAACCTTACTACGCTCAATACCGTCGATGCTCAACATCGCAATATTAATGGGCATTCTGTTTTTCGTTTACGCTGTGCTGGGTTTTCACTTATTTAGCGAGCACGACCCAGAGCATTGGCGTGACCTGAGTTATGCCATCCTAACGTTATTCCGAGTTGTTACTTTGGAAGACTGGACCGACGTCATGTACACCGCCATGGAAATGTCACCTTTTTATGCCGCCTACTTCGTAAGCTTTGTAGTTATTGGCACGTTTGTGGTAGTTAATCTATTTATCGCAGTTGTAATTAACAACTTAGACGAAGCTAAACATGCGCAACTCGATAAACTTCAGCGTCCTGACACTCATGAACAATTGCTGAAGTCTTTAAAATCAACAAAGAACAGTATGCAAGAGCTAGAAAGACAACTACAGAAACTGAATTCCAATAACCAGACGTAAGCGCTGAAAATATTTTGGTAAAATGCCTTGTTAACGCGAAAACCCAACATGGCAGCATTATTGGATCAATTATGCTGTTCGTAACAATTTAACAAGAACAAAACAATGCAAATACTTGAGTTCGTTACATGGGAAAAAACGGTACTACCTGCGTGGAGATCAAACCATCCAGATATAGTTGCCCCAAACGAATCCATATGGACACAATTCCCTAATGACATTATGTGGCATTCGGCGCTTATCGAGGCTGATGACATAAACAAACTTTGTTTAATCGGGTCTGTCGATTGGCTTGAAGTGTTTCAAACGTTTCGGCTATGGGATTTGTGCAAAAACTTTGCCTCTGCATTGCAATCGAACGACAAATACAAACATATCGATCGCATAAAAGCATTGCAATCATTTTATACGACAGGTAAAACTCTCGCGCCTTTAATCGTTGTTGCGCCCGACTGCGAAGGTCCGTATGTCCTTGTCGACGGCAATCACCGTGCGAGCGCTCTTCTTCTAAACGAAATGCTAATAGGGCAAGCGGTACACATTGGCACGTCGAAAAATATTCCGGACCATGTGGAGTTTTATCAACACAGTGTGACGATGTAATCAGAAATGCTCACTCTGGATCTTACGGCAATCTTGGCTCAACCTATTGGTGCCTTAGGCGGCCACAGTAAGAGACGAACTCCCAATATGACGTTTTTTTTATTTCAGGGTCGCCCCATACTGTCTTCACATTTTCGAACGCACGGCGCAAATACTCGTCGCCATGTTGTTGAATGTAGATCTGCACACCTGACATCGAACGATAAAGGTTAAACAGTTCGTGCAAATTGTATTCGGCGGGCATTGCGATCGCTGGCACGTCGATGGACTCGAATGGGAAATCAATATACCGATACCGATCCCAAAGCAGTTTATTATTTGGCGCCCAAGACGACTCTATCGGCTTGAATACTTCACTTTGAATGCAGGCATCAATGTCATCATCAAAACTGTTCCAGTTATACCCCCAAGCAGCAAACACACCGCCAGGCTTTAGAACGCGTGACACCGTTTGCCAGTATTGCGGTAGATCGAACCAGTGCAACGCCTGTGCTGTACAGACTAGATCGCAAGAATCATCAGCAAGCGCACTGTTCTCAGCGGCTCTTACCGAGTAGCTGACGTTAACAAAGGGTGCTGCGTTATCAATTTGCTGCTGGCTTAAATCCGTTGCAACAACCAGGCTAAAGTGTTTTGATAGCGCGACTGTTGCTTGTCCATTACCGCAAGCGGCCTCCCAGGCTAGCGAATTTTCAGCGCACTGTTCAAATAGAAAGTCATACCACTGTTGTGGGTACTGGGGACGTGAAACCGCGTAGGTATCTGCCTGAGTTGAAAAGAGATCTAAGCTCATTCGCCTTATGAAACGCGAGTCAGCTAACTCATTTTGGACATGGCGCGCAAACTAAACACCTTCATAAATCTAACCATAATCGCCCACGGCCACGCTGGCACAAAGTAATTGGCGCCTTCTTTTTCGATTGCTTTTAGAATGGCCTTACAACCCGTTTCTGTGTCAACCATGAAAGGCGTGGTTTTCACTTTTTCATTAATCTCGCTGCGTATAAAACCCGGATGGATTGTCGTGGTTTTAATAGGTGTATCAAGAAGGTCAATCCGAATTCCCTCGGCTAAATTGCTAACCGCTGCCTTACTAGCTGCATACACCGTCATGGCACGACGAAAACCCCGTACCGCGCTAATGGAAGAAATTATCACGAGATGACCCTCGTTACGCACTCTGAAGTGCTCTAGCGCTGCCTCACATTGTGCTATCGCTGAGACGAAGTTAGTGATGGCAGTTTGCTTATTTGCATGAAAATAACCTGTGCCTATTGATGCACCCTTACCCATACCAGCATTAACGATAACTCGATCTATATGCCCAAGGTCTCCTATGAATAGCTTAAACACATCAAACACCTGATCGTGATTATTAACATCTAACTCACGAATCGAGACCGTTATATCAGGGTTGATGCTCAAGCAATCAGCCTTCAATGATTCAAGCCGATCCATACGCCTAGCACAGAGTGCAAGATTACGCCCTTGACCGGCATACAGCTTTGCCATCATTTCACCCAGGCCAGAACTGGCGCCAGTAATTAAAATATTCTGTCTACTCATAATTATCTCTACCTTCTAAATAATTCTATAACTTCGTTCGTTTCAGCACGCATTAAACCAATTTATTTATACGTAAGAAACTGCTTTAATTCAGGCAACTCAAAGTGCACATGGTCGTTCAATGTCGCGACAAACAGTCTATCTTTACTCACCACTAGCTTGGTGATCGCGCAATTCATGAGCGTCCAGTTCATGTGCATCATTTTGTCACTAGACACGCCTAAAAGTGCTTGCGCGATAACTGAGATAACGCCACCAGAAGTAAACACGGCAACGTTTTTTAATCTTGCCCCACCGCCAGAGTCGTTCGAACGCGCGCGTTCAACGATATTATTGAGTGCGTCGTGTATCCGCTGTTGGTAATACGGCCAAGACTCAACATAGTCAGAATCGTATTGTCCGCTCATCCAACGATTCATCGCTTTATTTAGTGCATCTTCAAATGCCTGTTTCGGGTTTTGCTGACGAGCTATAAACTTACTTATAGCTTGAGCTGACACAAAGTCATCGCCAATACCGCGCAAAATATCATCGTGATCGTACTCATTCCAACCACCTTCCTGCCAGACCTCAGGTTGCGCAGATGGAAACGCTTGGAGGCATCCATCGGCGGTCTGCTGGTGGCGTTGCATGGTTCCGGTAACAACACAATCGAACCCTTCGATTCGTCGCGCTAATGACTGACCTACAATTTTGGCTTGTTCATGACCCAAACTCGATAACTGATCATAGTCGTCCTGACCAAAAGAAGCCTGCCCATGTCGAATTAAATAGATACTCGCCATATCTCTAACTCCCGTCCTAAGCTATGCTTTAATTGCTTTGCGACAACGGTGCATCAGGTAGTGCACCATTACCCACATATTCTTGAACGCAGGATTGCGCGTTTGTTTGTGATAGTAGCGAAAGTAAATTTGCTGAATTATCCCGGCCAATCGGAATAAGCCATACACCTCGTAAAAACGCATGTCGTTAGGCGCATAGCCTGTTTTGTCGAGGTAATAGCTGATCACCTCTTCGCGATTGAGCATGCCTTTCATATGGGTTGGTTGGCGACGCATAAATTGAGCTAAACGATCATCGCCCGCTTCTGTCCAATAGGCTAGGCTATTGCCGAGATCCATCAATGGGTCGCCTAAAGTCGCAAGTTCCCAGTCGAGCACCCCAATTACTTCAGTAGGGTCTTCCCCACTCAACACTACATTATCAAAACGAAAGTCATTGTGCGTAAGGCAGATAATCTCTTTGTCAGGCAAATTATCTTCTAACCAGCTCATTACCGGTTTACCAGTGGGTACATTCCACGTTTTAGCATCTTGGTAACGTTTGATCCAGCCACTAATCTGGCGCTCGGTATATCCCTCCCCTTTAGCAAGATGGTCCAAGCCAGCGCTCTTGTAATCAACTTGATGCAATTCAATCAGGCTATCCAACACATTAAGACAGAGTGTACGAACTTGGGACTCAGATAGATCAACGCCACGTGGCATGTGCTTACGGGGAATAATGCCAGTGAGCTTTTCCATCACGTAGAATTCCGTGCCTATCAGAGATGGGTCCTCTGAGTGCGCTAGCATGGTAGGCACGTAACGATAAACTGGTTTCAGTGCAGCTTGTAGACGATGCTCTCGCCCCATGTCATGTGCCCCTTTAGCTTTAGTACCTGTGGGTGCTCGACGTAATACTATTTCACGATTTTGGTACGTCAGACAGTACGTCCAGTTTGAAGCACCTCCTGAATATTGAGTGACTTGAGGTTCGTCTTCAAGACCAGCGATTTGGCTCTTTAGCCAAGGCCCTAAGCGCTCTAAATCTAATTCTTCGCCCTCGCGTACTTGCGCGCCACGATCCAGTGTTTGCTCACTCATTTACTATTCTCTATCTGATTTGTATGCGATCGTATTGTCGATGAAATAAAGTCTGTACGGAGATATTGTCTCAACCCACTTTACTTGCTCGCATTAATCGAAAACTTTGCCATACGTTTTTTAACAATGCGTAAATACCATGCATTAGGCAGAAGCCGTTTGAGCATATGTGCTCGGCGACCGTCTTTATGAGTCAGTATCATAAACTCGCGCGCCTCATTAGCCGTGACAATTTGCTCGGCAATCGAATCGGCTGTTACGTCAGACTCACCCACCATCTTGTTGACCAACGCGCGCATGCCATCCTGCTCAGTACGCAACGAACGATGTAAGTTAGTTGCAAAAAACGCTGGGCAAACCACCGAAACATGAATGTTCTCAGGCGCGAGTTCAAAATGAGCTCCTTCGGCAAAAGTAATCAACCCTGCCTTAGTCACGCTGTAACTCCCCATATGACCAACAGGGGTAAGCCCTGCTTGCGAAGCGATATTAATAATTGACCTATGGTATGCGTTTGAATGTCTGATCAAAGGCAAAATAGCCTGAGTCATCCTGATCTGGCCTAATAAGTTTATGTCAATTGCCCACTGCCACTGCTCGATGGATTCCGAATCAAGCGAACCGGCCGTAGCGACCCCTGCATTATTGATTAAGACATCAACGGACTGCCAACGGCTTTGTAAACTTGCAACCAATGCATCTACACTGCTTTGAGAAGAGATATCACATTCCTCAAAAAATGCAGTGCCTTGGGTCTGGTCAATTAACTCGACCGTTTGATCGCCGGCCTCGCGGTCTTTATCAGCAACGCAAACGTCGCATCCGCGCAGCGCATAATGAAGAGCCAGTGCTCGACCCAAGCCTGAGCCGGCACCTGTTATTAGTATATTTTTCATACGCTCCACTTTAGCTTAATCATCAATTGCAAACAGCTCTATTGGCAAATAGAGGACATTAGTTACACCAATTTACTGCCGATTCAATCCATTCACCGGCATCGTTAGTGTACGAAACGTCTAATAATGTATCACTAAAGCCCCTATAACTAGCGGCTTCTCCCACAAACGGTGCTCGCAAGACTGATTGTGCAAAGTGAGCGTGACTCTTATTTAACTCAACCAAATTAGGTATATCGCTCACGCCCATATGAGCAAGCAATTGTTGTTTATAGCGCTTAGGCGTTCTTTCCAGCTCAACGCCTTCTAAGCCTAACAGTCTTTCGTAAATCTGCAGCGTTCGCCAATATTGCATACCCTCAAGCGCTTTTTTGGCTATTTCCGGCGCTAGTCGTTGTTCGATCAGCGCAGCATAGTCCAAATCGTTTGGAGTGCTGTCAGATGCTATTAGCAAGTTTGCTGCTGCATAAAACTCATACTGCATCAACCCTCCCGGCCTTAGCTTGCTGTTGTAGATCTCGTCTCCTGCACTGGACACTCGGTGAGTATCGATTCGTTTCCACATAGCCTCGACATCACCAAGGAGCTGATGAGGGTCACGTCGGCGGGTCAGTAGCTCTGATTTAAGTTCATTGACGGCTTTTTCGACGTGCGCACTCGCCAAAATCGGTCGCGCAAACATAAACGCAATGTGCTCCCATGTATGCGCTCTTGTTAGATGGTGATTCTTGAGACTTGCGACACTAACAGTGGGAGCTCCTGAACGACCTGACGGCCGCAACCGTGTATCCAGCTCATAAACAACGCCTTCTTTCATTTTGCTGGAAATTGCAGTTTGTAAACGGCTTACAAAATGGGTCGCGTGGGTGAGCTCAACCTGTTCCTCATCAAATACAAAAACGAGGTCTAAATCAGACATCGGCGCCATGGTGCTAAGGCCAAGCTTACCCAGCGCTATGATACTGACAGGAGATTCGTTGAGTTCCAACTCGTCGCACACCAATTTAACCGCGCACTGCAATGCCCTTTCAGCCAGCAAAGTAAGACCTGCTTGAAAATCTTTAACGCTGATTTGTCCCTGTAAGAACTGCCAGTAAATTTGATATAAATGCTCATTAACGAAACGACGCAGGCTATCTAATTGCGCGTCGTACGTTGGTTGTACCAAGACATCGTCAGGGTTAGGTAGGTCATCAGGGTATCGCCAAACACGTTCAAGGTATCGGTCGATTATGTGCGGGGATTGTTCAAGTAGTATAGTCATTGCAGGTGAATCGCGCAGTGGCGTAATTACCGAATCCAGCAATTCAGGCGTTTGAGCCAATAGTCGAAAGTACTGCTCGCCTTTAGGAAGACGACGAAAATAGTCATGCAGCCGAACAATGGTCGCCTCGATGTCCTGCTCACTGAGCCTTCGCTCCGTTAAGTAGCGAGACAATCCAAGTGTAAGTGGTCGTAAATGCGTTCTGGCTTCAATCGACACACCGTATGCGTGATAGCCCGACTCCCAGATTTCTATGATTTCGTCACTGCGAGAACTTAAGTTTGGCGGCCAGACTATAGGTTGGTTTAATTCGGTGTCCTGGCTGGCGAAAAGTTCACTAAACGCTAAGTTTACGCCACGTCGGTACTCATTTAACTGTGCCACAAAATCAGGCCAACTCTCAATACTGAGTAATAACTGCAGTTTTGCTCGAGTACTTTCATCGGTTGGAATTAAATGAGTATGCGCATTGTCCAACAACTGCAAACCATTTTCGAGTCGTCTTAAAAAACTGTACGCAGAATTCAACAGCACTGAGGTATCGGAATCCACCAGAGCAGCACGCGTTAAAACATCTAGAGCACGCATCGTATTAGTCGTCTGCAAAGAAGGTTTACGCCCCCCCCAAATTAGCTGCATGGCATTAACAACAAACTCAATTTCTCTTATTCCGCCGCTGCCTAACTTCACATTAAAGCCCGCCACATCGTCCTGGATTAGCTCTTGCCAAGCCCGTTCACTGCGCAAACTCGGGTGCTCCAAATTGATACGATGCTTAATCTCAGCAAGCTCATCTAAAGATCTATAGTCGAGGTTCTGGCGCCAGATAAAGGGGTGCAAACTTTCTAGAAAGTCAGTGCCTGCGTCTATATCGCCTGCTACTGGACGTGCTTTCAACAGAGCTAAGCGATGCCATGGGGACGCCTGATAAAAGTAATATTGCTGAGCCGCAGGAACCGACATTGCTAATGTATTAGCCGATGCATTGGGTCTAAGCCGCCAGTCCACCCGCCATACAAAATCTAAGCCTCCCGAACGAGACAGTGACTTGGTTAATGTCTGTAAAACTTGATGCGCAATAAACGCGATACCAAGAGAACTCGGTACAGGGAATGTCTCGGGATCGAAATACGCGATAAGATCCACATCACTTGAAAAATTAAGATCTTTACCACCCAGCTTACCCAACCCAAGTACAAACAAGCCCTTTAGAGGTTGGTCTATTAGGCTGTTTAGTGCTTTATGCTTGCCTGCTACATGCCGCCAAGCTACTTGTAAAGCCGCATCAAGACTTGCGTCGGCGAACTGGCTCCATAATAAGCCTCGCTCTTCATGGGTTAAGTTTTTATTTAGTTCTAATTGAGCCCAAGAGATCGTATATTCATTTTTTATTGCAGTTATTGCCGATTCAAACTCTTCAAGACTCGTACCGCTCAGGTTCTCTGTATCGCCGATCAGAGATCTAAGCCGCTCAAGAACGTGCGCAGGATCGGTTTCGTCACAGGAGAAACCCTTACGTTCTAAGCGCTGCAAATAGGCTGAGGCTACGTGCATACTAATCTGCCCAAGGTTGAGCAAAATTAAGGATTGATCGTTTGCGTGTAGACAGGTCGCTAAAAACAGCGACTAGCCGTTTAAACATCTGACCGAGCATCCGCTTCCTTCGACCACCGCTGGTACTTTAGTTCGGCATACCAACAGCTCGTCTTCACTTGCAATTTAGCGTTGTCGGCCCAAACAAAAGCCGCGTTGACTAAGCGTTCGGCAAGACCTTGCCCGCGATGAGAATCAGGAACAAATGTCGTTACAAAGTCTACGAAACTGTTGTCATCACTTAGCGTGTATCGCACGTAGGCTGCCGGCGCATCGCCAAGATCAATTACAAACTGCTGTGTCTCTTGGTCGTGCACTACCACTAGGCTTGGTATTACCGTTTGAGTTGGTTCGTTTGTCATAGTACCTCCAATAAAGAGTAGCTTGCGTCTCCCTGAGCGTACCAGAATGGTCGCTTGTGCATAAGCTTAATAAAGACCGGAGCATTCAACTGATTATGTAACCAGCTATTTAATCGCGGCAATTCCAATGCGTCAAATCGATCTGGCGCAACAAAATAACATTGGCGGACAAAAGGGCAAATTGCCCAATCTAGCAACGAGGATTCTGGAGTCATTAAAAACATGTCCGTTGAATTCGTTTGACTAGGCACTAAGGCTTGGTCAAGTTTTTCTAAAAACGGGTGCAACCTCGACCAATAGTAATCTTGAGAACGCTCTGGATGGCGATCGAAGTATTTATAGCGATCAAGGCCACTTTTAAAAGAACTGTCGTTCTCAGCGACTAGAGCGTGTGCAAGTTCACTGCGGTCTAACTTGCTGTGACCGTGCGTCGCGGCCCAAGCCATAATATCAACACTCTCATCGATAACCGTTCCGTCCTGTAGACACAAAACGGGAACCGTCCCTTTACTTGATACTTGGAGCATTGATACTGGTTTGTTGCGAAGCTCTACTTCGCGCACCTCGCAATCAATATTGCTATGAGCCAGCGCTAAACGAGTTCGTATCGCGTATGGACACCTTCGAAAACTGTAGAGAATAGGTTTAGTCACAGCGCTATTGAGTAATGCTAACTACTTGGGGAATCCAAACAGACCTTTTTCAAGGATACTCTTGACCGTTTTCTCTGGCAGTGACTGTTCCCAATCACCGCGCCCCTTAGGGATTTCCAATGCTATCTCTCGAGCTGAAACACTTAGGTTCGCGACATCCATGATCTCTGCAGTGACCATGGCATTATTGTGGACTAGGTGCTGCAGGAGAAATTTCAAATCTGGATTTACATCGACCGTATCTAACGTAATCAACTTGCCATTCTTAATCGACGGATAGACGTACACGTTAGTATTGTCCGAAAATAACTTACCAAACGCCTCAAGGATGCCCCCTTCTAAGCCGTCATAATAGTCTTCGGCAAACAGGTAATCAAAGTCCAGTACGCTCAACATTATGCCAATTCGGTTAGGCGTGTATCGTCGGATCCAAGAGCGTAATCGGAAAAAACGTAAATAATCCGAAATCAACACAGAAAACCCAAGATCGTTGAGTAAATCTACGCGAGCTAGAAAATCGGAGTCGGCATCTGTGCCTGTTCCGCTTAGCTCGTTCATGGTGATTTCTGCAACAACTAATACGTTACTTTTGTCCACAGAATCTTCGACCGAAAACTGCTTTATTGCGGCCGCTTTCATATCCATATGAACTTTCGTCGGCGGCTTAAACGAACCACGAATAACGATCGGGTCGCGTTTACGCAAAGCCGAGGCTGGCACTATCGACAAACCCTCTTTATCAAACATAACCGCACGACAATGCCAACTGCGAATTAGGTGCAGGTTCATCAAACGATTTTCGACTGTTTCGAAACCATGACCTGAAAAATTAATCAGGTCAATCTCTATGCGTTTATCAGCGCCCATTCCATCTTGTAGAGATTGAATAATCGCTTTAGGATCGTCGGCTAGGTGGTATGCCGCGTGGACTAGGTTGATGCCAAGTATGCCTAACGCTTCTGACTGCTCAGTGTTGGTGTCATCAAGCATGCGTACGTGCAGCACTATTTCAGAAGCGGGCTCGTTCGCATTAAGCTGACGTCGAACGCCGATCCACCCATGACATTCATTTTTTTGACTATAGCTGCGCGCGGTGACCGTTGCGGCGTAAGAGAAAAACCGTGAGTCGACTTCGCGCTCGCCGTCTAAACGACTGACGAGCAGCTCGTGCTCGATTTGCATCATTTGCTCACAGCGCTCGCGGCTTACATAACGACCCACTTTGCCGTAAATATCATCGGAGACTTTCATGTCGTACGCAGACATCGTCTTAGCGATAGAACCGGCTGCAGCCCCCGCTGTAAAAAATTGACGTGCTGTTTCCTGCCCCGCTCCAATCTCAACTACGGTCCCGTAAATTGTATTATCCAGGTTTAATTCAAGCGCTTTCTCTTGAGTAAGTTTTTTGTTGCGGCGGCGTTCAAGGAGAATATCTTGCATAGTGAGGAGTAGTTGAAAATGACTGTTTAGTAGTTCAAGTTGAAATTTTACCGATTGAATAGAAAGTCAATTTGATATTCAAAATAGTTAGCTGAGTAATGACTCGGTGGCCACGGATAAATAGTAAAGCACCTTGTTTTATATATTGCTTTATTTCGAGGCCTTCTTTTTAAGATTGTATTACAAGAACCACGGCATGAGCAGCCATGCCTTCTTCGCGACCACAAAAGCCCAAACGCTCTGTGGTCGTCGCCTTAATGTTTATCTGAGTCGCCTCACAGTTTAAGTCACTAGCTATATTGTCTTGCATCGCCGCAAGGTACCTTGCCAATTTAGGGGCTTGAGCAACAATAGTGGCATCGACATTGCCTATTGAGTAATTCAACGCATGCATTTTTGTCGCAACTGACTTGAGTAACTCTCGGCTATCAACACCCGCCAACGCAGGGTCCGTATCAGGAAAGTGCTGACCTATATCGCCCAATCCTAAAGAACCCAAAATAGCGTCACAAATGGCGTGCAATAATACGTCCGCATCAGAGTGCCCTAACAAACCTTTGGAATGCTCGATCTTTACACCGCCCAGCACTAACGTTCGCTCAGGGTCAAGTCGGTGCACGTCGTATCCATGGCCAATACGCATCAAATCTCCATTTTTAGTGATTGTTATTGTGAATAGTGTGGAGCGACTTTATATCAAAGTAATAAATTGTGCTTGTGTCACTCGCGCCTTCAACTCAAAAGCGGAGAACTAATCATCGTCGTCGTCATCTCCACCAACAACATCGACTACCGCCGCGCCTACCTTGAAAGGTATTTTTACAACTTCAATGGCGGTATCTACAACAAGGCCAACCGCTGTACCAATACAAGCAGTAAGGCTTAAAGACAGGACCAACACGTAAAACAAACGATATAAAGGCTTCATGAAATCAGAGGCTCATAAAAGTGATACAACTAAAACTATAACTCTATTATACGGCAGGTCGACTGATTTAATCCCTAGCTAGGGATTAAATTTAATGGACTAAAGCAGAAATTGCTCGGCGAGCAATAGGTCATCTTTCGTCGTTATTTTGATATTGGTATGTGAACCCTTAACTAGTTTGGGCTCAAAACCTGCGTGCTCAAGCGCTGAGGATTCGTCTGTTACTATAAAACCTTCAGATAGAGCTTGGCCCAATGCTTGCTTGAGTACTCCAAAGCGAAACATTTGAGGGGTTAAGGCGTGCCACACTTCATCACGATTTAAGGTAGAGACTACTCGACCGTTGCTGGCTATTTTCAAAGTATCCTTAGCCGGCACAGCTAACAACCCCCCTACGTCATCACCTTCTAGGCTCTCGTATAAGGCACGAAGGTCGGCGCTGTCGACACACGGTCGCGCTGCGTCATGCACTAGCACCCAATCATTGTCACTCGCCTGTACTTCAAGGGCTTCCAGGCCATTCAACACACTTTGAGCGCGACTTTCGCCACCCGCAACAACACGCAGTTTTTGCCGCGCAAAGCAATCAGCCAATACGGCATTGCGTTTAATCAACCTTAATGCCGTATCGTCTTGGTCAGGCACACAGACAATTAATACTGACAGCTCAATATTACTGAGTAAGACTTCGATGCTGTGTTCAAGAACGGTCTTATCCGCAATGCTCACGTATTGCTTTGGTGTGCGCTGTTGCATGCGCGAGCCTGAACCTGCAGCAGGAACAACAGCCCAAACATTAACCTTAGCGCTCATAAGCTCTAAGACTACTAATAAGCTGGTCGAAGAAAATATCGGTAAGACCTGCGTTGTTGTCAACGACTACATCGGCAACGTTAGGATAGAGATTTCGGCGCTCTTGATAGAGTCCTTGTAATGGCAAGCGGGCCAACTTTACTAAACCGCGATTACCTTTATTTTGAACACGCCTTAGCATAGTTGCCAAGCTTATCCGTAAGTAAACACGGGCACCAATGTCGCCTAAGTGCTGCATAGCTTTGGCGCTGTAAACAGCGCTACCCCCTGTAGCAATTACTGTATTTTCACACTCTAATTCTGCCAGCACCGTTTCTTCTAAACGTCTAAAAAAATTTAGGCCTCGCAGATTTACGATGTCTTGAATCTTAAGATTAGTTCTTTGCTCCAGCAAGTGGTCGGTATCTAGGAATGTCATATCCAAAGACTTAGCCAGACGCTTGCCCACCGTACTCTTTCCCGATCCAGGCATGCCGATTAGTACGATATTGGAGCCCACGGAATGTGATTTAGTTTGAGCCATTTAGGGTAGTTCTATGGTTAGCGAAGACTATTGCTTAACTTTTATTTGAAGGAAGTTTGAAATCAGATAAAAGGACTACTTAGCCTTTTCGCTCTTTAAACTTTGCGCGGGGATTCGTGAATCAGTCACCCAGTCTAGGTGCATGCTTTCGCTTTCGAATGTATTGCCGTCTTTGTCTACAAAGAACTGGCCGAAGGCCACTGAGTTTTTGACTATGCTCGCAGAGCCAATTCTTGTGTATTCAAAAATGATGCTCTTGGAGATACGAGCGCCCTCGCGAATATGGCAACCATGGCCAATCCATGTAGGCCCAACGATCATTGCGCCCCCTTCTACAGTAGTGCCCGAACCAATGTAAACGGGGCCTTGTATTTCACAATTATCCCAATCAATATTAGTATTCAACCCCACCCAAACACCGGGCCTCGCCTCTGTTCCAGGCATTGGAATAGTGCGCAACTCTCCTTGCATGATTTTCTGGTTCGCATCCCAATAATCACTGATCTTACCAATATCAACCCAGTTAAACGGCAAATCGATTGAGTGAAACGATAAGCCTTTTTTAACGATCTGCGGGAACAAGTCGCCGCCAATATCGTATTGCTCACCGCTTGGAATAAGGTCTAACACCTCAGGCTCAAAAATGTAGATACCTGTATTTACTTTATTCGAACGCGCTTCTTCTACACTGGGTTTTTCTTGAAAAGAAACAATTTGACCATCATCATCACTAACCACAACGCCATACGAACTAACCTCTTCAGGCGAAACGGCATGAGTACATATGCTGGCTACCGCACCACTCTTCCAATGCTCACGAACCGCTTTGGTCAGATCAAGATCGATTAACGCATCGCCGCAAACAACTAGGAACGTGTCGTCAAAGAAACCGCCAAAATCCTGAATGCGCTTTAAACCACCAGCCGAACCGAGTGCAGTTGACTGGATTTCGCCGTCTTCTATATAGCCTTCAAACGAGTAACCAATTTCAACGCCAAACCGCTCACCATTACCAAAATAGCTTTCGATCTTTTCTGGCAAATGGCTTACGTTAATCATAATTTCGTCAAATCCATGACGCGCCAACTCTTCAACAATGTATTCCATCACTGGCTTGCCAATAATTGGAATCATTGGCTTTGGCATCTCGTTAGTCAGCGGGCGAACTCGTGTACCTCGCCCTGCAGCCAAAATCATTGCTTTCATTGGTTTGTCCCGGGCGAACTGCGCGCCACTAGTTAACGTGCCGCCATTATAGAGGCTTAACCAACTTTTTGAAGCATTTAACCTGAGTTGATGCTTAATGTGCCTTGGCTTTAGTAAATATTAGGCCTTCTTCAGCGACATCCACTGTTATACGTTCACCCGCTAAAAACTCACCCGCCAATAATTTTTGCGCCAGCGGATTCTCTAACAAGTGCTGAATAGTTCGCTTTAGTGGCCTTGCGCCATAGACGGGGTCATAACCCGTTTCGGCAACTCGATCCAACGCTGCTTTTGTTACGTCTAAATAGATATCTTGCTCAGCTAACCTCTTGCGCAAAATATCTACCTGAATGTCGGCAATTGCACGTAGCTCTGCACGACCTAAAGCATGGAACACCACTATTTCGTCTACTCGGTTAATAAATTCTGGTCGGAAGTGTGCAGATACACTTTCCATCACCTGATCCTTCATCTGCTCATAGTCCCCTTGGGGGTCTTCAGTTGCCTGAATGGCCTCTGATCCTAAGTTAGAGGTCATGATGATCACACAGTTTTTAAAATCTACGGTACGGCCTTGCCCGTCAGTCAGTCGACCATCGTCAAGTACTTGCAACAAAATATTGAATACATCCGAATGGGCCTTTTCGACCTCGTCTAAAAGAATTACGGAATAAGGTTTGCGGCGGACAGCCTCGGTTAGATAACCACCCTCCTCGTAGCCTACGTAGCCTGGAGGCGCTCCGATAAGACGAGCTACGGAATGCTTTTCCATAAACTCAGACATATCGATGCGGACTAGCGCATCTTCGGTATCGAACATAAATTCGGCCAACGCCTTAGTGAGTTCGGTCTTACCGACCCCAGTAGGACCTAAGAATAAGAACGAACCATCTGGGCGATTCGGGTCTGAAAGTCCCGCTCGTGAGCGTCTAATCGCATCGGCTACCGCGGTTATCGCTTTGTCCTGCGAAATTACTCGGCTGTGTAAATGGCTTTCCATTTCCAACAGCTTTTCTTTTTCGCCTTGCAACATTTTGGCAACCGGAATACCGGTCCAACTCGCGACAACCTCAGCAATTTCCTCTTCGGTGACATTGCTGCGAAACAATTGATTGTTTTGCGCATCTTGACCTTCACGTTTTTGCGCCGAGCGTAACTGCGACTCTAGTTCAGGAACGATTGAGTACTGCAGCTCAGACATCTTTGCCAGATCGCCTGCTCGCTGCGCTACTTCCATTTCAAGGCGTGCCGCTTCAAGTTCTTCTTTGATATTTTGTGCACCGTGCACAGCGGCCTTTTCGGCTACCCAGATTTCGTTGAGCTCTGCGTACTCGCGTTCGAGGTCTTCAATTTCTGCCTCAAGATTAGACAAACGAGTTTTTGATGCCTCATCGCTTTCTTTCTTCAAGGCTTCTCGCTCAATCTTGCGCCGAATAATTTGGCGATCAAGCTTATCCATAGACTCTGGCTTAGAGTCGATTTCCATACGTATGCGACTGCCTGCCTCGTCAATTAGATCAATGGCTTTATCCGGCAGGTTGCGATCCGTTATGTAACGGTGCGACAAGGTCGCCGCCGAAATCAACGCAGGGTCGGTAATATCGACACCATGATGAACCTCGTATTTTTCTTTTAGACCACGCAGAATCGCGATGGTGTCATCAACACTAGGCTCATCCACCACTATTTTTTGAAAGCGTCGCTCTAGCGCCGCATCCTTTTCGATAAACTGTCGGTATTCATCAAGTGTCGTGGCTCCCACACAATGCAACTCTCCGCGTGCAAGAGCAGGCTTGAGCATGTTGCCTGCATCCATAGCACCTTCGGCTTTGCCTGCGCCCACCATTGTGTGCAGCTCGTCAATAAATAGAATGATCTGCCCTTCTTGCTTAGACAATTCTTTGAGAACCGCTTTAAGGCGTTCTTCGAACTCGCCACGGAACTTAGCACCCGCAATCAGTGCGCCGAGATCCAGCGACAACAGGCGCTTATTCTTAAGCCCTTCTGGAACTTCCCCATTAATGATGCGTTGTGCTAATCCTTCGACGATGGCGGTTTTACCTACACCAGGCTCGCCAATCAACACTGGGTTATTCTTGGTACGGCGTTGCAATACTTGTACCGTACGTCTGATTTCATCGTCGCGACCAATTACTGGATCAAGCTTGCCTTGTTCAGCCAGTTCGGTCATATCAATGGTGTACTTTTCTAGCGCTTGCAGCGCGTCTTCTGAGTTTTGATCTTGCATGTTCTCGCCCCCTCGTACTTGTTCAACCGCGGTTGTAAGTGCTTGTTTAGTCGCCCCAGCTTGGCGCAATAAGACACCTGCACGATCTTTATCGTCCACCAACGCCAACAAAAACAGGTCGCTAGAAATAAACGAATCTCCGCGTTGTTGCGACAGTTTATCCGACACATTCAAGAGCCTTGATGTCTGCTGAGACATATGAATGTCTCCCGCTAAACCCTGTACTTGAGGTAGTTCATTTAATGCTTGATCGATAAGGGTCGCTAAGGCGCGTTCTTGTACGCCAACACGGGCCAACAAAGGTCGAACACTGCCACCGTCTTGTTGATACATTGCTGCCAGCACGTGCAATGGTTCTATAAACTGGTGATCGCGCCCCAAGGCTAAGCTTTGTGCGTCAGCTAGTGCTAATTGAAATTTTGAAGTTAGTTTGTCCATTCTCACGGCATCACCTATATATCTGTTTGTATTGACGAAAAGTCGCCAAAAATTGCTTTATCACATACTTAAATTGGGGCGGAGGCAAATAATTACAAGGATTCATAGCGCTATACGTCACTTTGGGGTTTTACCATCTGCTATTATTTACTCAATACAAGCCGCTTAAGCACCCCTTTTCAATAGATTACTAAATGGACGTCCAGATGAAACTTCCTCGCAAAAAAGTCATTCGTAAACTCGTTAAGCAGTGCTTAAAAGAAGATGTCGGTAGCGGCGACGTTACCGCCCGACTTACGCCAAAGAAAAGCGTTATTGATGGAAAAATTATCACGCGAGAAGACGGTATTCTGAGCGGTGTTGCTTGGGTGAACCAAGTCTTTAAACAAGTCAGCAAGCAACACAAAACCAAAATAGACATCGAATGGAGTGCCGCCGATGGCGACTCTGTAATGGCAAACCAAACATTGTGCCGCTTCGAAGGATTAGCCAGACCCGTTCTAACGGGCGAACGAACCGCGCTAAACATAATGCAAACCTTATCGGGTACTGCAACGATCACACAGCAATACGTAGACCTCATTTCGCACACTAAAGCCAAATTGCTCGATACGCGCAAAACCCTCCCTACTTTACGCGAGGCTCAAAAGTACGCGGTACTCTGCGGCGGCGGGCTCAACCACCGAATGGGGCTGTATGACGGAATCATCATCAAAGAAAATCATTTACGCAGCGGTAAAAGCTTAGAAGACATTGTAAAAGAAGCCAATGCTTCAATGCCTAAAGGCGCTCTGGTGGAGTTAGAAGTAGAGAATTTAGCTGAATTGGAACGCGGTCTAGCCGCGGGCGCTAGACGCATCATGCTGGACGACTTCAGCTTAGAAGACATGCGTGCCGCGGTTGCGTTAACAGGCGATCGAGCTGATTTGGAAGCGTCTGGCGGTGTGAACCTGAGCACGATTAAAGCGATTGCAGAAACCGGCGTAGACTACATTTCTTGCGGCTCAATAACCAAACATGTGAAAGCGCTCGATTTGAGCATGCTGTTTGATTATCGATAGTTTTTTTCGACGATCTCAGACTTCGAAAGGCTCAGTAAGAGTGACATTACCCAGCATAAAACTATCAGCCACTAGCTGTAGCGGCACTAGGTCGACTGAGCTCTTGTTAGTCTTAATCAGATCAGCAAACTCTCGATAAATGGCTTCGTACTCTACGTAGCGACTAGCGTCTTTGTCTTGAAACACTATTTGGTCGTTAATCAGGCAGACAGAACCCCCTTCCACCAACGCAACCTTACCTTGATCGGTCTCGAAGCTCATTTGCCAACATTCTGTATTCTCAGCGCCTGCAGGCACTCGCCAATCCATTTTTGTATCAACGTTAAACCCAGATGTCGCTAAAATATTTAAATGTGCAGCAATCGGTGTTTGCTTATTACTGGGTGTTTCGAGTTTTGATTCAGTTATCAACAGGTCATCTGAAAGCACTTCGCTTAAAATCGACAACCCGTTAATACCAGGGTCAAACACACCTAAACCACCTGCCTGCCAAATCCAGGCTTGCCCTGGGTGCCATTTGCGCACGTCTTCGATCCAGGTTAATTCAGCTGACGTGATGTTCGACTTACTCAAAAGCTGTTTGCAATGCGCAACGGCTGGCGCGTGGCGCGAATGCCATGTCGCGTACAGGCTCACGCCCTTAGCCGCAGCGCGCTTAATAAGGTGGTTTACTTCGTTTAGGGTTGCGCCGGGCGGTTTTTCTAGCAACACGTGGCAGCCATGGTCGATAGCGGCACACGCCGCTTCGAATCGATATTGTGGTGGCATACACAGGGCTACCGCATCGATTGTTTCTTGCCCTGCCAGCATTGATTCAATATCAGCATACCCCGGCACATCGTCGAGCTGCGCATTGCGGCTTGCCGTAGCCGTAACTTCAAACAGTTGCGTGTTGTGAATACTGGGCAGGTGCTGGTCGCGAACAATTTTGCCTACACCGACAATGGCTAATTTAATCATGATGCTGTGGGGTCTTTATGGGTAATAGGCGTTAGGTGAAAAAAATGAGTCATGGTTTGGATACAGTTGGATGTTGTAAGCAGTTTTATAACCAATTATTACCGTGAACCTTCAGGAGATGCACAGACGACATTAGTCGGGATACTTGTCCCGATATTTAAAACCTCTTTTGCGCGAGCGCCTGCCTGAACCGCTCGATGAGCGTTTTCGACGACTCCGATACGCTAACAATAAAAAAGCTATAATTGCCACTCCAATCAATACTTCAAAAGACATGTGCCATGTTGTGCGCCAGATAGCGCTGCGCAACACTGTTTCTAAGACCATATCGATTAATGCATCCATCTAACGATTATCGCATAATCGCTAACCTGCAGCCCAAATAACGAATTCTACCAATGACATCAACACCTAACGCTGTCCCCATACTTGTTCTCGGTTCGACTTCTCAGTTTCGAAAAGAGCTCTTGGAGCGCTTAATGGTGCCGTTCGAAGTGGCGAGCCCTAATATTGACGAAACGCCTAAGCCTGGTGAAAGCCCCATAACCCTAGTTGAACGACTCGCTATTGAAAAAGCCCGCGAAGTTGCTAAAGCTTACCCCAACGCTCTGGTTATTGGCTCAGACCAAGTCGCCTTACATGGTAACGAGATTGTAGGAAAACCACACGACCATGAGCACGCGGTAGAGCAACTCAAGCAAGCATCCGGTAACCGAATTAGTCTTTATACAGGCTTGGCATTAATCAATACCCTTACTGGTGCTGTACAGTCCGAGGTTGTGCCGTTTACAACGCATTTTAAGGTTTTGTCGGATAGGACCATTGAACGGTATCTACAAAAAGAACAACCTTATAATTGCGCGGGCAGCCTAAAGTCTGAAGGGCTCGGAATTGCGCTACTAGAACGCTTTGAAGGCGATGACCCATCAGCATTAATTGGCTTGCCATTAATTAGGCTAATTGCGATGCTGGAATTCGAAGGCTTTGATTTATTCGCTTAAGCTTTGATTTATTCGCTTAAGCTTTGATTTATTCGCTTAAGCTTTGATTTATTCGCTTAAGGCTATGCGCCAGCCGATAAACGCAGTCGCCTAAGACTTATCTAACGACAAACAATGCTAAACACAGTTACTCCACTCATTCTTACGTTTAACGAAGAGGCCAACATTCGGCGCACTTTAGATGCGCTGAGCTGGGCGAGTCAGATTGTTGTTGTCGATAGTTATAGTACAGATGCGACTAAAACTATTTGCGCTGAATACGCTAAAATTCGATTTTTACAACGCGAGTTTGATCAACATGCCGCGCAATGGAATTACGGACTAAGCCAACTAGATGAGCATGGCTGGACTTTAGCGCTCGATGCGGATCATATTGTCAGTGCTGAATATGTCGCTGAACTTGAATCCTACTTCTCATCCGCTAACGGAACACCGTCTGACGTCTGTGGATTTCGTAATGAATTTATATATTGCCAAGATGGTAAGCCGTTAAAGGGTTCGTTGTACCCTCCCCTAATTGCTCTATTTAAGACGTCGCATGGACACTACCTTCAAGAAGGTCATACGCAACGCTTGCAAATATCGGGGGAGATAATCGACCTTAAAAGCCGTAATTATCATGATGATCGCAAGCCCTTTTCCAGATGGATAAAAGCTCAACAGAAATATGCGAAACTCGATGCCGCTAAGCTATCTAAACGGTCTTTTGGGCAGTTGCGCTGGACTGATCGAGCTCGGCTTATTCCATTTCTAAGCCCGCTACTCGTGCTTTTTTATACCTTATTTATCAAAGGCTTAGTGCTCAGTGGCTTGGCGGGATTCAAATACAGCGTACAACGAGTGTACGCTGAACATCTTCTGCAAGTGGCCCGCATCAAACGTTGGTTTAGCCGTTAAAGATGCAACTTCGCTTATCTAAGGCCAAAATCAAGGCCCATTTTTTGAGCGATTCCCGCGCCGACCGATACGCCAAAACTTCTAGAAAACTCCTCTAAAAAACCAGGCTGAAAACTATAGTCAACAATTGCATCAACACCAACGACATCGCGCGCGACTGAGTCTAAAGATCCGAAATCATCGATCAAGCCTAACTCCTTAGCTTGCGAACCACTCCACACCAAGCCCGTAAATAAATCGGCGGTCTCGCTAAGACTGTCTCCACGGCCCTGTTTTACAGCATCTATAAATTGCTGATGCACGTCATCAAGCATCGATTGCAGGTGAGTGACCTGCCCCGGATTGCTGGGCATAAAGGGATCAAGCAGTGCTTTATTAGTGCCTGCAGTAAGTGTTCGACGTTCTACGCCGAGTTTTTCCATGGCGCCAACAAAGCCAAATCCATCCATGCGCACGCCAATCGAACCAACAATAGAGGCGGGATTGGCATAAATAGAATCCGCAGCAACGGCAACATAATAGCCACCACTAGCACATAGCTCGTTGATGACGACTAGCAAAGGCTTTTTCGGATACTCTGCTCTGAGTCGCGTCATTTCAGCATTGATTTCAGCCGATTGAACCGGCGTTCCGCCAGGGCTGTCTACTCTGAGCACTACTGCTTTAGACTGTTTTGCGGCAAACGCTTTACGCAAGCTTTGGTTAATCTGGTCTGCCGACACCCCTATGCTGATTCCAATAGGCCCACTCAGTTCAACTAAAGCCACATGCGGTGCACTCGAAGACACCGCGCCACCCACGCTCGCCGCTATGCGCATCGCACTAATCACGTACAAAATGACTAAACCTAATAATGCGAACTTAAAAATTCGTCGCCACTTAAGTTCCCGCGAATATGCCTTAGCAAGATCTCTGAGTATCTGGCTATCGCTATAGTTTGAACTGCCATCTCCTGGCAGCACGTTAGTCTTGTCTTTTTTACCAAACATGTGGAGTCTTCTCTTTGAGTGGATGGGTTACGAAACAATGTCTGCTTGTACAGAACTAGAGTGTATAAAAACTTCGCGTAGAGGCTTCTTTATTAGCCTCTTCGAATGTAGTTATTGTAGGATCTTATGAGTAACGGATTTGCCTAAATTAAAGATTTGCCATTAAAAATCAGTATTGTGCAAAAGCACACTGGCTTTCGGAGCTAAATGCAAAAACACGATTTTGTAACTCATTCGGCGGCCAATTGAACAACCACGTACCTAGAGTCGTTTAATACGATCTCATCATCAATAACCTGCGTATCTAGCGGCTCCAAACCGATTCCAAAGCATGGACCACCGAGGCAAGCCCCCGTATCTGGGGCATATTCGGCTCCATGAGTGGCGCACATAAGCGTATTACCATCATCAGTAAAGAACTCACCGGGCATGAAATCAAGCTGTACGGCAATGTGCCCACAACGATTAAGATAAGCATGAAAACCTGTGTCGTACTTAATCACAAAGGCAGGAATAAGCTCTTCTTCTAACCCTGGCCTAGGCGTTAGTGATCTCACCGTAAATCGTAGGCCTTTGCCGCCCTCGTTAATACTGTTAGCACTACCGATTACAGTTGTGTCTAATTTTGGCGAGTTTTCTTTGCTGCTCATATCGGTCATGTCATGCTTTACTTTTATTAATGGTACGCGTGGGAATGAATGTTGATATACGCATTGAAACAGTATCGTTGGTTTTCCAACTTGAACATCGTATCAACAACTCACTAGTCGTTACGAAAAGGCTTTTTCTAAACCATTTTGATCCAACCAACTTAAAACTTCGTCAAATGAGTGCACTAGTGACCGCGCCTTAGTTTGCAGAAGCGTGTCGTGTGAATGCACGCCATAGCTTACTGCCAGGCCAGTCATATCGGCATTGTGGGCCATGTCCATGTCGAAGCTTGTATCTCCTATCATAATAGCGTTTTTGTTTGGAATTGCCGTGAAGTCCAAAATGTCATGGAGCATCTGAGGATGCGGCTTAGTGCGTGATTCATCCGCACAGCGAGTCGTTACAAACTGACTTCTTAAGTCAGCAATATCCAGCACTCGATCAAGACCAACTCTTGATTTTCCAGTCGCTACAGCCACCATTGCCCCTGTGGCGTTTATTCTCTCTAAGCCTTCTCTTACACCTGAAAACAGCTCTTGCTCAGTTTTATCGTTGTGTACGAAGTGATGCTTATAGGCTTCGACCAGCTGTGTGATCTTCGCATCAGGAATCTGCGGGAATAGGCGTTGCATAGCTTCGTTTAAGCCTAAACCAATCACGACTTTAGACTCGTCGTAGCTCGGCTGGGGTATTTCTAACTCTCGAGCGGCGGCTTGAATACACCGCGTTATCTTTAGGGCGGAATCCATCAATGTTCCGTCCCAATCAAAGATTACCAATTGAATCATGAAAATCCTTTTTTTGAGAGGTTGTCTTCAAGGTTTAACTTGCCTAATAGTTCCTTTAACTCACGGGGCAACGGAGCATTTATTTCAATAAGTTGCCCGGTAACAGGATGAGGAAAAGCAATATAGTTAGAATGTAAAAATAACCTGTGCAAACCTAGCTTGCCCATCTCTACATTAAACTCGGCGTCGCCATAGCGCTTGTCACCCGCGATTGGGTGGTTCTCTGATTGCGCGTGTACCCTCACCTGATGTGTGCGGCCGGTCATTAATTTTACCTCGATTAACGATGCTTGCTTATTACGACTTACCGGTCGCATTATGCTGCATGCGTATCGTCCTTGTTCAGACACAATTACGTGCCGCTCTCCTTGGTGACGTGCGCTGACATCCAGCGGTTTTTCTATTCGGCGTTGACCATGTTGCCACTGTCCCTTAACTAAACATACGTAACGTTTATCCAGTCGGGTGCTGCGTTCAGAGCTGCCTTGAAATTCACGATGCAGAGCTCGCAGAGCACTGGCGCGTTTAGCTAACACTAAACAACCCGATGTTTCTCGGTCAAGTCGATGAACCAGTTCTAAGTAGGGTAAATCACTGCGGATCTTGCGTAAGGCTTCAATTAAGCCCGTGCGTACGCCACTACCAGCATGAACCGCTATACCACTGGGCTTGTTTAGCACCATGAGCACTTTGTCTTCGAACACAATGGACTCTTGCAATACTGACTCAAGGCTCTGACTCACATTAACCGTTTTTGCTGATTCTACAAGCAAGGGCGGGAGGCGAATTAGATCATCTGCCTTTATACGCGTGGTTTGCTTAACGCGACCCTTATTTATGCGTAACTCTCCCTTACGTATCATTTGATAGATACGCGACTTAGGAACACCCTTGAGCTTAGAAAATAGAAAGTTGTCGAGCCGTTGACCGGCTTGCTCTTGCTCTACCTTCATAAAACTTGGTTTGCTTCGATTGCTGAAATTGAGCTCTTCGGTCACGGTAACAGTGGGGTTGTGGGCATACAAATAAGTCAGGATGGGTACGTTAATCTAAATGGCACTAAATGGCGACCCCCTGAGCGCTAAAGAGTGCATTAGCTAAGACTTTTCAGTCATTTTGCATTACTGAGAGATCGCAAATTGAACGATTGCGATCGCTTACACATACTGGTATCATCCGATGCGCTAAAGCATTGATTATTATTGTGTTTTACGTCTCTCTCTTGCATTTCTTTATTGATCAGCTTGTATCGACCGGATTAGGTTTATTTAGATCCGCGAAATCAGCAAAGGATTAAAACCAAGAGATTGGCACCTAGTAACCACTAAATAATTAGCGCCTAAGCCGAGCAACTTGCTCGAAGAATTCAGTACGCTGTTGTTGTGAGCTTTTTTTAAACATCGTTTTTTTATCATTCGTGAGTTAAAGTTTTTATTACTCGTTGTTTAAAGTGAAACGGCTAACAGCTGATGTATAAGTTTACGGATTAATCGTTTGATTTATCCAGTCGGGGAATAGACTCCTCCCTGTATTTTAGGAGTCAGATACGTCCAACGCTTTAGTCTTAGGACGGATTGAATAATTATCGGTTGTTCGCCGCGTAAATTGACGAGCAGCCTTGAGAAAGGAAACACTAATTTAGAGCACACACTTTTAGAGCAATATGGCTCTTGGAAGCAGCTCACCGAAAGTTGATGTTATTGATTTTCGGTTAAAACAAAGATCTACTAGCCAAGCAAGAAATTAAAAAGTGCTTTGGCTGAAATGTTAATTAAACAACGTAACAAAAGACGTTTGTATTGGTTAAACATAATCTTTGAACGCTCTCCAGAAACGGATGCACTCATTCTTATGCAGGTACGCCTAAACAGGCGCTAAACCGCAAGAGTTTGGAACACGTTGCACCAAGAGTTACGAGGACGCGGTTACGGCTATTAATTAATAACTGCCCCTTGCGCGAATGATTCGCTATTTTGATCCAACTGCTGTTTTAGCTATTTAGCCACGCAGCAAGTCAAATAGCATTTGGTTCGTTTCTTCATTTGTCGAATGTCTCAATATTGAGTGCCGCATAGCTTGAACAATTTTCAAACTAGCGAGCCATCCAGTAATTTAGATTTAGACCGAACGTTTCAGTCGAGGGCCTAGAAAACTCTCATTTAGATGGCAGCCGCCAGCGCAGATTGAAGCCGTAATGAAAATTGCCTTTTCCAGTGCTCTCAATTGGGCCTACTCATTTGGCTTAGCTGTTAGACAGCTAAGCTTCGGCCCTCTTATTACTACTGGCCGAAGGTAGATCTGTTTTGGGTCTATACCAAGTGACTAGACCGTTTAACGTATTTTATGTTGCCAGATGGTTCGGCTAAAACATGGAATGCCATTTAGATAAGTTTCCAGTCTTTATTCACTCCCCCTCCTTTGCCTAGCTCTTGAGTCACAACAATAGTCTGTCGACTAGAAGACCAAGAGTCCTATTGCTTTGAACATCGAAGGAAACGATGTTTGCTCTAGGAATTTGCGATGCGCCGTATTGGAGTTTGCACAAAAACGTTTGTGCGATATGAGGAATTATGAAAAGAATGCTATTTAATGCGACCCACTCGGAAGAGTTGCGTGTTGCGATCGTAGACGGTCAAAGATTGGTTGACTTAGATATTGAGTCAGCCAGCTCCATGCAAAAAAAGGGCAATATTTATAAGGGGAAAATCACCCGAATTGAGCCTAGTTTAGAAGCAGCCTTCGTTGAATATGGTTCAAGCCGCCAAGGCTTTTTGCCAATGAAAGAAGTGTCACGCGCTTATTTCAAAAACTACTCTTCTGAAGTACCTATTTCGCAAGTCAAAATTGCTGATGTACTTGAAGCGGGCCAAGAAATCTTAATCCAAGTTGAAAAAGACGAGCGCGGAAATAAAGGCGCAGCTCTAACCACTTTCATTAGCTTAGCCGGTCGTTATTTAGTGTTGATGCCAAACAACCCTAAGGGTGGTGGCATATCACGTCGAATCGAAGGCAGTGAACGACAAGAACTTAGATCCGCAATGTCGGAGCTAGAAATACCTAAACAGCATGCACTGATTGCACGCACTGCGGGTATTGGCAAAACTGCTGAAGAACTTCAATGGGACTTAGACTACCTTTCACGTCTTTCAGATGCCATCCATTCGGCTTCTGAAGAGCGGCCTGCGCCGTTTTTGGTCTATCAAGAAACCAATTTAGTAGTCCGCTCGATTCGCGATTATTTTCGCGCCGATATTGCTGAAATCATTATTGATGATCAAGAAGTATTTGATAGAGCCACGCGCTTCATGAATCAAGTGATGCCAAACAATGTCATCAAACTTAAACTCTACGAAGATACTGTACCGCTATTCTCGCGTTATCAAGTAGAGCATCAAATTGAGTCGGCCTATGCTCGCGAAGTACATTTGCAAGCAGGTGGCGCCTTGGTTATTGACCCAACAGAAGCACTGACCTCAATTGACGTAAACTCTGCGCGCGCCACTAAGGGCAGCGACATTGAAGAGACTGCGCTTCAAACTAACCTAGAAGCGGCCGATGAGATTGCAAGACAACTGCGTATCCGCGATTTAGGCGGCTTAGTTGTAATCGATTTTATCGACATGTTGGCCAGCAAAAACCAACGTGCGGTAGAAAAGCGCTTAGAAGAAGCGCTAAAGGCCGATCGTGCCCGCGTTCAAGTTGGCAAGATATCTAAGTTTGGTCTGTTAGAAATGTCACGTCAGCGCTTACGTTCTTCAATCAGCGACTCTAACTACCATGTATGCCCACGTTGCGAAGGCAATGGTCATATTCGAAGCGTAGGATCATCGGCGTTATCGGTACTTCGAATTATTGAAGAAGAAGCACTGAAAGAAAACACAGAAGCAATTATTGCTCACCTTCCCATCAAAACGGCGACCTTCTTATTGAATGAGAAGCGCCATGAAGTGACGATGCTTGAAACTCGTTTAGGCACAAACATAACGATTGTGCCTACTATTGAGCTTGAGACTCCGCATTTTAAAATTCAGCGTTTACGCAGTGAAGATCTGGACGACATGCCAGATCAGCCTAGCTACAAAACTGAAATCCAAGAGCCTAAAGAAGACCCGCGCAAAGCTCGCTACCAAAAACGTAACAGCACTGACCCTATTGTGGTTGCGCCAAATACTAAGCCAGCAGTTGCAATAGAGAGCATCGAAATGGGTAGCAGACCAGTACCCGTGCCAGCACCTGCTCCAGTTCAACCTGGTATTTTTGTGCGACTGTGGCGTGCACTATTTGGCACAGGAGATACCAAACCTAAACAAAAGCCAAAAAAGAGCAGCAGCTATAAGGGCAAGGATGAGAAAAATAGTCGCGGCAAGCCTCGCGGTGGCCAAAACCGTGGTCGCAACAATAATTCGTCTAGAAATAGCGGCCCTAAAAACAACAACCAACGCAATAGCAACCCTCGCAACAACCAGCGTAAGGCCAGTCCTAAAGCTGGACCAAAAAGTGATGCAAAGGGTGCGGGCAATGAGCAAGGCGACAATTCCTCTCAAAACAGCGCACAAAAAGGCCCACAGAATGAGGGACAGAATAAAGGCGTCGAGACCGGTAACTCAAACAACCGCAGTCGCGGTCGTGGAAGAGGCCGTGGAAGAGGCCGTGGCCGGGGCAACCCTAACCCGAACTCTGATTCAGCCGCAAGATCTGATTCGAGTGGCAACTCGAATGCTAGTTCGACGTCTAGTGGCTCGACTTCTAGTAGCTCAAACTCTAGCGAGAAGCCGCAACAACCCAAGGCCGCGGCTGAGGATTAGTAGTTTAGCGTGAAGATTTGAGATTAACTTCTCAACTAAAAAGGGCATCAATCATTGATGCCCTTTTTTTTTCACGGTCTAATACGCACTATGTGTGGAATCGGCGGAATAATACTCAAACAAGGTGCATCGCAAGATGCGCGGCAACTCGCTGCACATCAAACTAACGCCCTTGTTACGCAACTCGAACACCGTGGTCCAGATGCGCAGCGCAGCATGACTTTAAATCAAGGTTTAGTTCACCTCGCCCATACTCGCCTAGCAATTATCGAACTCAGCGAGGCAGCTAACCAGCCCATGTCTTCTAAATGCGGTCGCTACACTTTAGTTTTTAATGGCGAGATTTATAATTTTCAAGAACTACGCGCACTACTGAACGAACGATCCACAGTTGTGGCGTCTGCTAGCGACACTGAAACCCTCCTGCATTGGTTAATCACACATAGAGAAAGTGGTCTTGAGCAACTCCGCGGCATGTTTTCTTTGTTTTTTTGGGATTCCGAAACTCATACGGGTTTGGCCGCGCGGGATCCTTTTGGCATAAAACCGTTCTACTATCATCACGATCAAACTAACAGCACCTTGAGTTTTGCATCAGAGGTTCGCGCCCTGAGAGAAACCTTGCACGGCGAACAAACTGTAAATTCACAGGGGGTGCAAGGGTTCTTACGCTTAGGTAGTTTTCAAGAACCCAGCACGATTATTGCGGATGTGAACACGCTGCCTGCTGGGCATTATTTGTTGTGGAAAGACGGAGATAAAACCATTAAAAGGTTTTGGAACCCTTTAAATCCGGCTTGCAATGAACATCACGCTCCCTTAGAGCAAATGATTCAGACCCGCGAAGAGTCTGTAAAGCATTTGCGCACAGCCTTGGAAGACACCATCTCAGCGCATTTTGTGAGTGATGTTCCCGTGGGAATATTTTTAAGTGGTGGCGTAGACTCGACCGCTCTGCTGGCTTTGGCAACAAAGCACTATAAGACGTCTACCAAGCAACAAGCAATACATACATTCTCTATCGCGTTTGAAGACCCCGATTGGAATGAAGGCGATTTAGCACAAAAAACCGCTGATCATTTCGGTAGCCAACACACTCAATGGTTAATCACAAAATCCGAAGCACAAGCGATGTTCGGCGATTATCTAAACACCATTGATCAGCCATCCATTGATGGCTTTAATACCTACTGTGTGAGTAAGCTTGCGCGTGACAACGGATTTAAGGTTGTTCTTTCTGGTGTGGGCGGCGACGAGCTGTTTGCAGGTTACGGCTCGTTTAAAACGGTACCGCGCCTACGAAATTTGGCAAGGCTGGTAAGCCCTATTTGGCCGATAACGTACCTAATCCGAAAATTATTCTGGTCGTCATTCCCGTCAAAGCTGCGCAGATTGACCGACGTTTTAGTCAAACCACTACAGCACTCGGCGGCCTATTTCGGCTTTAGAGGTATTTTTTCTGAGCAAGAGAGCCGAGACCTGCTGAAAGCTCTTGAGCTTGAGAGCACAAAAAACACTTTAGCAAAACGCGCGGACTCAGTTTTAAACAATTACGAACTTGAATTTTATATGCGCAATCAACTGTTACGAGATAGTGACTGTATGAGCATGGCGTGGGGCTTAGAGCTTCGCGTCCCTTTGGTAGATTCTTTCTTTTATACGGAACTGCTTAAGATTCCTGAAAAGTGGCGTTTGGAACAAGGCAAAAAGATGTTGATTGACGCCGTACCCGAGCTACCTCAATGGGTCGTTGAGCAACCTAAAAAGGGGTTTCGCTTTCCGTTTGACGAATGGCTAAGCGATGACTGGTCTAACTTAGATCATGGCTTTAATTGGCCGATGTGCATTTCACCTAACCCTTGGTACCGTCGCTGGGCCGTAATAAGCCTGCTAAATAGTATCAACCGACTGAACCTAACTTCACCAGGGTCAGAGCAAACACCAGCTGCGAGCCAAACAGATAGTGAGAGCGACATTGTCTAAAACCCTAAGTAAGATCGACAGTCCAATACTGGGTCACAGGAGATTAGTTTGAGGGTGTTGCATGTAATTCCGTCTGTGTCTGCGCTGCGTGGTGGCCCCAGCGCGGCCATTGTCGAACTGGTTAGAGCTCAACGCGCACTAGGCATTGACGCAAGTATTGCGACCACCAACGATGATGGTGAGGGACTGCTGCAGGTTGATACTAAAGCGTGGAGTGTGCTCGAAGACGTACCCTGTCGTTACTTTGACCGATGGAGTCCATCGATAAGACCACTGCGAGAATTCGCTTACTCCAACGCCTTTAGGCGATGGATTGGTAAACATATAGAAGATTACGATTTAGTTCACGTGCATGCTATTTTTTCAGCGTGCAGCAGTCTTGCTATGACAATTGCACGTAAGCATAACGTTCCGTACATAGTACGTACTATCGGTCTTTTAGACCGATGGTCTTTGAGTCAGTCGGTGCTACGCTAGAGCTTATTTCTAAAAGCCCTTGAGCACAAGAATCTTAAAGGTGCCGCAACAATCCATGCAACTAGCGAATTAGAAGCCGAACAAATCCTAGCTTTCGATCCAAGTTTAAACGTTGAGATAGTTCCATTGGGAATTACCGATGTTTTACGTCCATCAGATCCCACCCAAACCATTGATACAAATATTGATCACGTTCTCACCAAGAGTCGCTCACAAGCCCAAATCGAACTTAAGCAACAATTGAGCATAGATCCATCTTGCCCAATGCTTTTGTTTTTAGCGCGCTTGCATCCCAAAAAGGGCCTTGAACGTATTGTTTCAGCACTAGCAGACACAGCCAGTTTGAACACAGCGCATTTGTTAATTGCTGGCAGTGGGGAACCACAATACGAGCGTAGTCTCCATCATTTGTGCGAACAACTAGGTATTGCTGAGCGAGTACACTTTCTGGGGTTTTTAAAAGAAGGTCAAAAACGCCAAGCTCTGCTAGGCAGCGATCTGTACGTTCTGCCCTCGGCTAGTGAGAACTTTGGCATTAGTGTGCTCGAAGCGCTCAATGCCGGCCTACCCTCTTTGGTAAGCACTGGCGTTGCTTTACATGACTTGGTTGCTAAGGAGTCGCTCGGTGGCGTAATCGACTTGGACGCCCCCAGCACCAACCTAGGTGACTCTATAACGCTTCTATTAAGCAGCCCCGATGACCTGCAGGCAATGGGAATGAAAGCTCGGCGATACACTCAAGAGCATTACTCTTGGACCTCTATTGCAACAGAGCTCAAGACCATTTATGCACGACTAATTGGATTAAATAAACCGAGCTAACTTAATTCAACTCTTAAGCGTCAGCCCGAAACACATCGAGCGAAAATTCAGGGAACTTTTTAAAGAATACTCGGTTAACAATTAGCGCAAATATTACCGTGCTTATTAATGTAATAAACATTAGGTGGATATAGTGCAATCCAAACGGCTGAATTTGAAATGTAAACAAGGCGTATAGCATTACGCCAAAAACGACTGCTGCTAGAGCCGATTTGTAGTGTGCGTCCTTAAATAATAACGCAACAATAAAACATGACAGAATCGGCATACTGAGCAAGCCGTACAAGGTTTGAAGAGTATTAATTATGCTTTCGGTCTTTGCGTAGAAAGGAACAATGAAAAGAGCAATTGTTATGAATACCACTGTCACGTAAAGATTTAGTTTGGGCACATTCAACTTGCCGCCTTCTTTTACAAAGTAACGTTCATGAATGTCACATACGTACAGCGCAGAAGACGAATTCAAGATACTGTTGAACGTCGTCAATACCGCCGCTGCAAGCGCGGCTGCGAAAGCGCCTGACAACCACATAGGCAGCACATCAGCAACAATACGACCATAGGCTGCGTCGCCAACATCTCCATAAAGTTTGTACGCCACAATGCCTGGCAAAACGATGAGTGGCGGCACAACAAGCAAACGTATCGCCGCTGCGGCTAGCACGCCTTTTTGCCCTTCTTCGACGGTTGGCGAGGCCATTGCCCGCTGGGTGATAGTCTGATTAGTGCCCCAATAAAATATCTGAATAAAGATCATGCCCGTCAATAAGGTATGCCAAGGAATTGGCGAATCGTCGCCACCAATCAGAGTGAGGCGTTCTGCCGGAATGCCAGAAAAGTCCCAGTTAATTGCATCAAGTGCTAAGTACACAACAAGCATTCCCAAACTCAGCAATAAAACGCCGCTGTAAGTATCTGAGATGGCAACAGCTCTAAGGCCTCCGAGTACGGCGTATCCGGCACCCACTATGGCAAACATCATCGCAAGACTAATAAGACTGATGTCTAAACCAAACATTGTTTTCATAAACAAGGAGCCGGTATAAAGCACCGCGGGCAAGAAGATAAAGATATTGCCAAGTAAAAACAGAAAACCAATTAATGCACGGATATGGTGATTGTTATAACGCTTTTCTAGCAGCTCCGTTGTGGTAGTGCATTCGTAGCGGTAATAAATGGGCAGAAACACTTTAGCCAATATCACAAGCCCAATAACAGCCGAGAACTCCCATAGCGCTAACAGCGCCATTTGGCCGCCGTTCATGCCAACCAATTGATCCGTACTTAGATTCGTTAGCGTAATCGAGCCGGCAACAAATACCCACGTAAGGCCACCACCGGCTAAAAACACTTCCTTATTTTCAGCGTCGGTAGAATGGTCAACCGCTCCTGGAGCTTTACGACACTTTAAATAGGTGAGTAAACCGATGAGTGCGGTAACGAACAGGAAAACAGCAAACTGGACCGTTTGTAATGGCATTGGAAGCTCCTTATGGGGTACGGCATAAGCCGTGAATAATTGTTATTGGGTCAAATTATCATACAAATAAAAGAGTTGCCAATAAGCCCGCCTGCAAATCAATTAATAGGCTGACATTCCTGCCAATACCGCCAAGCAATGGTCAAAGACAGGAATCAAAAAACGCCATCACATTAGTCGCGCTCAAACACAGCAATGGACTCGACATGCGCCGTATGCGGGAACATATCTATGACACCCGCTTTGGTGAGTCGGTAGCCGTGCTCATTCACTAGAGCGCCTGCGTCACGCGCTAAAGTGGCAGGACCACATGACACATAGACGATTTTGCTGGGGTTCAAAGTTTTAATACGCTTGATCATTTCGGCGGCACCAGAACGTGGTGGATCAAGCAAAATTTTATCGTATTGACGATCAAGCCAATCACCGTGAGAAGCAGACGTCATATCTTCTTTAAATAAGTCGCCATAAAAGAATTCGACGTTATCTAATTTATTAAGCGCCTTGTTGTGATTCGCTCGTTCGACTAGAGCATGATCCCCTTCTACGCCCACCACTGTGTGCGCGGCACGTGCTAGTGGCAACGTGAAGTTACCAACACCAGAAAACAGATCAAGAACTGTTTCGTTTGGTTTTAGGTCAAGTAAGTCTATTGCTTGGCTTACAAGGGCTTGGTTAATCGACCCGTTCACCTGAATAAAATCGGTCGGCAAAAACTCCACAACAATATCGTGCGCAGGCAACGAATACATTAATGGCTCTGGGTTTTCTGGGTAAAGCGGATGAACACTCTTCAGATTGTTCGGCTGTAAGAACATCTGTATTTTGTGCGCTTTAGCAAACTCAGTAAGATGCGCTAAATCTTCAGTTGTGAAGGCGTCAAGATGCCTAATCACCAGCACAATTGAGTTGTCGGCTACTGCGATCTCAATTTGTGGTATTTGATTATGGATAGACAGTTTCGACAAACATTCGCGCAACGCTGGAATTAAATCTGACACCTCTTGATCCAAAACATGGCAACGATCAATAGGTTGTATATAGCTAGAATTACGTTCGCGAAAACCAACGATCAACCCGCCTTTCTTGGGCACAAACTTGGCGCCTAGACGTGCGCGACGTCTATAGCCCCAACGTTCCTTTATCAACGGTTCTAGAACTTCTTCTGGAACGACATTGCCGATCTTTTTAAGGTTCTCCAGCAACTGCTCTGACTTGTACTCAATCGCTTTGTCGGCTTCTAAATGCTGAAGTACACAGCCACCGCATTGACCAAAAACTTCACAGCGAGGCTCAATGCGAAATTCAGACGCTTTAAGAACTTCTTGTGTTGTACCAAACAGGTGGCCCGCTCGTTTCATGTGCGGAACAAACTCAACTTGCTCTCCAGGTAGCGCGTAATCTACGAAAACCACTTTACCTTCGGGATCGCGACCTACGCCACGGCCATCATGGGCAATTGAATCAATGTTGACGATTTGCGGAGTGGGGTCAATTTTTTGACGATTACGGCGTTTGCCCATTATGTGATCCTGTTTGTGACGATGTGTTTGCGTATTGAACTGTTAAAAACGGACTCAAAATAGGATAAAGACAGCAATCACAAATTGAGGGGGCCAATTGTAGTGCAAGCGCGGCGCTGAGCCTATATGATTTGTTCGTTCGATCCTACTTTCGATTCATTCATCTAACTAAAAATTTAGCTGAACATTTAACTGAACAATTAACTGAACACCAGTCTGATTACTTAAGGAGATTAACCATGGAATACGTTGTACTCATCACCGTTCTAATTTTACTTCACTACATGTACCTAGGATTTAAAGTGGGCGGTGCCCGTGGCAAATACGATGTTAAAGCGCCCGCAACAACCGGCAACGAAATATTCGAACGTCACATGCGGGCGCATATGAATACACTGGAGCAATTAGTGATGACACTTCCTGCTTTGTGGCTCTGTGCTTATTTCTTCCGCGCCGATGTTGCGGCTATCCTTGGTGCGATCTTCTTAATCGGAAGAGTTATGTACGCTATTGGATACGTAAACGAGCCCTCAAAAAGAGGCAATGGAATGATGATCGGTTTTGTGGCGAGCCTTGGTCTATTAGGCTGTAGCTTATTCGGTGCTTTCTTCTAGGCCTATCTAAGTAATCCTGTTTTATGACTGGCTGCGTTCTCTAACTTGCTCTAAACAAGCAACGAAACGCAGCCATGTCGTCTACGCTAGTGCTAGTGCTAAGTTCTCATCCCCATGCTTGGAGAAACGCTTTATGATGATCAGCGCCCTCTTCCAAGGCCGTAATCAGGACTTGTTGCTCTCTGTCTAAGTCTGCGGTATTCAGATCCCCACGCATAAACAACCATTGGAGATACACTAAGTAAGTATTAAGGGCATCGGTCTCACAATAATCTCGGATCCCTTTGAGATTTCCTGCAAGATGCTCATCCCATACCTTGCCGCCATCCATTGCCATTTTGCCCGGCAAATCAAGCATAAGAGCTATTTCGTCTAAGGGCGCAAACGCTCGATTATTATAACCTGCCATCACGTCCATTAGATCAGTATGGCGCGAATGAAAACGGCTAATGTAATTATTCCATTTAAAACTCTGATCATCATCTCCCGTATCCCAATAGCGCGACGCTTGTACGCCATTCACTAGAGACCGGTAATGCAGTACAGGCAGATCAAAGCCACTGCCGTTCCACGTTACTAAGGTAGGCGTAGTCTTATCAACCTCTGCGAAAAAACCAGCTACGATTTCAGCTTCGCTACTTTCCTCATCGCCAATAGTCCATACCGACAATGTATCTTTATAGGTGTTGCGATAGACGGCTGAGATAGCCACTACTTTTTGCAAATGCGCAGGCAAAAAATCCGAACCTGTTTTTTCTCGACGCTTTGAAAACATGGCTTGTGCGACTTGTTCGTCGCTCAAATCTCCAGGCAGGTCATAAAGCTTTCGTCCACTCGCGCAATCAGGAATTGTTTCTATGTCAAAAACTAATACGTTCATACTCTAAAATTCTGATACGAGACGTTTAGTAAACGCCTGTTGAAAGGTAACGGTCACCGCGATCACATACGATTGATACGATGGTAGCGGATCTCTTTGCAGCTTCCAATTCTGCCGCAACCTTCAACGCCACATGCATGGCACCCCCAGAAGAAACACCAGCAAAGATACCCTCTTGAGTCGCTAATTGCCGCATCATATGCTCAGCGTTAGCTTGAGTTACGTCCAGCGTGCGATCTACGCGCTTGGCATCGAAAATCTTCGGCAAATACTCAATGGGCCAGCGTCGAATGCCCGGTATTTGTGATTCGCCTTCAGGCTGAACGCCAATGATCTCGATCGCTCTATTTTGCTCTTTCAAGTATTTTGAAACGCCCATAATGGTTCCTGTCGTGCCCATTGAGCTTATGAAGTGCGTCACTTCACCAGCCGTGTCTCGCCAGATCTCAGGGCCTGTAGATTCATAATGAGCGTTCCAATTGTCATCATTAGCGAATTGGTCTAACACTCTACCCTTGCCGTCTTCCTGCATCTGTAACGCTGTGTCTCTCGCTAGCTCCATACCACCGGCGGCTTGTGAAACCGAAATGATCTCAGCACCAAAAGCGCGCATCGATGCGCGACGTTCCTCGCTCATATTATCGGGCATCAACAAGACCATTTTATAGCCCTTCATCGCCGCCGCCATCGCTAAAGCTATTCCTGTGTTACCACTGGTCGCTTCGATCAAGGTATCGCCTGGTTTTATTTCGCCTCGCTCTTCGGCCCTTCGGATCATATTGAGTGCCGGGCGATCTTTAACAGAACCTGCTGGATTGTTGCCTTCGAGCTTACCCAGTACGGTAACGTACTCACCAGACCATAGACGCTGAATTTTAGCTAGGGGGGTATTGCCCACCAAGTCTTCTAAACGAGAGTATTTCATGACGATCCTTATTCCATTAACACAAGTAGCTACTGCAGACACTCAGTCTACACACTACTTTATTGACAACTCCTAAAAGCAAAACGGGCAGCCTAAGCTACCCATTTTGTCTAACACTTTCGGCTTTTCACTAGTCTAAAAACCTAGCCCTAGTCACCGCCAAAAGACATCATAAATTGAACGACGTACCAGAACAGCAACGCGATTGACGCGAACAAGGTAAGAGACGCAGCTACATGTTGATCTTCATTATAGGTATGCAACACATTTGAGGTGCTGTACAAAACACAACCGCCTGCAAACAAAATCATTACCGCACTAAAGTACGTCCCTAACTCTATACCAAACAATATTGCGCAAACAATCACAGCCATTGCAATCATCCCGCCTATGGCGAGTGCTGGCCCCATAAAAGAGAAGTCTTTGCGAGTTGTAAAAACAATTAACGTCAATGCTGCGACCAAACTGCCCGTAACTATTGCTGCGTTTTGCAACACACCTGGCGCATAAGTCGTTGCGATATGCATCATTGGTAAAAAGATGAGAGCTTCAGCAACGATATACAATCCAAGCCCTGCGTACTGCATATCACGCGATGCGCCGCTGTGAGCCCACTTGTTTGCGATAATACCAACGCCCATAAATGCGCCCAAAACCAATAGCCAGCTCCAGCTGGACTGAGATAAAAGAGCAACGGCTTTTTCGCCCCAGCCCAAAGACAGAAAGTAGGCCTCAAGAATAGCAAAAACGGCAATCGCTCCCGCTAAATGCGTATATGTCTTACGAATAAAAGTGGCGCGTTGCTCACCTGGTAGCTCAGAGACAACCGCACCAGACCCTACATTTAGATAACTCATTTCTTAAACCCCGTCTATGTTGAAATTTCGCTGCTTAGCTTAGCATGACAGCTGTTAAGGCTGTATAAAATAACGTCCAGAAAAAACAATTCTTAGAAAGCCTACCGGAATAAAATACCGAAACTATTGCGTAGCCGTTCTTACAATAAGTTTGCTTAAAGTTGCTCAACCTGAGAGATCATTAACTGCAAGTTAGTCGCTCCTCTAAATTCATTAACATCTAGTTTATAAACTAATCTTATCTGATCATGTGGATGGTCTTGGTGTTTATCAAGGTAGCCGAAGCAGATACCGTCGAATGCCTGCGTACTGCCCTCTGGCCGCACAGTCATTTTGAGGTGGGTTTCGCCTACTACTCTTGCGGAATCAACTGTAAATACACCATCAAACTGGGGTTCAGGAAATTGTTGCCCCCACGGAGAGCACTGACGTAGCTGTTCGGCCAGCTCAATCGAAAAATCGGCCGCTTCCAATTCGCCGTCGCTCAAAATGCGATGCGTCCAGTCATGACCTTGTGAAAACTCAGTCATAACAGTGTGAATAGTGCTATTAAAGAACTCTAGCTTTGACCCATCAATGCTGAAGCCTGCCGCCATTGCGTGTCCGCCATACTTTTTTAATACCCGAGGGTGCAGTGCATCAAAACGCGCCAGTAAATCTCTTATATGGATGCCTGGCACACTCCGCGCTGAGCCCTTCCATTCACCGGCTTGATCACTAGGCGCCATCGCCATAACCGGCCGCTGAGTCTTCTCTTTAATTCGTGATGCCACCAAGCCTATGACACCTTGATGCCAAGTCGCATCGTGTAGCGTGTAAATAGACGGGCTAGACTCGTCGTCAATTCTTATATTCTCGATAGCGACTAACGCTTCTTCTTGCATGCCTTTTTCGACCGACCGCCGCTCATGATTAAGTGCATCAAGTTGATCAGCTAAGCGCTCAGCAGTAGCCACGTCATCGCTCAACAAACACTCAATCCCGATCGACATATCGTCAAGTCGTCCAGCAGCATTGAGTCTAGGCCCTACAGCAAAACCAAGGTCGGCTGCACTGATACGACCGACTGATCGTTTGGCCACCTTAAGCAATGCGTTGATGCCCGGACACGCGTGTCCCTGATTAATCCGTTGCAAGCCCTGATGAACAAGAACACGATTATTGTGATCTAAGGGCACAACGTCGGCGACCGTACCCAGCGCTACAATATCGAGAAACTGCAGCATATTCGGTTCATCGCGGTTTTGAGATTGAAACCACTTCATAGCTCTAAGACGAGCCCGCAATGCCAACATAACGTAAAAGATAACCCCGACGCCAGCCAAGTTCTTACTCGCGAACCTATCCCCTGCTAAGTTCGGATTAACAATGACATCGGCCGTGGGAAGCTCTTCGCCAGGAAGGTGATGGTCGGTAACCAAAACAGTCATACCCAGGCCTTGTGCAGCATGCACACCATCAACGCTACTAATTCCGTTGTCGACGGTAATAATAATATCGGGCTGCTCCATCGCTGCCATCCCGACAATCTCAGGTGTTAGGCCGTAGCCAAACTCGAAACGATTCGGGACTAAATAAGACACCGACTCAAAGCCAAATGCTCGTAACGAACGAATTGCCACGGCCACGCTCGTGGCGCCATCAGCATCAAAGTCCCCTACAATAATTATCTTAGCTTGTGCAACTAAGGCCTCCGCTAACAAGTCCGCTGCTTCGTTAATGTGGCTGAGGGTGGCTGGGGGCAACAGAGTAGCTAGCCCGTAATCCAGCTTATGCTTTGGGTGCACCGCACGAGCACTCAACACACGATTAACAACGGGGTGCACCCCTTCAATTTGAACCGAGGGATCCATTGATCTGCGTTCTAGAGTAAATACAGGGCTGGACAGATTATTCGACAAGTTATTGGACATAGAAGTTTTGAGATATCATTGGTAACAGAATCTAAGAGTGGCGGTGAGTAATGCTTGAGGAGTCTATAAACGAGTGAAGTTGCCTGAGTCTTTTAAGCGCATTATGGATATTCAAAAACACCTAACAAAGTACCAAGCGATTATTCAAGCTCACGGCTTCGAGTATAGCGCGCGTCTTGTGTTGCTGATACTGATTGCCTCAATGAGCTACATAGTTTTACTTCCTAGCTATAACTTTGCGCACCTAATGCCACGTAGCTTAATGGATCTTATGGGCATTAATTACGCGTCACGGTTGTGGATTGAGCAACACAGCGACGTATTCTTCCATTTTGCGGGCGCGGGAATTTTAGTGCTGTTATTCACGTTTGCTAAATTGTTTACCGGAACCAAACAGGCGAAGCCAGCCCTTATCACCGTAATAATTCTTTGTTTTGCGGCGGAAATCGCACAATCATGGATTGGCAGAGGCTTTAACGAATACGATTTACTATTCGGAGTTTCGGGTTCTTTCATGGCATACTTGGGAGTCACTTGGCTGTTTAAACGGTCTTAGCAAGCGCTCATCATTTTACTAGTCATTATGACCAGCATGCGTCGTTTTGCGCTATCACTTGATGATTTTACGTAATTACAAGCCAGCGTTTCTTTTTGAGAATACATTGGTTTAAAAATAAGAAAGTACTTAATAAAGACTCACTTCTTTTTGAGCAGCGTAACTACTTTTAAAAAAGATTAACAACGAATCTATAAAGACAAAAATATTATGAATTCTGTCGAAGACATTAAGAACCGCGACTTATTTAGCGAAATCGAACGACGCGCTAATAACCTATCGCTTAACGGCAATAAGCACCCCTTTAAATGGCATCAAAGTGTTAAAGGACTCATTCCTCCCGCCACCGTTGAAGCAAGGCGCCAAGCACTCAGCGCTCTTTCTGTGGATGAATACGTCGCTGCGGTTTTAGATCCGGCCGAAGCCGTAAGCCGCCCAAGTGCTCGCGCTATTACAAATCTATTCAAGGGCCATATTCATAACGAATTCCAACTAGGCCCGCTTTATAGTGTCGAGATTTCATTGGAGCACGATGGTGTTTCACGGCGTTTAGGGATCATTGCCCAAGACAGAACTGTTAACAACGGAGTCTGGGGGCCAGAACATCATCTTGAGGCTTGCCGTTTAGCGACAGAATTTAATCGTCGCTCATTGCCCATCGTCACTTTTATGGATACTCCCGGCGCCGATGCAGGCACCGAGGCAAACCATGCAAACCAAGCGCATTCGATCTCGCGCTTAATTGCCGTGATGGCCGCTGCCAAGGTACCTTCCGTTGGTGTGATTTATGGCTTAGGATATTCAGGTGGGGCTATTCCGCTCGCCACGACCAATCTTGTCTTAGCAGTACGGCACGCCGCCTTTAATACCATTCAACCTAAGGGTTTAGCTAACATTGCTAGACAATACAATTTGTCGTGGCAAGAGAGCGCACGCTATGTGGGCGTTTCTCCACCTGAGTTGTTTAAAAAAGGTGTTATCGACGGAGTTATTGATTGGGACGCAACTGATGAAGGGGCAAGCGACAAGTACCCACAGCAGCTAGTTACAGCAATCATGAGCGGCATCCAAGAGATCGAGTCCCGAGCAAAACGCGAAGTATTGAACAACCCGTTGATCTCGGCTAACTACATTGACAACGCACGCACCGAGAAGGTGCATAAGGCTTCATTTGAAGCTTTGCAGAAAGATGCGAATTTTTCGATCAATGGCACGCTTACAGAACACCCGAATGTGTACTGCCATGCGCTAATGTATCTGCGCAGTTTGAGCATGCGTTGCCGCATTCACAGCGCGACCATTGAAACTTATGGGCGTTTAGCGGAGAAAGAAATCCCCAAAGGCGACCTCAGTGATCGGGTTAAATTACAACGTAAAAATGCGTTTAAACAGTGGTTGGAAGACCCTGAGAAGTTGGTCTACAATGACCAACTTTCTAAAGCATGGGAAACCCTTAAACAAAAACTGGAAGAAGTTGATTACGAGCGTAACAAAATAACAGCGTTAATTTTGGGCGATCCCCACTCCAATTATCGCGTTGCACAAAAGCAGTTCAGCTTCATTTTGTGTCTGTATTTATATAATCGTTGGAAGTCTGATGCGCCATTTAATTTCGTCGAAATGGGCAAACTCATCAGCAGCAGTTCAAGCTCAAATGACGATGCTTTTGCGCGAGACAGTGCAGAACTAACACTATTGGACACACTCAGAGAGCCAACACTCAAAGACACTTTACTAATCCAATTTCGCAACATTCTTGCCTTTGATGCTTTGTACAATAATATTGTGGTTAACTTTGGCGAGATAGCAGAAGAATCAAAAGCGTTTCAGTCTTTGTCTGAAAAAACTTTACGCGGCATATTAGATACATCATTAGAAAAGGTGACCAGCAGCATTAGCGAAGGCGATATGCCTGAGTCTGGTAATGCGGTCGACAGCGGCGTAAAAACTGAATTTGCAAAATGGCTCAGCCATTTTGCAAAATCTGAACACAAAGGTGCTTTTTTAAGCGATGTAGAAGAATGGAAGCGAGTTAACTTTCCACGGCTTTCAGAATCACTTCTAGTACTCATTACTTATTTCTTTGAAACCTTAGTCCCGCGTTTTATTGAGGCACAGAAAAGCGGCAAGCCGTATAACGGCCAAGTAAACCCTGGACGAATTGGTAAACGTAAAGACTTCTGGAACCAGCTTAATATCGCTTATCAAGACTTGCGTGTTCAGCGCGTGTTGAGCCAATTCAAACAGAAAAAACTCACGACCGTTGATGGTTTTAAAGAAGCTCTGTTTGTCGACTTCAATGAAACCAATGCTAATCTGATGAGCGCTGACCCAGTGTCATTTCCAGGCTTTCGTCAGTCGATCGAAAAAGCACTCAACAATGGCACAACACCGTGTGGCGTGGTCACCGGCATCGGCGAGATCAAGCTGGATGACGAAGGGGCGACGGCGAAAGTTGGCGCGCTAATATCCAACGTTGCGTTTCAGGCCGGTGCGTTTGATATGGCCGGTGCAGAAAAGCTATGCGGCTTGTTAGTCGATTGTGCAAAACGCGGACTACCCGTTGTTTGTTTTGTATCGTCTGGCGGCATGCAAACAAAAGAGGGACCAAGCTCTCTCTTTTCGATGTCTATCGTTAACGACCGAATCACACACTTTATTGCTGAGACTGGACTGCCCGTCATGATTTTCGGTTTTGGTGATTGTACTGGTGGCTCACAAGCCAGTTTTGTAACGCATCCTTTGGTGCACACTTACTACTTAAGCGGCACTGATATGCCGTTTGCGGGTCGTGTCGTTGTGCCGAGTTTCTTGCCAACAATGGCAACAACATCCAATTATCTTGTTAACATACCAGGCGCTATGCAAGGCTTAGTCAAGCATCCTATTTATATGGATCTTGATGAGAAATTAAGAGAAGTTGATCCTGACGTTACAGTCCCAACCGATACCGTAGGACAAGTAATAGGCGAGGTTATATCAGGTGTGGCAACCTTAGAGCACAAAGAACAAGGTCAACAAGTTCATCGCGCGCTCGACCTAATGGGCGACATCAAAACGGTACTGATTCATGCTCGCGGTTGTACCGCGGTAAAGCTCATCAGAGTTGCTCAAGACAAAGGCTACAACGTGCTCCTAGTACAGTCAGACCCAGATATGGATTCTGCCGCATGCGACATGTTGCGCAAGCAAGACGAGGTAGTTTGTTTAGGTGGTCAAACCCCTGGAGAAAGCTATCTAAACGGATTGTCTGTAGTGACCATTGCGCGCAACCGTGGTGCGGATGCTTTACATCCTGGTATCGGGTTTTTGTCTGAGAATGCCGGATTCGCGCGCCTCTGCAGAGCCAATGGTTTGAACTTTATTGGCCCTAAAGCCAGCAGCATGGACACCATGGGCAACAAGTCCAACGCGATTAGTACTGCGATGTCTAATGGCGTGCCAGTGGTACCAGGCTCGCATGGCATCTTAACGAGTGCTGAAGCAACAGCTACAGTTGCGGACGAAATTGGCTACCCTGTATTGCTTAAAGCCGTTCATGGCGGTGGCGGTAAGGGTATTAAAGTTGTCCGCAGTGCATCAGAGATTAAAGACGCGTTCAACAATGTCTACAGCGAGGCCCGAAGTGCCTTCGGCAATGGTGACTTGTACCTAGAAAAATTTGTTGAGTCGATGCGCCATATCGAAGTTCAAATTTTACGAGACAGCAAAGACAACACTAAGATTGTTGGTTTACGCGACTGTACGGTACAGCGTAACAATCAAAAAGTTCTTGAGGAGTCTGGTTCGACCATGTTTCCAAAGGATCTCGAAGAAAAAGCCTATAAGTGTGCAACCAAGCTTGCCGATGCTGTTGATTATTATGGCGCTGGGACTGTTGAGTTTATCTATGATTTGAAAGCCAATACGTTCTACTTCATGGAAATGAACACAAGACTGCAAGTTGAGCACCCAGTGACCGAGTGGACATCTGGCATTTCGATCGTTGGTAAACAATATGAGATTGCCGAAGGTCGCAGCATTGCTGATCTTAAACCCGTTAATAAAGGATTTTCGATTGAAGCTCGAATAACGGCTGAAAAAGCACGTCTTGATAAAAATGGTGATATCGACTTTATCCCAACACCGGGCTTAGTCACAGAATGTAAGTTTCCAGAAGGTGATCATATTGAGGTTATCGCTGCGGTCACTGAAGGCAAAACAATTTCGCCTTTCTATGACAGCATGATTGCTCAGCTTATTGTTCACGGTAAAAACCGAAAGGATGCAATAAAGAAACTTATCGCAGCTTTAGACAACACTGTTATAAAAGGCGTGTGCACCAATATGAGTCTATTGAAACGTATCCTCAACGATAAGACCTTTATTGAAGGTGATTACGATACGGGTTATCTGCCACGTTTTCTGGCAACGCTTGATAAAAAGCAGGTTCTTGAAGAGATGTCCTATACGGGCGTCGACAAGGTCGACTCAGATGTCAGCACTTTGAAAATAGCGGGTACCGACGAGTTAAAAGTGGTTTCACCAATGACAGGTATTTTCTATTCAACGCCTGCACCAAGTGAACCCGAGTTTGCAAAAGTTGGCAACCGCGTTAACTTGAGTCAAACGTTGTGCCAAATTGAAGCTATGAAACTTTTCACCCACATATCACTGTCTAGCGTGATGGGGTCCGGCGAGATATTCACAGCTGACGGCGAGTACGAAATTGTTCGAGTGAATCAAGCGAACAACGCTCAAGTTAATACGGGAGACCTTCTATTTGTTGTAAAACCAATTAAGCGTTGATTGTTTAACGATGACATTGATCCTTACTAAAAAGTTTGGATCGTGTGTAAACAAGCCTGATAACATGAGCAGTGTTATCAGGCTTTTTATTTCCCATTCCCGCATCGCTCAAAAATACTAGCTCACAGACTGACTACCAGTGTACGACTTAAGCACGTCTACCGGCACGTTATCTCCGACCGTGTAGCTCAGCACTTTGCTGATATGCGCGTAGGGTCTACCTGACTCTTCATGCCACTGATTGAATGCATCTTGAATCTTTTTTAGATCTCGCTGAGACGTCGCCCGAGGGTCTATGTCTAGACCGTTAGCTATCACCGCAGTGACCATGTCACCGCTTGTCACAAAGCCGTCCTTGCCTGAAAAACGAATAAACCACTGAGCAGTTTTGCCTCCTAGGCGAGAACCGTTGTCCTTTAAAAATTTCTGCAGACCAACTTGATCGCTCGCTGGATAATTAGCATAGAAGGCAGCGAAACTACCGTGTTCTTCAGCAACCGTTTCGATCATCAGCGCGTTTTCGAACACCGTTTGAATTTTCTGCCAGTTACGAACTATGCGCGTATCTTCGACGTACGCTTCCCATTCGTCAGGTGATTTGGTAAGAAGTGTCCCTAAATCAAACCCATGAAACGCTTCTTCAAAGCCAGGCCATTTGGCAGTGATAACACGCCAATGAAAACCCGCGTTGAACACGCAGCGCGTTAGTTGCGCCAAATAGCGATCATCCGTAACTTTGGCCAATTGCTTGCTGGACGCAACGGGCGTCAATAGGCTTTCTAAGGCCTCAACTCCACCCTTGCGCTTAGCGGCTGATTCGTAGATACGTTCAAATTTTTTCATTTAGATATTACTCTTTATCTTGGTTGCTCTTTATCTTGGTTACTCTTTGTTACTAGCGCGCTCGCAAGCGCGCCCTTGCGTCAGTGCATTTTCTACACGTATTCGCTTCAACATCCGGAGCGCTTTTGTTGAGTCTAACAAATTGAGCGCTACTTGCGAGCGCATAAAAAAGCCGCTGTCGGTGAGAACCGACAGCGGCTTGTCTTACATAACTAGTGTATTGCCTTATACAAACAAGAACTTATCCTCGTCTATAGACATAATCGAATCCATGCCGTTTTTGATCGCTTGCTCATGCCCTAACGTTCTTGGCATGATGCGCTGGAAATAAAAGTCAGCAGTCGAAATCTTAGATTGAAGAAAGTCTGCATCGCCTTCACCTGCTTCAATCTTGTCTTCGGCAATACGAGCCGCTTGAGCCCAGAAGTATGCAACAGTTACGTAGCCCGCCATCATCAAATAATCGACCGCCGCTGCGTTTACTTCGTCTGTGTTCTTCATTGCTGACCAACCCACTGAACGCGTCAACGACTGCCACATTTTTACATAAGGCTTCAGCGCCCGGCCGTGCTTGTTCCAACGGTTGGCTTTAATGAAGTCGTTCATTTCATCCATAAGCGGCTTAAGAGCGGCACCGCGAGTACCCAGTATTTTACGCCCGAGTAGGTCTAAACCTTGAATGCCTGTAGTACCCTCATAAAGCTGAGAGATTCGAGCATCGCGTACTTCTTGCTCCATACCCCACTCCTTAATGAAACCATGTCCACCGAACACCTGAATACCTAAATTTGTTGTTTCTAAACTTGTCTCTGAAAGAAAGCCCTTTGCGATGGGCGTTAGAATCGCTAATAGCGTCTCGGCTTCTTCGCGTTCTTCACTCGGCAATTCTTGGGCCAAGCTGACATCAACCAGTTTGCCACAATACATATTCAACATGCGGCCGCCTTCAGCGAAGACTTTCTGCGTTAACAACATTCTGCGAACATCTGGATGTGAAATGATAGGATCAGCAGGTTTGTCTGCGTTTACACGTGGCTTAGTTCTAAATTGCACTCGGTCACGGGCATAAGCCAGCGACTTTTGGAAAGCAACTTCAGAGTGTGCTTGTCCGTGCATGGCCACACCAAGACGTGATTCATTGATAAAGGTAAACATAGCGCTCATGCCTTTATTTGGTGCACTGATTAAGTAGCCCTGCGCGTCATCAAAATTCATCACACACGTTGAGTTACCGTGGATGCCCATTTTTTCTTCGATCGAGCCACATCGAACGCCGTTTCGGTCGCCAAGGCTGCCGTCAGTATTTACATTAAATTTTGGAACTAAAAATAGAGAGATACCTTTAATGCCTCTTGGAGCATCAGGTAGGCGCGCCAAAACAATATGGATAATATTGTCGGCAAAATCGTGCTCACCAGAGGAAATAAATATCTTGCTACCGCTGATTTTGTAAGTGCCATCTTCCACTGCTTCTGCATCAGGAACGGCTTTAGTTTTCAACATTCCCAAATCCGATCCCGCATGAGGTTCGGTCAGACACATAGTACCTGTCCATTTTCCTTCTACCATCGGCGGCATGAAACGCTGCTTTAGATGATCAGGAGCATGAGTGTGGATCGTTTTCATCGCGCCCGAACTCAAGCCCGGATACATACTCCAGCTATGGTTGGTAGCGATCATCATTTCCATAAACACTAATGCCATAGATTCAGGCATATTCTGACCACCGTATTCTTCAGGGCATGCTAGTAACGGCCAGCCATTGGCTACGTAGTTGTCATAGGCTTCTTTAAAGCCAGTGGGCGTTGTTACTTCGCCATCGTTCCATGTACAACCTTCCTCGTCACCAATGCGATTAAGAGGTGCTAGTTCGTTTTCACAAAACTTTGCGGCTTCTTCCCAGATGGCAGCAACCATGTCAGGCTCCGCAGCGTGCCCTCTCGCGAAGCGAGCATAGTGTGTTGGCATATCAAGCACGTCGTTGGCTACGAAGTGCATATCTTTTAGGGGGACTTTATAGTTCATGATGTTCCTCAGTTTGGAAAGTTGAGTGCCGAAACACTCGGTGCTTGTTCAATGGTTCTTGTTCAATGCTTCTAGTTCAGTAATTGTTCAAATTGCGTCGGTTAAGTTACTAAAGTTGAAGTGACTTTATTCAGTAATGCCTAACAACGATTTGGTCATGGTAATGAGATCCAAATAATAGGCGTCGATAAATTCTTCACGTTGTTGATTGGTCTGTAGTTCTCTGCTTTGCAGCTGCGTTTTCCAAGGCTTCAAATACCAGTCCTCAAGTAGCACAACAATACTGTTCGCTATGGCTCTTGGGTTGTTGGCTGTAAACTGGCCAGACTCAATCCCTGCTTCTATTTGACCTTGAAAGCTGTCAATCGCGTCTAACTCAATACGAGTCGAGGCTTGCTGTTGGTCCACGGGCAAACTGCGGGTTTCAAAGTAGAGAAAGAAGTACCACGGCTGCAATAGTGTACTTGCGTATAGGTGGTACCTAAGACTCTGTTCGATCTGCGTCCACAACGAATCTGATGCTTTAGCGTGGTCTCGGGTCATTTGACTACTTAACCGGACAATGTCCGCTACCATTAACACGATGTCTTCTTTGCGCCCTATGCATGAATAGATTGCTCCCATGCTCATCTCAGTCTTCTTAGACAAATCGCGTAGCGACATGCGACTAAAACCTGAATTAGCCGAAATCTCAAATGTCGCTGTGAGAATCTTCTCCAAATTTGCAACCGCAAATTTAGCCTTCTGGGTCTGAATAACATCACCATGCCGCTCAAAAAGCCCTGTGTACAAAGCCTCTTCCTGTAAGGGAAACGTCTCTAGGAAGCGCGTGTACGAGCTGGTGTCCACTCTTAATAGCTCAGCGCTATCTGAGGTAGTCCTCGTCAAGGCGCTGGTAGAAACTGAATGTCGTTCCAAAGCCCCACCGTTTTTAACACCGCTCAATTCATGCATTTGCGAATCCTATCACGAAAACGAACGAGCGTTCGCTTTATTTTCACATTTGAGGTTTAACCCGACAATCATTTGCTCGAAGAATTTGGGTCACTAAACCTCGAAACGCGTCCATATGGATTAAACTATCCGACAAGCCAAAACAATGTAGCAAGAACAACTCTCTAGTTCCGACCACCTCAAGACGTACCGATGAAACTGATCTCGCTTAAGAAAAATGAAGTAGCGCCATTATTGATGGCCTGCCTGCACTTTTATTTGATCTTGTGCACTTATTACATTATCCGTCCGATACGCGCTGAAATGGCCGTGGCAAATGGTGTCGACAACATTCAATGGTTGTTTCTACTTACCATGTTAGTGCTGCTTGCCATAGCCCCAATCTTTGGCTGGATTACATCGCGCTATCGAACCCGCCAGTTCTTGTCGTACATCACCCTATTCTTCGCCTTTAATCTTGTCGTGTTCTACTTTTTGTTTCTGGATCCGCAAAGACCCGCCTGGGTTACTAGAGCATTTTACGTTTGGGTAAATGCGTTCAGCATGTTTATCGTGTCGTTGTTCTGGAGCTTCATGAATGACATTTTCGAGACGAAGCAAGCTCGCAGACTCTTTGCGTTTATTACTGCTGGGGGTACGGCAGGCGCAATCTCAGGCCCATTGATAACATCTTCTTTAGTTGAAGGAATGGGACTAGCCCCTTTGCTACTCATTTCTGCAACCACACTCACCACGTCTACATTGACCATCCGATGGCTCGTTAACTGGCGCAAATCTCAAAGTGTTTTGAGTGCTAAAGCAAATGAAGCAAGCGCGTCCATCGCCACTGACCGTAAACTAGACACTGATGAAATAGGCAAACCTAAAGATAGCAAATTTGGTGACTCCCTTGGTGGCGGCGCACTGAGTGGTTTAAAGCTAATCCTTAACTCACCTTACTTACTGGCGATTTGCGTATTCATCACTCTTTACGCTGTGAGTATTACTTTCGTAGTCATCCAACAAGCTGAACTTATAGAACAGACATACTCTGATCCAACACAAAGAACCAAACTATTTGCTCAGATCGATCTTGGAGTAAACGTATTAACGCTCCTAATACAGATCTTTGTGACCAGTAAATTGCTTGAGTGGCTAGGCTTTAGAACGACCTTATTGATTATCCCATTGGGTATCACGATAGGCTTCGGTTTGATCGCCGTTATGCCTATGCTGCCCATCTTGATTGCTGTTGAAGTATTTCGCCGCGCTGGTGACTACGCCATTATGAAACCTGCGCGAGAACTGTTGTTTTCGGTTGTCAGCCGTGAGGAAAAATATAAGTCAAAGAACTTTATCGACACTGCGATATTACGCACTGGCGACACCATCTCGTCTTGGCTCTATAACGGCGTAAAAATTCTAGGCGCTGGAGGCACGGCAATCCCGGCCATTAGCATGGCTATTGGTTGTGCATGGTGCGTGGTTGCGTTCTGGTTAGGCAACCAATATAAACAACGTCAAAAAGATCAATCGTAAGTAAGCTCAGAAGCCTTGCCCGAAAAAACTCGGTAGACAAAAATCGTATAAACGAAAATGCAAGGCAGTGCGATTACTACGCCGACAAACGTAAACTTCAGTGAGCTGGTATGCGCTGCGGCCTCCCAAATCGTCAGTTGTCCAATAATAATGTCTGGAAAAATACTGTAGGCCAGCCCCAAAGCGGCCATCACACAAATAATCACGGGGCACATAAATATCATCCATGGATTTGTCATTAGAAGCTGTTCTGGGGTTCGGCTGAGTAGAACATAAAGTAGGCTTAACGCTATAACCGAAGCGATAGGAATAGGTAAAAGGCCAATAAACTGCGGCAGCTGAAACCAACGATCTGCAATGACTTGACTAACCAACGGCGTCGCGATTGATACGAGCAACAAGCCAACCGCCATCGGTGAAAGGCTTTTCTTCGCCCATACAGCTGCTTTTAGAAACAGTTCGTCTTCTGTCTTTATCATCAGCCAGCTGGCGCCCAATACGCAATACAAAGCCGGTAGACAAAGCGCTATAAGGATAGAGAACACCATGTTCAGCTGAGTGTGTTCGAGACCGGTAATGTAAGAACCTAACATCCAACCTTGCGCAGTTGAAGCCAGCAGCGAACCAACAAAGAAAAGTTGATTCCACATAGCTTTACGATGAGATCCGGCCTTTACCCGGAAATCGAACGCCACGCCACGCAGTATAAGACCCAATAACATAACGGTAGCCGGCACATATAGGGACGTTAAGATAATGCCGTGCGCCGCAGGGAACGCGATTAGCAATACCCCTACTCCGAGCACAATCCATGTTTCGTTGGCATCCCAGAAAGGACCGATCGAGGCAATCATGACATCTTTCTCTTTGTCGCTCGCTAACGGCAACAACAGACCTACACCTAAGTCGTAGCCATCTAGAATCACATAAAGCAGTAAAGCCAAGCCCATTATTGCGACAAAAATTATCGGTAATAGAGCTTCCATTAGATGCGCCCTCCTGATTGAAGATCGTATTCGTGCACGGGTGTACCTTTTAATGACAACGCAGGCTTGCTCGACATATAGAACAATGTGCTTATGTAACTGACTAACAAGAATGCATAGATAAGAACGTAGGCTGTGAGACTGGCGATCAATACCTGAGGTTCGTGGTCAGCAACAACATCCGCAGTGCGAATGAGCCCATTCACCACCCAAGGTTGACGACCAATCTCTGTAACATACCAACCCGCTAACACAGCAACCCAACCGGCAAAGGTCATTCCGACCAGAACTCTTAAACCCGTTGTCTCCAATTCACGACCACGTAACAGCTTAATCGAGGACAACCAACTGACCAGTATCATAAGTAGGCCCATGCCTACCATGACACGAAACGCAAAGAATACCGGCGCGACGGGAGGATGCTCTCCAACAAAGTCGTTGAGTCCCTTCACTTCGCCATCTAAATCATGCGTCAATATCAAGCTCGCCATTTTTGGCACCTTTAATGCGTAATGCGTTGTGCGCTGTTCTTCGTCAGGGATGCCGAACAACGTTAGCGCTGCGCCTGATTGTGTATCCCAAATACCCTCCATAGCCGCCACCTTAGCGGGCTGATGCTCAAGGGTGTTTAGGCCATGTAAGTCGCCAATAAATACTTGGGTTGGCGTTAGTACGGCCGCGCACAGTATTGCCACCTTCAACACACTACGCGTACCTGGACCACCAACCCCTTTAAGTAACCGCCACGCACTGACTCCGGCCACCAAAAAAACCGCTGTGATTAGGCAGGCTACAAACATATGTGCAAGTCGATAACCGAACGAGGGGTTGAAAATAACGGCAAGCCAATTTTCGGCGATTAGCACTCCGTTCTCAAAGGTATAACCCGCCGGTGTCTGCATCCAAGAATTAAGACTCAGTATCCAAAACGCAGAAAGCGAGGTGCCTAATGCAACCATAGAGGTTGCGAGTAAATGAACACGGTTGGAAACGCGGCGACGACCGAACAGCATTATTCCAAGAAATGAGGCTTCGAGGAAAAATGCGGTGAGGACTTCGTAACCTAAAAGAGGCCCCGCTATATTGCCAGCCTGTTCCATAAAGCCTGGCCAATTGGTACCAAACTGAAAGCTCATCACAATGCCTGTCACCACGCCCAATGCAAAAGTGAGGGCAAATACCTTTACCCAAAAGGCGTAGATGTAGTCCCAGTGATCATCACCAGTTTGTGTGTATCGAATACGAAAGAAAAGCAGAAAATAGGCTAAGCCTATAGTGATGGTAGGAAAAAGAATATGAAAACTAATATTGAGCGCAAACTGGATTCGCGCTAACAAGAATGGATCAAGCTCCATTACAACCTCCGCGATGTTAGCTGTTGAGCTGAGTATACCGAGCGTTTAGAAAACAACACATGACATCGGGCGATGATGCCCATAGCGTCAGGCAATATCTAAGTTGCCTGTGATCAAACGAATGAACCAAGGTGCCTGTTTCCAGACACGCATTCACGTTCGTTGAGCAACTGCTTAATACGGCAAAGTGCAGCGAACAAGGGACACCCATTTTTCGTAAAGGCGACCTTTAGCCATAATCTATATTTGGAAATTGTTGGCTATAGCAATAATAGAGAATGGATCGGTGCCATAACCGGAACACACTGCTTTGGTTGTGGTGGCCGTTCATCCAGAAAGCTTGGAGTCGTCTGCGAGTTAGCGGTAAAAGTAGCGTCTAACACGGCGGACAAGTCTCCACATTGCTCAGAGCCAGTGCCGCTCCCCGTTATAGAGTTTCCGTTAACATTGCCTAACACGTTGATCGTCACGTTGCATGCCTCTCCAAACAATTGTTTCTGCAATGTAAAGCTACCGGTAAAATTGCCGTTCGCGTTAACTTGCGACTGCATTTGTTCCTCATCGACTAACATAACGAGTGAACGATCGTCTTTTACGCTTACACTAAGTGGCTCATCGACAAAAAATGGCCATATTTCGTCAGTCGGTGTAACAACCGTAACAGTCCCGCCAACCACACCATTGTATATGTGCGTATTATTTTCCGGTTCTGGCTCAACGCACTCTTCTTCAGGTTCAGGTTCCGGTTCAGGTTCCGGTTCAGGTGGATCGACAATAATTCCATCATCATCAATCTCGGTAACAGGTCCAACCCCCCATTTATAGAGATACACGTTAGACCGTTCTCGAACGTTAACGTCATTAAGGTTTCGACGAGCCATACCACTCACCATGAAAGCAATTACCTCGCCTTGATTGGGAGTCCAAACGTAACTGCCCGATTTAAATGGAGCCAAACCCACTTGCGTCCCGTTAACGGTATAAGGCCCCTTAATAATCTGGTCGAACCGCATGTATTCAAAGGTTGCTGCATTCCAGACACCGTTGAAGCGTGCGAAAACCCATGCAGAGGCATTGCAACAATCGCTCTGTAAAATACTGTGCAATTTTTTATCCCAGACAGCACGTTTGCTATTTATGATGCGAAGGGCTGATGAGTTGTGGCTAACGGATAATGTCGCCGTTTCCGCCCATGTTGCTACTACCGCCGGATCGCGCCAAACCACACCTTCAAAATCATCCGGAAAAGCAGCTTGAGCGACACTATGAAGGAAAGCGTAAGTTACTAAAACGCCTATAGAAAGACTTAAAAGTCTAGTCTTGTACATGATCAAAATCCTCGATTGGGCAAACATTGGAGCTTTTCATTATACCAAGTGTTGTCACTAATAATTTGAAACGACCTTGATCATTAATACTAAAGGGGGTTTTACCGAGAAATTCGGGAAAAAAAGTGGTTTTCGAGACTTTCGGTCAAGAATTTTCGCGTGTGCTGAGCCTCTTTGATAATGAGAGTGAGTATAGAAATCGCTCGAAGCTTCTATACAACCTGACTCGAGATTCACATAAGTTCGCCTGTCGCGCTTAAAACAATTATGCCAATCGCGCAAAACTTAAATGCGAACACAAGAAAGCGAGAAGTAGGATACAAACATTAAGACCCACTCTACAGGACTGCAGTCAAGGGTTTGACATCCATAGGTCTTGATCTTAGCTCTCAAACATTAACCAAGGTTTACCAGGGTAACTTTACCCCGGCATCCCCACCCCGACCACAAGTTGGTTGTCCACCCTCTAGTCTATGGCCGGGTCTTTGATACTCAAACCTTACTGAGCTTTCTTAGTGAACTGAAAGAAAGGACACTAGGTTTATGCGGCGCCTTCTAGAACCACTTCATTCGCGATGTTTTGATAATGAGGCAGCTCGTTAAAGTTGAGGTACTTATAAATATCATCTGCAACTGTATCTATGTTCTTAGCAATATCTAAATACTCAGTAACGCTCGGCAAGCGACCTAGCACAGCCGCAACAGCAGCCAATTCGGCAGACGCCAGATAGACATCGGCACCATCCCCTAAGCGGTTGGGGAAATTTCGAGTTGAGGTCGACACTACTGTAGAGTTTGCAGCGACCCGCGCTTGATTACCCATACACAGCGAACATCCCGGCATTTCAGTACGAGCACCGGAACGTCCGAATGTGGCGTAGTGTCCTTCAGCAATCAACTGCGCCTCGTCCATTTTAGTCGGTGGCACGATCCAAGTACGGGTTGGTACTGGTTCGCCCATCTCTTCAAACAGCATTGCCGCTGCTCGAAAGTGACCAATATTAGTCATACAAGAACCGATGAACACTTCGTCAACCTTAACTTCGCCACCCGCCAAAATCTCGGAAAGCTCTTTAGCGTCATCTGGGTCATTGGGGCAACATAAAATCGGATCCTTAACTTGATCAAGATCGATCTCAATGATTTCTGCATACTCAGCATCTTCATCAGCTTCCAATAACTCTGGATTTGCCAACCATTTTTCCATTTCGTAGATGCGTCGAGTAATCGTGCGAACGTCACCATAGCCTTCTGCAATCATCCACTTGAGCATGGTGATGTTAGAAGTGATGTATTCAATAATCGGTTCTTTGTTTAACTTAATCGTACAGCCACCTGCAGAGCGCTCTGCAGAGGCATCGGCTAACTCAAATGCTTGCTCTACTTTTAGATCTGGCAATCCTTCGATCTCTAGCACACGTCCGGAAAATATATTCTTCTTGCCTTCTTTCTCTACAGTGAGCAGGCCTTGCTTAATTGCAAACAAAGGAATGGCATGTACTAAGTCGCGTAATGTAATGCCTGGCTGCATCTTGCCTTTAAATCGAACCAATACAGATTCAGGCATATCCAACGGCATTACTCCTGTTGCCGCTGCGAAAGCTACAAGCCCAGATCCCGCTGGAAAAGAAATACCAATTGGAAAACGCGTATGCGAATCACCACCTGTACCAACCGTATCCGGTAATAACATGCGGTTTAACCAAGAATGGATAATGCCATCACCGGGCTTCAGTGAAACCCCACCTCGATTCATAATAAAGTCAGGTAGGTTAGCGTGCGTCGTCACGTCAACCGGCTTAGGATAGGCTGCTGTGTGACAAAATGACTGCATCACTAGATCAGCTGTAAATCCGATACACGCTAAATCTTTTAGCTCGTCTCGAGTCATAGGACCAGTTGTATCTTGCGAACCTACTGTTGTCATTTTTGGCTCGCAATACTGCTCAGGGCGTACACCTTCTAAGCCACATGCACGACCAACCATTTTTTGTGCCAGTGTAAAGCCTTTGCCCGTATCTTTTACTGGGTCAGCTTGACGGAACAGCTCAGAGACACCGAGTCCCAAAGAGTCGCGTGCACGACCGGTAAGACCCCGCCCAATAATCAATGGAATACGACCACCTGCGCGAACCTCGTCTAGCAAAACCTCAGTCTTAAGCTCAAACGTGGATATAACTTCGTCAGTACCGTGTCGTTTAACCACTCCCTCATACGGGAACACATCAATCACATCACCCATCTCCATTTTGGAAACATCCATTTCGATCGGCAATGCGCCCGAATCTTCCATGGTGTTATAAAAAATAGGCGCTATCTTGGCGCCAAAACAATACCCGCCATCGCGCTTATTGGGGATAAACGGAATGTCATCCCCCATAGTCCAAAGCACAGAGTTAGTGGCTGACTTGCGCGAAGAACCGGTACCCACCACGTCACCTACATAAGCGACTGGAAAACCTTTTTGCTTTAGTTCTTCAATTTTACCTAAAGCGTCGCCATTTACATCAAAGCCATCGCGAGGCATTTTGAGCATCGCAAGGGCATGCAATGGAATGTCAGGACGCGACCACGCGTCTGGCGCTGGAGACAGATCATCTGTATTCGTTTCACCGGGAACCATAAATACGGTCACTGTGATTTTTTCTTCTACAACTGGACGACTCGTAAACCACTCGGCATCAGCCCATGACTGAATAACTTCTTTAGCCCATTTGTTACCCCCATCTGCTTTTTCCTTTACGTCATAAAACGCTTCGAACATGAGCAATGTGTGTTTAAGACTCTCTGCTGCTTCGTCAGCCAATTTAGGAATATCCAGCGCTTGGATAAGTGGTTGAATATTATAACCACCCAACATGCTACCAAGAATGGTCGTTGCGCGTTCATCAGAAATCAGTTCGCAACTTACTTCGCCTTTAACAACGGCGGCTAAAAAGCTGGCTTTAACGTAAGCGGCCTCGTCTACCCCAGCCGGAACGCGTTGCGTGAATAGCTCCATCAAGAAGTCTTCTTCTCCTGCAGGAGGATTCTTCAACAGTTCAATTAATGCAGCGACTTGTTCTGCGTTGAGGGGCGCGGGGACAATGCCCATTTCTGCGCGTTCTGCTACATGTGCTCGATATTCTGCTAACACGACAACTCCTTTACCATGATGGTTTAGTTTGAGGATTATTTAATTACTTTCTTTTACGACAAGGCTACGCTTTAGCGTATCTAGCCTTGGCCACTAATATGGGGCTACTAGCTTAGCAAACTTTACCTTCTAAAATTAAATTAAGGTCAAATTCAGGCGGCACTCACCACTTTTATTGAAATCTAGCAAATACTCAAAAACCACTACGGTGTGGAAAGTGGGTATTTAAATACAGGCTCAATGCGTTTGTTCAATATAGTCATTAATATACTGATTCTTGAATGCTCTCGATTAGATGAGTACGCCAAGCCATTGTACATAACCATTTTACTATACGCTCCAACATGTTTGTAGTGATACAATGACGAGCTAAGATCGATTTAGGTCGATGGTCACTATCTAATGCGTGAATAGAGATTGAACGAAATTCCCATAGAAGCGTTGGGCATAGCACTTTTTGTGTTGGTGCTTCTTTCTGCTTTCTTTTCTTCCTCCGAAACGGCCTTAATGGCGGTTAATCGGTATCGCATACGTAACCAAGCTGATTCAGGCAACCGCAGCGCCGCGCTGGTGCTCAAGCTACTAGAAAGCCCGGACAAGCTTCTCGGTACGATTCTGTTTGGAAATAACGTTGCAAACATAGCGGCCTCTACACTAGCAACAGTAATTGGTTTACGTTTGTTCGGAGATGCAGGCTTAGCCTATGCCCCTCTAGCGCTTGTGTTTATTGTACTTATATTCGCCGAAGTCGCACCCAAAACCCTAGCCGCGATCAACCCAGAGCGAATTGCCTTTCCTGCAAGTTGGGTGTTGGCGGTCCTTCAGGTCGCCCTAACCCCATTTATCTGGTTGGTTAAGTTTTTCTCAAACGGCTTTCTTAGCCTCTTTGGAGTCAGAGTATTAACGCAAGACAATGCCCTGTCGAGCGAAGAACTACGCGCTGCAGTGCGAGAGTCTTCAAATCTAATAAACTCGTCTCACCAGGAAATGCTGTTGCGCATACTAGAGATGGAACAAGTTAAAGTAGAAGATGTGATGGTTACCCGAGCCGATATGGAGGCGATAGACATTGAAGATGATTGGGATGAAATCGTCGAACAGTTAGCGACTTCGCATCACACACGAGTGCCTGTTTTTAGAGGCAACATGGATAACTTTGTTGGGATCGCACATGTTCGAAAGATGTTTTACCTGTCGCAAATGGGTGATTTTAATAAAGAATCAATGATCGCAATGATCCGCGAGCCTTATTTTGTACCCGAAAACAGCTCCATCACCCACGCACTAACCCATTTACAAGACCAAAGACGACGCTTTGGTATTGTGGTTGATGAATATGGCGACATAAAAGGATTGGTGACTCTTGAACAGATTCTTGAAGAAGTAGTAGGTAAATTCACGTCTCTGACTCCTCATAACACTCTGGATATAGTTGCTGAAATAGACGGCAGCTATATGGCGCGTGGCAGCACCTACTTACGCGACATTAATCGGCAGCTAGATTGGCAACTGCCTCTGCAAGAAGCAAAAACCCTTAATGGACTAATTACAGAGGTGCTCGAAGCGATTCCGCAGCCTAACACCTGCTTTAAAATTGATGATTACGTTATCGAAATCATTCAAACACGGGGTACATCAGTGCACGTTGCGCGGCTGAAGAAGCTGGAAAGTTTGAATTCTGCTGAACTTTCTTAAAAGTCTTTGTCAGACTTATCTTCGCACTCAGACTCGAACAACTCGCCCTGAATCAAATTTTTAATAGTTGCTCAAAACGGCGTAGCCACCTATCCTTTCATTACAAATTAGATAAAAATATCTATTTACTACAACAACTTAAGTGAATTAGTTAAACTTACGCTTTAAAAAATCGTCAGAATAAGTTAATTTAGCGTACATAAAGTCTCGAAATGTACTTGCTCAACCACTATTGCCATTGAAATTGATCACTATTATGAAAAAATCTAACTCAGTTCTTCTCGCTCTCGTTATCGCTTTCACCATGACTGCCTGCAGCAGTGGCACTACGGTTTCGCCCGAGCCAATTAATCTCACGGGGTTATACAAAGGTACCTTTACTAATACGGATGAGAATTCCACAGGAACCATCACACTCAATATTGCAGAAAGCATTGATGGGACTACGGTCAGCGGCAACATCATATTCGAATCTGATGACACCAACTGTCTGTCTAATGGCCCAATCACCGGCACGATCAGCGGCTTTTCACTTGCATTGACCGCAGATCAAATCAACAGTAACGAGTCAGGCAGCACCGTGAGCACAGGAACGTTGAGCGCCCAACTCACGCAGTCAAACAACGGTAACAATCTTGACGGTACTTATGTAACAGCGAACACCGTTGGACTGGTCTGCAGTAACCAAAGCGGAAGCGGCACGATGAATTTGGTGCGGAGCTAAATAATAATGCTTAAGAATTGCGAAGCTTAAGCAACTAACGAAAGGGCGGTCAAAATCATGAATAAGAAAAGTACACTAAAATTTGGGGTAGCGATTCTTACTCTTATTTGCGCTTTCTGCGCTATGAATTTCGCACTGGCAAAACCAAGCAACGTTCCGCTCGATGCGGATAGCGCGGTTATCCGTACTTATTTTGCACCACTCGGCCCAAACCATCAGCCGAGCAAGACCAAGCAAAAAAACTTTCAATGTTCCGAACAGATTTTTACGGTTCTAGAATTAAGCGAATACCCTGCGGGCAAACACGACCTTGCTGTTAAATGGATTGATCCTTCACGCAATGTCCGTGAACACACGCAGTACTCATTTGGGGTGAGCGACTCAGGTCAGACTAAGCTGTGGGCTTGGCTAGAACTTGCGCCCGCTGCTGGTTCAAGCTTGATAGCTTGGATGAACCCTGCTGCTGGACTAGAAGAATTTATTGGGACTTGGGACGTTGAAGTGAAAATAAATAACCGAATGGTTTCTAAACGACAGTTTGAAGTAATCTGCTAACAGAAGATTCAGTTGGTCGTTTCGACCCTAAGTTAACTTTCGGCGTTGCTGTTGCCTGCCACGCCTCTATCGTTCCTTGCTTTGCCCACATCCCCTGCTTCTATCCCGATAAGATTGAATATCTGCATTAAACGACAGCAGAACCCGATTTGATTGAAGGCTTAGGCTTTGCCGCTACGTTGTTGCGAACATAGAACGGTGCAAAATTAGCGGCCGATTCCAACACCGTTGATTGATCTTCCGAGCGAGCGAATAGATTCAATAGCCCGGAAGCCAATGGAAACAACGTGTTGGGACTCTTGCTGGGACTCTCCGAAGGCATTAACTCTTGGGGCAGAGAAAGCTTAGTGAGCAGTTCTGGATAGGCCGACCACCCACTGCCTAACAAAGTAATTTGGTCGTTGACCAGAAAATCAGCAACATTCAAATCAATCGGCAGCTCAATGTCTGAGGGCCGATTAACATTAATCTCTCCTGACTTAAAACCTCTTTGGCAATCGTCAGAGTTGTTGTCGATCAGATACGGAGCCCAGTACACCTCCTGCATGCGCGCATCTAGTGCTGCTATGACCAAATGCTTGCCGCTTTTTTGCTTGAAAACGCCTGCGCATTGATTAACAAGCACATCTAAGCTAGTGAAACCAAACATTGGTATACGCGCACCATAAGCTAGCCCTTGAGCAACTCCAATACCAATGCGTAAACCAGTGAAGGAGCCTGGTCCGCGACAGACACCGATCGCAGCCAAATCAGCTAACTTCAAGTTCGAGCCTTCGAGTAGCTCTTTAACGAGCGGTAAGACTACTTGTGAATGGATATTATTGCCAGAACGGGTTATTTGATGCATTTGGCCATCCGCCGTCTGTAGAGCCACAGAACATTCAGATGTCGATGTCTCAATAGCTAATACGTTTTCGTTATTCATTCTCAACAACCTCACTGTCTTGTTCAGAACTAATTCGCAATGAGTTTAAAAAACCACATACTTTTTCTTCGCTCGCCGTGCGGCGCATCCGAGGCAGACTATCTAAAAACACGCGTCCGTAATGTGTACGCCTTAAGCGCGCGTCGCACACCATAAGAACACCCTTATCGCTAGTGCTGCGTATCAAGCGTCCAGCGCCTTGACGCAGAGTGATCACGGCACGCGGCACTTGATGTCCCATAAATGGATTTTCGCCTGCGTCCTCCATTGATTTCAATCGCGCCTTAATAACGGGGTCAAATGGTGATTCAAACGGAAGCTTATCAATGATTACGCAGCGCAAATCATCACCAGGCACATCAACACCTTCCCAAAAACTCATTGTGCCCAGCAAAACTGCATTGCGATGACTGGTAAATGACTCAAGTAATTCGCGTTTGGTCGTTTGCCCCTGCATCAAGATCACAAACTCATCTTCCTCAGTGGCTTCAATCAGAGATTCCTGAAATGACTCCATATGCCTGAAACTAGTAAACAACACAAACACTGCACCGCCAGATGCCTTAATAATCGGTAGCGTCGCCGCGAAAAAGTGCTCAGAGAAGTCAGGGCTCTTTGGCTCTGGCAAACCTTCGGGCACATAAAGAACGGCTTGCTCGTAGAAATCAAACGGACTGTCCCACGTTATGGTTTCTGCAGTGTCAGCGATACCCGTATTTTTTGCAAAATGGTCAAACTCACCATTAACCGACAGCGTTGCGGACGTAAATATTCTAGCTTGTTGTTGGTTGCCAAAATATTGACTAAGCTCTCCACCAATATCTAAAGGGGTATCATGAATACGAAAGTTCTTACGGCTGATTTCGATCCAACGCACATGTTTACCAGATTCATCTTCATCGGCAATCGAGCGACAGTTAGCCGCCAACTCTAAGGAACGTTCGTAACAACGCTCTAATGCTTCGCCTTTAACCGAGGCTTTTTCTAGTACTTGAGAATAGTCTTCAAGCAGCTCCGCCAAGTGTTCAATTTTTTTATGTAGAGCTGGCACCTCATCACAAGCGTCGATCCACGCCATTCGGCGCTCTTGTAGACCAAAGCTCAATCGATAATCAGCGACGGTCTTCTCTAGAGCGGCTGACTGTGGAATTAAGTCACCAATAGAGCTTTTTTCCTTTAGCTCAGCGGCGCGAACGTCCGCGGCAAGTTCTAGGATCTGCCAAGAACTAAAACTTGATCCTAGAAAATTGCTGGCGACATCCGGCAATTGATGAGCTTCGTCAAAAACAACCGTTTTTGCTTCAGGCAACAATGCACCAAAACCATCGTTCTTAAGCGCTTTGTCAGCAAAATAGAGATGATGATTGATAACGATTAAGTCACTAGTTGCCGCTTTTTTGCGTGCCTTATTCACGTAACAGTCTTCGTAAAAACTACAGCTCTGACCAACGCAGTTGTCAACGGTTGACGTAACCTGCGGCCATAACATAGACGCTTCGCTAACACCGGTTATCTCGGCAATATCTCCACGTTTTGTGCGCGGTAACCACATGACGATTGCTTCAAGCTCTCCTCGCTGCTTAATGTCTAAACGACGTCCGCTTCCTCTAATCTGTTGCAATCGATGCAAGCAAAGGTAGTTACTCCGACCCTTCAAGAGTGCGACTTTTGCCGATAGCGCTAGCGCATCAAGAACGCGCGGAATGTCACGCAGGAACAGCTGTTCTTGTAAATGTTTGGTGCCGGTTGAGATTATCGTGCGTTGTTCCGAGAGCAATACAGGCACCAAATAGGCGTAGGTTTTGCCTGTGCCTGTACCCGACTCCGCGATGAGCGTGCTGCCCTCTTTAATAACGGCCTCAATACGGGTCGCCATCTGTATTTGTGCTTCGCGTGGCACGAACTGTTTAGACTGCTTGGCGAACGGGCCATCAGCATCCAAATAATCCCCTGCTACTTCCATCGGCTTCATTTGGCTTTATGCTCGCACACTGTTTGCAATACTGATGCAAGCGAATCAAAGATTGGTTTGAATGTCGGCATGGGGTTGGGCAACTCTACGCTACTTCCTCGCGAGCACAATCGAGCAACGCGTCTTTCCAGTTGGGCAGGGCTATACCAAATTGAGCGACTAACTTTCCACAGTTAAGAACCGAATACTCTGGTCGCTTGGCCGGCGTTGGGTACTCTGACGACGGGATACCGTTAACCGTCATGTGGCCGATAGCATTGGCTTTAAACAACGCCTGTGCAAAGTCCGCCCAGTGAGTTTGTCCTTGGCAGGTTAAATGGTAAACGCCAAACTGATCGTCACGAATCCCCTGTTCTAAAAGCAATAGAGACAACTTAAGCGTTGCATCCGCAATGCTACCCGCATAGGTCGGGCTACCAACTTGATCATTAACCACATTGAGTTCATTACGTGACGCTGACAGCCCCAACATTGTCTTATAAAAATTCTTGCCAATGTTTGAATACACCCATGCCGTGCGCAAAATGATCGCTTGCGCGCCGGTTGCAAAAATAGCATTCTCGCCTTCAAGCTTGCTTTTGCCATAAATTCCCGTCGGACCAGTCGCATCTGTCTCGACGTATGGCTCTGTTGCGTCACCCGGAAAAACGTAGTCTGTTGAATAATGAATCATTGGCGTTTTACGCTTTGCACACACTAGCGCCAGTTGCGCTGCCGCATCACGATTAATCGCAAAGCTTTGTTCGTGTTGCTCCTCGGCTAAATCAACCGCCGTAAACGCCGCAGGATTAATAAGCAGATCAAACTCTACGGCTTCGAGTGATTCGCAGACCGTATCAGGCCGACTTAAATCGAGCTGTTCGCGCCCTAAGACTAACAATCTGATATCTTTTTCATGCTTAAAAGCACGTTGCAGGTAGGTGCTTACTTGGCCATGCTGACCTATTAATGCAACTGTATATTTCGACATGCTTAGCTCGTTTATTGATGTTTATGTATCTGAGTGATCTATGGACTAGACTTACAATCGCTTGAGCCTCAAAAAAATTAGCTTAATTAAAGCGAAAGCGCGGGTAAGTCCGCCAACAGCGTGCCCACTTTATCTTTGGCTGACAACAATGGCTCATCAATCGGCCAGTTAATGCCAATAGCAGGGTCGTTCCATAAAACACTGCCTTCTTGCTCAGGCGCATACATGGCAGTGCACTTATACACTACTTCAGCCGTGTCGCTCGTAACAACGAATCCGTGCGCGAAGCCTTCTGGAACATACAGTTGTTGCTTGTTTTCGTCGTTAAGCGAATAACCAACCCATTCACCATAAGTTGATGAACCAGCACGAATGTCTACAGCAACATCGAAAATCTCTCCTTGAACAACCCTAACCAATTTACCCTGCCATTGAGGGTACTGGTAATGAAGTCCGCGTAGTACGCCTTTTGACGACTTGGAATGATTGTCTTGCACAAAACTGGTTGGCAGGCCCAATTCCGCCGCTTTGTCTTGGTTATAGGTTTCCATGAAAAATCCTCTATCGTCACCAAACACTTTTGGTGTAACGAGCAGGACGCCTTCTAGTTTAGTACGTTCAACTTGCATGTTATTTCTTCGGAGTTGTATTAAATGTTAAATTATTTTGGATGAATGCTAGTGCTGCCAAACGTTCACACAGCGCCAGCAATAGAATTATCTAGATTTTACCTTGCCCAAGCTTGAATAGGGACATTTTAAAGTTAAAACCACTCCAGCATACGGCTGCGTTTGCTTAGCGCGACGTGATCTCGACACTTCCAGCCGCTAGAGTGCGTCCATCGACATCAACCGCGAAAGGGTTATAGTTAAACAATATCTGCTTTTCCTTTGAAACTCTTCGTCTAACACCTTCAGGCAATTCATAAACCTCGATGTTAAGCTCGGCTAATTGGCTCTTTAGCAATCGTTGTAAAACAACTGCGTCAGGCCACGCAGCTAAGTAATGTAATTCGTTCTGTTTGAACAACGTGGGCGTCCCATCTTCCAGAGTCTCTAACACTTCAACACCTGCACCTAACTCACAGTGTTCAAGCCAAAACTGAGCCGTCCCTCCACCATGCCAATCACGTTCATGACCTTTTGCAAACGTTTCGACATGAGTCACTTTGCATTCTATTTTCGTCAGCGCGGGAGGCAGGCTTGCAGGAATCTGAAAATCAGCAGTCTTCGAGCCAGAACGTGGGCCTAGTACGAAACGACTCTTATTGTTATTTATCGCAGCCAGAAGTCTATCGTTCCAACTGAACAGGCCAGGTGCTAGCACTAATTTATAGCCGTCTAGATCCGCATTAGGCGAGACAACATCAATGTTAACGCCCAATCGACGCAGCGCACGATAGAACTCCAAGGCTAAACTAAAGCCATCAAAGTTGTCGCCTTGAGGCTGTACTTCCCAAGCCCAACACGATTCGTAATCGAACACCAATGCAACATCGGCCTGATCAAACTCTAAGGGGCCTGTTTCTGTAATACGCGTTGATGCGTCACTCACTTCTTGGTAAGCGGTTGCTGGTTGATCATCGGGCCGCATTAACCCAGCGTGCATTTGTTCCTGAGCGAATGGAGCCTGCCGCCAGCGGAAATAACAAACCGCCTCAGCTTGATGCGCAATGGCTTCCCACGTCCAAAACTCCACCATTCCTGGTAACGGGGCTGGATTATTAGGCGCCCAATTTACTGGCCCTGGTTGTTGCTCCATAATCCACCAACGCCCTCGCCCCACTGCTCGATATAAGTCATGGTGCATGGCTTGTAGATCAGGATCTCCTTGTCGCTCAAAACGCTTTTGCCACTCGGGATCTGCACCTGAACGGTCAACCAGAAAGCCCAGCGGGTAACTGTCCCAGCTGGCGATGTCTAGGTCCTCGCCCACTTTATAATGGTCGAATTCGACAATGCGCCCCATGTAATTATGAATGAGCGGTTTGTCTGAAAACTCCTTAATTGCATCAACTTGTGTTTTGTTATAAACAACAACTTGATCAGAACTGAATCGTAAAAAGTCCAACCAATGGCTTGGGTTTGCCTCGGTAACAGTAAGGTTCGGCAGATCCACATCATCAAAACTGGCGTATTCCATAGACCAAAATACATTACCCCAAGCTTTATTCAGCTCAGCAATATCTTTATAGCGGTCGCTTAGATAGAGACGAAAGCCATTCCGTGCTGCTTGGCTGTACGAGCGAATCGTATCGTGACATCCGTATTCATTATCAATCTGCCAACCCAATAGAGCGGGATGTTGCGCGTAGCGCTCTGCCATCAAACCTGCGATGCGTTTCGACTCATCGCGGTAGGCTCCATGACTAAAGCAATAGTGCCGTCTGGATCCGAATCTTCGAAGGTTACCGGCTTTATCTACAGCCAGCATGTCTGGGTGCTTGTCTAACATCCATTTAGGTGGTGTTGCTGTTGGTGTACCCAGCACAACGCCTAGCCCTGCATCCCCTAGAGTATCCATTGCCTCGTCTAACCATTGCCAATCAAGCGAATCGGGCATTGGCTCAATACGCGACCAAGCAAACTCACCAATGCGGACTATAGAAAGACCCAACTCAACCATGCGCTTAGCATCGTTTTTCCACATATTCTGGGGCCACTGCTCTGGGTAGTAGCAGCAACCAAGTTGAGCAAGTGCATTCTTATTCGCCATACGCATCGTTTTAGTCATAAGGTCCAAGTTCGAATCAATTATATGATAAATTATTAAGCCTACAAGAAACGCAGTTTATCAGCTTAAGCAGAAGCAATTTATGGCCGTCGAGCATTACATTGCAGGAGACTGGGGTACCAGTAATTTACGCGTATATTTATGCGAATTCAAAACTGAATCGCAAACCTCACGGGTGCTAGAAGTTAAGTCTGGTTTAGGCGTAGGTGCTATATCAAGGTCGGCTCATGCCGACTTTGAAAGTGAATTTTTTACTCTGGCTGACGATTGGCTCAAACGTTTTAGCATTCAAAAAATTATTTTGTCAGGAATGGTCGGCTCCAACATTGGTTGGCACATGGCGCAGTATTCCAAATGCCCAGCAAATGCAACAACGATTAGCCAAAGCATTGTTCAGTTTCGATCGCGCGAACAAGAAATCCATATCGTGAGTGGACTAAGTTGTAACAACCCGTTAGGGCAGTTCGACGTCATGCGCGGCGAAGAACTGCAGCTTCTGGGCTGGCTGCTCAAACATGATGCAGTAAAGGGGTCGCGCCTATTTGCCCTACCTGGCACACACAACAAGTGGGTTCTAGTAAGGGACGACCAAATTTTGAACTTCACAACCTCTTTTACAGGTGAGCTATTCCAGTTACTTTGCGAACACAGCGTATTGCTCACTAAAGGCGAAACAAGCCATTCAGTCGACCAACACATTTTTGATGAGGGCGTTGAGCTTAGTTTTCATGACGCCAATGCCGATGTCATGCAAACTCTTTTTTCCACCCGGTCGCGCCAAATATCGGGTGAACTAAACGCCAATAACGCCCAAGACTATCTTTCGGGGCTCATAATAGGTTGCGATGTTCGCGGCGCATTGGCTAGTTTTGAATCAATGGCCAAGCAAACTGGAGAGCCTATTTCTGAAATAGTTTTAATCGGCGAAGCAAGTCTCTGCAATCAGTACTCAAGAGTTTTGCAAGCTCGTACTAGTACACCCTGTAGCCATAGTTTACCCACAGAAATCGCATCGCATGGATTTCGGGCTATCTATCAGGAACTTATAGCGCGTAAAAAAGTCAAACAAACTTAGATCACTATAACCTCAGCGAGCAAACACCCGTGACGAGAAAACACCATGAGTAACGCCCTACAAGAACATTTAGCTTCAATGCCAGTAATCGCCATACTGCGTGGTGTAACCCCAGACAGCGTAATTGACATTGCTCAGGCGATAATCGAGGCAGGAATCACCGTGATCGAAGTGCCTCTGAACTCACCAGATGCACTACAAAGCATTGGCTTATTGGACAAACACTTACACGGTAAAGGCATCTTTGGTTGTGGCACGTGTGTTGATCTTGACAGTGCCACGGCGGTTGCCAGTGCGGGCGCTAAAATCATGGTAACGCCCAATACTAATCCCGAGATTATCGCTCATGCGATTACCTTAGGTATGACACCTATCCCAGGTTGGGCAACTGTCAGTGAGGCGTTTGCTGCGTATCATGCTGGCGCCAGACATCTAAAGCTTTTTCCTGCATCAACCTATGGCGAAGATCACATTAAGGCAGCGCGAGCAGTCCTTCCGCCAGACGCTCAGATTCTGGCTGTAGGTGGAGTGGGCGCAAGTAATGCAGCCGCTTGGTTTGCCGCCGGCGTGTCAGGCTTAGGCATTGGTAGTGACATTTACAAAGCGGGATTTAGCGCTGATGAAGTGTCATCCAGAGCATCATCAATAGCCTCTGCAATTGGTGAAATTTCAGTCGATGGGTAACAAGCATCTACGCGTATCCAAACTCAAATAGATAACATTTTAAGGAAACAAATGGCAATGAGCAGTGATATCAGTCTAATCAAAACGTTGGGAGTAGGTAACGAACTTGGCGAGGGCGTTCTCTGGGATGAAAGCCGCAGTTGTATTTGGTGGACCGACATTCTTCAGCTGACTCTCTACCGGTATGAGTTGGAGTCTGAAAAACTTGTGAGCTATCCAACGCCCGAGCGCTTGTGCTGCTTTACACCGATAGAAGGCGACCATCGCTTACTGGCGGCATTTGCGTCTGGATTTGCTTTTTTTGATCCTGAAACAGGTGTTACAGAGTGGATAAAAAAGATTGAAGAAGATAATCCTGGAACCCGTTTAAATGACGGCAAGACAGATCGCAATGGGCGCTTTTGGGTAGGTACGATGGTCGAAGACATAAAGACTGCAATCTATAAAGGTAAGCTCTATTGTGTTGACCACGATCTTTCGATTAGCGAACACCTTAGCGACCTAGTCATCACCAACAGCTTATGTTGGTCCCCCGACGGACACATTGCGTATCACACCGATACGCCCACAAGACGAATATACCGCTATAAAAGCAGTGAACACCCCAAACTGTCCGAACCTACGCTACTCGTTAAAACGGAAAAAGGCGCCTTCCCCGATGGCTCGTGTGTGGATTCGCAGGGGTATCTATGGAACGCTCAATGGGGCGGCAGTCAGGTGGTTCGGTATGCGCCGGACGGGAGTCAAGACGTCGTTGTGCCTATTCCGGCGTCGCAAGCGACTTGTGTTGCTTTTGCAGGGCCTAAACTAGATAAGTTAGTGGTTACCAGTGCTCACTCGGATCTTGGCGTAGAGCGGCGCGCCCAAGACCCTGAAGCAGGTAATGTGTTTATTTTTCAAACCCCATTTACGGGGATTGCGGATCGATCGTTTCGATTGAGCTAGTAAAAACTCTCAATTCTAGACGGTCAAACCGAATGGTTTAGTTTTTCAAACCGCCTAAAAACTCATCCTTGTACTCTTGCCGCTTGGCTTCAGCCTCATCACCAAAAAATATGATGCAGGCTTCTTTCAGCCCTGGTGCATCAATAATGTCTTCGGCTCTAATAACTTGAGTAATTTTTGATCTACGTCTTAAGAAGTCATCAAGCTTAGTGACCATCTCGTGCCGCGCTGTGTGTTCGACTTCACAACGGAGGTACTCAGCATCCTTCATTAACCTTTCAGCCTGTCGCGGGTTTTGGCGTATATCTTCAAGCAACTCGAGTGCGCCTCCACCATAGCGGCGCCACAAACGTTGGGTCAATGGCTCGCTGGAGCCTTCGACCGTGTAACGATCCAACTCCATCAACTTAGCTTGGTGCAGAAACTCCTCTTTTACCGCATCTCCATCTTCCCCAAACCACTTAAAGTGGGGGAATGGAAGATCAATGCCCATTTCTCGAACTAAGCCAGTAATTTCGTTACCAACGTTAATACAATCAGTGGTTTTACCTCCAAAAATGCTAATGTGTTTTTCTTCAAAATTGCTATCAACCGCATGCTTACGCGACAACTTGACCCAATCAGCCACGCCATCACCGCCCTCTTGCGCGAGCGGTCTAACGCCACAACGCTCAGCAATAATGTCTTTGTCAGTAATGGGCTCATCAAAGCTTAGGAGCGCATTAATATTATCCAAAACAAACTGACGATCTTCTTGCGTCACTTCTACGTTTGGATCGTCAACTTGAGTATCAGTCGTTCCTATAGAGGTTTTGTTACCCATCGGTATAACAAAGAACAATCGCCCATCACTGGCAAAGAACGCCAAGATACGGTTACCCTTAGTCACACGATTAATAATCAAGTGAATGCCTTTGGAAAATAAATGGCGATGCTCTGTTGTTTGTTCCGCTTTGGCATTGTGCGTGTCTACGTAAGGACCACACGCATTGATAAGCGCTTTTGCACGAATTTGAAATTCTTCGCCGCTAATGACATCGCGAGCCGAAATACACCAACGCTCGCCATCCCATTTAGCATCGGTTGACTCTACATAGTTGGCTGCAACACAGCCGTAATTCATAGCCGAACGAACAAAATTAAATACGAACCTTGCGTCGTTATCGTAAAGGTAGGCATCGCTGTATTCGAATCCGCCCGCAGCGTTTTCTGTATTAATAATAGGTTCGCGTTGCTTAATCGCGCTAACGGGCATCCAGTCAGGTGCCATCGTATAAAAGCGGCCAATCAACCAATAGAAAATAGTCCCTAAGTAAACAAAAAATGGTGGGAAACGAAAGCCCTTAGCAATGGTCGTAAGAAAGCGTATTTCCTTTACCGTTGACGGGTAATTACGCATCAATTGATTGCGGCTTTTACACAAATTATTAACTAGAAAGTACTCGTGTGTCTCTAGGTACTTAATGCCGCCCCAGGCCAAATTAGACGAATTTGAGCTTGTTAGCCCAGCAAAATCTCCGCGATCGATAAGAGCAACACGAGCGCCCTTTGCACTCAATGCGGCTGCAGAAACCGCACCATTTATGCCTCCACCTATTACCAAAGTATCGAACTCTCTCTTGGAGTTTTTGAGACGTGCAATGTTGCTATTTCGAAGTTCCATATTTCTCTAAAGAAGTTCCACGCTTTTTCTAAAAATGGGTTTGTTAATCGACAGATAAAATGAATTTGGATCTGCGTCCTAATATTTAGCGGGCGGCGAAGGAGTTCAGCTTTACTGAAATGGATGTCGCACAAAACACCAAATAAACGAGACACACTATTTGCGTCGCGTAATTATATGGCAAATGAGAATTTTAGGTTATCTAGATATTGTGACATCTAGATATTGTGACATCTAGATATTGTGTCTTTTGCTCAGAGCCCTAGTACTTTCTTGCAGAGTGCAGGTCTGCTCATGAAAAGATTAGTACCTATTTTCTACTCAAGTTTGAGCGCTCTGTAGAATAACGCCGATTGTCTGATTAATTAACGGTCGGCTGCCTTGCAAAAAAGGAGATCTATCGCAACATGACAAAAACGCATTAAGTCGATCAGTATTGAGTTTTAATTGGAGTCCGCACACTGAGCATTAACCAAACGGAAAACCCGCTTCACCAAGTACCCTAAAGTAACCTTTGCCCGAAATAGCACTGCCCCGTGAAGACTCTTGGTTTACAAGCTAACTCTGTAAAACTATTGGGCCAGTGGCTAACGACTAGTGCTACTCGTATCCCCAATGGGTGCAGCAAAGGCATCGGCAACTAATTCGCCTACATTACTACCAGTAAGCGTGCGCATAAACGCGACTAAGGCCGCCTGCTCATCTGCGCTCAACCCTAATGGCCTAATGAGCGCACTCTGCCCATCGTGCGGTACACCACCAGCGTTATAAAACCTAACGACGCTTTCTAAGCTGGCGAACGTTCCGTTGTGCATATAGGGCGCAGTAAGGGCAATATTTCGTAAGCTCGCGGTTCGATACTTCCACCGATCCGCTGGATCCAGAGTCACCTCATATCGGCCAACGTCATTGGGTTTATCTTCGCCTACGCTATCCACAACAGACTTATCTAGCTGCCCTACCACACCAGGAGCTAACTGAACGCTAATAGTCGTTGTCTCTGGCCGCATTGATACCTGATAACCGACCCCTGTGTCGTGTAGCGCTTGATCCGTAAACAGCGCGTACTCATCGCCTACTATATGACAGCTAGAGCACTGGGCTTTACCGGCAAAAAGCGCAAAACCCTCTTTCTCCTCTGCGTTGAGAACGTCTTGCTGGCGCCCATAACGCCATTGATCGAATCGCGAGTTGCCCGCCAATAAGGCTTGTTGGTATTGGGCTAACGCCTGCCCCACGTTAAGCATATTAGGCATTTCGCCAAAAGCGTCTTCGAATAACTTAGGGTATTCAGGTAGCTGGGCAAGTGTATCAATCACTTGCCCCACTGAGGGATTATTCATTTCGTTGCTTGCCAACAAAGGCCCCCACACTTGTTGCTCTAAGCGATTTTCACGTGCGTCTGCAAACAAGCGTTGATAGTAAACCACATTGAGAATTGTGGGTGCATTGCGTTTAATTGCGCGACCTTCAAAACCTATGGGGCGCTGTAATTCATTGTTGGTAAATCCTTGCTCTGGGATATGACACATTGCACAAGACATTGTCTTATTACGTGATAAACGACGATCGAAGAATAGTTTACGACCGAGTTTGATCGCAGGCTCGCTCGGCTCAAGAAAACGACCTTCTGCTTTTTTAGGAAGGCCAAATTGCGCTGTGTTGACAATAGCGAAAAGGTTAGCCTCGACCCCACTCCGTACTTCTAAACTCAGAGAATCCGTCTGGTATTGCGGGGACTCATATCCTTCTTTATGGTCACCAGAGGCTAGCCTGATAGCCGCTTGCTTAGCCTGTTGTGCATGCGTAATGGTGACAAAGCCATCTATAACAATTTCTGTAGACACAAGTAGCAAGGTCGAAACTAAAACACTAATCGGCAGACGCAGCATCGGCTTCCATTACTAAAGTCTTAACGTCGTTTACTAGAATGTCTGGGTGTAAAAAAGACAGACTATAGATATTGCGGATCTGCTTTTGCTCGTCAATCAAATACACTCGTAAAATATGCGAGAAGCGATTTCGTTCTTTTTCAACCGACTCCTCCTGCCGGCGATCCTTCACGACGCTCTGTTGATAGTCTTTTAAGATCGGCGCTAATTCTGTTTCTGAGTTAGTCGTTAAGAACTCCCAATCAATATCAGCGTCACCAAGAATAGACTCACCATACTCTGCCATTACATCAGGAGTATCAAACTCAGGATCAAAGCTAACCGTGAGCATCCGCATGCGGTCTTTTAACGCTGGGTCCTCTGCAATTCGGTTACCTAGGGTGTACAACACCATCGTAGATAATGGACAACCATTAACGTCGTCACACGTGCGATATACAAAACTTAGAACTGTAACCTTACCGTCCATCAGCTTGTGTAGTCGAGCTGGATCGCCGTTACTTTTTAAAACCGCACCATCTTCAGCCTGGCCTATTGCGGGTAAATTATAGCTACCGGCTAGGGGTGCATCGAAACTGAGTTTGCCCCATCCTGGGGCTAGATAAGCTTCGGGAGTTGGACTGCTTTCGCTGCTCGCATCAACATTATGAATCAACGAACTCATAAGGAGTACGAGCGCCAATAGCACCCGTTTTCTTTGCTCAGATAGTTTAGACATACTTGAAGCCACTCTCCCACACTAAATGCTAACCACAACCCAATTGAGAAAAATAAAGCCCAAGCAGGAAATCCTACTTGGGCTCAATCATATTTCAATACGCTATTGCGGTATCAATGAACTATTGCGCCGCTAAGTCTGACGACTTATCGCTCTTGTTTACAGCCGCCGCAGCCGCTTCCCATGGGCGTTCCATGCCGTAAAGACCATAGGCGCCAAAGCGCATTTGATGCGCACTACCGAGCTTCTCAGCTTTAAAATCAATCTCAAACTCTAAGTTCAGTTCTTCGCCATTCCAAGTGTACGACTTAAAGAACTGTTCATCGGCTTCTCCCTTCTTATCCCAATTGTCCAACAAAGAAGACGTAAAGTACGCGCGCTTGCCATCCCAGCTTTGCGAAATCATATTGAGCTGCGACCCAATCACTTTTTCGTAGGTCTGTTTAGGTGCAAATGGATCAGACACATCAAAGTACCGCGCCTTGCCATCCATAAACGTTTGTACCCACAGACCGTTGTCATCAGCTGTGATCGAAATATCAACCGGTAGCGGAATCTTTGATGGATCGCCAATATCGCCTACGGCCTGCGCTTGCCACTCACCTTCTTCATCCTCGTACATCAACCAAATTTGTGACGTGAGTGCGGTCGTTGTGAAACAGTAATTGTTTTCAGGTTTCCAAGCACAGCGAATTTCCAAAGGTGCACCTGGCATATCAAAAACTTTCTTAGGTTTGCGCGTGTGCAAATCCCAAACAACCGCCGTGTTACCAAAGCGTTTCATGGCCTCTGGGTCTTGTAGCATCGTGCCAAAATCCATCATGTAGTTGTTCCAACCCGTAAACGAGCTAGTAAACATGGCGTTTCGACGCGGCATTGCACGAAGGTCATACCCGTATCCATCTGCAAACTGACCAGACTTAATCGCGCCCTGGAGATTGTCGTCAGTAGGCATCCAGTGGGTTGCAATGTAGTCACCGGTATTGGTGTACTCAACCAACGCTGTACGACCGCCATGATCTGCATTATTAGATAGGCCGGTAATCATGATTCGGCCCGCCAAAGCATAGAACGTGTGAGGTCCAACCACTCCGCCGCTTTTAGCCACAAAGTCATCTATGGTTTTAAACAATGTAGGCTTTGCCGGATCGCTATGGACGTCAAATATAAATATCTTGTTGCTGTCCAAACCACCGGCCCACAAATAGTGCCGGTCATCTGTTAAGCCTGAATGATGCGCTTCATTACGACCGCCTACCGAGAGTGTCTCAATAACTGTGCCGTAGTCTGGGGCAGATGGGTTAACACTAATCGTAACCAGCTTGTCTTGTTCGTCACCAAGGCCCTCTTCGCCTAAAGTCCAGACGTACACAAAGTCTTCTTGACCTACGATTTTCGCCATATAAGGCGACATGCAAGTTTCGTCAGCTTGAGTCGCACTCACGCCGAGAGCTAGTGCCAGGACACTAGCGTATGCCATTGATTTTAAATTGAATTTCATTTCGTTCCTCCGTTGATCTTTAAAAATATGGATCTGCCTTTTGGTATTTCTGACCACCTGTGAATCTGTATAAACGTAATTGGGCGTTTTTGAGTGTCTAAGTGAATTAAACAAACGCCTCTTAGAGAGACTTAGGACCCGCGAATATTTCACGACCTTTGAGCATAGCGTGCCAATAAACACTCGGTAATATAGCGGTCTTGAGAAACCATGCTTGAGATGAAGGCCTTGTGCCGTCGTTCAGCCAATTGGCGAATGTGGGCAATAACTTGCCTCCGTAACCAAATTCTGCCAAAACGATCTTACCATTCTCGACAGTAAGAGGACAAGACCCGTAACCGTCGTACTGCACCGATGGTGCGTGACCTTGCAAGGCGTTCACTATGTTTTGTGCAACAACTGGCGCTTGTTTTCGAGCCGCCGCCATTGTCTTAGCATTGGTTGTGTTAATGATGTCACCAGCCCCCCAAACATTTTGGTATTTTGTATGCATGAGAGTCGCGGGGTCTACATCTAGCCAGCCACTAGCGTCTGCAAGCGCACTGTCTTTTATAAAATCGGGGGCGCGCTGAGGCGGGCACACATGCAAGAAATCAAAATCGGTCTCAACAGTTTCTACGCCATCTTCCTTAGTATGTACAAACCAAGCCTTTTTTGCGGCTCCGTCAACTTTAACAAGCTTGTGTAAAAAATTAAGGCTAGCCTGATACTTCTCCATGTACTCCATGAGCGCAGGAACGTAATCAGCCACCCCAAAAAGCACACCAACGGCGTTGTAGAACTGAATATCGATATCCGCCAAGCGATTTTCTGACAACCAATGAGACGCCGACAGATACAAGGCTTTTTGTGGTGCACCCGCACATTTAATCGGCATAGGAGGCTGGGTGAATACGGCGCGACCTTGCTTCATGTCCTGCACCAGCTCCCATGTATAGGGAGCCAGGTCGTAGCGATAATTTGAGGTTACGCCATTATTGCCAAGCGCGCTTTCAAGCCCTTCGACACCAGCCCAATCTAAAACAAGGCCCGGCGCGACTATCAGCTGACGGTATTCAATCTCTGCGCCATCGTGCAATACCACACAATTGTCGTCCGGCTTAAAGCTTGCTACTGACGCTTTGAGCCAAACAGCCGAATTGGGTATTAATGTTTGAGTCAGGCGATGGGTTGATTCTACGTTAAAAATACCTCCACCCACCATGGTCCAACCTGGTTGGTAGTAGTGATCATCAGAAGGGTCTATCAAAGCAATTTTAACAGCGCCATCTCGCTTAAGAATACTACTCGCCGCGGCGATACCCGCAGAGCCAGCCCCTACTATAACTACATCGAACTGCTGATTGCTTGTGCTCATATGTTTCCTTTAATTATTCAAATTGACTGTTCTCAATCGCTTTTCTCAGGACGCTTCAAATTTTCTATTATTTAATCCAATCGCGTTTTAACCGCTCCTGATAGAATCTCTTACATTAACCTTAACGGCTGATCAAGAATCCTCGGTAATTAAGGCGGGCTTAAGTCCATTGATCGGGATCTTCAAGTACACCGTACCATTATCTTGAGAAACAGGGAAATGCCCCGCCCGCATATTGACTTGCAAGGCCGGTAGAATTAGTCGCGGCATTCCTAGGGTTTTATCTCGGGCCAGACGCATCTGCACATAGTCTTGTTGACTTATGCCATGTCCTACATGAACATTATTAGCGCGCTGATCTGCAACGGTGGTTCGACACTCTAACTCGCGACCATTGGGCTGATAATCGTGGCACATATACAGCGCTGTATCGTCTGAAAGCTCTAAAACACGCTGTATCGACTGATACAGCTGCTGTGCGCAACCTCCAGGAAAGTCCGCCCGAGCAGTTCCCCCATCAGGCATAAACAGAGTATCTCCAACGAACGCTGAATTGCCCAAAACATGGGTCATGCATGCAGGAGTGTGCCCAGGCGTGTAAAGTGCAATACACGGTAACTCACCTAAGTAGTAGTGTTCATCGTCTTTGAGCAGCTTATCAAATTGACTTCCGTCTCGCTGAAACCGCGTTCCCTCATTAAACACGCGACCAAATTCTTCTTGCACCTGCGCTATATGCTGGCTGATCATAATCTGACCACCAAGCTTTTCCTGAATATAGGGTGCGGCCGATAAGTGGTCTGCATGAACGTGAGTTTCGATTAACCACTGTAGGTCTAATCCACGTCGCTTAATAATATCAATGATCCCATCTGCACTTTCGTACCCGATCGATCCCGACGGATAGTCAAAGTCGAGCACTGAATCAATCACAGCACAGCTAAGGCTGTTTGGATCTTGGACTAAATAGGAGAAAGTATTGCTGTCAGAGTCAAAAAATGGCTCGATATGCGGCTGAATTTCACAATCCCAATCAATCATGTGCTCACTCTCATTGGACTCTGGCTTTTCTGATTATTGTGTTCCAAATACAGACGCATATTCAAAAAATTGTCGCCGAGCACTCTCAGCACACAATCAATCAAAGCCATCTATCTTGGTTAGTCCAATCAAAATACCGAAAATAGGCCGGCATGTAAACGTGGTATCTCTATGTGCGTTCTTTATGAGCCTGTAAATTAACTAATAATTTATACACAGTGAGCACTAAAAGGCCGAATCGAGTCCTTCCGATTCGGCCCTAAATGCCAGTCAAACACTCCGGCTAAATGCCCATGCGATACCTGATGCAAAACCCGATATTACAGCCCGTAACAAGTAGGTCTAGGTTGCATCGCTCACAGAAGAACTTGCATTGATCTGTGTAAAGTCATCGCTTGAGCTTGCCTTGATTTGATCGTGCACTAGAGCTTGCACTTGGTCGATCGACTGACGTGCCTTGGCAAGACTATAAATCTCGAAGTTGGCTACAGCCGGTTGAGATTTCACTCTAATAACGTCGGGATGCGGCGCATAGAATTTAATTTTTGCCTGAGCAACATTTGCTGCAAAAATTGAAGTGCACAATAAAGCCAGTATTGTTAATGTTTTCATGTCTAAGTGTCCTAGTGTAATTCGTTAAGGGCTTTGTGTAGCGCCTATATAGATTTAGACGTGGCTTACTCTTGTTTGGATTCAAAATAGTTTGTCTAATTAATATTAGACATTAAATCAAACACTTAGCTCCCTTTATATTATTGCCGACCTTATTCAGAACGGCTTTGGGCTTTGATACCTGCCGCGTTTTAATGTGTGACGCTCACAATTGAAAGTCGGACACTGATTATTTGACTAAGACATCAAACCCCATGTTTAGTTCTTAAGTCGCTAGAATTCCGATAAACTAAGTCAATAGATTGGTCCTTCTAAATCACCCTACAGAGCCGTCATGCCACAACACAAATCTCCAGACGCCCATTCCAGCCAATTAAATAAGGCTGCTCTCATTGTCGGTGCAGGCGATGACACCGGTGCTGCGATCGCTGAGGCATTTGCAGCAGAGGGCTATACGGCTTGCATCGTAAGGCGCGAGCGACATGCCGACAAACTAGAATTACTCGCTGCATCAATCAGAGCAAAAGGACACAAGGCGATTGCTTACCCTGGCGATGCCCGCGACGAACAAGCCATCATCGCGTTGGTTGAATCAATTGAACGCGATGTAGGTCCAATCGAAGTCACCGTTTTCAATATCGGGGCTAACGTAATGTTTTCGGTTATAGACACTAGTGCACGCGTCTTTAGTAAAGTGTGGGAGATGGCTTGCTTTGCGGGTTTTTTAACCGGCAGAGAGGTTGCTAAACGGATGCTCCAAAGAAAACGCGGTACCATTATTTTTACTGGCGCTACAGCAAGCGTACGCGGCGCCGGGGGATTCTCAGCATTTGCTAGCGCTAAGCATGGGTTGCGCGCATTGGCCGAATCTATGGCCAGGGAGCTTGGACCCAACAACATTCATGTCGCTCATACGATCATTGACGGCATGATCGATTCTAACTTTATTCGCGAGAATTTTGATAAAGCTGACGAAATGCGCGAACAGGACGCCATTTTGAACCCTGAACACATTGCAGCCAACTATGTGATGTTGCACAAACAACCTAGAACCGCATGGACTTTTGAACTTGATTTAAGACCATGGAAAGAAAAATGGTAATCAACCACCAATTTTGACGAAAACCAGATAATGACTGACACTAAGACGATTGAATTTGTATTCGATTTCGCTAGCCCCAATGCTTACTTTGTACACAAGGCTTTACCGACCTACCTGGCTGACCATGATGTGGAGGTTCGTTATGTCCCTGCACTTTTGGGCGGGATATTTAAACTAACAGGCAATAGCGCACCTATGGTTGCCTTTGCTGATATTAAGGGCAAAATGGAATACGAGCACTTGGAAATAAGCCGGTTTATAAAGAAGCACCGTCTTTCCAACTTTCGAATGAACACGCATTTTCCCGTTAACACTATTACCATGATGCGCGGCGCCACCTTTGCACAAGATAAGGGTTGGTATATGGACTATGTATCAGTATGCTTTGAAGCCATGTGGGAAGGCAGCCTCCTTATGAGCGACCCTGAAGTGATGACTAAAGCACTAGAGGCACGTAACCTAGATGCTGGCGCAATCCTAGCAGCCTGCCAAGAGCAGACGATTAAGGACCGGCTCATGCAAACCACTCATGCCGTTGTGCAACGCGGAGTCTTCGGTATTCCAACCGTGTTTATTGGCGAAGAAATGTTTTTTGGCAAAGAGCGGTTGGCTCAAATCGCTGAGGCTCTTGCGTAACTAGCTGAGGCTCTTGCGTAACTAGCTGAGGCTCTTTTTTAACTAGCTGAGGCTCTTTTTTAACTAGCTGAGGCTCTTTTTTAACTAGCTGAGGCTCTTTTTTAATTCGAACCTGATTGACGGAACATAATTATGACTTTACCCATCTGGCCGATTATCGGCGGCATACTAATTGGCAGCTCAGCCGTGTTGCTTATGTGGCTGATCGGACGAACGGCGGGCATTAGCTCAATCGTATGGAACGCTATCTCAACTCCCAACTCAGACAGAATCTGGCAAGTATTGTTTGTCTTTGGATTGGCTATTGGAGCCTTTCTCTTTCATGAGCTGAGTGGCCGCCCGTTCCCCCAAATAAACAATGACCCTAAGCTGGCTATCGCGGCGGGTCTACTGGTTGGCTTCGGAGTACGGCTCGGCAGTGGTTGCACGAGTGGTCATGGAGTCTGTGGCATTGGCCGACTCGCACCTCGTTCCTTGGTTGCAACGAGCGTATTCATGGTGGTTGCAATACTGACCGTCAAAATAGTTAGAAACACAATGGGGGCGTAAATGAAAGCACTTACAGGACTATGCGCTGGCATCCTTTTTGGAATTGGCTTGGCCGCGTCAGGAATGACCGATACGGCTAAAGTGATCGGCTTTTTAGATATTACAGGCCACTGGGATCCAGACCTTATATGGGTAATGGGAAGCGCTGTATTGGTAACTCTTGTAGGTTACCGAATTGTTTTCAAACGCAGTAAACCAGTGTTTGCTGAGTCGTTTTCAATACCTAGCAAAATCACAATTGATACTCGTTTAATACTAGGTGCTGGACTTTTTGGTCTTGGCTGGGGTCTCTACGGATATTGCCCAGGGCCAGCGATAGCAGCCCTAGTTTATCAGTCGCCGACCACCCTTTTATTTGTCTTAACCATGCTTTTTGGAATGTGGTTAAGTGGCTGGGTATCAGGCCAGTTTAAATGATATTGTGCTTTTAAAGCCCTAGCGGTATGCGCTAAGGCTTTAAAAGCACAGACCTTATTTTATTTAGACGCCTTAATAGGATTGTCCTTTCTTGCTTGCGAATTATTTGGTTCACACCCTTAGACCAACCGTTCAATCTATCACTGACTCTCGGTTAAAGCCTTCTCAATCGTTGGCACCAAAAACTTCCCAACATATTTTGAACCTTCGTACCCAAGATGAGAGGTATCGTGATAAAGCAATTTATTATCGACAACGGCGTGGCAGTACTCGCTGTCACACAGAGTTGTAGCAACGTCAAATACTCTAATTGTGGGAAATTCTGACAACACCTTTTTTGCTATTCGAAAGTATTGAACTCGTTGATTGTCGTAAACTTCACGCTTCATCTTACAGGTAGCTTGGCTTGAATTAATTCGAAATGGGCGAGTCAAGCATGACTTTGGATCAAAATTCAAGAGAGGGTTATCAAGCACATAAATCACTTGCTTACCGCTTTGCGTCAGTTTTTCAAATGTTTCGCGCATTTTGTTTTCTACAATTCGAGCGGGGTTCTTAGCCTCAAGATTTTTAATATCTACAATATTATTCCAGCAAGCGCTAGTCGTAAGAACTATTACTTTAACGGCTGGCTCGTTAATAGAAAAATCAAGAGCTTTATTAATTTGCTTTGCCCTAGGGTATAAATAATCAGGGGTTCGCTGCCTTGCGGGGATTGAGACGGAAATATCGTAGAAAGGCATAGCACATCCGTGAGGAAACAATCCCGTGTTGTGCTCCTGTCCCACATAGTAAGAAATGCCATAATGAATTCGGCGGGCATGTGAATCACCAATAACGACTATTTTAGGTTTGCCTTTGTCTAAAAACAGACACTTGAACGTATCTCTTGTCTTATTCCACTCGGGAAATATCTCTCCACAATTATCTTCATATGACGGATGAAGTCGTTCCCATTCCTTTACTTCCTCTACACCAGCTCCCAATCTCGAAGTCAACTCCCGCTGATGTGCCAGCAAACCAGTAGCAGCAATAAAAGTCATTATGACCAATAACGCAATCGTCCAACGTTTTTGAACACCACTCCCCCCTGTGCGTACCGGTTTCTCCGCAAAATAATACGTAAGTGTCGCTAAAACAACGGCAACAACCAAAAGAGTGAATCGCAGCGACACGCTGAGAGGTTCAGACTCAATTATCCGAACAAAAGATAATAATGGCCAATGCCATAAATAAAGTGGGTAACTTATTAATCCAATAAAGACGGCAGGTTTGCTGCTCAGAATATGCTTATTCACCCAAGCTTGCTGTCCGGAATAAATTATAATCACGGCACCCAATACGGGAATCATCGCACGCCAACCCGGGAAGTTATCGGTCTTGTCTATAAAAATCACAGACAAAAGAATTAAACCTAGCCCAGCGAAAGAAAGCATTGATTTTCTTAACGACGAGTCACCAGACATTTCACTCGATAACGCATTGCCCACATTATCGGTTTTCGACAAATAAGTCTGCTTATTAAAAGCAACAGCGGCTAATATCGCGCCAGCCATAAGCTCCCAGACTCGTGTGTACGGAAAATAAAATGTGCCGTTAGGGTCTGAGCGCACCCAATACAAATTAGAAGCTAACGAGACTGCTGCGATCACAATAACGAGAGTCAACACAGTAAAACCTTTGCGCCACGCAAGCCAAACAATCAGAGGGAACAGCAGGTAAAATTGCTCCTCAATCGCCAGAGACCAAAGATGCAGTAACGGCTTTAACTCACTACTGATATCAAAATAACCTACCTCATCCCAGAGAATAAAATTTTGAATAAAACCAGCACTAGCCGCAACATGCTTACCCAACATTTTAAATTCATCTGCGTCGAGTGCAAACCAACCAAAAGTAAGAGTTGCTGTCAGTACTAGCGTTAAAGCAGGGAACAGTCTTCGAACGCGTCGCGAATAAAACTCTACAAATGAAAAACTTTCTTGTTTGAGTTCACGAAAAATAATCGTGGAAATCAAGAACCCAGAGATAACAAAAAATATATCAACACCGACAAAGCCACCGGGCAAAAAACCTGGAAACGCATGAAAGAATATGACGGGCAAAATCGCCATCGCCCTTAAACCATCAATATCGGCTCTGTACTTAGTATGTTGATTAGAACTATTCATTGCCCTGGCCTGAAGAAACTATTTATATTTAGGGGGCGGCAGTATAACGCGGCAAAATCACTAATGGTACTAGCACACCAGTTTATGCCATCAGTTTTTGCCCTCTTCGAAACAACAATAAAAAAAGCCCTAGCGCAATGCGCTAAGGCTTTAAGAAAGTAGATCTTCTATTATCGGTCACCTGAGTTGAATTGTGGTTTCGTGGCAGGGATTATTCGGCCCGTCCTTGGGCCTCACCCTGCGGGCTGCCTTTGGCAGTTTATATTCGCTCCCGGCGAATTTATCGAACCCGTGGGGTTCTCTTCTAATCCCTTAGGCACCAACTAAAAAAGCCCTAGCGCAATGCGCTAAGGCTTTTTTAGTTGGCGTCCCCAAGGGGATTCGAACCCCTGTTACCGCCGTGAAAGGGCGGTGTCCTAGGCCTCTAGACGATGGGGACGTCTAGTTCCTTTGAAGCGATGCACACCATTGGCCAATGGTATTCCAGTACTTTTAACCTCATCCAAAAAGACTTAGTCATTACTAAAGTACTGCTGCTTGACAGTTTTCCGTCAATTTCGGAGCAATATCAACAAAACTTGGTGGAGCTAGGCGGGATCGAACCGCCGACCTCTACACTGCCAGTGTAGCGCTCTCCCAGCTGAGCTATAGCCCCGTGCCTCGAAAGGAGCGCGTAATGTACTCGGAGTGTCAAATGAGGTCAAGCCCTAATTCGGGGTTTTTTTAGGCTCACACTCAATCCTATATTGATTCCTCAATTTTGGCATTGTTCCGGCTTATGATTACTCTATATATTACGTATTTAGCCGTGTTTATCTGAGGGTTCTCCTATGGGCTTAGCAATATTGGAGCGTGTTTCGAAGGCATCTTAAAATAATTTGTTAGCTTTTCTCTGCATTGCTATAATGATTGGTCAAAGTCGTAGCGGACTCAACATGCGCATTACAACAATCTAGGAGCGGTATAAAATGGTCTTCAGTTCATTTAGAGACAATTTTTTAGGTTCAACAGCGAGCTGGTACAAGACAACGATAATCGCTTTCTTGATCATCAACCCCATTGTTTGGTTCGCCGGATTGCACTTTTTGGCCGGCTGGTTACTCATTGGTGAGTTTATTTTCACTCTTGCTATGGCTCTTAAGTGTTATCCGTTGCAACCTGGGGGTCTTCTAGCCCTACAAGCCGTCATACTTGGGATGGCGACACCTGAGACGGTGTATCACGAAGTTGAAGCTAATCTGCAAGTCATTCTATTGCTTGTATTTATGGTCGCGGGGATCCACTTTATGCGCGACTTGCTTCTCTACACGTTTACAAAAATATTAATCAGAGTTACGAATAAGCAATTACTCAGCTTATTGTTTTGTTTTTCTGCGGCGTTCCTATCTGCGTTTCTTGATGCTTTAACGGTGACTGCAGTGCTTATCAGCGTTGGTGTGGGCTTCTACGGCGTTTATCATCGAGTCGCATCCGGTAAAAAGTTTGATGACGATCATGATCATTCTGGTGACGATGGCGTTCATGAATATTCTCGAGCAGACTTAGACCAGTTCCGAAGCTTTCTACGTAGCCTAATTATGCATGGCGCCGTTGGTACAGCGCTGGGCGGTGTATGTACGTTAGTTGGGGAGCCTCAAAACCTACTGATCGCCGAAAAAGCGGGTTGGGACTTCATGGAGTTCTTCTGGCGAATGGCGCCTGTCACTATGCCCGTGCTCGCGGCAGGTTTAGTGACGTGTGTGCTACTTGAGCTAACCGGTTGGTTTGGTTATGGAGCGAAGCTACCCCCAGAAGTGCGTTCTGTGCTTAGCGAGTTTGATGCTGAACAAGAGCAAAAACGTACGGGGCGCAGCAATGCTGCTCTTGTAGTCCAAGCCTTGATCGGAATAGTCTTGATTCTATCACTTGCCCTGCATGTCGCTGAGGTGGGTTTAATCGGATTGATGGTAATTGTTTTGCTCACCGCATTTAACGGAGTCATAGAAGAACATCAAATCGGTCATGCTTTTGAGGAAGCACTGCCCTTTACGGCGTTATTGGTCGTGTTTTTTGCGGTAGTTGCGGTCATTCATGAACAACACCTATTTCAACCCGTCACAGACTTCGTGCTTGGTATTCCACTAGATTCTCAGCCAATCATGATGTTTGTCGCAAACGGTGTTTTGTCTATGATTAGTGACAACGTGTTTGTTGCCACTGTGTACATCAACGAGATGGTAACGGCGCTCAATACTGGCGCGATTACGCGTGAACACTTTGACGTGATGGCCATTGCCATTAACACAGGCACCAACCTTCCGAGTGTGGCAACACCGAATGGCCAAGCAGCCTTTCTATTCTTGCTAACCTCGGCACTCGCGCCAATCATCAGGTTGTCGTATATGAAGATGGTTGCGATGGCATTGCCTTATACAATTGTGCTGAGCTTGGTTGGCGGTGCCGCCATTCTGTATCACTTTTAGATCTCCTTATTGCTCGCCTAAATTTCAGGCGCATCAGGAAGGTATCAATAAATAAAAACGCCCGAACATTGTTCGGGCGTTTTTGTTTATCTATCGAGTGCTCAGCGGAGATAGTTATTTTGAGAATTTGAAAAGACGCGAGAAAAAACTGTGACGCATTACCTGTTCTTCAATACTCTTGTTCTGTGCTGCCGATATTGTGTTACGCCTTACTTCCTGGTTGTCCCATTTTGTAGAACGAGAAAAAGTCACTGATGGGAATTCGCTTAAGGTATATTTTTTATTCAGCCCTGTAGCTAACAAATTGGTGGCTTTTAGATTGGTCTCTTCAAAATTAGATGCTGATACTTTTGCAAACCACAGATCACTTGCTTCTAATGAAGACCCTGAGAAGTCACTGCGGCTCAATCGTCCACTCGCCAAATTAGCGCCATCGAAATTGCTCGACCTGACTTGCGTGCCTGAAAAAACAGCGGATCGTAAATTAGCTTCTTCAAAGTTAGTGTTATTCGCGATGGCGTTAGTGAAGTCTGCGCTGCTTAAGCGGGCCTTAACTAAGTCTGAGTCCGTTAGGTCGCTGTCGCGAAAATGTGCGGCGCTGAGATCCGCGCCACGCAAAATAGCATTGCGTAAGTTTGAACTTTGCAACCTCGCCCCAAACAGCTTGGCACCTTCAAAAATAGCGCGATGTAAAACGGCCTTATAGAAGGTTGCGCCGGATAGCTTGGCATTTTTTAAATCAGCTTCGGACAGATCTGCGAATGAAAAGTCTGCGCTATTGAGAACAGCATTTCTGAAAATAGCTTGAGGTAGCTTCGCGCCATTGAAATTTGCTGCGACTAAACTAGCATCCAAAAAACTGGCAGACGTGCAATCGGTGTTGCTTAGGTCAGCCCCGTTCATTTTAGCTCCGCAAAACTTGGCTTGGTACAGATCGGCACCGGAGAGATTTGTGCCCGTTAAATCAGCTTGAGAAAGATCGGCAGCTGAAAGGTCGGCGCCGGATAAATTAGCCCCACTTAGCTTAGCCTCCTTTAGATTAGCCTTGGAAAGGTCGCTTCCCACTAAGCTAAAACCCGACAAGTCATAGCCGGACAGCTTTTTCAATTTGGCTAAATCGTTCATCTTAGGGACTAGTTAATAACTACCTTTGAAGTGCTTTATCCAAAACCGCTTCTTCGCAAACAAGCAGACTTCGAACTTTGTTGGAGAAATATCTTATCAGACAAACAAGATATTAATGCAGTTTCTCACCAATGTCTAACTTAGCAAAAATCGATTCGCCCTCTACCTGCTCATTAAGCTTTTCGACCCACGCGGCATGTAACTCCAGCTCATCTTGGTCGGCACTTTGTACAAGCAAATCCAGTTTTGCAAAGTCAACTTCTGCATTACCTAATTCATCTAGGCCCTGTTTTTGTGCAGCATCCAAAGTCAGCATGGTCTGCCCACCCGTCATGAATAAAAACACATCAGCTAGAATTTCAGCATCGAGCAGCGCTCCATGCAACTCACGCTGATCATTGTTGACTTCGTAACGTTTGCACAAACTATCTAGGTCATTACGCTGGCCGGGAAACATCTTGCGTGCTCGAACTAAGGTGTCATGTACTGAGCAAATTTCATCAATTTTAGGCGTCGCATAGTCTAGCTTCTCTAACTCTGCGTTCAGAAAGCCTACATCAAATGGAGCGTTATGTATGACGAGTTCGGCCCCGCTTACATACGACAAAAACTTTTCGGCTATGTCTGAGAAATCGGGTTTATCTATCAAAAATTCGTTAGTGATCCCGTGCACAGCTATCGCACCATCATCGATCTTTCGGTGAGGGTTGAGGTAAATATGAAAGTTATTACCCGTCAGCCGACGATTGACTAACTCAACACAACCGATCTCAATTATTCGATGACCTTGGCGTGCCTCTAGCCCAGTGGTTTCGGTATCTAGAACAATTTGTCGGCTTGGTGCTTCGGGTGCGGTGCTTTGCATTTTAGATGTGTGCCTCTTGTTCGGGTCTTAGGTTATTTACGAATAAAGCAGATCGAAGTAGAAGGTCTAGTGATCTGGTCTGCGTCAAAGCAGTAGACTTTGCGTGTAGACGAGTTTATCCCTTCGCCCACAGCATGTCAGCCTCCTTAGCTTAAACTAACTCATCAACGCCTCGATTCGCGAGTTGGTCCGCCATCTCATTACCTTCGTTACCACTATGGCCTTTAACCCACTTCCAAATAACTTTATGACGGTCAACTTGCTCGTCAAGTGCTCGCCATAAATCGGCATTTTTTACAGGCTTTTTTGCTGCCGTCTTCCATCCACGTTTTTTCCAATTATCGATCCATTCGGTAATTCCCTTTCGCACGTATTGCGAGTCTGTATAAAGCGTTACTTGGCAATCACGCTTGAGCGCCTCCAGAGCTTTAATCGCCGCCATCAGTTCCATGCGGTTATTAGTGGTATCGGCTTCACCACCCCATAACTCCTTACGTTGGAGTTCTTGCTCACTATTTGAATATAACAGTAGTGCTCCCCAACCACCCGCTCCAGGATTTCCACGGCATGCGCCGTCAGTATAGATTTCTAATTTGTTAATCATGGCTAAATCTAAGTAAATTTCTATTTTAAGGATGATTTAATGGGCAATGCTTGGCGTGCCTTTTGAGGCAGAGTGCGTCTTTTTAAGCCAATCAAGTTCGGGCGAATCTCTCGTTTTCTAGCCACCAGCATGTACGCGCCACCCAACAAAGGAAACCAACGGTCGCCCACACTTTCTAAAAAAGCGAAATAACGTCGCAGGCGAGCATGGCGCGACAAAGGCCCGTATTGGAACATAGAACTCCCGACCACTTCAAAGTCCAGCAAGTTCAGCCAATCCAGCACTCTCCTTAGCCCGTATATCTGCCCTTTGGGCAAAGCCGGTGTTCTAACTAACCTCTGTAAGCCTAACAAACTGAACGGGTTGAATCCCGCGAGCACTAGATGACCATCTGCCTGCAAAACACGGTGCGCCTCTCTTAAAGTTTGGTGTGGTAAGTCTGAGGTTTCTAACCCGTGTAATAAAACGACCGTGGCAAAACTCTTTTCCGGGAAAGGTAAAAACGCGTTGCTGGCGACCACATCGACTCTCCCTGCAGCCAATTGCTCAGAGTCTATCGTTACCCGGCAAAGAAAGGGTAAATCAAGTTTGTCGATAATCGCATGATCACCAATTCGACCAATAACAAGCGTAGTAGGCGACGCAGCGGTGCGCACAGCTCGGTTTAAATGCTCGCCTTGGGCGCGCAAATATTGATCCGCATAAGCAGAACTCAACCAAGTTTGAATGTCTTGTTGTGCCACGTTTAGTATGAAATATTAAGGCTAATCTAACGAAATAGAGAGAGACATAAAAAATAGCACAACCTTGAAAGATTAGCGCTGTGTCTGACCTTAATGATACCTTAAATTTTGGTCACAGCGTTGACGCTTGTCGACGGTGTGATTACTATGCGGCGCAAGGATATCAAGTCTCTAAAATGGTTATTGATGAAACGTCCATTCTAATTAATATTACGTCTTAGAATTTTACTCAGTCAGACTAATCGAAATAATGCGCACATTGTTAGGTTTACACTTTAGATCAACGCAGCCACCTGAATCAGTAAGTCTCCCGGGGTCGGCAACAAAATATCACTTAACATGCATCGTATGCTTATGCATCTTACTCAGCGCGTGCGGTTCACTTCCTCGCATTGGCAATTCTGAGCCACAGGTTGGCAGTGTACCTGCGAGTAAACCAGTGGCAGATCAGCCTAATCTGCCAGCAGTCCTTCCTAGAAATAATTTGCTGGCGCGCATTGCAGACGGTTTCTCGCTGCCCGAACTCAACTCAGTACACGTTGATGAATACGCGCAATGGAGCGCGAATCACCCGACCTATCTCAGCAACTTGTTCAAACGATCAGAGCCCTTTTTATTCCATTTCGTAGAGAGAATAGAAGAGCGCGGCCTTCCAATGGAGATCGCCCTACTGCCTGCAGTGGAAAGCGCTTACAGAGTCGACGCGGTCTCGCGCTCAAAAGCGGTTGGGCTATGGCAATTTCTAGCGTCCAGCGGTAAAGACTACGGCTTAGAGCAAGACTGGTGGTACGACGGAAGACGTGACGTGATCGCCTCTACTGAGGCGGCTTTAGACTACTTGACCGTATTGCACGCTCGATTCGACAACGATTGGTTCCTAGCACTTGCTGCCTATAACGGAGGCCAAGGCAATCTAGCGCGCAGTATACGGTCGAATCAAAGCCGAGCCTTAAAAACCAACTATCTCGCACTCGATTTGCGTCTAGAGACGCGTCGCTACGTGCCAAAGCTAATTGCACTGCGTAACATTCTGCGTGATCCAGCCAAATACGGCGTTACCTTACCCGAAATCGCAAATAAACCATCCTTTACTGCACTAAAACTGACTCAGCAGGTTGATATGAGTGCTTTTGCGGCACAGGCCAATTTAGATTCCGACGCATTAATGAAACTCAATAGTGGGTTTTTACGCTGGGCGACTCCGCCCCGTGACTCGCGCGCCGCCAATATTCGCACTGCCCAAATCCTGATCCCGAGCACAGACCCTGTTGTAATTGCCACAACTAAGGCGGCACTCAGCAACAGCCCTAACCTAAGCTATAAGTCACATCGCATTGTGAAAGGCGATACGCTGGGGCGAATCGCAGGCAAATATGGTGTTAGCATCTCCGCTTTAAAACAAGCTAACAATCTACGATCTAATAACATTCGGCTCGGCAAGAACTTGCTGGTGCCAATTAGAACGGCTGAATACGCCAGAGTGGCGTCGGTTGGTCAGAAAGCGGATGTTGATGGTTCGACAACTCCTCGTTCGAGCCAATCAATTTTAGTTACGTCAGGTAAGCCAACCTCAAGCAATAATAGTCTTAGCCAAGCTGGTCAGTGGATTAATCATCAAGTCCTAAGGGGAGAAACACTTTGGTCCATCTCGCGCCGCTATAGCGTTTCGGTGAACGATTTATTGTCTTGGAACCAGTTGAGTTTAGATCGGCCACTTCAACTTGACCAAGTCCTACGCTTGCTCCACTAAACAACGGCTGATCCATCAGTATGCGTTAAGTAAGTGAGCGGTAGACTTTTAGCGTTAGCTTAAAGAGTCCGCATAAACACTAGAGCATTTTCGCGCTCGTTGGCCACCGGCGCCCTGTAGTATTGCTTGCGTACAGCCAATAATCCGAATCCCCATTTTTTATACAGAGACTGCGCTTTGGTGTTGCTTTCTCGCACATCTAAAAAAACGGTTTTCACTCGATCGTTCTGCGCGACAGTAAAAATGTCATTCATCAAAACGTGTGCCCAACCTTGACCCTGCTCTGATGGAGTGACCACTACGTTCAATATATGCAATTCATCTTCTATGCGTTGCACAACGCTATAGGCGAGCAAGGCCTGATGTTGCCAAATACATCGACAAATATGGCCTTGATTAAGTGACTCCTCAAACGATATTCGCCCCCAAGGGCTAATATGCGCATTACGTTCAATGGCGACGACCGTTGCTAGATCACCGGACCGCATATCTCTAATTAGGTGTTGAGGAGCGGGTTGCATTTAGTGTTTGTCCAAAATCTCTATTCGTTTTAAGCGCATGCAAAAACCCCAAAAGAACATTACCAACTCAGTTCCTTGAATGCGGGCAACTTAGCACACAAAGCTCAAAGCGTTATCACAAGAAGTTTATCGAGTTAATAAGAGACCCGCGGCGGCCTTAAGGTCTTGCCAACTGTCATGCTTTAACTCCGGTTTGGCTAATAACTCTTCCAATGAATGAGTCACGACACACTGAACGGGCAGGAAAGGATGAGGCCGTGGGGCTTGACGTAAAACGTCCATGCGTGAGTTAGTTTTTAGCACTGCTCGTGCTGCAGATTCGCCGAACACTATACATACCCTTGCTGGCAACAACGCAAGCTCAGAGTGAACCCATTCAGCGCAAGGTTCTTCGTTTAACGCGCTGCCCACACACTTAATAGCATTAGTTTGATAGGTGTCCGCTTGATCGATACCTACCGCTCTTAAAATCTCGCCAAGCAATCGCTGTGACGACTCACTATGCGCTTTTTGATGTTCAACGTCATGCACAGAGGGTGCCGAAAAAATGATCGCACAGATCGCATCTCTTTGGGTTGCTGACGGCAATGAACGTAAACCTCCACTTTCCCCACAATGAGTTCGCTGCTCGTAATCTAACTCTAGTCTGCTCCACGTCGGAACATCGTGTGTATCCACCTTGCGCTGAGAATCTAGTTGTAAATTTCTTGACGACGAACTGGCTGGCCCTCCAGCCTGCTTGGGAGCATCATTTAGCTGAGCTGTCTCGACAGCTTCGTGTGACGCCGGCTCACTTGATTTCGGCCCCTTTGTCATCGGCTGTTGGCTAACTAGGTCAGCGTTGGTAGTGTTTACGCTCTTTGATTCCGACGGCTCTCGCGAATTATACTCTATAGGACCATCTACCTGACTCGTCACTTGTTCTTGATGAACGCCTAACTCTTCCCCGAAAGGTTCAGCACTCGGTTCGATAGCGGACTGAAAGCTAGGTGTTTTGAGTACCTGTTGATCAAAAGCTGATTCGTCTGCAATTGTTGGAGCTTTTTCGACTGCAATGCTTACTGGCGCGTGAGCCAATGGCCTGCGCAACCGCCACTGAGTAATCCCTAGGCTTTGCAATACGTTGATGGGCTGTTTAATTTGGCTCATATCAATAAGTAAACGGGGTAGCTGATTCATCGCCATAACTAACTAGTTCGGCGCATAACGAGGTTTTTAACAATCTAAAACACTAACCAAATAATCGGAGCAAGTAACATTAGACCGATGCTGGCTAATAGAGACACTACCACCGCTAGTGCGAAAACGGGATTGGCCAAAAGCGCTATTCCACTCACGGTGTCGAAGACCATCTCAAGCCCATCGGTTTTGCGTAGCTGTCGCACGCTGCTTAGTAAACTAAAAACGCCTTTAGGTTCTTTAAAAGAGACTTCGCGCATTTGCACAAGCGCCGAGCCTATAGCGTTATCGTCATCCGTGGCAATTTCTGCCATTTCTTGGGGAGCGTCAACTAACTGCCGAATAACGGTCCAGAAAACAAACCAAACCAGCAAAGGTAATACGAAAACGCCAATCTTCACGATGTTCCACCAAAGCAATCCATCTGGCGTATACAGTTTAAAACCAATAGCGGCTACCGAGCAAGCAGCTATAAGCAACACCGTGGTGACCATAAACTCTAACTTGGTCGCCACTACCGCAACTTGCTGTACCCATTCACTTAGCAAGTCCAGCAGGTCTTCATCCTCGGGCGCCGACACAGCCTGTTGATTAGTTTGGGCCTCCAGTGTATTGATTTGGGGAGCCTGATTATTCTCTGCGGCTTCCTGTTTGTTGCCTTCGGTTTGCAGTTTTTTAGAAGGTGTCGTTTCCACGCCTTAGGGTCTCACGCGTAGTACGATGACAGCACGTCGATAAAGTGTGCTAATTGTTGCTTAGGTAACTCGTTGATACCCGCTGCCGCTGCGCGACCGCCGCCACTTGCAAACTGCCGACACACTTCGTCAGCACCCTGTTTATTATTCAGCGGCGCACGAACACTAATCAGATAATGATCTGCATCTTTTTCGGTTACCACAGCATGGGCACGGTCTGGCGCTCGGTTAGCGAGTTCATTTCCGAACACGCCACTGACGCGTCGCGCCCATGTTGTATCCGGAAGAATGTAGACGGCCGCTGAATCACTAATCGACTCTGCAGGCGTTTCAACCGCTTGACGCATATCAGCATGGTAACCCGCCTCTAGAATCTTATACGTTCGCTCATCTTCACGCATAAATTCATCGGGACTCTTATACAAAGACGTTCGCCGAAAAAGATCTGCTGGGTCAAAAAACAAGTCGTCTATACTGGCGCCGTATCCGTTGTAATTTAGATATACACCAAGCTTCTGTAACACTTTAAGATGCGCTGGAGTGAGTTCCGACTTCTTTGCAAGTTCTATCGCACTCTTTGCCAAATTATCGCCATAGGTGCCAACCACAGCCCACCTTAAATAGGCGCTGTTTAGATGCTGGTTAATGAGCAAGCTAGTACAAACGTTAGGCGCAATATTAACTAAGCTAACGAGATTTGGGTGATTAGGAAGATCACCTGTGTAGTGATGGTCACAATAAAAAACGTGAGCTCCCTGACCAAGAATAGTCAATAGCTCCTGCTTATTCTTATCCATCGAGACATCTAACACTGTAACGACATCGCCAGATTCAACGCGATCGACGATCTTAGATAAAAGGTTAATGTCTCTCTTAACCCCTGTCACGAGCACGCTATCAACCTTGTGATTGAGACGCAATTGAGTTAAGGCGCAGATGCCATCGGCATCGCCATTAAAACAGTCAAAATAGGTCATACTAACAACTCACTCCATTCCTCGGGTTTAAACCCTACTGCACCCTTCACTTGACTATTGCCCCCAAGTAGCAAGAAAGGTCGTTTTATTAGCATACCGTTGTTGACGAGTAACTCAATGGCTTGCTGTGTAGAAAGTGCCGGCAAACGATCTTTAATAGCCAACTCGCGATACTGTATCCCTGACGTATTAAACAGCTTTTTAATATTACCGTTATAAATTGCAAGCATCTGTTCGAGTTCCTGCGCACTAGGCGTTTGCTCAACGATGTTAATCAATTGTGCGTCTGCGCCTCGTTCGCGCAAGAATTTAATAGCCTGTTTGCAAGTACTGCATTTCGGATAATGGTAGAGTTTCATGGGCTTCAATTGAAATTATTAATAGGCTGAGATAACCCGAGCGATGTGTTCGCCTCACACAACGTCTGATTATAAACCCGCTAGGGAAATTTGGCATCTGTAACGTTACATGATTACATGAATACCGAATAAATGATCTTGCCTGACTAATATTAAAGACAACGATTTTAAAACGCAAAAACGCCTTCAATCGAAGGCGTTTTGCTAATAGTAGTCCGGTTAACGCTCGACTTAAGAAGTAAGTACGTAGATACCTCCTAAGCTGTTCGAGAACGAGCCCCGGGTGGACTAACTATCTAGGCCTTGATAGTAGTCCATTAGGATTTGAGCCACTTCTGGACGTGAAAACTCAGGTGGTGGTGCAATACCATTACCCAACAACTCACGGACCTTAGTGCCCGAAAGCAATACGAAGTCTTCGGGTGAGTGGTCTGGTGCATCACGCATCATCACTACCTTATCCAACTTTTTAGAGTACGCAGTATGATCTGCATTGTATATCTTGATCTCTAATGCGTCCGCAGGGACTTGCTCAGTGAAAATGGTCTGAGCGTCGAAAGCGCCATAATAGTCGCCAACCCCCGCATGGTCACGGCCAACGATAAGGTGTGTCGCACCCATATTTTGTCTAAATAGTGCGTGCAATACCGCTTCGCGCGGTCCTGCGTACAACATATCGAAACCGTAACCGGTAACCATTACAGAATTGCTAGGGAAGTAATGTTTAACCATAGTACGAATAGATGCGTCTCGAACATCAGCTGGAATGTCACCCGCTTTCAATTTGCCTAATAGCATGTGCACTACACAACCCGTGCTGCCTGGCTCGCCAGTTTCTGCGTCGATATCGTTCATTGCCATGCGGCATAGTTCTTCGTGTGCGCGGTGCATAGGATTACGTGTTTGGAACGCAACCACGTTTGACCAACCGCGCTCTGAGATTTCATCTCGTATTTCTACCGCGGTTCTAAATGTATCGCCGAACTCTCCAGCGAAGTAACTAAAGTTTAAAACCTGGATAGGCCCTGCAACCACATATTTACCTTGCGACAAAAAGGCACCAACACCCGGATGATTGGTGTCGGTGGTTCCGAATACTTGCTGCGCTATCAATTGGACTTCGTCATCAGTAAGAGTGTCAATCGCTGTTACCGTTTGCACAGCAATCACCGGATTGCCCGCGACATTGGGATCGGTTAAAGCAATTTTTTGACCTATTTCAAAATCAACACTTGGCAATAAGTTCAATACAGGGACAGGAAAGAAAGTTCCATCCGTTGTGTGCATTGAAGTTGCAACTTCCAAGGCATCCGCCTTAGTCATGTAACCGGATAGCGGAGTAAAGTAACCACCACCCATCATTACAGCATTGGCCGCCGTAGCAGAACTCACCAGCACATTGGTCAAAGCTGCACTTTCTTCAAGCACTCTGGCGCGTTCGCCAGAATCAGAAAGATACAAAGGTAGTAGTGCGTCGGCACCATGGGGTTTAATCACAACAAGCTCCTGAAAATTGTAGGGTTAACGTTTAGTTAAATATGTTTTTAAATAGCGCGTACTCACTCAGCTACAGCGCTATTGCTGCTTCTATTGCTTACCGGTTCTAGCGATAAAGAATTAGGTAACGGTGCTCTTGAAGATAGTTAAGAATGATCTCAACTTCGTCTTCCAAGGTCATTTCGTCTGTGTGCAGGACAATCTCGGGATCGATTGGTGCTTCATATGGGTCATCAATACCAGTGAAGTTTTTAATCTCGCCTGCTCGTGCTTTTTTATAAAGGCCTTTTGGGTCACGTTCTTCGGCACACGCTAGTGCGCAGTCAACATGGACCTCAATAAAGTTATATCCGCTGTCTTCATGCAATTGGCGCACAGTATCTCGGTCAGCACGGTATGGGCTAATAAAACTGTTAAGCGTGATTATGCCGGTATCGCAATAGAGCTTTGATATCTCGCCAATACGCCGAATGTTCTCAGTACGATCTTCTTGAGAAAACCCGAGGTTTTTGTTGATGCCTAACCGGATGTTGTCGCCATCGAGTCGATAGCTCAACTTACCAAGCTTGTGCAACGCTTTTTCTACGGCTACCGCAATAGTACTCTTGCCACTGCCTGACAAACCAGTGAACCACAATGTGGCGCCACGCTGGCCAAGACGATTAAAACGATCTGCACGAGTTACTTCACCATCATGCCAAACTACGTTATTTGCTACTTGCTGTGTCATTGCTAATTACCTTTTTAAAAATTAATTTTGCTTGTCTGTTAGTTATTCAATTACTGGTCTGTTAGTTATTCAATTACAGCCTGTTATTTGTTCAATTACTGTTCTAAGGCTCATTTAAAAAAGTCCTAATATTCGGTTCCAATTTGCTGTGCAGAAAGTACACCGCGTAAAATAAGATTAGCGCACGATTCGGTCGTATCGAACAAATCAATACTCTCGTCCCGAATCAAATTACCCCCCCACGCGTTACACAAACCAATTATCGAATACGCCGTAAAGTGCAAATCAATATCGGCGCGTAAAACACCTTGCTCTACGCCCTCGCCTAAGGTCGTTTCTAACAACTGACGGTAGGCTGTTCCTAACTCTTTAAGACGACCACGCTTATCTTTAGATAAATACAATCGCTGGTCGTTATGTACTTTCAGTGCATTGCTCTTCTGGCGGTAACGGCTCAAATGCGAAGACACAATCGAGTACATCTTGGCTTCAAAAGGTTGAGAGCGAGAGAATATTTTTTGCATCTGCGCAACATAATTCTCAAAACCGTACTCGCACACCTGACGAAGCGCTTCTTCTTTGGAACTAAAGTAGTAATACAAACTACCCTGCTTTATGCCTAACTCACTGGCAATGTCTTCGGTAGTCGCACCATGAAAACCCTTATTCGCAAAAACAATTGCAGCCGCTTCAATTGCCAACACCTTCTTTTTGGCATAACGCGTTTCACCCACTACAGAAGAATGGGCGGCGTTACTCTCAATCGAATGCTGTTGGGGTGACTGCGACATGCGCGCATTATAGACAAAAAACAATATTTTTCTATAGATCTATAGAAAAATTGTTGAAAATTTTATTTATCTTTATAAAACAATAGCTTATTTCTATATATCAATTGTTATTGGCTTGCAAGACATGGTTTTTACGTCATAGAAATGGATGGATTGATGGAAGAGAGCCTACAAACATAAGGGCATCGTAACTTTTACGTGGCAAAGGGTGCTCAGCTTTTAAGGCAAAGGAGCAGCAAAAGCTAAGACTCAATCCAGTTCCATTGGATCAAGCCTTGAGTATTATTGAAATGCTTAGTAGCTAGTTATTGAAAGGCCTAGCGGCTAAACAGCCATTAGATGCGTGCAGAAATGAGCTCTTCGAGCTTAACTTGATCAGCCGCAAACGCTCTAATGCCTTGCGCAAGTTTTTCGGTCGCCATGGCGTCTTCGTTCTGCATCCAGCGAAACGCAGATTCATTTAGATCCAGCTTAGTCTGCGCTTCACTAGTTTGATCTGGATGTAACTGCCTCTCAAGAGCACCCTCATCCCCGCGCAACTCTTCTAAATAATTCGGGCCGATCGTTAAGTAATCGCAACCCGCAAGCGCCTCAATCTCTTGCATATTTCGAAAGCTTGCGCCCATTACGATGGTCGAATAACCATGCTGTTTATAGTAGTTGTAGATCTTAGTTACCGACACAACGCCGGGATCTTCTAACGGTGCGTATTCTTGTTGGCCGCCATTCGCTTTGTGCCAATCCAATATACGACCTACAAACGGTGAGATCAAAAACACACCTGCTTGAGCACACGCAACAGCTTGAGCAAAGCTAAATAGCAGTGTTAAGTTACAGTTGATACCTTCTGACTGTAATTGCTCAGCCGCGCGAATGCCTTCCCATGTCGAAGCAATCTTAATAAGGATTCGTTCCTTGGCAACGCCCCGTTCAGCATATAGGGCTATCAATTTACGTGCTTTTTCGATAGTTGCTTGAGTGTCAAACGACAAACGCGCATCGACCTCTGTAGACACTCGCCCAGGAATGATCTTTAAGATTTCACAACCAACATCGACACCAAAATTATCAACGGCTTGCGACAGATCACCCTTGGACGCGTCAATTGCTCGCTGGACTAATTCTTGAAACGAGTCATCTTGCGCAACTTTCAATAACAATGATGGATTGGTCGTTGCGTCTTGTGGCTTATATTCGGCGATCGCATTAATGTCACCTGTATCGGCCACAACCACTGTCATTTCGCTCAATTGTTGAAGTTTGTTCATCGTCATTTCCTTTATTTAGCTAAGCCTATAAATTCTATTAAATTGTTATCCTAGTTAATGGTCGTTGAGCTAATAGTATTAGTCGTCAAGCATTATGTCTTCTTGCGTAGCGGAGGCGGCTTCAGTGGTAATTGCTTTAACAGTCTGATAACCCTTCGGCAATTTTTTGCCGCGTTTTCCGCGTTCGCCTTTATACGCATCAATGTCCTGACCTTTTAAGCGCAAGTAACGCTTACCCGAATGAATCAAGACATGTTGGCCCTTCTTAAAGATCGTTGCGCCCAATACGTACTCGTCGCGAGCCTTTAATAATTTGGACGGAATATTAATGAGCTTAACGCCCTTACCCTTACCAAGCTCAGGCAACTCACTCACCGCATATATTGCCAAATAGCCCGCCGTCGTGACAACCGCAACAAAGTCATTTTCTAAATCGTTTACTTTACTTGGCCGCAGTGCTTGCGCGCCTTTAGGAACACTCAGAGTTGCCTTACCCTTTTTATTCTTGGTGACCATGTCCTCGAGTCGGCATATAAAGCCATAACCGGCGTCACTAAGAATCATGTATTGGTCTGCGTCTACTCCCATCATAACGGCAGTAAACGTTGCACCAGAAGGTGGTGCCACAGAGCTGGTCAGTGGTTCTCCCTGCCCGCGCGCAGAAGGCAGCTTATGCGCCGGTATACTGTAGGTTCGGCCGGTTGAGTCTAAAGCAATCAGAGCCTGGCTAGTTCGCCCTTGTGCGGAAGACAGATAGCTGTCGCCGGATTTGTAGTTTAATTCCTTTGGATCAATGTCATGGCCCTTAGCCGCTCTTACCCAACCTTGCGCCGATAACACGGCGGTAATAGGCTCGCTTGGAATAAGTTCACTCTGGTCAATTGCTTTGGCAGCCTCGCGGATGCGTAAGGGTGATCGGCGAGCATCGCCAAATTCAGCGGCATCGGCTTGTAATTCGTTCTTAACCAACGTTTTTAAACGTGCATCCGAACTCAACAAGAGCTCTAAGCGCTGGCGCTCTTTCTCCAACTCATCAAGCTCACCTCGAATCTTGATCTCTTCGAGTTTGGCTAATTGGCGTAATCGGATTTCAAGAATGGCTTCGGCTTGGCGTTCAGATATACCAAAACTGTCCATCAATGCTAACTTGGGCTTATCTTCGGTTCGAATAATCGCGATGACTTCGTCGATATTCAAATACGCTACCAATAAGCCTTCTAAAATATGCAGCCGATCAACGACTTTGTCGTAGCGAAATTGCAAACGTTTACGAACTGTTTCAACTCGAAAGCTTAACCACTCCTTCAAGCACTTGCGTAGGTCATAGACATGAGGTCGGCCGTCAAGACCAATCATATTCATATTGACCCGATAGCTCTTTTCTAAATCTGTAGTCGCAAATAAATGGCTCATTAAGGCGTCGACATCAACTCGGTTCGAACGCGGTACAACCACTAATCGCATTGGATTGTCTTGGTCAGACTCATCGCGCAGGTCGCTCACCATGGGCAATTTTTTTGCCTGCATCTGCGCTGCAATTTGTTCTAACACCTTAGAACCCGATGCTTGATAGGGAAGCGCGTGAATAACTATGTCTCCGTCCTCTTTGGTATATAAAGCACGCTGACGAATCGAGCCATTGCCCGTTTCGTACATTTCTAAGATTTGCGCCCGAGGGGTAATGATCTCAGCATCACTGGCAAAGTCAGGGCCTTGAATAAAATCCGCTAGTTCACTCACCGTCGCACGAGGATTCTCCAACAAATGAACACATGCAGCCACAACCTCTCGCACGTTATGCGACGGAATATCAGTCGCCATACCAACGGCAATACCAGAGCCTCCGTTAAGTAGAATATTGGGAAGCCGCGCAGGCAAATTAACCGGCTCGTCCATGGTCCCATCAAAATTAGGCTGCCAGTCTGTAGTGCCTTGACCTAACTCAGACAATAAACTCTGAGCGTAGGGTGCCAAACGCGATTCGGTATATCGCATTGCAGCAAAACTCTTAGGATCATCAGTGGACCCCCAGTTGCCTTGGCCGTCGACTAAAGGGTAGCGGTAACTAAAAGGCTGAGCCATAAGCACCATCGCTTCATAGCAAGCGCTATCGCCGTGCGGATGATACTTACCTAAGACGTCACCTACGGTACGCGCTGACTTCTTATACTTGGCTGCGTTGTGCAACCCAAGCTCAGACATGGCGAAAACTATTCGCCGCTGCACTGGCTTAAGTCCGTCACCAATGAACGGTAGTGCGCGATCTAAGATCACGTACATGGAGTAGTTTAAGTACGCCTTTTCCGCAAAGTCGGCTAAAGGCTGTTGTTCGATTACGTTGAGATCACTCATGATGGGTCGTCAAAATAGTGGTAAAAAAGACCTACCTAAGAAGTAGACCATTTGCATAGGGGTAGTTTACTCCGTCTGCTAAACTTCGTGGTAAGCAATCTTAAACTTCTTCGCCTAAATTGGCGGTATTTCGCATGAGCCTATCGCCATCTGCCCGTTTTGACCTAGAAACTCTCATCTCGGTCGCACAACCAAAAAGTTTACTATTCATTGGAGAGGTCCCTACAGACCTTGCGAGCGACTACGTCTTGCAACAATCGGTTCTCGGCGTTGACGTTATAATAGATAGAGCAAATCTTAGTGATGTAAACGCGATTCAAAAAAATGCACACACTCTATATGACCTTGCGATAGTGAGTGGCGTGCTCGAAAATCTAGAAAAGCCACAGGGGCGCCAATTATTGGCAAGCCTACGCGATAGACTTAGCCGGCAATATTGCGTACATGTTGCTATTGATAACCGAGATACCGTTAGCCAGTGGTCGCTAACCGACTTTCTAAGCATGGCACTGGTACGAGTAAACACCTACTCGCTTAGAGACTCCTCATTTGTTCTTTTTAAGTACAGCATTGGTAGCTACAAGAGAACACCTGATTGGCTAAATGCTAACAACTGGGCCAACCCAGAATTATGGGGAAAGTACTGGTGGTGATCCAACTAGATCACAATTCTCGCTTACCGTGTTCAGCCATTATTTCGTCCAAGTTTTCGCATAGCTTTCGACTGAATTCTGTTCACAATTTAAGCTCAAGTCACAAAACAATGTACGACCCAAAAAGCACATGCTAATATCGCCAAAACGACCTCTAGCCGTTTCGATATAGGAACGAGTTATGCCGTGACAACGAACGCCAAAACGCTTTAGTGTTGTCTACCAGCTAAAGCCTGGCGCAGTAGAAGACTTATATATGAAACCCACCAATATTGCTGATCCAGAATACTTCCATAAAGTAGTCGACTGTCAGCTTGCTTGCCCCGCCCACACCCCTGTTCCCGAATACATTCGCTTGATTGCACAGCGCCGTTATAGCGATGCGTATTTAGTAAACTGGGAGTCCAATGTTTTTCCAGGAGTACTTGGCCGTACCTGTGATCGCCCTTGCGAACCAGCCTGTAGGCGTGGTCGTGTTGACGAAGAGCCTGTGGCAATTTGTCGTTTAAAGCGAGTTGCAGCGGATCACAAAAATGACGACGAAATTGATGCGCAAATGCCACAAATACCCACAAAGAAAAACGGCAAAAAAATTGCGTTGATCGGCGCTGGGCCCGCGTCGTTAACGGTGGCAAGAGATCTTATGCCGCTGGGTTACAGCATTGATTTGTACGACGAAAACCCTAAAGCGGGTGGGTTTATGCGTACTCAGATACCGTCGTTTCGCTTACCCGAAACCGTGCTGGACCAAGAAATTGATTACGTATTGAAGATGGGTGTAATGACGCATTTCAGTCAGCGCGTTGAGAGCTTAAAGTCTATTCTTGAACTGGACTACGACGCAATTTTTGTCGGTACAGGCGCACCTAAGGGCAAGGATCTTTTTATTGAGGGGCGCGAAGAAGCCGATGCGAATATTCATATTGGTATCAACTGGCTCGAAAGCGTAGCCTTTGAACACATCAAAGAGATCGGCCGTAAAGTAGTGATCGTTGGCGGTGGTAATACCGCCATGGACTGTTGCCGAACGGCTAAGCGTATTGGCGGCGAAGACGTTGCCGTTACGGTGCGATCTACGTTTGAGACAATGAAGGCATCGCCTTGGGAAAAAGACGACACGCTAGCTGAAGGCATTCCCATTTTGGCCAACCATAGTCCGAGTCGCTTTATTCTCAAAGACGGCAAGTTGGCCGCTATGGAATTTAAAGTTGTTGAATCGCATTACGACGAAAACGGTAAGCGATCAATCACCGAAACTGGCGAAATCGTTACTATCGAATGCACCGATGCGATTATGGCGATTGGGCAGGATAATGCCTTCCCTTGGATCGAGAAAGACGCTGGTATTGAGTTTGATAAATGGGAAGTACCCGTTATAGACAAAACCACGTTTCAGTCAACACTCGACAAAGTATTCTTCGGCGGTGACGCTGCGTTTGGTCCAGAGAACATTATTACCGCCGTTGCCCACGGGCATCAGGCGGCTATCTCCATTGATCTTTATGTTAACGGCGAAACATTAACTGATCGCCCGGCTCCTGGTACAAACTTAGTCAGCAGCAAAATGGGCATTCATCAATGGGCGTACGACAGTGCCGTAATTGACGATGATCGACAACATTCGGCGCACCGACCTGTTGAGCAATCACTAAAAGATCGCAAGATCGAGTCAGAGCTTGGTTTCGATGAGGCCAAAGCATTTGTCGAAGCTGAACGCTGCCTAAACTGCGACGTACAGACAGTATTTACCGAATCAACTTGTATTGAGTGCGATGGCTGTACTGATATCTGCCCTACTAACTGTATCTCATTTGTAAACAATGGCGACGAAGCCGATCTGCGAACTCGCTTGAACGCACCTGCTGAAAACCTTGAACAAGATCTTTATGTTTCTGACATTCTGCCAACAGGCCGAGTGATGGTTAAGGACGAAGACGTGTGTTTGCATTGCGGTTTATGCGCAGAACGCTGTCCAACGTCAGCGTGGGACATGCAGAAATTCTTATACACCGTAACGAAAGCGGGAGACACTCCTGCGCCGGTTCTTATTAAGGAGCGGGCTAAGACGTCAACCGATCAAAAAGTGGCGGGCAAAGCAGCATGAGCACTAACACACCTTCTAAAGCCAGCAACGTCCCCCAGTTGCAGCCGGTTATTAATGACTTTGTCGTAAAGTTTGCAAACGTTAATGGCTCAGGCTCTGCCAGCGCCAACAACATGTTCGCTAAGGCCATATTCAGAATGGGCATTCCGGTTAGCCCCAGAAATATTTTTCCATCCAATATTCAGGGCTCTCCCACATGGTTTGAAGTACGAGTCAGCGACGACGGTTATTTAGGTCGCCGTGGCGGCCAAGTTGAACTAGTGGTCTCGGTTAACCCGCAGAGCATGGCGCAAGATGTAGCCGATGTTTGCCCTGGTGGGTATTTTTTCTACGACAATACCTACCCTCTGGACTTCAAGCTTATACGTGATGACATTCATTACATTGGCTTGCCGTTGACAGAAATAACCAACAAGCAATACAACGATCCACGTCGCCGCCAACTGTTTAAGAACATTATCTATGTAGGCTCACTGGCGTACCTAATAGGCATTGAGTTTTCGGCTTTGGAGAGTGTTGTAAACGATACCTTTGCCAGAAAAGAAAAACTCATTCCACCAAACATCCAAGCTCTTCAAATGGGTTTTGATGCGGCCGAAGAAGCCTATAAAAGCCCATTACCTTTGCAACTTAAAAGACGCGCATTGAATGAAGGCAAGGTTCTAATGGAAGGCAATGCAGCGTGTGGGTTAGGCGCTGTTTATGGCGGCGCAACCGTCGCCGCATGGTATCCAATTACACCGTCGACGTCAGTAGCCGAAGCCTTTGAGCAATATGCAAAACGCTTTCGCATTGACAAAGAGACTGGCGAACAGAAATTTGCTGTGATTCAAGCTGAGGACGAATTATCCGCTATTGGCATGGTCATTGGCGCTAATTGGAACGGCGCTAGATCGTTTACTGCAACCAGCGGTCCTGGTGTGTCATTAATGAACGAATTTTTAGGACTAGCCTACTTTGCCGAAGTTCCTGCTGTACTGATTGATGTGCAAAGAGTTGGACCTTCTACCGGTATGCCAACGCGTACTCAGCAATCTGATCTTTTGATCAGCGCTTACGCATCGCACGGTGACACCAAACACATCCTATTGTTTCCATCTACGCCTAAGGAATGCTTTGAAATGACCGCCGATGCATTTGATATTGCCGATCGCATGCAAACACCAGTAATTATGTTGACCGATCTAGACTTGGGAATGAATCAACATATATCAGATGACTTAGAATGGGACGATTCTCGCCAATACGATTTAGGCAAGGTGGTCAGCACGCAGGACCTCGAGAACATGGAGCGTTTTGGTCGCTACCTAGATGTGGACGGCGATGGCGTTACTTTTAGGTCTCTTGCTGGAGCACATGAAGACAAAGGTGCTTTCTTCACTCGTGGCACATCACGCACAGAATATGCGGTTTACACCGAAAGCAGTGATGAATACGAAAAGAACATGCAGCGACTGTTAGTTAAGTGGAACACGGCCAAACAATACATTCCTGCGCCAGAGATCGACATCATCGACAGTAGCCACGATATAGGCGTTATTCACTACGGTACGTCTATGGCTGCCACTGAAGAAGCAATTGATCTGATCGCAAAAAAACATGGGCTAAAAATGAACAGCCTACGTGTCAGGGCCTTTCCTTTTCAGGACGAGGTTCATGAGTTTATAGCTCAACACAAGCAGGTTTTTGTGGTTGAGCAAAATCGCGATGCTCAGCTCAAGATTTTATTAGTTAATGAGCTAGAACTCGATTCAGCAAAATTAACGCCAATCCTGCATTACAACGGCGAGCCTATTAGTGCGCTTGCCATCGTTACGCAACTTGAACACGCTCTAGACCTTAAGCAGGCCGCTAGCGTTTCTGAACAAGCCAGCTAAGTTGGATAAATAACTTAAATAGACAACTTAGATAAACAGGTTAAAAGAATATGAGCTTTTTAAAACCATCATTTAGACACCCTAGCGCTCCGCTTAACACATTAGGGTTGACCACAAAGGCCTACGAAGGCGGCGTTTCTACGCTGTGCGCAGGTTGTGGCCACGACTCCATCAGCGCGGCTATCATTCAGGCCGTTTGGGGGCTCAATATTGCGCCGCACAGAGTTGCGAAGATTTCGGGCATTGGCTGTTCGTCTAAATCTCCGAATTACTTTTTGAATAAAGCGCACGGGTTTAACTCTGTACACGGACGCATGCCGTCGGTAATGACCGGCGCCAATGTAGGCAACCGAGACCTTTTATATTTGGGTATCTCTGGTGACGGTGATACAGCATCTATTGGTATGGGCCAGTTTGCACACGTTATTCGCCGTAATTTAGACATGACCTATATCGTTGAAAACAACGGCTGCTACGGATTAACCAAAGGTCAAGATTCAGCCACTGCTGACGAAGGCTCTATCAGCAAGAAAGGCACACCAAACCCTTACGAGGGAATCGACTTGGTGGCGCTCGCGTTAGAGCTCGGCGCAACCTTTGTCGCGCGCAGTTTTTCAGGTGATAAGGATCAATTGGTGCCTCTCTTAAAGGCAGCCATGTCGCATAAAGGCTTCGCGCTAATAGATATTATTTCTCCCTGTGTGACATTCAACAACCACGCCGGGTCGACCAAGAGCTACGACTACACTCGCGACCATGTAGAGGCAGGCGCGGTGATGGATTTCGTGCCTATGGAGCAAGAAATCACTATTGATCAAATCAAGGGCTCAACCAAAACGGTTTCGTTGCACAATGGTGGATCAGTAAGACTTAGCAAGCTAGACGACGGTTACGACCCTACTGACCGCCGCAACGCAATCATGACTCTGCACGATCACAAGGCACAAGAAAAATTACTCACTGGCCTAATATTCTTGGACGCGGATGCTACCGACTTTCACAACACGTTAAAGTTGCCTAAACAACCTTTAAACCAGTTGAATAAGGATCAGCTTTGCCCAGGTAACTCAGCACTTGCTAGCGTGAACAAAGGTATGAAATAAGACTCAGTTGTTCTTTGATGAATGACTAGCCTCGCTTAAACAATGTCTCGACTTTACTTTCGAGCAAACGTTTTTATGCGCTTACATCGCCAATGATGTAAGCGTCTCCTCACTAAGAAGTAAACTCCTTACTGATCACTACCCTTTGCAGCGCTACGCGTTGCGCAGAATCATCGGCATTTCTGTGCTCAAAAGAATTGAAATGCGCAGAAAATGTTATATTATTACATTACTTATTCGTAGCCGCGCTAGTTCTTTTCATGACCACATACTCTGAACGTTTAGACAAACTTGCAATGTCACTGTCCGCAGTCTGTCTTTTGCATTGCTTGCTAGCGCCTGTGTTATTGACTCTAGTCCCCCTAATTAGCCTCTCTGCTTACGCTGAAGAACTTATATTTCACCAACTTTTATTGTGGGTCATAATTCCAACAAGTCTAGTTGCCCTCTTCTTAGGCTGTAAAAAACACCGAAGTGCATTGATTGTTATCACCGGCTTATTAGGTATGGGAATACTATTGGCCGTAGCAACACTTGGGCACGATATTGTTCGCCCAAATGAAGAAAAATGGCTTACTTCCTTAGGTGGGGTTGTCCTTGCGATATCGCACTATATGAACTACCGAACGTGCCAAAACATTCGCTGTAGATCGAGCCATTGTGAATCAGAGCATCACCACTGATTGGCGCTAGTTTTTCGCCATTGCCATCCGCCACGCATTCCAAAAGTTAAGCATCTGTTTTTTTTACCCGCCAAGAATTCTCCTGGCGCGGTGCGTTCTTGGTCATTCACAGTCAGGCGAAAATTATGGTATCTTGAGCCTTCGATTAACACTATTTATTTGAATGCTATGAAAGTACTCTCACACTCTCGCCTAGTTCTTGGCTCATTTTTAAGCGCAGTCCTGTTAGCCGTTTCGGTTATATCTGGCCCATTGTTGGCTGATACAAAAGACGTCAACATAGTTATAGCAAAACAGGTCTACACAGTTAATCCTGAGCAAACTACCGTTGAGGCTTTCGCAGTATCCGGCGGCATGATTGTCGCTACCGGTTCGGCCCAAGACTTAAAAGCAAAGTACCCCACAGCGTTAATCACTGATCACTCTGAGCACACAATTGTGCCAGGACTGATAGATGCTCATGGTCATTTCATCAGCTTAGGCCAAGGCGAAATGCGTGCTGAGCTAATGGGCACGGTATCTAAAGAGGATATTCTTAGTCGTCTAATAGCATTTGAGGCCACCCTTCCCAAAGGACAGTGGTTATTGGGACGTGGTTGGGACCAAAATGATTGGCCAACAATCGAGTTACCCACTAAAGCAGATTTAGATGCAGCATTCCCTGATCGTCCAGTATTTTTAAGACGTGTTGATGGACATGCTGCATGGGCTAATAGTGCCGCTATGACCGTTGCTGATCGAGATCTAAACGGCGACTGGCAAGTTGATGGCGGCGATATTGTTCGCGACGATAAAGGTGAAGCGACGGGCGTATTTGTCGACAATGCTATTGGCCTTGTCGAGAATAAAATTCCCGCACCTAGTGTTGCTGAAGATCGTGAGGCGTTAAGCCGATCACAGAACTTTATGGCACGTGTTGGCCTTACAGGCACTCATGATGCAGGCACTTCTTTGAAAGTATTCAAAGCCTTGCAGGACATGAAAGCTAAAGGAGAGTTAAACGTACGGATATACGCCATGGCCGATGGTAACGCCGACATGTTCAATTACCTCTGTGAAAATGGTGCCGTTATTGATCCTGACGCAATGTTAACCGCACGTTCAGTTAAGCTGTATAGCGATGGAGCACTGGGTTCACGCGGAGCGGCTTTACTCGCTCCATACTCAGACGATCCTGGCAACGTCGGTCTACTTATCGAGACTGAAGAAGTCCTAACTCAGCATGCGGTGCGCGCGGCAGGCTGCGGCTTGCAAGTAAACATTCACGCTATTGGCGATCGAGGGAACCGTAATACGATTAACGCGATTGCAGCAGCAAGCAAGGTCGAAAATGATTTGGGACGCCATCGTAACGAACACTCACAAGTTATTGATAAGAGCGATTTCGCCCGATTTAAAGCCTTAGGCATCATTGCTTCGGTTCAGCCTACACACGCCACTAGCGATATGTATTGGGCCGAAGACCGTGTCGGTGCCGAACGAATTAAGGGCGCATACGCATGGCAAACCATGGCTAAGATGGGCATTCCTCTCGCCTTAGGTTCAGATTTTCCTGTTGAACGTCCTCATCCCATCGAAGGTTTTTACGCTGCTGTTACTCGTCAAGACTCAAAAGCGTGGCCAGAGAATGGCTGGTATCCAGCTGAGGCATTAAGTCGAGAACAAGCTCTTCATGGTTTTACTTTAGGCGCTGCCTATGCCGCGTTTCAGGAAGATCAATTAGGCAGTATCGAAGTTGGCAAAGCCGCCGATTTCACTGTTTTCGACCAAGACATTATGCAGGTACCCCATAATAAAATTCTCGACACCCAGATTAAAGCAACTTATGTAGCTGGAAAAGCAATCTTCCAACAATAAACCGCTGGACGTGCTCATTTGATATTCGTACAATTATCAAATGAGCACAAAGCCTAAACAAGCAAGCAAATCAGGTAGGGCCGCGACTGAAGAGATCACTAAACCTCTTCGCGGTGGAGCAAGACCTGGTTCAGGTCGCCCTAAAGGAAGTGGGCAATTTAAAGAACCTACCAAGCCCATCCGAGTACCGCTTGGTAGCTTACCCGTCATTAAGCAGTATTTGGCGAGTTATACCACCGACCATCCGGCATACAAGCTAGTCCAACTTAAGAGCATTGGTGCTGTTTCTAATAGTCAAATAGAGGGCGCTAGCATTGTCGATATAACACCGTTTAATAGTGCCTATACCGAGCAGCCCATTCCTCTCTATTCGTCCAAGGTCGCAGCGGGTATACCTACACCTGCCGAGGATCATATTGAAGATACGTTGGATCTTAACCAATACTTAGTAGAACACCCTGATTCAACCTACATGCTCAAAGTTGAGGGTGAATCCATGCTTGATATAGGAATATTTCCGAATGACATTTTGGTGGTCGATCGAGCGATTGAAGCCAGCCACAACAAAATTGTGATCGCGGCCGTTAATGGCCAATTGACAGTTAAGCGTTTGTATAACCGGGGTGGACTGATAAAACTCGTACCAGAAAACAAAAACTATCCGACGATCCAGTTAGACAAAGAAAGTGAATTACACATTTGGGGGGTCGTGGTTGGGAGCATCCGCAAGTTTCATTCTTTCTAATACGGATTATAAGATAATTGGCTAATACGGATTAGAAGACAGTTGGCTAAGACGGATTAGAAGACAGTTGGCTAAGACGAATTTTAAGACATTTTGGTGAAGCATTTCAGAGGAAAAAGGGGTAACAATTTAGCCCGCCAGCTCCTCAAGAGCCTTTAGCGTACTAGTTCCTCAAGAGCCTTTAGCGTACTAGTTCCTCAAGAGCCCTTAGCCTACTAGTTCCTCAAGAGCCCTTAGCCTACTAGTTCCTCAAGAGCCCTCAGCCTACTAGTTCCTCAAGAGCCCTTAGCCTACTAGTTCCTCAAGAGCCCTTAGCCTACTAGTTCCTCAAGAGCCTTTAGCCTACTAGTTCCTCAAGAGCCTTTAGCCTACTAGTTCCTCAAGAGCCTTTAGCCTACTAGTTCCTCAAGAGCCTTTAGCCTACTAGTTCCTCAAGAGTCACGTAACGCCACTCGCCTTCTGGCAGATGACCTAGTTTCAAACGCCCTACTCTAACGCGCTTAAGCCCGTGAACACTAAAACCGACCATTTCACACATCCGCCGTATCTGCCGTTTCTTGCCTTCGTTTAATACGATCTTTAACTGCTCGTCATTCATCTGCGAAACTTTTGCACGCTTCAATGCTTTGCCATCAAGCTCTAAGCCAAAACGTAGTTGTTCTAACTGCTCCTCAGTTGCTAGCTCGTTTACCCGCACCAAATATTCTTTATCAAGCTTAGTATGCTCACCAATAATGGCCTTGGCAACACGTCCATCTTGAGTAAGAACCAGGAGTCCTTGTGAATCAATATCTAAACGACCCGCAGGAGCCATACCATCAAGCTGGCTGCCATTAAACTTTATTCCGGAGTTGTCGATTTCTGATTGGTTGTCGGCTGTAAAGAGTCTCACCGCTGGTGTATATCCATCTTCTGCCTGTCCAGACACTACGCCCACTGGTTTATTGATCATTATGGACACAAGTCTCTGCTGCTGCTCTTGACCTCGTTTAGCCAAACGAACCTCTGCATCCTCACTCACTTTGGTGCCTAGAGTGTCAATTTTCTTGCCATCGACCAACACAAGACCTTGCTCGATCAAACGATCAGCTTCGCGGCGCGAACTAATGCCACGTTGTGACATCAATTTAGAAAGCCGAATGAGTTCAGACATAAATAATCCTTAGTAATTTAACTAGAATTTATCTAGCACTTAGCTTTTGGCTAGTGTGTTTGCGAGGCCTATATAATTACTCGGTGTCATCGCCTTGAGCTCAGTCTTCACGCTGTCATCCAGCTCTAAGCCATCGATAAATACAGAAAGACTCTCTTTGCTGATACCGTCTTGACCGCGCGTCAGCGCTTTTAGTTTTTCATAAGGCTCTGGAATGTCGTAGCGACGCATCACCGTTTGAATTGCTTCACCTAAAACGGCCCAGTTGTTATTAAGGTCTCGCTCAATAACCGCCACATTTACGTCAAGCTTGCTAATACCTTTGAGTGCAGATGAGCACGCAAGAAGCGTATAGCCAAAGCCAACGCCCATATTGCGCAACACTGTTGAGTCGGTTAAATCGCGCTGCCAGCGGCTGATTGGCAATTTGTTAGCCAAATGGTCGAGCATTGCATTAGCAAGCCCGAGGTTGCCTTCTGAGTTTTCAAAGTCGATAGGGTTAACCTTATGCGGCATAGTCGATGAGCCCACCTCACCAGCTATGGTTCTTTGCTTAAAGAAACCTATGCTGATATAGGCCCAAACATCACGATTGAAGTCGATAAGAATCGTATTGAAACGCATGAGCGCGTGAAACATCTCGGCCATGTAGTCGTGTGGTTCAATCTGCGTGGTTAACGGGTTCCATGAGAGGCCGAGCCCCTCAACAAAACCTTTAGACATAGTTGGCCAATCAACATCAGGGTATGCAGCCACGTGCGCATTATAGTTACCTGTAGCGCCATTAATCTTGCCGAGAATAGGCGTGCTCTCTAATTGGCTTATTTGCCGATTGAGCCTAGCAACAACATTACGCATCTCTTTGCCTAGAGTGGTCGGCGATGCTGGTTGACCATGCGTACGAGCTAACATCACGGTATCGGCGTGCTCAGTAGCAATAGCTTCTATGGTCGCACTCACTTGCTTAAACGCCGGCAGCATTACTTTATGCAACGCATCCGACAGCATTAAGGCGTGGGAAAGATTATTGATGTCTTCAGACGTGCACGCAAAATGATAGAACTCGCTCACCGCTGCAACTTCTTCTAACTCAGCCGAGCGATCTTTTAAAAAGTACTCAACCGCTTTAACGTCATGATTCGTTGTACTTTCAATAGACTTAACGGCCTCAGCATCTTGGATCGAGAAGTCGTCGATAATAGCGTCTAATGCCGCATGAGTAGCCTTAGAAAAACTCGGCACTTCTGGAATCTGCGGATGGTTAGCAAGAGCCTGCAGCCATTTAACCTCTACAAGAGAGCGGTATTTGATTAAAGCAAACTCACTAAAGTATGCGCGTAGATCTGCGACTTTACTGCCATAACGGCCGTCGAGTGGCGTTAACGCTGTGGTGGCTGACAAAGGTAATTCAGTCATGGTGTCTCGCTAAATGTTGTAGAAATTCTATGGATCTAATCTTAATGCACTGTTTCAGCGCACTCTTCGTTAAGTGCTTCTTCTTGCAACGCATGGCTGCTTCGAATTACTGCAAGGTATAACCACCAAGGTGCTCCGATTGGTCACCAACCTAGCTATCTCCAGACTGACCGCAAATCGCTTTGCATTACTCTTTGCGTGAATGGGTCCGAAATTAGTCGGCAGCATCAAACCCATTACAGCACGGATTTAGAAGGTTTTACAGGCGCAAGATGTTACCATATTTGCCTTGCTACACCGATGCCCAGCACACCAACTTTTATACAATTGATGATCTCAGTCATGCCCATAGATTGGACCCAATACTCTCTAGCCGAGCTAAGACGACACAGTACTACCGTGTTTCGGCAAGGTGGTGGCTCCAGACCCGACGTAATGCTGATCGAGATCAATGGTGAAAAGGCAGTTCTGAAGGATCAGAGCGGCGCTGACAGGGTATTTGCGGCTTTGATAGGTCCTATACTGAATTGGCGCGAAACATCAGCACTACGCAAACTAACAGCAAGCGATGCAGTTCCCAACTTGTTGGCCGTACCAAACAAGCGCGCATTTTTGATGAGCTATCACGAATCGCGTCAGATCACCAAGCTCGTTGATCAAGCAATTGATTGGAAAGATTTTTTCGATTTACTCGAAAAACGCATTCGAGAAATTCATAAGTTAGGCATTGCTCACAATGACTTACGCAACCCAACAAACACCTTAGTGACGCCTCAGGGTCAGCCAGTACTTGTTGACCTAGTGGCTTACTTCTCGCGTGGTGCGCGCTGGAATTTCGTGAAGCACTGGCTATTCAACAAATTCTGTCAGGTTGATTTGTCAGCAATCACTAAAATGAAAATGCGCTTCGCGCCAGAATTGGTCACAGAACAAGACGTGCATCCAGAAGCGATAGCTGGACGTAGCGGAATGGCTGCACGAAGCGTCGGACAATGGATTAGAAAGATATCTAAATCTTTACTGACGTCCAGAAAGACTAGAGAGAAAGATTAAAAAGAAAGACTAGCGCTTTATAAGCTACCCACCAAAGTCCTTTCCTAAGCTACCCACCACAGCACTAGGCGGTCCCACAGGTAGTGATCTATTAACATAAGACCAAACAAGTACATTAAATACATAATTGAGTAGTAAAACGTCTTCCTTGCTAAGGCGTCCGAGTAGGTGTGGTAAAGGCTATAGACGTAATAGAAGAATCGCGCGTTTAGGTACAAAGCCCCTACAAGATAGATGCCGCCAAACATATGAATCGTGAAGGGCAATAAAGTAACGGCTACCAGTATGTAGGTATAGAGCAGAATTTGTAGGCGGGTGAATTCCTCACCATGCGTTACCGGCAACATAGGCACGCCAGCTGCGGCATATTCGTCACGGCGATACAAAGCCAAAGCCCAGAAATGCGGTGGTGTCCACGCGAAAATAATTAGAAACAATAAACACGCTTCAGGACTGACCGTATTGGTCATAGCGACCCAACCCAACAAAGGGGGTGCCGCACCAGCCGCGCCACCTATGACAATATTTTGAGGCGTTGCGGGCTTTAGAAACACCGTATAAATAACGCCGTAACCGACCATAGACAACAAGGTAAGCACAGCTGTTAAGGGGTTCACCCAGCGAACCAGTATCACGGCAGCGAACACACAAAGCACAACCGCAAAAATAATTGCCTGCCACATTTGCAAGCCGCCCGTCGCCAGAGGCCTATTCTGAGTCCGCGCCATGATGGCGTCGGCACGCATATCAATAATCTGGTTCATTACTGCGCCAGCACTTGCCGCTAAACCAATACCAAAAGATGCGATCAGCACCAATTTTAAATCAGGAATCCCTTGAACCGCTAGTAGCATTCCGACAATGGCCGTAAATACGATCAACATCACCACACGAGGTTTCGTTAAATCATAGTACTGACGAAATGCACTGCTTAGTGTTTGAGTCTCAGACATAGTTGTTGTTATCCGACCTAGTTATTCAGGGGTACGTATCGCTAGCCTACCTGCGATGTTTTAAGCAACCGCTTGATGTCTTTCTTCATCAAACTCGGATCAGAACCTGCCGGGTAACTCATCATGAGGTTGCCGGTAGGGTCAATGATATAAATACGATCTTTATTAGCCGCTTCAGGTGCATCCTCTAGCTCAAGCACTTGCTTCCACTGAGAAAGTGCGCCCTCTTCGACAGCGTAGACTTCCATGGGACGATACTTGGCTTCGAGGTCAGTGGCGACATCATCTGACAACCCAGAATAAACAAACAGTGTACGAATACGCTGCATATCATTGTTTTGCATAAATCTAAGCTGCCGGATCTTTAAAATATTTTCCTCACAAACTTCATCACATGTATTCTGCGCGACTACTAAAAATACCCACTGACGTCTAAGCGACTCCAGCTCAACAACATCTTCGGCTGTTTGTAGCTCCAAATTGTCTACAGGGCGGACCGGCACATATAGATCACCGTAATTTACATAGCCCGTGGGCTGGTATAAAAAAGCGCCTACAATGGGCGCGGCAAAAACCACCAAAACCATAATAAGTTGAACTCTGTTCCAGAAAACGGAAGCAGGTTTTGATTGAGGGTTAGCTGTAGAAGTCATAATTTCAAAACTCTTGTTTGCAGAAAAAGCCGAGAGGCTAAATATCCGCTTTGTCTAAATCTAATCGTTAGGTCGCTTAATGCTTTTTATAAGCAACACTAAACAGGCGATCACAAAGGCTAGGGCCATGCTGAACCACTGAAAAGCATAGCCCTTGTGCATGGCAACACCTGAGTCGTCAGCGGCAGTCCATTGAATAGACAGGCCAGACGCTTCTAATTCGGGCGCTAATTCTACCACCATAGGCACTAAGTTCTGTCCATATTGCGCAGTTAAATCTTCGGTTGGAAAATACTGCCAAACACTACCCGTTTGCGCAGGATACCGCTCATTCCACATTGGCGGCGCTGGGGCCAATACGTTTAACCGGCCATACATCTTAGTTGCCAGGCTTGGCTCTGGAACATAGGGTAATACTTCTCGACTCGATCCAGCGTAAACCCAGCCACGATTTAGCAAAACAAGGTGACCAGCGTTGGTTTCAAAAACGCTATAAACGTCGTACCCAACTCGATTATTCTGAACCCGTCCGTCGATAAACAAGGGGCCCTCGCTGATGTAACGTCCCTCTAAAAACACGGACCGGTAGCGCTGATTCGCAAGCGCAGAAACACTCAGTTCTGAAATAAGCTGATCAAGGTCAACCTGCTTGTCGCTGGCAAGAGCATTGCGCTGCTCTACCAACAGGTCCTTTTCCTGAGCACGGTCTAACTGCCAGACTCCTAAGCGCAGCATTGCTAGCGTTATGAGCACCGCGAGAATCAGCAATACTGGCCGTGTAAGAGCATTTTTTCGCTTGGGAGTAGTCATGCGTAATGGTTCACTCGTAAATGGTTGCTATTTACCTGGCGGCTACTCTTGGCAAGGTCCGTAAGGCAAACTATCGCTATTTGTAACTTAATGTAATTCTCTCGCAGGCGAATCGCACTTTACAGCGATGCTACATACTGTAGACTCTTGCGACCCCTGCTTGTAGCCTATGTTGAGTATTTAATATATCTACTGCTTGATTGCTATGACACCAACTACCTAATGAGGGGGTACTATATGACATTCAATCAAACATACTGTAACTAAACCCTCACCACTATGACTAAACTAATAATCGCAGCTCTTCTCATAGCCATGATCGCCAGTTTGGGCGTTGGCCTTTACCACCTACTAAGCGCTCCAAAAGCAGGTGAGTCTAGCGACTCGCTCTACAAATCTCTGCGTTTACGTATTGGGATTTGGGTGGTCTTGTTTGCCTTCCTTCTTTTGGCTCTGAAGATGGAGTGGATTAAACCGAGTAATTCGGTACATCCTGCCAATTTTAATGCAGAGCAGCAAAAGCGTATAGAAAAAGCAGAATCTGAAAACTGAGCTAGGCCAATCGCGATCGCATAAGATAAAAAGGCGCTGAATGATCAGCGCCTTTTTAATGGCCAGCACTCATGCGCTAGCTGATTAGTGCTTGAATATCTAAAGCACGTAAACAAAGATAAATAATCCTACCCAAACTGTATCAACAAAGTGCCAATACCAAGCACCCGCCTCAAACGCAAAATGGCGCTCTGCAGTAAAGTGCCCCTTCATACATCTAAATAAAACCACAAGCAATATAACGGCTCCAAGAGTTACGTGGAATCCGTGAAAACCCGTAAGCATAAAGAACGTCGAACCGTAAACACCGGTACCTAATGTAAGGCCAAGGTGTTGATAAGCTTCAACATACTCAACAGCTTGGAAATACAGAAACCAGAAGCCAAGCGCCACGGTAATCGCCAACCAAATAATCAATTGCAAACGGTTGTTCGCTCTCAATGCATGGTGTGCAATAGTAAGTGTCACACTAGAGGTAAGTAGAATAAGCGTGTTGTAGAGCGGCAAATGCCAAGGGTCTACTAAAGCGAACTTAGTGCCTTCGGCAATATCAGTAGCTGTTGGTATAGTGCCCGCTAGAAGTTCAGCGCCTACAGGGCCGGTTGATGGCCAAACTGATTCAAAACCAGGCCATAAAAGCTCAGTGTCCGCTAACCACGGAACCGCAAGAACGCGTAAATAATAAAGTGCACCAAAGAACGCCGCAAAAAACATAACTTCAGAAAAGATAAACCATGCCATGCCCATACGGAAGGACTTGTCTACTTCCATGTTGTAAGCCGGGCTCTCCATAATGACTTTGCGAAACCAAATAAACAGCAAAGCAGCCATGCCAGCCAGACCGGCGGTCATCAATTTAGGCCCAAATGCGTAGCCGTTAAGGTAACTTGCGCCGCCCATGGCGATGCAGAACAACGCAATTGAGGCAACAAACGGGTAATAGCTTTCGCTAGGGAGATAATAACTATCAGGAGAATGTGAAGCCATGGCTTTTCCTCGGAGGTACTTTTCTGGTGTTCTTTGAACTACTCTTTCGCGTACGTTAGAGTAAATATTTTATTTCTTATGACTCATTGCCGACGGCGAACAATGAAAAACCTACTCAAACAGCGAGGCCGTCTCTACCCGCTTATTATAGTTAGATTACTACTGTCCCGCATACTTTTCATTGTCGAAAAACGTGTATGACAGTGTCAATTCGTACACATCGTCCGGCATTTCAGTATCCAACATAAATCTGACTAACATTTCCTGCTCTTCACCAGGTTGTAAAACCTGCTTAGTAAAACAGAAACATTCAGTCTTCTTAAAATGAAAACCAGCACGAGGTGGCGATACATTAAACGTTGCCATCCCGGTAATGGGTCGGTCGGAGTAGTTCTTAACGTAAAAGACTGCGTCTTGTACTTGACCTAACTTTATATCGACCATTGGCGTAACTGGCCGAAACTCCCAAGGAAGCGCCGTATGACTGTGCGAGGTAAACGTAACATTAACCTCACGATCAGACAATGGAACCGCACTAGCCGCTGCCTCGTCAATCACAGTGGTTTTACCGCCAAAACCGGTAACACGACAAAATGCGTCATAGAGCGGTACTAATGCATAACCAAAACCAAACATTAAAAGCGCGATGACAACTAACTTAACAACAATACCTTGTTGGTTATTTGCGGTACTTTTTTCCACGTTTCTAACTCTTCCCTAATCGTTTTCAATCCATCAAAAAGGCGCTGAAAGCGCCCTTTTGAAACTACTTACGAGGCATCAGCCATTTACATTTTTATGAAAAAAGCCAATACAAACAATACGATAGGAATAACTGCAATAAGTAACGCAAAACGCGCGTTACTTATTCGTTGCTTATCATTCCTGTCGTTTTTCATAACCTTATGTTCGAAACTTGTGTCCGAAACTTTTGTAGTTAAGTAATTATTCTATTACTACTTAACTGTAGGAGGTGTTTCAAAGGTATGGAAAGGTGCTGGTGAAGGCACTGTCCATTCTAGACCTTCTGGGTTATCCCACACTTCAGCTGTTGCTTTCTTACCACCACGAACAGTCGCAATCACAATATAGATGAACAGCAATTGTGACAAACCAAGACCGAATGCGCCCACTGACGAAATCATATTGAACTCAGTAAACTGAACAGGGTAGTCGGCATAACGACGTGGCATACCGGCTAGACCTAAGAAGTGTTGTGGGAAGAACGTAATATTAAAGAATATTGCGGTCAACCAGAAGTGGATCTTACCCAAGGTCTCGTTGTACATGTGACCTGTCCATTTTGGTAGCCAGAAAAAGGCTCCACCAAACATCGCCATAACCGCACCAGAGAACAGCACATAGTGAAAGTGAGCCACTACAAAATACGTATCATGGTACTGAAAGTCAGCTGGAGTAATCGCTAGCATCAATCCAGACAAACCGCCTAGAGTGAATAAGAAAACCACACCAATTGCGTACAACATCGGTGTTTCAAACGTCATAGAACCGCGCCACATGGTGGTAACCCAGTTAAAGACTTTGACGCCGGTCGGCACCGATATCAGCATCGTTGCGTACATAAAGAACAGCTCGCCCTCGAGCGGCATTCCCACGGTAAACATGTGGTGCGCCCATACAATGAACGACAAGAATGCGATAGCACCCGTGGCAAAGACCATTGAGCTGTAACCAAACAACGGCTTACGCGCAAATGTTGGAATAATGTGCGAGATGATGCCAAACGCTGGCAAGATCATGATGTACACCTCTGGATGTCCGAAGAACCAGAAAATGTGTTGATACAAAACAGGGTCACCGCCGCCTGCTGGGTTGAAGAATGCCGTACCAAAATGACGATCAGTCAACAACATCGTTACTGCGCCAGCAAATACCGGCATTACCGCAATTAACAAGAATGCGGTAATCAACCAAGTCCAAACAAACATAGGCATTTTCATCAACGTCATGCCCGGTGCGCGCATATTCAGCACCGTAACAATTACGTTAATTGCGCCCATAATGGACGAAATACCCATCATGTGAATCGCCACAATACCCATGTCGACGCTCATACCACCCTGAATAGTCAGGGGTGCATAAAGAGTCCACCCGGCAGCGGGCGCGCCGCCAGGGACAAAGAAGCTCAACAACAAAATGGAGAATGCAAATGGAAGAATCCAGAAACTCCAGTTATTCATACGCGGCAGCGCCATATCTGGAGCACCCACCATGAGTGGGATCATCCAGTTGGCAAAACCAACGAAACCAGGCATAACCGCGCCAAACACCATTATAAGGGCGTGCATGGTGGTCATTTGGTTGAAAAAATGCGGATCTACAAACTGCAACCCAGGTTGAAATAATTCCGCACGAATAACCAGTGCCATCGCGCCACCAAGCATAAGCATGGTGAGCGAAAAAATTAGATAAAGCGTACCAATATCCTTATGATTGGTAGACATGCACCAACGCTTAAAGCCGGTTGGCATGTGGTGATCATGATCGTCGTGATGATCGTGTTCTGCGGCTACATTTGCCATGATTTATCTCCTAAACTCTCTACTGTCTTTTCGCTTTAATGTCAGACGGCAAAACCACGTCACCCGTGTCGTTGCCATATGAATTACGTTGGTATGTGATTACTGCAGCTATGTCTTCATCGCTCAGCTGTCCTGCAAACGCGGCCATAGCTGTGCCCGCTTTGCCGAACATTACAATGTCGATATGGTCCTCAATTGGGCCAGTAGCAATAGCACTGCCCGCAACCGCAGGAAACACACCTGGGATACCTTTGCCATCTGCGCCGTGACAAGCTAGGCAATTGGATGCAACTTCCGCACCTTTTGCGATTAACTCTTCCTTAGTGTAGGTTTTTGCTGATACGGGCTCAGCCGCTTCAACCGCAGGAACGACAGCATCAACAACATCAGTTGCTACTTCCGCCATCACTTCACCTGCATCCTGCGCACTGGCTTCTTCTGCCATGCCTTCTACACCATCAAACGATCCACCCGCAGCGACCCAGGCGTCAAACTCATCGCCAGTCACCACTTCGACCACAATCGGCATAAAGGCATGGTCTTTGCCACACAACTCAGCGCATTGTCCTCGGTAAATTCCCTCTTTGCCTTCGTCTACGCGAAACCAAAGTTCATTAATATAGCCAGGGATCGCATCTTTCTTAGAGCCAAACGCGGGTATCCACCAAGCGTGAATTACATCGTTAGCAGTAATCAATGCACGCACCTTACGGCCTGACGGCACAACAAGATGGTTGTCTGTCTCTAATAGATAATTCTCACCTTGAGGCTCGGCATTTTCGACATCAAACTGGTCGATCTGCGAACGAGGTGTTGCAAGCGTAGCGAAAAAGTTAATATCACTACCATCCATATACTCATAACCCCATTTCCACTGGTAACCAGTGATCTTAATAGTGAGGTCGGATTTGGTCGTATCTTCCATTTTAATAAGCACTTGCGTGGCGGGTATAGCCATAGCAATAAGAATCAAGAATGGGATTACCGTCCATACAATCTCAACAGACGTACTGTGACTGAATTTAGCAGGCTCGTAATTCTTGCTCTTACGGTGTTTAAAGATTGAATAGAACATGACTGAGAACACGGCGACAAAAATAGCCACACAAATCCAGAAGATCAGCATGTGCAGTGAATAAATATCACGTGCCACCTCTGTTACTGGATCTTGGAAGTTCAATCGGTATTCGGCCATTGCGATGGCGCTGACTGACCACAATGCAATCATTGCAAGGCCGCGTCGAACGCTACTGCTAACAGATTTTGTAAGCATAGATATAGACATCATAGATAAAGACATAGTTTTAGAGTCTCCAATGTAAACATTATTTCGACCCCGCTTATTATTAACGCGTTAATACCATCTACAGAATTAACACACTATTCCAAACAAACTGCTGCTCACTGTTTGGGCAGTAATTTGCTCAACTTATCAGTGCAATTGCAGAGCTGGTATCTTAACACCGACCGTCACAAAAAAGTTCACCGATGTGAATTGAAGCGCCGTTATTTAAAGCCAGCTTTGGGGCGGTGAGAAGGTATCACATGGGCAATGCTACAGCAACCAAATACTCTCTTTTAACGCGTCGAGAAAGAGATTCTTCAAGTCCAAACAATAGCGCGCAAATGACCAACTGCCACAATATATTTCAGTCTCGCACATTGTCGTGGCGTGAGTAACAATGCAACCTTCATTACAGAGTAGAGATACTTGCACAGCATATAGCCTGTACACAAGGCCAATTTATGTTCAAAATGCCCCTCAACAGCACCCTTGATGTCCTTTTTCCGCAATTCTGTCGTTGCTGCGAAGACCCTCTAACGGTATGGGCTTTGCTTTGTCAACAGTGCCAAAACGAACTACCGAGAGTAGGTTTTTCGTGTCGTCGCTGCGGGCAAGCGCTTGGGGTTGTAACAGATACGTGTGGTGCGTGCTTAACTGCCCCATGTCCACAAAACCAAACCATCGCACCATTTTGGTTTAATGGAACGATTGCTGAAACAGTAAAAGCCATTAAATACGGCCTTAAACCTCAGTTGGCTCGCCCTCTCACCGACATTCTGCTGCAGGAACTAGAGGAGGGTTTCAGCATTTCTAGTGAACAAGGGTATACAGGAATCGTACCGATACCAAGTGAACGCGGAAAACTGAAACACCGCGGCTTTAATCCCGCCGCTCTATTAGCGAAGCACTTAGGATCAGCGCTCTGTATTCCTGTTTACTACACAGCCTTGTACAAAAGAGACAAGTCACCCAGCCAAGTGGGCAGCAGCCGGTCTGCGCGTTTGCGACAGGCTAACGGGCAATTTAAGGTGAATCATTCAATACTTGAGAACGCAGCCAGGTATAGAAACGACGACATGAAACCTAAAATACTCCTCATCGACGATGTTTTAACTACCGGAGCTACTCTTCGAAGCGCCGCTAAACTGTTGAAGCAAAACAATGTTGAAAGCATCACAGCAGTGTGCGTCGCCCTGAGTCCTTAGCTTGGTTCCCTTACAGAATACGCCGATCAATACACCAAAATCGACCGTAATTGAAATCACTACTGCCTAACAGGCTAGTTCAGTTTTAGTAACACAAGACCCTTCCAAAGGGTTAACATCGATCAGTAAGGGCCATACGCTTAATACTAATGCAGAACTGAACATCCAAACCCAACTACTTGCGGCTGCCATCTTTATGCTAGCCTTACCATAATTGGGTTAATGTCTTCGAATTCAGCGCAAGGTGTCGGCCACAAGAACACCTTTACGATATTTCAATACACATAAAACCCAATGCTAATTTCCTCTTAAATGTGCGTTATTGGCCAATAAGAAATGTCCAATAAGAAATTGCTTAACCGCGTAAAACCAACTTAGAATGCTATTTATAACGATATCTAGAATCGGCTAAAGAAACATATACAGAGTGCTAAAAATTTTGCTAAGAAACGTCCACCATCACCCATGAATCGCCCCCAACACGATTTAGTGTCCATTGCCAATCCTCGTTTAGCCAGTGAGCTAAAAGTGAAGGCTGCAAAGCAGTTTGAAGAGCGCCACTCAGAAGAGTCTCTCGATACCCTCCTGCTGGATCACAAGGAGCTGCGCGAACAGACTTGGCGAGCCATTCTTGTTCTTAACATAGTGCGATACGCTTTCGCCATCTTCCTACTTGTTGATATCGCGATTGACTTAAACATTACTGCCGCACACACAGACCTATCTGAACACGTGCCGCGAGTGTTTCTCCCAGCAACGTTGACCTTGTTAATGTCAGCGATTGTTTTTAGCTATTTATCAAGAACCCAGAAATATGAGATCGAGCGGATCCTTGCAACCCAATTTGTGATCGACCTGATTCTGACAACCACGTTAATCCATATTAGCGGAGCGAGTAGCAACGACTGGTTCTTTGTCTACTTTGTGATAGTGACAACGGGCAGTGTCGCATTAACCAGACGCCACGCACTAGCCTTAGCATCTGCTGCATTCCTGCTAATCGCTATCGAACAAATCGATGTATTACTCGTACACGACGGTGGCAGCAACTTATCACTCGAAGCTCTTTCAGGCAGCGGCGCCATTTTGCTAATTAGCGCACTTTTGATTTCTTGGATGGCGTACTTGATTCGTAAAAACCAAATCCAAGGATACGTGCCTGGAGATGAGTCGCTTGAAGCTTATTTGATACGCGAAGAAATAAAAGCAATCGAAACCACCCTACACAAAACAAACGGCAATAAAACTAACGCCGCAGCCCTTCTCGGACTCTCATTTAGGTCCTTTCGATACAAATCATCTAAATATGGTCTAGAGTGACAAAAATTGTCACCTGTTTTTCGCTCTCGAAAAAAGGTATTTTTCCGATAAAATTCAAGGAGTTAAGAAAAAAACTCAACACTTATTGAAAAATGTGTACTTTTTGTCACTATCTTTTGATATGAATACTAGGTGATATAAATACTAGGCTTTTGTAAAAAGAGATCAATTAGGGGGGGGCTTCAGTAGGACCCTCAAAAATATCCAAACAAACGCAGGCTAGCATTGTTTAGCACTGAGCAATTGAAACGCCCTATGTATCTACCTAACCAGGTCGTCTCTACTTATCTTAAAACTTCAACTACCTAGGAAAATATAAATGAAAAATTTACCTTCTAAATATAACAACGCTAAGGGTTTTACTCTTATCGAACTAATGATCGTTGTTGCCATTATTGGTATTTTGGCAGCAGTTGCATTACCGGCCTACCAGAACTACACATATAAAGCTCGTGTGTCTGAAGTCATCCTTGCAGCTTCTGCGTGCCGTACGGCCGTAAGTGAAGTTGTTGCTTCGACTGGCGCTTTTCCTACAGTAGACGTTTGTGGAACAATCGCTAGTCAGTTTGTTGCGAGCGTTGCGAATGCCGACACAGGTGTAATCACTGCAACGGCTGCGACAGATGCAGGGAATCTAGGCGGAGCGTCTGCCGGAACTATTACTCTGACTCCTGATGCTATTGCGAACAACTCTGTACCAGGTTGGACATGTGCTGGCACCATACCTGCAAACCTTCGCCCAGGATCTTGCCAAGGCTAAGCTGCAAAGACTTCTGTTCGCAGTTAGATTAGAAATTGCAATAGAAGCTATGTTGCCTATGAAAGACCCCTTTGATAGGGGTCTTTTTTTGGCTCTAGAGTCTGCAAGTAATGTGCAGGTAATACCCCAAAAAACATCTTGTGCGTATGAACACGCAAGAATCACTAGAGGTTACAAAACAGATTGTGGTAACTTAGCAGGGTTATCACCCTCACCAGACGATTGCAGCATATCTTCGTAATGAACAAACAGACCGAACAACCCAAGCTTGTTAGAGCACTTGTTAATCTTGGAATAATCACCGCTGAAGGCGCTTTAAAGGTCAGCGAAAGCGGAAACAGCCCACAAAAACTATTTGAAGAGTTACATACAAAGGGGATAGCATCACCGCGCAAGATCGCGCGCGAGTTTTCCAACACATTTGGAAGTCCACGAGTCGACCTAAGTGCTTTTGATGCCACGCTATTTCCCACATCGACAATTAATGCAAAACTGCTCGAAAGTCACTTTGTACTACCATTAGCGCAAAAAGGGCAAAAGTTGTATGTAGCTATTGCCAACCCAACCAATAACACCGCTCTTTCAGAAATACAGTTTGCAACTGGACTACAAGTTGTCCCAATCATCACAGATTGGCAAAACTTGGCGGCTGGAACAGCGGCTTACCATGATGCTCAAGGTGGTACCCTAGAAGAATATTTGGGCGACACAGACATCGAGCTTGACCTTGCTGAAGACGATGAGGAAGAAGCTAACGATCCAATAGGTTTTGATCCAAATGAAGCGCCTATTGTTAAGTATGTTAACAAAGTATTGGTTGACGCGATCAATAGAGGCGCGTCAGATATCCATATCGAACCGTTTGAACACGAGTTAAGAATCCGTTTTCGAATTGACGGCATCTTGCACATTATTACTTCACAGCCAATTAACCTTGCGCCAAGAATAATTGCCAGAATCAAGATTATTTCCAAACTTGATATTGCCGAACGAAGAGCCCCACAAGACGGTCGGGTAAAACTGAAAATATCCAAGAGCAAGTCTTTCGACTTTCGAGTAAACACCCTGCCTACTGTCTATGGTGAAAAAGTAGTTATGCGGATTCTAGATTCCAGTTCTGCAAACCTCGACCTAAACATCCTCGGCTTCACTAAAGAGCAATTAGAGCAGTACACCAACGTAATAAATCAACCCTATGGAATGGTATTAATTACGGGCCCTACGGGGAGTGGTAAGACTGTTACCCTTTATTCAGCTCTCAATAAGATCAACGACCCTACTAAAAACATCTGTACGGTTGAAGACCCAGTTGAAATTCAGTTAGCGGGCATTACGCAAGTCAACATCAACGAACGAGCTAACTTAAACTTTGCCAGCGCACTGCGCGCATTTCTTCGCCAGGATCCGGATATAATTATGCTTGGCGAAATTCGAGATTTAGAAACGGCGGAGATTGCGATTAAGGCATCTCAAACTGGCCATATGGTGTTTTCGACATTACACACAAACGACGCACCCGCCACGCTAACCCGATTACTCAATATGGGCGTACCCGCCTTTAACGTAGCATCTGCGGTGAGCCTGATTGTAGCTCAGCGACTTGCTCGTACTCTGTGTAAGAGTTGCAAAGTTGAAACCGAAATCACAGAGCCTGCCCTTATCGATTTTGGATTTACTCCCGAACAAATCAAAGAGCATAAAATCTACGACCCCAATTTTGATGGTTGCCCAAAGTGCACACTTGGCTACAAGGGAAGAGCTGGACTATTCCAGGTCATGGAACTCAGTAAAAAGATGAAACGACTGATCATGGAAGGCTGCACAGAAAGAGACATCGAACAGGCTGCGATAGAAGACGGGGTCATGGATCTTCGTCATGCAGGAATGCAAAAAATACTGGACGGAATAACCTCGGTTGCGGAAATTGAACGCGTCACCAATGTCTAGAGTAGACCGTTTATCGACGGGCGTTTGTCGAAGTGGGCTTAACGGTGGTTTTTACCCTCTAAATAATCAAATTAAGGCTGTATATTTATTGGTGACAAATTAGAATCTACTCATGGCTACTAAAAAACAACAAAAAGTCTTCGAGTTCGCTTGGGAAGGTGTTAACCAAAAGCGCGCCACGATTGGCGGTGATATCGAAGCTCCCACACTGTCTCAAGCAAAAGCCATTTTACGCCAACGCGGGGTAAGAGTTACCAAACTAAAACGCAAACCCCAGCCTCTCTTTTCAATGGGGCAAGGCATAAAAACGGTTGATATCAGTTTCGCGTCTCGCCAAATGGCCACAATGATCGGTGCGGGCATTCCAATTGCGCAAACAGTTAGAGCTATCGGCAAGGGGCACGAAAGCGCCGCCATGTCGAAACTAATGATGGAAATCAGCAGAGAGGTTGAGTCTGGGTCTTCACTGAGCATTGCTCTGTCAAAGCATCCACAATACTTCAACCGCTTGTTCGTTAGTTTGACTGAGGCGGGCGAAGAGTCAGGTAAATTGGATACAATGCTCGATAGAGTAGCGACATATAACGAGAAACTAGAAGCCCTAAAGAGCAAGGTCAAGGGTGCCTTGATGTATCCGATTGTGGTTTTAGTCATTGCGCTTGTTGTCTCGGTCCTGCTTCTCTTGTTCGTAATACCGACTTTTGAAAACCTGTTCCAAGGTGTGGGGGCGGATCTACCTACACTAACTCGAATCATCGTAGATATGTCACATTGGCTGCAGGCCAACTGGTACATATTTTTCGGCATAATATTAGCCGCAGGAATGACCTTCAGTTACTTTTATAAGAGATCTAGTAAGATGCAATTTGCGATGGACCGGATCCTTTTACGGGTACCAGTGTTCGGTGTTATCGTAAAAAAATCTGCACTAGCGCGATTTTCGCGAACGCTTGGGATTATTTTTGATGCGGGTGTTCCACTAGTTGATGGCATGAATACCGTTGGTTCAGCTACCGGCAATCGGGTTTATCAAAAAGCTGTTAATGATGTTAAAAATGAAATCAGCACTGGCCGAAGTCTTGAAAATGCCATGGCTAACACACGCGTTTTCCCAAACATGATGTTACAGATGGTTTCGAGTGGTGAAGAATCTGGCGAACTAGAAGTCATGCTGGACAAAGTCGCCGATTTTTACGAGAGGGAAGTCGATGACGCCGTCGACTCAATGAGTAGCTTGATCGAACCTTTTATGATTGTACTCTTGGGTACGATCATCGGAACAATGGTTTTAGCAATGTACCTCCCAATTTTTAAAATGGCATCCGTATTCTAAAGGCCTTATGAGCGAATCCCTAGCGTTGTTAGCTGCGCTGCCAGCCTCTGCCCATACGTCCTTAGCGTTTATTCTAGGTTTATTGACCGGCAGTTTTCTGAACGTCGTAATCTTTCGCATGCCATTACGTATGCAATACGAATGGACGGCACAATATCATGAGTGGCTAAATAAAACCGAATACCCTGAACCGGCGCCTGCTGGCTTGGTCTTTCCTGCATCACACTGTATGAGTTGCAAAACGGCGTTAAAGCCGTGGCATAACATTCCAGTCATTAGCTTTTTGATTTTACGAGCACGCTGCGCTACCTGTAAAACACCTATCTCTTGGCGTTACCCTCTAGTTGAGTTACTCACAGCCATTTTGAGCGCTGTGGTAATCCATCATTTTGGCTTATCTTGGCAAGGTGGCGCGGTACTGCTTTTAACGTGGGCACTGATCGCGTTAAGTTTTATTGACCTTGATCACCAACTTCTTCCTGACGATATTGTTTTACCTATGATGTGGATGGGGCTTGGCTTAAGTCTAGTCCCTTTATTTGCATCTCCATCAGACGCTATTTTTGGCACCATTTTTGGCTACTTAGCATTTTGGAGTGTGTTTCACATTTTCAAAATCCTGACAGGCAAACAAGGTATGGGACATGGCGATTTTAAGCTTATGGCCGTATTTGGCGCTTGGATAGGCTGGCAATACCTACCGCAAATTATTCTAATATCAACTCTGCTTGGCAGCATAGTTGGTATTAGCTTGATGCTCTTTAAGAAAGCTCGTGGCGAAATGGCGATTCCATTTGGCCCTTATATCGCCATAGCTGGATGGTGTGCGATTCTGTGGGGCGCCGAAATCAATGAGGCTTATTTCCGCTTTGCGGGGCTATAAAGATTAATGACTACGATTGACTCTAAAGAGACGACAAGGCAAACGGCAAGCCCGACGGTAAGCCCCACTCCATCGTACAACCCAAGCATTATTATTGGGCTCACCGGTGGGATAGGGAGCGGTAAAACGGTTGCTTCAGACCATTTTGGAGCGCTAGGTGTACCGATTATTGATACTGATATAATCGCTCGTTTAGTAGTTGAACCTGGTCAAGCGGCACTCGCTCAGCTGGTTGAAGTATTTGGAAGTTCGATTCTTAAGGATGACGGTTATCTTAATCGCGATGCCCTTAGAGAGCTCGCCTTCTCCAATACTGAGAATAAAGCGAAACTCGATGAAATAACACACCCAGCTATTCGCAACGAAACAATGCGTCAGCTTGCGAACGTTACTTTTCCGTACTGCATAGTGGTAGTACCACTATTAACTAAAGACTCGCCTTTTCAAGGCTTTATGCAACGCATCATTGCAGTCACTTGCTCAGAAGAAACTCGCGTTACCAGAGTAATGCAGCGTTCTAAGTTAAGCCGAGAAGCCGTAATCAAGATTATATCTACTCAGCTAACCGACCAGCAACGTCTTGAGTTTGCTGATGATGTGATTGCAAACGACGGCACGATTGACGACGTGAAAAAAGCCGTTGAGGAATTACACGAGAAGTACTTACTGCTTGGCGAACCGCCTCAAACGTAACTGCCCTCTGACCTCTTAGACCAGAGACTCTAGGCTAGGTATTAAACCGATCTCTAGCTCAGGTTTTGAAGTGTTCAATGAGCCGCTCGATAATTACTTGGTTACCTGCTAAAAAATCCATTTCAGCAATTTCCTCTAAGCTAACCCATTTAAGCGCCTGCCCTTCTCTCGAAGTAGCCTTGCCAATGAAGGCGTCTATTATCCGCACAAAGAGTTTTACATCACGGTCTGGATAACTGTGTTCCCATACCATGAATTCTCTGGACTCACTAATATCAATACCAACCTCTTCAAGAAACTCGCGCTTAAGCGCATCCACCACCGATTCGCCTTGCTCAAGTTTGCCACCAGGGAACTCCCATTTTTGAAAATAGGCATCGGGTTTAACACGTTGGCCCACCAAGACCTTACCCGAGTCATCGAGAACGATTCCAACAGCAACCTGTAAAACGGGCTTCGTCATTTTATTGATAGGGTCGGTAAAGGTTGAGCAACTTAGTCACAAGCCACAAACCTAGGCGCATAAGCTGGTTAGGGGGCTTATTTAGAGAAAGCTAACTTCGATAGTCCGCATTTATACGCACATATTCGTGTGAAAGATCGCTTGTCCAAACCGTGTAGCTCTCACCGCCTAAGTTGAGATCAACACTAATGGTAATTTCTTCTTTCTGAAATTCGCGTTGACCCTGCTCTTCAGAATAGTCCGGATGCGGTTGGCCTCGTTCTATCAGCGCCAGTCCATTGATAGCCAAGTTCAGCACATCAATATCAAAATATTTTGTCGGCGCTTTACCGATTGCCATCAGCAACCTTCCCCAGTTAGGATCGCTTGCGTTCATCGCGGTCTTAACCAACGGCGAGTGCGCTATGCTGTATGCAATTTCCTCGCAATCGCTTTGTAACTTGCCTCCTTTTACTTCAACAGTTACAAACTTAGTCGCACCTTCGCCATCTCGAATAATCGCTTGCGCTAGATCTAGCAAAACATCATGTACTGCTACATAAAAAGCTTTTGCGTCGTCACTCGAAGAATCATAAAGGAGCGCATGCCCTGCCTTGCCCGTAGCGCTGAGAACCACGGCATCGTTGGTGGATGTATCGCCGTCGACCGTAATACGGTTAAAACTAGCGTCTGTGGCTCGTTTTAAGCAGTCATCTAACACGGTTTGGCTCACTACAGCATCAGTTGCCACAAAGGCCAACATAGTAGCCATGTTAGGGCAAATCATGCCTGAGCCTTTTGCTATGCCCGACACCGTTACAAACTGCCCGTCTATAATCAGTGTACGGCTGGATGCTTTGGCCACCGTGTCGGTGGTCATAATGGCTTTAGCAGCATCGACCCAACTGCTGTTGTAGGCCGCATCACCAAATGACGTTATGCCACTAGACAAAGCCTGCATTTCCATCTGCTCGCCAATAACGCCAGTAGAAAATGGTAAGACTGCTTGCGGATCGCAGTCAAGCACTTGAGATAGGCTTTGACAACTACTATTGCAGTTATCCAAACCTTGTTGCCCAGTACCTGCATTGGCATTGCCCGCATTGATCAGTAACGCTCTTGCGGACGCTTGCTTAAGGTGTTCCTTAGCAACCAACACTGGCGCAGCGCAAAATTTATTCTGAGTGAATAATGCTGACGAAACGGTGCCTTCACAGAAATGCATCAACAACAAATCATCGCGGTCGCGGTAACGCATACCGCTTGCGATGGTCTGAAGTTGCACTCCTGCTACTGGGGCTATATCAGTTGGTTCGGTTAAATTTACCGGCATGAGAAACTTTTAGCGTTATGGCTGGGGTAGAAAAAAAGAGGTAGAAAATTGAACTAGATTTCTAGTTCAATTTACCGTGGCACTGCTTAAACTTTTTACCAGAACCACATGGGCATGGCTCGTTACGACCAACCTTTGGAGCCTCTCGCACAAACGTGCTGCTAGATGCTTCGCTACTCTGGGCTGAACTGTCAGCTGAGCCACTAGCACTATCATGCTTAAGTTCCATGCCTTCACGAGCCGCTTCGCGACGACGCGCTTCTAGAGCATCAAGATCGCTGTCTTCGCGCACTTGAACACGCGCCAAAATAGTAACCACCTCAGTTTTTACACGATCTAGCATCGTGGTAAACATTTCGAATGCTTCGCGTTTATATTCTTGTTTAGGGTTCTTTTGAGCGTAGCCTCGTAAGCCGATACCACGACGCAAATAATCCATTTCGGCCAAATGCTCTTTCCATTGGTTATCCAAGGTTTGGAGCATAATCACTTTTTCAAGATGACGGATTACTTCAGTACCGTATTTCTCTTCTTTTGACTCATAAGACTTTTCGATTTCATCGTAGATACGATCGCGCAGAGTGTCTTCGTATAAACCCTTATCTTCTTCTAACCAACGAGCGACGGGGAGCGCAAGGCCAAACTCTAGGCGAATATCATCTTCAAGTTGATCAATATCCCATTGCTCAGGCATACTTTGCGGCGGAATAGTTCGGTCTATAACCAAATCTACTACTTCTTCGCGCATGGCTAATACATTGTCAGAAACGTCGTCGGACGACATCAAAGAATTACGTTCGCTATACACCAACTTACGTTGCTCATTGGCAACATCATCGTATTCTAGTAGTTGCTTACGCATGTCGAAGTTGTGACCTTCAACTTTGCGTTGAGCGTTCTCGATCACTCTCGACACAAGGCGACTTTCGATCGCTTCACCTTCTTCCATGCCAACCCGTTGCATCATCCCGGAGATCCGGTCTGAGCCGAATATGCGCATCAATGAGTCGTCCATAGAAAGAAAAAATCGAGTTTCACCCGGGTCGCCCTGACGACCAGAACGACCACGTAACTGGTTATCGATACGGCGAGACTCATGCCGCTCCGTACCAACAACGTAAAGACCACCCGACTCAAGAACAGCTTCTTGGTCACGTTTCCATTCTGCTCTTATCTGGTCGTGCTCGGCATCACTCTTGGCTTCGCTCAAGCGCATATCTAAGTTGCCACCCAACACGATATCGGTACCACGACCCGCCATATTTGTGGCGATTGTTACAGCACCAGGACGGCCCGCCTTAGCAATCACCAACGCTTCGCGCTCATGCTGCTTAGCGTTTAATACTTCGTGCGGTAGCTTGTGTTTTTTGAATTCTTTAGCCAACAGTTCAGAGACTTCAATCGAAGCTGTACCCAATAACACTGGCTGCCCCTCGGCATGGCGCTCACGCACGTCTTCTACGATTGCGTCGAACTTCTCGCCCATAGTGCGAAAAATAACGTCTGATTGATCAACCCTGATCATGTCTCTGTGAGTAGGCACCACAACCACTTCTAGGCCATAAATTTCCTGAAATTCGACCGCTTCAGTATCGGCGGTACCGGTCATACCCGAGAGCGTGTCGTACAGGCGGAAGTAGTTCTGAAAGGTAATAGATGCTAGCGTTTGGTTCTCGCGCTGGATCTCAACTTTCTCTTTGGCCTCAATCGCCTGATGTAATCCATCAGACCAACGACGACCCGGCATCATACGTCCGGTAAATTCGTCGACAATAATAATTTGATTATCTTGTACTACGTATTCCACATCCTTCTGGAACAATGTATGCGCGCGTATTGCGGCGTACAAATGATGTAACAACGCGATACTGCCAACATCGTACAAACTAGCGTCGGCTGGCAATATGCCAAACTCAACCATCAACTGCTCGGCTTTTTCATGACCCGCTTCAGTTAAGTACGCTTGTTTGGACTTTTCGTCGACCGTGTAGTCGCCTTCACCATCTTCTTCCTCTTGCTTAACTAGCTTAGGGACAATGCCATCCATCTTTGCGTAGACGTCACCTGTGGTGTCTGCAGGGCCAGAAATAATCAATGGTGTTCTGGCTTCGTCGATTAGAATCGAATCCACCTCGTCCACAATCGCAAGATTTAATGCACTCTGGGCTTTTTGGTCAGTAGTAAAGGCCATGTTATCGCGCAGATAATCAAAACCAAATTCATTGTTAGTTCCATAAGTAATATCACAAGCATAAGCTGCTTGCTTACTGGCATGATCTTGGCCCGACGATATAACGCCAACGGATAAGCCCATAAACGTATACAGCTTGCCCATCCACTGCGCATCGCGAGCGGCCAAGTAATCATTAACGGTTACAACATGTACAGAACCAGCTAAACCATTGAGGTACGCGGTTAGGGTACTCATCAGAGTTTTACCCTCACCCGTACGCATCTCTGATATCTTACCTTGATGTAACACCATGGCGCCTACCAGCTGAACATCAAAATGGCGCATACCTAATGAGCGCACCGAACCCTCTCTAACCGCCGCAAAGGCCTCAGGCATAATAGAGTCAAGAGTTTCGCCTTGTTCTAAACGCTGACGAAACTCGGCGGTTTTTGCAGTGAGCTCTTCGTCTGACAACGCCTGAAACTCAGGCTCTAAGTCATTAATAGCTTTGACTTTCTTGTTGAGGCCTTTGACGATTCGGTCGTTACGACTGCCAAATATTTTTTTTAACACAGAAATATCCTGAATTGTTTTAAGTGTAGGCTTGCCACTGATTAATAATGAAGGCAAACCTAATAATCGAACTAGTTCGTACTAGCCACATAGGCATAGTAATTGGCGTTCTTGTTACTGATAGGGTTAGAACTACTATTCACATCCGAAACAGCGTGAACGCTTAGCGGAGTACCTCTTGTTCTTAAGCTAAGTACTGTCTGTTTGTGTTTGACCTAGATGGCTAGATTATAGGGCTTAAAATGCAAAAACCAAGCTTAAGAGCTTGGTTTCGACTGTCTTAACGATCTGGTTTGTTAAGACTCTGTTTTTTAGATAAATGAAGTAAGAGTTAGAACAACGATAATGCTCCAGAGACTTAACTCTTTTTGTATAAATAACGCACGGGATTAATGTTTTGATTGTCCTTTTTAACCTCAAAATGAACGTGTGGTCCTGTAGAACGTCCCGTCGATCCTACCTCAGCTACAGCTTGGCCTTTCTGAACTGTTTCGCCAACGGCCACCAAATTCTTACTGTTGTGGCTATATAACGTAGAAATCGTATCGCCATGAACAATTTCGACTAACCAGCCATAGTTACCGCTGTTTTCTGATCTAACAACAACACCGTCTGCAACCGCTAAAACCGCGGCGCCCTTTTTGCCTGGGATATCAACACCACGATGAAACTGCTTTTTACCTGTCATCGGATGCATGCGAGAACCAAAGCTAGACGACACCCAGCCACCTTTTACGGGCCAACCAGCAGGCGTTTGTTGGTTTTCTAAGTTACGCGTTGATAAAACGAAATCCATTGCCGCGATTGCCGATTCTTGAATAGATAGTTCTTGTTCGATTGACGTGATTGCGTTTTCGATGTCAACCTGTTCAGAATCTTGATTGTCTTGTTGAGCCACTCCACCGACCGGTAGCGCTTCTTCAAATTGAAAGTCCGCTAGGTCAATTCCTGCCACTTCGGAGATGCGTTTCTCAACGGCAGAGATGCGAGAGACTTGTGCCTGCAGACCGCCGATTTGTCGGCCCAATACATCCATGTGCCGGCGAACATATTCGCGGGTCTTTTTAATTTCTTCTTGTTGATCGTTTACTCTAGCTTCAACGGCAATTCTGTACTCAGGATCAACAAACGGGTTGAGTGAACGATCGATTGAAGCTACCGCCCAGTAGGACAAGCCACCAACCAATAAAGGCAGAACGACTAAAGCACAAATACCTGCCCACATAAGCTTGTGCCCAGACAACGTCTGCACCCCTTTTTGCGAACTACGATCTCTCAACAACAATATTTTCAAAATTGTCTATCCTCGTTTACCCGAACTGCCGAACAGTACCGAACAATGTATTTCTGTTATTCTTTGTCGGCGACAATGCATAATCAGATATTAAGCTAGTCTGCCAATGTACTACTAATAAACTCAGCCATGCCTTATTCAAAAAAGCCCAAATCACGAAAAACCACGCTCTGGTCTTTATTGAGCACGCTGCCCGTTTACACCTCGGTAAAAGCCAATCTTTTATTTACCGAAAAACTATCCCCAATCATCCTTCGCCAGCTGCTGAGCAGCACTAACGCAAAGACCAAATCAGGCGCTAATACTAATAACGCTTCACTCATCGAATCAATCAGTCTAGACGCCAACTTAAATAAAACGACACTAAACATCAACTGCAAAAACTCTGCTGTTGTTACACAGCTAAGACATTCACAAGACTCATTGCTCGAGAACATCAATCAAGCGATAAACGCTGACACCGAATTATCGGCACTCATAAATAACGTTTCTGCACTGCAATTTAAGATATCCGCTCATTCTGCACCACCAAAAGATCCTGATGCAAAAACCTTAAACAGCGAAACACCTTACAACAAAGTAAACGCCGACTCGCATTTTGATGCTAACCGTAAGGTTCGTCAATCAAATGAAACACGGAAATCAGCTGAAATTATCGGCAATTTTTCCGAGCAAATAAACGATCCAGTGTTGGCAGAGTCACTTAAACGTCTTGCAAACACACTCAAAGAGTCGACATCTGGCTCGTCGTCAAAATAACTCAGCATTGAGTTAAAAGATAAATTTTGAGTGAGGTTTGGTTATTAACTTAGGGCGTAACCAGACATAACTAAGCGTTAGCCAGGTGCATGAACGGGATAGGTGCGTCGGCTGGATCGTCAAACGTCACCAGCTCCCATGAATCTTTCTGATTGACCATTGCACGTAACAGTCGATTATTCAAAGAGTGTCCAGATTTATGTGCACTGAACGCACCAATTAGCGGATGACCTAATAAGTACAGATCACCAATTGCATCAAGTATTTTGTGTTTTACGAATTCGTCTTCGTATCGTAATCCGTCATCGTTTAGAATTGAGTACGAATCCATAACAATCGCATTATCATGACTTCCGCCGCGGGCTAGTCCAGCTTCGCGCAGTGCTTCGACCTCATGCATAAAACCAAATGTACGAGCACGGCTCACTTCTTTAACAAATGAAGTGGTCGAAAAATCCACTGTCGCTTGCTGTGGTGATTTAGCAAAAATCGGATGATCGAAGTCGATAGAGAATGACACTTTAAAGCCTTCAAACGGGTCAAACTTTGCCCATTTGTCGCCGTCTTCAATAATGACAGGCTTGATGATTCTAATGAATTTTTTTGGAGCTGCTTGCTCTACAACACCGGCAGACTGAATCAGAAAAACAAATGGCGCTGCACTTCCGTCCATAATCGGTACTTCTGGACAGGTTAATTCAACATAAATATTGTCTATGCCTAACCCAGCAAGGGCCGACATTAAATGCTCAACAGTAGATACGGTTACGTCGCCTTCTTGAAGTGCGGTAGATAAACGAGTATCTCCAACACGTTCAGGCGTGGCTGATAGTTCCACAACGGGATCCAAATCCACGCGGCGAAATACAATGCCCGTATCGACCGGAGCCGGTCTTAACGTCAAATAGACTTTTTCACCGGTGTGTAAACCCACACCGGTTGCTCGAATAACGTTCTTGAGTGTTCGCTGATGTATCATCGATCGCAAATTCCTTAATAGTCGATATAAATATCATGCCTTTAGTTAGCACCGTCTAAACACATAGAGTCCAGTCTCTAAAGATTCTCCCAATAGGGGTTAATCTAGAGAGTTAGCACTAATGGGAAGCCGATAAAGCTAACCAGCACAACACGTATAACAAATTGCTCACACTTCTTCTTTTTATAGTTTTATCTCGTTCTATATTATGTCGTTTTCGCTCCAACCTATCTTGATCGGTTTTAAAAACGACAAGCGTAAAACTATAGCATTAAAAACAACGACTTAAAATGCTCTTCGAGTGTGTTTTATTTAATGAAAAACACACCAATCTTGGCAAGAATGTCGATCAATAACGCCAAATCTTTATTTCGACTGTCTATTTTTTAACAGAAAGTAGACAAAGTGTCTGGTCGAAGCGCGGAATCCTACACGAAACGGGAGGAATTGTGTAGCCTTCAGGCAACGCTTCTTGGTACAGACATTCTTTGTCATAACATTCAGATCAGACGTTTTCTACCGCCAATACTTACTAATCGGCTTGTATCAGCCACTTGCAAAATCTCTGCTGCCATCCTAATTCATTTGCTTATTAGTACGGAGGTCAATCATTGCTAACAACTACTTACCATTTTAGTCGGCTTGTCTGCGTAGAAATGTTGGCACGTCAAGATTGTTATTTAAGTCCGAATCGTATAGCGGTAGATTCTCTAACTCAGACGCTCTGCGAGGCTGAACCAATGTTGGTTCAGCCTGCATGTTTTCGACCGGTAGAGACTCATACGAACTTCCCACCGCACGAGCCACTGTCTTTACAACCGCATATGGTTTTGCGGCCGCTTCGGCGTTCGCTTCTTGAATACCTGTTGCGACCATTGTCACTCTGAGCATGTCCTTCATAGCGGGATCAATTGAAGTACCAATTACCACCGTTGCGTCATCTGAAGCCATGTCTCTAATCATCATACCCACTTCGCCGAACTCGCCAATGCTCAAATCAGGACCCGCTGTAACGTTAACTAAAATACCCTTCGCTCCGCGAATATTGGTATCTTCTAGTAATGGACTGCTCAGCGCATTTCGAGCCGCTTCGCTAGCGCGTGTAGCACCAGAAGCCGAAGCAGAGCCCATCATGGCTTGACCCATTTCTGACATTACGGTTTTAACATCCGCAAAATCCACATTGATTAAACCGGGACTAGTGATCAACTCTGAAATTCCTTGTACTGCGTTACGCAAAACGTTGTTCGCCATCGCGAACGCGTCTTGTAATGACGCTTCTTTACCCATAACTTCGAGTAACTTTTCATTAGGAATGGTAATCAACGAATCAACTGAATTCTTAAGCAGTTTAAGTCCTTGCTCTGCGAGTTTGTCGCGACGAGCCCCTTCAAATTGAAACGGACGTGTTACAACCGCAACGGTTAATGCGCCCAAGTCACGAGCGATTTCAGCAATTACTGGCGCCGCGCCTGTCCCTGTTCCACCGCCCATGCCGGCTGTAATGAATACCATATCTGCACCGCTCAACGCTTCTGCAATGCGTTCGCGGTCTTCAATTGCCGCTTGTCGACCAACATCAGGATCAGCGCCTGCGCCGAGTCCTTTGGTTAAGTTAGCACCGAGCTGTAAAATAGTTCCACAGTCTGATGTTTGCAACGCTTGCACGTCTGTATTCGCGTTAATAAACTCAACGCCTTCAATAGTTGATTGCTGCATATAGTTGACTGCGTTACCGCCGCCTCCACCTACGCCGACAACCTTAATGACCGCTTGTTGGTCAACTGTGTCTAATAATTCAAACATAATATTTCTCCCGTTAATTTAAAAGTTACCCTGGAACCAGTGCTTTACGTGTTGCCACATTGCGCTGATCCGAGATTCTGATGTTCCACTGCTACGAGAGCTGCTTTGGTACTCATGACCAAATTGCACTAGCCCTACTCCAGTGGAATAGATTGGATTTTTGACAACCTCACTTAAGCCGCCAAGATACTTCGGAGTGCCGAGTCGTACCGGGAGATGAAAAATCTCCTCGGCCAATTCAATCATTCCTTGTGTTTTCGAACTGCCACCGGTCAACACTACGCCAGAGCGAATTAGGTGCTCATATCCATTGCGACGAAGATCGGCTTTAATTAGTTCAAACAGCTCTTCGACTCTTGGTTCAATTACTTCCGCCAAAGTCTGTTTTGACAATTTGCGCGGCGGCCGATCGCCAACTGTTTTCACTTCGATGCTTTCTTCTGCTGGAGCCAACTGACGCAAGGCACAGCCATAGCGTTTTTTAAGCTCTTCGGCTGACTTCGTTGGCGTGCGGAGCGCTATCGCGATGTCGTTGGTTATTTGGTCGCCCGCGACAGGTATAACGGCTGTATGCCTTACTGCCCCTTCTGAATAAACGGCTATATCCGTTGTACCGCCACCGATATCCACTAGGCACACGCCAAGTTCTTTTTCGTCCATAGTGAGCACAGACTCACAAGATGCGAGTTGCTCTAAAATAATGTCGTCTACTTCTAAACCGCAACGACGAATACACTTTTCAATATTTTTCTCGGCGCTTACCGATGCTGTCACCATATGCAGATTGGCTTCTAAACGGATGCCATTCATACCTATTGGATGACGAATGCCTTCTTGGCCATCAATAATAAATTCTTGTGGTAGCACATGCAGGATCGACTGATCATTAGGGATTGCGACTGCTTTTGCAGACTCAATTACGCGCTCAACATCGCTTTCGTCAACTTCTCCATCGCGCACAGCGACTACGCCGTGAGAGTTAAAACTATTAATGTGTGCGCCTGCTATGCCGGCGTACACCGAATAAATTTGGCAACCTGCCATTAACTCGGCTTCTTCAACAGCTCGTTGAATAGCGTTTACAGTCTGTTCAATATTGGCAACCACACCTTTGCGCATTCCTGTTGCAGGGTGATGCCCATAACCAATTATTTCGACCTCGTTATTCTCGTTGACCTCACCAACAATGGCCAAAACCTTAGAGGTGCCTATATCCAATCCAACAATTAACTTATTTTCGTCTTTTTTACTCATGGTCAGTTCCATCAGGTTGACGTTGCCGCTCGAAAGCGAGCAATAGAATTAATGTTCGAAAGATCAAATGAGCGGGGTGAGTTAACGTCGGCCCATTCAATCCAATGTGTTTTTTCGATTGATCCAGTCGTCTCGGATACTCCATCCACCACTGTTCTAGTTTTTACTGCTATACCATCTGGGTACCGCGCGTCTGCTCTAATTAGGCGCTCTTGGCTAAATCGAAAACGGCGATCAAACAATTGTTCAAACCGAGTTAAACGTTGTTCGATAGCATCGTCACCAAGTAACAACGTAAATTCATCTGGCTTCGCATCAATGTCGTCTAAATAACGCACGCGTAGTGACCACGCTCCACTCTTGCTCAAGCTCACTTCTGTTACCGACAAACTATGCTCTTCAAAACGTTTAGACCACTGCAAGGCTTTCACCATCATGCCTTTGGCCTGGTCAGCCTCGCCATTAAGCTTGATAACGGGTTTTTGGCTACTGTACTCAGGCAAATCTACAACCTGACCGCGAATATTCACCCAAGCGTTATCGTTCATTTGCATTACAGGCTTGTGCTCTACGACCGATACGGTCAGCGTGTTGGGCCACTCCCTGCGAACTTCGGCTTTATCAACCCAACGCATTAGCTCTACGTGTTTTTGAATCTCTTCAAGGTTTACTGAAAAGAAATTGCCCGTTCTATAGCGCATTACGGTTTTCTCAACATCTTGGGGTTTTAAGTGTGCAAAACGGCCTTTGATCTTTAGTTGATCGATTACGAAGGAATCTGGACGCAACATTTGATCAGCTAGCAATAGACCAATGGCAGACGCAGAGAGCAAGATGGCAACCATCAGCATCAAAATTCTAGACATTTTGCGCGTGCGCAACGTTTGCGCCGCTTGATCTTGTTGAGCTAGGGCACGCTTATTCATCTATGCCCTCTTTGTCAGGTACAGCTTTGTCTTGTGTTGTTCCGTCTTGTTTTTCAACCAGAGTGCTCGCAAGAATCTCAACGCACAGTTTTGAGAATGAAAGACCCACTTGTGCTGCTGCCATCGGCACCAAACTGTGATCCGTCATTCCTGGCACTGTGTTGACTTCTAAGAGCAGAGGTTGACCATCGGAGTCGAGCATTAAATCTACTCGACCCCAACCACTGCAACCTAGAGACTTAAACGCCCGCACTGCCAGATCTTGAACTCTCTCAGTTAATTCCTCTGAAAGATCAGCCGGGCATTCATAAATCGTTTCGTTTGACTCGTACTTTGCTTCGTAGTCATAAAACTCATTCGCCGTAGACATACGAATAATCGGCAGAGCACGGCCTTCTAACACCGCCACTGTTAACTCATCGCCAGATATGAATTGTTCAGCAATCACGTCGTCACCAAAGGCGGCTGTTTTAGCCCAGGTTTCTTCAAGCTTGGCAACTTCGGTTACTTTGCCCACGCCGACACTAGAGCCTTCTCTAGCTGGCTTCATAAACAACGGTAAACCAAGATCATTGGCTACATGAATCAGCTGTTTGGATTCAGTCACTACGCGAAAATCAGCTGTCGGCAAACCAATCGCTTGCCAAACTTGCTTGCTTCTCACTTTATCCATCGCAAGCGCACAACCCAGCACATTGCTTCCTGTGTAGGGTATTTGTAGAGAATCGAGCAAGCCTTGCACAGCACCGTCTTCGCCCCAACGTCCGTGTAAAACCACGAACGCTCGATCAAAGCTCTTATCAAGCTGAGCGAGGGAAGCTGGAGAAAGATCTAGTCCGTGTGCGTCAACACCCTCGGCGATTAACCCTTGTAGAACAGCAATGCCACTTTTTAGTGACACATCGCGCTCAGCCGATATTCCGCCCATCAACACGGCAACCTTGCCGAATTGCTTCGGCTCGTGAGTTGTCCACTGAGCATGCTTAACGAATCGGTTCATCGTCGTCGCGTTCATGCGTCACCCTTTTGTTGCGTCTGACCTGGCAAACCAGCCGACACCTGATACGCGGCATATACGTCTTTTACTGCTTTACCAATGCTGCCCGCGCCCATACACAAAACGATATCGCCTTCTAATACATACGGTGTAAGCACACTGCCTAAATCTTCTATTTCAGCTAGATAAACTGGCTGGCTCGCGCCTCTTACTCGAATCGCTTGGCACAACGCTTTACCCGTAGCGCCCGCAATTGCTTGCTCACCCGCTGGGTAAACCTCGCTTATAACCAACGCTTGCTGGTCAGCCAGTGACTGGATAAAGTCTTCAAATAAATCAGATGTGCGGCTATAACGATGAGGTTGAAACACCGCCACAATGCGACGATCGGGCCAACTGCCTCGAGCGGCATCTAAAGTCGCCGAGATTTCAACGGGGTGATGCGCGTAGTCATCAACCATCATTACACGCTTACCTTCAAAGATTGCATCGCCCAATATTTGAAAGCGTCGGCCTATACCACCAAACTCCGCTAGACCCTGAATGATAGAAGCATCGTCAACGCCTAGGTGAGTGGCGATCGCGATCGCGGCAAGCGCGTTTTGTACGTTATGGCGACCTGGCAAAGCCAGATCTAACGCTATATCTTTTTTGGTATTAGGACGGCGCACTTTAAACTGCATGCGTGTACCTGTTTGCTTTAAGTCGTACGCATAAATCTCTGCATCTTCACGCAGACCGTAAGTCAGTACAGGCTTGTGTACGTCTTTAAGAATTGAGCGTACATTGGCGTCGTCAATGCACAGAACGGCAAGACCGTAAAACGGCAAGTTTTGCAAGAAGGCAACGAAGGTCTTTTTAAGAGTTGCTAAATCACCTTCGTAGGTAATCATGTGGTCTTCATCAATATTGGTGACTACCGCCATCTCAGGCTTTAAGTTCAAGAACGACGCATCGCTCTCATCCGCTTCAGCAACCAAGTATTCGCCCTGCCCCAACTTTGCGTTAACGCCCGCACTGTTAATAAGTCCACCAACGACGAACGTAGGATCTAATCCACCGTTAATTAGAATGGCCGACACCAAACTTGTTGTTGTAGTTTTACCGTGTGTTCCTGCTACCGCAATACCCTGTTGAAAACGCATCAACTCACCCAGCATCTCCGCGCGCGGAATAACCGGAATGCGAGCCGTTAGAGCGCCTGCCACTTCTGGATTAGTGCGGTCGATTGCTGACGAAACAACAACAACATCGGCGTTAGAGATATGCGCAACGTCATGACCAATGTTAACGGTCACTCCGGCTTCTTCAAGGCGGCGCGTAACAGGACCAGCCGCGATATCAGAACCGCTAACGCGATAGTCTAAGTTGACGAGCACTTCTGCGATACCAGACATGCCACTTCCACCAACACCAACGAAATGAATATTCTTTACTCTTTTACGCATGAATGTACTCCTCACACACGGCCACAACATCTTGTAAGGCGTTAGGCTTGTGCAGCTTATGTGCGTTGTTCGCCATTTGCTTAAAGGTCTCAGGAGCCTGTGTTAGCTCCATAAAAACATTGAGCAGTTGGTCGCTATCAAGTTGTTTGTTACTAAGCAACCTTGCCGCGCCGGCTTTAACCAAAAAGTCAGCATTTTTATCTTGATGGTCGCCTGCAGAAAATGGGTATGGCACTAGCACGCTTGGCTTAGCGGCTGCACAAAGTTCAGCGATGGTCATTGCGCCTGCGCGACAAACCACCACATCAGCCCAATGCAAGGCTTGCGCCATGTCTTCAATAAACTCAGATACTTTAAAGCTGAAATCTTTGCTCGATGTGTCAGCAGAATTCGCGGCATAGGCTTCCTTTACTTGGATGTCGCGTTTGCGCCCAGATTGATGCCAAACATCAAGGCTTATACGTTTGTCCGAGTTCAACTGTGTTGCCAGCTTCGCAAACAAACTAGGCAGAAGTGTGTTGAAAGAATGCGCTCCTTGACTTCCGCCAATAACCAGAACACGTAATTCTGAAGCGTTATTTGAGTTTGAACTTGAACTTGCTGTTGAATTGGTCGTGCCAATGGATTCACGTACTGGGTTACCTACCCAAACACTACTCTTGGGTAGGCCCTCAACATCTGGAAAACCAGTTAAGACGCTACTTGCCACTTTTGCTAAATAACAATTAGTCAGACCAGCAACAGCGTTTTGCTCATGGATAACAAGAGGGCGACCTAAAAGTCGCGCTGTTATACCACCAGGGCCTGCAACAAAACCGCCCATGCCAAGCACAAGATCAGGCTTGTGCCGTACAATCAATCTACCCGCCTGCCACATAGCTCGAACGAGTTTAAACGGCGCAAGGAAAAGACTGAGCCGTCCTTTGCCGCGCAATCCTTCGATAGTAATCCAGTCGATTGGAATATCCGCCGCTGGCACAACCCGCGACTCAAGGCCACGTTTAGTACCCATCCAGCGCACAACCACACCTTTACCTTGTAATTCCTTAGCCACCGCTAAGGCCGGAAAAACATGTCCACCAGTACCACCGGCCACAATCATTAGCCCTCCTTTACTCATGCTCTCGTCCTCCTTGACGCTTTCTTTGGTAGTGCACTCACCATAGCTCTTTGCTTCGTTTGCCGATCCACAGCAAACAATAGGCCTAGCGCAAAACACGTTACTAACATGCTACTACCGCCATAACTTATAAATGGCAAAGTTAAACCTTTGGTAGGTAAAGCGCCCAAGTTGACACCCATATTAATCAGCGCCTGAAATACAATCAGAAAAGTTACGCCTTGCGCTAAACGAGCAGCATATACGCGCCCCACCAACTCAGCCGCTCTTGAAATAACCAGCGCACGGTGCATAAAAAGGGCAAACAGCATGATGACCAACACTAGCCCAACGAGACCTAGCTCTTCGCCAATAACGGCAAATATGAAGTCATTGTTGGCGTGCGGTAAGTAATAAAGTTTTTGAATACTTGCGCCCAAGCCAACACCAAATATTTCGCCTCGGCCTACTGCAATTAACGCTTGAATGAGCTGGAATCCAGAATCAAACGGATCGGCCCACGGGTTTCTAAAACTGATCAATCGGTCCATTCGATATTCTGAAGTACCGATCATCAAGAACATTGCAATGGCCGCCACAGCGATACAAAGCAAGGTGTGTGAGATACGGATACCACCCAGAAACATCATTAAACCTACAGTGCAGGTAATTACAAAAAATGTTCCAAAGTCCGGCTGAGTCAGCAACAAGCCCGCAAACACCACCAAAACCAAGCCAATATTAACAATGCCTTTAGAAAACTTTTTTAGCTCGCCTTGACGTCGAGTCAAGTAACTAGCCACGTAAACGATTACTGCAATTTTCGCATACTCAGCAGGCTGAAACGAAAACCCGCCCAAGACAATCCAGCGGCGACTGCCGTTCAGTTCTGCGCCAACCATCAACACTGCACTGAGTGCCAGTATTGCAAGTAGCAAAATTGGCATACTCAATTTATTCCAGAGTTCAACAGGAATATGCATTACGACAAAGGCAATCATTAATCCTGCGACAACATGTAACGCTTGCCGCCAAAACATGTCTGTGTTGACTGAGCTAGTGTCGCCAATAGCAATAGATGCTGAATACACCATAACCAAACCAAGCATTAACAATGCTGTGACCGTACCTAACAAAATAGGGTCTAATTGACTTTGCTGCCCGCCGCTATCGTTGCGTGTTGCCTGAAGAGTAGCTGTACTCATTACGCCCCCTTCCTTAACTTAGCACTAGTAAGCGCAGTGACACATTCAACAAATTGTTCGCCGCGTTCGACGTAATTTGCAAACATGTCAAAACTCGCGCACGCAGGGCTCAACAATACCAAGTCGCCCTTAACCGCAAGCTCTGCGGCAAGAAGAACCGCTTCATTTAGAGTCTTTACGCTATTGATCGGCAAGCGCTTTGCAAACACCTTTGCAATTTGATCACCATCACGACCAAGCGTAATTAGGTGCTTAATCTGGGTGCTATCTAGCTCGGCCAGCTCGTTAAAATCTGCACCTTTGCCTTCGCCACCCGCTATCCAAATAATGGGCTGCTCCAAACTCTTTAATGCTGAGGCAGTAGCACCAATATTGGTCGCCTTAGAATCGTTTACCCATACAACGCCATTCGTCTGAGCAACGGTTTGCATACGATGCGACAAACCCTTAAAGTTTTTAACCGCGCGCACCATAGGCGCGATGTCTAGTTTGAAATCGGCTAACAGCGCAAAAGCGGCCAATACATTACTAATATTGTGTGTTCCTACTAATGGAACGTCGCGCAGCTGCATTATTTTTCTACTGCCGCTCAACAACCAGCGCTTGCCCTGCGTCCGGTGCAATCCAAAATCGCACTCAGCTTGCGGCTCTTGTAACGAAAAACGCACTATGTCGTTACTCGTTGTAATTTGAGAAACGCCGCTATCGTGGCTGGGCAGAACGGCGATTTTACTGCCCTTGAGCACACGCGCCTTAGCCAACACATAGTCGCCAAATGAAGCGTAACGATCCATGTGGTCCGCGCTTATATTGAGAATCGTCGCCGTGCGCGCGCCAATGGTATTGGTTGTTTCCAATTGGAAACTTGATAACTCTAGAACAGCAAGGTCGTATTCAACGTCGTCAGTAATCGCGTCTAACACTGGTAGGCCGATATTGCCTGCAACCAACGGTTTTTTGCCTGCAGCAGCAGCCATTTCGCCAACAAGCGTTGTAACAGTACTTTTTCCGTTCGAGCCTGTAATCGCAATTAGGTCTGCTTCATTTTCTTGAATGAAAAGCTCGATATCACCAACTAAAATCGCACCACGTTTTTTGGCCTCAAGCAATTCCGGGGTACTTAGAGCGACGCCAGGACTCACAATAAGAAGGTCAGCACAATCGATTATTTTTTGCGCTTCCGGCGAAGCAAAGCTGCCGAAACTGCTGTTAACTTCTGGAAAGTCTTTAAATAGCTGTGTCGCTATTGGTGGCTTAGACCGCGAATCAACCACCGATACAGCAAGGCCTTTTGACCTCAGATATCGAACCACACTGAACCCCGTCGCACCAAGACCCACGACGACAGCTCGATCAAACTGATCGATAAGGCGGCGTTGAGGGTTAGACGAAAGAGTCATTTTATTAGCGCACCTTTAGGGTTGCTAGACCAATAAGAACAAGGATCAAACTTATAATCCAAAAGCGCACGATTACGCGCGGCTCTGGCCAGCCTTTGAGTTCGAAGTGATGATGAATAGGCGCCATACGAAAAATGCGTTTGCCGGTTAGCTTAAAAGACGCCACTTGCAAAATTACCGATACAGTCTCTAGTACAAAAATACCGCCCATAATGAACAGCACTAATTCTTGTCGGGCGATCACCGCAATTACGCCCAGTGATGCACCCAACGAAAGCGAACCAATGTCGCCCATAAACACTTGCGCTGGGTAAGTGTTAAACCAAAGAAAGCCAAGGCCTGCTCCCACCATGGCGGAGCAGAAAACAACAACCTCGCCCGCGCCTTGAATCTTCGGAATTGCCAAGTAATCAGAGAACACCGCGTGTCCTGATAAGTAACAAAAAATACCTAGGCCTGCTGCCACCATTGCGGTTGGCACGATAGCCAAACCGTCAAGGCCATCAGTCAGGTTAACGGCGTTACTCGTTCCAACAATCACAAAGTAAACCAGCGGCACAAACATAATGCCCAGCGGAATAGCGATGTCTTTAAAGAACGGAATGATCAGTGTTGTTTCCACCGGGGTAGCCGCAGTCTGATATAGCCAGACTGCAGTCACCAAAGCCACCACGCTTTGAGACAAAAACTTGTTTCGTGATCCCATACCACGCGGGTCTTTGTTGATCAGCTTTTGGTAGTCGTCCCACCATCCAATCACCCCAAAGAAAAAACAAGTGAATAGAGTTACTTGTACAAAGCGGTTATCTAGATCCGCCCACAACAATGTTGAGAAAATGACCGACACCAAAATAAGCAGGCCGCCCATGGTTGGCGTTCCAACTTTATCGAAATGGGTTGGCGGTCCGTCCTGACGCACTGTTTGGCCAATTTGATGAAAACTCAATCGGCGAATCATGAACGGCCCAAACACCAACGACATGATCAGAGCTGTTATTACGGCACAGATCGCTCGCAGCGTAATGTATTGAAATACGTTAAAGCCGCTGTGAGTTTCGGCTAGCCAGGCGAATAGTTGGACTAACATGCAGCGTCTCCAGAAAGTTGGTTAGGTTGGCTAGCATTTAGCTCAAAGTGTTTGAGCAGTGCAGCCGAAATATTTTCCATTTTGGCCGATCTAGACCCTTTAACTAAAATCGCCTTTGCGAGCTGCAAACGCTCGCTTTGTGTTTCTACAAAATCAAGCAAGCCTTCTTGGCTAGCAAATGCCTTGCCATCTTGGCCGTCAGCTGACTCAAAGCCACTAATGTAGTCGTGAGCAAACTGCCCACAACACCATAGGCTTGCGATTTTTTGCTCTGCGGCAAACTGACCAACTTCGTGATGCAAATCTGAGCTAGCAACGCCCAGTTCACCCATGTCACCCAGAATGGCAATCGCAGAATCAAAATCCGCAACTACGTTGAGAGCGGCCTTCGTGGAAACCGGATTTGCGTTGTACGTATCGTCAAAAACAGTGGTCGAAGCCATGACATGTGCCTTGAGGCGGCCACCTACTGCTTGATACGCCGCAAGGCCTTTAGCAATATTCACTGACGTTGCGCCTGCAGCGAACGCTGTCGTTGCAGCGGCTAAAGCGTTCAGAACGTTATGACGGCCACGACCGGACAAACTAAACTCTACGGTTGTCTTCGCCAAAGATAAGGTGACTTGTTGCTGATCGTCTTTTTGAATATAACTAGCACTCACATCAGCTGGCGTATCTAAGCCAAACGTCAGCACCCGCTTATCGGCAACTAGAGTTTTCCAGTAGCCTGCAAATTTGTCGTCTGCGTTGATAACTGCCACGCCGTCAGAACTTAGACCTTGAAAGATTTCGCCTTTGGCTGCTGCGATCGCCTCTAAAGAACCTAAGCCCTCTAAATGCGCTTCTCCAGCATTGTTGACTAAAGCCACCCCAGGCCTGCCCAGACGAGTCAATCGACTAATTTCACCGGCTTGATTCATGCCCATTTCAACAACCGCAAAACGGTGCTCATCGCGCAATCGCAACAATGTTAATGGGACACCGATCTCGTTATTCAGGTTTCCCAACGTACTTAGCGTTGGTGCTTGCTGCTCTAGGATTGAGGCCAGCATCTCTTTAACCGACGTTTTACCCACCGAACCCGTTACGGCAATCATCATAGGGTCGCACTGTGCTCGCCACCAAGCGGCTAAGGCAGTTAAAGCAGCATAAGTGTCTGCCACCACTACCTGAGGGCAATCAACAGCCACATAGCGCCCGGTAATGACGGCCAGAGCGCCCTGATGTAAAGCTTGATCAAGATAATCGTGAGCATCAAAGCTTGGACCTTTCAAAGCCACGAACAAGGCGTCATTCATAGGCTTACGCGTATCAATGCTCACGCCATTCAACACAGGATTAATGTCGCCGCCCTTTTGAGCTGCTGGATCAATAGCGTCGCCATTCGCGGAGTACAATTGTCCGTTCAAGGCTGCACACACAGAAAGTAATCGCATCATGCGTTACCTCCTTCATTAGCTGCCACATTTGAAACCAACTCCGCTGCGTAATCCCGATCTGAGAATTCCAGAACACGATCACCCACGGTTTGAGTTGTTTCGTGACCTTTACCCGCAACTAATATCCAGTCGTTCGGCTGTGCTTTTTCAAATGCCATTTTGATAGCAGCTGCTCGGTTTAATTCAACCAAAGCCGAATCTGGTTTGGCAAAGCCCGCCAATATTTCGTCAGCAATTGCTTGAGGATCTTCAGAACGTGGGTTGTCGTTGGTGATGATGACGCGCTGTGCCGCTGCTTCAGCTGCCTGACCCATAACCGCTCGTTTAGCGCGGTCGCGATCGCCACCACAACCGAAAACGCACCATAGGTCACCTTCGCAATGATGGCGAACAGAATCTAGCGCCTTGCTTAATGCGTCGGGCGTATGAGCGTAATCAACAACCAGTTGCGGCATATCGGCAGCTGTAAAAAGCTCCATCCGTCCAGGGGCTGCTTTAAGCTGCTTAAACACACTCTGCACCTGCTCAACAGGCGTACTGAGAGCCAATAAAGTGGCCGACACCAACAGTAAATTGGGCACATTGACTTTGCCAACCATAGGGCTTAAGAGTTCAAAGTCGATACCATCGCCCTGTAGGGCAAATTCGATACCGTCAGTAGAAAGCACCACGTCTTCTGGGTACAAGTCGCCGGATGTTTCTCCGTAGCTCACTATAAATTCAGCGACGCTGCGGTTGATTAAGCTTTTACCAAAATCATCATCAGCGTTAATCACCGCTAACGTACTTTCAAATTCAGTAAACAACTTGGCTTTCGCTGCGCCATAATCGTCCATACTGGAATGGTAATCCAAGTGGTCTTGCGTGAGGTTAGTAAACAACACACAGTAAAAGTTCAAACCAGCAACTCTAGATTGATGAAGTGCGTGAGACGACACTTCCATGCAGACCTGAGTTATTTCTTGCTCAACCATTTCGGCGAGCGTGCGCTGTAATGAAATTGGGTCTGGCGTAGTGTGCGTAGCAGGTTTGATGTCGCTCACTGGCCCAATGCCAATAGTGCCGATAAAGGCACTCTTCATACCCATCAATTCAAACGCTTGCGCCAGAAGATAGGCACAGGTTGTTTTACCGTTAGTACCCGTCACACCAAACACTTGCAATGACTCGCTTGGGTGATCAAAGAAAGCACTCGCCAATAAGCCAATTTTTCGTTGCAGGCCAGGCACGCCAAAAGCTGGAATAGAAAGTCCGCTTAAATCGTCATAGCCTAAAGACTCATAAACAACCGCTACTGCGCCGTTTTCTAGGGCCGCACGAATAAAATCTCGGCCATCATTAGCTACACCAGGGTAGGCCAAAAACAGACTGCCGGGAGTAACCTTGCGACTGTCGATACAAATATCTTCAATCATTAAGTCGGCGTTACTTTGAACGTTAACCAATTGCAGCAAATCACTGAGCGGCTTTACATAACTCATAAACCACCTCTCGTAACCGTGCTAGAAAGATCAACGGAGCTTGGTCGAGAAATCATTAGTTCTGGCTTTGGCTCATCGCGCTGAATGGCATCGGGAACAACACCACGCATACGAAGAGCGCCACTCATTACCGCTGAGAAAACTGGGGCGGCAACCAAGCCACCGTAATAATCGATGCCTCTCGGGTCGTTAACCGCAACAACGATAATAAGATCTGGGTCACTCGCGGGCGCAAAACCTGCAAACAAGCTCATGTAACTGTCGTCTTGATACTGACCGTTTACGACTAGATGTGCTGTGCCGGTTTTTCCAGCAACTCTATATTCCTCTACGCGAGCCTTAGGCGCCGTTCCTTCGTCAGAAACAGCGTTTTCGAGCATTCTATTAATGCTGGCGACCGTACTAGGGTCAAACACGCGCTTAGCGCGCGGCGCTTCCTCAAGGGGCGTAAGGCTTACAGGCAGTAATGCTCCATCATTGGTAAGGCTCGTATAAGCACGGGCCAGCTGCAGTGTATTCGCAGACAAGCCATAGCCGTAGGAAAGCGTAGCCTGCTCAATTGGCCGCCACTGCTTGCGGTTAGCCAATATGCCTTTCTGTTCGCCTGGAACAGGTAACTTATTGGTTTCACCAAAACCCAGTTCGCGATAGGTATTGTATAAAGCGCGAGGCTTTAGCAGCATGGCTATTTTGGCAGCGCCGATATTACTCGATTTGCTGATAACCTCAGAAACAGTAATCTCATCCAGCTTTTTAGTGTCGGTAACCGTACTTCCGCCAATTGCGTAGCGGCCATGCTCGGCGTCTATCAATGTAGTTGAGTCAACCGCTCCGGCCTCAATAGCCATTGCCACACTAAATGGCTTCATGGTAGAGCCAGGCTCAAACGCATCAGCAATCGCGCGGTTGCGAAATCGCGCACTCTTTAACTCGCTGCGATCATTGGGATTAAAATCCGGCGCGCTTACCATTGCAAGAACTTCGCCCGTTTTAGCATCCAGCACTACAATCGAAGCGTTTGCTGCTCCATGCTGCTCGGCAGCCGACTGCAGTTGACGATACGCAAGATATTGAATTCGAGCATCTATACTCAGCGCAACAGACTCGCCGTGCTGAACTTGTTCTAGCTGTTCAACATATTCGACAACCTGGCCTGCGTTATTGCGCAAGACAACTGTTCTCCCTTCCTTGCCTTTAAGAACTTTATCGAACGCGAGCTCAACACCTTCTTGGCCTTTGTTATCGATATTAGTAAATCCAAGCAAATGGCCAACTACTGGGCCTGCAGGGTAAAAACGTTTGTATTCGCGCAGGCTGTTAATGCCGTTAATATCCAGCGCTTCGATTTGCGCAGCAACAGCTGGGGGAATATGCCGCTTTAAGTATACAAACTGCTTTGACGCTCTAGCATTGGCTCGCTCAATAATTGACTGCTTTGACGTACCTAACAATTTGGCCAAGGCATTTAAATCCGCGGTGCCCTGCCCTTTTAGTAGTGACGCAGGATGCATCCAAATAGAATCTACGGGCGTACTTATCGCTAACGGTTGGCCGTTGCGATCAACAACCATGCCACGGGCAGGCATTTCTTTTTGTACACGCAGGTATCGAGCATTGCCCTGCTCCTGCAAGTACTCTGTATCAATCACCTGCAAATAAATTGCACGCACGATCAAGCCTGCGAACCCACAAAAGAAGATAAAACCAATAGACTTGTAACGCCACGTAGATACTGGAATTACAACATCCGCGGACGATCGGCGCGAAGCAGTGGCTTTTGAGCTTGATTGCGCCTTATTTGGTTTAGACGTAGATACAATTTTTGATGTTGACTTAACGTCTTTACGAGCAACCATTATTGCCCCTCCTGCAACGCTAGGGGGTTCTCAGCAGACTCTACGGGGCTGTCTAAGTCCAAATAGACTATATCCTCGGAGCCTGGCTTCTTCATAGCAAGCTGAGCGCGCGCATCTTTCTCGATCCGATGAGGGAACGACCAAAGATTCTCTTCTGTCAGCAACTGACCCCACTCATCAACCAAGAAATCATGCTGCTTCTTCTGGGCTTGAAAATCCACATAAGCCAACCGATGTTGGTGACGAACCTTTACCACGGTGATCGCAGTAAGAAACAAGCATGCAGCCAGGACATAAACGGCATTAATGCGCATCTTTACCTTCCCACGCCACCATGCGTTCGGCATCCATGTCTGTGCGTTCTGCTATGCGAATAACTGAACTGCGTGAACGTGGATTGCCTGAAATTTCTTCTTGCGAAGGCTTGGCGGCCTTCCCTATAAGAGTAAGAGGCGTTGAATAGTCTAAATCTGTTGTGGGCACGTACTTAGGCGGCAACTTAGGTTGCGAATAAGCACGCATAAAACGCTTAACGATACGATCTTCCAAAGAGTGAAAACTGATCACCACCAATCGGCCGCCGGGCGCGAGCAAACGTACTGCTTCAGGAAGCGCCAAATTAAGCTGAATAAGCTCTTGATTTATATATAAGCGAATCGCTTGAAACGCACGCGTTGCAGGGTGTTTATGCTTATCTTTCTTAGGCGTTGCAGCAGCAATAATATGTGCTAGCTGTAGCGTGCTGTTTAATTCTGTCTCATTGCGAGTTTCAATAATCGCTCTGGATATGCGTCGTGCAAATTTTTCTTCGCCGAGCTCAAACAACACTTTTACTAGATCGGCTTCTTCGACCCTTGCCAACCACTGAGCAGCCGTCTCACCCACAGAACTGTCCATACGCATGTCTAACTCGCCGTCGCGCATAAAGCTAAAGCCTCTTTCGGCCTCGTCTAGCTGAGGTGAGGACACACCAAGATCCATAAGAATGCCGTTGACCGAAGCATCTTTACCAACCACCCTACGCATTTGATCAAACGGTGTATGCACTACTTTTACGCGCACATCATCAGCAAATCTTTGCTCAGCAAGCGCTATTGCGGTTGGGTCGCGATCGAGCGCAAAAAGCACGCCGTCAGAACCTAGAAGCTTGAGAATCTCTGCGGTATGACCACCACGACCAAACGTTGCGTCAACAAAGACACCTCGCCCTTGTATATTCAACGCGTCGACTGCCTCTCGCATTAAGACAGGAATGTGTTGTGCTTGAGTGCTCATAATATTAAAACGACAGCGAAGCTAATTCAGGCGGAACATCCGTCTCGTTGGAACCGGCAGACAATAGTGATTCTTGGTGAGCAGCCCACTTATCGGCATCCCAAACTTCAAATTTGTCGCCTTGGCCAACTAAAGCAATTTTTTTGCTCAACTGGGCAAATTCACGAAGGTTTGCTGGTAACAATATGCGTCCACTGCCATCCATGTCGCAGTCGTCGGCTGAGCCAATCAATACCTGTTTAATCCGGCGGGTATGTGCATTAAGCGTAGGAAGGTCGATAACCTTTTTCTCAACGCTTTCCCATGTGTTCAACTTGTACAGCCACAAACATCGATCGTTTGTCGACATCGTAACCACAAGGCGACCGCCACACTCCTTGATGAGGTCGTCACGATGCTTAGTAGGGATTGCTACCCTACCTTTTGCATCCATATTGAGCTGACTGGTTCCTCTAATCACGGAATTTTCGACACACTTAAAGAAAAATTAAGATGAATTGAAAGGAATTTGGGACAAACAAACACAAATTCCCACAATTCACCACATTTCGCCACTATCTATGAGCACGCATGGGGTGTCAAGCCTTTATCCAGAAAGAAAGTTGTTTTTTTTCAGTAGCTTAGCGCACTTTTTGCTTCATCTTGAAGCGCATAGTTAATGTGTTACTTTAACTTTAATCTGCAAAAATATAATTTCATTGAAACTTATTTATTTGCAAAGTGGCACTAAATCCCAAAAAACCCTTGATGGGTGGCTAGATGGGCTATAAATGCGTATATCAACTTACGTTAAGCCAAGTGATACATCTATAAATAGGGTTAGCGCACAGATGATAGCGTTATTCACATGAAATATCCGATTAGTCGTCGTTAAAACCACCATGAAGGACGATATTCAAACCGCTATGGGAAACAAACTGCACTCCTCAAATACGGAGACTGATATCCACACAGTAGACGAGCGGTCTTCTGTGTTAGAGAATGGGGGGCAATCAATCTTGCCGAGACCCAAGCACTATGAAACTTTTAGCCCCCTGCCAAGAAATCGATTTTCGCACTGAAGACGTGTTCGGTGAACCATTCCAATTAAGTGAGTTATTGGGGAGGCGAGTTGTTCTTTCGTTTTTCAGAGACGCTGCATGCCCTTTCTGCAACTACCGTTTATACGAGCTAACGCAGCAGCACAAAGTGCTTCAAGCCTCGGGCGTGGAGATAGTTACAGTGTTTAGCGACACAGCCGATCAAGTTAAAAAATACGTTGCTAAACGACCTCGCCCATTTACCATGATTTGCGACCCTAACCTAGAGCTGTACAATCAATATGGCGTTCAAAAATCATCATCGGCTTTGGTAAAAGCTTTCCTGTTTGATTTACCAGAAATCGTTCGTGGATTTTTAAAAGGTGCAAGGCCCACCAATAACCCTCATATGACGCTGGTTCCCGCCGACTTTCTAATTGATACCGACGGCCGTGTTGTTCAGGTGTATTACGGCAAAACAACCGCTGACCACATCCCTCTGGATAATCTAAAAGCGTTTGCGAAGAGCAATCAGAAGAACAATGCCGTTCGGCTTGAAAACGAAGTAAAGCGTCTAACCGAAGAAAATGCCCGCCTACGCTCAAACTCGCCAGACACGAAGCCAGATTAAACTTAAGACCCAAGCCCGAAGAAACTGTGCTCAAAAAAGGTGGGTGAAGGGCTTTTGCTCTAGATAGAGTAGAGAGGCATAACCCAAAAGAGCGGCGAACGGAGTAACCGTAAGCCGCCCTAGTGGAAAAGCGTGACGTGATACTTACTTGACCAAGTTAATGTCTTGTAAGCGAAATAAAAGCAGCCAACCTGTAAGCCGGGTTCTGTCGTGGACAGTCATTCATCTAGGGTTTACATTGCTATAAACCTCAAGCAACCTACCCGTGTTCAGCGCGAGCCGCGCCTATAGAACACCTATTTGGTTTTGCTCCGAGTGGGGTTTACCATGCCACACGTGTTACCACGTGCGCGGTGCGCTCTTACCGCACCATTTCACCCTTACTTATAAGGTAGCCCCTAAAGGCTTTCGAACAAGCGGTTTATTTTCTGTTGCACTGGCCGTCGGCTTTCGCCGCCCAGACGTTATCTGGCACTCTGCCCTATGGAGCCCGGACTTTCCTCTCCTCGCTATGCTAAACGCAAAGCAAGCAGCGACTGTCCAGTTGGCATGCGCGCAGTCTAGCCACTGTTATGAGCGCTTGCAACAACCTTCGTCGCCTTACGCCCAAAAAGATTAGCCGCGCGCTTGCTCAAGTGCCTCAGCAAGAGTCTCGCAGTTTAGATTTCGCACCTTCTCAGCCAAGCCCGCCACTATGTCTCGTACTACTATTGGCCCAAGGTAGATAAACATCGTATATATCTGCAAATAGTCCGCGCCCGCCACTAACTTGTCCCATGCATCATCCGCACTCGCAATTCCACCCACACCAATAATGCTTACCTCGCCTTTTAGATGTCTATAGAACCTAGCAATGACCTCAGTAGATGCGTCCCGCACAGGAGCTCCAGACAAGCCTCCTATCTCGTGTGCATTCTTAGATTTTAATCCGCCTGGCCTAGCTATAGTGGTATTGGTTGCGATAACCGCATCAAAGCGATGCGACAACACCAATTCAGAAATCGTTTCTATCTCTGATTCCTCCAAGTCAGGCGCCACTTTAAGTGCTATTGGCACTTTACGTTTGTGTACTTTTACGCACTTGTCCTGAGCTTGCTTTATGTGATGCAGAAAACCGTCGAGATAACTGGCGTTTTGCAATTCTCGTAAAGACTTGGTATTCGGTGACGAGATATTTACCGTTATATAACCGGCTTTTGAGTACACCCTTTGCAATGCAGCCACGTAATCATAATGTGCGTCGTCTATCGACGTAGCAGCATTCTTGCCAATATTGATCCCTGCAATTGTATGCTCCATCGTCTTTGCGTCTGCTCGCGCGAAATTTTCCAAAAAAGCATCGAGGCCACCGCTATTAAAGCCCATACGGTTAATCAGCGCCTGGTCTTCAACCAATCGAAACAATCTAGGTTTGTCATTGCCTGGCTGAGGCTTAGGTGTAACCGTACCCATTTCGACACCACTAAAGCCTAGAGCCGAAAAGCTATTAAAAGCCTTGGCCTCTTTATCTAAGCCAGCCGCTAGACCAATGGGGTGCTTAAAATCAAGGCCCATACAGCGTATAGGCAGAGCCTCGACCTTATTCTCATAAAGCTTCGCGAGCGCACTACAAGCAAACGAAGAATTGGCAATGGTAGCCAAATTGGATAACGTAATATCATGAGCACGCTCTCCGTCCATTGCGAACAATGCGGGTTTGGCAATTTGGTAAAGTAGTCGATCAAACATTATTTTTTCCGGGTTAACTGTGCTTATGCATAAAAAGAGTGCGCGAAAAAACGGTCAAATGGTAGGTCTTAGCGAGCAACTTGTAAATATTAAAACCATTCCGAGTCTATTTAATGAGCGAGCTAAGTCTGTCACATTCTTGAGTTTCAATACCTACCAACTCATTTATTGAAGTTTTTGTTGTTGAGAGCCGTTCTGTAGCGACCATAAATGTGCGTATTCACCGTTTAGATTAAGCAGCTGCTGATGAGTACCTTTCTCAACTATAACGCCATCTCTAAGCACTAAGATTTGATCTGCATCAACAATCGTTGACAATCGGTGCGCAATAACAAGGCTTGTGTAGTCCCCTCTTACTCGCTCCATGGCACTGAGTATCCGCTTCTCGGCATCACTGTCTAGCGATGACGTTGCTTCATCAAACACCAATATTTTGGGTTTTTTTAGTATTGCCCGTGCGATGGCGACCCTCTGCTTCTCGCCACCCGACAACTTTAGTCCGCGCTCGCCGACTTGCGTCTCATGGCCATTGGGCAGTTGAGCAATAAACGAATCAAGGTATGCCATTTCAATGGCTTGTTGGACTTCTGAGTCGCTAGCCAACACGTTGCCGTAACGAATATTCTCCCAAATACTGGTGTTGAATAAGACCGTGTCTTGGGGCACCACGCTAATCGCTTGGCGTAGGCTTTGTTGAGTAACTTCCCTAATATCTTGACCATCAATCAGCACCACGCCAGAGGTTACGTCGTAAAAGCGAAACAACAACTTCATGATAGTTGATTTGCCACCACCGCTGCTGCCAACAATGGCAACCTTTTGTTTTGGCTCAACACTAAAGCTCACGCCTTTAAGAATGGCGCGTTCTTGCTCATAATAAAAACCAACTTCTTTAAAGTCGATTCGACCAGCTTGGACATTTAAGGCCAGCGCATCAGGCAAATCTTCAACACTCGGCTTCACATCTAACAATGCAAACATAGCATCGATATTGGCTAAGGAGCCTTTCATTTCTCGATAGACAAAGCCTAAGAAATTGAGCGGTACAAAAATCTGCATCATCAGCGCATTGATTAACACAAAGTCACCAATGGTCATATCGCCATTAGCAACACCATACGCCGCGAGCAACATTGCAGACGTGCCGCCACCCGCAATAATGAATGACTGACCCGCATTAAGAGTGAACAGCGTTAAGCGGTTACGCCGCCGCGCATCTTCCCATTCTGCCAAGTTTTGGTCATAGAGATCGGCTTCATGTCGCTCGTTATTAAAGTACTTAACGGTTTCAAAGTTCAGCAGACTATCAACCGATCGAGTACTGGACTTACTCTCGGCGCGGTTCATATCCCTAATGGTTTGAGTACGCCACTCAGTAGCAACCACGCTGAACCACACGTAGGTAACTACAGATACGACAACAATCAGGGCAAACCAAGCGGAGTATTGCCAAAACAGCAGAACAACGATTAACGCTATTTCGATAAACGTGGGAACAATATTGAACACCATAAAGCGCAGCAGAAAGCTTATGCCCGCAACGCCGCGCTCTATGTCGCGCGATACGCCACCCGTACGCCTATTTAGATGGAACGCCAGGTCGAGCGAGTGCAAATGCTCAAACACCTTATGGCCCACACGGCGCATCGCTCGTTCGGTAACGCGGCCAAATAATGTGTCGCGTATTTCACCAAACAACACATTGGCCAAACGAACCGCTCCGTAGGCGATTAACAGCGCGAGTGGCACTATGACTAATTGAGCAGCCTGGTTTGGCGTATTTAATTGGTCAACAATATTTTTAAGAAGAAAAGGCAGGCCAACACTTGCGACCTTAGCGCCAATCAAACACATCAGAGCCAAGCCAACACGACCCTTAAATTCCATTAAATACGGGAACAGGGTTTTAAGACTTTGCCAATTAACGGCCTGATCGCCGTCTATTTCATGGGGTTTGTGTCCGCGCATATCAGCCAAGGCTCCTGGTACTATGCCTATTGGAATTGCCTAAACCACGCCATTCAGCCCTATACCCGAATGAGGATACGACTACGTTCAACAAAACTGTATTCATAAGGGCGTTCGCGCTAGCTGTTTAACCAATGCGTGCAATGTAGTCTCGCGATGTTTCCACGGCACAGACCTATTAAAAAAATAACTGAACTTATAAGCCTTGGTGCTAACCTTGGTGCCCATCTTAGTGTCAACGTGGATATACCCAGCGAGTGAGCGAACATTATTCAACGTGCCTGTTTTGGCAAATACTTTTGCATCAAACTCTGGAAACTCTTTAAGCGGCAGCAGTTCTTGCTGGTTACTAAATAGAGAAAGAACTTCACTCATTTGCGCGGCACTTATGCGGTTGTCTGCAGACAAGCCTGAGCCATCTTGAATGGAACAATCGGACCAATCGAATATCTTATCTATCCAGTGGGTAACCGTATTGCTAGCACCAGAAAAACTTTTGACTTGAGATTTGTCTAGCGACAGAAAAACCTGATTGGTAATAAAATTATTGGAATACTTTAATGCACCTACCAATACTTGGCTTAGCGGCATTGTGTTGACATGAATGTATTCAGTTCCATCCATATTGGTCTGTGTGCGAGTTGATTCTGTAGCATCAAAATCATCAATCAAAACGTTGTCTTCCAACAACTGCCTGTCGGTCGAACCGTTATCAAGCTGCTTTAAGAACTCAATCAGCAATTCCGCGAACTGACGTTGGGAATTATCCGCCGTGACCAAGTTGACACGTTTTGTGGCTCCAACAGACCATGATTCCTGACTGGCCGCGCGCATACCCAATTTTAGCGCAATAGGTGTAAGCGGTGTTTGTGCTTCTCCACTAACGAAGCCGTTAGCTGTACGGCGCAATTGCACCGTATTAAAATTAGCCGCCAATGCCGACATGGGCGCATTATAGGGGTCGTTAACCCGACTTCGCCCAGGCACCAGTTCGTCGGCGAACGCACTGGAATCGATAATTATTTTACTAATCGGTTGCTTGATGTGCTGCGCCAAGCCCTGCGCAACCAACAACAACTCTTCTGATACCAAGTAAGGATCACCGCTACCGACCACCGTCAATACGGGTCCATTTACAATAAAGCGAGTGCGCCAGTGGTATTCGCCGCCCCAACGATCTAGCGCGATTTGCGCAGTTAATATCTTGAGCGTAGACGCCGGTATCATTGGAGCGTCAGAATTGAGTGCTGCAATGGATTGTCCGCTTGATGTTTCAACCAGAACGGCATCATTGCCTTCAAAATGTTCTGCTTGCCACGACGCAAGCTCTGGCGCCACATGGTCACGACTCAATTGCGAATCAGCGTACGCCAAACCGACGCAAACTAGCATAAGCACACCGCCAACAGCTAGACTCTTGGCCAGCAAGTTTCGAATTACCCTAACAAAGTGATTTAAGAACTCGTTCATTTTTTAAGTGTTAAACCAAGTGCGTACAAATCGTTTTTCTTCTCACCCGTCAATTCCGCAGCCAGCTTGGCAGACTGTTTTAGGCTAAGCTCGGCCGACAATATTTCTAAAACACGCTTAGAACTTAAACCGTGTGTTGTAGACGTCGCTTCAGTTGAGCCGCTAATTAACACAACAAACTCGCCTTTTAACTGATTACTGTCTTCTTCTAATTGCGCAATCACACCAGAAATTGAGCCGAACAATACCGTCTCGAATTTTTTTGTCAGTTCTCGAGCAACAGCGATCGATCGATCATCGCCCACAACTTTTTGTAAATCTTTTAGCGAGCTCGCAATGCGATGAGATGATTCAAGCACTACTATTGTTCTAGAATCCTGCGTCAAGTCAAGATAGCGCTCGCGTCGCGCGGTTGATTTAGAAGGCATAAAACCTTCGTAGACGAATCGATCTGTAGGTAAACCGGCGATCGACAACGCCGCTATGATTGAACTGGGGCCCGGAATGGCGACAACCTCATAGCCTGCCTGTCTTACGGCACGAACCAGCACAAACCCAGGGTCGCTGATCAACGGCGTGCCGGCATCACTAATAAGCGCTACAGACTTACCTTCTTCTAAAGACTCAATAACGCCTGCCACCACACTACTTTCGTTGTGTTCATGGCATGACTTTAATCGCGTCGAAATATCGTAATAATCGAGCAAAGGTCGACTATGTCGAGTGTCCTCAGCCAAAATTAAATCGACTTGAGATAACACTTTTACGGCCCGATATGTGATGTCATCCCGGTTGCCAATGGGAGTCGCAACGATGTATAGACTTCCTTTATTAAAATTTGTCATATTCGTTGATCTATTGTCCGATGGCTTTGCTTTAAAGAAGGGCTAGTCGCTATACTTATGTAGACGACGAATACTGCCTTGTTGAAAAACATTAAGGTGAGGGCTGAGAGCTTATTTTAATACGCGTAGAGCAATCGAATTGGTTAAATAGACAATTCATTTAAACAAAACACTTTCTCTGCACAGATATCTACCCTACTCACCGCCTACCTAGTGTCTCAATTCGGCCAAAGGAATACCTTAAACGGACTAATTCAAAAATGCACTTATTATTGCCAAAGCTTAGTCTTCTAAGCGCAAAAAACATTCTTCATTGTAGCCGCTTCATACTGATTGCCTGTGGCGCATTAGCGCTCAGTGCGTGCGCTAGCGGTGGCGGTCAATACAACCCAGCCAGTGTTGAATCCAGAGACCTTATCGACGGTGGAGCTGGCGGCAATGGCTGCATTGGTCGTCAGTGTCCAGATCAAGGCGACGTAGCGACTAGTTTACCTAGAGAAAATATTGCCCTAGAGCGCGCCCGCTACTTTGAAGCCGAAGCAGAGCGACGTAGTAATTCTAATGCACAAATTGATGCCACTCTCAACGCTGCCGAGTATTATGTACAAGCCGAGAAATCCTCACAAGCTGTTGGCTTGCTGAGCGATCTTAGACAAAGCACTTCGCTGGCTGGCTTGACTGATGTTCAACGCGACCGTATCGACGTGGTCTACGCGTATCACGCCTATTCCAATCGAGATTATCGTCGCGCACTAAGCATACTTGATCGATTAAGGCCTATTGAGCAGACTGTTGAATTTGTTGACCCTAGAACACTACCTGAATTTCAGGAGCGCCTTGAACAGCAAGAGCAACTTAGACTCGAACAGCAAGAACAGGCAGCGCAATCGCAAGAGTATTCATATCAGGAGAGCCGAGACCCAGCGAACGCCTATCCAGGACCTGCTGCGCAAGAGCGCATGGTTATAGAGCAGCCTCGGCTGTCCGAATCTCTTCCCTTGAGTTCTCAGCAAGTTGATGCACTGCTACTTAGCTCGTTTTGCTACAGAGAAATGGGGCAGTACGATCAACAGATCAATGCGCTAATTTTACGCGAAAGGGGTTTAAGCGGCGAAGCACGAGCACAAAGCACCCGCTATACGTGGCAAGTGATCAATGCTTTAACAGAGTTTGACCGCGAACAAATTATTGAGCAATCAGGCCTAAGCAGTATTAAACCACGTTTAGAACAAAGCCTAATGGGCAGAACCGGCGTACAGATCGACCGAGTAAAACAATTTACGAGCTTACCAAGAGACCTGAACAACCCCGAAATCACCCAGCGACAACCGATCGAATGGACGAGCAACTCCATTGGTCAAATCGCGGTACTGTTACCTCTCTCGTCTAAATTCAATAAAGCAGCCACCGCATTATTAGATGGCATTAAGTTTGAACACGAATTACAGCGCGGCGCTTATTCACCTGAATTGCTCGTGTATGACATTGGCGAAAACGCCTACCAAACGGCGCAGTATTATCAAGCCGCCGTTAATCAAGGAGCTGAATTCATAATTGGTCCATTGGGTAAAGACTTTGCCGATCAGTTATTACTAGCTCGTAGCCAATACAATCTGCGCAGCACCCCAGCTTTGTTGCTCGGCGGCAGTGCTGCGCTAGGCGGTGACACGTTTAGATTTGAATTCTCCCCAGAACGCCAAGGCATTATGGCCGCTCGTAAAGCCTACGCTGATGGGCATTTGAGCGCTGGGCTTATCGTAGCGAACGACCCGAAGAGCGCCCGTATTAAGCAAGCATTTGAGCAGGAATGGCTAAATCTTGGTGGCCGTATTACCGCCCAAACTCAATATTCAGCCGCGCAGTTCGACCACACTGTTGAACTTCAGTTATTGTTTAGAGTAGGAGCAAGCGAGAACCGAGCAAAACAGTTAGAGACAACGCTTGGTTACAAACCCAAGCATGCGGCATACCAAAGGGCAGACATAGATTTTATTTTTATGATTTCCGACGCCCAAACAGGACGTTTACTACGCCCCCAAATCAATTACTTTAGTGCATCAAGAATACCGGTGTATGCCGGTCTTGATGTCTATACTGGGGTTGCCGACGCGATTAATGATATGGACTTGGAAGAAACCAACTTTCCAGTTATGCCCTGGATTTTACGTTCCGAGCAAGTCTCGCAATACGCGGGGCAGTTTAATCAATTGTTTGCCTTGGGCGCCGACGCCTATCGCGTTGCGAGCCAGTACGATAAATACACACAACACCTCAACCTTAGCAGCAACCAAGTGATTGAAGGCTACACAGGACTATTACGCCTGCACAGCAACGGTAATATTGAAAGCGAGCCTTTGTGGGCAAGGTTTAACGAAGGTTTAGCGCAAGTCGATGATAGTCGGGGCTTTGACCTAACGCCCATCGGAGCTGCTGAGGATGTAGACGAAGACCTGTTACAAAGTCGTTTAGATGGCACACAACGCTCAGGCGTCAACCAACAAGATCAACGCCTATCAACTCCTGAGTCTACAGACGAGCCCACGTCGCGTAATGAGTTTGAACGATCACGTTAGTTTTAAGTAGCTGTCGCTAGAACAGCTATGGCGTAAACTAGTATCAACAAAATGGTTTGACAATCTAGCAAAAAAACCAGCCAGTTAATTTTATTCAAACACAAGAGGAATGGCATGGATGCCAACCAGAATCACCGCGCAGCAGGCGCGATCGTAGAAGACATCGCCCTCGCCTATTTAGAACAGCACGACTACAAGCTACTCGCACGCAACTTCTTCTCGCGCCATGGCGAGATCGACCTAATAATGTCGCGTCAACAATGTATAGTTTTTGTCGAGGTAAGACATCGACTATCGACCCAGTATGGCGGCGCACTTGAAAGCATAACGTGGCACAAGCAACAAAGGCTTCGTAAAACAGCATTGAGCTTTATGACCAGATATAAGGCCCACAGCTCTGCCTGTAGATTTGACGTACTGTGCTATTCCGGCGCACTAAAACTATTGAACCAAGATACCGAACCCTTGTGGCTAAAAAATGCGTTTTAGCGTTAATTACTTTGCTCATTCGTTACGCATTCTTGAAACAACCCTGCTCTGAATAATAGTTAATCAACTGTGGTTAGACGCAAAAGTCAGCTACCCTAAGCGTTATAGAAATAATGAGTCGTTTTGCCGAGCGAATTTAGAATCTTGCCCCAATCTAGCCATACTAAGCTGTTAGCTCGCGTATAATCATATTTTTTAGCGCCTGTTAAATTAGTTAAATAGAGCACAAATAACTATGCAAAAGTCTTTTCGTTCAAGTTTATTACCGCTCGTAGTCGCGTTCGGCTACTTAATCGCTCTTTCGGGTTGCGCGACGCTCTTAGTTGCTGGCGCGGTTGTGACTACCGTCGACGTAATACATGACCGTCGAACTGTCGGTGAGTACATAGATGATTCTTCAATTGAACTCACCGCTCGCAATTACCTAATCTCGAGTAAAGAGATTCGCATGGGCGCTAATGTAAAAGCTGTATCGTGGAACGGTATCTTATTGCTAAGCGGCGAAATAGAATCAGACGAAGCAAAGGAAAGAATCGTGCAACGTCTGGCAAGCATCCAAGGTGTCCGACAAGTCGTTGACGAAACGACTATAGACGGAAAATCTGCATTATTGTCTCGCAGTAACGACGGATGGATCACCACTAAACTTAAAAGCAAACTATTAGTTAAGACTGGCGGAGATGCCAATCGGATAAAGGTTGTTACTACTCGAAGCACAGTCTACTTGATGGGTATTGTGACCCAAGCTGAAGCGTTGAGTGCTACAGAAATTGCGCGCTCGGTGCGCGGTGTATCTCGCGTAGTAAAGGTCTTTGAGTATCTGTAGATACACTCGTCTTTGATCAACGCTTACACCAATACGCTTTATTCAAGAACGATTAGACACAGACTCATACGCTATGAATATTAGAAACGCGAGTGACAAAATCATTAGCCGTACAGATGCGTTTGCCGAACGCCTAGCGAACCACGCCAACTTCAAAACGCCAACGGTATTTACTAACGGCTGTTTCGACATACTGCACCGTGGGCACGTAACGTACTTAGAACAAGCTCGAAAGCTCGGTGCCTGCCTGATGGTGGCGGTGAACACTGACGCTTCGGTAAAGCGTCAAGGTAAAGGCGACGACCGACCGATTAATGGCGTTGATGATCGAATGGCGGTATTGGCCGCATTAGAGTCTGTGGATTTTGTGATTGCCTTTGATGACGATACGCCTCTAGCTTTAATTAACGCGGTCAAGCCAGACGTTTTAGTTAAAGGCGGAGACTGGCCCGTTGAGTCAATAGTAGGAGCTAAAGAAGTAATGGCATTAGGCGGGCAAGTTCATTCGATCGCCTTTGAGTTCGACCGTTCAACAACACGGATTGTTGAGACTATTCGAAAATAGGCATATAGAAACAACCACTCCCGCTTATTGCCCCTACCCTATTCAACTCAATAATCAAACAAAAAAGTAGATAGAACTACTTAGCGCTAAGCTGCATCGCTTCGTCTTGAAGCTCTTGCTGCTGTGTATAAAAGTGATAGATAAACTGGCGCGCAACATAAGCGCTACGTACCGTCCATTTTTCTTTGTTAACGATTAGTGACGCAAACACGATGTCTCGGCCGCCTTTACTCGCGTAGCCAACAAACCAATCATGTCGGCCTTTTGGGGAGTCGCCTGTTAACGATCCGGTTTTTCCACCAATCTCAAGATCGCGATAAACACGGTAGCGAGACAAGTTAGAGAAGCTCCCGCGCGCAGATCCAGACTTAACCGTTGCTCTTAACAATTGCTTCAGCTCAGCGGCCGTACTTGGCTCAAACACACTCGGCCCGAAGACAGCCGGCGTTGACGAATACAATACGTCACCATTCGCCTGAGTTACGTCATTTACAAAATAAGGCCTAACCATGCGGCCTTCGTTAAACAAGGACGACATCATTTGCGCCGCATGAACAGGACTCATACGAATACCACGCGTATAACCCGATGCGGCTTCTACCACTTCCCACTCGTCTTGCAGTGTTAGGCTGATCTTACTGGGAGGCAGGTTTATATCGCTCACCATTACTTCGCCAAAACCAAACCGGCTCGCATAGTCGCTAAGCATTTCTTGACCCAACACTCGCGCACCCACTCGCCCAAACACAGGGTTAACTGACTTAGCAAATGCTTGGATCAATGTAGGACGACGGGTCCACTTATTGTCTTTGTGGGCAAAAACTTGTGACTTATAAAGTGAGGTAGATTTACCGTTATAAGGAATAACTGAAGACGGTGACAATTTGTTCGAATCTAAGGCCGCTGCCGCCGTAACAAATTTAAATACTGAGGCTGCTGGATAATTTGCTCGTAGCACTAAATTATCGATTGGCTCGCGCTCCTTTAAGAAGCTTGTTAAATTGATGATCTCGCCGGTTTTGGCATCCATCGCCACAAAACAGGCGTAATCGGGCTGGTAGCGAAGGTACACATCCGCCATTTTACGATGCAAGTCTTGGTCGAACGTATAGTCAAATTGAACTTCACCGTGAACATCACCTGCGCTCAACTTAATAGGGAATTTATTATTTAGTGCATAGGGGGTTAATATGTCTGCCACATTCTGGCGCGAAAGCTCCGCTGCAAAGAGTGAGGTCGAAAACACAACACTAATAATCAACGCTATGCACGTGCTATGCATACAACCTCTAAACGAAATACGATCACGGATATCACTTGAAATAGATTTGCGCGTAACAGCAGTTAACTTGGTGAATAAAGACATTCGAAAATTCATTCTAGGTTTTTTCGTCAAGGCGGTAATTAGTGATTTTGATTGGTATAGCTAGGACCAGACTGAATTGAACCAAGCTGCATGCTAGTTTATGTAACTCTCGGCAAGTTTACGTAACTCTAGGCTGTATTCGGCAAGAAGGGCTTGAGTTCGTCGAGTGCCTTTTGATAAACGCCGCGCTTAAAATCAACAATATTTTCTACGGCAAAGTCAGCCTCAACCCATTTCCAATCATCAAACTCTGGTTTCTCTGATCCTGATTTTAGATTTACTACAGAATCGTCTTCGCGCAAGTGCAATAAAAACCACACCTGCTTCTGACCACGGAAGGACACTTGATTGCGTTGCTTAGAGCGCATGTAACGGCGCTTTTGGTTGCGCAACAAACTGCCCGGGAGGTCGTAGTGCAACCAAGTTTGAGTATGAGCAACAAGGTCTACATGCGATTCCAGTATGCCGGTTTCTTCTTCTAGTTCTCGGTACATCGCGGTGAGAAGATTTTCATCTCGTGCCACACCACCTTGCGGAAACTGCCAGCCGTCGTGATTTACTCGACGCGCCCAGAACACTCCGCCATCGTCATTGCAGACAATAATCCCAACATTTGGTCGATAACCGTCATTGGCAAATATTGGTTCAAATTTCTGCATTGGTTGAATTGTCATTTTCTTTAGATCGACTGTCATTATAATCAAGCATTAGCTTCAGTCCACCTGAATCTCATAACACCGTAATTATTAATTGCGCTATAAAGCCTAATTTTAAAACTAGGCCCTGAACAAGACACCCACAATATTATGAATTTAGCTCTATTTGATTTAGACAACACCCTACTCAATGGTGATAGCGATCATGGTTGGGGGATGTATCTCGCCGAAATTGGTGTGGTTGATGCGCATGAACAACAGCTTAAACAAGACATGTTTTATCAGCAGTACCTTAATGGAACTCTAGACATATTTGAGTTTTGTGAGTACCAGTTTGAAGTGCTGCACAACAATTCTATGCAACAGTTATTAAAATGGCGAGCTGACTTTGTCGAGCAAATCATTGAACCAATGATTGCTTCAGGCAAAACCGATCTTATTGAAAAACACCAGGCCGCAGGAGACGAGTTAGTTATCGTTACGGCGACCAACGATTTTGTGACCCAACCCATTGCGGATCGACTCGGCATACCCACCCTGATTGCAACGCGAGCAGAACTTGTCGATGGGGCGTATACAGGCAAAGTATGTGGCATTCCCTGTTTCAAAGAAGGCAAGATTGATCGAGTTAAAGAGTGGTTATTAAGCACTGACCAATCGTTTGAGCACACTACCTTTTATAGCGACTCCTATAACGACTTACCGTTAATGGAGTATGCGGACACTGCCATAGCGGTTACACCGGATGACCGCCTAAGAGCCCATGCAGAACGGCTTCACTGGCCAGTGATCGACTGATCTATATACTGGAACAAACTACTCAGCAGCGACTTTTTACTTAAACGCAGCGATACAGAACAAGCAACGGAGATTATTACAATGAGCATTCAAATCGGCGATACCCTTCCCGACTTAAACGTAGCAACCACGAATAACGGCGAAGTAAACCTCAAAAGCTACGCTGGAAAAATTCTAGTGCTGTACTTTTATCCAAAAGACAACACTCCAGGATGTACTACTCAAGGGCAAGACTTACGCGACCACTATTCGGAATTACAAAAACTGAATGCGGAGGTCGTTGGCGTATCGCGAGAAAGTGTTCGTTCGCATCAGAACTTTATTAACAAACACGAATTCCCGTTCGATCTAATCTCAGACCCAGATGAAACGTTGTGCAATGCGTTCGATGTAATAAAACAAAAAAGCATGTACGGCAAAACCTATATGGGCATCGAACGCAGCACTTTTATCTTTGACGCGAAAGGCACGTTAGTTGATGAGATTCGTAAAGTGAAGGTTAAAACTCATATAGAAGATGTCATGGCGCGAGTAAAAACGTTGTAGCTGTTTTGATCAGCGATATCTAAGATCACAGCTAGGGCAACCCTCGGCTAAAAGCGTTATGCTCAGTTTCGCCAATAGCTCGAAGCTTATCCAAAAGTGTGTTGCGATCTTCATAAGTGAGGCCTGTTGTGGAAATAGCTGGCAAATAACGCACTAGGATATTGCCCGGTCGGATCTTCCACTCACCCACGGGAAGGCACTCTCTACTCCCTGACATATAGAGCGGAAGAATCGGCGCCTGTGACTCAATTGCCAATACGATTGGACCTTTTTTGTACGGGCTTAAACTCCCATCCAGACTTCTTTGCCCTTCGGCCGACAAGTAAACCAACCCACCTGATGCTGCGTATTCAGCGGCTTTTCGAAGCTGGCGTTTAGCTTGCTCAGGTCTTTGGCGAATGATGATCCAGCCGAGCAGAACCGTTACCCAACCGAAAAACGGAATTAGGGCATACTCGATGTTCCAGATGCTCATTACTCGTTTATCCCAAGCCGCATAGCCTGCAGTTGGATCTAAGAGGCTTTGTTGAGTAAGCCCTACTAAGATACCGCCTCCATCTAGCTCAGAAGGGTCGCCCGCGAATTCCACCTGGACTGTAACACCAAATACCCATAGAGCGACTCGGTTCCAACTTCGAACAATACGCCAACCGGTGCTGCTGGAAAATGGCGCTACGATCAACGCCATACTGAGCATGGGCACCATCAAACTAACAACGAGAAAATATTTTAGAATTTGTGAAACTGGATTCATAACACCTCCTAACACCGACGCTCTAACCTATCAAGGTAATGGATTTATGCTCTTATGTGGACTTGCTTGGCTCGACTATCGTTGGACGAAGCATCAAACATTTACCCGATCGCCGTGGCTTTTTGGCTGAGAAGCAACAAGAAACCTAAGAGGCTCTGTCCCACAGTTACGGAGTTGGTGTGGTACTTTCGCGGGAATATGGAAACCGTGACCAGAATTTAAAACGCGCTCTTTGCCTGCGACTTCCAAACTGGCTTGCCCAGACAGAACATAGAGAAATTGCTGCGCTTTCTCATGATAATGCCGTTGCTCTTGCTCGCCCGCAGGCACTAATTCTTCGATGACGCTTAAGTCATCCGACTTTAGTAAGTGCCATCCGTCAGAGGACTCACCCCATTTATAGTGTTCTGAATTTTCAGTACTAATAATGCTCATCGCCTAAAACACCTTACGTACTTTGAAGATCAAAAAACGAATTCATTGGTAGCGTGTGCAACAAGCTTACCGGAATTTACCAAAGTAACTTTGGTCTCGGCATAAGCAATCACTTTTCCAAATTTCAGAACGTTCACATCAATGAGAAGATCTTCTCCAATCGCTGGGCTAAGAAATTGTGTGTTTTGACTCGCAGTACCTTTTGAGAACTTATCAGTCGTTAACATTGCCATAGCGACTACAGTATCAATCGCGGCCATGATTGCCTGCCCACAAATTGCGCCATTCGCCCATTGCAAACTTATACTTTGAGGTAGAACAGCCGAAGCCTTGCCCTTATTTATTTGTATGTCGCGTAGCCCCATGCTCTTTATCCAAGGAGCAAATATTTCATCATAGGCTTGCTCTACGTTTTCGTTAGTCAGAGGAAGCTTTACTGTTATATCAGCCATAGAATTAATTCCTGATTAGGTTGTGGAAAACGTCTTTAATACACAGGCTAAGCTAAAACTAAAACTAAAACTAAAACGAGCGTTCACTTATTACTCGATCCAACGACAAGAGAATCTTGATGCTCGACGTTTGATTCCAGAATTTCTCGAACTGAATCATCCAACAATGCATTGCCTCCTTGCTCTTTTTGCCAGAATTGACCGCCTGGTGAATTTAAAATTGAGTGAAGCGAGCCAAGGTGAATGTTACCCACTTATGAGAATACTGCAAATCTCAGACCTACGAAGACCAAGCAAGTCAACTAGCCGGACACATGCTTCTAAGAGAGATTTTTAGCGCAAGTGGCAAGCAATCACCTATAAGCTTGCACAACATTTTCGGCTAACTGGTCTGGTAAAAAAATTAGGCTAATCTAACGCTAAAACCCTTTTAGCTTTAACGCCAAATCAGTAACACTTGAAGCGTTATCTAAGGCTACTTCGTGACTAATAATTTCTTCGCGCACTAGGTGCTCTAAGTAGTCATCAAAGTACAAATTTCCCGAGCCCTGATCGCCACTCTTAATTAGGTCCTTTAAGTCTTGAATACGCTCTGGGTCAATGATTAAGTCGCGTGCAAAGGCGCTTATTTGCAGAACCTCACAGGCTACCGCTCGGCCCGTTCCACTGAGTCTAGGTAGAAGTTTCTGAGTTACGATAGAACGTAAATTTTGAGCTAATTTGGTGCGAATCGTTTTTTGTTCAGCACCTTCAAACGTTGAAACTATCCTATTGATAGCATCTGCAGAGTTTGGCGCGTGCAGTGTTGATAACACAAGATGGCCCGTCTCTGCGGCTGTAAGCGCTATGTCTATACTCTCGGCATCACGCATCTCGCCCATTAAGATTACGTCTGGGTCTTCGCGTAAAGCAGATTTCATAGCAAGCGAATACGACGGTACGTCTATACCAATTTGGCGTTGAGAGATAATTGCCCTCTGTTCTTCAAACTTGTATTCGATGGGGTCTTCAATCGTTAATATATGCACGTATCGCTCAGCGTTAATCTTATTGAGAAGCGACGCCATAGAGGTAGACTTACCACTGCCGGTAGCACCTGAAAAAATCACCAAACCCTGACGCATCTTGCTAATAATGCTCACTTCTTCGGGTAAACCCAAATCGCTTGGCGACGGGATTGTGTTATTAATTACCCGCATGACCATAGCGAGGTGGCCCATCTGCCTGTATAGGTTTACACGCACTCTGTTCTCTACATTATCGGTCAACGCAAAGTCCACTTGTTTCTCTTGCTCAAACACGTTGAGGTGGTACTCCTCGACTAGTGGAAAGATAAGACGCTGGATCATATCGTCGGTCATCTCTGGCGAGCCTTTTACGTGTCGTACACGGCCGTCCAAGCGCATCATTATTTGATGACCAGCGCGTATATGAATATCTGACGCTCCGAACTGGCAAGCTGACGACAAAATGCTGGTAAGAAACTCCATCGCTTCCTTTTTACTATGTTGTTCGGCCATCAGTGCTCGTGGAAATTTCCGGTAGGTAGATAGGTATAAGACTTGTAAATATTAAGACTGGCAATTAAACATGCAAATAGAGACTCAAAATTGGCAGCAATAACGCTAAAGCTCTAAGGCTTCAGTGCCGCATTGAAATACTCTAACGCTGAGCCATTATCAATCTCTAAGCGCGCTTTTTCAACCGCTTGTGCATAGTCTAGACCACTAACAACCGACGACAATATATTCGCACAGCTCGCCAACAAAGCATCTCGACCAGGCCCTTCTAGCCCTCCTAGAGTATCTACACCTTGTTGATAGCACAAGCGCGCTTGTTCACCGACACTCAAGGTTGAATCCAGTTTACGCAGCGGCGATGCGTGCTCGTCTACGCCATGTTGCTGTTTAATCAAACGAACGTCTTTATTGCGAAGATCTGCAGAGTATCGAGCGAACGGCTTGTGCGCAGCAATCATCAAGCCGCCCTCTACGCCTTTATGTAAATGAATAAAGTCAAATCCGGCTTGTTGTGCGATGCCTGCGTATATTTCTGGGTAGGCTTTATGCACGTAGCCCAGCGCAAGGTGATTACTGCCTGTGGTTACAATTGGTGCCAAAACCCGCTCAAAGGTTGTAAGTGCCGTGCGCTTAATAATTCGGTTTCGCAGTGGTATGAGATTATGTAGTTCAGGCAGATAGTCACTCTGGTCTAAATAGGCCCAACCATGGGATTCTATCTGTTTGGCCGCTTCCTCAAAATCAACCTCAAATTTGGGATTCGAGCTTAAGACCTGGCGCACGGTTACGCCAAACTTAGGCCCTACTGACTCTACGCCGTGGATAACGCTGGGATAGCCGCACGCGGCGAGTAGTGCAGGAATAAAGGCCGAAACACTCAAAGTACGTGAATAGCCATCAAAAGGGTCTACTAGGGTTATCAGATGGCTTGTGTTGACTGTTTGCGTCTTCACTCGCAACTGTGCCGCCTTTGTAAGCCCGCGCATCTCTTGTTCGCTCTCGCGTTTCATACGTAACGCAATGAGCAGTACTGCTGCTTGCACGGGATCAACGGCATCATCTAATATTCCCTGCATAACCAATGCCGCATGATCCATCGAAATATTGCGCCCGCGATCAGGACCAACCGCCACATCTTGAATGGCCGAGTGAATGGCACTGTCTATCGTTGCGAATTCACTGCTTGATGATTTAGGCTGGGTCATTACTCATTTCTCATAATACTATTGCGGCTCTTTTATCAGCCATGTGAGTGACCAGTAAATGCCTATGGTTGTTTTTGTCGCTTTATGGTTTCATGCTAACAAAGCAATGATCATAGCGATGTTGTACTGAGTAAACTAATTCGCCGTACTAAAACACTACACTTGTAATTATGCAGAACTATCCAATATTTATGGACATACAAGGTCAGCCTTGTTTAGTTGTGGGGGCTGGTCCAGTCGCTTTACGAAAAATCCGACTGCAAGCCTCGGCCGGCGCAAACATTACCGTAGTCGCGCCAGATATCTGCAAAGAAATACGCGATGAATTTGGTCAGAAGGTTAATTTAATTGAGCGCGAATTCCAAGATACTGACATTAAGGGGTATCGCCTAGTAACGGCTGCAACAAGTGAATCGTTAGTGAATAGACGCGTTTCAGAACTCGCAAACCAGATCAATGTTCCGGTAAATGTCGTAGACCAACCCGAGCTGTGTAGCTTTATTACGCCGTCAATAGTTGATAGATCACCCGTCTTAGTCGCTATATCCACAGGCGGAGGCGCGCCGGTTCTTGCCCGTATACTCAGAGCCAAGCTCGAGGCAATTATACCCGCAAGCTACGGCAAGCTGGCCGACACAATGCGCCGCTACCGCGCTAGGTTAAGCGACATAACAGATTCTGAAACTACCCGTAAGCGGTTTTGGGAACGGGTTGTTTCAGGCCCTATTGCAGAGCTGTTCTTTAGCGGTAGACACGTCGAGGGGGAGCAGCAATTAGAGCTTTCGTTAGACCAGCTGAGCCAAGGAATAGAGTCAGACGTTGGCGGAGAAGTCTGGTTAGTTGGTGCGGGTCCTGGCGACCCAGACCTTTTAACGTTTCGCGCATTAAGGTTGATGCAAAGCGCTGATGTAGTGCTCTATGACCGTCTTGTGAGTCCCGAAATTCTCAATCTTACCCGGCGTGACGCTGATCGCATCTATGTAGGCAAACGAAGAGCTGAGCACGCTATACCGCAACCGCAAATAAACGATCTTTTAGTCGAACTCGCGCAAGAAGGTAAAAAAGTTGTACGACTAAAAGGCGGAGATCCTTTTATTTTTGGTCGCGGGGGAGAAGAGCTAGAAAAACTAAGTACCGCGGGCATTCCGTTTCAAATTGTACCGGGAATTAGCGCTGCTAATGGATGTGCTAGCTATGCAGGCATTCCGTTAACTCACAGAGACCACGCTCAATCCTGCGTGTTTGTTACGGGTCATTTAAAAAACGGCAGCATCGATTTAAATTGGCAACAACTAGTTCAACCGTCGCAGACTATAGTTGTTTATATGGGGCTTGTAGGTTTGAGTCACCTCTGCGCGAAATTGGTAGAACATGGACTGGACGCCTCAACGCCTATTGCACTTATTGAGCAGGGCACAACACAGTCTCAACGAGTGTTTACGGGTACGTTGTCGACTCTACCGGTAACAGTTGAATCTGAGGACATACAAGCGCCCACGTTAATCATTATTGGCTCGGTCGTAAGCTTGCGGTCGGAGTTAAAGTGGTTTGAGCCTTGACAGGGCTAAACAGCGCCATAGTAGTAGCGGTTTGGTTTTAGCTGCTGAAGCCAAAAAAAACCTCGCAAGAAGCGAGGTTTTTTTATTCTTCAAATGAAGGGCTAACTTACGCAGCAGCAACAATAGTTACGTGCTTACGATTTTTTGGGCCTTTCACTTCAAACTTAACAGTACCGGTCTCTAATGCGAACAACGTGAAGTCACGTCCCATTCCGACATTAGGGCCTGCATGAAAAGTGCTGCCGCGTTGACGAACAATAATGCTGCCCGCGTTTACAAGTTGACCAGCGTAACGTTTTACGCCTAATCGTTTTGAATTGGAATCGCGACCGTTTCGCGAACTACCACCAGCTTTTTTATGTGCCATGAGATTGTCTCCTTTCTACAATTAGTTTGGAATGAATTACTTAGCGGCTAAAAGTTCTTTAGCTTGCTTAACCCATTCTTCGCGTTCGATACGCCCTTTAAAGTTTAACTCTCCATCAACTCGCTCAATTTCTTCAGCGCTGAAGTCTGCAACTTGTTGCAGTGAAGTAATACCAAGAGCTTCTAATTTACCAACAAGAACCGGACCAACACCAGAAATCTGACTCAAGTCATCTTTCGCAGCTACTTTCTTAGTCGCTTTCTTCTTTGTCGTCTTAGTTTCTGCTTTCGCGTCTACTTTAGGAGCATCGACTGTCTTAGCGGCGGCTTTTTTAGGTGCTGCTTTCTTAGCTGCGCCTTTACCACCGATAGAAATAATTTCTAGTTCAGTGAAGTTCTGTCTATGGCCCGTACGTGTACGAGAGTTTTGACGTCGACGAAACTTAACAATTCTAAGTTTTTTCCCACGTCCGTGCGAAAGCACTTTCGCTTCCACCGCAGAATCAAGGGTAGGAGTCCCAACTTCAACTTTGTCGCCATCACCAATCATTAGTACGTGATCTAGGCTAATCGTGTCGCCCTCTTCAACTTTAAGAGTTTCGACTTTCAGTTTGTCGCCAACGACGACGCGGTACTGCTTACCGCCGGTTTTAATTACCGCATACATAATACTTTTCTCCAAGTGGCGTTATGATGGGGTGTTGTACGTCAATGGTGACGAGTTAACACTTACTTCCGAGGCAACGGACCCAGCAAACAGGCGCGCATTGTATTGTTTTAGCCCAACAGCGTCAACCGCATAGGCCATCTATTTTAAAGTCTTCTTTTGCGCCATTTGTAATCGATTAAATAGTAACGATTAAGCAAGTTTACTCATCAAACAAGCCTTATAATTAGACCATGTCGTTTACAGCTGCAAACTCAATGGAAGATAATCCTCTAAACCACCGAAACAGTCCTCTAGATTCTGCCCTCGCACTCGTCAAAAATGAATTGCGTGCGGTAGACCAGACCATTAATTCCAATCTTAAGAGTGACGTTGCCCTAATTAATCAATTGGGACAATACATCATTCAAGCTGGTGGTAAACGTTTGCGACCTGTTGCCTTATTGCTGGCGGCAAAAGCGCTTTCCGTCAGTGAATCAAGTGGTAGCGAACGCGACAAACTAGAAGTACCAGAACATGCGATCACGCTCGCGGCTATTATTGAGTTCATTCATACGGCAACGTTATTGCATGACGACGTTGTCGACGAATCGGAACTCCGTAGAGGGCGCGAGACAGCCAACGAAGTATTTGGCAACGCGGCCAGCGTACTCGTAGGCGACTATTTGTATTCTCGGTCCTTTCAGATGATGGTCAAAGTTAAAAACATCGACGTTATGGCGTTGTTGTCTAAAACCACCAATTTGATCGCTGAAGGCGAAGTTATGCAGCTATTGAACTGTGGGTCAGCTGATACTACTGAAGCGCAGTATCTTGAGACCATTCAGTCTAAAACAGCCATTCTATTTGCAGCCGCGACTCAATTAAGCGCGCTGATAACCGAACAACCTGATAAAGTTCAAGCCCAAATGTACCAATACGGGCTCCATCTAGGTACGGCGTTTCAGTTAGTAGACGATGTGCTCGACTACACGGCTGAAGCGACCACTATGGGTAAAAACGTTGGAGATGACCTAGCCGAAGGCAAGCCTACACTGCCCTTGATTCACTCTATTAGTTACAGCTCAAAAGCCGATCAAACCACCCTAATAGATGCTATCGAAAATGGTAACCGAGACAACCTAGAGGCCGTTCTTAGTATTATAAAAAGCACGGGTTCTCTTGATTACACAAGCCAAGCGGCTATCGAGCAAAGCCGCCTAGCCAAACTCTGCTTAACTGAACTTCCTGAGTCTGAAGCAAAAACGGCGCTAATGACGATAGCCGATTTTTCGGTTAACCGCGTTTTCTAATTTGTTGATCTAACGCTAATTCTTTGCTGTACTTGGGTATAACTCGTCTAGCGTTACCGACTTACCAAACTGTACAACCATTCTCGCGTGTTGACGCGTTAAATCCCGTGGTCGTTTAACGCCGCAGGAGTTCGAAAGAATTCTTAACTCTTTCTCTAAGTTCTTTATGTAGTGGGCCACCTTTACTTGCTTGTCTTCTACGACCAAACCCTTTTGTCGATCCTTATCATGCGTTGCAATACCGGTTGGGCATGTGTTCTTGTTGCATTGCAGTGCTTGAATACACCCTAAGGCAAACATGGGCCCTCGGGCTGTCGAAACAAAATCGGTACCCAGACACAGGGCCCATGCGACTTCTGTTGGGTTAATCAATTTACCCGACGCATTAACTTTGATGCGGTCCCTTAAGCCATGCTCAACAAGCTTATCAATTAACATTGGTAAGCTCTCTTTGATTGGTAAACCCATATCATCCATTAATGACATTGGCGCTGCGCCTGTACCACCGTCACTGGAGTCAACCGTAATAAAGTCAGGCGCGTACTCTAACCCGCGCTCATTGATTAAACCGAACAACTGGTCCAACCAGTCTGATGACGAAATTACCGCTTTAAATCCAGTAGGCTTATTAGTAACGTGTCGAACACGGTAAATCATATCCAACAAGTCGCCATTATCGTTACGTTCGTGATGACGATTTGGACTTATAGCATCCTCACCTATTTTGAGTCCTCTGATATTAGCAATCTCGGCGGTTACTTTCTCGCCAGGCAGCATTCCGCCTTTTCCCGGCTTAGCGCCTTGGCTAAGCTTAATCTCGAACATTTTCACTTGGTCCAAAGCAGCTAAGTTACTTAGCTTGTCTTCAGACAATCCGCCCTTGCCGTCGCGCACTCCGAACTTACCCGTGCCAATCTGAAAAACGATGTCGGCACCTCCTTCGAGATGATATTCCGATAATCCGCCTTCACCCGTATTCATCCAGCATCCGGCAGCTTTAGCGCCATGCGACAGTGCCAAAACTGCAGGCTTGGATATAGCTCCGAAACTCATCCCAGGGATATTAACGATTGAGGACGTGGTGTAGGGCTGATCACAATACCCTTCACCGAGACTAATGCTCTTAGGCGGCAGAGACTCTTCAGTCAGTGGTAGGAACGGAGCATTTACAAACATGATCGTCCCTTCTGGCCGTAAGTCTCTGGTAGAACCAAACGGGACAGTGCTGTCTTTGTCAGCCGCCGCTCTATAAACCCACTGACGTTGAGCACGATTAAACGGCATCTCTTCGCGGTCCATTGCGAAAAAGTATTGGCGGAAGAATTCGCCCAAATGATTAAACAGGTCTCGAAAATGTCCGATCACAGGGTAATTACGAAGAATAGAGGAACTCTGTTGAGTGCGGTCCATTATGTAAATAACAATCACGCTGGCAACGCCCAACCCTATAAAGAAGATAAACACCAAAACTGAGTAGGTAATAAAGTTCGAAACAAATTGAGCGACGGCATCCATGATTGATCCTTTGATAGTTCTACTGTTTATGACTGGCGTAGTATTTGAGAAAGCTAACGCCCAACTCGTCCAGTTCTTATTCTGTGCGATAACCCAAACATATAATAGAAAGCCGCACTACAGGTATAGAGACAGGAATTGCCCCTATTACCTTACAAATATGTTGTGGATTACCTTATACGTTACTGTCCCTGCACTTCAAGCTGCGTTTACACAATTATTCAACTGTTGCTCACACCATTTGGCATTTAGGCAGGCACAAAAAAGCCCGCAATCGCGGGCTTCTTAGTTGGCTGGCCAAGGAAGTGTCTTCTTTGCGCTAACCGATACTCTAAACTACTTAAGTTTGCACTAAGCTAAACTTAGGCTTGTGCTTCTTCTAGAAACTCATCGTCGGCACCTTCAAAAAGAGCTGCGTGAGCATCCAAATCGAAATCTACTAATTGAACATAAGCCATTGGAGCATTGTCGCCTGCACGATTACCGCATTTAAGTATGCGAGTGTAACCGCCTGGTCGATCTTTCATGCGTACAGCGATCTCGTCGAACAACTTAGCAACGATGTCGCGGTTGCCTAACTTAGCAATTGCTATTCTTTTGTTTGCCAAAGTTGGCTCTTTAGCCAAAGTGATCAGAGGCTCAGTGAGCATTCTTAATTCTTTAGCCTTTGGAACTGTCGTCTTAATCTGCTCGTGTTCGAACAACGACACTGCCATGTTTTTGAACATGGCTTGACGATGGCTCGAATTTCTATTGAGTTGACGACCTGATTTTCTATGTCTCATGAGAAAAAACCCTTAACTTTTATGTTCTTATCGACCGTTATCAACGCGCAAAGCGGCTGGTGGCCAGTTCTGTAATTGCATACCCAAAGACAATCCGCGCTGCGCGAGTACGTCTTTGATTTCGGTTAGCGACTTTTTGCCCAAGTTAGGAGTCTTCATCAACTCAACTTCGGAGCGTAGAACCAAATCACCAATATAATAAATGCTTTCTGCTTTCAAGCAGTTGGCTGAACGAACAGTCAACTCAAGCTCATCAACTGGACGTAACAAGACAGGATCCACTTCTGGTTCTTTATCTTCTTGCGCAACAGCGGCAATCTCTTCAAGGTTAACAAACACTTGAATCTGTTGGCTCAACGCAGTCGCCGCTTTACGAATAGCGTCTTCTGGATCGATAGTGCCGTTAGTTTCAATGTTTAAAGTTAGCTTATCTAAGTCAGTACGCTGTTCTACACGAGCATCATCAACTGAGTAAGACACTTTAAGAACAGGGCTGTATGTTGCATCTAACTGCATCAAGCCAATTTCTTTATCTTCCGTTTCAGACTTACGCGCTTCAGAAACTTGGTAACCACGACCGCTTCGAACCGTTAGCTCGGCGTGAAACTTAGCGTCTTTAGAAAGATGCGCAATAACATGGTCTGGGTTAGCAATTTCGATATCTTGTACAGTCTGGATATCACCAGCAGTAAGTACGCCAGCGCCATTGGCGCTTAGCGTAAGTGTTACCGACTCATCAAATTCTTTCTTAATCGCTACGCCTTTTAAGTTTAAAAGGATATCGATTACATCTTCCTGAACGCCTTCTATTGAAGAATACTCATGCAGTACACCATCAATTTTTACATCAGTAATAGCTGATCCAGGAATACAAGACAAAAGGATGCGACGTAACGCATTACCTAATGTGTACCCAAAACCACGCTCAAGTGGTTCAATAACGACTTTAGAGCGAACACCGTCTTCAGTGTTAACGTCTACAAAGCGAGGGGTTAACAATTGTTCAATAGTTTCCGACATTTGAGGTTGTCTCCATTTTTACGCCCAATGAATGAGGGCGTTACAAATAATATGACTTGATAATTGGCTTCAAAAACCAACTACTGCCTTGCGAGAATGACTATTTCTTTACACCCTCGCTGGGCGCGCTTGTTACAAATACAAAGTAAAACTTAGCAGTGTTTACTTAGAGTAAAGTGCAACAACAAGTGATTCTTGGATATCAGCTGAAAGTTCGCTGCGCTCAGGATAGGCCTTAAATACGCCTTTCTTAGAACCGCGATCAACATTGATCCAATCAGGGAAACCGATTTGCTCTGCAATTTCTAGAGCTGCACCAATTCGAAGTTGCTTTTTAGCTTTGTCGCGAATCTCGATCTCATCACCAGGCGAAACGTGAAACGAAGGAACGTTTACAATCTTGCCGTTAACTTTAATCGACTTGTGACTTACAAGCTGTCTAGCTTCTGCACGAGTAACAGCGAAACCCATACGATAAACAACGTTATCTAGGCGCGACTCAAGTAGCGTAAGAAGAGTTTCACCAGTCGCACTTTTACCGCGAGCTGCTTGTGCGTAATACGCACGGAATTTCTTCTCTAATACGCCGTACATACGACGAAGCTTTTGCTTTTCGCGTAACTGAGTACCATAAACGGTGGTACGTGGTCGACGACCTTGGGCGTTTTGTCCAGGAACCTTATCGATCTTACATTTAGATTCTAATGAACGAGCCGGGCTCTTCAAAAACAGATCTGTACCTTCGCGACGTGCGAGTTTACAGGTGGGGCCAATATATCTTGCCATGATTAATCTCTAGTCTTTTATTGTTGCTCTCGAGGCGATGTAGACTACATCCCCTCGAACGGGCTATACGCGAGACTTCTTAGAAAGGATGCGTTTAAACGCGACGCTTCTTAGAAGGGCGACAACCATTATGAGGGATAGGAGTTACATCAGTAATCTGAGTAACATCGAATCCGCAGTTGTTTAATGCTCTTACAGCAGACTCACGACCAGGGCCAGGACCCTTTACGCGAACCTCCAAATTTTTCATGCCGAACTCTTGCGCCATTTTGCCGCAACGATCAGCTGCAACCTGTGCAGCGAACGGAGTGCTTTTACGCGAGCCACGGAAACCAGATCCGCCAGCTGTTGTCCAACACAAAGCATTACCATGGCGATCACTGATCGTCACAATAGTGTTATTGAAGGACGCTTGGATATGTGCGATCCCATCAACAATATGCTTTTTAACTTTCTTCTTAGCTTTGCTAGGAGTTTTAGCCATCTCAAATACTCTTTTATTTACGTTATCAGCTTCTTAAGTCTGTGCAGACTATAAGTGCTTATTTGCGAATAGGTTTGCGAGGACCTTTACGAGTTCGCGCATTTGTTTTAGTACGTTGACCACGCAATGGCAGTCCGCGACGATGACGTAAACCGCGGAAACAACCGAGATCCATCAAACGTTTAATGTTCATCGAGACTTCTCGACGTAAATCGCCCTCTACCAAAAACTTAGCGACTTCTTGACGAAGCTTCTCTGCGTCCGGCTCAGTCAATGCGCTCACTTTAACAGTGCGCTCAATGCCAGCCGCGTCACAGATTGCTTGTGAGCGTGTCTTACCGATACCGTAAATCGACGTTAAGGCGATTTCGATGTGTTTTTGTGTGGGTAAGTTAATACCTGCAATACGTGCCACGTGGTGTCTCCGAATGCGTTCTCTATTCTTCTATTAACTGGAAAGCTAACAAGTGTTTATTTTCAATTCAACGCTTTATCTGTCACGTCAAAAGGCGCGCTAGGATAATAGCTAAACCGCAATAAATCAACCGATTAGCACTACTATTTCTGTATTAAAAACTCTATGGAAATTAGCCTTGGCGCTGCTTATGGCGCGGCTCAGTACAAATGATGCGCACTACGCCCTTACGACGAACTACCTTACAGTTTCTGCAGATTTTCTTTACTGAAGCTCTTACTTTCATGATATTCCTCTACACGCATAATTAATTGTTGCGTGAACTTCTTACGTGAACTTAACGACGACGCTTACGCCCCGTTGATTTACCGGTCAAATTGGTTTTCTTCATCAAGCTATCGTATTGCTGTGACATCAAGTGCGACTGAACTTGTCCCATAAGATCCATAATCACAACCACGATAATGAGCAAAGAAGTACCACCGAAATAGAAGGGTACGTTGTAATTGACGATCAATAACTCTGGCAGCAAACAAACAACGGCCAAGTAGATCGCACCAACCAAAGTCAGTTTAGATACAACCCCATCAATATAACGAGCCGTTTGTTGACCAGGTCTAATACCAGGCACAAAGGCTCCTTGCTTCTTCAAGTTTTCAGCAATTTCTTTTGGATCAAAAGTAAGCGCAGTGTAGAAGAAAGCGAAAAACAAAATCATGCCTATATAGACAAACGTATACACCAACTCACCAGGCTGCATCTTCGTTGAAATATCGCGAAGGAAACCAGCAACGCCACCAGCAGACTCACTTCCAAAGAAGCCAACAAGACTCGCTGGGAACAAAATAATACTAGAAGCAAATATGGGTGGGATTACGCCAGCCATATTCATTTTGAGCGGGAAGTAACTTGCAGGCGCTTGCATAACCTGATTACCACGCTGTTGACGAGCATAGTTAACGGTTAATCGACGTTGTCCGCGTTCTACAAACACTACAAAAAACGTTACGACGATTACCGCGACCATTAGAAGAAAGACAAACAAGGGCGAAAACTCACCGCTTGACGCTAGCTCGAATGTGCCCGCGACCGCGCTAGGTAATCCAGCAACGATACCTGCGAAAATGATCAGTGACATACCGTTACCGATTCCACGATCGGTAATCTGCTCGCCTAACCATACCAAAAACATTGTTCCAGCAACTAAGGCGAGTACACAAACAATGGTGAACTGAAATCCAGAGATCAAGACAACCGGCGCGCCGTTTACAGACTGAGCCTGTACCGCGCTGGCAATACCCAAGCCTTGGAATGTTGCTAATACAACAGCAGCGTAACGAGTCCACTTTTGGATCTTACGACGTCCTGATTCGCCTTCAGCTTTAATCTGCTTAAGACGAGGCTCAACAGCCGTTAACATCTGCATAATAATAGAGGCAGATATATAAGGCATTACGCCCAAGGCCATTACCGACAAACGCGACAACGCTCCACCAGAGAACATATTCAACACATCAAGAATAGAACCCCGAGTTTGCTCAAAAAGAGCAGCAACTTGGATAGGATCCACTCCTGGAACAGGAATGTGACTGCCGATTCGGAAAACAATAAAAGCACCCAGCACGAAACCTATTCGTAACCAGAGTTCTTTTAGTTTTCCAGACCCTGCTAGGGCCATTGCTTGTTCGCGTGCCATGTTGTTTTAGCCGTGTGGTTCTTTAATGGTCAATTGCTAGTAAGAGAGTATTCAGTAAAGATCAATACTTAACTTTCAATCTTGCCGCCAGCCGCTTCAATAGCCGCTTGAGCACCTTTAGTCACTCCAACGCCACTAACCGTAACCGCCTTAGTGATTTCACCAGACAACATGATCTTCGCACGTGTGTGAACTGTCTTCATAAGACCGGCTTCACGTAGAGTTAACAAATCAACAACGTTGCCTTCAACTAGATCTAGTTCGTGCAAACGAACTTGAACTGTAGCGCGACCAATGTTTGAGCTAAAGCCACGCTTCGGCAAACGCATTTGGAAAGGCATTTGTCCACCTTCAAAACCGATACGGATCTTACCGCCAGTACGAGATTTTTGACCTTTATGGCCACGACCAGCAGTTTTGCCAGTACCAGAACCGATTCCTCGACCTACGCGCTTACGAGCGTGTTTCGAGCCTTCTGCTGGTTTAATCGTATTTAATCGCATTTTTAACCTCTAAATCTTTTAATAAGTCGTCTTAAAGACAACTCAATTTAGACTTCTTCCCACTTTAGGAGATAAGCCACTTTGTTTACCATCCCACGATTCTCGGGGGTGTCGATTACTTCAACAGTATGGTGCATACGACGCAAGCCTAAGCCTTTAACACAAGCCATGTGCTTCTTGCCGCGGCCGAACATACTTTTTACCAAAGTAACTCTCAACATTTTTTCTTTAGCCATTTTTTTATACCCGTTTCAACGAACGATCTAACTTTAACTAACTGGGAGCCAATAACTCGAATGTAATAACTTGGAACTAACTAGTGATGTCGCTTACCGACTTACCACGCTTAGCTGCAACAGATTCTGGGCTATTTATTGAACGCAAGCCTTTGATCGTTGCTCTAACCACGTTTACTGGGTTAGTAGAACCAATACATTTCGCTAGTACGTCTGTGACACCAGCGGCTTCGAAAACAGCGCGCATTGTACCACCAGCGATAATTCCAGTACCTTCAGAAGCAGGACGCATTACAACAGTAGAGCCGGCATGTGTCGCCACTACAGGGTATTGCAAAGTGCCGTTTACCAAATGAATCTTCTTCATTTCACGACGACCTGAATCCATAGCTTTAGAAACAGCTAGAGGGACTTCCTTAGACTTACCACGACCTATACCAATCGTACCTTTGCCGTCGCCGACAACTGTTAAGGCACTGAAGCCAAATATACGTCCGCCTTTTACTACTTTAGCTACACGTCGAACATTAATTAACTGCTCTAATCTTTCATCGACTGGCTCGCGCTCAGCTCGTTGATTACGTTTAGGACCTGCCATAATTTATCTCCGACGCTTCTTATATTTTGAGACCCGCTTCACGAGCGGCATCTGCTAAGGCTTTTACACGTCCATGGTAACGAAAACCAGAACGATCGAACGCAACTTGCTCAATACCAGCCTGCTTAGCAAGTTCGGCAATTTCTTTACCTACCTTGGCAGCTGCATCGCAGTTACTTGTGCTTTTAAGATCCTTGCGTAGTGCAGGCTTTAAAGTAGACGTCGCCGCCAATACTTTGGCGCCCGTTTCGTCAATGATCTGCGCATAGATGTGTTGTGACGTTCTATGTACAGAAAGACGACTTACGCCTTGTCTAGTGATCTTTGCTCTGAGCTTTTTAGCTCGGCGCATACGCGCTTGCTTTTTATCTTTCATCTTAGTGCTACCGATTATTTCTTCTTAGCTTGCTTACGAACAACATGTTCATCAGAATACCGAACGCCCTTACCTTTATAAGGTTCAGGTTTACGATACGCTCTAATCTCAGCTGCGACTTGACCAACGCTTTGCTTGTCGATGCCAGTAACAATAATTTCTGTGTTACTTGGAGTCTCGACCTTAATGCCTTCAGGAACGTTGTAATTGACAGGGTGTGAGAAACCCAAAGTTAGATTTAAGACCTGACCTTGAGCTTGTGCACGATAACCAACACCTACGATGTTCAAGCGGCGCTCGAAACCATCGGTTACACCAGTAACCATGTTGTTAACCAAAGCACGAGTAGTACCGGCTAAAGCTATGGCTTGTTGGTTGGTTACGTTAGCTGATACTTTAAGTTCAGCGTCTTCCTGTTTAACCGAAACAAGCTCGTGGACGTTCCACACTAGCTCGCCTTTGGCGCCTTTAACTTTGACCTCTTGGTCATTAATCGCGACCTCTACTCCACTTGGCAGAGCAATAGGTGCGTTTGCTATTCTAGACATACAATTCTCTCTATTAATGCAGCGTGTTGATGTATCTAGTTAGATACGTCGCAGCTTACTTAATTTATATTCAGTAACGAATACCGTTTAGCTTACGCTACACAATATTTCGCCACCGACTCCTGCTGAGCGTGCAGCTCGGTCGGTCATGATTCCTTTACTTGTGGAAACAATCGCAATACCTAGGCCGCCATTTACGCTTGGCAATTCTTCAGCACTTTTGTATACCCGGAGGCCAGGCTTACTGATGCGCTTTATGTTTTCGATTACCGGCGATCCTTCGTAATACTTAAGCTGGATAGTGATGGCTGGTTTGCCGTCAAGTTCATCCAGGTCAAAGCCTTCGATATAGCCTTCATCTTGCAACACTTTCGCAATTGCGTGCTTAATCTTTGAACCAGGCATGGTCAAAGACAATTTCTCTGCGTGGTGTGCGTTACGAATTCTAGTCAATAAATCCGCTATTGGATCTGTCATCATGGTGGTGTACCGTTCTTTCTAACTACTTGTTAATTGTTAAACATCGCTTAAGTTCTAAAACTACCAGCTCGACTTAACAACACCGGGCGCTTGGCCCTTTAAAATAACTTCTCTTAGCTTATTACGACTCAAGCCAAACTTGCGATAGAAACCATGTGGACGTCCAGTTAACGCGCAACGATTACGTTGACGAGTTTTACCCGAGTCCCTTGGCAACTTTTGTAACGCCATCATTGCTTCCCATTTGCCATCGTACTCAGCTTCTGGGTCAGCGATCACCGCGCGTAATTCGTCGCGACGAGCTTGAAAACGCTTGTTTAGTTTGTCTCGCTTAACTTCGCGAGCTACCATCGATTTTTTAGCCATAACGTATGCTTTCTCTATTAAATGGTTAAGAACGAACTATTTAGTTCTCAACGGGAAATTGAATGCTCGTAGTAACGCTTCTGCTTCGGCGTTAGTCTTAGCACTTGTGGTAATGGTCACATCCATACCACGTAGAGTGTCAACCTTATCAAAGTCGATCTCTGGGAATACAATTTGCTCTTTCAGACCAAAAGTGTAGTTTCCACGACCATCAAATGACTTCAAATTCAAGCCACGAAAGTCTCTAATTCGTGGGATCGCCACACTAATTAATCGGTCCAAAAATTCGTACATACGAGTGCGACGCATATTTACTTTTGCACCAATCGGCCAACCGTCACGAATCTTAAAACCCGCGATTGATTTACGCGCAAGGGTAACAACCGGCTTCTGACCAGTTAGCGCCTCAAGATCGATAACAGCAGAATCAATAATCTTCTTGTTACCAGTCGCTTCGCCAAGCCCCATATTCACAGAAATCATAGTGATTTTTGGAATTTCCATAGAGCTTTTAAAATTGAACTCTTCTTGCAATTTAGGAATTACATTCTTTACGTAATGTTCTTGCAATCTAGTCATGTCTTTAACCTTTAATGTGTAGTCAGTTTCGTTTGAAAGGGGATCAACGATTGATTCTATTAAGAATCAACCTTTGCGCCGTCGGATTTGAAGACGCGATGTTTGTCAGCGCCTTCACCTTCAATGCGAACCTTGTCGGCTTTTTGAGTCTTTGGATTCAAAATAGCCAAGTTAGATAGTTGTATAGGTGCTTCCTTCTTAAGGATACCACCCGTCACACCCGCCATTGGATTAGGCTTAGTGTGTTTTTTTACTAAATTAATATCATTCACGAGAGCGCGTCCATCATCCTGGATCTTTAAGATCTGACCTGATTTGCCTTTGTCTCGTCCTGAAATAACGATGACTTGATCGCCTTTTTTAATCTTGTTCATTTTTCAACCGTGCTTGTCTTTGACTTTTAGTCTTTAACTATTGCGATTCGTGCCTTACAACACTTCTGGAGCTAGAGAGATAATTTTCATGAAATTATCACCACGAAGCTCGCGTGTCACTGGGCCAAAAATACGTGTGCCCATTGGCTGCTTCGAAGCATTCAAAATTACCGCAGCGTTACGATCAAAGCGGATCAACGATCCATCTTTTCTACGAACACCTTTACGAGTACGAACAATAACCGCATCGTAAACTGCGCCTTTCTTAACGCGTGAGTTTGGCAACGCTTCTTTTACGCTGACTTTGATTACGTCACCGATTCCAGCGTAACGACGTTTTGATCCGCCTAATACTTTGATACACATAACTTTACGTGCACCACTGTTATCAGCCACATCTAAAATACTTTGCATTTGGATCATCGGTTTACTCCAACTCTATCCTGCTAATTGTTTCTGGTTAATGCGCTTGGGCTCTAAACGACAACGGCCTTTTGGACCACTTTCACTAGACGCCAAGACTTATTCTTTGACAAAGGGCGACATTCTTCAATTACTACGGTGTCGCCTTCGCTACATACATTGTCTTCGTCGTGCGCTAAGAACTTCGTAGATTTACGGATATATTTTCCGTAAAGAGGGTGCTTCTCACGTCGTTCAACTAAAACTGAAATAGATTTTTCAGCTTTGTTGCTCACAACTTTGCCCTCAACGGTACGGGCAGTATTGGTAACTTCAGTCATTTCTATAAACCTGGTTATCGGTTAAAAGCTCGAGCCTTACGCCGACGCTTTAGATTTCTTTGTTTCGTTCAAAACGGTTTTGATTCGAGCAGCTTCACGACGAATCTGCTTGAAACGTGCAGTGTTGGCCAGTTGTCCTGTGCCACGCTGCATACGCATTTTAAACTCTTCTTTACGCAACTCTACGAGTTCGTCAGCAAGCTCTGTTACTGATTTACTACGGAGTAGCGCCGCTTTTGATTCATTAGCCATCTTTATTCTCTGCTGTATCAGACTTGCGTTTAGCCGAACTGGCGTTTAACAAACTTACACTTGAATGGGAGCTTAGCCGCACACAATGTAAATGCTTCACGAGCCAACTCTTCAGTAACACCCTGCAATTCGTACATCATTTGGCCAGGTTTAATTTCCATGACCCAAAATTCAGGATTACCTTTACCCTTACCCATTCGAACCTCAAGAGGCTTCTTAGATACTGGCTTGTCAGGGAAAACCCTAATCCAAACACGACCTCCCCTCTTAATGTGGCGAGTAATCGTTCTACGTCCGGCTTCGATTTGACGCGAAGTCATACGACCGCGAGTCGTCGCTTGAAGGCCAAAATCACCGAAGCTAACTCGGTTTCCCGTAGTGGCTAAGCCGCGGTTACGCCCTTTGTGCGCTTTGCGAAATTTGGTACGTTTAGGTAATAACATTATTAATATCCTCTAGTGTTCTGCTAATCGCTTACAACGATAGATCTAATTAGCCTTCGTTGCTTCATCAGCAGCAACACTATTTACTGTCTCATATATTTCGCCTTTGAAGATCCAAACCTTTACGCCAATGATGCCGTAAGTAGTCAAAGCTTCGCAGGTTGCATAATCGATATCGGCGCGTAAAGTGTGCAAAGGCACTCGACCTTCGCGATACCACTCAGAACGCGCAATCTCAGCACCGTTCAATCGGCCAGAGATCATTACTTTTACGCCTTGGGCGCCAGCACGCATCGCTGATTGAACCGAGCGCTTCATAGCGCGGCGGAACATTACGCGTTTTTCTAGCTGTTGGCAAATGCCATCGGCAACTAGTTGCGAATCAATTTCAGGTTTACGAATCTCTTCAACAGCAACTGTTGTAGGCAACCCTGTCATTGCAGCAATTTGCTTACGCATACGATCGATGTCTTCGCCTTTTTTACCAATAACGATACCCGGCCGAGCCGTGTGAATCGTTACATTGATATTCTGCGCTGGACGCTCGATTGTAATGTTACTTACAGCCGCTGTTTTCAATTTTTTATTAAGGAACTCTCGAATCTTAATGTCTTGAATCAGATACTTCGCGTAGGTACCGCGTTCGGCATACCACTTTGCATGGAAATCTTTGACGATGCCCAGGCGCATTCCATTTGGATGTACTTTTTGGCCCATTTTAAACTCCTGCTTGCTCGTCGCTGACGGCAACGGTGATGTGACTAGTCCGCTTTAAGATACCGAATGCTCGGCCCTTCGCGCGTGGTCTAATTCGTTTCATAGTTGGCCCAGCGTCAACAAAGCAGCTGGCAACAAACAACTCGTCGATATCCGCGCTTTCGTTGTGCTCAGCGTTAGCAATCGCAGACTCAAGCGTCTTCAACACTAAGTTTGATGCCTTAGTTTCGCCAAATGTGAGAATCTCGATCGCTCTAGCTACCGACTTCCCTCTTATTTGATCGACCACTAGACGCGCCTTTTGAGGCGAGATGCGGATATTTTTCGCAACAGCTCTAACTTGCATAACTAATTCCTCTAGCGTCCTTTCTTGTCTGCGATGTGACCTTTAAAAGTACGAGTCGGTGAAAACTCGCCCAATTTGTGGCCAACCATATTTTCTGAAACCAACACTGGTATGTGTTGGCGACCGTTATGAACCGCAATGGTCAAACCTACAAACTCAGGCATGATCATGCTACGACGAGACCAAGTCTTAATTGGCTTACGATCGCTGGCAGCAACGGCTTTCTCTACTTTTGCCCACAGGTGATGATCAACAAATGGGCCCTTCTTAACTGAACGTGGCATTATGCTTTCCTAACCTCTATTTCTTGCGGCGTCGAATAATCAACGAATCACTGCGTTTATTACTACGGGTACGATAACCCTTCGTAGGTACACCAGTTGGAGACACTGGGTGACGTCCACCGGAAGTACGACCTTCACCACCACCATGCGGGTGATCAACAGGGTTCATAGCTACACCACGAACCGTAGGTCGAATACCGCGCCAACGTTTTGCACCAGCTTTACCAAGCTTGCGTAGCGAATGCTCTGAGTTTCCAACTTCACCCAAAGTCGCACGACACTCTAATAGTACTTTACGCATTTCGCCAGATCGCATACGTATCTGCGCGTATTTTCCTTCGCGGCCAACGTACTGAATCGAAGTTCCAGCTGAGCGAGCCAATTGACCGCCTTTCTGTGGTTTCAATTCAACGTTGTGTATAACTGAACCAATTGGAATATTACGTAGCGGGAGAGCATTACCCACCGCGATTGGAGCGTCATCACCAGAGATAACTTCGCTACCAGCCTTTAATCCTTTTGGTGCAATGATGTAACGTCGCTCTCCGTCTGCGTAACACAATAATGCTAAGTGTGCGGTACGGTTAGGATCGTACTCAAGACGTTCAACCTTCGCAGGTATGCTGTCTTTGTTACGACGAAAATCAATAACACGATATTTACGCTTATGACCGCCACCTCGGTGACGAACAGTGATGCGACCCGCATTGTTTCTTCCGTTGGTAGCACGCTTGGACTCCATCAACGGTTTGAAACCGTCACCTTTATGGAGATCCGGCGATACAACGCGGACGGTACCGCGACGACCTGGGGAGGTGGGTTTTAGCTTTATCAATGCCATTTCAAATACCTAATCTAGATTGTTTTCTAGTTATTTAGTTCTTTACGTACGCTCAGTGAGCGCTTATCGATGTCGGAATGCTTACGCTTGGAATTCAGCGAAATCAATGTCGCTTCCTTCTTTCAAACGGATATAAGCTTTCTTACGATCACTTCGTTTGCCAAGGGCACGACCAAAACGCTTGCTCTTACCTTTAACATTCATAATTCGAACAGTTTCAACTTCAACATCAAAAGCTTGCTCAATAGCTGCTTTAACGTCTTGACGGTTGGCGCTCTGTAGTACGTTAAATACTACTTGGCCACCCTGCTCTGCTGCACGAGTACTCTTTTCAGTAACTACAGGTGCAAGCAAAACTTGAAACAACTCGTCTTTGCCTAATTTACTCATGCTAATTTATCCTCAATTTGCTTAACAGCCGCAGGTGTCATCACTACAGCGTTAAAACCAATAAGGCTTAATGGATTAATCTCCTCTGCCTCAATGATGCCAACGTGATACAAATTGCGTGAAGCCAAAACTAGGTTGTCGTCTACCTGATCAGTAACAAACAACACTTCCTTAAGGTTCATATCTTGCATCTTCTTAACTAGCAACTTCGTTTTTGGTTCAGCAACCGTAAAGTCATCTGAAACCACTAAACGATCTTGTCTTACAAGCTCAGACAAAATTGAACGCATAGCGACTCTATAAGCCTTACGATTCATCTTTTGCGAGAAATCTTGCGGAGACGCTGGAAAAATCTTACCACCGCTGCGCCATAGTGGGCTTCGTGAAGTACCTGCACGAGCTCGGCCTGTACCTTTTTGTCTAAAAGGCTTTGCACCGCCACCAGAAACCGCAGAGCGGTTCTTTTGAGCGCGTGTGCCTTGACGGGCACCGGCTTGATACGCTACAACCGCTTGGTGAATAAGGGCTTCATTGTAATCGGCGCCAAAGACTGCGTCAGAGACTTTTAGGGCCGAACCATTGTTTTGCTTTAGTTCCATCTCTAATTACCTACGCTTTCTTAGCTTTGATCGAAGGCTTGATGATTACGCTGCCGCCTTTTGATCCAGGAACTGATCCCTTCACCAAAAGAACGTTACGCTCTACATCAACTCTCACAACTTCAAGGCCTTGTTGGGTACGCTTACGAGCACCCATGTGGCCGCCCATTTTTTTACCTTTAAAAACCTTACCAGGATCTTGACACTGACCGGTTGAGCCAAGTGAACGGTGAGATACAGACACACCGTGAGTTGCGCGCAAACCGCCGAAACCCCAACGCTTAATACCACCTTGAAAGCCTTTACCGATTGTTACGCCCTGGACATCAACTTTCTGACCAGCTTCAAACAAATCGACATTAACTTCAGAACCAATTTCTAACTCAGCATCGCTAGCAGAAACGCGAAACTCAGCGAGTCGCGTCCCTGGCGCAACATTCGCTTTCGCGTAATGCCCTGCCAAAGCCTTAGTTACTCGGTTAGCGCGTCGCTCACCAGAAGCAACTTGCACCGCTTCGTAACCGTCAGTTTGTGTGGTTTTAACTTGTGTTACGCGGTTAGTCGGAACACCAACTACCGTAACTGGAACCGACGTACCGTCTTCTTGAAAGACGCGCGTCATGCCCATTTTTTGTCCAATTAATCCAAGTGACATCTTCTTATCAACTCTTATTTAGTTTTGGGTTAATGAAAGATCATTATCAATAATTAGCTAGAAACTAGCTTCTTATTAATTGATCGGCTAGTTAACCTTAATTTCTACGTCTACACCGGCAGCAAGATCAAGGCGCATCAAGGCGTCTACTGTCTTATCCGTTGGCTCAACAATGTCAACAATTCGCTTATGTGTACGAATCTCAAACTGATCACGCGCCTTTTTATTGACGTGTGGAGATTTCAACATAGTTAGTTTCTCAATTCGTGTTGGCAAAGGAATTGGCCCACAAACTAATGCGCCTGTGCGCTTAGCTGTTTCTACAATCTCCTGGGCTGAACGATCAATCATGCGATGATCGAAAGCTTTAAGCCGAATGCGAATTTTTTGATTTTCGACGCTCATAGTTAACCTTCTTATTAACCTTACTACTTATTTGTACTTTAAAACTTAAAGCACTTATTGAACCGCGGCGAAACGATTAAAGTACGCCGCGACTCGTTTTACATGTTGATTAGTCAGTAATCTTGGCAACAACACCGGCGCCAACAGTACGACCACCTTCACGGATAGCGAAGCGTAAACCTTCTTCCATCGCGATCGGTGCAATCAACTCAACATCCATCTTAATATTGTCACCAGGCATTACCATCT